>Ga0070735_10000002_pt1 | contig 493342 bp, 427 predicted proteins | sample Coa_R1_FD_66443 | JGI IMG/M metagenome (GOLD analysis project Ga0070735, IMG submission 66443) | Surface soil microbial communities from Centralia Pennsylvania, which are recovering from an underground coalmine fire - Coalmine... | ecosystem: Environmental > Terrestrial > Soil > Unclassified ... | reverse complement strand
GGTGCCGTCGCGGTCCATCGAGGTGACGAGCAGCTCGCCGGCGCCGAGGTCGGCCACCCGGACGGCCCAGGCGAGGGCGTCGAGACCTGTCGGACGCCTGCCCCCGTGCGTGACCACCTCCCAGGCGCCCTCGCGGCCGGCCACCTGTCGCGCGTCGATCGCCACGACCACGCACTGGGCGCCGAACTCGGCGGCGAGCTCTGCCACGAGCTCGGGGCGGGCGACGGCGGCGGAGTTGACGGCGACCTTGTCGGCGCCGGCGCGGAGCAACCGGCGGGCGTCGTCGAGCGTGCGGATGCCTCCGCCCACGGTGAGGGGGATGAAGACCTGCTCGGCCGCGCGTTCGACGACCTCGACCATGGTCTCTCGACCGTGGGCCGAGGCGGTGATGTCGAGGAAGACGAGCTCGTCGGCGCCCTCGGCGTCGTAGCGAGCGGACAGCTCGACCGGGTCGCCGGCGTCGCGCAGGCCGACGAACTCGATCCCCTTCACGACCCTGCCGTCGTCGACGTCGAGGCAGGGGATCACGCGCACGACCCGCACAGGCGCTCAGCCCTCCGTCTCGAGCACCCGCAGCGCGGCGGCGAGGTCGAGCGCCCCCGAGAGGATCGCCCTGCCGGCGATGACCCCCTCGAGACGGCGCCCCTCCGACTCGAGCGACGCCAGCCGGCGGAGGTCGGCCGCCCCGGCGACTCCTCCTGCCGCCACGATCGGCTGCTGCGTCGCCGACAGCGCGGCGCGGAGCCCGTCGAGGTCGGGGCCGGACCCGGTGCCGTCTCTCGAGATGTTGGTCACGACGACGCCGGCGAGCGGCACGCTGCCGAGACCGCGCAACACTTCGAGGAGGTCACGGCCGGTGCCGTCCACCCAGCCGTGGACGGAGAGCTCCCGCAGCCGCCTTCCGTCGTCGGCGACGACCGTGCGGTGGTCAAGCCCGGCGACGACCCGCAGGGGCCACTCGTCCGCCAGCTCTGCGAGGAGTCCCGGCTGCTCGACGACGGCGGTCCCGACGATGACGCGGGCGACTCCGAGGTCGAACAGCGCCCCCGCCGCCTCCCGGCTGCGCACGCCGCCCCCGGCCTGCACGAGGAGGCCGGTGTCGGCGATCCGCCCGACGACCTGCCTGTTGACGGGCTCGCCCGTGCGGGCGGCGTCGAGGTCCACGACGTGCACGCGGTCGGCCCCGGCGTCGCGGTACGAGAGCGCCAGCTCCACCGGGTCCCCGAAGACGGTCTCCTCGGAGAAGTCGCCCCGCACGAGGCGCACGCAGCGGCCGTCCCGCAGGTCGAGCGCAGGCCAGAGGTGCATGCCGGGGCTCAGGCGCAGAGCGTCGCGAAGCGCCCGAGCAGGGCGAGGCCGCTTCGTCCCGACTTCTCGGGGTGGAACTGGGTGCCGAAGAACCGCTCGCCCTCGAAGGCGACCGGCAGCTCCTCCCCGTAGTCGCAGGTGCCGACGACGAGCCCGCGGGCGGCTTCGGAAGGCTCGGGCACGTACGAGTGGACGAAGTAGAACCACTCCTCGTCGGAGCTCCCGAGGAGGGCGGACGAGGAGCGTCGCCGAACGAGGTTCCACTGCATCTGCGGCCGGCGCTCGCCTGAAGGAAGCGGCCGTACCCGCCCTTGGAGCAGGCCGAGTCCCTCGGCAGCCGGGTCCTCGTCCGAGCCCTCGAAGAGAAGCTGCAGCCCGACGCAGATGCCGAGGAAGGGCGTCCCCCGCTCAAGCGCGCCCCGCACTGCGGCGTCGAGGCCCGAGGCGCGAAGCGCCGCGGCGCACGCACCGAACGCCCCGACCCCCGGCAGCACGATCCCGTCCGCCCCGGCCGCCTCGTCCGGGTCGGCGACGAGGTGGGCGGGCGCCCCGACCTGCTGCAACGCCTTCTCAGCTGAGCGCAGGTTCCCGATGCCGTAGTCGAGGACGGCGATCACGCCGCGGGGCCGGCCACGCCGGCCGCGGGCGTCGGTTCCCTCACAGCACCCCCTTTGTCGAGGGCACCGAGCTCCCCTCGACGCGGACCGCGTCGCGAAGGGCGCGGGCGACCGCCTTGAAGGAGGATTCGAGGACGTGGTGCGGGTTTCGTCCGTAGCGGAGGCCGACGTGGAGTGTCACGTTCGCCTCCGTCACGAAGGCGCGCCAGAACTCCTCGGCGAGCTGCGGGTCGAAGGGAGGCGAGCCGAGTGGCGGCGTCTCGCTCGGCAGCTCGACCTCGTAGCGCAGGTACGGGCGGCCCGAGAGGTCGAGGGCCACCTCGCAGAGCGACTCGTCGAGCGGCACCGCCACCGAGGCGAAGCGCCGCACGCCGGCCTTGTCGCCGAGTGCGTCCCGCAGGGCGTGGCCGAGCGCCAGCCCGACGTCCTCGACGGTGTGGTGGGCGTCGACCTCGAGGTCCCCCTTCGCCCGCAGCTCCAGGGTGAAGCCTCCGTGCTTGGCCAGTTGGGCGAGCATGTGGTCGAAAAAGGGAAGCCCGGTCTCGACGACGACCGGCCCCTCCGACAGCTGGAGCGACACCGAGACGTCCGTCTCCTTCGTTGCCCGGTGCACCTCGCCCCGCCGGGTGGCCCCCGGGTCTTCGCGGTCGGGAGGTGCCGTCATCGTGCGGCAGCCGTCATGCGTAGTAGCGGTAGACCGCCTCGGCGACGCACGACGGCTTCTCCTGTCCCTCCACTTCGAAGGTGAGCCCCATGACGACCTGGGCGCCGCCCGGGATCTCCTCGACCGACTCGAGGGTGGCGCCGACCCGCAGCTTGCCGCCGACGGGCACCGGGGCCGGGAAGCGGACCCTGTTGCACCCGTAGTTGACGCCCATCGAGACGCCGCTGACCGACACCACCTCGGAGAGCAGCACCGGGGCGAGCGAGAGCGTGAGGTAGCCGTGGGCGATGGGGCCTCCGAAGGGGCTCTCGCGCCGGGCGCGCTCGGGGTCGACGTGGATCCACTGATGGTCGCCGGTGGCGTCGGCGAAGAGGTCGACCTGGTCCTGGGTGACCTCGTGCCAGTCGCTGTAGCCGAGGTGCTCTCCGACCTTGGCCTTCATCTCGGCGATCCCCTCGAAATGGGTGCCCATAGGGCGGGGAGGCTAGGCGCGGCCGCCCACCGCCGCCACATGGCCGGCGCCGGCGAGCTGCCCGCATGCGCCGCCGACGTCCCGGCCACGGGTGTCCCGCACCGTGACGTTGAGGCCGAGGCCGGCGAGGTCGGCCCGGAAGCGCTCGACGACCGCGGGCGGGCTCCCGGCGACGAGGTAGCCGGGCGTCGGGTTGAGCGGGATGAGGTTCACGTGGGCGAGGCGCCCGAACGGGCGGAGAAGGGCCGCGAGCTCGGCGGCGTCGGACGGCCGGTCGTTCACGCCGGCGATGAGGGCCCACTCGAACGAGATCCGGCGCCTCGTGGCGGAGGCGTACTCCTCGCAGGCCTCGAAGACGGCCGGGAGCGGGTAGCGACGGTTCACCGGGACGAGCGTCGAGCGAAGCTCGTCGTTGGCGGCGTGGAGCGACACCGCCAGGTTGACCTGGAGCGGCTCCCGGGCGAGCCTCCTGATCCCGGGCACGATGCCGACCGTCGAGACGCTGAAGGCCCGAGCGGCCATGTGGAGGTCCCCGTTGCAGCGGCGGATGGCTGCCAGCACGTTGGCGTAGTTGGAGAACGGCTCACCCATGCCCATGAACACGACGTTGCTGAGGCGCCCCCATCCAAGCTGCCTGCAGGTGCGGGCGGCCCGGACGACCTGTTCGACGATCTCGCCGCTCGAGAGGTGGCGAGCGAAACCCATCTGGCCGGTGGCGCAGAACGAGCACGCCATGGCGCAGCCCGCCTGGCTGGACACGCAGACGGTCGCCCGGTCGCGGTAGCGCATGAGCACCGCCTCGACGACGGCGCCATCGGCCCGAGCCCTGAGGAGCCACTTGAGCGTGCCGCCGCGGGGGCTCGCCGCCTCGTCGACGAGGTCGAAGGCCAGGGCGAGGCGCTCGTGTCCGGCGAGGCGCTCCCGCAGCTCGCCGGGCAGTGCCGTCAGGTCGGACGGTTCGGCCAGCTGCTCGTGGAGACCTCGCCACAGCTGGTCGATCCGGTAGGGGGGTTCCCCCGCGACCAGCTCGGCCAGCGTCTCACGGGTCTCGTCGTACCTGCTCACGGCGAGACGTCGCCCGTGTAGGCGCGGTCGACGTGGTCGTCGGTGAAGCCGAGCTTGAAGTAGAGGGCCCGGGCGCCCTCGTTGTCGCGGTCGACGTAGAGCATCGCCGTCTCGAGGCCCGCTCCGGCCAGGTGGTCGAGGCCGGCGAGGACGAGCTCGCGGCCGAGCCCTCGTCCCTGGAAGCCTGGCGCCACGGCGATCACGTAGATCTCTCCGAGCCGCTCGCCGTCCTCCTCCTGCACCTTGGTCCAGCAGAAGCCGGCGAGCTCGCCGTCCTGCTCGTGCACGAGGAAGCCCTCAGGGTCGAACCAAGCCTGCGACTCGCGCTCGCGGAGCGTCTCGAGCGTCCAGGCGCCCTGCTCGGGGTGGGTCCGGAAGGCGGCGTTGTTGACCTCCAGCCACCGCTCCTCGTCCTCGCCGGGGCGGAACGGGCGGATCGCGATCGTCGCGTGCTCGCCGACGGGAAGGGCCCTGCGCATCTGGAGCAGGTCGCGCCCCCGCCGCAGGCCGACCGCGTCGGCCACCTCGTCGTCGACCTCGCGGGGTTTCGGCACCCAGAGGTGGACGTGCCCCCCGCCCTGGGCTGCGATCTCGTCGAGGGCGGCGCGCACGAGGTCGGTCCGCAGCCCGGGCTCTCCCGTCCGCCAGGCGGGATGGACGACGTACTCGATGGCCCAGTTTCGCCCGGCACCGCGCGAGACCTGGGCGTACCCGATGACCCTGCCGTGGGCCGTCTCGCAGGCGATGAAGCCGGCGAAGCCCTCGCGGCCGCCCTGCACGAGGTCGAGCCACTTGTGCTCGCCGAGGGCGCGGTGACCGTCGGCCGCCGCCGCCGCCTCGAAGAGACGGGACAAGGCGGCGATGTCGGCCTCGCCCATGCGCCGCTTGACCTCGACGTGATGCACCGGTCGAGGCTACCCGGGGGCGCGGGCCGCGCACTTGTACGCTCCCGTTCGTGGTGAGGGAGTCCGCCCGGCGCAGGCGGGAGCGCGCGCAGGAGATCGGCAGACGCCTCGCCGCCTCCTACCCCGGCTCGGCGAACGAGCTGTGCGCCCTCCGCCACGACGGGCCCTTCCAGCTGCTCGTCGCCACGATCCTCTCGGCTCAGTGCACCGACGAGCGGGTCAACATGGTGACCCCGGCGGTCTTCGCCCGGTACCCGGACGCCCACGCCCTCGCCGGAGCGAGCCCGGACGAGCTCGAGGAGTTGATTCGCTCGACGGGCTTCTTCCGTTCGAAGACGAAGCACCTGCTCGGGATGGCCCGCGGCGTGGACGAACGGTACGGCGGGCGGCTCCCCCTCGAGATGGACGACCTCGTCTCGCTCCCCGGGGTGGGCCGCAAGACGGCGAACGTCGTGAGGTCGGTGGCGGGCGGCCTGCCGGGGTTGCCCGTCGACACCCACGTGCTGCGGCTCAGCCGGCGCCTCGGGCTCAGCGCCGCGACCGACCCGGTCAAGGTCGAGACCGACCTGTGCAGCCTCGTCCCCGAGGAGGAGTGGGGCGCCCTCAGCCTCCGGCTCATCCTGCACGGGCGGCGGGTGTGCACCGCCCGGCGCCCCCGCTGCGGGGAGTGCGCGCTGTCAGATCTCTGCCCCTCGGCCGGGATCGGGGACCTGCCGGCGAGGCCCCCCCGACGGGCGCCGGCGACCGCCGGATCCGCCCCGGCACGGCCCCGGGCGGTCGCCAAGGGGGGCAAGCAGCCCACGACACCTCGGAGGGCGGCGAACCCCCGTGCCCGGGCCGCCCCGGCGCCGAAGAGGGCGTCGCCGTAGCGGGTCCCCGCGCGGTCGCAACGTGGGGAAGGACGCGCTATCGTGGCAATTCGGAACCGGTTCCCGCCACCTGGTTCCATAGAGCGGAGTTCGGGATCCGCCGCCCGACCCGCTCCGCGACGGCGCCCTTCGGGGCGCCGTCAGCGCGTCCGGGGAGCCCGAGAGCGACAGTCCTTCTGGCGTCCGGGCGCCCTCAGGGAGTCGTCAACTTCCGCGCTTGAGCATGCGGGAGAGCCGTCGCTGGGCACCGTCGAGGGCGCGCTCGACCGCGAACAGCTCGGCCGCCACCGACTCCTCCCCGCCGCGGTCCGCCCGCTCGGCGATGCCCGAGACACGCCGCGTCACCGCCTCGATGGTGGCCGAGATCGACGAGAGCTCTGAGTAGTCCGGGGAGGCTGGCGCCATCGAACCATCTTCGCGTCGTCTCGCCACCTCGTCTGCGGCCAGCCCGCGCGGCGGTCTTCCGGCGACGTCTCGAGGTCCCCGCCGAGAGCGCGAGCCGGCCACCACTACGATGCCGCCGTGCTCCACGTCCTCGACCTGCGGGGCGCCGCGCCCCCGTGGCGGGAGCGGCTGCCGAGGCCGGACCTGGCCGAGGAGGGTCCCGTCGAGGAGGTCCGATCCATCCTCGCCGACGTGCGCAACCGTGGCGACGAGGCGCTGCGCGACTACACGCGGCGCTTCGACAGGGTCGAGCTCGCCGAGCTGGCCGTTCCCCGCCACGAGGTCGCCGCGGCCGCCGGGCGGCTCGAACCGGCGCTGCTCGACGCCCTCACCGAGGCCCGCGACAGCATCGAGGCCTTCTACCGCAGGAGGCCCGCCCCCGAGCCGCCTCACGAACGGAACGGCATCCGGGTCGAGGCGCTCGAGCTTCCCGTCGCCCGGGCGGGCGCCTACGTCCCCGGTGGACGGGCCAGCTATCCCTCGAGCGTCCTCATGACCTGCATCCCGCCTCGCGTTGCCGGGGTCGGGGCGGTCGCTCTCTGCGTGCCGCCGCGTCCGGACGGCTCCCTCCCCGACGAGGTGCTCGCGGCGGCCTCTCTCGCCGAGGTCGACGAGGTGTACCGCGTCGGCGGCCCCCAGGCCATCGCGGCCATGGCCTACGGCACGCAGTCCATCGCGTCGGTCGACGTCATCGTCGGAGCAGGCAGCCGACGGGTCTCTCTCGCCAAGGAGCAGGTGCGGGGGCGCGTCGGCGTGCCCTCCGCCTTCGCCGGACCCTCCGAGGTGGTCGTCGTCGCCGACGACACGGTGCCGCCGGAGTTCGCGGCCATCGACGTGGTGGTGCAGGCCGAGCACGGCCCGGACGGGCTCGCCTGGCTCGTGACCTGGTCGGAGGAGGCACTTGCGGCCGTCAACGACGCCGTCGGACGGCTCGTCGCGGCGGCGCCGAGACGGGCCGAGATCGAGTCGACCCTCGCCGGCGGGGGCTACGCCGTCCTCGTCGACGGGCCGGGCGAAGCGATGGAGGTGGCGAACGAGATCGCCCCGGAGCACCTCGAGCTGTGCTGCGCCGACCCTGAGTCGCTCGTCCCCCTCGTGCGCAACGCCGGAGCGGTCTTCCTCGGGCCGCTCAGTCCGGCGTCCTTCGGCGACTACATCGCCGGGCCTTCGCACGTGCTGCCGACGTTCGGCTCGGCCCGCTTCGCGAGCGTCCTCGGCGTCGAGGACTTCGTCCGCCGCGTGCACGTCATCTCGGCCTCAAAGGAGGCACTCGAGGCCGTCGGACCCCACGTCGAGGCGATCGCCCGGGCGGAGGGGCTGATGGCCCACGCCGAGTCGATCGCCCTCCGGAGGCGCAACTGACCGCCCGCGGCAGGCGTCCGCCCGAGCCGCGCGACGACATCCGGCTCATGCCCGGCTACCACTCCCCACAGCTCGAGGCGGAGGTGCGGCTCAACACGAACGAGTCGCCGGAGCCACCCCCCCAAGCGTTCCTCGAGGAGCTCTCAGCGGCGGCCCGCTCCCTCGCGGCCAACCGCTATCCCGACCGCGACGCGGCCGAGCTCCGGGCCGCCCTCGCCAGCCATCACGGCGTCGAGACCGACCAGGTCTTCTGTGCCAACGGGTCGAACGAGGTGCTGCAGAGCCTCTTCTTGGCCTACGGCGGAGCCGGCCGCTCGGCGCTCGTGTTCGAGCCGACCTACGCCCTCCACTCGCACATCGCTCGCATCACGGGGACGGACCTCGTCACCGGCGAGCGGACGGACTCCTTCGAGGTGGATCCGGCGGGGGCAGCCCGGCTCCTCGGGGAGATCTCTGCGACCCGCGGACGCGGGCAGCCGAACCTCACGATGCTCTGCTCCCCCAACAACCCGACCGGCAACGTCGAGAGCCCCGAGGTGGTCGAGGCGCTCTCGGAGATGGTGCCGGGCCTCCTCGTGGTCGACGAGGCGTACGGCCAGTTCGCCCCGCACTCCGCCCTCGGGCTCGTCGGACCCTCGGGCGGCGTCGTCGCCGTGGTGCGCACGTTCTCGAAGACCTGGGCGATGGCCGCCCTCAGGCTCGGCTATCTCGTAGCGGACCCCGAGGTCGTGGCCGCCTGTCGCGCGGTCGCCCTCCCCTACCACCTCGACGCCCTCAAGCAGCAGGCCGGCGTCCTGGCGCTCTCCCACCAGGGCGAGATGGAGGCCCGCGTCGCTCGTCTCGTCGAGGAGCGGGGCCGGCTCGTGCACGCCCTCGACGAGGACGGCGTCAGGGTGTGGCCGTCGGCGGCGAACTTCGTCCTCTTCCGGGTTCCCGGGCTCAGCGCAGGAGAGATGTGGCGGCGCCTGGCGGGGCGTTCCGTGCTCGTCCGCGACGTCTCCGGCTGGCCGCGACTGGAGAACTGCCTCCGGGTCACGGTCGGCACCCGGGAGGAGAACGGCCGCTTCCTCGAAGCGCTCCGGGAGGCGATGCGGGAGTGAGCGAGCGAGGCGGTGGCGGCCCGGTCGCACCGGCGGGCCCGCCGGTGCCGTCCTCGTAGGCTCGAAGCAGTGTCAGCCCTCCCGACAGGAACCGAGAAGCAGGTCAAGGTGAAGGCGATGTTCGACGCCATCGCCCCCCGCTACGACCTCGTGAACCGCCTGATGACCTTCGGCCTCGACACCTCGTGGCGGAGCAGGTGCATCACGCTCCTCGGCCTTCGCCCCGGGGCCGTCGTCCTCGACGTCGCCTGCGGCACCGGCGACCTCACCCGCGAGCTGCGCGAGCGCTCGTTCAAAGGGTTCGGCGTCGACTTCTCACTCGGGATGCTGCGCCACGCTCCCGCCGGGACCGGTCCGCTCGTGCGGGCGGACGCCGCCAGGCTGCCGCTGCGCGACGGCGCCGCCGACGGCGCGGTGAGCGGATTCGCCCTCCGCAACTTCGCCGACCTGCCGGCCGTGGCCCGAGAGCTCGGCCGCGTCCTCGGGCCGGGGGGACGCCTGTCGATCCTCGAGGTGGCGGAGCCCGACCAACCGCTGCTCAAGGCTGGTCATGCGCTGTGGTTCCGCCACGTGGTGCCCGTGCTCGGCGGCCTCCTCTCGGACGCCTCCGCCTACCGGTACCTGCCCGAGTCGGTGGCCTACCTGCCGAGCCACGAGGAGCTGCGGGGGCTGCTCGAGTCGGCGGGCTTTCGCGAGGTTCGACGGCATCGCCTCTCGGGTGGCATCGTCCAGATCGTGACCGCGACCCGCGCGCCCAGTCCGACGAAGGGGTCCGGCCCGTGATGGCCTCGGCGACGGGTTACGAGCTGTCGTCCGACGAGACGGCCGCCTTGCGCCGACTGGCGTTCCGTTCGGGGGCGGTGCTCGAGCGCGAGGGCCGGGCGGTGTACGGGTTCGGCCAGGCCGCCCGGCTGGAGCTGCCCGGAGGCCTCGCCGACGATGAGCGCTGCGCCGAGATCGAGGCCGCGATCGCCGCACTCGGAGCCGGCACCTCGCCCCGCCCACCTCTCGCCATCGGGGCGCTCCCGTTCCTGCCGGACGCCCCGGCGTGCCTCGTCGTGCCGGACGTCGCCGTGATCGCCGAGCCCGGGAGCCCGGCGGTCGCGGTCGTGACCGGCACCGGGCACGGCCGAGCCGCGCTCGACCGGCTCCTCGCGAAGGCCTCGACGGCTGCGGTCGAGGAGCCGCCGCCCGACGCCTTCACCCTCGCCTCGACCCGCTCGCACGCCGACTTCCTCTCGCGGGTGACCGCCGCCGTCGAGGAGGTGCGGACCGGCCGCCTCGACAAGGTCGTCCTCGCGAGGGAGGTGAACATCGAGGCGAACCGCCCGCTGCGCCAGCACGACCTCCTCGAGCGCCTCCGCGCCCTGCACCCGTCGTGCCTCTCCTTCGCCGTGTCGGGGTTCGTCGGGGCGTCGCCCGAGCTGCTGCTCGCCCGGAACGGAGCCCGCTTCGCCTCGCATCCCCTCGCCGGGACGGCGGCCCGCTCGGGTGACCCGGAGGCCGACGCACGCGCCGAGGCCGCCCTGCTGGCGAGCGACAAGGAGCGAGCCGAGCACGCCGCCGTCGTCGAGGCGATCGCGGCCGGCCTGCGACCGGTGGCGGCCTCGCTCGACGTGCCGCCCGGGCCGCACATCGTCGAGCTGCGCAACGTGTCGCACCTCGGGACGAGCATCACCGGTTCGCTCCCCGACGGCGCCCCGGGGGCGCTCGGCCTCCTCGGCCGGATCCACCCCACGCCGGCCGTGGCGGGCACGCCGACCGACGTCGCCCTCGAGTACTTGGCCAAGGCCGAGGAGCTCGACCGCGACCGCTACGCCGGCGCGGTCGGCTGGGTGGACGGCGCCGGCGACGGCGAGTGGTACCTCGGCATCCGCTCGGCGATCGTCGAGGGCAGCTCCGCCCGCTTGTTCGCCGGAGTCGGCATCCTCGCCGACTCCGATCCCGAGGCGGAGCTCCGCGAGACGCAGCTCAAGCTGCAGGCCGTGCTCGCCGCCGCCGTCCGGCCCTGAGGCGCTCCTCGCCGCTCCGCCAGCGTCGAGGTCTCGCTCAGCCGGGCATCCCGCCACGCGCCATCCGGGCGTAGCGACGCACCAGCGCGGCGACCTCGGCCGTCCGCTCGAAGGCGAGGAGGTGCCCTTCTCCCTCGAACACCACGAGCTCGGCACCCGGGATCTGCTCGGCGAGCAACCTGGCGGCGGCGAGCGGCACCACGCGGTCCGAGCGCCCGTGCGCCACGGCCACCGGCACGCGCAGGAGCGGCAGGCGGCGCTGCAAGGACGGCGTCTCCTCGATGAGCGCCCGCTGCTCGGCGAGGAAGGACGCCCGGGCGCGGCCGAGCAGGCCGTCTCCCGCCGCCGACGAGAGGACCGCCCGCACCGTCGGCAGAGTCGTGGCGCGGCGGGCGAGGTGCCCGGCCGGCCAGCGGTCGGGGATCCTCCGCACGGCGCCGGCCGCCCGACGGATCGCGGCGCCGCCCGCGCGAACGAGACCGTCCCCGACGATCGGCACGGCGAGCAGCCGGTCGAGGCCCGAGAGCGCCGCCGAGACTCCCACCGAGCCGACGAGCACGAGGGCGCCGACGAGGTCGGGCCGGCTGAGGGCGAGCTCGAGGGCGATGCCGCCTCCGAGGGAGTGGCCGACGACGGTGAGGGGAGGCTCGGCGCCGCAGCGCTCGGCCACGCGGGCGAGGGCGGCGGCGTTCTCGGCGATCCCGCCGGCAGGCCTCGGATGGGCGCCCCAGCCGGGCCTGTCGGGCGCGATCACCCGGTGGTCGCTCGCCAGCGCCTCGGCGAGCTCCCTCCAGTCCTCGCCGCCGCCGGGCTGGCCATGGACGAGGAGCACGACCGGTCCGGCTCCGAGGTCGAGAGGAACGCTCGGCAGGCTCGGGAGCGAGCGGTCAGCCACGTCCCGGGCGTCGCCGACGAGACGTCACCTGCTCGCCGAGGGGCGGCAGCGCCCGGCGGACGGGCGCCAGCAGGCGGAGCAGTCCCCACCACGTCACGAGCACGAGCGCCTCGGCGACGGTGTACGTCGACATCTTCGAGGTGCCGAGCGCCCGGTCGACGAAACGGATGGGGATCTCCTCGATGCGGGCGCCCCGCTGGCGCGAGCGGTAGGTCATCTCGATCTGGAACCCGTAGCTGTCGGCCCGGACGGTGTCGAGGTCGATCTGTGAGAGGAGCCGGCTCGAGTAGGCCCGGAAGCCGGCCGTCGAGTCCTTCACGCCGAGCCCGAGCAGGAGCTCGGCGTAGAGGCAGCCCCCGCGCGAGATGAGGCGCCGGAACATGCTCCAGTCCGGGATGGAGCCGCCCGGCACGTAGCGCGAGCCGATGACGAGGTCGACGCCGCCCTCGAGCGGGGCGACCAGGCGGGGCAGGTCGTCGGGGTCGTGGGACAGGTCGGAGTCCATCTCGACCATCACCTCGTAGCCCTCGCGCAGGCCCCAACGAAACCCGTCCCGGTAGGCGCTCCCGAGCCCCGCCTTCCCGGGCCGCCGGAGGACCTCGACCCGGCCGATCTGCTCGCCGACCTTGTCGGCGATCTGGGCGGTGCCGTCGGGGCTGTTGTCGTCCACGACGAGGACGCGGGCCTCGGGGAGGGCCCCAAGGACGCGCTGGAGCACGTTCTCGATGTTGTCGGCCTCGTTGTAGGTGGGCAGGACGACCAGCACTCGCACCGCAGGGATGCTACCGGTGCTGGTCAGGCTGCTCAGGGGCGGGAGTGATGGGCAGCGCGCCCGTCGAGAGCGGGTCGGGGCGAAGCCCGAGCAGGCGGGCGCCGGTCTTGTGCTCCCAGAGGTCGCGGGCGACCACCTGGATCGCCCCGGCCGCCGGGACGGCGAGCAGCGCGCCGATGAAGCCGCCGAAGACCGATCCCACGAGATCGCCGATCGAAGCGCCGAGCAGCACGGCGAGAAGGACCCAGAGCGGGTTGAGGCGGACGGTGCGGCTCATCACGACCGGGTTCAGGATGTGGTTCTCCACCTCCTGGTACACGAGGAAGACGACGAGCGTCACGATCCCGGCCGTGAGCGAGTGGAGCGCCGCGATGACGACGGTGGGGACCCCCGCCAGGAGGCCGCCGACGAGCGGGAGGAAGTCGACGAGCCCCACCCAGATCGCCAGCACGGCGGGATAGGGCACCCCGAGCCCGAGCAGCGTCAGCCCGATCACGACGCCTGCGACGACGGAGGTGAGGAAGTTGCCGAGCATGTAGCCGACGATCGCCCGGCTCACGTCGTCGAGCACCGCGCGCACCCGGCGAGCCCGGCGGGGCTGCATCCAGCCGAGCACGCCGCGCACCATCTGGGGCAGCTCCAGCAGGAGGAAGAACGTGAGGAAGACGATCGTGACGACCCCGACGACGCCGCTCAGGACCGTCTTTCCGACCTCGAGGGCGGGCTTTCCGATCTTCGAGACGAGGTTCTGCAGGTTCGCCTGACGGGACTCGACGAACTTGAGGAGATGCAGGTTCCGAACGAGCCGGCCGATCTGGCCCTTGCCCCGCTGGGCGTCCTTCACGAGGGTCGGCAGCTCCTTTACGAAGTGCGTCGAGCCCGTCACGAGCGGGTGCACGAGCACGATGCCGATCGTGACGAAACCGCACAGCGCCACGAAGTACACGACACCGGCTGCCAGCCCCGTGCGCAGGCCGCGCCGTTCGAAGAAGCCGACGATGGGCCGCAGCAGCGCCGCGAGGAAGAGCGAGACGATGATCAGCAGCAGCACGGCGCGGAGGCGCCACACGAGCAGCGCCAGGAGGAGTGTCAGGAGCACGAGCACGTTGACGATGAGGGTGGCCCGTACGACCCGGCGCTCGAACTCGCGCCGCGCAGCCCGGGCGCCTCCCCCGGCGAGTGCGGGCACCTTGTGGGAGCCGGCAGGGGAGGGTTTCGAAGCGGAAACCTGGGTCACGTCCCCGTCAGGCATCGCAGTCCAGTCAAGCCCACGGCCGGGCGCCGGAGCGGGATGGTCACGCCCGGCCGGCGGCCTCGGCCATGCCGGCGGCCGCGCGGCGCGCGTGGAGGATGGGCCGGCACGGCGGGGACTTCCCCACTCCGCCGCCGCCTCACTCGCCCGGCGCCGCCGGCCCGGCACGTGCGCGCCCCCACTCACCTGTGAGGTTCTCGCCTCGACCCTTGCCGCCTGCCAGCATGGAGGCCATGGCCGAGCTCGACGAGCCGCGGCGAGCCACGGGGGCCGTGGCCGGTGCGGCGCCCGGGGACGCCCCGGCGGCGCGGGTCGACAACGGGGCCGGCACGGCGGGCGCTCACGGCGAGGGACACCACCGGATCGCGCGGCGCCCGCACATCCCGCGCTTCCTCAGCCGCGGGATCACCCTTCTGCTGCTCGTCTTCGTCGTCATCTACTTCGTCGTCCCGACCTTCGCCTCGGCCCGCGACCGGCTGTACGTGCTCGGCCGCGTCAACCCTTGGCTCCTCCTGCTCGCGATCGGGCTCGAGGTCGCCTCGCAGGTCGCCTACGCCGAGCTGACCATGTGCCTCCTCCCCCGCGGCTCGCTCCCCCTCTCGAAGGTCCTTCGCATCAACCTCTCGGCCCTCGCCGTCTCCCACGTGCTGCCGGGCGGCACGGCGGGCGGGACGCCGGTCGGCTACCGGCTCATGACGACGAACGGGATCCGGGGCGCCGACGTCGGGGTCGCTGCGGCCACCCAGGGCATCGGATCGGCGGTCGTCCTGAACGGGTTGCTGTGGGTGGCGCTCATCATCTCGATCCCGTTCAAGGGCTTCAGCACCACCTACGTGAGCGTCGCCATCTTCGGTGCCCTCCTCATGGCTCTGTTCGCCGCCCTCTTCCTCGGCTTCACGAGGGGCGAGGAACGGACGACGCGCATCTTCCGGGCGCTCGCCCGCCACGTTCCCTGGGTGACCGAGGACCAGGTCGAAGGCGTGATCCGGCGGATCGGCCAACGTCTGCGCATGCTCGCCGAGGACCGCCGGCTGCTCTTGGTCGCCCTCGTCTGGGCGCTCCTCAACTGGATCCTCGACGCAGGTGCGCTCTGGGCCTGCGTTGCGGCCTTCGGCTCGCTCGTGAACCCGATCTACCTCGTCGTCGCCTACGGCGTCGGCAACGTCCTCGCCGCCATCCCCATCACGCCGGGCGGCCTCGGGCTCGTCGAGACCGCCGTGGTGGCCCTCCTCAAGGGGTTGGGGGTCGCCTACAACCCGGCGCTCTTCGGCGTGCTCGCCTGGCGGCTCGTCAACTTCTGGTTGCCCATCCCCGTCGGCGCCATCGCCTACGGCTCGCTCCGCGTGCAGCGCGGCGCGAGCGTCCGTGAGCGCCTCGGCGCCCTCGGCGACCTGACCGAACGCCCGACCGACCACCATCGCATCACGACGCCGAAGCTGGCCTTGGAGGACGACACCCTCGAGCTCGACCTGCGAGGGGCGCGCCCGGCCCCGCCCTCGCCCGACGGGTCCGCCACGGCGCGGCCCGGGAAGGAGCCCGCCCCCTCGCCCGACAAAGGCCGCTGACCGTCGCCCGGCCCGCCGGCCTCTCGCACCGGCGCGGCGTCGCCCACCGCCTCACGAGGCGGCCAACCGCTCGGCGGCTTCCACCGCCACCCAGAACATCTCCTCACGGACGTCGTGGGCCTGGAACCAGCCCCGATGGTCCCAGGACTCGCCCGCCAGGCTGTCGCCGGCGTAGAGCAGCTGTCCGAAGCGCACGCCGCGAAAGCGCGCCACGGCCATGAGGGCCGCCGCCTCCATCTCGACGACGGCGCACCCCTCCTCCCGCCGCCGTGCGACCTTGCCGCGTGTCTCCCGGTAGAACCCGTCGGTCGTCCACGTGATCCGGGTCGACCAGGGCAGGCCGCGCTCGGCGAGGAGCTCCTCCAGCACTGCGACCGCGCGGGGATCGGCAGCCACCGTCCTGGAGGGCGCCAGGTAGTGGTACGAGGTCCCTTCGTCGCGCAGCGCCTCGGAGACGACGACGACGTGGCCGAGGGCGAGCTCTGGCTCGAGGGCTCCGCAGCCGCCGACGGCGACGACGGTCCTCGCCCCGTAGTCGATCACCTCCTCGAGGAAGGCGGCGGCAAGGGGCGCCCCGAGCCCGGCCTGATAGAAGGCGACCTCGCCAGGGCCGCGCTCGAGGGCATAGACGGGGTGCCGGCCGTGCTCGGCGACGAGGGTGGCGGCCACCCTGGCGCCTTCGCTGCTCGCCACGCGTTCGACGACGTCGCCGAAGAAGCACGCCACGACGACATCGGGCACGTCCGCTCCGCCCACGACCTTCCCGGTGGCGAAGTGGGCCGAGGGCTCGATCACCGCCGTCGGGTCGGGGTCGAACTCGAGGATCGGCGCGTCTGCCGGCTTGGGCATCCGCGCAGCGTAGGCAGCCGGCGGCGCCGGGGCGGGAGTCGCACCGCCCTTTCCGCCGCCGTCTCGCCCCGAAGGGCCCGACCGGCGCCCGTCGCCCGGCGCTGTGGTAACAACGAGGCCCGGTGGCCGACGAATCGACCGACTCGACCCCCTCGACCGGCGCGGGCCCGGGCAGCGACCCGACGCGCCATCTCCCGCCCGGGCTCGTGGCACAGATGTCCGGCCCTTCCCATGTCGGGCCGGCTACCTTCGCACAGCGGCCCTTCCTCACCGAGCCGTCGCAGCTCGACGACTGGCGTCCCGACGTCGCCATCGTGGGAGCGCCGTGGGACGACTCGACGACCAACCGCCCCGGCGCGCGCTTCGGCCCGCGGGCGCTGCGGGCGCTCGCCTACGGCCCCGGCACCTACCACCTCGACCTCGGTGTCGAGCTGTTCGAGCACCTCGAGGTCGTGGACTTCGGCGACGCCCTCTGCCCGCACGGGCGGGTGGAGGCGGCGCACGGCAACATCCGCCAGCGGGTGGCCGAGGTCGCCGGGCGCGGCATCATCCCCGTCGTCCTCGGTGGCGACCACTCGATCACCTGGCCGGCCGCCACGGCGGTCGCCGAGGCGCGCGGATGGGGACGGATCGGCATCGTCCACTTCGACGCCCACGCCGACACCGCCGACTCGATCGAGGGCAACCTCGCCTCGCACGGGACGCCGATGCGCCGCCTCATCGAGTCGGGCGCGGTCCCCGGCAAGAACTTCGTGCAGATTGGCCTCAGGGGCTACTGGCCGCCGGCCGAGACCTTCGAGTGGATGCGCGAGCAGCAGATGCGCTGGCACCGCATGCAGGAGGTGTGGGAGCGCGGGCTGCCCGCGGTGATGGAGGACGCCGTCGCCGAGGCCCTCGAGGAGGCAGACGGGATCTACCTCTCGCTCGACATCGACGTCCTCGACCCGGGCTTCGCCCCCGGCACGGGGACTCCCGAGCCGGGCGGGCTCTCGCCTGCCGACCTCCTGCGGGCGGTCCGCAAGCTCGCTCTCGAGACCCCCATCGTCGCCATGGACGTCGTCGAGGTGGCCCCGGCCTACGACTGGGCCGAGCTCACCGTGAACAACGCCCACCGGGCGGTGCTCGAGCTCCTGGCGGGCCTCGCCGTGCGGCGCGGCGCCTGAGAGCCGAGGGCCTCACCCGCGGCGGCCTCGGGCGGCAGCTGCCTAACCTCAACCGGCATGCCCGTACTGTCCCAACCGACCATCGACATCCCGGACCAGCACGGCCGAACCGCCGTCGTGACCGGGGCGAACAGCGGCCTCGGACTCGAGACGGCCGCCGAGCTCGCCCGACACGGTGCCCACGTGATCCTCACCGGTCGCAGCCCTGAGCGACTCGAGGCGGCGATGGCGGACGTCCGCCTGCGTGTGCCCGCCGCCTCGGTGGCGCCGGTGACGCTCGACCTCGCCTCCCTCGCCTCGATCCGCAAGGCCGCCGCCACCATCCTGGCGGTGAGCGAAGCGATCGACCTGCTCGTCGACAACGCCGGCGTGATGGCCATCAAGCGATCGGAGACCGAGGACGGTTTCGAGCGCCAGTTCGGGACGAATCATCTGGGCCACTTCGCCTTCACGGGGCTGCTCCTGCCGGCGCTGCTCCACCGACAGGGCAGCCGTGTGGTCGTGGTCACGAGCTTCATGCGCCTCCTTGGCCGCCTCGACTTCGAGGACCTGCACGGAAGGCGCCGCTACGGCCGCTGGAAGGCCTACAACCAGTCCAAGCTCGCCAACCTGCTCTTCGCCACCGAGCTTGAGCGAAGGCTTCGCGCCACGCCGGGCGCCGAGACCATCTCCGTCGCGGCGCATCCGGGCTACGCCGCCACCAACCTGCAGCGGGGCGACTCGCTGACCCAGAGCGCAGCCCTCTCGATCGGCAACACCCTGTTCGCCCAGACCGCCGCGGCGGGCGCCCTTCCGATCCTCTACGCGGCCACGGCGCCCGGCGTCGTCGGTGGCGCTCTGTACGGGCCCGGCACGCTCGGGCTGTGGGGGCGTCCACGCAAGGAGCGGCTCGACTGGAAGGGCCGCAACGAGGAGGCCGCTCGGCGGCTGTGGGAGGCGTCGGTCGAAGAGACGGGCGTGGCCTATCCCGAGCTCTTCGCAGGCGGGTCGTCAGGGCGGGCCGCCTGAGCGGGTCAGGACTGCCCGGGGGGCCCGATCCGAGCCCTGCAGCCCCACCGGCCGGCCTCGCCGCCGAGCCGGTGCCAGGAGACGTGACCCTTGCCCCTGCCGTCTCGGCGCCTCTCGCCGATGCGCCCAACCCCTCTGCTCCCCTCGACCCGGCAGCAGCAGACCGGGCGCGGCGGGGCCTCTCGTCGCTCCGTCCCCTCCGGCACCGCAACTTCGCCCTCCTTTGGTCGGGCGGCCTCATCTCGGTCGTCGGGTCGTGGATGCAGACGGTCGCGGTCGGGGCGCTGGTTGTCGCCCACACCGGCAAGGCACTGTGGGCGGTCCTCATCGCGGCGGGCGGCTTCCTCCCGATCGGGCTCCTCTCGCCCCTCGGCGGCGCCCTGGCGGACCGCATGGCCCGCAAACCCGTCCTCGTCCTCGGCAACCTCGCCGCCGCCGCCGTGGCGCTCGGCATCGCCGCACTGGTCGCGACGGGACACGACGCCCCCGGCGTCCTCACCGTCCTCGTCACCCTGCAGGGCGCCGTGAGCGCCCTCACGAGCCCGTTCCAGCAGGCGATCCTCCCCGACCTCGTCCCTCGGAGCGAGTTCCTGGCGGCATCGTCGCTCGGCTCGGCCCAGTTCAACCTCGGGCGGGTGCTCGGCCCCGTGCTGGCCGGCACGACCATCGCCGCCTTCGGCTACCCAATGGCCTTCGTGGCGAACGCCGTGTCCTTCCTCGCCGTGGTCGTGGCGCTCTGCTTCATCACGCTCGGACCTCCGCCGTCCGAGGGAGCCGAGCCGCTCTCGCGCTCGCTCCGCCTCGGCTGGCGCGCCGCCCTCGACACGCCGGCCTGCCGCTCCGCGATCCTCACCATCGCCATCGTGGCGTTCCTCGCCTCGCCCTTCATCGCCCTCGTGCCGGCCATGGCACACCGCGTGAGCCGCGGTGGCGCCCGCTCGCTCGCCGGCGCCACGGCCGTGCTCACGACCGCCCAGGGCGTCGGGGCGGTCATCGGAGCGGTCCTTCTCGCGCCGCTCGCCCTCAGGCTCGGGCGCGGCCGCGTGCTGGCGGGCAGCATCGCCGCCCTGCCGCCGGTCCTCGTCCTCTACGGGCTCGCCGGGACGCTCCCGCTCGCCACCGCCGCGCTCTTCGCCGTCGGGCTCGTCTACATCGGAGTGCTCTCGAGCCTCTCGACCGTCGTCCAGCTGAGCGCCCCGAACGAGTTCCGCGGCCGGATCCTCAGCATCTACCTCGTCGCCCTCGGGGTCGCCTACCCGCTCGGATCGCTCGTGCAGGGCCCGCTCGCCGACAGGATCGGCCTCGGCTGGACGACCGGCGGCACCGCCGTGCTGCTCGCCGCCGTGCTGGCCGGGATCCTCGTCGTGCGCCCGCAGGTCCTCCGCCCTCTCGCCGCCCGTGACCTCGGGCGCTCCGGCACCCACGTCCTCGGGTAAGAAGGGGTATGACCCAACAGCCGAGCGACTACCCCGTGTCCGATCCGGGCGACGAGCCCGAGGGACCGGCGGCGTTCCTGGACGACGCCGAGGACGACGGCGCCGAGCCGAAGGGCGACTCGGCCGACGTGGCCGATCAGCAGCTCCCGCCCCCGGGCGACGAGGAGGAGGAGGCCCTCGACCGCCTCGCCGACCGGTCGGCCCGCACGGACGGCGACCGCCCCGTCTGATCGATCTCGGCGGCCGTGCGCGCCCGCGAGGCCGCGAGGAGCGGCGACTCCCCGAGCATGAGGTGCAGGCCGGCCGCCAGCACCCCGGCCGCCGGACGGACGGCCATCCTGCGGTAGGGGGCGGGCCGGGCGAGCCTCAGCTCCTTGCGTGCGAAGCCCGGCAGCAGGTCGACCGCGGCCTCGACGATCACGAGATGGGCGACCCGCTCGAGCGGCGACCTCCCGAAACGCCGCCTGAGGAAGGCCGCGGCATCGAGGGCTGTCGCCGTCGCCCGCAGCTCGGGGCGCACCTCCCGCACGTAACGGCGAACCTCGGCGACCGAGCGGGGAACCGACCGTGCGCCGAGCCTCGTCGCGACGAAGGCGGTCTCCTCGAGGTAGCGCTCCTTCTCGGCACGCAACAACGGGCGTCCGGAGTACCGCTGGAAGGCTCTCAGGAAACTCCACACCTCGGTTACGTGCACGTACGTGAGGAGCTCCGGATCGCTCGCCCGGTAGGGGCGGCCGTCTGCGGCGACCCCCGCGACGGAGCGGTGCAGGGTGGCCACCTGTCGCACGGCGGCCGCCGCCTGTCCGGTTCCGCCGTAGGTGGTGAGGGCGAGGAAGTCGGCGGTCCGCCGCAGCCGCCCGAGCGGGTCCTGCCGGTAGTTCGAGTTGTCGGCCACTCCCTGCATGACGAGGGGATGAAGGGTCTGGAGGAAGAGGGCGGCGAGCCCGCCCACGAGCATGGGCCCGAGGTCGGCGTGCACCTGCCAGGCGATCGAGTCCGGCCCGAACCAGCCCGGGTCGCCCGCCGGCTCGAGGAAGGCGCCGAACCGCTCGGCGTCGTCACCGAAGGTCGACTGCACGCTCGAGGACACCGCCTCCCGCAGCGGCAGGAGGGGACGCAGCGTCGAGGCGGCCATCGACAGGAGGCTCGGCACGAGACCCACGCCGGAAGCCTTGCACCCGCGGGCACCCGGGGCAGGCCGCCGTCCGGACGGGCCGCGACGCCGCACACGGTCGGATCCGGTCGAGCCGGCGGCCCGCCGCTTCGTCGGGCAGGGTCGCCCCAACTACGCTGGCGGCGTGTTCTTTCTCGGCGGCGGCCGCTCCAACAAGGCCTACCTGTGGATCCGGCTCGGCATGCTGGCCGCCTTCGTCATCGCAGCCTTCGCATTCCACGGGAGTGCCTCGGATCTCGCCGCCCTGCGGGTGATCCGCGTCGTCGTCGTGCTCCTGCTGTTGGGTGGTCTGGCGATGGGGAGGCGTGGCGGCTTCGGCGGACGGCGCCTTCCCCCAGGCACCCCCCGTTCCTCCGGCGCGACCGTCTGGGGCGGGGCGGCTGCCTCGCACAACGGGAGCCCGATCGGGGGCACCCCGCCGATCGTCCCGACACAGCCGGACCCGGGTGCCCGCCCGCAGGCCGCGGGGCCGGACCCGGGTGCCCGCCCGCCGGCCGTGGCGCCGGACCCGGGGGCTGCGCGACCGGCAGCGCCTCCCGGCCCCCCGGGCAGCTGACCGTCCAGGTGCGCTGAGCCCCTTCCGGCGTCGTCGCCGGCAAGCCGGCGCCCGCTCGAGCCGCCGTTCTCAGCCGAGCCCGGCGTTGCCCCGTTGCACGGTCTCGAACTCGTCGTGGCCGGCCGCGGTCACCCACATCTCGAGGCTGCGCCCGAACACCTCCTCGAAGAGCCCCTTCTTCCGCTGGAGCATCCACCGCTCGAGCTCGGCGTCGCCCCGCGCCGTCACGACCAGCTCGACCGCCGCGTCGCTCACGACCGCCTCCAGCTTCTGCACGACCGAGGCGTGCGAGACGTCGAGGCCGTCGGCGAGCCGGAGGAGGGAGAGCAGCTTCAGCACCCGCTGTTGCGCCTCCGGTTCGAGCGCCTCCCAGGCCATGAACGTCTCCCGGGGCCGCCCGCGTGTGTGGTAGCGGCCGAGGACGGCGAGCATGCGGACCTCGTCCGGTGAGAAGCCGCGCAGGCCGCCGTGCTCGATGAGGTAGGCGGTGTGGCGGGCGTGCCCGTCCCGGCTCACGTGCTCGCCGACGTCGTGCAACAGGGCGGCCAGCTCGAGGAGCTCGCGGTCGTCGGGCTCGAGCCAGTGCAGCGGCTCGAGGGCGTCGAAGAGGGCGACGGAGAGACGGGCCACCTCGCGCCCGTGCGCCTCCCGCCAGTTGGATCGGCGGCAGAGCGACAGCACCGAGGCGCGGCGGATCGCCCGCGGATCGTCGCCGAGGTCCGCCCGGTCGTGCTTGCGGATGGCCGAGAGCACGATGCCCTCCCTGAGGGCCCACTCGCACCCGACGAGCTCGGCGAAACCGCCCTGCTCCATCAGCTCCTGGCAGACGACGGCGCCGGCCGGGAGCAGCTCGGCCCTCCGGGCGTCGACACCGGGCAGGCGGGCCCGCTCGGCCTCGGGCAGCGAGAAGACGAGATCGAAGAGCGCCGCGAGGTCCTTCTCGCCGACGGCGAGCTGGTTGACGACGCTCGGCACCGCGCCGTCGCGCCGCGCCGCCGCGGCGCGGATGATGGCCCCGAAGGTGCCGGACGAGCCGATCAGATGTTGGGGGTCGAGCTCGCGGATCTCGTCCATCACGCTGCAGAGGTGCTCGCGCACGCGGCGGCGCACCCGGGCGAGGTCCTTCTCGCTCGGCGGGTCCGAGCGGACGAGCTCGGCCGTGAGGCGGCCGACACCGAGGTGCAGGCTCGTCGCGTAGAAGAGCCCGGAGCGGTCGCCCACGCTGAGCTCGAGGCTGCCCCCGCCGAGGTCGGCCGAGAGGGCTGGACCGGGGTCGATGAGCACCGAGGCGCGCACGGCCTCGAAGATGAGCTTCGCCTCGCGGATGCCGTTGATGACCTTCACGCGGACGCCCGTCTCGGTCTCGATGCGGTCGACGGCGTCGACCCCGTTGCTCGCCTCGCGCAGGGCGGCCGTGCCGTAGGCGTCCACCTCGTCAGCCCCCTGCGTCTCGGCGATGGCGCGGAAGCGGCGGACGACCTCGACCGCCTGGTCGATCGACTCCTCCGTCAGGCGCCCCTCCCGGGCGACGACGTCGCCGAGGCGGAGCATCTCCTTCTCACGCGCGAGGGCGACGAAGCTGCCGTCGGGCCGCGTCTCGACCACGAGGAGGTGGAACGAGTTGCTCCCGAGGTCGAGGGCGGCGATGCGCACAGGTCAGCCGGCGCTCAGGAGAGCAGCTCGACGCTCCGCCGCTTCCGGGCCCGCTCGACGGCGAGCTCCTGGAGGCGGACCTGGGCGCTGAGGCCCTCGATCGTGGGGATGCGGCGCCAGGTCCCGTCCTGTCGGAGCTGCCAGGAGTTGGTGTCGTCGGCGAGGTTCAGCTCGAGGGTCTCGTCGAGCCGGGCGCGCAGCTCCTGGTCGTGCACCGGGGTGAGCACCTCCACGCGGCGGTCGAGGTTGCGCTCCATCATGTCGGCCGACCCGATGTGGTAGCTGACGTCGGGCGATCCGGGTTCCCCGAAGCGGTAGATCCTCGAGTGCTCGAGGAAGCGCCCGACGATGGAACGGACCGTGATGTGCTCGGAGAGCCCGGGGACGCCGGGGCGAAGCCCGCACATCCCCCGGATGACGAGGTCGATCCTCGTGCCGGCGCAGGAGGCGTCGTAGAGGGCGTCGATGAGCTCGGGATCGGTGAGGCCGTTCGCCTTGATCGTGATGCGGCCGGCGGCACCCTCGGCGGCCTCCCGTGCGATCGCCTCGAGCGCCCAGGCCCGCACTCCGTTCGGCGAGGCGACGATCTGGCGGAAGTCGTCGTGGCGCCCGTAGCCGGTGAGGTAGTTGAACAGGTCGGTGAGGTCGGCACCGACCTGCGGCTGGACGGTGAAGAGGCCGAGGTCCTCGTACACGCGGGCCGTGCCCGAGTTGTAGTTGCCCGTTCCGATGTGGCAGTAGAGCCGCAGGCCGTCGTCCTCCCGTCGCACGACGAGAGCGGTCTTCGAGTGCGTCTTCAGGCCGAGGAGGCCGTAGACGACGTGAACCCCGGCGCGCTCGAGTTGCCGGGCCCACTCGATGTTCGCCTGCTCGTCGAAACGGGCCTTCACCTCGACCAGCGCCGCCACCTGCTTGCCCCGTTCGGCCGCGCGCACGAGCGCCGACACGATCGAGGTGTCGTCCGAGGTGCGGTACAGGGTCTGCTTGATGGCGAGCACGTTCGGGTCCTCGGCCGCCTGGGTGAGGAAGGCTTCAACCGAGGAGGCGAACGAGTCGTAGGGGTGGTGAACGAGCACGTCGCGCTCGCGCACGGCGGCGAAGATGTCGACCGGCCCGTCGCTCGCCGTCGCCAGCCCGGGCGGCGTCATGGGCACCCACGGCGGGTCGTGCAGGTCGGGGCGGTCGAGCGCGTGCAGGGTCCACAACGCCCCGAGGTCGAGCCAGCTCGACGACTCGTAGATGTCCTCGGGATGCAGCTCGAGCTCCTGGCGGAGCAGTTCCCGCAGGTCCGCCGGGGTGGCGGCCTCGACCTCGAGGCGCACCGCCCGGCCGAAGCGACGCCGGCGGAGCTCGATCTCGACCGCTGCGAGGAGGTCGTCGGCCTCCCCCTCCTCGAGGCTCAGGTCGGCGTTCCTCGTCACACGGAAGGTGAAGTGCCCCTCGATCGAGACCCCGGGGAAGAGACGCTCGAGGTTGCCCGCGATCACCTCCTCGAGCGGGACGAAGCGGGCCGATCCCTCCCCCGACCCGATCGGCACGAAGCGCGGCAGGAGGGGCGGCACCTTCACACGGGCGAAGCGCCGCTCACCCGTCGTCGGCTCGGCGACGAGGACGCCGAGGTTGAGCGAGAGGTTGGAGATGTACGGGAACGGGTGGCCGGGGTCGACCGCGAGAGGGGTGAGCACCGGGAAGATCTCGGACTCGAACACGGAGAGCAGCTGTGCCCGTTCGGCGGTCGCGAGCTCCTCCCAGGTGCACAGCTCGATGCCGGCCGCGGCGAGCTCGGGCACCACCGACGACCTCATGATGTGGTCCTGGCGGGTGATGAGCGAGCGGCAGCGCCGCCCGATGGCCGAGAGCTGCTCGGTCGGGGTCATCCCGTCGGTGGAGCGGGTCCGCAGCCCCGCCTCCACTTGGTCCTTCAGCCCGGCCACCCGGACCTGGAAGAACTCGTCGAACCCGGCCGAGAAGATGGCGAGGAACTTGGCCCGCTCGAGGAGCGGCGTCACACGGTCGGCGGCGAGGTCGAGGAGCCGGTCGGCGAACTCGCACCACGACAGCTCACGGTTGAGGAAGCGCGACCGGCTCGAGCGGTCGATCTCGAACGGGGCCGGGATCGTCCCGTCGGGCCCGGCGCCGGGCCCTTCGGCCTCTGCGGCGGACGCGGTCTCGGACGCGAGAACGCCGCTTTCCATATGACCAGACGCTACCTTGAACCCGTGGCAGTGCAGGCGATCGTGCCGAGGTCAAAGCCGCGGAGACGAAGCGAGCTCGGGCTGCTCCTCGTCGGCATCCTCGTCGTCACCTTCGCCTACATCCTCGCCTCGTTCGCCACCAACAACAAGTGGCCCGCCAACCTGCTGCCCTTCGTCGTCGTCTCGGTCGCGCTGGCGCTCTTCCTCAACATGGTCAACCGGCGCCTCGTGCCGAACGCCGACCCCGTGCTCCTGCCGGTCGTGCTCCTCCTGAACGGGCTCGGCTGGGTGATGCTGAGCAGGCTGGCCCCGTACGTGAGCCAGCGACACCTCGCCGGCTACCAGGCCCTGTGGACGTTGCTCGGCGCCGTCGCCTACGTCCTCACGCTGGCCATCTTCAAGCGCTCGCGGGATCTCGAGCGCTACCGCTATCTCACGCTCTTCGTCTCGATCGGCCTCCTCGTCCTGCCGCTCCTGCCCCACCTCGGCGACTCCCCGAACAACGCCAACGGCGCCAAGCTCTGGGTGAAGCTCGGTCCGATCACCTTCCAGCCGGTCGAGCTGTCGAAGATCCTCCTCGTGATCTTCTTCGCCTCGTACTTCGTCGAGAAGCAGGAGCTCCTGCGGATGTCGACCGCCCGCTTCGGCAACCGCCTCGTACCCGACCTGCGCTCGCTCGGCCCGGTCGCCTTCGCCTGGCTGTGCTCGGTCGCCGTGATCCTCCTCGAGCGGGACATCGGCTTCTCACTCCTGCTGTTCGTGATGTTCCTCGCCATGCTCTGGGTGACGACGGGAAGGTGGACCTACCTGCTCGTCGGGATCGTCGCCTTCGTGGTCGGGACGTTCGTCGCCTCGAAGATCCTCGTCCAGGTGAACCAGCGCCTCGAGATCTGGCTGAACCCCTGGAAGTACCTGTCGGGGACCCAGCTCGGCTACCAACCGGTGATCGGGGAGCTGCACCTGGCGGTCGGCGGGGCGACGGGGACCGGCCTCGGCCTCGGCACGCCGCAGAACATCCCGGTCGCCATCAGCGACTTCGTGTTCGCCGCCTTCGGCGAGGAGCTCGGCCTCGTCGGCGCCGCGGCGATCATGGTCGGGTTCCTGCTCATCGTCGGGTCGGGCCTGCGAGCAGCCCTCCGGGCCCGCTCGGAGTTCTCGAAGCTGTGCGCCCTCGGCCTCACCGTGATCCTCGGGTTCCAGGCCTTCTTCATCATGGGAGGGGTGGCGAGGCTCCTGCCCCTCACGGGGGTGACGCTTCCCTTCGTGTCCTACGGCGGCTCGTCTCTCGTCGCCAACTACATCCTGATTGCCGTGCTGATGAGGATCTCAGACGAGGGGTCGGATCCCGTGCCGAGCTACTCCGAGTTCGTCGCTGCGCCGCAGGCGCTCGCCCGCGCCTGAGGCACGAAACCCACCAGCCTCAGTTCGAGCCCGCCGCCTCGCCCCCGGCCGCCTCGAGCACGGCGGGCGCCGCGACGATCGGGACCGGCACCCGCTGACGGAGCGACAGGGCGATGGCGTCCGAGGGTCGGCAGTCGATCGTGCGTGAGCCGCTCGGTCCCGAGACAACGATCTCCGCCCGGAACGTCCGCCCGGTCGACTCCGTGATCCGCACGACGTCGAGGCTGAGCGAGAAGGCCTCGAGCAGCCTGCTCATGAGCTCGTGGGTGAGCGGCCTCGGAGTCTGCATCTGGCGGGCGGCGTAGCCGATGGCGACCCCCTCCGGGCCGCCGATCGGGATGCGCAGCTCTCGGTAGGGCGGGTCCGCCTCCTGCAGGACGACGACCGGGTTCGTCGAGGGGAGGACGAGGACGACGTCGACGAAGAGCATCCGGCACATGGCCTCGGGCGCCTCGAAAGGCGAAGCGTCGCCGGCCTCGGCCTCCTCGTCGTACTCCTCGTCCTCCTCGTACCCCTCCTCGCCCTCCTCTCCGTCGCTCTCGTCCTCGTCCTCCTCGTCGTCGTCGTCGTACTCCTCTTCCTCGTCCTCGTCGTTCTCCTCGTCCTCGTCTCCGTCGCTCCCGTCCTCTTCCTCGTCCTCGTCGTCCTCGTCGTCGTACGCGTACTCGTCCTCGTCGGGCTCGGACGACGCCGCACCGTCGCCGGCGTAGGCCTCCCCCGCGGCGCCGTCGGCGACGGGGTGCAGCCCCACCTCGTCGAGGGGCAGGACGTCCTCGGCGACGGGGGGCTCGGTGGCGCCGGGATCGCTCACCGGCGCACCACCCGCCTCAGTTCCACGTTCAGCACGAGGCCGACCGTAGCGAAGAAGGCGAAACAGGCGCTGCCTCCGTAGCTGACGAACGGCAGCGGGATGCCCGTGACCGGCATGATCCCGATCGTCATCCCGATGTTCTCGAAGACCGAGAAGGAGAGGAAGGCGAGCGCCCCGGCGCACAGCATCCGGCCGAAGGAGTCCCTCGCCCGCTGGGCGGCTCGCAGCATGCGGAACGCGATGATCCCGAACAGGCCGATGACGACGGCCGAGCCGAGGAAGCCGAGCTGCTCGCCGACCGCCGAGAAGATGAAGTCGTTCTGCTCGTTCGGTATGAAGGCGCCGTTCGTCGAGGTCCCGTGGAAGAGCCCCGAACCCTTGAGGCCGCCGCCGGCGATGGCCGTCTTCGACATCGTGGCGTCGTAGTTGTAGCTGGCCTGCCCCTGGTTGGGATGGAGGAAGCCCGTCAGGCGCCGGAGCTGGTACGGCTTCAGGATGTGCGCGTGCAGGGCGAGCACGAAGCCGCCCACGACGACGACGAAGAGGAAGAGCAGGTAGCGCACCCGGACGCCCGCCGCCACGAGCATCGCCGCCAGCGTGACCCCGAGCACGATGGTGGTCCCGAGGTCGGGCTGCTTGAAGACGAGCGCCATGGGGACGCCGGCGAGGACGAGGATGCCGAGCATCTCCCGGAACTCGAGGACGCCCGGCTTCCTGCTGCAGTAGGTGGCGATGACCACGATGAGGCCGAGGGCGGCGAACTCCGACGGTTGCAGCTGGAGCGGCCCGAACTGGTACCAGCGGACCGACCCGTACTGGCTCTTTCCGATGGCGAACACGCCGATGAGCGAGCAGAGGACGAGCCCGTAGATCACGTACCCCCATTGCTGGTAGACGTGGTAGTCGAACAGCGCCACGACGACCATGACGACCACACCGATCGCGACCCACACCATCTGGCGCTTCAGGTAGGCATGCGGGTCGCCGCCCGCTTGGAGCAGCTGCTCCCGGGTGGCGGAGTACACCATGACCACGCCGATGAGGGAGAGGGCGAGAGCGCTGCCGACGAGGGCGAAGTCGACGTGACGGAGGATCGGGAAGAACCAATGGCGCTCGCGCCGTCCCGTCACCGCGGCTTCGCGCCCCGGGAACGCCGTGGCCACGAGGGGCAAGGATACCGGGCGCCGTGACCCCCCTCCTGGCGGCGTCAGCCCCGCAGACGGCCACGGGCTACCTCTACGAGCTCCTCAGGGCCTTCGGAGCGAGCCCGGGGACGGCCCGGCACGTGCAGGACCTCCTGCTCCGGCCGGTCACCGTGCTCATCATCATCGTCGTGGCGGCCGTCGTCGCCCACCTCGGCTCGAGCGTCATACGCCGCTCGCTCCACTCGCTGCGTACGAGGGCCGAGGCCCGATCGGACTCCCGCCGCGAGGGGACGCCGCCCGGTCGAAGCGACGCCGGCCGGCTCGGCACCGTCGTGGGCCGGATCGACATGGTCGGCCGCATCGCCGCCAACATCTGGCGCGTCGTCGTCTGGGTGATCGCCCTGCTCTCGATCCTCGGCGTGCTCGGCATCGACCTGGCGCCGTTCGTGGCCGGGGCGACCGTGATCGGGGCGACCATCGGGTTCGGCGCCCAGACGCTCGTGAAGGACTACCTCTCCGGCTTCCTGCTCCTCGCCGAGGACCAGTTCCGCATCGGCGACGACGTCTCGACGGCCTCGGCCACCGGCGTGGTCGAGGAGATGACGCTTCGCGTCACCCGCCTGAAGGGCGACGACGGCACCATCTGGTACGTCCCGAACGGCGACATCCGCACCCTCGGCAACACCTCACGGGCGTCGGCCTCCTCCCACGTCGACGTCGTCGTCCCGGTCGGGACGCCGATCGACCGGGCCGGCCGTCTGATCGAGGAGGCGGCCCGCCGCGCCGCCGCGGCGTCCCCGCTCGACGCCTTCTGCACCGAGCCGCCGAGCCTGCTCGGCGTCGAGGACGTCGACGCTGCGAACGTCACCTTCCGGGTGGCGCTCCACACGGTGCCCGGCCAGGGGGCTCCGGTCGCCCGCGCCGTGCGGGCGGCGGTCACGGGCGAGCTCGTCGAGGCCGGGTTCCTCCCGCCCGTCCTCAGCCCGCCTCCGGCACCGCCGCCGCCGAGCCGGCCGGGGGCTCCGCCCCGGGCCTGACCGCCTCCCACATGGCTGGAAGGGGGGGCACGCAGCCCGTCCAGAGGCGCACCTGGCGCGCCGCCTGGTGAACGAGCATGCCGAGGCCCGTCCGCACCTTCGCCCCGTTCGCCGCCGCCGGCGCCCAGAAGGCCTCCGCCGCCGGGAGGTACACGAGGTCGTACACGAGCTGGCCCGAGCCGAAGCGCCCGGGGTCGATCAGGAGCCCTTCCGCCCTCTCGGTCATCGTGGCCGGCGTCGCCTGGACGACGAGGTCGCAGCCGTCGAGCTCCTCGGGCCGGGTGACCCTCGCCCGGCCGGGCGCGAGGGCGGCGGCCCGGAAGGCACGGGCGGCGGTCCGGTTCACGACGAGCACCTCGCTCGCCCCGGCGCCGGCGAGGGCGAGCACGGCTGCCCGGGCGGCGCCGCCCGCCCCGACGACCCCGCAGCGCCGGCCTTCGGGCGAGAAGCCGGCCCCCTCCCGCAGGTCGTCGAGCAGCCCGTCGCCGTCGGTCGAGTCGGCGACGGCGCCCTTGGAGCCGAACGTGAGCGTGTTGGCCGCGCCGAGGCGCCGGACGACCGGCGAGCGCCGGACCGCGAAGGCCGCCGCGGCCTCCTTGTGCGGCATCGTGACCGAGAGCCCGCGCAGGCCGAGCGCCCGGGCGCCGGAGCAGGCCTCCCCGAAGAGCGGCGCCGGGACCTCGAAGGCGACGTACACCCAATCGAGGCCGAGGGCGGCGTAGGCGGCCTGGTGGATGCGGGGCGACAGGCTGTGCGCGACGGGGTCGCCGATCACCCCGGCGAGGGTGGTGCCCGGCGTCCTTCCCGCCGTGGCGGCCGTCTCGGCGTCACGTCCGGCCGCCTCAGCCACCGGCGCCACCCGCCGACAGCCACGCCTCGAGGAGGACGGCGGCAGCTTCGGCGTCGATCGGAGGGTCTCCGCGACGGCCGGAGGGCCGCCTCTCCCCCCGGCCGGCCCGCTGCCGGGGGGGCGGGCCGGCCGAGCGGGCCGTGCGCCGTCGTGCCGCCTCCACGGTCGTGAGCCGCTCGTCGAAGGCGACGACGGGGACCTCGAGCAGGCTGCGAAGCGCCGCGATCTCCTCGGCGGCGGCAGAGGCGGCGGGGCCCTCGTGACCCGAGAGGGAGAGCGGCAGGCCGACCACGACGATCTCGGCGCCGGTCTCCTCGACGATGCGGGCGAGCTCGGCCCGGTCCGCGCGGCGGTCGTTCGTGCGCACGAGGACGGTGTACGGAGTCGAGATGAGGCCGGAAGAGTCGCTCACGGCCACGCCGATGCGCCGCTCGCCGAGATCCACCCCGAGGGCCCGCACGCCGAGCCGTCCCCGCCGGTCAGCCGGGCTGGCCGAGGAGCTCGCGCAGGCGGGCGAGGGCGAGGTCGATGCCCGACGGGTCGCGTCCTCCCGCCGTGGCGAGCTCGGGAGAGCCGCCGCCCCCGCCGCCGACCAGCTTGGCCGCCTCGGAGGCCGCCGCCCTGGCGTCGAGGCCGGAGTCCTTCGTGACGGCCACCACGAGGGCCACACGCCCGTCGCCGGGGTCGCCCGCCAGGGCGACGGCCCGCACTCCCCCGCGGTCGCGCGCCGCGAGGGCCAGCTCCCTGAGCGCCACGGGATCGAGGCCGTCCCGCCGCGCCACGGCGACCCCGTCCTCGCTCTGGGCCGAGGCGGCGAGGGAGGCGGCGTCCGCTCCGAGCTGGCCGCGCCGGAGCTGGCGCAGATCGTCCTCGAGGTCGCGTGCCCGGGCGGCGAGCCGGCCGAGCGCCTGGGGCACCTCACCCGGCGTGGCCTTCAAGACCTCGGCCGCTTCGCCGAGCGTGCGGTCGGTGTCCCGGTAGCGCTCGAGGGTGGCCGTCCCCGTGAGCGCCTCGATGCGGCGGGTGTTGGCGCCGATGGACGACTCCGAGACGATGTGGAGGGGGCCGATCATGCCGAGAGCCCGCACGTGGGTGCCCCCGCACAGCTCGACCGACTCGTCCCCGGCGTGCACCATGCGCACCTGCTCTCCGTACTTCTCGCCGAAGAAGGCGATGGCGCCCGCCTTCTCGGCCTCGGACTTCGTGGTGACCTCGGTGGTGACCGGCGCGTCTCCGAGCACGCGGTTGTTCACGAGGTCCTCGATGGCGGCGAGCTCGTCGGCGCTGAGCGCCCCGAAGTGGCTGAAGTCGAAACGCAGCCGGTCCGGGGCGACGAGCGAGCCCTGCTGGCGGACGTGGTCGCCGAGGACCCGCCGCAGCGCCCAGTGGAGCAGGTGGGTGCCGGTGTGGTTGCGGCGGATGGCGTCCCGCCGCTCGACGTCGATCTCGGCGCGGGCCTCCTGGCCGGGCTCGAGGGAGCCGTCGAGCAGGTAGCCGAGATGACGGCTCAGCCCGTCGACCACCTCGGCCGTGTCGAGGACCCGCAGCTCGCCGGTCGCCGTGGTGAGCGTCCCCGTGTCGCCGACCTGCCCCCCGCCCTCGGCGTAGAAGGGCGTCCGGTCGAGGAACACCTCGAGGAGGGGCGATCCACCCGGCGCCCGCTCGCCGTCCACGTTGGCGAAGCCCTCGGCGACGGCGCTCTCGAACACCGCCAGCACGGTCGCGTCGGCCGCCGTCTCCTCGTAGCCGAGGAACACGGTCGCCCCGTGGCGCTCGCGCAGCTCCCGCCAGCGCGCCGCCACCTCCTCCGGCGTGACGGCGGCGGCCTTGGCCCCTTCGCGGGCGCGCCGCCGCTGCTCGGCCATCTCCTCTTCGAAACCCGCCTCGTCCACCTCGACCCCGCGCTCGCCGGCGATCTCCTTCGTGAGCTCGAAGGGGAAGCCGAAGGTGTCGTGCAACCGGAAGGCGAGGTCGCCCGGGATGCGGGCGACACCGCTGCCGAGGGCCTCCTCGAGCAGGGTCGTCCCCTGGCGGAGCGTGCGGAGGAAGGCCTCCTCCTCGTGGACGACGACCCGCTTGATGCGCTCGGCGTCGCGCGAGAGCTTCGGGTAGGCGCCCCCCATCGTGCCGATGACCGCCTCGACGAGGTCCGGCGTCACGAGCTCCTCCCGCCCGAGCTGGTGGGAGCGGAGGACCGCACGGCGGATGAGGCGGCGCAGCACGTAGCCGCGAGCTTCGTTGGAGGGGAAGACACCGTCGGCGACGGCGAAGGTGAAGGCCCTCGAGTGGTCGGCGAGCACCCGCAGCGCCACGTCGGTGCGCTCGTCGCGGCCGGGCCGAGCGCCAGTCAGCTCGGCGGCGCGCTCGAGAATGGGGGCGACGCAGTCGATCGCCTGGACGTGGCCCACCCCCTGCAGCGTCACGAGCAGGCGGTCGAGACCCGCGCCGGTGTCAATGTTCCGCTTCGGCAGCGGGGTGAGGGTGCCGTCGGCGGACCGGTCGTACTGGGTGAACACGAGGTTCCAGACCTCGGTGTAACGGTCGGACGGGTCGTGCTCGGGGCCGCCGCCCGGCCCGAAGGCGTCGCCGCGGTCGAAGAAGATCTCCGAGCTCGGCCCGCACGGTCCGGTGTCGCCCATCTGCCAGAAGTTGTCCTCGTCGAGGCGCTGGACCCGTCCGGGCCCGACCGACGTGGTCGAGCGCCAGATCTCCTCCGCCTCGTCGTCGCTCACGTGGACCGTCACCCAGAGATCGGCGGGGTCGAAGCCGAGCACCTCGGTCACGAACTCCCACGCCCACGGGATCGCCTTCTCCTTGAAGTAGTCGCCGAAGGAGAAGTTGCCGAGCATCTCGAAGAAGGTGCAGTGGCGCGGCGTGTGCCCGACGAGCTCGATGTCGTTCGTGCGCAGGCAGGGCTGGATCGTCGTCGCCCGGGGGTTGACCGGGACGGACTCGCCGAGGAAGTACTGCTTGAACTGCACCATCCCTGCGATGGTGAACAGGACCGTCGGGTCGTTCGGCACGAGGCTGGCCGGTGGGAGCGCCGCGTGGCCGCGCTCCACGAAGAAGTTCGTGAAGGCTTCGCGCAGTCGCTCGGCGTCCATCATGTCTGCGTCTCTCCAGGCTCGCTCGCGTCGTCGCGCCGCTCGCGCCAGCGCCGGGCGAGCTGCGGCTCGGCGCCGTGAGAGGACGGCTCGTAGTAGTGGCGTCCCGCCAGCTCTGCCGGCAGGTAGTCCTGCTCGAGCCAGCCGCGCGGGTCGTCGTGAGGATACTCGTAGCCGATCCCGCTGCCGACCTTGGAGGCGCCGTAGTAGTTGGCGGAACGAAGGTGCGGCGGCACGTCGGCGACGGGGCCGCTGCGGACGTCCTCCTGGGCACGCCAGAGGGCCCTGGCGCTCGTGTTGGACTTCGGCGCGAGGGCGAGGTGGACGACCGCCTGGGCCAGGTTGAGGGATGCCTCCGGGAGGCCGACCAGCTCCACTGCATGGGCGGCCGCCGCGGCGACCACGAGCGACATCGGGTCGGCCATGCCGACGTCCTCGCTCGCGAGGATGACGAGCCGCCGGGCGAGGAAGCGCGGGTCCTCGCCGACCTCGAGCAGCCTCGCCAGCCAGTACATCCCGGCGTCGGGGTCCGAGCCGCGCAGGCTCTTGATGAGCGCCGAGACGAGGTTGTAGTGGTCCTCCCGCCCGTGGCGGAAGGCGCGCATCGCCCTCGCCTGCTCGACGTGGGCGGCACCCACCCGGCCGTCGCCGCCGTGGCGGGCGAGGGCCACCGCCACCTCGAGGACCGTGAGTGCGACGCGGGCGTCGCCGTCGGCGAGGTCGACGATGAGCGCCACGGCGTCGGCGTCCGCCTCTGCTCCCTCCGTCTCGATCCCGCGGCGGGCCACCACGGCGATCTCGTCGCTCGTGAGGGGCTCGAAGCGCCACAGCGTCGAGCGGCTGAGCAGCGGGGTGTTGAGGGCGAAGAAAGGGTTCTCGGTGGTCGCCCCGATGAGGACGACGACCCCCTCCTCGACTCCGTGCAGGAGGGCGTCCTGCTGCGCCTTGTTGAAGCGGTGCACCTCGTCGAGGAAGAGGATGGTCCCGCTCCCGTCGGACCCGAGGGCGCTGCGGGCGTCCTCGAGCACCTCCCGCACGTCGCGCACCCCCGAGTCGACGGCCGAGAGGGCGCGGTAGCGCCGCTTCGTGTGGTCGGCCACGAGGCGGGCGACCGTCGTCTTCCCGGTGCCCGGCGGGCCGTAGAAGACCGCCGAGGAGAGGCGGTCCGCCTCGACGAGCGTGCGCAGCGGGGCGCCCGGGGCGAGGAGGTGGCGCTGCCCCACGACGTCGTCAAGAGAGGCGGGTCGCATGCGGGCGGCGAGGGGGGCCTTCGAGGCGAGCTCACGCTCGATGGCGGCCTCGAAGAGGCTCGGGGCCTGCTCCCCCGCTCGCGCGCCGGCCGGCCGGCGCCGTGCGGGCGGGCTCACCGGGTCGCCGGCCTGGCGCGCCCGGGGTAGGCCGGGGCGGGGCGTGGGAGGAGGGGGGCGGGGGGTTTCGTGCGGCAATTCTGTCTGAGCCGCAGGGTCGGGGCGTGAAGCGGCGTCAGGAAGGGTGTGGAACCGGCCCTGGTGGGGAATCGCCCCGGCGGGCGCGCGCCCTTCGCGCGTCGCGTCGTGCAGAGTGGTTGTGCCCGGACGTCACGCGTACCAGCACGGATCGGCACGAGACAGCAGGAAAGGCGGACGAGATGACCTACGAGCCGAGTCGTGAGCGACTCCCCGGACCCGTGGTGAAGCACGAACCACCCGCCGACGCCTTCAACCCGCTCCTCCGGAGCCTCCTCACCTGGGGTCTCGTCGACCGGGTGGAGGACGAGGAGGGCACCGCCCGCTGGGAGCTGACCACCGCCGCCCAGGAGCGGCTCGAGTCGCTCAACCCGCGGGCGAAGAAGGCCGCCAAGTCGCTCGCCTACCTCGACCACTGGTGTGCGCGCTGCCGCCAGCAGCGGCTCACGCACCTGCGGGACGGCCGCTACGTCTGCCAGGAGTGCGAGCAGATCGAGGCAGCCGGCGGAGCGCCCCTGCCCGAGCCGAAGCACCACCGCAGCCCGGCCGCCGAGCTGGCGGCCCTCGCCCAGCGGGTCAGGCTGGCCACGAAGGAGTAGCTCCCGGCCGGCCCGGCCTACTGCCGCCCGGGCTCAGCTCGGGGCTTGACGAAGGTGATGCCGAGCTCGGCGAGCTGGCGCTCGGAGAGGCTCCTCGGCGAGCCGGCCATGAGGTCGGCGCCCGACTGGGTCTTCGGGAAGGCGATGACCTCGCGGATGTTCACCTCGCCCGCCAAGATGGCGGCGAGGCGGTCGAGGCCGACCGCGAAGCCGCCGTGGGGCGGGGCGCCGAAGCGGAAGGCCCCGAGCAGGAAGCCGAAACGGGCCTCGGCGTCCTCGTCGGAGATCCCGAGGGCGGAGAAGACCCTCCGCTGGACGTCGGCCCGGTGGATCCTGATCGAGCCCGACCCGAGCTCCCAGCCGTTGAGGACGAGGTCGTAGGACTGCGAGCGGACGGCCAGGGGGTCCGTCTCGAGCAGGTCGATGTCGTCGGGGTGCGGCATGGTGAAGGGGTGGTGGGCGGCGAGCGGGTTGCCGTCGTCGTCGACCCCCTCGAAGAGCGGGAAGTCGGTCACCCACACGAACCGGTAGGGCCGCTTTGAGACCGGCGGCTGCGCGAGGTCGAGGCGGAGCTGGCCGAGCACCCGTGAGGCGGGCGCCCGCTCCCCCGCCACGACGAGGAGGAGGTCGCCGGGCTCGGCCTTGGTGGCGGCGACGATCCGCTGCTGCTCCTCGGACGAGAGGAACTTCACGACGGGCGACTCGAGGGCAGTGCCGCCACCCTCGCCCGGAACGACGCGGAGCCAGACGAGACCGGCGGCCCCGAGCTGTTTCGCCCGGTCCGTGAGGGCGTCGAGCCGACCGCGCCCGAGGGCGCCCTCGCCTTCGACGCGGATCGCCCGGACGACGGGCGCCTGGAACGCCTTGAAGCCGGTGCCGGCGACCGCCTCGCCGAGGTCCACGAGCTCCATGGCGAAGCGGAGGTCCGGCTTGTCGGTCCCGTAGCGGTCGAGCGAGTCGTCCCACGTGATCGTCTCGACCGGCGGTGGCTCCTCGCCGGTCACCTCGCGGGTGGCGGCGAGCACGGCCTCCGAGACGATCTGCCAGATGTCCTCCTTCGCGACGAAAGAGGCCTCGAGGTCGAGCTGGGTGAACTCGAACTGCCGGTCCGCCCGCAGGTCCTCGTCGCGCAGGCAGCGTGCGATCTGGTAGTAGCGGTCGATGCCTGCGACCATGAGGAGCTGCTTGGCGATCTGCGGGCTCTGCGGCAGCACGTAGAAGGAGCCCGGCTGGAGCCGGGAGGGGATGGCGAACTCGCGGGCCCCCTCCGGCGTCGGTGTCCACAGGAGGGGCGTCTCCACCTCGGCGAAGCCCTGGGCCTCCATCGAGCGCCGGATGGCGGAGTTCATCACCGAGCGGATCCGCAGGTTCTGCTGCATGCGCTCGGTGCGGATGTCGAGGTAGCGGTAGCGCAGCCGGACGGGCTCCTCGGTCTCGGCCCTGGCGTCGAGCGAGAAGGGCGGTGGCTCGGCCGCCGAGAGGATCTCGACCTGGTCGGCCCCGATCTCGACCTCGCCGGTCGGCAGGTTGGCGTTCTCGGTCCCCTCCGGGCGGCGCCGGACTGTGCCGGTGACCCGCAGCACGTACTCGCTGCGCAGCTCGTGGGCACCGTCGACGACGCACTGCACGATGCCCGTGTGGTCCCGCAGGTCGACGAAGGCGAGGTGCTCGCCGTGCTCGCGCCGCCGCGCCACCCAGCCGCAGACGCTCACCTCGCGCCCGACGTCGTCGGTCGAGAGGGTGCCGCAGTAGTCGGTGCGCAGGCCGCGCGGGCGCGGCGGAGTCGGGAGCGGGCTCACGGCCGCTCAGCTCCTGCGATCCGGGAGCTCGCCCCCACGCCCGGGCAGGAGCCGGTAGGCGTCGTAGACGCTGTCGAGCTGCCGGAGCGAGTCCAGCAGAGAGTCGAGGTGGGCCGGGTCGGCGAGCTCGAACTCGAAGCGCATCCGGCTCACCCTATCGGCCGAGGTGTGCGACGACGAGGAGAGGATGCTCACCTGGTGCTCGGAGAGCACCCGGGCGACGTCGGCGAGCAGCCTCGCCCGGTCGAGCGCCTTCACCTCGATGCCGGCGATGAAGACACCCTGGCGGTCCTCGTCCCACTCGACGTCGATGAGGCGCTCGGAGTCGCTGCCGGAGAGCGAGAGCGCGTTGGCGCAGTCCTCCCTGTGGACCGAGACCCCGCGCCCGCGCGTGATGAAGCCGATCACCCTGTCGCCGGGCACGGGGGTGCAGCAGCGGCTGAGGCGCACCATGACGTCGTCGAGGCCCTCGACGTAGATGCCCGCCCCTCCCCGCCTGCGGCTCGGCCGGCGCGGCTGGAGCGCCGTCGAGGGCAGCTGCTCGTCGAGCTCCCCGCCGCGGAGCTCCCTCTCGAGCCGCTGGGTGACGGCCTGGCCGGAGACGTGGCCCTCTCCGAGGGCGGCATGGAGGGCGTCGAGGTCGGCGTAGCCGAGCGCCGCCGCGGTGGCGACGAGGGTCGGCGAGCTCTGCAGCTTCTGGACGGGCAGGCCCGCCCGGCGCAGCGCCTTCGCCAGCTCCTCGCGGCCCGACTCGATGGCGTCCTCGCGGCGCTCACGCGAGAACCACTGGCGGATCTTGTTGCGGGCGCGGGGGCTCGTGACGAGCTTCAGCCAGTCCCGCGAGGGGCCGGCGGTCGCCATCTTCGAGGTGATGATCTCGACCGTGTCGCCGCTCACGAGCTTCGACTCGAGCGGCACGAGGCGGCCGTTCACCCGCGCCCCGACGCAGCGGTGCCCGACCTCGGTGTGGATGGAGTAGGCAAAGTCGACCGGTGTGGCCCCCGAGGGGAGGGTGACGATCTCCCCCTTCGGGGTGAAGACGTAGACCTCGTCCTGCTCGAGGTCCACGCGAAGCGTCTCGAGGAACTCGTGCGGGTCCGGGGTCTCCTTCTCCCAGTCGACGATCCGCTGCAGCCAGGCGATCTCGTCGGTGCTGCGGGCGCCCCGGCTCTTGCCGTCACGGGCGGCGGCACCTGCCTGGCCCTGGCCGCGTCCCGTCGTGGCGTGCTCCTTGTAGCCCCAGTGGGCCGCGATGCCGTGCTCGGCCCGTTGGTGCATCTCGAAGGTGCGGATCTGCACCTCGAGGGGCTTGCCCTGCGGGCCAACCACCGTCGTGTGGAGCGACTGGTAGAGGTTGAACTTCGGCGAGTTGACGTAGTCCTTGAAACGGGCGGGCACCGGCGGCCAGAGGGCGTGCACCGCCCCGAGCGCCGACCAGCAGTCCTTCTCCGCCGACACGATGACCCGGATGGCGACGAGGTCGTGGATGTCGTCGAACTCCTTGCCGCGAACGACCATCTTCTCGTAGATGCTCCAGAGGTGCTTCGGGCGGCCGGTCACGTCCGCCTCGATGCCGAGCTCGCTCAGGCGTGCCCGGAGGATGGCGAGGACCTCGTCGAGCTCGAGCTCGCGGCGGGGCGCCCGCGTGGCGACCATCTGGGCGATCTCGGCGAAGCGCTTCGGGTGCAGCGCCTCGAAGGCGAGGTCCTCGAGCTGCCACTTGATCTCCTGGATGCCGAGGCGGTGCGCCAGGGGGGCGTAGATGGTCCGGGTCTCCTCGGCGATGCGCTGGCGCTTCCACTCGGGGAGGGCGTCGAGGGTCCGCATGTTGTGGAGCCGGTCGGCCAGCTTGATGACGAGCACCCGCCAGTCGCGGGCCATGGCGACGAGCATCTTTCGCATCGTCGCCGCCTGCTGGGCCTCCTTCGAGCCGAAGCGGAGGCGGTCGAGCTTCGTGACGCCGTCCACGATGGCGGCGACGTCCTCGCCGAACTCCCGCTCGATCTGGTCCAGCTCGACCCGGGTGTCCTCCACCGCGTCGTGCAACAGGGCGGCCGCCGCGCTCGTGGCGTCGAGGCCGAGCTCGGCGACGATGGTGGCGACGGCGACGGGGTGGGTGATGTACGGCTCGCCCGAGGCCCGCGTCTGGCCCTGGTGGGCACGGGCGGCGACGGCATGGGCCCGGCGGATGATCGAAAGGTCCTCGCCAGGGCGGCGCTTCTCGAGGACGGCGAGCAGTCCGTCGACCGAGTCCGTCGGAGGCGGGATGATGGCTCGGGCGGCGCCGAGCGGGGGCCGGCCGCCTGTTCCGGGCTGGCGAACGGTCGCTTGGGCGGCTGCGGCGGGCGCGGCAGGTGCCGTCGGCACCTCCACCTGCACGTCGCCGTCTGCCACGTCTGCTCCTCCCGCCGGGCGGGGCCCCTCCCGGGGCCTCCCGACCACCCCGAGAGTACCTGGCAACGGCTCCCTCAACAGCGATTCTCTGCGCCGGTCGTCGACCTGCGGGGCCTTTTCCGGCATCCCCACTCCCGCCGGTACCCTGGGTGGCGTCGTGGTGCCTGATCCCGCCGGCTCGCCAGCCCCTGACCCAGCTCGCCCCTCCCGTCGCCGCACGCCGTCGCTCCGGCCGGCGATGATCGTCCTCGGCCTCGCCGTCCTCATCTCCGTGCTCGGGACCGTCGGCGCCGTCGCAGGCGGCAGGCCACAGGCCGGCTCGGCCGTGGGGGGCCTCGGCGCGGCGGTGCCCGGGATGAAGCTCAGGGCACTCCCCGCCTCCTCGGTGCTGCGCCACATCGCGACGGGAGGAGAGCCGCCGGCGAACGTCGTGCGCGCCCTCACGGTCCCTGCCGGCTCGAGCTACACGGGCTCCGACCGGAGCCCGAGCCTCGACCAGTTCGACCGAGCCGTCGGGCTCTCGGTTCCTGCGCCGGGCAGTGAGGTCGTGCGCTTCTACGAGACGGAGCTCTCGCGGGGCACGTGGGTCCTCGAGTCGGCCACCTCGCCGCGCAAGGGCGTCCACGAGCTGCTCGCCCAGCACCCCGGCACCGACGGCTACGAATGGCTGGTCGGGATCACGATCACCGACCAGTCGCCCACCGTGTCGCCGGCGCTGGCGGGGAGCGGCCAGTCCTCGGCCTCGTGCACCGTGCGCATCCGCCTCGAGCAGCAGGGCGAAGGCGACTGAGCCGGCGCCCGCCCCGGCGGGCGCTCAGCCGGCCGGCACCGGCTCTGTCCGCGCGGCGGCCTGAAGCTCCCTCGCCGGCGCAGGTGCAGGCGAGGCGGAGCCGGGGAAGCTCCTCAGGAGCGCGCCCCACACGAGCAGGTTGACCGGGTAGATGAAGTAGCCGAACCGGGTGGCGGGGGCGACCACGATCACGAGGATGAGGGCGAGGGCGGCGAAACGGGCCACTGCCGCCGGCGTCCTCGGCGTCCGCCTGACGAGTGCCCAGATGACGACGGCGCCCGCCACCCCGAACAGGAGCGCCGTGAGCACCTTCTTCAGATGCGGCAGGAGCACCACGAGCTCCTGGCCGAGGAGCGGGCTCGCCGCCGGCGAGTGGACGCGCCCGAGGCCGAGGGGGAACTCGACCACGTTCACGAAGAAGGCGTGAGGCCCCGCGACGACCCCGGCTGTCACGACCGGTACGACCACGGCGGCGGCCGCCGCCAGGTACCTGCCGGCGGCGCGGCTGTCCTCCGAGTCGCGCACCGCGAGCGCGAGCAGGACGAGCAGTCCCCAGGCCGTGAACTTCATCGTCGAGGCGAGGCCGATCGCGAGGCCGGCGAGCACAGGGCGCCGTCGTGCGGCCAGCACGAGCGCGAGCAGCATCAACGCCAGCACGGGCAGGTCGTCGCCTCCCGTCACGAGCGGCAGGGCGCCCGTCGGGAGGGCGATGAGCATCTGGAGCGTCCGCCACCTGCGGTCGCGATCACCGAGTGCGAGGAGGAGGGCGACAGCCGCGAGCAGGATCGTCGCCCCCGCCAGTGCCACCCTGGCGTCCCCGAGCTCGCGCCCGGCGCCGGTTGCGTTCGGCAGCCCGAACACCGCCATCGCCGGCAGGTACGGGAAGAACGACGTCGTGTCGATGCTGTGGCGGTCGCTCGAGGGAGAGACACCCGGTGTGGACGGTCGGGCGGGATAGGGGTCGGCCCCGGCGGCGAGGCGGTCCCCGGCCCGCTCGATCACGGCGACCTCCGGCTGGGCGTGGGCGCCCGTCCTGGCGTCGGCCCGCCAGACGACCTCGAGGCAGAGCGGCACCACCACCGTCACGGCGACGAGGGCGAGGGCCGTCGCCGCCCTCGTGCGTCGCGCCGCCGCCTGGTCGCTCCGGCGTCGCCGCGCCACGACGACGCTGACGGCGGCTGCACAGAAGTAGGGCCCCATCGCCATCGCGGCCCACTCCCGGTAGTCGGCCGAGACCGCCATCACGAGGGTCCCGACCGCGAACAGTCCCGCCAGCCCGTAGAGGAGGGCGTCCTGGTTGAGAGGCGGAAGGGTGAGCCACCGTCCCCAGAGGCTGTCGGCCGCCGCCTTGCACCTGGTGACCGCCCGCGCCGCGGCGGCGCCTCCGGGTGCGTTCACAGGATCGATCGTACGTGCGGGCGACTCGGGCGGGCGCCCCCCGTGCGCCCCTTGTTCAGCCTCCCGAGGTCACGTAGCGGGACTCGACGACGACCTGGAAGCCGAAGTTGAAGCCGGGAGGCGAGAAGGCGGTGGTCGACGACGGGTAGCTCAGCTGGACCTTCTTGGTGACGCTGAGGGCGTTGGCCGCCAGCTCGCCGGCGAAGCTGACCGCCGAGGAGACGGTGAGCGTGCAGGGGGTGTAGACGAAGAAGGTGTCGTTCTGCGTCTGGGGGCCGGCCATGTTGCTGCCGATCGTGGTGTTGAGGCTGCTCCCGCACGTGTAGCTCGACGTCGGCGTCGGGACGACGAGCGAGATCTGCGCGGCCGTCGGCTGCTTGCCCGGCCCCGGGTTCGGCTGGGTGAAGGCGAAGTTGCCGCTCAGGCTGATGCCGCCCGAGGCGATGATCGCCGTGTTGTACGGGGCGTTGAGGTTGCCGCTCGACCAGCTGATGCCGCAGTTGGCGATCACGACCGTCGGGCCGGTCTCTCCGTTCACGTCCGACCACACCGACCCCGCCCCCGTGCCGGTGCAGGTCGACGTGTTGATCACCGTCGCCGTGCTCGCCGCGCCGTTGCCCGCCGAGTCGCCGGCCGACGCCCACGCCGAGAACCAGTCCGAGCCGGTGCTGTCGGTCGTGAAGGTCGGGAGGGACAGCTGGCCCGGCGACGTCACGGTGTAGGGGCTCGCCGGGGTGATGCAGCCGACGACCTGGTCGCCGCCCGTGTTGGTGGTCGAGCACGGCGGCGTTCCTGCGGGCTCGGAGGTCGTTCCGACCGTGACGGTCCCCTGCGCGGTGACCGAGCCGTTCACGATGCTGCCGCCCGCCTTGAGCGTGCCGCACCCGGTCGGCGGGTGGGCCCCGAGCGGGTTGGGACACAGCACCACGCTGCCGGTCGAGCCGCCGCCTGCGCTGAGGTTGCCGACGACCTGGGAGTCGGAAATGGTGGCGCTACCGGAGGACGTGGTCGCGCCCCCGTCGACCGTGGCTTGCGAGAGGACGAGGTTGCCGTTGTTGGAGGAGTCTGTCCCGAGGAAGACCGAGCCGTTCACGAAGCAGTTCGTGATGCTGAGGTTGCCCTGGGCGACGATGCTGGCGACGAACGAGTTGGCGGGCGGGTTGGGAGCGCTCAGGCTCGGGGCGGGCGGGGTCGCACAGGCTGCACCCGGCCCCCCGGCCGACACGATCGAGACGTCCCCGTTGGCGTACACGGTGCCGCTGCCCGACGGGGTCGTGCCCGAGCCCTCGGCGACGAGGTTCGAGAGGTCGAGCGTGCCGGCACCACCCGAGAACACGGAGTAGTCGTTGGGCACGACGCTGATGTACACCTGCTCCGTGATCGTCTCCGTCGACGAGACCGGGCCTGTGACGGTCTTGCCGGTGGACTTCACGACCGCAGCCTTGAGCGAGGTCGGCACCGGCGTGACGGAGCCTCCGGTGCAGGAGATGAGATTCGAGCTGCTCGGCGGATAGGCGCTGTAGTAGTCGATCCCCACGCTGTAACTGGACTTCCCGGCGTTCGTCAGGCCTCCGCTCGAGGTCGGGAGCAGCTTCGTCGAGGCGAGGGAGCAGGGGAACGTCCCGGTGCTGCTCTCGATGTCGTACAGCGCCGCCGCCGCGCCGGCGGCGGCGGTCGCGTCCGCCTGCGTGCTGACGTCGTAGCTGTTGACCGACACGTCGTTGTTCGCTGCGCTCACGAACGCGATGAAGGAGAGCAGCACCAGGATCGACACGATGACGACGACCATGATCAGGGCGGCGCCGTCCTCGTCGTGGCGGAGGCGCCGGGGTGTGCCGGCGGCCGGGTGCGGCGTCATGAGCTTCCCGACGGGATCGTCGGCGTCGAGGGGCAGGACCCGCTCGACGCCAGGGTCGTGGTGGTCGTCGTCGAGCTGGAGGTGGTCGTCGAGCTGGAAGTCGTCGAGGTGGACGTCGTACCCGTGGCGTACGGCCCTGCCCCCTGGGCGGCGAAGGACGTGACGACCTGCGATGCGATCGTCTTGCTGTTGGGCGGTGCCAGCTCGAAGGTGACGTCGAGCAGCTCAGCTTGGGTGCCGCTCGCCGCGTCGAGCTCGAAAGGCGGCTGTGACGTCGTGTTCTTGAGGATCACCTGGGCGGCGACGTTCGAGAAGGCGAGGCTGCTCGGCATGCTCGAGGGGTTCCAGAAGCGCTCCTCGAGCAGCCCTTTGTAGACGCGCCACTGGCTGCACTCCGCCTGGGTCGTCGAGCCGGTGGTGATGTTGGTGTAGATGAGCAGGGCGAACCCGCCCGGCGTCTGGCCGCTCGTGCACGAGAGCAGGGTGCCGGCGTGCAGGTAGGAGTAGTTGGTCCCCGACGACGGGCACGGCGAGTACAGCTGGCTGGCCGACGTGACCTCGCGTTGCAGCTCGATCAGGGCCGGCCGGATGCCCGAGTTGGCGGAGGCGATCGACAGCGACTCCGACGAGCTCCCCGACATGGCGAGGTACATCGGCGCGATGAGCCCGACGGCGATGGCGATGAGGACCATCGAGACGAGGAGCTCGATGGTCGTGAAGCCCGACAGCCGTCCGTCGTGGCGATCGGGCAAGTGGGCCGTAGCCCGTGCGGCGAGCGCCCGGAGGCGCCGCGGCGCGGTGGCCGTCACGAGACGTTCCATGCGTAGGTGTCGAGGTCGCCTTCGTGGTCCCAGTCGGCGATCTCGATGGCTGACACGCTCAGCCCGTCCGGAGCCAGGCTCGGCACCGTGAAGGTGATGTACTCCTCGGTGGCGCAGGAACCGCCCTTCCCACCGCAGTAGGTCCCGCCGGTCGGCGGCGCCGCCGCGTTCGGCCCGGAGGCGGCGTAGCTCGCGTGGACGGCGGTGATGTTGACCGAGCAGGTGCCCTGGCCCGAGCAGGTGCTGTTGGAGGCGGTCGGGAGGAAGGGGTCCGACGCCCCGGTGCCGTACTGGGTGACCGTGTAGGTGAGCGACATCTGGGCCGTCCCGCCGGCGGAGTCCTCGACGCAGAACGAGGGCAGGTAGGGCGTCGCCTGCTCGTCGAGGAAGAAGATGCCGGCCGTCGCGCCCGCCGCAACCGTCTGGGCGGGGTTGGGCGAGGCGAGCAGCGCCTCCAGGTGTGCTCCGGCTTGCGGGCTCGATCCGGGGCAGTTGGCACCGCCCGACTGGACCGCGGCCGGTGGAGGGGCCGAGTAGAGCTCGGTCTGCATCACGAGGTGCTGGGTGCCGACGCCGCCCTTCGTCCAGGTGACCTCGATGACGACGATGACGGGGACGTCAGGAGCCGACCCGTTGGTGAGGGTCGTGCAGGTCACCGCCGGGTAGGCGGCGGTCTGGAACATCGGGTAGGTGGCGACGGTGAACGTGACGCCGCGCTCGATCGGGTTCGGGTAGCCCTTGCCGCCCGAGACGTAGGGGATGACCGGCGGGTCGCTCGCCGTCGACGCTGTTGTCGGGACGAGAAGCCCCTTGGCCACCGCTCCGAAGTACCAGCAGCCGTTGCTGTAGTGCAGGTTGCCGTTCGGGTCGCTCTGGGCGAGCGTGCTGCAGGGTGAGCCCGTCGGGCAGCTGAGCCCTTCCGAGACGGTGGAGTAGCCGAGGTTGTCGAGCTCCTGCATGGTGGCCGAGGCCACCTGTGCGGCGGCCGCCCGCGTGCTCGCCTGGGTGTTCGCCCAGACCGAGGTGGTGAGCGTCCTCGTGAGGAAGAGGACGGCGCCGCCGAGGAGCGTGAGGGCGACGATGACCTCGATCAGACCGAAGCCGCCGTCGGGGCGCCCGTTGCGCGGACGCAGCAGACGCCGGCAGGCGCTGCTCAGGCGTGCGCGACGGAACGCACCGCTCGTCCTCGATCGGGCCGGATTGGGCGCTGACACAGCCTGGTCGTCTCCTCGACGTGCACCTCGTAGCAGTTGTCCCACTCAATATCGGCACGGCGGGGAGGCCGCATGAGCGATTGGGACGCCGAGGAGGCGGGCCGAGGGACCCGCCTTCGAGGGTGGGCCGGGCGCGACGCAGCCCCGGCGCGGTCACCCGCGCCGGGGCTGCGGAGCGTCCTCAGCGGTTCGGCTGCGGCGTGAAGCGCAGGTAGTCCTTCACCTTCCGGAAGCCCTTCGGGAACTTCTCCTTGGCAGCCTCGTCGTCGATGGCCGGGGCGATGATGACGTCCTCGCCGTCCTTCCAGTTCACGGGCGTGGAGACGGAGTAGTTCGCCGTCAGCTGGAGGGAGTCGAGGACACGGAGGATCTCGTCGAAGTTCCGGCCCGTGCTCGCCGGGTAGGTGATGATGAGCTTGATCTTCTTGTCCGGCCCGATGATGAACACCGAGCGGACGGTGAGGGTGTCGTTGGCGTTCGGGTGGATCATCCCGTAGAGGTCCGACACCTTGCGCCCCTCGTCGCCGAGCAGCGGGTAGTTGAGCGTCTGCCCGGTGGCGTCGGTGATGTCCTGGGCCCAGCTCTTGTGTGAGTCGACCGGGTCGACCGAGACGCCGATCACCTTGGTGTTGCGCTTGTCGAACTCGCCCTTCAGGCGGGCGACCTCGCCGAGCTCGGTCGTGCAGACCGGGGTGAAGTCCTTCGGGTGGGAGAAGAGGATCCCCCAGCCGTCGCCGAGGTACTCGTGGAAGTTGATCGTCCCCTCCGTCGAGTCCGCCGTGAAGTCAGGGGCGGTGTCACCGAGTTGAAGAGCCATGGTCGTTGCTGTCCTTCCCTGGATGGTCTCCGCGCCCGTCGGCCGGTCGATCGCCAGCTCAAAGGGCCCGAGTGGGCAATGCTGATCAGATTAGTCAGGTTTTGGGGAGCCCGTTCCGACGGGCTCCTTCTCCCCGTCCACGCTACGCCTCTGCCGGCGGATCTTCCTCACCACGAGGACCACGACGATCGCGGCGACGACTCCGACGAGGACGTAGGTGCCGGTCCGCCCGAGGGTCCGTAGGAAGTCCTCGTAGGAGCGGCCGACGAGGTAGCCGGCGAGTGTGAAGCCGATCCCCCAGACGAGGCCGCCGAGGGCGTTGAACAGGAGGAAGGTGCGGTAGCGCAGCTCGGAGGCGCCGGCCACGCCGGGCATGAGCGCACGCAGGACCGAGACGAAGCGACCGAGGAACACCGCGGGCCCTCCCCGACGGCGGAGGAAGTCCCTCGTCCGCTCGACCCCCTTCGTACGGTTGAGCGGCCGGTGGCGCAGCAGCCAGGGGCCGAGGTGCCTGCCGACCTCGTACCCGACGGTGTCGCCGAGGACCGCCGCCACGACCACCAGGCCGCACATGAGCGGCAGGCTGACGTGGTGCTGCGAGGCGAGGACGCCCCCGTAGACGACGGCGATCTCGCCCGGGAGCACGAAACCGAGGAAGAACGCCGCCTCGCCGAAGCAGAGCGCGCACACGATGAGGTAGGCGGGCCACCCGTGCAGCGAGAGGAGGCCGTGCAGGAGCGGCGTCAGCACCGCTGCTCCGGGGGCCGCGGCCCCTCAGGTCGCGGGGCCCTCGGCACGCGGGAAGTGTACGGGGGCGCCCTGCTCCCGGCCGGTCGAGCAGCCACGGGGCCGCGGCGTGGCGGCACCTCGCCAGGGGCCGGCGCGCACCCTCTTCGTAGCCTCGCTCCCCGTGCCTCCGAGCGAGCCTGGCTTCCTTGCGGCGCCGCTCCTGCCCGGGGCGGTTGCCGTCCCGCCGACCGGGTGGCAGGGCCCGGCCGGCTTCTCGGTGTGCCGGCTCTGCCACGGTCCCGCCCGAGCCCGTGACCGGCTCTGCTGGAGCTGCGTCACGGTCTCGGCGCAGCTCGGCCCTTGCGCCCGGGCCGGCCTTCCCGGGCCGCCCGGCCCGCTCGGCGTGCCCGTGGCGCCGATCTTCCTCTTCACGCTCGGTTCGGGGGCGCACGCCGCCCTCGTCGGCTACAAGGCGGCCCCCTCTCGGCTCGGGCGCCGCTGGCGGCGCCGGGAGCTGGCGCGGTGCCTCGGGGGCTTCCTCGCGGCCCATGCGCCCTGCCTCCTCGGCGAACGGCCGAGCAATGACGCCCACCTCGTCCTCGTGCCGGTTCCGTCGACGACGGGCGGGCGCCCCTCCTGGCGTGGAGTGCACCCGCTCGTCACCTGCTGCCGGGAGGCGGCGCGGCGCGAGGCCGGCCGGCAGCCCCGCACGGCACGCACCGCTCCGCGCTGGCACGTCCACGACCTCCTCGCTCCCGGCCCTTCGTCGCTCGTCCGCCTGAGGGCGACGCGCAGCGGGTTCGTCGTGGCTCCGGCGGCGGACCTGCTCGCAGGCGCGCCGGTGGTCGTGGTCGACGACGTCTTCGCCTCGGGCACCCGGGCGCTCAGCGCAGCGGCCGCACTGCTCGACGCCGGGCTCGACGTGCGCGCCGTCGTCCCGCTCGGCCGCCTCGTCCGACCGGACCACAACGAGGCGGCAGCGGCCTACTGGCGGGAGGTCGGTGGCCGGCCTGCCACCACCGCCCGCTGCTGGCGCTGTGCCGGCCGACCGCTAATGGGGGTCCACCACCTAGCGCAGGAGGAGCCGCCCGAGCCGGTGGACCGCCAGCCAGAGACCGCCGAGACCGAGCGCCACGAGGTAGGCGAGGTGCACGAGCACGATCCAGCCGAACAGCCCGGCGTCGAGCGAGCGGATCAGCACGACCCCCTGGTAGAGGGGCGAGACGCTGACGATCGCCTGGAGCCAGCCGGGGTAGACGGACAGCGGGTAGAAGACCGCCGAGAACAGGAAGAACGGCATGATGGCAAGAAGGATGAAGTCGAAGTCCTGGTACGTCCGCATGTAGCAGGTGAGGCCGGTGCCGACCGCCGCGAAGCTGAACCCGAGGGCGATGGCGGCCGGCAGGCAGAGCGCCGCCCAAGGGCTCGCCACGAGCCCGAGGATCCCCATGACGCAGAGGAACGCCGCCGAGTACACCGAGCCCCGCAGGACGGCCCAGCCGATCTGGCCGAGGGCGAGGTCCTTCACCCGCAGCGGGGTCGCCAGCACGGCTTCGAAGGACTTGGTGATCTTCAGCTGGAAGAAGGTGGCGAAGGTGGCGTCGATGATCGAGCCGTTCATGGCCGAGGAGGCGAGCAGCCCCGGGGCGACGTAGGTCGCATACGTCACGGCGTGCCCGCCGAGGCGCAGGTGGCCGACGAGGTGGTTGAGGCCGAGGCCGATCGAGAGCAGGTAGAAGAACGGCTCGAAGAAGCCCGAGACGAGCATCGGCCAGGCCCGCCGGTAGGCGGTCATGTGGCGCTGGATGACGCGCCGCGCCCGGCCCCGCCCGAGGTAGCCGAGCGGGAGGATCCGCCACGTGAGCGACGGCACGGTTCCGTGCTGGGCGCCCGCCGGTCCGTCGGGCACGGGCGTCCGAGCGGTCGGCGCCAGGCGCTCGCTCACTGGTAGAGCCTCCCCGGGAACGTCCGCCGCCCGACGACGAGCCCGACGGCGGCGAGCGCCGCGAGGTAGACGACGTGCCCGAGAGTGGGCACCCAGGCCACCTGGCCGAGCACGAAGGCCCGGCAGAGCGCCACGCCGTGGTAGAGGGGCGTGATGCGGGCGGCCACCTGCAGCCAGCCCGGGAGGTACGAGATCGGGAAGAAGGTCCCCGAGAAGAGGAAGAGGGGCACGACGACGAAGCGGTAGAGGATCGGGAAGCTCCTGTCGTTCTGCCGGGTGATCGAGAAGGCGGTGAGGGGCGCTGCGAAGGCGAGACCCGTGAGGACGGCCGCCGGAAGCGCCAGGAGGGCGAGCGGCGACAGGACGTCCCCGAAGGCGGCCACCACGCTGAGGAACACGGCCGAGGCGAAGGCGAGCCGGGTTGCCACCCAAAGGAGGGTGGCCGTCTGGATGTCACGAGCCTGCAGCGGCGTCGCCACCATGGCGAGGTAGGTGCCCATCCACTTGGCGCCCCCGAGCACCGGGTAGGTCGACTCGTGCTGGGCCATCTGCATGGCGGTCACCGCCAGCACGCCCGGGGCGATGAAGGTCACGTAGTCGACCCCGCCGAGGTGCCCGGTCGAGCGCGAGTGGGCGAGGTGGGCGTTCACGAGGTGGCCGAGGCCGAGCCCCATGGCGAGGAGGAAGAAGAGCGGCTCGAGGAAGCTCGAGGTGAGCGTGCCCCGCCAGGTCCGCCGGTAGCGGAGGAGCAGGTACTCGTAGACGCGGAGCGAGGGCGGCCGGGCGCCCACGAAGGCGGACATCTCAGTCGACGAGCGAGCGCCCGGTGAGGCGCAGGAAGACGTCCTCGAGCGTCGAGCGCCTCACGATGGCGCTCTCAGGACGAAAGCCCGCCCCGTGCACCTCGTGCATGAGGGCGTCGCCGTCGTCCACGTAGAGCAGCACCCGGTCGGGCAGCACCTCGATGCGCGGGGCCCGTCCGGAGAGGGACGAGGCCAGCTGGCCGGCTCTCAGCTCCTGCTCGCCCGGGAGGAAGCGAAGCTCCACGACCTCGCGGGTCGAGTACGAAGCGATGAGCTCCCTGGGCGACCCGCCGGCGACGATCTCGCCGCCGTCCATGACGACGAGCCGGTCGCAGAGCTGCTCGGCCTCGTCCATGTAGTGCGTCGTGACGAGGAGGGTCACGCCCTGCTGCTTCAGGCGGTAGAGGCGGTCCCAGAGCAGGTGCCGTGCCTGAGGGTCGAGGCCCGTGGTGGGCTCGTCGAGGACGACGATCTCGGGATCGGACACGAGGGCCCGCGCGATGGTGAGCCGCCGCTTCATCCCGCCGGAGAGGTCATCGACCTTGGCGTCGCGGCGTTCGGCGAGCTGGGCGAAGGCGAGCAGCCCGTCGATGCGGTCGTTGAGGACCCCCTTGGGGACGTCGAAGTACCGGCCGTACAGGTAGAGGTTCTCCCTCACCGAGAGCTCGAGGTCGAGGTTGTCCTCCTGGGGGACGAGGCCGAGCCGGGCGCGGATGCGCGGGCCGTCCGTGCCGGGGTCCATTCCGAGCACCGAGAGGGTCCCGTCCGAGACCGGCGAGAGGCACGAGATCATGCGCATGGTCGACGTCTTGCCGGCGCCGTTCGGACCGAGGAAGCCGAAGGCCTCGCCCCTCGTGATGCTGAAGTCGATGCCGCGCACCGCCGTGAAGTCGCCGAAGCGCTTCGTGAGGCCGCGGGCCGCGACGACCTCCTCCAGCGCGGGCGCCCCGCGCGCGATCCCGGGCGCGCCTTCGGAGAGCTCGGGAAGATGCACCGACGAAACCTACCCCTCGTCGGCACCCCTGGTTCCAAGGTGGAAGTATCTCGGCCCATGACCAAACTGGGGCGGCGACAGGTGCTGAAGGTGGCGGGGTTCGCCGGGCTGGCGGCGGCCTTCCCGCCGGGGCTGCTCGAGCAGGAGCTGAGCACGAGGCGCAGCGGGGACGCCTCCTGGCTGGTCTTCACCCCTCACGAGGCGGCGGTGGTCGAGGAGGCGACGGCCCGTCTCATCCCTGGCCCGGATGACGACCCGGCCGAGAAGGGCCACCCGGGCGCACGGGAGGCGAACGTCACGCGCTACATCGACACGATGCTCGGTGCCCTCGAGCTCTCGCCCCCCAAAGTGTTCGCAGGGGGCCCCTTCTCGAGGCGGGCCGGGGGCCGGCGCGACGACATGGCCACGTTCCTCGACCTGCCGCCCGGTGCCGCCTACGGATGGAAGCGCCGCCTCGCCGCCTGGAGCACCGCCTACCGGGACGGCGTCGCCGCACTCGATGCAGCCTGTGGTGGGAGCTTCCTTCGCGCGGGCAACGCCCGGCGCGACGCTGTGCTGGCGAAGAACGAGGGCGGTTTCGTGGCCGTCATGTTCGGTCATGCCGTCGAGGGGATGTACTCGGTGCCCGAGTACGGCGGCAACCACGACCGAGTCGGCTGGCGGGACATCGGGTTCCCGGGCGACGTGCAGCCGCGCGGGTACACGCCCTTCGAGGTGAGCCGGAGCGACGGGCCGGACCGCTATGAGCCGAGCGGAGTCGGCAAGCAGCTGCTCGCCCTCATCGAGATCTCGAACGGGCGCTGAGCATGGCGGCCACGAGGACGATCGTCGTCGGCTCCGGGCCCGGAGGGGCCACCGCCGCCATGGTGCTCGCAGAGGCGGGCCACGACGTCACCATCCTCGAGAAGGGGCGGAGCTGGTTCACGGACCTCTCCTCGCAGGCGCCGGGCTCGGTCTTCTCGAACGACGAGCTCAAGTCGGACCGTGGTTTCGCCGAGCCGGACCCGCTCGCCGAGCCGCGGGTCTTCCGCACCTCGGTCCACGACGCCCGCCCCTTCGTCGGCGAGGTGCAGTCGCTTCCCCAGACCGTCGGCGGGGGCGCTGTGCACTGGGACGCCAAGACGCCACGGTTCTGGGACATCGACTTCAAGAAGCGCTCGCTCCTCGGTCCGATCGACGGGGCCGAGATCGAGGACTGGCCGTTCTCCTACGACGAGCTGGCGGGGTCCTACGAGGAGGTGGAGGCGCTCATCGGGGTGCAGGGCGACGTGGCGAGGCTCCCGTCCCTCACCTCCCGTCACGCCCCGCACTCGGGTCCCTTCCCCATGCCGCCGGGGCCGCCCCAGTACTCCTCGCTCGTCGTGGCAGACGGCTGTCGCAAGGTCGGGCTCCACCCGTTCCCCTCCGCGATGGCCATCAACAGCCGGGCCTACGACGGGCGGCCCGTCTGCAACAACTGCGGGTTCTGCTCGGACTTCGGCTGCCCGATCCAGGCGCGCATCGGCGCCCTCGCACCCCTGCGGAGGGCGCTCCTCGCCGGAGCCGAGCTCCGCACCGGGGCCTGGGTCGTCTCGGTCGACTGGTCCGGGCGGCGGGCGAGCGGCGTGACGTGGATCGACGAGGCCGGCCGGCGCCACAGGGAAGCTGCCGACGCCGTCGTCCTCGCCGCCAACGCCATCGAGAGCGCCCGCCTCGCCCACCTCTCGCGGCTGCCGGACCCGCACGGCACCTGCGGGTCCTGCACGATGTTCCACTGGTTCAGCGACGCCTCGGGCATCTTCCTCGGCGAGCGGCTGCACGCCTACCGGGGCCGCGACCACACCCACGACATCGACGACTTCGCCGACCCCGACTTCCCAGGGGCCCGCAAGGCTGCGAAGAAGGCGGGCCTGCCCTACTTCCGGGCGGGCAAGGTCGAGATGGGCGGCACCGACCCGCCGCTCGAGGAGGCCGGCCAGTACCAGCTGGTGCTCTCGTACGTGGCGCCGCACAAACCGTTCGGGGCCGCCTTCAAGGAGCTCATGCGCACGAGCCTGTTGCGCGACCGGCTGCTCGGACTGACGCTGATGGGCGAGGACCTCCCCTACAGGGCCAACCGGGTCGACCTCGACCCGGGCGTGCGTGACTACCGGGGGCTCCCGGTCGCCCGGGTCACCTACGGGCCGGGCCGTCACGAGCTCGCCGCCCAGAGCTTCTACCTGCCGTGGCTGACGAAGGTGCTGAAGGCGGCGGGCGCCGACGTCGCCATCGCCATCCCGCAGGAGCCGAGCGGGCGCTTCCCGATCGCCCAGTCGACGGTCCCCTCGACCGACCACGTGATGGGCGGCATGCGCATGGGCTCGGACCCGCGCACGAGCGTCACGGACGAGACGGGGCGCCACCACCACCTCGACAACGTCTTCGTCGCCGACGGCGCCGTCTTCCCGACCTCGGGGGGCCACAACCCGACCCTCACCATCATGGCGACGGCGCTCCGCAACGCCGGGCTCTGGGCCTGAGAGGACCCGCCGGCCCGCAGGCCCGGTCCGAGCCCCGCCGTAGCCTCCGGTCGGATGGCGGTGTGGATCGGCACGTCCGGATGGCAGTACAAGGACTGGCGGGGCCGCTTCTACCCCCCCGAGCTCCCGCAGCGGCTCTGGCTCGAGCACTACGCCGCGCGCTTCGACACCGTCGAGGTGAACAACGCCTTCTACCGCCTGCCGGAGCGCTCTGTGTTCGAGGGATGGAGGGAGCGGACGCCGGCGGGCTTCGTGGTGACGGTGAAGGCGAGCCGCTACCTCAGCCACGTGAGGCGCCTGCGTGAGCCGCTCGAGCCGGTCGCCCGGCTGATGGAGCGGGCCGCCGGCCTCGGCGACAAGCTCGGCCCTGTCCTCCTCCAGCTCCCGCCGGACTTCCGGGCCGACCTCGGCCGGCTCGACGAGACGCTCGCCTGCTTCCCCGACGGTGTCCGCGTCGCCGTCGAGCTGCGCCACGACTCATGGTTCAACGACGCCACCTACGACCTCCTCCGCCGTCGCGGGGCCGCCTTCTGCATGGCCGACACCCCCGCCCGGCGCACGCCCCGGCTCCGGACGGCCGCCTTCGGCTACGTGCGCTTCCACCAGGGCCGCGCCTTCCCGCCACCGTGCTACGGGAGGGTGGCCCTCCTGCGCTGGGCGGAGACGCTGGCAGCCATGTTCGAGCCGGCCGACGACGTCTTCGCCTACTTCAACAACGATCCCGGCGGGTGCGCCGTCCGCGACGCCGCCAAGTTCGCCGGCGCCGTGGCGAAGGCCGGGCTCGAGCCGACGGGCGTGCCGGCGGTCCGCGAGGCCCCGGTCGGCCCCCTCAGCCGCTCGCGGGCCCGCTGAGTCGCTCGCGCTTGGCCCGCGCCGCGAGGCGGCCCCGGTCCGACTGGTCGAGGATCGCCTTGCGCAGCCGGACGGCGGACGGGGTCACCTCGACGCACTCGTCCTCGGCGATGAATTCGAGCGCCTGCTCGAGCGAGAGCAGCCGGGCCGGCACCAGGCGCACGAGCTCCTCGGCGGTGGACGACCGCATGTTGGTGAGCTTGCGCTCCCTCGTCGGGTTGACGTCGATGTCCTCGCTGCGGGCGTTCTCGCCGACGATCATGCCCTCGTACACCTCGGCGCCCGGCCCGACGAAGAGCGAGCCGCGCTCCTGCAGCGAGAGGAGGGAGTACGTGGTGGTGACGCCCGCGCGGTCGGCGACGAGCGAGCCGGTCGGCCGCATGCGGAGCTCGCCGAACCACGGCTCGAAGCCGTGGAAGACGTGGTGGAGCACGCCCGTCCCCCTCGTCTCGGTGAGGAACTCGGTCCGAAAGCCGATGAGGGCTCGGGCCGGGACGACGTAGTCGAGCCTGGCCCAGCCCGTGCCGTGGTTGACGAGCTCGGTGAGCCGGCCCTTGCGGAGGGCGAGGAGCTGGGTGACGACGCCGAGGAACGCCTCGGGGACGTCGATCGACACCTCCTCGACCGGCTCGTGCAGCCGGCCGTCGATCGTGCGCGTCACCACCTGGGGCTTCCCGACCGTGAGCTCGAAGCCCTCCCTGCGCAGCATCTCGACCAGCACCGCGAGCTGCAGCTCGCCGCGGCCCTGGACCTCCCAGGTGTCGGGGCGCTCCGTCGGAAGGACACGGATCGAGACGTTGCCGACGAGCTCGGCGTCGAGGCGGTTCTTGAGCAGCCGGGCGGTCACCTTCGACCCGTCGCGGCCCGAGAGCGGGGAGGTGTTGATCCCGATCGTCATCGAGAGGCTGGGCTCGTCGACGATGAGGACGGGGAGCGGCCGCGGATCGGCCGGGTCGGCGAGCGTCTCGCCGATCGTGACGCCGGCGAGCCCCGCCACGGCGATGATCTCGCCCGGCCCCGCCTCCTCGGCGCTCACCCTCTCGAGGGCCTCGGTGACGTAGAGCTCGGCGATCCTGGCCGGCTCGATGCGGCCGTCCGCCCTGCACCAGGCGACCTGCTGGCCCCGGCGGATGGTCCCCTGCCGCACCCGGCAGAGGGCGAGACGCCCGACGTAGGGGGAGGCGTCGAGGTTGGTGACGTAGGCCTGGAGCGGATGCCCCTCCTCGAAGGAGGGTGGCGGGATGTGCTCGGCGATGGCCGCGAAGAGGGGCTCGAGGTCCGTCCCCGGCTCCGAGGGAGACTTCGAGGCGCGCCCCGCGCGGGCGTCGCAGTAGATGATCGGGAAGTCGATCTGGCTCTCGTCGGCGTCGAGGTCGAGGAAGAGCTCGTACAGCTCGTCGACGACCTCCTTCGGCCGCCCGTCGGGGCGGTCGATCTTGTTCACGACGGCGACGACGGGAAGGCGGCGCTCGAGCGCCTTGCGCAGCACGAAACGGGTCTGGGGGAGCGGCCCCTCGCTCGCGTCCACGAGGAGCAGCACGCCGTCGACCATGGCGAGCGCTCGCTCCACCTCACCGCCGAAGTCGGCGTGGCCCGGCGTGTCGACGATGTTGAGCTTCATCCCGCCGTGTCGCACGGCGGTGTTCTTGGCGAGGATGGTGATGCCCTTCTCCCGCTCGAGGTCCATCGAGTCGAGCACCCGCACCGCCACGTCCTGGTTCTCGCGGAACACGCCCGACTGCCACAACATGGCGTCGACGAGCGTGGTCTTGCCGTGGTCGACGTGCGCCACGATGGCGAGGTTGCGGAGGTCGAGGCGCGTCTCGGTCATGGCTGGGTCAGCCTCAGCGGCCCTCGAAGGCCGGCTGCCGCTTCTCGAGCCGGGCGCGGATCCCCTCGGCGGCATCGGCGCTCGCCGCCGCGAGTCGGGACAGCTCGTCGACGTCGTCGTGGGCGAGGTGGGCGGAAGCTCCGGCGGCGCGGACGAGCGCCCGTTTCATGGCCCGGAGCGAGAGCGGGGCGAGCCCGGCGACGGTGCGGACGATCGCCTCGGCCTCCGCCTCGACCTCCCCGTCGGGGACCGCCCGGGCGATGACGCCGAGCGCTGCGAGGCGTGCCCCCGGCACCGGCTCGCCGACAAGGAGCATCTCGGCGGCGAGCGGGCCGCCCGCCACCTCGACCAGCTTCAGCACGAAAGGCCACGGCGGCGTGAGCCCGATGCGGGCGAGCGGCATCGAGAAACGCGCCGACTCCGCCGCGACGACGAGGTCACAGTGGAAGGCCAGCTCGGCGCCCCCGGCCACGGCGTCGCCGCCGACGGCCGCCACGACCGGGAGCGGGTACTCGCCGATGGCGGAGAAGGCCGCCTCGATCAGGGCCTCACCGTCGCCGAAGCCCGAGAGGTCGATGCCGGCGCAGAACACCGGCCCTGCGGCCGAGAGGACCGCCACCCGTTCCTCGCGACCCGGCTCGGGAGGGAAGGCCTCCCGCAACGCGGTGAGCATGGCGGGGTCGAGGGCGTTGCGCTTCTCGGGGCGGTCGAGCTTCACGCGTCGTACGCCGTCCTCGACCGCCACCTCCACTCGCGCCATCCCGACCTCCTCCTACGCGCTCTCCCCGCTCGGCTGGGCAGCCCCGGGGGCGCCCCGAGGGCGCCGCGGCAACCTAGCGGTCGAGGCGCCTGGCAGCGGCGTAGGCGAACTGGAGCAGGTCCGAGCCGGTGAGGACGGCGAAGGTGCTCGCCGCGAAACGGGTCGCTCGCGGGGCCAGCACCAGCCCGAAGGCGAAGATCGTCGCCACCCACTGCCCGATGCAGAACGGGCAGGTCAGGAGCTCTCCGAGCGCATGGCGAAACCCGCTGCCCCGCACCGACTCGATGACCTCGCCCTCCCCCGCCGATCCCTCGAACGAGGTGACGCCGGCGCGCAGCGGGCTCGTCACCGGGTCCTTCGTGACGATGCGGGAGACCTTGTGCGTGGCCACCGTCATGAGGGCGAGGTCGCTCGCCGAGAAGCGCTCGGGCAGCTCGACCCGGCGCCAGGCGACGGCACCTGCCCCGGCGCCGACGAGGCCGCAGTAGCTGGCGAGGAGGCCGAGGTAGCCGGCGAGAGGGCGGTCGTCGGTGGCGTGCTCCGCATAGGCGCCCTGCTCGGCGGCTGCTCGCTCCCTGAGCGAGCGGACCACTCCCCCGTCTGGACCGCGGCGGTGCCCGTCCCCGCTCACCGTGCCCGCCTCGGCGCCCGGGCTGTGTCGGGAGGGATGGCAGCGACGGGCGCGACGCCGGCCTGGCGGCCGGGCCTCACCGCTCGCGCAGCTGGGAGGCGGCGTTCAGCCGCTCGAGCACCCGCAGGACGAGTGTCCCCGGAGCGGACGGCTCCTTCGCGCCGGTGTCGAGGACGAGCTCGAGCTCGAGAGGCACGAGGACCGAGCGCTGGAGCTCGGCCAGCGTGAGCCCGCCCGCGCCGACGACGTCGAGCATCTGGCCGGCGAGGAAGCTCAAGGCGGCGTACCACTTCGCCTCGTGCAGCGTCGTCGGCTCCGCGGGCAGACGCTCGCCGGCGAGGGCACGGACCTGCTCCTCGCTCCCGTGGGCGAGCAGGTTCAGCCAGTGCCAGTGCAGCGGCGACTGGCCCCGCCGCGAGGCCTCGACGGCCATCGTGCCGGCGAGGAAGGCGTCGCACTCGCGCACGAGCACCTCGCCCGCATCCCTCCTCACACGGTGGCGCCAGCGCGCAAGGGGATGCTTCAGGAACGCGAGCACGACGTGTACTTATCCCGGCCCGCTGCCCCTCATGCCTGGCGGGTCATTTCTCCCTCTCCGTCCGCCCGGCAGCCTGCGGAGGTGACTTTCGGCCCTAACGGTGCCCCGGCCCGTCCCGCATCCTTGTCGGCGGACCACCTCGCCGCCTCGCCCCTCCAGGCCTGGCGGACGCGGGGGGCTGCGGCGGCAGAGGGCTGGGGGACGACAGCTCTCCTGCGGCGCCCGTCCCGGCTTCGGCCGGCGGGCGCCGCTGACCGCCGTCGCCGGTCGTCGCCGGCTCTTCCTGGCCGTCAGCCTGCACGGGGGTCTCCTTCTCGCGCCGGGCGATGAGGGTCGCCCCGACGACGACGGCGACGAAACCGAGCACCCGGGCCGCACCGAAGGCGTCGGCCGGGACGGCCTCGTGAAAGACCACCAGACCCGCTGCGATCGGGACCGTGTTGTTGAGCAGGGTCGAGAGCCCGGCCGTCGCGAGCGCGCCGCCTCGCTGGAAGGCGAGTTGCAAGGCCACGAAGCCGAGCAGGTGGCACGCCAGCAGCACCGGGACGAAGACCAGGCCCGCCGAGGACACGGCTGCCTTGGTGGCGATGTCCCCGGCCGCGTACAGGAGACCGGCCGCGGCCCCGAGGCCGGCGCCCGCGGCCAGGGCACGCTTCGACATGGCGGCCGACAGTCCGGCTGCCAGCACGCAGGCGACCACCCAGACCGCCACCGGCCGCCAGTCGCGCTGGTGGGAGGACGCCGCCTGGCCGACGAGCGAGACCGCCACGAGCACGAGCCCGCCGAGACAGGCCGCCGTGCCGAGTCGCTCACGGGCAGAGAGCCTCGTGCGACCCCGGTAGGCGGCGAGGAAGGCGATGAGACCGACTCCGCCCGCCATCACCGCCTGGGAGAGTGAGAGGGCGGCGAACCGCAGCGCCAGGATGTAGAGGCCCCAGCCCACGAAGCCCCCCAACCAGCCGACGAACCAGCGCAGGTTGGTGAAGAGGAGGCGGAGCGAGTGCAGCGGTCGGCGCAGCGACAGCTGGGGAAGACCGCTCGCCGCCTCGTGCTGGAGGTAGAAGCTCCCGTTCAGGGTGACAGAGGCGGCGAGGGCGAGCAGGAGGCCGGGGACGAGCCTCATCCTGGCAGCGCTGCTCCCTCGGCGCCTGCTCCGCCCTCGTCCTCCGGCCGACCGCACCGGCTGCGGGCAGCCCGACAGGCCCGCTCGAGGAGTGCCGACCGGCCGGAGCGAGACGAGGAAGGCTCGGCACCCGCCGCCGTCTCGGCTTCCTCCGTCCCCACCTCGCCTCCCTCCGGCCCCTTGCGGCTCTGCCGAAGTGTCAGTTGCCCAAGAGCGACGAACCGAACCGCACCCACCCACCGCCCCGGCTGCCTCCTGCCCGGTGCCCCGGCGTGATGTCGTCGTCCTCGCCGTGCCGTGACAGAATCGTCACGATCGAAGCGGCGAGTGGAGGTGGCATGTCACGCGGTGTGCACGGGGGGCGGAAGTGGCGCGGCAGCCGGGGGGTGGGCCGGGCGGCGACGTTGGGCACTGCGCTCACGGCGCTCGTCGCGACGTCGCTCCTCACGGTGGCCGGACCGGCCGCGGGCTCGGGACTGGGCGCGCGGGTCGCCACCCGGCTCGGTCCGGGCCAGACGCTCGCGGCCAAGTCGTTCCTCAGCTCGCCGGACGGGCGCTTCCGGCTCAACATGCAGCGGGACGGCAACCTCGTCCTCTACCAGCACTTCGGGAGCAACAAGGCGATCTGGCAGACCGGCACGGGCGGCCATCCCGGGGCGTATGCCGTCATGCAGAAGGACGGCAACTTCGTCCTCTACGCCGGGAGCCACCCCATCTGGAGCACCGGGACCTCCCAGCCGGCCGACGCCGGAGCCCACCTCTTCGTGCAGGACAACGCCCGGGTCGACATCTACTCGACGGCGCGGAAGAAGCTCTGGACGACCTACAAGCCGCCGCGGGTGCCACCGCTCCCCTACCTCGGCTACGGCGCCACCGGGCCGAACGTCGTGATGCTGCAACAGCAGCTGTCGGCCCTTGGCTACTGGGTCGGCCCGTCGGACGGCGTGTTCGGCGACTCGACCGAGCAGGCGCTCTGGGCGCTCCAGAAGGCCGCCGGCCTCCCGCGCACCGGGGTGCTCGACTCTGCCACCGACGCGGCGCTCGTGAAGGGCGTCCGCCCGGCGATCCGGCCGGCGAGCGGCAACCTCATCGAGGTCAACTTGAGCGACGACCTCCTCATGATCATCCAGAACGGCAAGCTCTACGCCGTGCTCAACACCTCGACCGGAGGCGGCTACACCTACGTCGAGCAGGGACAGACCGACACGGCCATCACCCCGCAGGGGATCTTCCACACCTACGCGGTCATCAACGGCACCGACACCGACCCGCTCGGGACGCTGTGGCGCCCCCGGTTCTTCTACGAGGGCTACGCCATCCACGGCGACAGCTACGTGCCGCCCGAGCCGGTGTCGCACGGCTGCGTCCGGGTGAGCAACGAGGCGATCGACTGGATCTGGTCGGCCAACCTCGACCCCATCGGCACCGAGGTCTGGATCTTCTCGTAGGCCGACGGCCGGGCCCGGGGGCGCGACACGACGGGAGGGAGCGCCCGGCAGACTGCACCGGGTGACGACTCGGACGCGTTCGCTCTCGGGGTCCGGCGGGTCCATCCGGGCGCGCCGCGGCGCGGCGGCGGCATGCCTCACGACGGCCGCGGCACTGCTGCTGGCGGCCTGCACCTCGGGGGGACCAGGTTCGGCCGGCGAGGCCGGAACCACGGGCGCGACGACCCAACCGCGGCTGAGCGCGCTCGGTGGCCCTCCCGGCGGCGCCGGGACCGCCGTGGAGTGGACCGTCTACCACTACGACGCGGGCGGGTCCGGCCACGTGGCGGCCAGTCTCGACCTCGCCCACCTACGAGCCGCCTGGACCTCGAAGGCACTCGACGGCCAGCTCTACGGCGAGCCGCTCGTCCTCGGCGGGACCGTGTACGTGGCGACCGAGGACGACTCGGTCTACGCCCTCTCGGCGAGCAGCGGCCAGGTGCTGTGGCGCCACCACCTCGCCACCCCGGTCCCATCCGGCGACCTTCCCTGCGGCGACATCTCACCGGTCGTCGGCGTGACCTCGACGCCGGTGATCGACTCCGGGCGCCACGAGGTCTTCGTCGTGGCCGACGAGCTCGACAGTGGCCGGCCGCGCCACGTGCTGTACGGGCTCGCCCTCTCGAACGGTCACGTCGAGCTCAGCCAGCGGGTCGACCCTCCCGGCTCCGATCCCGCCGCCCTGCTTCAGCGGGCGTCGCTCACCCTCGACGGCTCGAGGGTCGTCTTCGGTTTCGGCGGCAACTACGGCGACTGCGGGCCTTACCACGGCTGGGTCGTCTCTGTCCCGGTGACGGGCGGCGCAGCCCGGCGCTTCGAGGTCGACGCCGGCGGCGGCGAGCGCGAGGGCGCCGTCTGGATGGGCGGGGCGGCACCCGTCGTGGCGGCGAAGGGCGATCTCTACGTTGCCACCGGCAACGGCTCGGTGACGTCGTCGTCCGGCCCGTACGACCGCAGCGACGCCGTGCTCGAGCTGTCGCCCTCCCTCACGCCCTTGCACGACTTCGCACCCTCGGACTGGTACGCCGACAACGGCAGCGATCGTGACCTCGGCTCGGCCGCCCCTGCGGTCCTCCCGAACGGCCTCGTCGTCCAGGCGGGCAAGTCGCAGACGATCTACCTGCTTCGCTCTTCCCTCGGCGGCATCGGACGACAGCTCGAACAGCGGAGCGGCGTCTGCGGCAACGACTTCGACGGTGGCGTCGCCTTCGCCGGCTCCACCGCCTTCCTCCCCTGCGAGAACGGCGTGATCGCCGTGGCGACGAGCGCGAGCCACCGCAGCATGACGATCCGCTGGCAGACCTCGAGTGGCGCCGGCGGCCCGCCCATCCTCGTCGGAGGCCTCGTCTGGTCGATGGGCGGAGGCGAGCTCTACGCCCTCAGCCCGGCGTCGGGCCGCGTCGTGGAGCAGTTCCAGGTCGGCTCGAGCGCCACTCACTTCCCGACGCCGAGCTTCGGTGACGGCCGGCTCCTCGCCACCTCGGCGGACCAGGTGCACGCCTTCGTCGAACGCTAGGCGCTCCCCGCCGAGCGGCTCGCCTCCCGCTCAGCCGGCGCTCGGCCGGCGCTCAGCCGAGGAGCGAGCGGACCTCCTCGAAGGCGGCCACGGCCGCCTCGAGGTCCTCGCGGCGGTGAGCGGCCGACACCTGCACCCGGATGCGGGCGGCGCCGCGGGGGACGACCGGGTAGCTGAAGCCGATCACGTAGATGCCCCGCTCGAGCAGGGCGTCGGCCATCCTCGTCGCAAGGGCGGCGTCGCCGACGACGACGGGGACGATGGGATGGTCGCCCGGCAGCACGTCGAAACCGGCCGCCACCATCGCCGAGCGGAACCACACCGTGTTGTCCGCCAGCCGGGTCCGCAAGTCGTCGCTCGACTCGATGAGGTCGATGGCGACGAGCGAGGCGGCCGCGATCGGCGGAGCGAGGGAGTTGGAGAAGAGGTACGGCCGGGACCGCTGCCGGAGCAGCTCGACGATCTCGGCGCGGCCGCTGGCGTAGCCCCCGCTGGCGCCCCCGAGCGCCTTGCCGAGCGTGCCCGTGACGACGTCGACCCTGTCGCTCACGCCGTGCAGGGACGGAGTCCCGCGCCCCGCCTCGCCGAGCACGCCGACGGCGTGCGAGTCGTCCACGATGACCATGGCCCCGTGAGCCTCGGCCAGCTCGCAGATCCGGTCGAGCGGGGCCACGTAGCCGTCCATCGAGAACACGCCGTCGGTGGCGACCAGGGTGCGCCTCGCCCCGGCCGCCTGTTCGAGCTGCACCGCCAGGTCGTCCATGTCCCTGTTGGCGTACCGGAAGCGCTGCGCCTTGCTGAGGCGGATCCCGTCGATGATCGAGGCGTGGTTGAGGGCGTCGCTCACGATGGCGTCCTCCTCGCCGAGGAGGGTCTCGAACAGGCCGCCGTTGGCGTCGAAACAGGACGAGTAGAGGATCGTCGCCTCCGTCCCTAGGAACGAGGAGATGCGTTCCTCGAGCCGGGCGTGCACGGTCTCGGTCCCGCAGATGAAGCGAACGCTCGCCATCCCGTAGCCGTAGCGGTCGAGCCCCTCCTTGGCGGCGGCGACGATGCGCGGGTCGTCCGCCAGGCCGAGGTAGTTGTTGGCGCAGAAGTTGACCACCTCGCGCCCCGCCACGAGCACGCGGGCCTGCTGAGGGGACTCGAGCACGCGCTCGCGCTTGTAGAGGCCCTCGGACTCGATGGCGTCGAGCTCGCCGCGGAGCGCCTCTCTCAGCGAGCCGTACACCTCAGCGCTCCGCCCACGTGAGCACGACCTTGCCGCACTCTCCCGATCGGAGGGCGGAGAAGCCGTCGGCGAACTCCGAGGCCGGGAAGCGGTGGGTCACGACAGGCGAGATGTCGAGACCGCTCTGGACGAGGACCGACATCCAGTACCAGGTCTCGAACATCTCGCGCCCGTAGATGCCCTTCACCGTCAGCATGTTCGTGACGACGTGCGACCAGTCGACCGGGAAGTCCCGCGTCGGGAGGCCGAGCAGGGCGATGCGCCCGCCGTGCGACATCGAGGAGATCATCGAGGAGAGCGCCGACGGCGCCCCCGACATCTCGAGCCCGACGTCGAAGCCCTCCCTCATCCCGAGCTGGCGCATCGCCTCCTCGAGGGCGCCCTCGCCCGCCTCGAGGGCGAGGGTGACCCCCATCTTGGAGGCGAGGGCGAGCCGGTAAGGCGACAGGTCGGTGATCACGACGTAGCGGGCGCCGGCGTGGCGGCAGACGAGTGCGGCCATGATGCCGATCGGCCCCGCCCCGGTGATGATCACGTCCTCGCCGAGCACCGGGAAGGTGAGCGCCGTGTGCACGGCGTTCCCGAACGGGTCGAAGATGGCGGCGACGTCGAGGTCGATCGAAGGGTCGTGGCGCCACACGTTGCCTGCCGGCAGCGCGACGTACTCGGCGAAGGCGCCGTCACGGCTCACCCCGACGCTGCGCGTGTTGGCGCAGAGCACCCTCCTGCCGGCCATGCAGTTGCGGCATCGGCCGCAGACGAGATGGCCCTCGCCGCTCACGAGGTCACCCTCGGCGAGCTCGCGCACCTCGTGGCCGAGCTCGACGATCTCGCCGACGAACTCGTGCCCGAGCACGAGCGGCGGCGTCACATGTGCCGCCGCCCAGCCGTCCCACTCCTCGATGTGCAGGTCGGTCCCGCAGATGCCCGTGCGGAGCACGCGGATGAGCACCTCGTCCGGGCCGATCCCGGGGACGGGCACCTCCTCGAGGGCGAGCCCGGGCGCGGCGGCCGTCTTCACGAGTGCCTTCATCGCCATCGAGCCTACGTCCGCCCTCGGCACCCGGGACCGTGCCCAGAAGACGGCACGGCGCCACGCCGTCGGGGGTCGAGGGCGGAGCCGGTCGTCACCGCATATCGTCGGACGGTGCGCTTGGTGTCGGAGCACGAGCTCGTCAGCCAGTTCGGATCGCTGCCCTTCGCCGAGCCGCGGGTCGTGGCGAGCGGCAATTTCGCCTCGCCGCTCCGCCTCCTCGAGCTGTTCGACACGGCCGTCGAGAGCTACCGACTCTTCGTCCTGAACGCCCAGCCGCCGCTGCCGGACCGCGAGGGGGTCCTCTACGAGACCCCCTTCGTCGGCCCCGGCATGCGCGGCCACGAACGGCTCGACTACCTCCCCATGAGGCTCTCGCTCGTGCCGCGTCTGTTCGCCGTGGCCCGCCCGCCCGACGTCGTGCTGCTGCACACGTCGATGCCGCGCGACGGCAAGGTGTCGCTCGGGATCGAGGTGAACGTCCTTCCCGCCGCGGTCGAGCAGGCCCGTGCCCGCGGCGGCCTCGTGATCGCCCAGTGCAACCCGAGCATGCCCTACACCTACGGCGACGCCGAGCTCGACCTCGAGATGGTCGACCTCGCCCTCGAGGCGGGCCAGGAGCTTCGCGGCCCGGCCCGCCGTCCGGTCGGCGACGTGACCTCGGCCATCGCCGAGGGGGTCGCCTCGCTCGTCGGGGACGGCTCCACCCTCCAGGTCGGGATCGGCGAGGTACCCGACGCCGTCGTGGCGCTGCTCAAGAACCGCCGGTCACTCAGGGTCTGGACCGAGGCGATGAGCGACGGCATCCTCGCCCTCGAACGGGCCGGGGCGCTCGAGCCCGACGAGCCGCTCACGGCGTCGTTCCTCTTCGGCTCGGACGAGCTCCACGAGTGGGTCGACGGCAACGAGCGGGTGCGGCTCAGGCGGACCGAGACCGTCAACGACCCGGGGCTGATCGCCTCCCATCCCGCGATGTGCTCGCTCAATGCTGCGGTCCAGGTCGACCTGTGGGCACAGGCCAACGCCTCCTACGTGCACGGCGCCGTCTACTCGGGCTTCGGGGGGCAGCCGGACTTCGTCGTCGGCGCCCTCCACTCGACCGGCGGGCAGGCCATCATCTCGCTCCCCTCGTGGCACGAGAAGTCTGGGACCTCGACCATCGTGGGCCTCCTCGACGTCCCGGCCACTTCGTTCCAGCACTCGGTGATCGCCACCGAGCAGGGCTGCGCCCGCATCTTCGGCCGCTCGCAGCGTGCCCAGGCCCGTCTCATCATCGAGGAGGCAGCCCACCCCGACGCCCGGGCGGCGCTCTGGGAGGTGGCGGGCCGCGTCGGGCGGGGGTGACGCTGCCGGCGACTCCGGCCGCGCTCCGCCCACCCGCCAAGGCCGGCGCCGGCCAAGTCGTGACCTTCGCCTCTAGCAGGCAGGACGCCTTCACCCGACCATGGGAGCCGCGAAGCGGAGGTGACCCCCATGGACATCCGGGAACGCAAGATCGCCGATCTCGCCGGGCCGGGCATCGGCACCTACGAGGAGGTCGAGCAGGCGCTGCCGCTCGACTACAAGCCGCTCCTCGACAAGCGCGAGACACAGGAGGCGATCTACGCCGTGAAGGGCTGCATCGAGTCGGGGCTCTGTCGCGAGCTCGGACTCATGATGGTGCAGGTGCCGCTCATCGTGACGCCGCAATCCGGCGTGAACGACCTCCTCGACCGCGACGGCTCTCGCACCCCCATCTCGTTCCACATCGCGAACGACCGGGACCTCCATCCCGTCGAGGCCGAGGTCGTGCAGGCGGCCACGAAGTGGAAGCGGATGGCGCTGTCCCAGTTCGGCCTCGTCGTCGGTGAGGGGCTCTGCACGGACATGCGCGCCGTGCGAAAGGACTACTTCCTCGACCACGACCACAGCGCCTACGTCGACCAGTGGGACTGGGAGCTCGCCATCGCCGAGCGCGACCGCAACCTCGAGTTCCTCCGCGACGTCGTGCGCCGGATCTGGAAGGTGCTGAAGGAGGCCGAGCGACTCGCCCACGAGAGCTTCCCGGCGCTCGACGACGCCCGCTACCCGCTTCTTCCCGACGAGGTGGAGTTCATGCACGCCGAGGATCTGCTGGAGGCGTACCCAGGGCTCCCGCGCAAGGAGCGCGAGACGAGGATCCTCCAGGAGCACCCGGCCCTGTTCATCGTCGGCATCGGCTGGACTCTGGCAGACGGCTATCCCCACGAGCTGCGGGCCGCCGACTACGACGACTGGTCGACCGAGGTCGAGCTGCCCGACGGGAGGACCGTGCACGGCCTGAACGGCGACCTGCTCGTCTGGAACCCGGTCACCCGGCGTCGGCACGAGCTCTCCTCGATGGGGGTCCGCGTCGACGCGGCGGCGCTCCGGCGCCAGCTCGAGATCACCGGCCAGCTCGAATGGCTCGAGCTCCCGTACCACCGCGCCGTGGCAGAGGGCACGGTCCCCCTCAGCATCGGCGGCGGCATCGGTCAGTCGCGCACCCAGATGCTGCTCCTGCGCAAGGCGCACCTCGGCGAGGTGAGCGTCACGGTCTGGCCCCAGATCCTGAAGGACATCTGCGCCCCCCGCAACATCGAGGTGCTCGAGTAGGCAGGCCTCAGCCGGCGGCCCCCCGGAGCGAGGACAGCACCGAAGCCGCCACCCGGCCCGAGCCGGCGAAACCGATCCAGACGAGCCGGGGGTGGACGAGCCCTCCGCCGCTCACGAGCAGCTCGATGTCGCCCATGGCCGGCCGGCGGTACGGACAGGCGCGCAGCTCGCCGAGGTGGAGGCACGAGCGCGAGAGGCCGCCGGCGCCCTGCTCCGCCCTGGCGGGCAGGAGATCGATGCGGAGCCCGTTCCCGCCGCCGAAGAGCGAGGCGGCCGTCGGGGGGAGGTAGGGACAGGGCGGGTACTCGGTCGCGAGGTCGCTGTCGAGCAGCACCTGGCCGGCGGTGAGCGACCCCACCTCGCTGCGACAGAGCGGCACGTTGGTCACGTCGGTCCGTTCCACGGTCCATCGCGAAGGGACGCGGGCGCGAAGGCCGCCGAACGACACCGAGACCCAGCCGGCCCCCGGCCTCGCCCCGACGGCTGCGAGCACGGCCCCCCTCGGCGAACGGCGCAGCGTCGAGGCGAGCCCGTGAGCCTGTGGCCCCGACGCCTTCAGCGCCTCGAGCTCGTCCGGCAGGTACCAGACAAGAGCCGATGCTGTCGAGCGGCCCACGACGACCGGCACGCCGTTCACGACGAGCCGTCGCGGGTGGCGGATCACCGGCAGGCGGGCGATGCGCCACAGGCGGGCGACGGTCGCCGGGCTGCGGTGGCGGGCGCACCGGGTGGCGGGCGCCGAGCCGAGCAGCAGCTCGCCTGCCGGCGGGGGGCTCCAGCACGGGACGGAGCCACCCTCTGCCACGAACCACGGGCCCGGGACGCTCACCTCCACACCCCAGAAGGGCACCGGCACGAGACCCCCCGACCCCCTGCTCGCCACCCCGGCGCTCGCCCACGCCCCGCGGACGCCGGCAGCAGCAGGCTGCGCCCACGGGGGCAGAGCGACGAGCCCGAGCGCCGCGCAGGTCGCGGCCAGGACTGCTCGCCTGATGGGGGTCGGGCCACGTGAGGCCATCGCGTCCATGTCAGCACGCCGGCGAGGCCCCGTCACGCCGCGCCGCCCCGGCGGGCCACAATGCAGGGCGCCGACTCGGCCCGAGCCAGCTTCGAGGAGGGAGAGACCCGTGTACATCGCCCCGGTCGACCGCACCTTCGGCGAGGAGGAGTGGCGGCCATTCGTGGAGTCGCAGGGCTTCGGGCACTTCGCCGCTCGGGGCGGGGGTCCCTACCCGGTCGTCGTCCCCACGCAGTTCGTCCTCGTCGGTGACGAGGTGGTCGCCCACTTCGTGGCGCGCAACCCCATCTTCGCCGCCCTCGAGGCCGATCCGAGGGCGGTCCTCTCGGTGGCGGGCGACTGGGCGTTCGTCCCCTCCGCCTGGAAGGCGATCGATGACGAGGACCCGGCGCTCGGGATCCCCACGACCTACTACGCCGCGGTGCAGCTGCGCGGCCGTGTCGACGTGCTCGAGGACCCTGCTGCCGTGGCGGCACTCCTTCGTCGCCAGCTGGCCGCGATCCAGCCCGAGGTCCCGATCGCCGACCCCGAGGAGGCGCACCTCGCCAAGCTGAGCGGGATCCACGGCGTCGTGCTCCACGTCGAGGAGGTCGACGGCAAGTTCAAGTACGGCGGGAACGTCGACGAGGCGCACCGACGGGCTGTCGTCGGGCGGCTGTTGGAGCGTGGCGGCCCCGGCGACCGGGCCGCCGCCGCCCACACCGAGCACCGCCTCGCGGCGCGAACGCCCGCGGACTGAGGCTCGGGGCCCGCCGGCGCGTTGACAGGTGCGCGGGCCCATGGGAGTGTCGCGCCGGACGGACGTCGGACGGACGAGGGGGGTGCGATGGCCGAGATCGTTCGGGCTGCGCTGGTGCAGGCGAGCTGGGCCGGCGACAAGGAGACGATGACGAAGAACGCCATCGGCTCGATACAGCAGGCCGCCTCGCAGGGAGCGCAGGTGGTCTGCCTCCAGGAGCTGTTCAACGGTCCGTACTTCTGCCAGGTGCAGGAACAGCAGTGGTACGACTGGGCCGAGCCCGTCCCCGACGGCCCGACCGTGCGCCAGATGATGGAGGTCGCCCGGGAGTCGGGCGTCGTGCTCGTCGTCCCGGTGTACGAGCTCGACCAGCCGGGCGTCTTCTACAACACAGCGGCCGTGATCGACGCGGACGGCCGGTTCCTCGGCAAGCACCGGAAGAACCACATTCCTCAGGTGCGCGGCTTCTGGGAGAAGTACTACTTCCGACCCGGGAACCTCGGCTACCCGGTCTTCGACACGGCGGTGGGTCGCATCGGCGTGTACATCTGCTACGAGCGCCACTTCCCGGAGGGCTGGCGGGCGCTCGGCCTCGCCGGGGCGCGCATCGTCTTCAACCCCTCCGCGACGAGCCGCGGCCTCTCGGAGTACCTGTGGCGGCTCGAGCAGCCGGCGGCGGCGGTCGCCAACGAGTACTTCGTCGGCACGATCAACCGGGTCGGGACCGAGCCGCTCGGAGACGACGAGTTCTACGGCCAGTCGTACTTCGTCGACCCCCGCGGCCAGCTCGTCGGCGAGGCCGCCTCGGACACCGACGACGAGGTCGTCGTGCGCGATCTCGACCTGTCGCTCATCGACGAGGTGCGCCGGATGTGGGCCTTCTACCGGGACCGTCGGCCGGAGACCTACTCGAGCTTGGCGGAGGGCTGAGGGTGCGGACGCTCGTCGCCGGAGGCACCGTCGTCTCGGCGGAGGGCGCCGCCAGAGCCGACGTCCTCATCGAGGGCGAGCTCGTGGCCGCGCTCGCCGCTCCGGAGAGCCCTCTCGCGCTCTCGTGGCGAGAGTCGAGCGACGCGGTGGTCGACGCGACGGATCGCTACGTCCTGCCGGGAGGGATCGACGGCCACACCCACATGGACATGCCGTTCGGCGGCACCACCTCGTCGGACACCTTCGAGACCGGCACGCGGGCGGCGGCCTTCGGCGGGACGACGACCATCATCGACTTCGCCATCCAGCGAAAGGGCCAGACCCTGCAGGAAGGGCTCGAGATCTGGCAGGCGAAGGCCGAAGGCGCCTGCGCGATCGACTACGCCTTCCACGCCATCATCTCCGACGTCAACGAGCTCTCCTTAAAGGAGATGGACGTGCTCGTCGGCGAGGGCGTCACGAGCTTCAAGCTCTTCATGGCCTACCCCGGCGTCTTTTACGCGACCGACAAGGACATCCTGCGGGCGATGGACCGGGCGGCCGGGAACGGCGCTCTCATCATGATGCACGCCGAGAACGGCATCGCCATCGACGCCATCGTCGAGTCGGCCCTCGCCCGCGGGGACACAGACCCCGTCTTCCACGGAAGGACCCGTCCCGCCGAGCTCGAGGGTGAGGCCGTGCACCGGGCCGTGCGCCTCGCCCAGGTCACGCGGGCGCCGCTCTACATCGTCCATCTCTCCTCGACCCCTGCTCTCGACGCCGTCGTCGAGGCCCGTGACCGGGGACAGAACGTCTTCGCCGAGACCTGCCCGCAGTACCTGTTCCTCTCCGAGCAGGACATGGCGAGACCGGGCTTCGAGGGCGCCAAGTTCGTCTGCACGCCGCCGCTGCGGCCGCCCGGCCATCAGGCGAACCTCTGGCGGGGCCTGCGAACCGACGACCTGTCGGTCGTCGCCACCGACCACTGTCCCTTCTGCTTCAAGGAGCAGAAGGAGCTTGGCGTCGGCGACTTCACGAAGATCCCGAACGGGCTGCCAGGCGTCGAGAACCGGATGGACCTCATGTTCCAGGGCGTCGTCAACGGCGAGCTGTCACTCAGCAGGTTCGTCGAGGTCACCTCCACGAACCCGGCCAAGATGTTCGGCCTCTACCCGCGAAAGGGCGTCGTTGCGCCGGGCTCGGACGCCGACATCGTCGTCTACGACCCGACGAGCGAGCAGGTGATCTCGGCCGAGACCCACCACATGGCCGTCGACTACTCCTGCTACGAGGGCATGCGCATCACCGGCCGGGTCGAGACCGTGTTCTCGAGAGGCCGCCGGATCGTCGACTCCGGGGCCTACTCCGGCGAGGCCGGTCACGGGCGACTGCTGCGACGCGGCCTCAGCGGGCACCTGCGCTGATGGACGTCGGCGTCGTCCTCCAGGCCGATCCTCCCGGGCGCAAGCTCGTCGAGATGGCCCGCCGCGCCGAAGAGGCCGGGCTCTCGCACGTGTGGACGTTCGACTCGTGCGTGCTCTGGCAGGAGCCGTTCGTCATCTACTCGCTCATCCTCGACGCGACGAGGTCGGTCCACGTCGGCCCGATGGTGACCAACCCGGCGACGCGTGACTGGACGGTGACCGCCTCACTGTTCGCCACCTTGAACGACCTCTTCGGCAACCGCACCGTCTGCGGCATCGGGCGGGGCGACTCGGCGCTGCGGGTGATCGGGAGAAGGCCGACCACGATCGAGGACTTCGCCGCGGCGATCAGCTGCATCAAGGAGCTCGCCGAAGGACGCGCCGTGACACTCGACGGGACGACGGTCCGCCTCACCTGGGCCGCCGACAGCCGGCTCCCCGTCCTCGGCGCGGCCTACGGGCCGCGCGCCCTGAAGGTGGTCGGCGAGCGGGCGGACGGCTTCATCCTCCAGGTGGCCGACCCGGACGTCGCCAAATGGACGATCGGGGCGGTCCGGGAGGCCGCGGCGGCGGCCGGGCGCGACCCGGACTCCCTCACGATCTGCGTGGCGGCTCCCGCCTACATCGGCACGGACCTCCCCCACCAGCGCGACCAGCTGCGGTGGTTCGGAGGCATGGTCGGCAACCACGTGGCGGACCTCGTCGCCAGGTACGGGGCGACCTCGGAGGTTCCCCAGGCGCTCACCGACTACGTGCAGGGCAGGACCGGCTACGACTACAGCCACCACGGTCGCCCTGACAACCCCATGGTCGACTTCGTGACCGACGACATCGTCGACCGCTTCTGCCTGCTCGGGCCCGTCGAGCGTCACGTGGAGCGGCTGGCGGAGCTGGCAGCCCTCGGCGTGGACCAGTTCGCCATCTACCTCATGCACGACGCGGCTGACGCCACCCTCGAGGCGTACGGGAGCACCGTCATCCCGGCCGTCACCGCCTTCTGAACCGACGCGACGCCTCTGCCGCGTCGACGCTGGACGGAGGTGCCTGACAGACTCCCCTGGTGGCCCCGACCCGCGGTCCCACACCCCGGCAGAGCATCGAGGCGGAGTGCGGGCGGCGGGGCCGTGAGGCGGTGATCGCCGGCTGCATCGACCTCCTCGAGGGACGAGGCGCCGACAGCGGCCTCGTCAGGAGCCTCGGCCTGGCGCCCGCCGACTACGTGCTCGGAGGCGGCGAGGGCGGTCCCTCCGGCTACTGGCCGCGCGTCTGGGCCGCCCGAGGTCTCCTCCACGTGTGGGGTGACGAGGCCACGAGGGCGATCGTGGGTGCGACGCGGGATCCGGCGTGGCGCGTTCGCGAGATGGCCGCAAAGGTGGTGGCGCGACACAGGGTCGACGAGGCGCTCGAGGCCGTCGCGGCGTTGCAGGAGGACGGCGTCGCCCGCGTCCGGGCTGCGGCGCATCGCGCCCTTTGGCAGCTGACGGCGGGGAGCGGTCGCGACGGCCAGGTGTGACGAGGAGGAGGGTTTCGCATGGGATTCGAGGTGAAGCGGGTGCGGGAGTGCTACCCGGCGCTGGCGGACGGCACGGCCTACCTCGACGGCGCCGCGGGGACCCAGGTCCCGTCAGCCGTGATCGAGGCGATCGCCGCCGCCTCTCGCTCCGGCATCGGCAACCTCGGCGGGGCGTTTCCCGCGAGCGGCCGCTCCCACGCCATCGTCGAGGGCTGTCGCCGCGCCGTGGCCGACCTCGTCGGCGGTGACCCTGCCGGGGTCGTCCTCGGCCCCAACATGACGACCCTCACCTACCGGTTGTCGGCCACCTTGGCGCGCGACTGGCGAGAGGGCGACGAGGTGGTCGTCTCCCGCCTCGACCACGACGCCAACGTCCGGCCGTGGGTCCAGGCGGCCGAGCGGGCCGGTGCGTCCGTGCGGTTCGCCGAGGTCGACGCCGAGACGGCGACCCTGCCGATCGAGCAGTACGACGAGCTCGTCTCGGAGCGCACCCGCCTCGTCGCCGTCACGGCCGCCAGCAACCTCGTCGGGACGCGCCCCGACGTCGCGGAGATCGCCGCCAGGGCGCACGCCCACGGGGCGCTCGTGTACGTGGACGGCGTGCACTGGACGCCGCACGGCCCGGTCGACGTGGGTCTGCTCGGCGCCGACTTCTACGCGACGAGCGCCTACAAGTGGTCAGGACCCCACGTCGGCTTCGTGGTGGCGAGCCCGGCGCTGCTCGAGACGCTCAGGCCGGACAAGCTGGCGCCTTCCTCCGACGAGGTGCCGTGGCGATTCGAGTGGGGTACCCCGCCCATCGCCGACCTGGCCGGGGTGACGGCGGCCGTCGACCACCTCGCCGGCCTCGACGACGACGCCATCGGGACGCGCCGCCAACGCCTGCTCGCGTCGATGGCGGCCGTCGAGTCCTACGAACGGGCCGTCTTCGCCCGACTCCGCGAGGGGCTCGACGCGATGGAGCACGTCACGACGTACGGACGGGCGGCCCGCGTTGCCCCGACGGCGTTCTTCAACGTGGCGGGCCGCAGCCCGCGTGAGGTGGCGACCCACCTCGCCGAGCGGGGCGTCAACGCCTGGAACGGCGACAACTACGCCTACGAGCTCGTCGGGGCGCTCGGCCTTCGCGGGCGCGGGGGTGGAGTGCGGGCCGGCATCGTCCACTACAACGACCCGGCCGACGTCGCGCGGCTGCTCGAGGCCCTCGCCGAGCTCTCTCCGGGACGGCCCTGAAGCGCCCGACTACAGCTCCTCGAGGAGGCCGCCCTCGAGCCGGTACCCGCGGGCGCAGGCCGCGAGGACGTCGGGGTCGTGGGTCGCCACGACGACGGCGGCTCCCTCCGCCGCCGAGCGCTCGACGAGGCTGAGGACGAGGTCCCGGTTGGCGGCGTCGAGCTCCGTGGTCGGCTCGTCGGCGACGAGCACGTCCGGCCGGAGGGCGAGGGCGCGGGCGACCGCCACGCGCTGGCGCTGGCCGCCGGAGAGCTCGCCCACGACACGGTCGGCCACCACCTCGAGCCCGACGTCGCCGAGCCGGGCGAGGCTCCGGTCACGGACCTCGGCCGGGGGGAGCCGCCGGGCCTGCAGGGGCACGGCGACGTTCTCGGCCGCCGTGAGATGCGGCACGAGTGCGAGCGTCTGGGGGACGTAGCCGATCGCGGGACGGCGCGCGGCGGCCGGAAGGACCGGGCTCGCGGTGCCGCCTCCACCCCGGGGCGCCGGCACGAGCTCGACCGTGCCCGCGTCGGGCTCGTCGAGCTTGGCGAGCAGGAGCAGGAGGGACGTCTTGCCGGACCCGGACGGGCCGGTGACGGCGGTGGTGGTCCCGGGCGCGGCGGCGAGATCGGCGCCGGACAACAGCTCACGCGTCCCCCTGCGCAGGAACAGGCCGCGGGCGACGACCGTGAAGCCTCGGTGCTCCGCTCTCTCGGCGACCTCGGCGCCCGGCCCGGTCACGGCTGGCCCGTTCCGGGTTCCGCTTCGCCTGCCTCGGCGTTGTGGAGCTCGACGCCGTCAGCCAGCCGGACGAGGCGCACGAGCGTGTCGGGCGGGAGGAGCTCGAGCACGTCGGGGGGGAGCTGCACCGTCCCGTCGCGGGCGACCACGGCGAACTGGCTGCCGTGGCGGCCCTCGGCCCCGACCCTGCCGTCGCGGATGGTGACCGTCCGGGGGATCGAGGCGGCCAGCTCAGGGTCGTGCGTGACGATGACGATGGTCGCTCCGGTCCCGCGGTGCAGCTCGTGGAGCGCCCAGATGACCCGTTCCCGGCCGGCCGGGTCGAGCTGGCTCGTCGGCTCGTCGATGAGGAGGAGCCGGCCGCCGCTCGCCGCCCCGACGCCGAGGGCCGCCAGCTGCTGGTCCCCGCCGGAGAGCGTCGTCACCCTGGCATCGGCGACCCCGGTCAGCTCGAGCAGGCCGAGCAGGTCGGCGAGGCCGAGTGCCGGGTCGGCGCCGTGGGCGCCCGCCGCCCGCCGGGCGAACTCCATGTTCTCCGCGACGGTGCCGTACGGGAGGAGGTTTCGCAGAGGCTCCTGCACGACGATGCCGACGTCGACCGCCCGGTAGCGGCGCAGCTCGGCCGGCGACATGCGGGCGACGTCCCGCCCGCCCACGAGGATCCTGCCTGCGGAGGGGCGAAGGAGCCCGCACATGATCTTGAGGAGGGTCGACTTGCCGGTGCCGGACGGGCCGAGGAGCGCCACCATCTCGCCCGGATCGATGTCGAGGTCGACCCCGCGAAGCGCCACGACGTCGGTGTCGGGGAGGTGGTACAGGTGGACGAGCGAGTGACAGGCCACGTCGAGGCCGGTGGCGGCTCTCACCTCCGCTCCGGCGGTCACGGCAGCTGCCTCAGCTGGTCCGTCCGCACCCAACGGACGACGACGAGCGCGCCGGCCACGGCGGACAGGAGGAGGAGCCCGACGACGGCGCCCGCGCTCGCCAGGACCGCCAGCCACGGGAGGCCGAGCTCGAGAGGGGGCCCGGCCCTGCCGGCGGGCAGTTCCGGGATGGCGGGCAGCGCCAGCAGCGCACCGAGCACGCCGGCGAGGATCCCCGCGGCGGCTCCGGTGAGGGCGATCATGACGGACTCGAGGAGGAGGGACCCTCGGAGCGTCCGCCGCTCGACTCCCGAGGCCAGCAGCCCGGCGAGCTCGATCCCCCGCTGGCGTGCCCTCGAGGTGGTGGCGAAGAGGAGCGCGGCGGCGGCCAGTGCCAGCCCGGCCGAGGCGGCGATCGAGAAGAGGTCGAAACCGAGGGCGGGGCCGGAGCGCCGCAGCCCGGCGAGGAGCGTCGCCGACCTCTGCAGCCCCGTCACCTGGATCCCTTTTGCGGCAAGGGCCGCACGGAACCTCGCGGAGGGTGCCGACCGCGACCAGATCTCGAACGTGGCGCCCCCGGGGCTCGACTGCTGCGCACGCTCAGCCAGGCCGAGGTCCACGACGGCGCCGCTCCCCCCGATCTGCGGGACGGCGGGAAGGGTGGCGACGCCCTTGGCCTCGATTTCGGCGGCGTCGATGCCGAGCACCTGGTACCGGTCGGGTGCCTGCCCCGAGGCCTGTGTGGACACGAAGGCCGGCGTGACCGCGGCGGGGATCGGTGAGACCGTGTCGTTCGGCGCGACCACGGGCGGCTGACCGGCCAGCGCGCCCTCGATCGTGACCGAGAGGCCGGACCGTCCGGACCGAAGCGTGAGAGGGCCCTTCGCCCGCCAGGAGTCCGGGCGGGTGAAACCCGAAGCGAGCGGGCGTAGCGAGGAACCCGTCGCGACGGCGAGAGACTCGAGTCGCAGTCGGACCCCGTCCGCCCCCGACAGCCCGTACAGCGTGAGGCCATCGATGCGACAGGTGCACAGGCCGACGATGGTCACGACGTAGCGGTGCGTGCCCTCCCGCAGCCGGCCGAAGTCGAAGGCGGACTCCGTGGCATCGGCGCTCTCGAAGTAGTTCAGCTGGAGGTCGGGCGGAGGCGACACGCGGGACTCGAGGTCTGCGGTGAGCACGAGCCGGCCGCCGGGTGGGACCAGCCGCTCGGGGGCGACCGGAGGGCGCAGCTCGCGGGCGAGCCGGGAGATGCCCACGCCGGCGACGTCGGCCGGCCAGGACACCACGCGGGCCATCCTCTGGCTGTCGATCGCCAGCGCCGCGCCGTAGGAGGTCTCGATCCTCACCACGCCGATGGCGGGAGGCTGACCCCGGTCCGCCGTCCTCACCGCCTGCTCGAAGTCCACCCCGGGGTGCACCTGGACGTTCATCACCACCGGGGCACCGAGCTCGAAGCCCGCCTGCACCGAGTCGTTGCGGCTCGACACGACGAGCCCGGTGATGGCGAAGACGAGGAGGCCGGCCGCGATCGCCGGGACGGTCGCCAGGCGGGCGAGCTCGTCGCGGCGGCTGAGGCCCCGAGCTGAGAGGGAGAGCGCGACCCGTTTCGACCAGCGGGTGAGCGAGGTGAGCCCTCGAGCGGCGACAGGGAGCAGACGGGCGGCGAGGATGCCCAGTCCGAGCGCCAGCAGCCCGGGCCCGGCAAGGGCGATCGGGCTGTTCGACGTCGAGCTGCCGTTGCCGGCGGCGATGAGGTCGGCGCAGCCGCTGATGGCGAGGGCGAGGCCGAGCGCGTCGGCCACGGCGGCGTTGCGCGACCGCTGCCTGACGGCGACCTCCATCGACTGCTGGAGCGCCTGGGTGCGCAGCATCGCGAGCGAGCCGAGCACCACGGCGAACACGCCGGCCGCGAACGCCACGGCCACCGCGATGACCGTCAGCCCGTCGGGGGCAGGGGCCGCGACGCCGAGGAAGGCGGCACAGAGCGGCGCCACGGCCAGCCAGGCGACGACGAAGCCGGCCGGGACCGCGGCGACGAGGAGGATGATCGGCTCGCGCAGGACGAGCCTCGACAGACGCCCGAAGGGAAGGCCGCGCAGCTCGGCCACCCGGACGTCACCTGCCCGTAGCGAGCTCACGGCTCTGGCGACCCCGTAGAGCACGAGGAGCGACAGCAGGACCAGTTGCAGGGAGACGAGCACGATCACCGTGCGGCCGAGGCCCTCCTCGTCGCTGTCGGCACGCAGGATGCCAGGGAGACCGGTGCCGACGGCGACCGAGTACGCCGGCTGAACCCGCGCCGTCCACCGGCTGAGCGCCGAGAGGAAGCTGCCGGTGTCGGTGGCGGCGAGCGAGCCGGATCGGAGGGGCAGCTGGAGCCAGCTGAGGCGCGGCAGCACGCGCCCCAGTCGCTGCGCTCCGGCCTCCGAGACGAAACCGGCGTCGAGCGTCTCGGCACCGCCCCGCTGACCGGCCGTGCCATAGGCGAAGAAGTCCGAGCCCCACCAGACCGGGGCCGTCGGGTCCCCCGGCCGGTAGAGACCCACGACCCGGAGCCTCAGCGAGGGTGGCGGGCCGCTGCCGGGCGCCACGGTGGCGCGGGACGTCCCGGGCGCTCCCGGGGCGAGCACCCTGATCGAGGCACCGACACGGGCGCCGAGCTGTGCGGCCGTGCGCGTGCTGAGGAGGACCTCGTCGTCAGCGAGCGGGCATCTGCCGGCCACGATGCGCACGTCTCGGCAGACCCCCGTGCGGGCGATGAAGTTGAGGGAGTCCGCCCTGGCGGCGATGGGGCTGTACGAGAGCCCGAGGGTGGACGTCGTGAGGATGGCCGGTTCGAAGGCGTCGGACGGTTTCGATCCGGTCCCACCCGGGACGTCGGCGACGGCACTCCTCAGATCCGAGGGTGGCAGGGTCGAGCCGGCGACGGGGAAGAGCTGCACGCCGGACACCCGAGGGGCGGCGTTGCGGAGGGAGGTCGAAACGATCGACTGGTAGGTGGCCTTCAGGTAGAGGGGGCCGAGGGCGGCGGCGGCCATTGCGACGGTGGCCACCGCGAAGAAGGCGACCGACGAGCCGAGTCGCCACCGAATGGCGTGCCACGTGAGGACGCTCCGCCTCACGTGCGGCCCCGCACATGGGCGGGAGTGTCGCCGAGCCCCGCCTTCATGGATTCGTAATCTACCCAGAGAGGAGGCGCCGGCGAGATCGCCGAGACCTCCTTGCCGGGCGGCTGCGCCGGGGACATGCTCGGGGCGTGCGGCACGCGAGACCGGAGGACCTCGACAGGGTCGAGCACTTCCTCGAGGAGCTTCGTGCGATGCCGGAGCTCCGGGAACGTGCCCGAGGATCGTTCTCCGAGGGGGCGAAGGCGTTCCTCCACTTCCATGCGGACGGCAGCGGGGTCTACGCGGACGTCCGGCTCGGCGACACATTCGACCGGCGGCGGGTCACGACGTCGGACGAGCAGGCCGCCGTGCTCGACGAGGTGCGGCGGGCCGTGACGCGACCCTGAGCGGGCGGCGGCGCTGGTTCGCTGGTCGCCCGGCCGGCCCGCTCCGGTTCAGCGGCCGCCAGCCCGCTTGGCAACGATCTCGACGAGGTTGCCGTCGGGATCGCGGACGAGGGCGTTGCGGTTGTTGTCGCCCGTGTCGTGCGGAGGCTGCACGACCGGCACGCCCGCCGCCGTCAGCGAGTCGAGCGCCCTGTCGACGTCGTCGGTCCAGAGGACGACCACCATCGCGGGGGCACCCGGCGACGCCTCGACACCGTGCACGCGGCGGGCGGCCTCCTCAGTGCCGAGACCGAGGCCGAAGCCGTTCAGGCTGAGCTCGACGTGCTCGGGGACGCCCTCCAAGGGAGTGCGGAAGGTCTCCTCGAACCCCAGCAGGTCGCGGTAGAAGCTGATGCCGGCCTCGATGTCGCGCGTGTAGAGGTTGACGAACCCCTCGTGGAACACGAACGGCGACGATACCGCTCGTGCTCGCTCGGCCCGGGGCGCCCTCCGCTGCTCGGGGAGCGCGCCTCGTATCATTCGCAGGGGCCGAGCGGTCGGCCCGCCGCCGGAACGAGGTGGGGGATGACAGGTCACGGGATCGCGAAACCGGGTCGGCCGGCCTCGCTCCGAGTCGGCAGACGACCTCTGCTCGTCCTCCTCGCCGCCGTCGCCGTTCTCACCGCCCTCGCCGGCCTCGCCGGCTGCAGCCTCGTCAGCACCGCACGACGGGTCGTCAGCCAGGTGTCGCAGGACCGGACGACGATGGACGCCTTCACGAGCCGCCTCCGATCGGCCCCGGCGGCGTTCGAGGTGACCTACGTCACCTCGGGCACCTCGCCGGCCACCGTGCTCTACGCGGTGCGCCCGCCGGACGGGCTCCTCTTCCGTGTCTCCGCGACCGGCAACTCACTCGACGTCATCGCCAATCCTTCGGGCGAGTACTCGTGCACCCCTCCCCCGTCGCCGGCGCAGCCTTCGAAGTGCACGAAGCTCGGCAAGGCGAGCGTCGCGGGCTATCAGCAGCTGCTCGCCTTCTACACGCCTGCGCACTGGGTGAGCTTCCTCCACGGGCTGGCGCTCGTCGCCGGCCTCGCCGGAGAGAAGGTGACGTCCTCGACGATGACCGTCCACGGCTTCCCGATGTCGTGCCTCGACCTCACCGCTCCGAAACAGGGCACGAGCGTCCTCTGCACGACACGCCAGTACATCCTCGGCTATGTCAAGGTGTCGAGCGACTCGACGAGCTTCGAGATCGAGCGCTACTCGCGCTCTCCGTCGCCGTCGCTGTTCCGCCTGCCGCCCGGCGCCACCGTCACGACCCTTCCGCCGGCGACGACGCCGAGCACCTCCTGATCGGGCTCCCGCCTCGCCGCCCATCAGGCGCGGCTCCAGCCGGCGGCGGGCCGATCAGGTGGCGTGCTCGAAGCGCATGACGAACCCGTCACCGGCCTTGTCGAGCGGGCCCGCTTCGATGAGGACGGTCTTCCCGCTCACGAGCTCCTCCTCGATGAGCGGGGGCGCGTCCGCCAGGCTGCGACCGTTGACCTTGACGTCGGAGAACTGGTGGTCGGTGAACTGCGGGATGGCCACCTGGTGCTTGCCCTCGGACAGCGAGTCGTCGGCGAGCTCGGTCGCGGTCACCTTGCCCCGGGGGACGACCTGACTCGTCTTCTGCTTGGTCGTGAGGTCGTCGATCGAGACGGAGACGCCGGTCGGGCCGACGACGATCGACACCTTGATCTCGTCGGTGGCGTCGATGGTGAGCAGGTGGCTCTCGGATCCGTTGTGATTGACGGCGACGAGGTAACTCGTCTGGCCGCCCTGGCACTCGGCCTCGGCGCCGGCCCCGACGAAGTAGTCGTTGCCCGTCAAGATGACGATGGGCCCCATCCCGGCGTCGTGACCGGACGTGCAGTTCGTGATCTTCGGGACCTCGAAGGTCGTCGAGACGGTCTTGATGCCGGCCATCTCCGACAAGTAGCCGGCCGTCACGGTGCTCTTCTCGACCGGGATGCTGAGGGCCATCGCGGACCGGCCGGTCCCGATCGTGCGCGCCGGGGCGGCGGCCGCCGTGCTCGCCGCTCCGCCGGCCGCCAGGACCCCGACGAGGGCGACGAGCGCCATCGTCGCGCTCCCGATGAAGCACTGCGTGCGCCGCCTGGCCACCGTCACCCCCCTCGAGGCGGACTCCGCTCGTCTCGCCGCCCGCCTCGTGGAGGGGAGGATACGCCGCGTCCAGCCCGACCGCGGGAAAGGCGTGGCAGGCCACCGCCACGAAGTCGTAGGCTGTGCTGCGCAGCATCTTGAAGTAGGTCGTCGGTGGCACGACACGGCGGCGGGGGGCGTTGACGTGGGGGAACGCAAGCGGGAGGTCATGCTGACCGTCCTGTGGCGATCACAGGACGAGCCGCGCCAGTCGGTCCCGGTCGCGAGCGGTCTTCGGGGGCCGATCGACTATCTCTGTCCGGTCTGCGAGGCGGTCGTGTTCGCGAGCATGGTCGATGGCCAGGTGAAACCGGGCGACAGGGCGTTCTGCCCGAGCTGCAGGTCGGCCCTCCAGGTGCCCGAGCGGGAGGCGGCCGACGACATCGACGGTTGAGGGCGAGCCGATCGCCACGACCGGTCGCGCCAGCACCGCCCCGAGGGACGGTGCTGGCGGCTCGGTCAGATCTTGGCCTCGAACACGGCGTTGAAGGGCGTTTCGGCGACGCGCCGGAAGCTGCCGAACCCCGCCGAGGTGACGACCGAGCGGATGCGCGCCTCGCCCGCCTGCGCCCCGAGAGCGAGGCCGACCTCCTGAGCGAGCGACGACGGGGTGCAGAGCAGGGTGGAGAAGGCGTAGTAGGCGCGCCCTACCGGGTTGAGGTTGTCCTCCACGCGGTCGCCTGCCAACGGCTCGACGATCATCCATGTGCCGTCGGGAGCCAGCGACGAGCGCACGTGACGAGCGGCGCCCACGGGGTCGCCCATGTCGTGCAGGCAGTCGAACATCGTGACGAGGTCGTAGCCTGTGCCCGAGTACTGGGCCGCCGGCGCGACTTCGAACGTGGCGCGGTCGGCCACACCGGCATCGGCGGCCCGCTTTCGCGCCACGGCGATCGAGCCTTCGTGGTAGTCCGAGCCGACAAAGGTCGATTCGGGATAGGCCTGCGCCATCAGCACGGTGGAGGCTCCGTGGCCGCAGCCGACGTCCGCCACACTGGCGCCTCGCTCGAGCTTGGCGACGACGCCGTCGAGCGAGGGCAGCCAGCTCGTCATGAGGTTGGCGTTGTAGCCCGGCCGGAAGAAGCGTTCGCACCCTTCGTGCACGTCGGACACGTGGTCGTGCCAGCCAATGCCTTCGCCGGTGCGAGAGGCCTCGACGATGCGAGGCGAGTCGAGCACCGAGCCGAGCGCGATCTGGAAGAAGCCAGGCAGGTACGCAGGGCTGGTCTCGTCCGTCAGTGCGACCGCCTGCTCGGGCGGAAGGCTGTAGGTGGCCGTGTCGGGCTCGTACTCGATGAAGCCGCCCGCCGCCTGGGCGTTCAGCCACTCCCGGGCGTACCGCTCGGCGATGCCGGTCCGCTCCGCCAGCTCGGTCGAGGTGAGCGGCCCCGCGGCGGCAAGGGCTCGGTAGAGCCCGAGCTTGTCCCCCATCACGACGAGGGCGGTGTTCAACGTGGCTCCCACCTCCCCTACGGCTCGATGAACGAAGGCCATGAGCTGGTCGGGGTCGAGCTCGCGCTGCGTGATCGTCATCGTGTCTGCCTCCCGTGGTGAAGGTGGTGTCGAAAGCCCCGCTCGAAAGGTACGGCGGGCGCCCCGCCGGTCGCTTCCGGGGTCCCCCCTAGTCCTTCGCATCCGGGTCTTTTCGGCGATGGCCTCGCGGGGCGCACGTACACTGCGCGCGGTGCTCGTCGGTCGCCACCATGAGCAGGCGATGCTGGACGAGCTCCTCGCCCGCGCCCGATCGGGTGAGGGTGCGTCGCTCGCGCTGATCGGCGAGCCAGGCATCGGAAAGTCGGCCCTCCTGGCCTACGCGCTCGAGCAAGCGGCCGATCTGCGCGTCCTTCGCGCCTGCGGCGTCGAGTCCGAGGCGCACATCCCCTTCGCCAGCTTGTTCGAGCTCCTCCGGCCGGCTCTCGACGTGCTCGGCGAACTCCCGGCGCCGCAGGCGGCCGCTCTCGAGGCAGCCTTGGCACTTCGGCCGGCCCGCACCGAGGACCGCTTCGCGATCGGCGCAGCCACCCTGAGCCTCCTGGCGGCGTACGCCGAAGCGAGGCCCGTGCTCCTCGTCGTGGACAATGCCCACTGGCTGGACGGCTCGAGTGCCGACGCCCTCGCCTTCGCGGCGCGGCGCTTGAGGGCTGATCCGGTGGCGCTTCTGTTGGCCGTCCGCGAGGGCGAGCCATCGCTCGCCGACGCCGGCGAGATCCCGCGGCTCCGCCTGGCCGGCCTCGACCTCGACGCCTCGACCGAGTTGCTGCGCCAGGAGGGAAGGATCACGTCGCCGGAGGTCGGCTCCCACGTCGACCGGCTGCACCGCGAGACAGGTGGCAATCCGTTGGCGATGCTCGAATTGAGCGAGCGGGCCGACTGGGCGGACAACGTTTCCGGGGGCCAGCCCTGGCGCGTCGTCTCGTCGGTCGCAGAGGTGTACGCCGATCGCTTCAGGTCACTTGCCCCGGAGCCGCGCCGGCTCATCGTCCTGCTGTCCGCCAGTGACAGCGATGACTGGGCCACGCTGTCGAGAGCCGCTGCAGTCGCCGGCTCGAGGCTGGACGATCTGGCCGACGCCGAGGGTGCTGGCCTGATCCGTCTCGGTGAGAGCGGTGCGGAATGGCGGCATCCGCTCGCTCGCTCGGCGGTGTACGCCAGCGCCACACCCGCCGAACGGAGGGCCGCCCATCGGGTCCTCGCCACCGCCCTGCCGGATGCCGAGGACGACCGCCGGGCCTGGCATCTCGCCTATTCCGCCATCGGCCCTGACGCGGCGGCGTCGTCCGCCCTCGAGCATGCCGCGGATCGGGCCCGGGAGCGCAGCGCCTATGACGTGGCCTCTCGCACCTACGAGCGAGCGGCCACACTCGCGCTCGACCGCAGCCGGACGAGCCGCCTGCTCAGCTTCGCCGCCAACGCCGCCTGGCTCGCCGGGCTTGCGGACCGCGCGGTGAGCCTGATCGACCAGGCAGCGCTCCTCGGGCCTGAACCGAGATTTCTCGCCAGCCTGGAGCATCTCCGGGGGCACATCGCCGTGCGCCGGGGCGCCACCGAGGACGGGCGCCGCATCCTTGTCGCCGCGGCCGATCTCGCCTCGACGGTCGATCCCCCCAGCGCCGTCGTGATGTTGGCCGAAGCGGTCAACGCCTGCTTCTACGCGGGCGACGCCGCGGCCATGCGAGACCTGGCGGATCGCATCCTCCCCGCCGCGGCGGCGTGTCAGGACGCCCGCTCGGAGTTCTTCGCAACCATGAGCAGGGGGATGGCCCTCGTCTTCTCAGGCGAGAGCGCCGACGGTCCCCGGCTCATTCGCCACGCGGTGGCGCTGCTGAACGCCTCCGGGGGCCTTCGTGACGATCCGCGCCTGCTCGTCTGGGCCGCCATGGGGCCGCTGTGGCTGCGCGACGCCGCGGTGGGAGCGTCGCTCGTCGACGGGGCGCTCGCCGTGGCTCGCGAGCGCTCCCTCGCCGGCGTCCTCCCCTTCCTGCTTGCGCACGTTGCGGCCGATAGGGCCGCCGGAGACAGATGGGACGAGGCGGAGGCGTCCTTCCACGAAGCGATCGACTTGGCGAGAGAGAGCGGCCAACTCACCGAGCTGGCCGTCGCCCTTTCCCGCCTCGCCCAGCTCGAGGCTCGCAGGGGAAGAGCGGACTCGTGTCAGCGGCACGCCGCCGAAGCGCTCGAGCTCAGCATCGGCTTCGGGCTCGGGTTGGCCGAGATCTGGTCCCTCACGGCAATGGGCGATCTGGCTGCGGCAGGCGGAGACGTGAAGACGGCCGTCAGCTGGTACGAGCGCCAGCTCGGCGCCCTCGGTCGCCTGGGCATCACCGATGTGGACCTCTCGCCCGCTCCAGAGCTCGTCGAGCTGTACATGCGGACGGGGCGAGCTGACGAGGCCGCACGACTGGCGCGCGAGTTCTCGAAGGACGCCGCCACAAAGCGCCTGCCGTGGGCGATGGCGAGAGCAGCTCGGGCGTGCGGCATCCAGGCAGGCGACGAGGGCTTCGAGGACCTGTTCCTCCAGGCGCTGGCGCTCCACGATCGGACGGTTGACGTCTTCGAGACGGGACGTTCTCACCTCGCGTACGGCTCCCGGCTGAGGCGCCATCGGCAACGCCTCCAAGCGCGCGAGCAGCTCCGCCAGGCGATCGAGATCTTCGACCGGCTCGGCGCCGAGCCGTGGAGTGAGGTGGCGCGCGGCGAGCTTGAGGCGTCCGGGGAGAGGGCACGGCGCCGTGACGAGAGCGCGATCAACCAGCTGACCCCGCAGGAGCTGCAGATCGCGCTGCTGTTGGCCAATCAGAAGACGACCCGAGAGGCCGCTGCGGCGCTCTTCCTCAGTCCGAAGACGATCGAGTACCACCTACGGAGCATCTATCGGAAGCTGGACGTGAGCACGCGCAGCGGCCTCTCGGCGGCGATGGCCAGTCGGGGGCGTCCCGGCGCCCGCGATCGGTCGGACGGGCGTCCCCGCCCGGTCAGGTGACGGCTCGGCGGAACTCGATCCCTTCGCTTAGCACCGGAACCCCCTCGGCGATGTCGACGACCGGCACGACCGAGAACTCGAAGTACGGACCGAACTTCGCGGGGCCGTCGAGCAGGCTGAGGACGTTGTCGGTCTCGACGACGGCATAGCCACCCTCACCGTCGACGCGGGTCAGGAATTGGTGGAAGGTCTCGTCACTCGGCGGGCTCCACTTGCTGAACACCGCGAGCGAGCGGGCGACGGCCTCCTCGTTGTCGCTCGCCGACCCGCCGGAGCGCGCCTTCCAACTGACCAGATACTTCATCACTCCCCCCTTCTCCTACTGCTCTGTTCGGAGGTGCGAAGTCTTGCTCGCAGGCGAGGTAAGGGCAACCGGCGGCGGTGATGTCTCGTGCGACCGGCGGCGCGGTCCGGGCCCGGCCGCCACGAGTGCGACCGGGCCCGGACCAACGCTCGGTGGATCAGGAACCGAGCTTGTACGAGTAGGGCACCGCTCCGAGGACGTCCGAGCTCCAGTCCCCGATCCCCGTCGTGATCGAGTTGAAGTCGAACGTCTCGACGTAGAGCGTCCCCGACACCTTCGAGCCGGCCGTCCCACTCGGCACCGTGAAGGTCACCGACATCGTCCCGGTCTGCCCGGGGAGCAGGAAGAGTGGGCTCAGGGACTCGCTCGCCCCGCCGACTACGTCGTCCCAGATGTCGCCGGTGCTCGGCGAGGCGGTGGAGTCGAAGCCGAGCGTGGTCACCGTGCCGCTCGTCGAGTAGTCCTCGGACGGCGCGGCCGACGTGAACGGACCGATCTCGTCCGGAGTGGGCGCCCACTCGGAGGCGAACGGGTTGTCCACCGTGACGCTCGTGGTACCGCCCGAGCTCGGAGGCGAGACCACGTCAGGCGCCCCCCAATAGGGGCTGACGTCGAACATGATCGGCGTGCTCCCCGTCGTGCTCGTGCTCAGCTGCAACTTGCTGCTGAACGGAGGCACCACGTACTGCGGGATGGCCGAGCCGGCCTTCACCGGGAGCGTGCCCGAAGTGACCGTGACCGACTGCGCGGCGTAGCCAGTCTGCGACGTCGTCCGCGGGTCGAGCTGGTACGTCTCGGGCTCGCTGCCCGTGTTCGTCACCTTGACCTTGGCAGTGACGACTTCGCCGGGCGTGAGCGTCCCGCTCGGCATCCCGCTGACGCTGACCTTGTCGCTGTTGAAGCTGACGGTCCCTCGCAAGGTGGACTGCGTGAGTCCCGAGTAGACGTCCAAGCCCGGGAGGTAGACGAGGCCGTTCGCCACGTTGACCTTCCAGGTTCCCGGTGTGGGGTTCGACCACACGAGCTGGACCGAGTGGGTGTTCGAGTTGTCCCCGGAGGCCGTCACCTGCTGGTAGCTGAGCTGGGTGTCCTCAGCGACGCCGGTGGGGTTCACCAGCTGGCCGAGCAGCATGTAGCCGTCGTCGGCCGTCGTCATGTTGACGTCGACGTCATGGACACCTCGTGGCACGACGAACTCGTAGCTGAGCTCCTGGGAGTAGATGGTCGGGCGACCGTTGCCACCGATGAGCGTGCCGGTGAAGTGGCCGGGCGAGCGGCTCGAGACCGGGACCTCGGCCTCGGACACGACAGGGATGGTGCCGAGGGCGGACTGCCGGTTGCTGTTGAACACGACCGCTCCTGTGAAGAAGCCGGCGCTCGACGGAGCCTTCACCGTCAACTTGAAGGACGCCGACTTGCCGGGGCCCACCACCCGCGAAGCAGGGCTCACGGCGCCTTGGACGGTTCGGAAGTTCTGCGCGGTCTCGAGGTAGCTGACCGGGCCCTCGTAGTTGGAGGTGGCACGGCCGAAGATGAGGAGCGTCCACGTCCCGGGCGTCGGCTGGTGGACCTGCTCGTCGGCGAAGCCGGCCCCGTCGCCCTGCGGGTCGCTGTACTGCGCGTAGCGCCCCTCGGGGTCGATCAGGATCTCGCGGGCGGTGGGCTCGCCGGCCTTGCAGCTGGAGCAGGGCTCGAGCGGGTTCCACCCGATGCGCGAGTCGAGCTCGCTCACGCCCTTCGGCACGACGAAGGTCGTGCAGTTCAACTCCGGGATCGTCTCGCCCGTGTAGTACTCGACGGAGTCGATTCCGGCGCAGGAGCCCTGCACCCCGGAGCTCGTCTCGAAGAGGGACATGCTGCCCTTGGCGAGCGTGTGCGCCGGGCCGAGCGTGCGCAGCACCGGCGTGACGGTGGCCGAGCTGCTCCCGGTGTTCGTCACGCTGATCGTGTGGCTGTGGGCGCTCCCGGTACGGCCGAGGTCGGCGATCGACGACGGTGAGTGCACGAGGCCGCCAGAGGCTGCGTGCGTCCCGTACGACTTGGCGAGCTCGACGGCCCGCAAGGCGTTGAGAAGCCCGGCTCCCTGCTCGTCGGCTGCCACGCCGATGTCCGTCGCGCTGCTGAGGAGGATCTGGCGGACGACGGCGGGCGACGGCGTCTGGCCCCCGTGCGCCATGCGGTACGCCTGGATCACGAGCGCCGCCACCCCGGCTGTGAGTGGGGCGGATTCGCTGGTGCCGCCGAAGTCCTCGAGGCCGATCGAGCTACCGCCGAGCGCGTTGGCGCAGTCCGTGTAGGTCGTCGTGTCCGCCGAGCAGACGGCCCAGTTGAGGTCGCCCGGGGCGAGGATGTCCGGCGCCCTGCGGTCCTCAGTGACCCCTGAGCTCGAGAGTGTGGACACCTCGTTGTCGAGCCAGCCCGGCGTGCTCTGCCCGAGCTCGTACGACGCTGAGCCCGTGCGGTCGTGGACCGCCTCGGCCATGTCGTAGAGGAACAGGTTCGCCTGGGCGAAGATCCGGTACGACGTGCTGGCGGCCGCCCCGATCACGCCGGGGTCGAGCGCCGGGCTCTCCTCGGTGTTCGACGGGCTGGCGTCACCTGTGCTCGCCACCACGACCGTGCCGTTGGCGATGGCGTTCTCGAGGATCGCGGTGAGCGGCTGCTCGGCCGCCGCGCTCGGGAGCCCGAAGAAGCCGATCGAGATGGACAGGATGTTGGGGTGGTCGTTCTGGATGGCCCAGTCGATCCCCTGCATGATCACGCTCGTGAAGCTGCTGTTGGTGTCGCCGAAGACCTTCATGACGTCGACGGTCGCCCCGGGGGCGACGCCGAGCACCTTGACGTCGCAGGTGCCGCCGGACGGGGCGAAGTCCGGGTTGACCTCCTGGTCGAGGTTGTAGGTCGTCGAGCCTTGGGCGACGAGTGAGCTGACGTCGCCGAACGCTTCGCCGCCGGGCGTCGTCGCGCCGGTCCCCTCACCGGTGAAGTCCTCGTAGTCGGTCACGGCCGAGTGGCCGTTGCGCTGGAAGTCGGGCAGGTTCGGGTCCATCCCGTCGGGGAAGACCGCGATGTTCACGCCGGCACCGGTGTAGCCGAGGCTGTGGGCGCTCGGTGGTCCGCTCATGTAGGGGCTGTCGGCGTTCGTCCGGTTGTCGGCGTTGATGAGGTGCAGCGCCTCGGGCTCGAGGAGCGGCGCGCTGGCCGTCCCGCAGAGCTCGGAGCCCGGGACCGCCTTGTGCCCGGAGCGCTTGGCGGCGCTGTGCGCACCGCCGCTGTGTGCGACCGGGGCGGCCGTTCCCGCCGGCAGGAGTCCGGCGTTGGTCGACGGGCCCCGGACGATGCTGTCCGGATCAACCGCGAGGACCGCCGGGTCGCGCCGAAGGTTGGCAACCTCGGCCGAGGACACCGTGGTCGCGACGGCGTTCACGGTGCGGTACGTGACGATGCGGCTGGCGTGCAGCTGCTCGAGCTGCGAGACGATAGGCCCACGGTCCATCGCGAAGGCGTCGGCCCGCAGCGCCTCGTTCCTCACGCCCGCCAGACCCGTGTGCTGGTTGCGCAGGAGAACGATGACGCGCTGGTCAGCCTTCGCCGAGAGGGTCCGCACCTGAGCCGCGCTCAGCCGGCTGGACCAGCCGGACGAGTGCGGGCCCGTGCTGCCCTGTGCGTTGACCGGAACGGCCGCCACCATCCCGACCGTCGTGAGGCCGGCCGTCGCTGCCGCGACCACCGTCCTCTTGAAACGGAACTTCATGCAACTCCCTCCTCAAGCCTGCTGGAGGAGCTGCAGCCGCCTTCTGCCGAACCTGGGTGGATCCGGCTCGGTGATACTGCACCCCCTGCTACTGGCGCCACGTCGCGCCGGCGGCGAGCGTAGCCCTGGCGGATCTAGACACTGGTGCTTGCGTCAGGCGCCACACACGCAGTCGTCGGGCGGCAAGGTCGCCCACGATCACAGGGGCCACCATCCCGAAACGACCGCCGTCGTGGGACCGCGACCGAGTGGAAGCCGTCCCCCGCCACCGCCGTCTCCGCGAGCTGATCCCTTCGGGCGGGGCGGGGCGGGACGGTGGTACCCGGGCACCTCGAGCATCCCGGCGGTAGCGTTTCGCCCGGAAGCAGGTACGGCGCAAGGGGGGTCGGGATGATGAAGAGGATCCCGCGCACCGCGAGAGTCGCGGGGCTGGGGGTGTGTCTGCTGGGACTCCTCCTTCCGACCCAAGCGGCAGGGACCCCGCCGCTTCGCACGATCACGGCGGGCGGCGTGGCGGCCACTCCCCTGACCAGCACGACCGGTTGCCCCGCCGACGGACCGATCCAGGCGACGCCGCCCGACCAATGCGTGGCGATCCCGAGCGAGTTGCCGGTCCGCGTGAAGTACGCCAAGGGCGGCGGGTGCGTGCAGAACGAGTACATCCAGGTGAAGGTGCCTGCTCGGCTCGACTACGAGGCCGTCTGGTACTCGACCATCGGACTCGGGACGCGGTGGTGGTCCGCCCCTGGCACGCGCTACCCGCACAAGGTCACCGGCCTCGGTGCGAGGTACAAGGTGCCGAAGGGATGGTCGGCGTGGTCGGCGGCCGGCGGAAGCAGCGCGAGCGGCGGCTGCGGCGGGCTGCCCGCCGGCACGTTCGGGACGGCCGGCTGGGCCGTCGTCGGCTGCAACACCCCGCCCCTCGTACCCCTGACGGCCTCGCTGTCCCGGCCACCCGCAAGAGGTCCCGACGCCCTCTCGGCCGGGGGCTCCTCGGGACCGAGCCAGGACCAGGAGAACTGGCAGGTCCTGAGCGATCTCCAGTCGAAGATCTTCACGGTCACCCAAGACGTCACCTGCAACAAGGCCAGGAAGCACGACCGTGCCTTCAACAAGTGGGACAGCTACATCCGTGACGGCAAGATCACGACGAGGACCAAGCTGCCGGGGAAGATCAAGTCGCCGCTCGTCGTCGACATCGTGATCAGGGACCCGAGCGCGGCCACGCACTCGGGCGACGCTTCGGCGCCGGCTTCAGCAGATCCGGTCGTGGCAGAGGAGGCTCTGACGCTGCGGCGAACCGGGGAGGTGACGCTGAGCATTCCCTTCACCTCCTACGGCCGGGCCGTCATCGAGCGGTGGCTGGCCGGGGGCCGCGTCACGCTGACGGCCCTTGCGACCGCAAGCGATCCCACCCTCGGCTGGGCCGCCCCGCCGGCGCTCGGAACCGCCCCGACGAGCACGGCCTTCGCCGGCTACGAGTACGCCAACTACGTCGCGATACCCGAGAGCGTCAGCGCGGCGCTCGTCGTGCCCAAGGTTCGCTGCGGGGCAGGTGACGAGGGCGCCGTCTATCCCGAGGTCGCCGTGGAGCAACAGACCTCCGCTGCCGGCCTCGTGATCGGCTGCAACGGCCCACAGGCCTACTACTGGCCCTCGGTCACCGTGGACAACGCGGTCACGAACTACCCGAGCGACGGGGCGAGACCGGGCGACAAGATCGACCTCAGCGTGACACAGAGCTTCGCCGCCACCACGGTCACGGTGACGGACGTGACGCGCGGCTTCGCCGTCAAACAGACCGGCGCGGGCGGAGGCACAGGCGTCGACCTTCTCGTCGGGCTCGGCGCGTGGAACGACCAGCAGCAAGCCAGCGTTCCCACGTTCGGCACCGTGAGCTTCTCCGACGCCATGCTGAACGGTTCGCCGTTCGGTTCCTTCGGCACTGCGAGCAACCTCGAGAGGTTCGACCGCTACACGAGCAGTTCGGCAGGAACACTGCAGATCGCGACCGGTGCCTTCGCGGGCGACAAGACGGCCTTCGACGTCAGCTTCAAGCACTCCTGACCGGCACAGTGCGAGGCCGCCCGGTCTCCGGTCCCCTTGACAGGGCGGCCGTCGACGCCCACGCTGGCACTGGGAGGCAGGACCGGGTCCAGGGGTGTGCCGCGGGAGGGGCCGGGTGACGACGCGTGGAAGGTTCGCTCCGGGCCTCGGCACCTCCGGCGTAGCCGTGGTCTGCCTGCTCTTCACCGTCTCGGCGGGGCGTCCCGGCGTGGCGGCGGCCGCTCGCCAGGGCGAGGCCCGGGCGCTGCACGCCACGGGTGACTGGGGTTTCTCGCCCCGGTTCATCGAGCTCGCGCTGCCGCGACGCCCCTACACGATGCCGCTGCGAGTCGAGTGCTGGTCGCGGTCAGGGTGTCGTGGCGATCGGGGTTTCGTCTTCGGGCCGCGCGACTCCAACGGCCACACGATCCACTTCACGGGCACGACCTCGCTCGTGCGCCCGATGGTCGACTCGTCCGGACGCCGTGTCGGCACCTGCACCTCTGACCCGGCGCCGTCGGGACAGGTCACATGCCGGGCGGTTCGCAGCTTCGCCGTGAGAGATCGCGGCTGGGTCGGGACGGCCGACACGATCACCTACACCCGGTTCGCGCCCACCTCCCCCGGCCAGCCGCTCGCCGGTGACAGCTGGAGCGACTCGCCGACAGGAGCCGACGCAGGAAACGACCCGGTCAACGACATGCAACTCGTCCTCACGCCCCCTGTCGCCGACCGGATCGAGGTGTTCATGAACCCGACGGCCGAGGCGTTCGCCGCCGGGCAGGCGCCACAGAGCGATGAGGTGGGGATGATCTGTGCCTCTGAGGCCTTCTGCAACCTTCGCAGTGGCGTCAGGTTCGTGGCCCGGCTGGCGCCCCGAGGCATGGTCTTCCCGCATCGGCCGGGGAGCTCAGAGCGTCGCGACGGGTTGGACGTTGCCTACCGCTGCTCGTACGGCGACACCCGGCAGGAGCCGGCGGGGACGTCGGACGAAGTCACGTGCGCTTCGGTGGGCGCGACGGTGATCGACCACTACGGCAGCGCAGTGATCGACCTCCCCATGAAGGCGCTCCCGGGCACGTTTCCTCAGACGAAGGACTACCGGCTGACCCTCTCACCGGGATCGGGGGCGTCCGGCGGCGGCGTGTACTCGGACCTCGCAGTGGTCGGACCCCTGCGCATCACCGGGCCGCGCGCTCTGCCCGGGGCTCGAGTCGACCACTCGTACCGTGTCGTCTTGTCGGCCGCCGGTGGAGTGCCGACGCCGCACGGTCTCGGCCCGCCGACCCTGCACCACTTCTTCCGGGTGACGGGCGGCCGCCTGCCTGCCGGGCTCGCCCTGCGACGAAACGTGATCGAGGGCACACCGGTGGAGGCGGGCCGGTTTCCTGTCACCGTGCGGGTCGCCGACGGGATGGGCGACAGGGCGACGCGGCGCTACGTGCTGACCGTGAAGGGCTGAACCCGAGCCGGTCGTTCGGGGGCTGAGCAGCCGGCCAGAGCTCAGGCGATGTCGCTGTCCGGGTCGTGGCCGGAGAGCTTCAGGAGATCGACGACCTCGCTCCTCGGCGGCAGCGCAGCTTGGACGGTGCCGTGGAAGGCGGTGAAGGTGAGCGTCGTCCGGCCCCAGGAACCGGGCGGTGCCAGCTGCACCTGGACGACGCGCCCGGCTCCGTCGATCCAGGCGTCCATCTCGAACTGGCCGTCGACGCCGGAGACACCGCGGGCTAGCGCAGCGCGTTCGTCGCGCATGCCCGCCGCGAGGGAGGCTTTCGACGGGCCCGCCGCGGACGAGGCCGCCAGCACGAGGTCGACCTCGACGCTGTACTCGCTGGCCGGTGCCCCGTCGACGGTGCCGCTCGCGATGGCCTGCGCGGAGACGGCCCCCCAGGCGAGCTGTCCGAGGAGGAAGTCGGGGTTGAGGTCCTCCACCTGCAGCACGAAGAACTCGTAACGCTGGGAGCCCTTCTCGGCCGGCTCGGCCGAGAGCCAGGACTTGCCTTCTGGAAGGAGCAGGTACTCGTTCGGCGCTTGGCGGTCGAAGACCGTCCGCGGGAGGTAGAGGAGGCGCTCCACGCCTGTCGGGGCGGTCACCTGCTCGGTGCCGACCCCCCTTGGGAAGTCGAAGGTGCCCCTCCCGAGGAAGTCCTGGCTCTGCGAGTAGGCGATGTCGAGCTCGGTCGATGCCGTGAGGTGGAGGGTCCGCTTCGCGGCGGCGACCACGTGCGCCGTGGTCGGAGAGATGGGTCCGAGCAGTGCTGCCGGGCTCGGAGCCGGCGGGGCCGACCCGAAGAGCCCGCCGCAGCCCGCCGATGCCAGCGCGAGCGCCATGACGGCGGCGACGGCGAGGCTCCTTCGCACCGAGGAAGCTTCGGCATCGGGACGCAATTGGTTTAACCGGGCACCCCGGCGATCCGATGACTAGAGGGTGCGCCCTGCACATCCGTTGACTTCGTCCGAGCGCGCCGACGGCGGCGTCGCCGACCGCGCCGATGGGCGAGCCGGGCGTCGCAACGCCCCGTGGCTCACGGTGCTGTCCCTCGCCGTGGCCGCCGTCGTGGTCGTGCCGGTCGTCATCACCGTCGTGCAGGCGCTCGAGGGCGGGGTCGGTCCGGCCGCCACAGCCCTCAGGCAGAGCTCGTCGCTCGTCCTGCTCCTGCACACCGCCCTCGTCGCCGCGGCGGCGACACCGATCTGCGGCGTCTTCGGCGTGGCGACAGCCTGGTTCGTTGAGCGGACCCGGCTGCCCTTCCGCCGCATGTGGGCGCTCCTCGTGGTCGCCCCTTTGATGGTTCCGCTCTTCGTGACGAGCTACGCCTACGCCGCGCTCGGCAACTCGCTCACGGGCTTCGTCGGGGCCGCGGGCATCATCGCCTTCTGCTACTACCCGATCGTCTTCCTGCTCGTCGCCGCCAGCCTGCGGGTCATCGACCCAGCCCTCGAAGAAACGGCACGGTCACTCGGCGTCGGCCCATGGGCCACCTTCCGCAGGGTGGTGCTGCCGCAGGTCCGCCCCGCCCTCTACGGCGGCATGCTCCTCGTCGGCCTCGACGCCCTCGTCGAGTTCGACGCCTTCGTCGCCTTCAAGTATCAGACGTTCAGCGTCGCCGTCTACGGCCAGTACCAGCTGAGCTTCTCGGCCTCGGGGGCAGCGGCGCTGTCGTTCTTCTCGATCGTCATGTGCGTCGTGATCCTCTTCGTGGAGCGGCGCCTCCGCGGTGACGCCAACTACACGCGGGTGAGCGCCGGAGCCCGCCGGGCGACGCTCCGCTACGGCCTCGGGAGGGCGACGCCGGCCGTCCTCGCCGGTCTCGCAGCCCTCGTGGCGGTGAGCCTCGGGGTCCCGATCGGCATGCTCGTCTACTGGTTCTCCGGGAGCACCCCGGCCGCCCTCTCGAGCGCGTCGGCCAACCTCCAGTATCTCTGGCCGGCCACCCTGACCTCGGTGCTGCTCGGCCTCGGCTCGGCGGTCGTGGCCGTGCTCCTCGCCCTTCCCGTCTCGCTCCTCGTCGTCCGCCACAAGGGAAGGCTCGCCACGCTCGTCGAGCGCAGCGTGTACCTGTCCTTCGCCCTTCCTGACCTCGTCGCCGCCGTGGCGCTCGCCTATGCAGCCAGCCGCCTTCATCTCCTGTACGGCTCCGTGGCCCTGCTCGTCCTCGCCGAGGCGATGCTGTTCGTGCCCTTCGCGGTGGTGGCGCTTCGCAGCACCCTCGGGCTGATCGAGCCCGGGCTCGAGGATTCGGCCCGTTCGCTCGGGCTCGGACCGCTGCGCGCCTTCTGGCGTGTCACCTTGCCGCTCGCACGGCCGGGACTGGCGGCGGCCGCCGTCCTCGTGTTCGCCTTCGCGCTCGGGGATCTCTCGACCGCCCAGATCCTGCTGCCGCCTTCGATGCACACACTCGGGACGCAGTTCTGGGCGAACAGCAGCACGGTCGCCTTCGCCGCGGCTGCTCCCTACGGGGCGGTGCTCATCGTGCTCGCGCTCGGGGCCACCTGGGTGCTCATGGGCAAGTTCGGGGCCGTCCGCCACCTCGAGGCCCGCTGAGGAGCGCGGACATGTCAGAGCTCCGCTGCGAGCACCTGAGCGCCTCCTACGGCCACCGTCGAGTGCTCGACGGGCTCGACCTCGTCGTGCCCGGCGGGACATTGACGGCCGTCCTCGGGGCGTCCGGGAGTGGGAAGACGACGTTGCTGCGAGTGGTGATGGGTTTCGCCCATCCGGAACGCGGTCGGGTCGTCGTCGGCGGCTCCGTCGTGGCCGAGGCCGGCCGGCGGCCGCTCGCCCCGGAGAAGCGCGGGATCGGCTACGTCGCCCAGGAGGGCGCGCTCTACCCCCACCTCGACGTGGAGCGCAACGTGGGTTTCGGGCTGCCTCGTGCCGAGCGGACCGGCTCGCCTCGGGTGCTCGAGATGCTCGAGCTGGTCGGGCTCTCCGACTCGTACCGCCGGCGTCGCGTGCACGAGCTGTCGGGCGGGGAGCAGCGGCGGGTCGCGCTGGCGCGGGCGCTCGCCCCTCGTCCCAGCGTGGTCCTCCTCGACGAGCCGTTCTCGGGCCTCGACGCTGCGCTGAGGTCCGAGACGCGCGAGGCGGTGCGTCATGCTCTCGAGGCCGAGGAGACCACCGCGGTCCTCGTCACTCATGACCAGTCCGAGGCGCTCTCGATGGGCCGTGAGGTCGCTGTGCTGAGCGACGGCCGCCTGGTGCAGACCGACGAGCCGTCGGCCCTCTACCGGACTCCCGTCAGCCTTTCCGTGGCCGAGTTCCTCGGAGAAGCCGTCGTCGTGGCCGGCCGGGCCCAGGCTGGAACAGTCGCCTGCCTCTTCGGCAACCTCACCGTGACCGGCGAGCGCTTGGAGGGACCGGTCGAGGTACTCGTCCGCCCCGAGCAGATCCGCGTGTCGCGGCCGGCAGCAGACACCGTCCCGAGGCTCTCGTCGCCTGCCGTGTCGGCCTCCGTCGCCGAGGTCCGGTACTTCGGACCCGACACTCTCGTCCGACTCGCGCTGAGAGGCCCCACCGGGCCGACCGGCGCCCTCGTCAGCGCACGGGTGGCGAGCTACGAGGCGCCAGCGGTCGGCGACCTCGTCGAGCTCTCTGTCCTCGGCCCGGTGGCCATCTTCCCGGCGCGCTCCTCGACGACCGAGGCGGCTCGGCCTCCGGAGCTGCGGGAGGCGACCGCGTAGCTCAGCCGAGCCCGGCCCGCTCGATCAGCGAGGCGGCGGCCAGGTCGTCGCCGAGGTGGACGACGTTGAGCACGGCCGGGCCGACGCTCGCGAGTGGCGGAAGAACCGAGTTGGGGGCGATCCCCGGGCGGGCGGGGTACTCGTAGTCGTCCCCCGCCGCGAGGATGCGCTGCCCCTTCGCCGACACGAGGAAGGCGACGAAGCGCTCGGCGGCCGACTTGTGCGTCGAGGAGGCGAGGACGGCGGCACCCGAGACGTTCTCGACGCCGCCGACGTCGTGGTGAGGGAAGAAGTAGAGCCTCGAGTGCATCTCGCCCGCACCCACCTCGAGCCGGAGCCGGTACCAGTAGTACTGGTTGATGATGCCGACCGCCGCCTGGCCGTGGTTGACTGCGGCGACGACCGCCTCGTCGTCCTGGTAGAGGGCGGCGTTGGACTTGAGGCCTGCCAGCCAGCGCTCCGTCGCCCGCCTGCCATAGGTGGCGAGCACCGCCCCGACGAGCGGGACGAAGTCCGAGTCCGTCGGAGCGATGGCGACCTTCCCCTTCCAGGCGGCTGCGGCGAGGTCGAGCACGCTTGCGGGAAGCTCGGAGGGCGCGACGAGCGCCGGGTCGTAGGCGAGGGCGCTCACCCGCAGGGCGACCCCGACCCACGTGCCGGCCGGCGAGTCGTCGCGTTCTGGCACCTGGTCGAGGATGGCGGCGGGCAGTCGGGCGAGCAGGTGGTGCTCGGTGAGCAGGACGAGCTCGGGGGAATTCTCGGTCAGGTAGACGTCGGCTGGCGAGCTCGAGCCTTCCTGGAGCAGCTGGTCCGCCAGCACGATCCCGTCGTTCGTACGCACCTTCACCTGGATGCCGGTCGCACGTTCGAAGGCTGCGACGAGAGCGTCAGTGAGCTGGGGATGCTGGCCGTTGTAGAGGACGATCGTGTTCGGACCGGTCCCACCGCCGCAGGAGGCTAGGAGGGACGACGACACCACCAGCGCTGAGACGAGGGCGAGCAGCCGGCGCACCCCGCCATCGAAGCACGACACGTCCGGCGGCGACGAGCCACACGATCACCGACCGGCGGTGGTCTGCCCGGCTTTGCGGTCGCGACTCAGCCGGCACAGCCCCAGGACGAGGCGTCGCGCCGGGCCAGGCACGAGGAGACACCGGCCCTGCAACGCGCGAGACCGCGCTCTTTAGCCACGGGCGAGCGGTGTCGATGAGCGACAGACTGTGGCGGTCATGGAACCACCCGAGACCCGATACGTGACAGTCGGTGGCGCCCAGGTGGCGTACCAGGTCGCCGGGGCCGGCGGGGAGGACTTCGTCTGGTGCTGCCCCCTTGGGCTCCAGGTCGATGCGCTCTGGCAGACGACCGGCGGTGAGTTCCTCAACGAGACATCGAGCGGTATGTCCGGCCCCCGCCGCCGAGGGCCAGCACGCCCTCATCCTGTACGCCAGCGGGCTGAGCCCCGACGCCCTCACCGCCGTGGCCGAGAGCGGCCTGCCGCCCAATGGCCAAGGGAATTCGGCCGCCCAAGAACTGCACGTCGAACTGCGGCTGACGGCTGCCCGGCCACACAGGCTGGGAGCCCTTGATGTCCGAGGCTTCGTTGGCTTGTCGCGTTGTCGGGACATCAAGCACGGAGCACTGCACTGACGAAGAGATCCGACACGGCGGCCGCCAGTTCCATGGGATCGCTTACCGGTATCCGCTCACCCAGGCGACCGCTCAGCCACAAGCTCGCCAAACCATGCACGAGCGACCATGCGGCTACTCCCACGACCACGGGGTCGCGGCCTGCCAGGCAACCCTCAGCCTCACATCGTGCCATCGTGTCGACGAGTAGGCGATAGGCGGCGTCGGCGGCCTCGATCAGTTCCACAACTTGCGAGTCCAACGCATCGGGGCGAAACATGACCTCGAAATATTCCGGCTGCGCTGTCGCGAATCGCACGTACCCGCGACCGACGGCAGCCAGCTGATCGGCGGCGCTCTCGCATTCCGAACGTGCGATCTCCTCTTGCACAGAGGCGGCGAGTTGGCGATAACCCTCGGCCGCGAACGCCGCCAGCATGCCTGCCTTGTTTCCGAAGTGATGGGCAGGTGCAGCGTGAGACACACCTGCTCTGCGCGCCACGTCCCGTAGCGAGACGCTGCTCGCTCCTGACTCGCGCACGGCCTCGCCGATGGCGGCGACGAGCCGGTCGGGAAGTCGCGGACGGCGGCTCATCGCTGGCAATGCTGCCACGATACGGCTAACTTGACAGTGTCAAGGTCGGAACGGGGACGCTCCGACGAGCAAACCGTGTCGACGCCAACACTCGTCGTCCAGGGCTGCCCGGCGAGGCCGACCGGCCCGCCGTCCGGCCGGTTCGCCGGCGGCGAAGCACGCCATCGAAGGCCCGGCGAGGCACGACGGATTGCACGCTGCGAACTCACGCAGCCTCGAAGGGGGGAGAAAGGGTGGGAATAGACACCTGGCAGGCGATTGCTGAGGAGCGGGCGGCACTGGCTGACGGCCTCGCGACACTCCACGAGAGTCAGTGGGACGTCCAGTCGTTGTGCAGTGCCTGGAAGGTCCGGCACGTGGTCGGCCACCTCGTCGCAGGGGCGGACCTGAAGACAGCGGCTTTCCTCGTAGGGATTCTCAAGAGCGGCATGAACTTCAACCGCTTCATGGCCCGCGAAGCTTTGACGGTCGGGGCGGCTCCTCCCGAAGAGCTGATCGGTCAGTTCAGGAAGGCGATCAATCTGCGACGTGCCCCGGCAGGAGCGCAACCGGAGATACTGCTCCTCGACGTCGTGTGCCACAGCGTGGACATCCGCCGACCGACCGGCATGACCTGGACCGTGCCGGAATCCACCTTGCTCACGGTCGCCGACACTGTGAAGCGCGTAGGTTTCCCGCTCAACGCCAAGAAGCGCATCGCTGGTCTGCACCTCTGGGCCACCGACTCCGACTGGTCGGTGGGAGATGGTCCGTCGGTCGGGGGACCGCTCGCGTCGCTCGTCCTCGTCATGGCGGGACGCAGGGCTCTGGTCGACGACCTGTCGGGCGAGGGACTGCCAACTCTTCGGAGCCGGGTGTAATCGCCGTGCGGAGCTTGCATGGCCGCGTGCCGCCCTGATCAGAGCTGGTGTCGGAGGGGGGACTTGAACCCCCACCCACTTGCGTGGACTAGGCCCTCAACCTAGCGCGTCTGCCTATTCCGCCACTCCGACGTGGCACTTCCTCGCCTTCGCCGCGAGCGTGGCGACGGCAACTGAGAACTTTAGCGCCCGCGCGCGAGTCGCTCTCGGGTGACGGCGGGCAGGGACCGCGGCGAGCGCCCGAGGCGAACGTCCGCCAGCCCGACGGCCTGCGCCGGCTCCGAAACGGGCAACGGCTCGACGGGCGGAGACTGCGCGGCCGCCGGCGGAGTGGCAGCGGCCGCTGCGGCTCCCGCCACCGGCGACACCGGGGTGATGCCCGGGAACGTCGGAAGCGGGATGGCGGGCGACGTCTGGAAGGCCCAGGCTGCCACGCTCCAGAGCGGCCCCGCCCACGTCGGGCTGTTCGAGATGCCGACGAGGTTGGACTGGCGCAGCATCACGAACGGCTGCTGGAAGAGAGGGATCGTGGCGGCGTCCGTCCACATCTGGACGTCCGCCTGCTGCGCCGCCTGCTGGGCCTGGGCGAGGTTGAGGCTCGTGACGGCCTGCTCCAGGAGCTGGTTGACGAGTGCGTCGTCGAGCCCGACGACGTCGCGCGTGACGACTCCTGCCTGCACCGCCCCCGGCTCCCTCGAGGGCGGCGACCACAGGGGTGAGGCGGCCTGCCACGGGAGCGACGTGTCCGTCGCCGACGGGGTGTAGACGCCGGCCATCCCCGCGAAGTACGGCGTCACGAGGAAGGGGGCGAGTGCCATCTGGTAGCGGCCCTCGGGGAGCAGGCGTCCGAGCAGCTGGGCGAGCGGCTCGTAGACGACCACCACCCGCACGCCTGCGAGTTGCAGCTGGGCCGAGATGGCCTCGGCCGCGAGCGCCATGAGCGGCAGGCCGCGGGGTACGTCCAGCGTGAAGCTGAGCACGGGACCGTTGCCCCCGAAGCGGAGCTGTCCGTCGTTCCCCTGCACGAAGTCCGCCTGGCTGAACAGTTGTGCCGCGGCGAGCTCGGAGTAGGGAAGGCCGTCCTTTCCCGCACCCGGCTCGCCGAACATCGTCAGGCGGTCGTCGTCGGTCGACTTGCTCCAGTCGACGAGCCCGACAGAGTCGGTCGCCACGGCTGCCCGGTCGAGTGAGTCGTCGATCGCCTGGCGAAGCGGCGTCGACGACAGCACCGGGTCGGCGGTGTTGAGGCAGAGCTGCCAGAGCGTCGGCGAGAGCTCGTTCGTGCCGACGAGACCTCGGCCCTGCTCGACCGCCGTGGCGACCGCATTCGTGACCTGCGCACCGGGGGGGACGTCAGCGACGGTGACAGAACCGTCATCGAGCCCTGTCAGGGCGGCCGCTGAGGACTCGACGACGAACACGACCCGGTCGAGGTGCGCCGGCGTCCCCCAGTAGGCGGGGTTGCGCACGAGCACGAGCTCGCGCCCCGGGGTGAACGACGAGATCTCGAACGGGCCGCCCGACAGCACGCGGCCCGGCTCGAAGCCCTGGAAGGCCCCCACCCAGCCGTACTGCTCGGCGATGTGTGCAGGAACGAGCTCGGAGAAGAGCGACTCCCACTCCGCGAAGGGCTGGTGGAAGACGACGGTGACGGTCGTGCCGTGGTCGCTCCCGGTGATCGAGGCGATCGCCCGGTAGCCCGCCACGATCCCGGCATCGGGGAGGAAGGGCGCCCAGCGCAGCATCTCGCGCCACTCGTAGACGAAGTCGGCCGCCGTGATGGGCACTCCGTCGGACCAGACCGCCTTCGGGTTCAGCTTGTAGACGACGGTGAAGGGCGACAGCCCGTACAGCTCGGCGCTCTCGACGAAACCCGGCCCGGCGACCTGCTGGAAGTTGCTCACCGTCACGAAGGCGTGCGGGAGCACCCCGGCCATCACCTCGGCGGTCACCTGGTTCGCCCCGGGCGGGGCCAGCGGGTTGAAGTTGACCGGGAGGGAGGGGACCGCCACCGTCGCCGTACCCCCCTTGGCGAGTACGACGGCGCCGGAGGCGGTGGTGGACGGGGTGCTCGTCGAGGACCCCGCCGGGGGCGGACTGCTCGTGCAGCCGGCGACGGCGAGGAGGAGCAGCGAGAGAAGAGCCGGAAGAGCCCTCCGGCTCAACCGCTCCACCGGATGGACAGCGCGATGGTCACGAATGCGAACACGAGCACGAAGACCACTGTGATCCGGTCGAGGTTGCGCTCCGCCACCGTAGAGCCGGCGGCCGAGGACCCGGTCGCGGCACCGAACATGTCGGAGAGCCCGCCGCCGCGGCCCGAGTGGAGAAGGATGAGGACGACGAGGCCGAGCGCCACGATGATGTCGATGGCGACGAGGACGTCGGTCAGCACGGGGCGAGAGTCTCCTTCGGGTCCGCTGCCGCGGAACGGGGCCGTCCGCCCGGCCTGGCGTCCCCACGCGGCAACGGGCAGGTTACCACCGGCGCGACCGCGTCAGGCCCCGGCCCTGGCGATCTCGACGAAACCGTCGGCCGCCAAGCTCGCCCCTCCGACGAGGAGCCCGTCGACGTTGGCGCAGCGCAGGAGCTCGGCGGCGTTGTCAGGCGTCACCGAGCCGCCGTACTGGACCCGGACGGCCGAGGCGGCCTCGTCCCCGGCCAGCCGCGCGACCTCGGCCCGGATGTGGGCGGCCATCTCCTCGGCATCCGAGGAGGCGGCCGTGCGCCCGGTGCCGATCGCCCAGATCGGCTCGTAGGCGACGACGAGGCCGCTCACCACCTGTCCGGGCCGGCCGGACAAGGCCGCCTCCAGCTGGCGGGTCACCTTGTCGAAGGCCGCACCGGCCTCCCGCTCGTCGAGCGACTCCCCCACGCAGAGGATCGGGGTGATGGCGTGGCGCAGCGCCATGTCGAGCTTGGCCCGCACGAGCTCGTCGGTCTCCCCGGCGTAGGCCCGCCTCTCCGAGTGGCCGACGATCACGTAGGCGACGTTGAGCTTGGCGAGCATCTCGGCGCTCACCTCGCCGGTGAAGGCGCCCCTGTCCTCCTGGTGGCAGTTCTGGGCTCCGAGCGAGACCGGCACGCCGTCCGACTCGAGGGCGGTCTGCACCGAGCGTAGGGACGTGAAGGGCGGGTGGAGCGAGGCCTCCCGCTCGGGCGGGAGCGGTGAGGCGCGCAGCAGGGCGGCGAGCTGCTGCACGAACTGGATCGCCTCGTAGTGGTTGTGGTTCATCTTCCAGTTCCCACTGACGAGGACCCGGCGCCTCGGCGGCGCGCTCACCTCGCGCCCCGCCGGGCGACGGCCGCCTCCCGGAGCGCCTTCAGACCGGGCAGGTCGCCGTGCTCGAGCAGCTCGAGCGACGCCCCTCCCCCCGTCGAGATGTGGTCGATCGCGCCCGCCAGCCCGAGCCGGTCGACGGCGGCGACGGAGTCGCCCCCGCCGATGACGGTGTGCCCGGGTGAGGCGGCCATCGCCTCGGCGACAGCCTCGGTGCCGGCGGCGAAACGGGGGTCCTCGAACACGCCCATCGGACCGTTCCACAGCACGGTGGCGGCTCCCGCGATCTCCGCCCGGAACCGCTCCGCCGTCTCCGGTCCGATGTCGAAGCCCCGCCATCCCTCGGGCACCCCTCCCGAGACGACGGCGACCTCACCTTCCTCGGAGCGGGGCTCCGACCCGTCGGTCCGGAGCTCGACACCCGGCGCCGCCGCCACGAAGTCGACCGGCAGGACGAGGTTGTCGTACCGCTCGAGCATCTCCCGGCACGCCTCGACGTGCTCGGGGTCGGCGAGGGAGGCACCGATCTCTGCTCCACGGGCGAGGGCGAAGGTGAACGCCATCCCGCCGCCGACGAGCACGCGGTCCGCCAGCTCGGCGAGGCGGCCGAGGAGGCCGAGCTTGTCGGAGACCTTGGCCCCTCCGACCACCACGACGAACGGCCGCTCGGGTCCCTCGAGCAGGCGGCCGAGCTCGTGCACCTCCCGGGCGACGAGCCGTCCCGCCGCCGACGGCAGGAGCCGGGGCGGCCCCACCACCGAGGCGTCGGCGCGGTGGCAGACGCCGAAGGCGTCGTTCACGTAGAGGTCCCTCCCGGCGACGAGGGAGCGCACGAACTCGGGGTCGTCCGCCTTCTCCCCCGGCGAGAAGCGAAGGTTCTCGAGCAGCTCCACGCCGGGCGCCAGCTCCGCCAGCCGCTCCCGGACCGGGGCGACGCTGTAGCGCGGGTCGGGGGCTCCGTCGGGCCGCCCGAGATGGGTGCAGGCGGTGACGGCGGCGCCGCGCGAGCCGAGCCACTCGAGCGTCGGGAAGGCCGCCCGGATGCGGAAGTCGTCGGCGACGACCCGCTCGCCGTCCGGCCCAGTGCGAAGCGGGACGTTGAGGTCGAGCCGCACGAGCACGGACTTGCCGGCGACGTCGCCGAGGTCCTCGAGGAGCGGCAGCCCCTTCTCGAGCTCCGGGCCCACCGCCTCAGGCCCGGCCGATGATGCCGGCGAGGTCGAGCAGGCGGTGCGAGTACCCCCACTCGTTGTCGTACCAGCCCATGATCTTCACGAGCGAGCTCGAGTCGTCGATCGGCACGACCATGGTGAGCGAGGCGTCGAAGGTGCAGGACGCAGACGTCCCGACGATGTCGGTGGAGACGATGGGAGCCTCGCTGTAGGTGAGCACACCGGCGAGCGGGCCCTGCTCCGAGGCGAGCCGGAACGCCTCGTTCACCTCGTCGACCGTGACGGCCCGGCCGAGCACCGCCGTCAGGTCGGTGATCGACCCGTCCACGACGGGCACACGCAGCGCCTGACCGTCGAGGCGGCCCTTCATCTGCTCGAGCACGAGGCTCGTCGCCCGCGCCGCCCCGGTCGTCGCCGGCACGATGTTGACCGCCGCCGCCCGCGCCCGGCGCAGGTTGTCCCGCCCGAGGTCGAGGAGCTCCTGGTCGTTCGTGTAGGCGTGCACCGTCGTCATGAGCCCCTGACGGAGGCCGAAGGCCTCGTCCACCACCTTCACCATCGGCACGAGGCAGTTCGTCGTGCACGAGGCGTTCGAGACGATGACGTGGCGCGCCGGGTCGAACTCCCCGTCGTTCACCCCGACGACGAACGTGGCGTCCGCGTCCTTCGAGGGCGCCGAGATGATGACGCGCTTGGCCCCCGCCTCGACATGCGACATGGCGGCGTCCCTGGTCGTGAAGCGACCCGTCGACTCGACGACGACGTCCACGCCGAGCTCGCCCCACGGGAGTGCCTTCGGGTCCCGCTCGGTGAGGACCTTCACGGTCGCCGAACCGACGACGAAGCCCTCCTCGGTCAGCTCGACCCGGTGGCGGAGGCGCCCGTGGGTGGAGTCGTACTGGAGCAGGTGGGCGTTGGTCTCCTTCGACGTGATGTCGTTCACGGCGACGAGCTCGAGCTCGGCGGCGGGGCCGGAGGCGGCACCGCCCGCCGCGGCGGCGTCGGCCCGTTCGAGCAGCGCCCGCAGGAGGTTCCGCCCGATCCTGCCGAAACCGTTCACACCGATCCGCACGCTCATGTCACTCCTCCTCGAGTTTCATGCTCCCAAAGGTCCCGAGAACACCGCAAACAACCGCTCATGCCTCTGCCCAGATCGCCTCGAGCGCCTCGCCGAGCCGTTCGGGGTCGTGGGCCACGAAACCCGCCGCCCCGACCGGGGCGCACCGCACGCTCACCCCCGGGACCGCCGCCTCGAGGTCGCCGAGCGGCAGCCCCCCGGGGTCGGCGAGCACCGTCCCGACCTCGACGCCGTGGCGCCGGAGGGCCCACACGTGGGCGGCCACGTCGTGGCCGCTCGTCTCGGGCAGCTGCTCGCGCAGATTGGCCACGTAGACGCGCCGGCGCGGCTCCTTCGGGAGATCGGCGAGGAGGTCGCGGATGCCCGGCACGACGCAGGCGGCGAGCACGCTCGTGTAGAGCGAGCCCGGGCCGATCACGACCTGGTCCGCCTCGCCGAGTGCCTCGAGGACGCTGTCGGGCGCCCGTGCCTCGGGCGGCAGGAGGTCGACCGTCACCACTCCCCCGCGCTCCTGGATGCGAACCTGGCCGCGCACCTCCTCGCCGCCTCCGTCCGCCCGAAGCGTCACGGGTCCCTCGGTGGCGGGGAGCACGGCACCGAGGGTGCGAAGGACGCGGCAGGCCTCCTCGACGCCCTCGACGAAGCCGCCCGCCGTGAAGGCGAGGGCGGCGATGAGGAGGTTCCCGAAGGCGTGCCCGGCGAGGCCGCCTGCGCCGAAGCGGTGCTCGAGGGCGGCGCCAAGGGGGGACTCCTCGGGGAGCAGGGCCCCGATGCACTTGCGCAGGTCCCCCGGCGCTGGGATGCCGAGCTCCTCGCGCAGCCTCCCCGACGAGCCGCCGTCGTCGGCCACCGAGACGACGGCCGTGACCCGTCCCGCGTAGCGGCGCACGGCGCCGAGCGTCTTGGCGAGCCCGTGGCCGCCGCCGAGGGCGACGACGCTCGGCCCGCCGGGCCGGAGCGCGGACGAGCCGGCCCTCAACGGGAGATGTCCCGGTGGTGCACCCTCGGTTCGAAGCCGCGCTGGCGCATCAGCCCGGCGAGTTCCTCGGCGAGGACGACGCTGCGGTGCTGACCGCCCGTGCAGCCGATGGCCACCGAGAGGTAGGCCTTGCCCTCTCGGGCGTAGGCGGGCAGCACGAGTGCGAAGAGCTGGTCGAGCCGCTCGAGCAGCTCGGTCGCCTCCGGGTTGGCGAGGACGTACTTGCGCACGTCCTCGTCGAGCCCGGTGAGAGGACGGAGCTCCGGCACCCAGTGGGGGTTGGGGAGGAAGCGGCAGTCGAAGACGAGGTCCACGTCGAGCGGGATCCCGTGCTTGAAGCCGAAGGAGATCACGGTGGTCTCCATACCCTTGCCGGCCCGGCGGTCGACGGCGTCGACGACGAGGTCGCGCAGCTGATGGACGTTCAGCTCGCCCGTGTCGATGACGATGTCGGCGTCGGAGCGGAGGTCGCGCAGCATCTCGCGCTCGAGGCGGATGGCGTCGAGCACGCCGCCCTCCTCGGCCTCGACCGGGTGTCGGCGGCGACTCCCCTCGTACCGCCGGACGAGCACCTCGTCGGGGGCGTCGAGGAACAGCATGCGGACGCGGGCGCCCGACGAGCGCAGCGACTCGATGGCGGGCCTCAGGTCGGCCAGTGCCTCGTAGCCGCCGCGGCCGGCCACGAGGCAGATCCGCTGGTACTCCGCCGCCGGCTGGTTGGCGAGCTCGGCCACCTTCCCGAGCAGGGCGGGCGGCAGGTTGTCGATGACGAACCACCCGCGGTCCTCGAGGGTCGCCGCCGCGCTGGAACGCCCGGCGCCGGACATCCCGACGAGGAAGAGGTACTCGGCCATCCTCCCGTCATTCTTGTCCGGCGGAGGGGCGCCGGAAGCGCATGGCGCAGAGGCGAGGCATGGCGCGCTCGAGGTCGAGATCGGCCGAGTCGGTGAGGAAGTCGATCGGGGGCGCCGGTTCCTCGAGGCGCGTCAGCACGAGCCCCGCCTCGCAGAGGGGGTTCACGTAGCGGCTGAGCGGGCGGTGGGCGAAGCTGACCTCGACGCCGGGATCGACCTCCTCGGCAGCCACGGACTCGATCAGGTAGGGGCCGATCCTCCAGTAGCGCTCCCCCAGGATGCGGTCGTCGACGAAGCCGCTCCCCGGACCCTGCACGACGGGGTGGTTGACGAGGAGGAGGAAGGAGCCACCCGGAGCGAGCACCCGGGCGGCCTCTGCGAGCACGGCGTCGCCGTCTGAGGCGTGCTCGATCACGAGGCAGCACACGACGGCGTCGAAGCAGCCGTCCGGAAACGGCAGGGCCTCGCCCGCCGCGATGGCGTAGTGCGGGCCGCCGGCCTCGGCGACGGCGTTGCGCACCTGCGCCCGGGAGGGGTCGATCCCGACCACGGCACGCGTCTCGACGGCAGCCGCCAGGTACCTGGCGAGCTGGCCCTCCCCTGTGCCGATGTCGAGGACGCGCCGCTCGGCGGGCAGCAGCTCGGCCACGAGCGGGAGGATCTGCTGGGCGTACTCCACGTCGGCGCCGTTCGTGAAGGTCGCCTTCCACCAGGGGGCGAGCTCGTCCCAGCTGCGGGGCTGGCGGCCTCGCTCACCCACTGCTCAGCCGGCCCGCTCGGCCGGCCGGCGCGCCTTTGGGTGCAGGTGCTCGTAGACGGCGTCGGCGACGCGGGCAGGCAGCCAGGCGAGCGCCCTCAGCTGTTCGAGAGAGGCGGCCTGCACGGCGCGGACCCCGCCAAGCTCGTCGGTGAGGCGCTTGCGCCGGGTGGGGCCGAGGCCGGGGATGCCGTCGAGGGCGCTCTTCGTCATCCGCCTGCGGCGCAGCTCGCGGTGGAAGGTGATGGCGAAGCGGTGCGCCTCGTCGCGGGCCTGCTGGAGGAGGTAGATCGCCTCTGAGTCGCGCGGGATGGTCACCGGGTCGGGCCGTCCGGGAACGAACACCTCCTCGAGCTGCTTGGCGAGGGCGGCGACTGCCACCTTGCCCGACAGCCCGAGCTCCTCGAGGACGCGCACCCCCACGTTCAGCTGACCCTTGCCGCCGTCGAGGAGGATGAGCTGAGGGGGATAGGCGAAGCGGGACGGCCGCCTCCTGCGGCGCCCGATGGCGTCCAGGGAGAGGGGGTCGGAGGGGGGTGGCGGGGTTTCGTGCCGGGAGGGCGGCGCCGGCCCGTCGGCCGCGAGGAGGTGCCGCAGGCGCCTCGTCAGCACCTCGTGCATGGCGCCGTAGTCGTCGTTGCCCTGGACGGCGGAGACCTTGAAGCGGCGGTAGTCGCTGCGTTTCGGGAGGCCGTCCTCGAAGACGACCATCGAGCCGACGTAGTCGGTCCCCTGCAGGTGGCTCATGTCGAAGCACTCGACACGAAGCGGCGCCTCGGAGAGGCCGAGGGTCGCCTGCAGCTCCTCGAGGGCGACGGCACGGCTCGTGAGGTCGGACGAGCGGCGGAGCCGGTGCCGGTTCAGCTGCTCGGAGGCGTTCTGCCGGGCGGTGGAGAGGAGCTCCCGCTTGCGCCCGCGCAGCGGCACGCGCAGCTGGACGCGGCCCTGGCGCAGCGTCTCGAGCCACTCCTGGTAGGAGGGGGCGTCCTCGGGCATCTCGGGGAGCAGGATCTCCCTCGGCACACCGAGGGGCGAGTCGCCGTAGTGCTGCTCGAGGACGCGCGAGAGGAGCTGCGGGGTGCTGAGCGGCTCCACCTTCTCGAGGATGAAGCCGTGCCGCCCGACCACCCGGCCCCGCCGGACGTGGAGCACCTGCACCGCGGCGGCGAGCTCGTCCTCGGCGACCGCGACGGCGTCGAGGTCCTCGGGGGCGTCGGTCACCATCTGCTGGCGCTCGACGGCGAGGCGCACCGAGGCGAGGCGGTCGCGCAGCCGGGCCGCCCTCTCGAACTCGAGCTCGGCGGCCGCCTCCTTCATCTCCCGCTCGAGGCGCCGCACGACGGGGGCGGTGTCGCCCTCGAGGAAGGCCATCAGCTCCTCGGTCAGCTGGTCGTAGTCCTCGTGGCTGACGCTGCCGACACAGGGCGCCGAGCAGCGCTCGATGTGGTACAGCAGGCAGGGCCGTCCGAGCAGCTCGTGGCGGTGGAACTTGGCGTCCGAGCAGGTCCGGATCGGGAACGAGCGAAGCAGCAGGTCGAGGGTCTCGCGGATGGCGTAGGCGTGGGCATAGGGCCCGAAGTAGCGGGTGTCCTTGCGCTTGGCGCCCCGCATCACCGTCGCCCTCGGCCACTCGTCGCCGACCGTGACGGCGAGATAGGGGTAGCTCTTGTCGTCGACGAGCCGCACGTTGAAGCGCGGGCGGTGCGCCTTGATCAGGTTGTACTCGAGCATGATGGCCTCGACGTCGCTCGCGACGACGATCCACTCGACCGACGCCGCCCGCTCCATCATCTGGGCGGTGCGAGCGTGCAGGTGGCGGGGGTCCTGGAAGTAGCTCGAGAGCCGGCTGCGCAACGAGCGCGCCTTGCCCACGTAGATCACCCGTCCGTCGGCGTCCTTGAACTGGTAGGAGCCGGGCGCGTCGGGGATGGCGGCAGGCCGTTCGAGCATTACCATCGAGGGTACGCCGGGCCTGGTCTCCCGGCGGCCATCTCCGCCTCACGGCCGACAGACCCGCGGATGGGCGACCAGGCTGTCCCCGCCGGCCGCAGTGTGGGGCGCATCGTCCACCAATGGGGGCTCAGCCGATGATCCGCCTTCAGACCCCGCTCCCCGAGGAGTACAGCCGCGCCTCGGACTCGGAGCTGTCCAGCCGAGTGGTGCGCGCCAAGAACGCCCTCGGGCGGCGTCTCGTCATCCTCGGACACCACTACCAGCGCGACGAGGTGATCGGTTTCGCCGACGCCCGAGGCGACTCCTTCGGCCTCTCGCGCTTCGCCGCCACACAGCGCGAGGCCGAGTTCGTCGTCTTCTGCGGCGTCCACTTCATGGCCGAGTCGGCCGACATGCTCACAGCCGACCACGTGCAGGTGCTCCTCCCCGACCTGAACGCCGGCTGCTCGATGGCCGACATGGCCGACCTCGACGGTGTCGAGGAGGTCTGGTCGGAGCTCGGCGCCGTCGCCGACATCGAGCGCGTCGTGCCGGTCACCTACATGAACTCCTCGGCCGTGCTGAAGGCCTTCGTCGGCCGCCACGGCGGGGCGGTCTGCACGTCGTCGAACGCCCGCGCCGTGTTGTCCTGGGCACTCGGCGTCCCGGTGCCGGGGGACGGCCCCGACGCGCCCGTCGGCCCGGCCCGTGGCGACAAGGTCCTCTTCTTCCCGGACCAGCACCTCGGGCGGAACACGGGCTTCCAGCTGGGTTTCGCCCCCGCCGACATGCGGGTCGTCGACCCGCGCCGGCCCCTCGGCGGGTTGCAGGACCGGGACGTGAAGGAGGCGACGCTGCTCCTCTGGAAGGGCCATTGCTCGGTCCACCAGCGCTTCTCCCCCGCTCACGTGGCCTCGTTCCGCTCCGAGCATCCCGAGGGCATCGTCATCGTCCACCCGGAGTGCGCCCGCGAGGTCGTCGAGCTGGCCGACGAGGTGGGCTCGACGGACTTCATCATCAAGGCCGTGGCCGAGGCGCCGGCCGGCTCGGTGATCGCCGTCGGGACCGAGATCCACCTGGTGGACCGCCTGGCACGCGAGCACGCTGCCGACCGCACCGTCGTGTCGCTCGATCCCCTCGTCTGCCCGTGCTCCACGATGTTCCGGATCGACCTCCCCCACCTCGCCTGGGTGCTCGACGGCCTTCTCGAGGGCGACGTGCGCAACCGGATCGTCGTCGACCCCCCGACCGCAGCCGAGGCGCGGGTCGCCCTCGAGCGGATGCTCGCCATCGCCTGAGCGCCGGCCGGGGCCGGGGATCAGACCCCGAGCAACGGCGCCAGGAACTGGCCGGTGTAGCTCTCGGCCGTCTTGGCCACCCGCTCCGGCGGCCCCTCGGCCACCACGGTGCCGCCGCCGTCGCCGCCCTCGGGACCGAGGTCGATGATCCAGTCGGCCGACTTGACGACGTCGAGGTTGTGCTCGATCACGCACACGGTGTTCCCGGCGTCGACGAGGCGCTGCAGCACGCCGAGCAGCTTGCGCACGTCCTCGAAGTGGAGCCCGGTCGTGGGCTCGTCGAGGATGTAGAGCGTGCGGCCGGTCGAGCGCTTCGACAGCTCGGAGGCGAGCTTCACCCGCTGCGCCTCGCCCCCCGAGAGGGTGGGGGCCGGCTGGCCGAGCCGCACGTAGGAGAGCCCCACGTCGACGATCGTCTGGAGGTGACGGGCGATGACCGGCTGGTTGGCGAAGTACTCGAGCGCCTCCTCACAGGACAGGTCGAGCACCTCGGCGATGTTGCGGCCGCGCCAGGCCACCTCGAGGGTGTCCCGGTTGTAGCGGGCGCCCTTGCAGACCTCGCAGGGGACGTAGACGTCGGGCAGGAAGTGCATCTCGATCTTGATCGTCCCGTCGCCGGCGCACGCTTCGCAGCGGCCGCCCGAGACGTTGAAGGAGAACCGCCCCGGCTGGTAGCCGCGCAGCTTGGCCTCGGTCGTCTGGCTGAACAGCCGCCGGATGTGGTCGAAGACCCCCGTGTAGGTGGCGGGGTTGGAACGGGGGGTGCGCCCGATCGGCGACTGGTCGATGTCGATGACCTTGTCGAGTGCCTCGGCCCCCTCGATGGCCTTGTGCCGGCCGGGCACCGTGCGTGAGCGGTACACGCGCTGCATGAGGGCGCGGTGCAGGATGTCGTTCACGAGGGTGGACTTCCCGGAGCCGGACACCCCGCTCACGGCGATGAAGCACCCGAGGGGGAACTCGACGTCGATGTTCTTCAGGTTGTGCTCGCGCGCCCCCCGTACGGTCACCCAGTCGCCCCGCGGCTCGCGGCGCATGGCGGGGACGGCGATCTCGCGCCGGCCCGCCAGGTAGTCGCCGGTCACCGACTGCTCGCAGGCGACCAGCTCCTCGACGCTGCCGGCGCACACCACCTCCCCGCCGTGCTCCCCGGCGCCCGGGCCGATGTCGACCACGTAGTCGGCCACCCGGATCGTCTCCTCGTCGTGCTCGACGACGAGCACCGTGTTGCCGAGGTCGCGCAGTCGCAGCAGGGTCTCGATGAGCTTGCGGTTGTCGCGTTGGTGCAGTCCGATCGACGGCTCGTCGAGGACGTAGAGCACGCCGACGAGCCCGCTCCCGATCTGGCTGGCGAGCCGGATGCGCTGGGCCTCGCCGCCCGCCAGGGTGGCGGCCGAGCGGGCGAGGCTCAGGTAGTCGAGCCCGACGTCGACGAGGAACTGCAGCCGGGCGCGGATCTCCTTCAGCACCCGGGCGGCGATCATCTCCTCGCGCTGGGTCAGCGTGAGGCCCCCGAGCAGCTCGTGCGAGGCCCGGATCGAGAGGGCGCTCAGCTCGGCGATGTTGCGGCCGCCGACGGTGACGGCGAGCGACTCGGGCTTCAGGCGGGCCCCGCCGCAGGCCGCGCAGGGCACCTCACGCATGTAGCCCTCGACCTGCTCTCGCTGGAAGTCCGACTCGGCGTCGGAGTGCCGCCGCTGCAGCCAGGGCACGACGCCCTCGTAGGTCGTGTCGTAGCTGCGCTGGGTGCCGTAGCGGTTGCGGTAGCGGATGTGGACCGCCTTGGTCCCGGCGCCGAACAGCAGCACCTTCTTGTGCGCCTTCGACAGCTTCGACCACGGCTTGTCGAGGTCGATTCCGAACGCCTCGCCGACGGCGGCGAGCACCCGGCCGAAGTACTCGGTCCGGGCGCCCGACCAGGGTGAGAGAGCGCCCTCGCGCACCGACAGGTCGCCGTTCGGCACGACGAGCTCGGGGTCCACCTCGAAACGGGTCCCGAGCCCGTTGCACGTCGGGCACGCCCCGTAGGGCGAGTTGAAGGAGAAGTTGCGGGGGGCGAGCTCGTCGAAGGAGAGGCCGCAGTGGGTGCAGGCCAGGTGCTGGGAGAACGTGAGCAGGTCGCCCTCGTCGCCGTTGGAGCCGCTCACGAGGATCTCCGCCATCCCCTCGCCGAGGCGGAGGGCGGTCTCGATCGAGTCCGTCAGCCGGCGCTCGATGGCCCCGCGCCGGATGAGGCGGTCGACCACGACCTCGATGGTGTGCTGCTCGTAGCGGGCGAGCTCGAGGCTCGCCCGGTCCGCCAGCTCGACGACCTCCCCGTCGACCCGCACGCGGGCGTAGCCCTGGCGGGCCAGCTCGTCGAGGAGCGTCGAGTACTCCCCCTTCCGCCCTCGCACGACGGGCGCCAGCACCTGGAAGCGGGAGCCCTCGGGCACCTGCATGACCCGGTCGACGATCTGCTGCGGGCTCTGGCGGGTGACGAGCCGGCCGCAGTTCGGGCAGTGCGGCTGCCCGATGCGGGCGTAGAGGAGCCGCAGGTAGTCGTAGATCTCGGTCACCGTCCCGACCGTCGAGCGGGGGTTGCGAGAGGCCGACTTCTGGTCGATCGAGATCGCCGGCGACAGCCCTTCGATGAAGTCGACGTCCGGCTTGTCCATCTGCCCGAGGAACTGCCGGGCGTAGGAGGAGAGCGACTCCACGTAGCGGCGCTGCCCCTCGGCGTAGATCGTGTCGAAGGCGAGCGACGACTTGCCCGAGCCCGAGAGCCCGGTCAGCACGATCAGCTCGTCGCGCGGCAGCTCGATCGAGAGGTTCTTCAGGTTGTGCTCGCGGGCCCCGCGAACGACCAGCTTGTCGCGCACCTGCTCAGCCCACCTCCCGGAGCTCCCGCCGCAGCGATCGGATCTCGTCGCGCAGACGGGCGGCGTACTCGAACCGTAGGTCGGCCGCGGCCGCCTGCATCTCTGCCTCGAGCGTCTCGATGAGGAGCCCGAGCTCGTCGGCCGGGAGCAGCGCCTCGCCGTCCGGCCCGGAGACGCCGCGCCGGCGAGCGCCCCGGGGACCCGGGCCGGCCCCGACGGCGGCCGCCACCCGTTCGGCCGCCCGCCTTCCCGCCCGCCGCGAACGGTCGGCGTTCGTCCTGTGCCCTGCGGGGAGAGGGGCGCCCTCGTCGAAGGCGGCCGCCCCCGAGGCGGCCCGGAACTGGGCGACGAGGTCCGTCACCGCCTTGCGGATCGTCTGCGGGTCGATGCCGTGCTCGGCGTTGTGGGCCTCCTGCAGGGCGCGGCGGCGCTCGGTCTCCGCCATGGCCCGTCGCATCGAGTCGGTGATGACGTCGGCGTAGAGCACGACTCGACCGGAGACGTTGCGGGCGGCGCGTCCCATCGTCTGGATCAGCGAGGTCGTGGAGCGCAGGAAGCCCTCCTTGTCGGCGTCGAGGATGGCGACGAGGCTCACCTCGGGCAGGTCGAGCCCCTCTCGGAGCAGGTTGATCCCGACGAGGACGTCGAACTCGCCGAGGCGGAGGTCGCGGACGATCTCGATGCGCTCGATCGTGTCGACGTTCGAGTGCAGGTAACGCACGCGGAGCCCCGACTCGAGCAGGTAGTCGGCCAGGTCCTCGGCCATCTTCTTCGTGAGCGTCGTGACGAGCACCCGCTCGCCCCGCTCGACGGTCGTCCTGATCTCCGAGATGAGGTCGTCGATCTGGCCCTTCGTCGGCCGCACGACCACCGCCGGGTCGACGAGCCCGGTCGGCCGCACGATCTGCTCGACGACCTGGCTCGAGACGGAGAGCTCGTACTCGGACGGAGTGGCGGACATGAAGATCGCCTGGTTGAGGCGCCGCTCCAGCTCCTCGAAGCGCAGCGGGCGGTTGTCGAGCGCCGACGGCAGGCGGAAGCCGTGCTCGACGAGCACCTCCTTGCGCGATCGGTCGCCCTCGAACTGGCCGTGCAGCTGCGGCACCGTGACGTGGCTCTCGTCGAGAACAAGGAGCCAGTCGTCGGGGAAGTAGTCGAGCAGCGTGTAGGGCGGCTCGCCGGCCGAGCGCCCGTCGAGGTGGCGGCTGTAGTTCTCGATCCCCGAGCACGACCCGACCTCGGCCAGCATCTCGAGGTCGTGCTCGGTCCTCATGCGCAGGCGCTGGGCCTCGAGGAGCTTGTTGGCCCCCTCCAGCTCGCGCAGGCGCTCCCCGAGCTCCACCTCGATCTGGCCGATCGCCCGCCGCATCCGCTCGTCGCCGGCCACGTAGTGGGTCGCCGGGAAGACGACCACCTCCTCGAGGTCGCCCAGCACCTCGCCCGTGAGCACGTCGAAGCGCGTCATCTTCTCGATCTCGTCGCCGAAGAGCTCGATCCGCACGGCGAACTCCTCGTAGGCGGGGTGCACCTCGATCGTGTCGCCGCGCACCCTGAAGCGGCCACGGACGAGGTTCTGGTCGTTGCGCTCGTACTGCATCTCGACGAGGCGCGTGAGGACCGAGCGCTGGTCGTGCACCTCGCCGGGGTGCAGCACGAGGATGCGGTCCCGGTACTCCTCGGGCGAGCCGAGGCCGTAGATACACGACACCGAGGCGACCACGACCACGTCGCGACGGGTGAGGAGCGACGCCGTCGTGGAGTGGCGCAGCCGGTCGATCTCGTCGTTGATCCACGAGTCCTTCTCGATGTAGGTGTCGGTGCTCGGAAGGTAGGCCTCCGGCTGGTAGTAGTCGTAGTAGGAGACGAAGTACTCGACGCGGTTCTCCGGGAAGAAGCCGCGCATCTCGCCCGCCAGCTGGGCGGCGAGCGACTTGTTCGGGGCGAGGATGAGCGTGGGCCGCTGCACCCGCTCGATCGTCCAGGCGATGGTGGCGCTCTTGCCGCTCCCGGTGATGCCGAGAAGGGTCTGGAAGCGGTCCCCCCGCTCGACCCCGCCGACGAGCGCCTCGATGGCCGCCGGCTGGTCGCCGGCCGGCTGGAAGTCGCTCACGACGCGGAACTTGGGCATTGTCGGCATGGTACCGACAGGGTGCGCGCTCGTCTCCGAGAGCCGCTGAGCTGGACGTTTCATCGGCGCCGCCCGAGAGGGCCGCGGGAAAGGGCCGGTGGCGGACGGCCGCCGGCGGACGGCTCAGGAGCCGGCGGCTCGCAACGCCTGCATCCAGTCCCACGCACGGCTCACCATCTCGGCGAGCTCGTCGAGGGTGCCCACGTTCACGATCACGAAGTCGGCCTGGGCGATCCGGTCCTCGCGGGAGGCCTGGGCAGCCACCCGTCGCTCGGCGTCCTCTGGCGCCATGCCCCTCACCGACACGAGCCGCTCGACGGCGACGTCGACCGGCGTGTCCACCACGAGGACCCCGGCCATCCCGTAGCGCTCGCGGCCGCCGGCCTCGACGAGGAGGGGGACGTCGAGCACGACGACGTCGTCGCTCGCGCTTCGTTCGGCGACGCGTTCGAGCATGAGGCGCCCGACCTCGGGATGGACGATGCCGTTCAGGTCGGCGAGCGCGCCCGGGTCGGCGAAGACGACCTCGGCGAGGCGCGCCCGGTCGATGGCACCGTCGCCGAGCAGCACGCCGGGCCCGAAACGCTCCACGACCCTCCGGTATCCCTCCGTCCCGGGCTCGACCGCCTCGCGGGCGAGGAGGTCGGCGTCGACGAGGACTGCGCCCCGGCCGACGAGCATGGCGGCCACGGTCGACTTGCCCGAACCGATGCCGCCCGTCAGCCCGATGGTGATCACCACGCCTCCCGGCCCGCCCGCAGCGCTGCCAGGCCGCCCGGCGGGCCGCCTACACTAACCCGCCCGTGCCGACCGAGAGCAGGTCCATCCGCCTCGGAAGGCTCGGACGGCTCGGACGCCCTGGCCGCCTCGGGCGGCTCGGACGCTCTGGCGCCGAGCTCGTGGCGCTGGCCGCCCTCGCCTACGTCCCCCTCCTCCTCACCAAGCCGGGCGAGATCGCCTCCGACACCAAGCAGTACCTCTACACGGACCCCGGTCGCCTCATCCGCCAGGCGGTGTCGATGTGGGACCCGACGACGGCGGCCGGCACGGTCACCCACCAGCGCATCGGCTACCTGCTCCCGATGGGGCCCTTCTACTGGTTCTTCGCCCACGTCGGCGTGCCGGTGTGGGCGGCGCAGCGGCTCTGGATGGGCACCCTCCTCTTCGCGGCCGGTGCGGGGGTCCGCTACGCGGTGCGACAGCTCGGGCTGGGCGGTCCCGGCGTCGTCGTGGCGGCCGCCGCCTACGAGCTCAGTCCGTACACGCTGCAGTACCTCGAGCGCATCTCCGCCATCCTCATGCCCTGGGCCGGGCTCGGCTGGATGGTCGGCTTCACCGCCATGGCCCTCCGGCGGGGCGGCTGGCGCTACCCCGCCCTCTTCGCCCTCGTCGTCGCGCTCGAGGGCGGGGTGAACGCCACCTCCCTCATCTACGCCGGGCTGGCGCCGCTCTGCTGGCTGCTCTACTCCGCCCTCGTCCTTCGCGAGGCCCCGGCCCGCCGGGTGATCGGCACCGCCGTCAAGATCGCCCTGCTGTCGCTCCTCGTGTCGCTCTGGTGGATCGCCGGCCTCGTCGTCGAGGGCGGCTACGGCATCAACGTCCTCGTCTACACCGAGACGGTCCCCGCCGTCGCCAGCACCTCCCTCGCCTCCGAGGTCTTCCGCGGCCTCGGGTACTGGTTCTTCTACGGCTCCGACCGGCTCGGCCCCTGGCTCGCCTCGGCGGTCGAGTACGAGGAGCGGGCCTGGCTGATGGCGGCGAGCTTCGCGGTCCCGGTCCTCGGCGTGCTCGGTGCCGCCGTCTCGCGCTTTCGGGCCCGGGCGTACTTCGTCCTCGTCGCCGTGCTGGGACTCGTGCTGTCGGTCGGCACCCACCCCTACGGCCATCCCTCGATCGTCGGGAGCGGGCTGAGGGCGTTCATGACCGAGACGACGGCGGGTTTCGCCCTGAGATCGACCGACAGGGCGACACCGCTCGTCATCTTCGGGCTGACCGCCCTCCTCGGCGCTGGCCTGAGCGCCCTCTGGGCGCGTGCCCGGGTCGCCTCGGCCCTCGCCGCCGCCCTCGCAGGCGCCCTCGTCGTGGTGAACGCCTCGCCGCTCCTGAGCGGGCTGGCGGTCGATGCCCACTTCCTTCGTGGCGAGCACCTGCCCGCCTACGACGCGGCCGCCGCCCGCTACCTCGACGCCGGCGGCACGACGACGCGGGTGTGGATCGAACCCGGCATCGACTTCGCCGACTACACCTACGGCGACACCATCGACCCGGTGTGGCCCGGGATCACCACCCGGCCGACGGTCCAGCGCCAGCAGCTCATCGACGGGTCGGACGCGACGGCGGACCTCCTCGCCGCCTTCGACCTGCAGCTCCAGCAGGGCACCTACGACCCGTCCACGCTCGCACCCATCGCCCGCCTCCTCTCGGCCGGCGACGTGCTGCTCGAGTCGGACTACCGCTTCTGGCACTTCAACACGCCGAGGCCGCAGGAGACCTGGGCGCTCTTCGACCCGCCCCCCTCGGGGATCGGGCCTCCGGTCTCCTTCGGCCGGCCACGGCCCAACGTGGCGCCCGCGCACGACCGCCTGCTCGACGAGGAGGCCCTCGCCCTCCCGCCGCACGCCCCGTGGCCGCCACCCGTCGCCGTCTTCCCGGTGTCGGACCCGCGGCCGATCTACCGGGCGGAGCCGGCCGGCGCCCCGCTCGTCCTCGACGGGAGCGGCGACGGCCTCGTGGCGGCGGCGGCCACCGGACTGCTCGCCGACAACCCGACGATCTTCTATGCGGGGACCCTCGACGGTCACCCGTCGCTCGCCCGGGAGGTGCTCCAGCGCGGTGCCGTCCTCGTCCTGACGGACACCAACCGGAAGGAGCTGCGCCGCTGGGCGAGCGTGCGGGACAACCTCGGCGAGACCGAGACGGCGGTGCCAGAGCCCGCCACCCCCGACCCGACCGCCCAGCCGCTCCTCGTCTTCTCCCATCAGCCTGCGAGCGCCGAGACGGTGGCCGGCTACACCGCAGCTCGCTACGTGGCCGCCTCCGCCTACGGCAACCCGGTGGCCTTCACCCCCGAGGACCGCCCCTACATGGCCTTCGACGGCGACACCGACACGGCCTGGTCCGTCGGCGCCTTCTCACAGGCGGCCGGCAGCTGGCTCCAGGTGCGCCTGAAGCGGCCCGCCACGATCGACCACCTGGGCCTCTCGCAGGTCCTCGGCAGCTCCCAGAACCGCTGGGTCACGAAGGTCACCATCTCCTTCGACGGCGGCCGCCCCGTCGTACGGCGGCTCGGCGCCGCCTCGAGGACCTCGGGCGGCGAGACGGTGCGTTTCGCCCCCCGGCGCTTCACGACGCTGCGGGTCACGATCGACTCGACGTCGTGGCGGGCGAGCTCCCTCGCCGGCGCCTCGGGCGTGGGCTTCTCGGAGGTCCGCGTCCCCGGCCTCCGCCTGTTCGAGACGATGGTCATGCCGAGCGACCTTCTCAACCTGCTCGGGCCGTCGTCGATCTCGCACCGTCTCGTCATCCTCATGAGCCGGATGAGGGTGTCCCCGATCCCGCCCCGTTCGGACCCCGAGCCGATCATGTCGCGCAGCTTCACCCTCCCGACGGCGCGGAGATTCGCCCTGAGCGGCACGGCACGCATCTCGGCGCTCATCCCCGACAACGCCATCGACGCCATCCTCGGCGGCCCGAAGGTCTTCGGGGGCGCCGTGATCGGCTCCGACGAACGCCTCCCCGGCGACCTCGAAGCCCGCGCCGTGATGGCCTTCGACCGAAACCCCGCCACCTTCTGGGGGCCGGGCTTCGACGCCAAGGCCCAGCGGGGCGCCTGGATGGAGGCGGCGCTCACGCACCCGGTCAGCTTCGACCATCTCGACCTCCAGGTGCTGGCCGACGGCCGTCACTCGGTGCCGACGCTCATCCGGATCACCTCCGACACGGGCGCCGACGTGCTCGTCCACGTCCCCCCCATCACCGACAGCAGCCGCATCGGCGCCGTCGCCACGGTCCGCCTCAAGTTCCCGACCGTGACGGGGTCGGTCCTCCGTTTCACCGTCGAGCGGGTGCGGCAGGTGACGACCCTCAACTGGTACTCGGAGCGGCCGATCGTCCTCCCCTTCGCCATCGCCTCGATCGGCCTCCCCGGCGTCCACTTCACCCCCGAGAACCCGAGGGCGCGCATCCCGGCCGTCTGCCGGGACGACCTGCTGCGGATCGACGGCAAGCCCGTGTGGCTGCGGGTCTCCGGCACGGTCGGCACGGCCGAGACGCTCGGGGGCCTCGCCGTCACGGGCTGCGGGCCCGACGCCCACGGGCTGCGGCTCGCCGCCGGCCCGCACCGGCTCGCGTCCGCTCTCGGCAAGGCGACCGGGCTCGACCTCGACCGCCTCGTGCTCGACTCCGCCCCCGGGGGCGGTCCGCTCTTCCCGCGGCCGGACGGCTCGCTCCGACCGGTTCCGGGCACGACCGCCGGCGGCGGCCGGGCCGCGTTGGCGGCTCCCAGGGTGCAGCTGCTCAGCTCCGACTCGACGCACGCACGTGTGAGGGTGACCGGCGCGAGCGGCCCCTTCTGGCTCGTCCTCGGCCAGAGCATCAACAAGGGCTGGCTGGCCTCGGTCGAGGGCGGGAAGAGCCTCGGCAGGCCGTCGCTCCTCGACGGCTTCGCCAACGGGTGGTACGTGCGGCCCTCGTCGGGCACCTTCGTCGTCGACCTCACGTGGACGCCGCAGAGCGAGGTGGACGCCGCCCTCCTCCTCTCGGCGGCCGCCATCGCGCTCTGCCTCCTGCTCGCCTTCCTGCCCGAGCCCGTCCGCCGCCGGCTCCGCTCACTCGCCGGGCGCCTGCGCGCCCGGGCCGGCAGGCAGGCGGAGATCCCGGACGAGGGTCCCGAGGCGGCTTTCGAGCCGGTCGGCTCCGGCTCTGTCACCGACACCGACACCCAGGCCGACGCTGGCGCCGACGCCGGGTGGCCGGCGGCCCCGGTTCTGCAGGCCCCGTGGCGAGCCGGCGGGCCGCACGCCGGGCTGTGGCGCTCGGCCGCCGCCGGCCTCGTGGCCGGCGCCCTCGCCGTCCTCGTGCTGCCGCCCCACGACGCCGTCGCAGCCGCGGTCGGCGTCGCCGTGCTCACGGCGATCACCGCCCGCTTCGGGGCCGCCCGCGCGCTCCTCACCACCGCCGCCGCGGCGGGAGCGGTCGCCGCTGGGCTCCTCACCGTCGTCGGCGAGGTGGCCCACCACTACTCACCGGGCGACGGCTGGCCCCACCAGTTCGAAACCGCGGGCATCTTCGCCTTCGTCGCCCTCCTCGCCCTCGCCGGCGACGCCCTCGCCGAGCTCGTGCGCAGCCGGCGCCTCAGCCGGCCGGCCGCCGAGCCCGCGCCTCGGCGGCGAGCACGGCGAGCGTCCCCGCCGCCGTCTGCTCCCAGCTGAACCGGCGCGCCTGCTCGAGGGCGCCCTTGCCGAGGCGCTCCCGCAGCAGGTCGTCCCGGATGACCTGGTCGAGAGCGGCGACGAGGTCGTCGTGCGAGTCGAAGAGGAGGCCGCTGTCGCCGTCCTCGACGGCGTCGAGGTGCCCGGCGATGCGGGAGGCCACCGTCGGCGTGCCGCAGGCGGCCGCCTCCGTCAGGGTCATGCCCCACCCTTCGCGGGCCGACGTCGACACGACCGCCCAGGCTCTCCGGTAGAGGTCGACCAGCTCGTCGGCCGGGAGGCGCCCGACGAGCCGCACGTTCCCCGTCATCCCCGCCGCTGCGATGGCCTCCTCGAGGGCGGGCCGCTCGTAGCCCTCTCCGACGACGAGGACCTCGAGGGTCGGATGGGCGGGCACGAGGGCGGCGGCCGCGTCGACGAGGCGCTCGAGGCGCTTCACCGGCACGAGCCGGCCGACCGCCACGAGCAGGGGGTGGTCCGAGCGCTCGCCGCCGGGCGTGAAGCGGCCGTCGATCCCGGGAGGCACGACGGTCACGCGCTCGGCCGGCAGCCCGAGCATCCCGACGATCTCGCGCCGCGAGCTCTCCGAGAGGGTCACCACCGCGGTGCGGCGGTAGAGCTGGGGCGCGAGCCGCGCCTCGAAGAAGCGTCCGGCAGCAGCCAAGCGAGGCACGTGCGGGAGGACCATCTGCCACATCTCGGCGTGGACGTGGTGGAGGAAGACCGAGCGCGGCCCGGGAAACCACAGCGGGCTCAGGAACGGCATCCCGTTCCAGATCTCGACGAGGCCGTCCACCCGCCCGTGGCGGCCGAGGGCGACCTCGAGCGGCGCGGCCGCGAAGACGGCGTAGCGGCCGTTCCTGCGCACCGCGTCGTAGCCGTCGCGACGGATGGCGCGCGCCTGGCCGTCGACCCGGGAGGTGCGCAGCACGACGTCGATGCCGGCCGCGGCCCACCTGCTCGCGATCTCGTGGGCGTGCAGCTCCGAGCCACCCGCCTCGGGGTCGTCGAGGTCACGCCAGGCGACCATGGCGACCCTGCGGAGCCCGGCGTCCGCCGCCAACCCGGCGAGGTCGGCGTCGCTCACGCCGGGGCGCTCGAGCGGCGGAGGAGCAGCTCGAGGTTCCACGTCACGACCTCCCGGAGCGCTGGCACGCTGACGACTCGGCGGGCGAACGCCGGATGATAGCGGGGACCGGCCTCGACGACCTCGAAGAGCGGACACGAGCGGACGAAGGCGAGCGTCGGCCCGACGTGCACCTTGAACAGGTTCGTGCCGAGCACGTTCTTCGGGGGGCGCCCGTAGCGCCGCAGGTACCGGGCGAGCGCCCGTTCGGCGCCGAGGTAGTGCCACGGCGAGACCTCGTGGCCGCCCCACGGGGAGTACCAGTTCGTGAACGAGAGCCACACATGGCCACCCTGCCTGGTGACTCGTGCCAGTTCGCGGAGCATGTCGTACGGCCTCGCCACGTGCTCGAGGACGTTCGACGACAGGACGAGGTCGGCGGCCCCCGAACGGAAGGGCAGCCGGTAGCCGTCGCCGAGCACCGCCCCGTCCGGCGGCTCCCCCCGCCAGCTCAGCTCGGCGACGTCGGGCTCGGTCACGAAACAGTGCGCTCCACGCCCGCGGAACGCCTTGGCGAAGTAGCCGGCGCCGCCGCCGACGTCGAGCACGAGGGCGCCGACGAGCGGGACGCGGTCGCCGACGAGGGCGGCGGCGTCCTCGGCGAGGAGCCCGTAGAAGTGGTCGGGGTCGCTCTGCTCGACCCGGAAGGCGGCGAGCAGCTTGACGGAGCGACGGAGCGTCCGCCGGGAGCTCATGCCTGCTGGATCGTCACCGGCGCTGCCCGACCGGTTCCGGCCGCCGCCGCCGGGGTCTCCCCCTTCTCCTGCACCTGCTGTTCGTGGTACTCGGCCTCGACGTTCACGGTCCAGGTGTCGAAGTTGGCCCCGAAGAGGTTGTCCACGGTGAGCAGCGCCGTCAGCATCGAGTGGTCCTGGTTGTTGTAGCGGTGCATGCCGTTCCGCCCGACGGGATGGAGGTTCGGGACCTCGGCCTCGACGAAGCGGCGGATGGTGTCCACCCGGTCCTCGTAGCCCGGGTCGTACACCGGGTAGGCCTTCGGCATGCGGACGACGAAGCCCCGCTCGACGTCCTCGGGGCTGACGAGCCCGATCGTGGCGAGCTCGCGGGTGCCGAGGGCGACGAGATCCTCATCGGCCATGCTCCAGAGCTCGTCGTTCTCGAACACGAAGTACTCGAGGCCGAGGCAGGTCCGGCCGTCCTTCACCATCTCGGGGGACCACGACCCGAAGTTCTGGATGCGCCCGAGCTGCACCTTCGGGTCGTGCACGTAGATCCAGTTGTCGGGGAACCCCCGCTTCGCCGGGACGACGAGGGCCACGGTGAGGAAGTCCCGGTAGTGCAGCTCCTTGGCGGCCTGGATGACCTCCTCGGGCGCCGGCGGGTCGAGCGAGAGGACGAGCTCGGAGAGCGGCATCGACGAGACGACCTGGTCGGCCGGCAGCTCCTCGCAGCCGCTGTCGCTCCCGACCTCGACGGCCACGGCCCCGCGGTCGTCCCGCCGGATCCGCGTCACCCACGTGCGGAAGCGCACCTCCGACCCCTGCGCCCGCACCAGCTCGGTCGCCCTCTCCCACATCATCCCGGGGCCGAGGCGGGGGTACTCGAACTCCTCGATGAGCGAGGTGATCTTCTTCTGGTTGCGCCGAGGCGACAGGGCGTTCACGACGGCGTTCATGAGGGAGAGGTTCTTGATGCGCTGGGCCGCCCAGTCAGCCTGGATCTCGGTCGCCGGCATCCCCCAGACCTTCTCGGTGTAGGTCTTGAAGAAGGTGCGGTACAGCCGCCAGCCGAAGCGGGCCGCCGTCCAGCCCTCGAAGGTGTCCTGGCGCTTCGGGCGGCGGATCCGGACCCAGAGGTACGAGAGCCCGCACAGGAACGACTCGCGCACCCCGAGACCCTTCAGGGCGTTGCCCACCCTGATCGGGTAGTCGAAGAACCTCCCGCCGTAGTAGATGCGGCTGAGCCTCGGCCGCAGCAGGAAGTCCTCGGGGCCGAGGATCTCGTGCCAGAGGTCCTGCACCCGAGCGACCTTGGTGAAGAAGCGGTGGCCGCCGATGTCGAAGCGCCACCCGTCCCGCTCGACGGTGCGGGCGATCCCACCGGCCACCGAGTCGGCCTCCACCACGGTGCAGGAGGCGCCGCGACGCCCGAGCGCATAGGCCGCGGTCAGCCCGGCCGGCCCGGCCCCCACGACGACAACCCGTCCGGGGCCGGCCGGCCCCGCCGCCGGAGGAAGGTCCGAGGACGCGCGCGAGCCGTCCTCTGGGCCATCCGACATGGGAGTCGATTATCGCGCCCCCGGCCCGGCGATCGGGTCACCCACGCCGGCTCAGGGGACGTAGGCGCCGAGGAAGGCGAGCACGCTGAAGGCGGCGAGGAGTGCCCCTGAGCCGGCGAGGACCGCCCAGCGGACCTCGCGGCGCGTCGCCAGGCTGGCAAGGGCGAGGGCGAAGGGGAAGCAGCCGAGCCCGTACCGCTCGAGCGAGTCGAGGTTCGGTGCGCTGAGGGCGACGGCCAGGGTGACTGCGGCGTACGCCCCGTAGGAGGCCGGCCAGCGGACGAAGGCGACGACGGCCAGCACGACGAGCACGACCGCGAAGGGGGCGTGCAGGGCCGTGCCGAGGTGCACGCGGTGGACGAGGTCTGAAAGGTCGTGGCCGAGCGTGACGAACGGGTCGGCGACGCCGCCACGGTGGCGGCGGGCCAGCTGCTCGCGCAGCGGCTCGAACAGGCTCCCGGTGATCGGTTCGGCCCACACCAGGTAGGCGAGCGTGCCGGCCGGGGCGGCGAGGACGGCGGCCGCTCGGGCCAGCCGGCCGCGCCAGCCGGTCTCGCGGAGGCCGCGCACGGCCTCGACCAGCACCGGGACGGCGAGGAGCAGGCCGACGGGCCGGCTCAGGCCCGCGAGGAACGCCGGGAGGACGGCCCAGGCGAAACGCCGCGTCCTCACGAGCAGGAACGTCGCGGCCGCAAAGGCGAGCAGGAGCGCTTCGGCGTAGCCCATGACGAGGACGAAGGCCGCCGGGGCGAGGGCGATGAACCAGGTCGCGGAGAGTGCGAGGGAAGACGAGCGGGTTTCGTGGAGGCAGAGGCGGTGGACGAGGGCGAGCGACGCCCACGTGCCGGCGGTCGTGAGGACGAGCAGGGCGGCACCTGTCCCGAGCCCGGGGACCTTTCCGAGCCCGCGGGCGAGGAGCGGGAGCAGCGGGAAGAACCGGAGGGAGGCCTTGCCGGCGGCGCCGTAGCCCTCGACGGCGATGCGGCGGTACCAGGCGGCGTCCCAGCCGAGCAGGCCGGCGTGGGCGGCCGCCACCGCCTTGGGGGAGCCCACCTTGGTCTCGGTGACGAGGAACCGGGCGAGCGCCAGCGAGGCCAGCACGATCGCCCGGTTGGCGAGGAGCGGCCAGAGGCCTGCGAGGAGCGAGTCGCGGGCGGCCCGTGGCCAGCGCTCGGGCGCCGCCGCCTCCCCGCCCCCTTCGGTCACCGGCGCGGGCTGTACCGGTCGAGCGTCTCGCCCTCGAAGATCTCGTAGGGCGTGCCGGCGCCGCGGGCGGCGACCATGACCCGCTGGCGGCGGGCGAGCGAGAGGGCGTCGGCGATCGCCTGGCACTTGGTGCCGTAGCCCACGTAGTTCGGCGCCCAGACGAACCAGATGTCGTGGTGGGGCCCGGCGAGCTGGAGGAGGTGGCGGACGAACGGTGCCGTCTTCGTCGCCTCGACCGTGCTCGTGTAGTTGACCCAGTCGACGATGTCCGGCGACGTCCCCCGCGGGAACGTGAGGGTCTGGAAGCGGCCGCTGAGGGTCCTGCTCACGGCCGGGCCCAGCTGGTCCGGGCAGAAGGCGACGACGTCGCCCGCACGGCCGAGCGCCGAGACGGTCGCCCCCACCTGGCCGCCCTGGGTGCGGGTGACGAAGGCGTTCGGCACGGCGGCCATGAACCCGAGGGCCACGGCGCCGGCGAGCACGCCGTCGCGGATGCGCCGGCTCGGGAGGAGTGCCAGCCCGTAGGCGACGACGAGGAGCGCCGGGAAGGCGATCACCGAGGTGTAGCGGTCGGCGAAGGTGCTCCCCGTGAGCCGCCCGACGAGGAGGGCGAGCACGAGCGTCGACACGACCGCAAGGGCGAGGGCGCGGGCCCCCGGGCGGGTCTTCAGGTCGAGCAGGACCATGCGGCGCCCGTACGGGGCCCCCGCCACGGCCACGACCGCGAGGAAGAAGAAGACGAGGGCGAGGGCGCGCCCCGGGTCGGAGTTCCCCCCGGCGAACTGCGTGATGGTGAAGATGACGGCCGTGAGGCCGGCGGGGCTCGCCCAGGGCGTGCCGGTGTGGGCGATCTGGAAGGCGAAGGTCGGCACCCAGGGGAGGAAGGCCAGCACCGCGGCGACGAGCCCGCCGAGGGCGTAACGGCACGCCCTCCTCGTCCGCTCGTCGGGGGCGTGGACCGCCCAGACGAGCGTCCCGGCGCCCGCCACGGCACCGGCGTAGAGCGCCCAGTAGTGGCTGTAGAGCAGTGCGGTGGCGTCGAGGGCGAGGGCCGCCGCGCCAAGGACGCTCGGACGGCGGAGGAGGCGGGCGTAGAGGACGACGGCGAGGGTCCCGAGAAGGAGCACGAGCCCGTACATGCGGGCCTCGGTGTCGTAGTAGACCGCGAAGGGCGACGAGGCGACGAGCAGCATGGCGGCCCAGCCGACGGTGCGCCCCCGTTGCGCCCGTGCCTTCCGCTCCTCCGGACCGGCCTCGTCGAGCGTCCACGAGCGGCTGCCGACCTGGTAGCCGGCCAGCCAGGCGACGGGGAGGTTGATCACCCCGAGGACCCCCGAGAGGGAGCGGACCGCCAGGTTGCCCTGGCCGAACAGGCGGATCCAGAAGTGGAGCAGCACGTAGAACAGCGGCGGCGCCCCGTCGTCGCGCAGCAGGTGGGGGATCTGGGAGAGCGGAGCCCGGGCGATGTTCACCGTGAGCGCCTCGTCGAGCCAGAGCGGCGAGGCGGTCTGGAAGCGCAGCCAGACCGCCATGGCGACCGCGACGACGAGGAAGGCCGTGACGAGGCGGTGCTCGGCGGCGGCCGCCAGCAGCGCGCTGCGCGGCCGCGGCGGCCGGGCGCGCAGCCGCGGCTCGTCGGCGGAGTGCGGGATGCCGGCGGCGGTGCGCTCGGGCGCAGCCGTGGCGGCGCGACCCGCCAAGGCCGGCGACGGGGACGCAGCCTCGGTGGTCCGCACCTGCGGATCTCGGAGGTGCATCGGGAGAAGATCGTAACTGTGAGCGCCCCTTGCAGGGCTGCACTGGCTGCTCGGTCGCGGCCCGCCGAGTTGCCCTACCTCACCGTGATGGCCGCGCGTAATATCCCCGACACATTCGGAACCGAGGGAGTCGCCATCGTGGGTAGCAGCTACGACCGTCGGAAGTTCCTGTCCCAAGGCGTGAAAGCCGGCGCCGCCTTCACCGTCCTCGGAGGGGCGGGCGGGCTCCTCGAAGCCTGCGGCAGCTCGGGCTCCACCACGACGACGTCGACGACGGTCGCCAAGCACAAGGCCGAGCAGATCGGGGTCGGCGCCGGCTCACCGAAGATGGGCGGCAGCGTCACGATGGGGACCGAGGCCGAGGAAGCCGGGATGGACCCGACGTACGCCCACTTCGACTCGACCGGGGTCTGCTACGCCCGGGCGGTGTACGACCCGCTCGCCATCGTGCTCTCCGACGGCAGCGTCGTGCCCTACCTGGCGGAGTCGATCGTGCCGAACTCGACGTACACGAAGTGGATGATCACGCTCCGCCCGAACCTCGTCTTCCACGACGGCACCGCGTGCGACGGGGCCGCCCTCGCCTACTGCATGGAGGCCTTCAAGGCGTCGCTCCTCGTCAACTTCGCCCTCGGCTACTGGAAGAAGGGCGGCATCAAGCAGGTCGGCCCGCGCTCGGTCTCGATCGAGATGGAGGCCCCCTGGGTGCCGTTCCCGGCCTGGCTCGCCGGCTACATCGGCGGCCAGGTCGCCTACCTGTTCTCGCCCGCGCAGTACAAGAAGGGCGAGTCGGTCCTGAACCAGCACCCGGTCGGCACGGGGCCCTTCGTGTTCCAGGAGTGGCAGCCGGGCGACCACTTCACCCTCACCCGCAACCCGCACTACTGGCGCAAGGACGCCCACGGCAACCAGCTGCCCTACCTCGACAGCTTCACGTTCAAGCCGATCGTCGACGTCACCACCCGCCTGAGCGCCCTGCAGAGCGGGACGATCGACATCATGCACACCGACGACGACCCGACGATCGTGTCGATCGACGGCGACTCGAACCTGGTGTCGCTCCGGGACGACGAGCTGCTCGTCGGCGAGCCCGACATGGGTTTCGACATGGTGTACGTGCAGAGCCCGATCATGAAGGACATCCGCCTCCGCCAGGCTCTCGCCCACTCCTTCAACCAGGTGGAGTGGATCAAGGTGATCGGCAAGGACATCATCACGCCTGCGAGCGGGCCGTTCCCGTCCCCGAGCCCCTACGACGCCCCGACGGGGTACCCGACCTACGACCTCACCAAGGCCAAGGCCCTCATCGCCTCCTGGATGCGCGACCACGGCGGCAAGCCGCCGAGCATCACGTACACCACCACCAACTCGACGACGGCGGCGACGAACGCGGCCGTGGTGCAGTCCTTCTACCAGGCGGCCGGTTTCCAGGTGCAGGTGAAGCAGGTGCAGCAGGCCGAGCTCATCAACGACGCCCTCGCAGGCGGGTACGAGGTGTTCTCCTGGCGGCAGTTCGCCAACATCGACCCCGACCTCAACTACGTCTTCTGGACGAGCTCGGCCGGCCCGGTGAACTTCGCCCGCAACTACGACCCGTACATCGACCACCAGATGGACATGGCCCGCCAGTCGTCCGACCCGGCGGTGCGCAAGACCGCCTACGAGAACGTCGCCCGCCAGTTCGGCAAGGACCTGCCGTACATCTGGACCTCGCGGGACGTCTGGTGCGTCGCCGCCAACAAGCAGACGCAAAACTGGAACAACCCGACCGATCCGGCGGGCCGCCGGGGACTGACGATGCTGTCCGGCATCCTCTGGCCGACCGAGATCTGGAAGAGCTGACGTCGTTCGCTCTCTTCAGGCGTGCTTTCCGGGGGTGCGCGACTACTCCTGCGACATCTGAACCGATCGAGACGGAGGTGAGGCCGTGAGCAAGACCTACGACCGCAGAGGGTTCCTCGCCAGGGGGCTCCAGGGAGCGGCGGCGTTGGGTGGGATCGGGCTCGCCGGGGGCGCCCTCGAGGCGTGCGGCTCGTCGGGCAAGGGTCCCTCCGTTCCCGTCACCACCAATGCCAACGGCACCGCGAGCCAGGCGCTCGCCGGGCCGATCGACACCAGGACGCCCAAGAAGGGCGGCACGATGACGATCGGCACGTGGAGCGAGGTGAACGGGCTCTCCCCGCCACAGGCCCGCTGGGACTCCACCGGCTACCTGTACGGCAACGCCCTGTTCGACACGCTTGTGCAGATCGGGGCGGACGGCCTCCCCCACCCCTACCTCGCCCAGTCGGTGACACCGAACGCCGACCACACCGCCTTCACGATCGGGCTCCGCCCAGGTGTCACCTTCCACTCCGGCGCCCCCTGTGACGCCTCGGCGGTCGCCAACAGCCTCGAGGCGATCGTCCACGGCTACATCACCGGTCAGAGCGTGAAACCCATCACGTCGATCAAGACCCAGGGGACGGACACCGTCATCGTGAACGTCGACGAGCCCTGGCCGGCGTTCCCCTCGTACCTGGCGGGGCAGCTCGGCTACATCTGCTCGCCGAAGATGCTCGCCTCGACGAACCAGGGCGCCACGACGCCGGACGGGACCGGGCCGTACTCCCTCGTCGACTGGGTGCCGAACTCCCACCTCACCGCCGCCCGCAACCCGAACTACTGGCAGAAGGGCTACCCCTACCTCGACCAGATCACCTTCAAGCCGATCATCGACAACCAGGCCCGTGAGAGCGCCCTCAAGGCCGGCTCGGTCCAGGCCTTCCACTGCCAGTACCCCGTGACCATCAAGGACTTCTTCGGGGACAAGAGCTACCAGGTCATCCTCGGCAAGCTCCCGCCCAGGGCGGAGCCGGACGTCGACTTCATCATGCTGAACGTGGCCAAACCACCCCTCGACGATCTCGAGGTACGCCAAGCGCTCGCCATGGCGATCAACAAGACGGACCTGCTCGACACCTACGGGGCGAAGATCACCGTCCCGGTGTCCGGCCCGTTCCAGCCGGGTTCGATCTGGTACACGCCCACCTCGTATCCCTCCTACAACCCGACCGCCGCCAAGCGGCTCATCGACAAGTACAAGGCGACCCACGGCAACCAGCCGCCCACCATCAACCTCACGACGATCGTCGGCCCCGCCTACGCCACCGTCGTCGAGATCGTGCAGGCCAACTGGCAGAAGATCGGTGTGAACTGCCAGGTCGGACAAGTCGAGTTCGCCCAGTTCCTCACGAACACGGTCATCGGTGACTACCAGGCGGCCACCTTCGAGCAGTTCGGCGCCACCGACCCGGACCAGAACTACATCTGGTGGAGCACCGACACCTACGCCCCTCCCGGCCAGGTCTCGCTCAACATCGCCCGCAACCGCGACCCCGTCATCCAGACGGCCCTCAACAAGGGCCGCACGTCGACGGTCCTCTCGGACCGCATCGCCGCCTACCAGGACGTCGCCCGCCGCCTGGCCGACGACCTGCCCTACCTGTGGACGGGGAAGACCTTCTGGGCGCTGCTCGCCAAGGAGGGCACCGCCGGCTACACCGGCCAGAAACTGCCCGACGGTGCCACCAGCATCGGCTTTGCCAACGGGGCTTTCCTCGTCCACCAGCTCGGCTACACCAGTTAGCATCGGCCCGCTTCAGGGCGCGGAGCAGTCGAGGAAGGAGACGGGTGGTCGCTCTCAGGCGGGCCGGCGAGGGGTTGGCGACCGTCCTCCTCGTCTGCTTCGTCACCTTCTTCTTCACCTCGAAGATGCCGGGGAGCGAGGCCGCCGTGATCTGCGGGCCGGCCGGGCCGGTCTGCGTGCGCCACGAGTCGGCCATCCTCTTCCTCAACCACCCGTTCTTCGAGCGCTTCTTCCACTGGCTCGGGGAGCTCCTGCAGGGCAACCTCGGACAGACGGTGACCCCTCCGGAGCCGATCACGAGCGTGCTGTCGAGCGCCTACCCGATCACGCTCGAGCTCATCATCTACAGCCAGGTGATCGCCGTCGTCGTCGCCATCCCCCTCGCGGTGTGGAGCGCCCTGCGGGCCAACAAGCTCTTCGACCGGATCTCGACCGGGATCTCGTTCGCCACCCTGGCGGTGCCGGCCTTCATCATCGGCCCGCTGCTCGTGCTGATCTTCACCGTGAAGGCGACGTGGTTCCCCGGGCCGGCCGCCAACATCCCGTCGATCTGGAGTGATCCCGGCCAGAACCTCTTTGTGATGTTCCTCCCCTCGCTGACCCTCGCCGTCGGCTCGATCGCGGTCTACCAGCGGCTGCTCAGAGCCGACATGGTGGCGACCCTCGAGGAGGACTTCATCGTGATGGCCCGGGCGAAGGGGCTCTCGACGGGGCGGATCCTGCTCCGCCACGCCCTCAGGCCGTCGACCTTCACGACCATGACCGTGGCCGGCATCCAGGTGGGCAGCCTCATCACGGGCGCCGTCATCGTAGAGACGGTGTTCGCCCTCCACGGCCTCGGCTCGGTCCTCACCTCGGCGGTCGCCGCCAAGGACCTCCCGACGGTCCAGGTCGTCACGATCATCGTGGCGGTCTTCTACATCGTCTGCAACGTGCTGATCGACTTCCTCTACACCGTCATCGACCCGAGGGTGCGCCGTGGCCGACGAGGTTGAGCCCACCGTCGCCTCGCACGACCTGAGGGCGCCCGGCCCGCTCGAGCTCGGCGCTCCCGGCCTCGCCGTCGGGGCACTCATCACCGAGGCGGACCTCGGCGCGGTCGAGGCCCGCGAAGGGCTCGCCGTCGCGGCGAAGCGCCGCCGGTTCGCCAACCTCGGCTGGGCATTCTGGGTGTCGGTCGGCGTCGTGTGCTTCTGGATCCTGGCCGCCATCTTCGCGAGCGTCCTCCCGTTGCAGAACCCGAACAACGTCGACATCAACTGCCTCGTGAGCGCCAGCCCGAGCAGCGCCCACCTGCTCGGCTGCGACACGGCCGGCCGCGACATCCTCTCGAGGGTGATCTTCGGCTCGAGGGTGTCGCTCATCGTCGGTTTCGCCTCGATCGCCATCAGCGAGCTCGTCGGCGGCATCCTCGGCCTCGTCGCCGGCTACTTCCGGGGCTGGTTCGACGAGGTGCTCGCCATCGTCTCCAACGCCTTCCTGTCGTTCCCCTTCCTCGTGCTCGCCCTCGTGATGGTCACCTACGTCGGGCGGTCGCTCTTCGACATCACGATCATCATCGCCCTGCTCGCCTGGCCGATCCTGTTCCGGGTCGTGCGGGCGGCCACGATCGAGTACGCCCAGCGCGACTACGTGCTCGCCTCGCGGGCGCTCGGCGCCAAGTCGTGGCGGGTACTGACCCGGCTGCTTTTGCCTGACGTCGTGCCGGCGGCGGTCACCTTCGGGCTGGTCGGCGTCGCCGTCGCCGTCGTCGGCGAAGGCGCCCTGTCGTTCCTCGGGCTGTCGGTGCCGCTCCCGACGGCGACGTGGGGCAACATGATCGCCCAGGGGTCCACCCAGCTCACCCAGGACATCAGCCTCCTCATCAGCCCGGCGGTGGCGATGTTCTCCTTCATCCTCGCCATCAACTTCATCGGCGACCGCCTGCGCGGAGTGCTCGACGTCCGCCAGGGGGTCCTGTGAGCCCGAAACGCCACATCCGCGAGATCGTCGACACCGGCGACCGCCCCCTCCTCCAGGTCGAGAACCTCATCACCCACTTCGAGACGAGCCGGGGGCTCGTGAGGTCGGTCGACGGCGTGAGCTTCGAACTTGAGAGGGGACGCACCCTCGCCGTCGTCGGCGAGTCGGGCTCGGGCAAGACCGTCCTCGCCCGCTCGGTGATGGGCCTCCTCCCCCACCAGGGCGTCGTCCGGCAGGGCCGCGTCCAGTTCGGCGACGTCGACCTCACCGCCGCCACCGAGCGCGAGCTTCGCGAGCTGTGGGGCGCCCACATCTCGATGGTCTTCCAGGACCCGGTCACCTCGCTCAACCCGGTCGTGAAGATCGGGCGCCAGATCACCGAGTCGCTCCGCTACCACCTCGCCATGGGGCGCTCCGACGCCCGCGAGACCGCCGTCGCCCTCCTGCGCTCGGTCGGCATCCCCGAGCCCGAGCAGCGCCTCAGCTGGTTCCCCCACCAGTTCTCGGGCGGCATGTGCCAGCGCATCGTGATCGCCGCCGCCATCGCCTGCGGCCCCAAGCTGCTCCTCGCCGACGAGCCCACGACCGGGCTCGACGTCACCGTCTCCGCCCAGATCCTCGACCTGCTGGGGCGCCTGCAGCAGGAGCGCTTCATGTCGATGATCCTCATCACCCACGACCTCGGCGTGGTGACCGGCCGATCGGACGACGTGATCGTCATGTACGCCGGAAAGATCGTCGAGAAGGCGCCCACGGCCGCGCTCTTCCGGGCCATGCGGATGCCGTACACGGAGGCCCTGCTCAAGTCCGCCCCCCGGCTGTCGAACGCCAGCCACACGCGCCTGCATACCATCCCGGGGAGCCCACCGGACCCCGCTCGCTACCCGCAGGGGTGCCGGTTCGCCCAGAGGTGCCCGTACGTGCAGGCCAAGTGCCTGGAGGAGGAGCCCCCGCTACGCCCGGCGGAGGGCCCCAACCACGTCTTCGCCTGCTGGTTCCCAGTCGGGACGCCCGAGGGCGCCCAGGCGCTCGAGGCCAACCTCGCCCGCAACACGCCTGCCGCCACCGCCCTCGTGAGGGGGGAGACGGTCTGATGGCAGGCTCCGGCACCGCCCACCTGCGGCGGGAGACGGTCTGATGGCAGGCTCCGGCACCGCCCACCTGCGGCGGGAGACGGTCTGATGGCCGGCTCCGGCACCGCCCACCTGCGGGACGCCTCGGAAGCGCTGCTGCGGGTCGAGCACCTCGTGGTCGAGTTCCCGGCTCCCGGGCGCAAGAAGGTGCACGCCGTCTCGGACGTCAGCTTCGACGTCTACCCCGGTGAGACCCTCGGCATCGTCGGCGAGTCGGGCTGCGGCAAGTCGACGACCGGCCGAGCCGTCCTGCAGCTGCCGAAACCGACCTCGGGGACCGTCCTCTTCGAGAACGTCGACCTCACCGGCCTCTCCGGCGAGGAGCTGCGCCGCGTCCGCACGAAGCTCCAGGTGATCTTCCAGGACCCCATCTCCTCCCTCTACCCGCGGCGCTCGATCGCCGAGCTCGTCATGGAACCCCTCGCCATCTGGGACATCGGCACGCCTGCGGAGCGCGAGGAACGGGCGCGGGCGCTCCTCGGCGAGGTGAACCTCGACTACGACACCGTCAGCTGGCGCCGGCCCTACGAGTTCTCGATCGGCCAGTGCCAGCGGATCTCGATCGCCCGCGCGCTGATGCTCAACCCGCGGATCATCGTGTGCGACGAGCCCGTGTCGGCCCTCGACGTGTCGGTCCAGGCGCAGATCCTCAACCTGCTCGAGGAGATGAAGGAGCGCCACGGCCTCACCCTCGTGTTCATCTCGCACGACCTCGCCGTGGTGAAGAACGTGAGCGACCGGGTGATGGTGATGTTCCTCGGCAAGCAGTGCGAGGTGGCCGGCGCCGAGACGCTGTACCGCTCCCCCGCCCACCCCTACACCCGTGCCCTGCTGATGGCGAGCGTGATCTCCTCGAAGGCCCTGAGCCGGGTGGGGCCGGACAGTGGGAACGGAGCCGGCGGGACGTCGGCTGCCGGTGCGGCTGCTGCGGCTGCTGCGGCCGCTGCTGCGGCCTCCGACGGGCTCGACGTCTCGATCGAGGCGGAGAAACAGACCGAGATGCCGTCCTCCATCACGCCCCCGAGCGGCTGCCGGTACCGCACCCGCTGCCCCCGGGCCGAGGCCGTGTGCGCCACCACCGAGCCGGTCATGCGGCCGATCGGCGAGGACCACTTCGTGGCCTGCCACTTCCCCGTCGGCGCCGCGGTCTCCGAGGCGGCATCGGCGGCCGGTGCCGGTGCGGCCGCTGGTGCCTGAGACTTCCGCCCCGGCTGCGTAGGCCTGATCAGCCCGACGCCTGAGGCCCCGCGCCCCGGCCACGTAGAAGTGCCAGAACGCGTCGCAAACGTGCGGCGAATTCAGCCGGTGGCCGCGACGCGTTCTGGCACTTCTACGCCGGCGGCCCGAGAAGATACCGCTCGAGGACGGCCCGCACGGCGGCCGGATCCTCGCGCAGCTCCCGCAACGTCACCTGCACCACGTCCCAGGCCGCCGCCCGAACGCGGTTCCAGCGCTGCCTGTCGGCGACGAACCGAGCCGGTCCGTCGTGCGCCTGGAAGCCGTCGACCTCGAGGACGAGACGCCGGTCCGGCCACGCGAAGTCCACCCTCGCCACGAAGGCGCCGTCGGGGCTCCTCACCTCGTACTGAGGCACTGGAGCGGGCAGACCCCACGTCGACAAGAGCCTCAGCGCTGCGGCCTCGGCGTGGCTCTCGACCGTCCCGAGGCTCCACGGCACCAACGCGGCAGTGAGCGACCGTGTCCCCCTGACACCCTTCCCCGACAGGCGATGTGCGGTGGCCACGAGCACGGGCAGTGGCACAACTCTTCGCACGACGGCATCGTCCAGCACTCGAGCCAGCTCTTCCGAACCGAGTCGGGCCGCCAGATCCACCAGGGTGCGAGCGACGGTCGTCACCGGCAGTCCGTCGACCGTGGCTCTGTCGGCGGCCGTGAGGCGGGCGCTCACGTGCAGGCGGGCGCCGACGGCACTGCGCGACCGGGTGCCTCTCGGGAGGGTGATCTCGAGGCGGTGCTCCGCCAGACGCACGTCGAGGCCCCGCAAACGGGCCGCGGAGGCGTGCGACAGCACCGCTCCGGGCCCGCACTGCAGACAGGCGGCGAGGGCTCGACCGTGCCACGTGTCCGAGGCTCCGCCCACCCTGAACACCCGAGGCTGGACCCTCACGAGATCGCCTGCCCCGGTGGCGTGTCGGATCCAACCGGCCGACGCGCCGAGTCGGTGACCTGAGCTCGGCTGATCACGCCGTGCTGGCGGCGGGCCAGCCGCTCGACCTCCCGGCTCAGGGCAAGCGAACGCTCACTCGGCATCCTCCGAGCGTGGCAAGAGGCGTTACCGGACTACCTAGCGTTTCGGGGCACGAAACCCAGGGGATTTCGCGCCACTTGTCCCCAGGCCCACGACACCGAGTCGAGCGCCCGACGGGGACGGCGGTGAGGCTCAGGCTCCTTGCACGTCGTCGGGCGTGGTCGTGCCCGGCTCTTCGGCCGCGTCGGCCTCCGCAGCAGCCTCGCCCGTAGCAGCCTCGCCCGTAGCGCCCTCGCCCGCGGCGGCCTCGGCAGCAGGCTCGCCCGCTCCCGTCGCAGCGTCGGCCGCATCGGACTCGCCGGCAGGGGCCTCGCCCCCGCCCTCGGCGCCTTCCTCCGGCGACTCGCCGTCGCCCGAGGCCGTCGGCACGAAGTCGGCCCACGCCGCCTGGCTCTCGCTCTCAGGTGTGAAGTCGGCCGCCGCGTAGTCGTACCCGATGTAGTTGCCCTGCTCGTCGTAGGCGTGCTCGCCGAAGGCCTCCTGGTACTCCTCGGCCACGACGCCGCCCTCGGCGGCCTGCTTGATCGAGAGGCTGATGCGGCGCCGCTGCAGGTCGATGTCGATGATCTTCACCCAGAGCTCCTCGCCCGGGGTCACGACCTGCTCGGGAAGCTCGACGTGGTGCGCCGCCATCTCCGAGATGTGCACGAGCCCTTCGATCCCGTCGCCCACCTGGACGAAGGCGCCGAACGGCACGAGCTTGGTGATGCGGCCGTAGACGAGCTCGCCGACCCGGTGGTTCGTGGCGAACTCCTGCCACGGGTCGACCTGGGTGGCCTTGAGCGACAGGCTGATGCGCTCCTTGTCGAGGTCGACGTCGAGGACCTGCACCGTGACCTCGTCGCCGACCTGCACGACCGAGGACGGGTGGTCGACGTGCTTCCAGGACAGCTCGGAGACGTGAACGAGGCCGTCCATCCCCCCGAGGTCGACGAAGGCGCCGAAGTTGACGACCGACGAGACCGTTCCCTTGCGGATCTCGCCCGGCTTGAGGTTGACGAGGAACTCACCGCGCTGCTCGCGCTGCGTCTCCTCCAGCCACGCCCTGCGGGAGAGCACGACGTTGTTGCGGTTCTTGTCGAGCTCGATGATCTTGGCCTCGATGACCCTGCCGATGTACGGCTGGAGGTCCCGGACCCTGCGGAGCTCGACCAGCGACGCCGGCAGGAAGCCGCGAAGGCCGATGTCGAGGATGAGCCCGCCCTTCACGACCTCGATGACGGGTCCCTTCACGACGCCGTTCTGTTCCTTGATCCGCTCGATCGTCCCCCAAGCCCGCTCGTACTGGGCGCGCTTCTTCGAGAGGATCAGCCGGCCCTCTTTGTCCTCCTTCTGGAGGACGAGCGCCTCGATCTCCTCGCCGAGCTGGACCACCTCGTGCGGATCGAGGTCGTGGCGGATCGACAGCTCCCGGGCGGGGATGACCCCCTCGGACTTGAAACCGATGTCGAGCAGGACCTCGTCCTTGTCGACCTTGACGACCGTGCCCTTCACGATGTCCCCGTCGTCGAACTCGACGATCGTGCGGTCGATCGCCTCCTCGAGCGACATGCCGCCGAGGTCGTCGTCGGTGATCTGGACGGGGATGTACGTGCCCATGGCATCGAAGGAGCCGTGAGGCCCGTTCTCGCTCGGGGAGGTGGTGGTGGACTGAGGACTCGTCAGGGACATGAAGGTGCGTGCTCTCTTCGGACTGGTTGTCGGGCCGGGGCGTCCGGTTCGCGCGAACGGCCGCCGGCAGATCGGATGTCAGGGACCGGCTCACACACCGAGCCGTGGAGCGGCTCCTGCCTTACGGCGCAGGCCGCTGTAGTTCGCCCAAAAGCGTATACCAGGTCAGGGGAGGGGCCGGCCGGAGCCCCGACCGGAGAGGCTCGGCTGAGGAGCGCGCCGAGCCGGGCCGATGCGCTCAGCCGCCGGCGGCCTCCGCCATCAGCGCGAGCGCCTCCTCCTCCGACAGCTCCGGTCCCTCGTCGCCCTCCTCGCCGCCGAGCCCGGGGCCGACGGGCCGGCCGCCGCCCCCGCCGGCCTCCTTGGCGTCAGCCCAGCTGCGGCCGCGGGCCACGTGGACCGCCAGAGGGACCGACAGCTCACAGGCCTTCACCATGGTCTCCCGCACGAGCTCGGAGACGGCCTCGGCCTCGGCCGCGGGCGCCTCGACGAGGATCTCGTCGTGGACCTGGAGCACGATGCGGCTCGCGTAGCCGCCCGAATGGAGAGCGTCGTCCAGCCGCACCAGGGAGACCTTGAAGATGTCTGCCGCAAGGCCCTGGATCCCGGCGTTCATGGCCTGCCGCTCCGCGGCCTGACGCACCCGGTAGTTGGAGGCGTCGAGCTCGGGCAGATAGCGCCTCCGGCCGAAGAGCGTCTCGGTGTACCCGCGGGCACGCGCGTCGGCCACGGTGCGCGACATGTACTCCCTCACGTTGGGGAACGCCGTGAAGTACTGCGCGAGGATGCCTGCCGCCTCCTCCACGGAGATCGAGAGGCGCTGTGAGAGCCCGTAGGCCTCCATGCCGTAGGCGAGACCGTAGGAGACCATCTTGGCCTTGGCGCGCTGCGCCGGGGTCACCTCGGATGGCTCCACCCCGAACACTCTCGACGCTGTCGCCGAGTGGATGTCGAGCCCGGTCCGAAACGCCTCGATCAGACCGGGGTCCTCGGCCAGATGGGCGATCACCCGCAGCTCGATCTGGTCGTAGTCGGCGACGAGCAGCTCGCAGCCCGACGCAGGCACGAAGGCCTCCCGGAACCGGCGCCCGAGCTCGGAGCGCGCCGGGATGTTGTGGAGGTTGGGCTGGTCGGACGACAGCCGGCCCGTCCTCGCCACCGTCTGGTTGAACGACGCATGGATGCGCCCGTCAGGGGCGACCTCCGCCAAAAGGCCGGTTCCGTACGTGGAACGCAGCTTCTCCACCTCCCTGTAGCGAAGGAGGGCGTCGACGATCGGATGGGCGTCGCGCATCTTCTCGAGCGTCTGGGCGTCGGTCGAGAAACCCGTCTTCGTCCGCTTCTGGGGGACGAGGCCGAGCGTGTCGAACAGGACGTGGCGCAGCTGCGGCGTGGAGTTGATGTTGAACTCCTCGCCGGCGAGCCGGAACACCTCGGCCTCGAGCGAGACGATCTCGTCGGTCAGCTCCTTGTTGATCGCCTCCAACTTGGCGGCGTCGACGCCGATCCCGACGACCTCCATGTCGGCGAGCACCCGTACGAGGGGGCGCTCGATCTCGGCGTAGAGACGCTCGGCGCCGGCCGCCACGAGCTCCCGGCGCAGCCCGGCGGCCACCGAAGCGACGAGCGCCAGACGGTCGGCCGCTCTCGCGGCCACCTCCTCACCGGCCCCCTCCTCCAGCACGAAACCCAGCTGCTCCCCGCCACCACCGGCCGCGCCCCGCCCGGCCGGGCCGCTCGCGGCGCCCGGCGTCACGCCGACCTGCTCGGCGAGGCGCTCGAGGGTCGCCTGTCCCTCTCGGGGGTCCGCCAGGTACCCGGCGACGGCGGTGTCGAGGTCGAGCCCGTCGAAGACGGTGCCGCTCGGCTGCAGCGCCCGCATCAGCTCCTTCGCTCGGTGGGTCACGACCCGGCCCACCCGGTCGCCCTCGCGGCATCCGAACACGGACGACAGGACGCCGTGCAGCGCCTCCTCGGCGACGAGGTCGCCCGGGAGCCATCCGACGACGAGCCCGCCGTCCTCTCCGGCGGCCGGCGAACCGTCCTCTTCGAAGGCGGGCAGACGGCTGAGGGCGAGGCCGACGATGGCCGACCGGCCGGCGGCGCCCGCCCACTCCGCCTCCACCCCGATCCCGGTGTCGCAGCCGTCGAGCTCCTCGAGGAACGCCCGGGCCGCCGGCACCGTGTCGAGGACGACCACCTCGGCCACGTGCAGGCCCTTTGTCGACGACGGGGCGGCCGCGGCGGGAAGACCGCTCTCGAGCCGGTCGAGGGCGGCGAGGATCCGCTCCTTCGGCACCCGGATCTCGAGCAGCGTGAACAGGCTGTTCAGGGCCTGGCGGTCCGAACCGCCGAAGCGCAGGTCCTCGAGCGAGAAGATGACCGGCACGTCCCGCACGAGCGGCGTCAATCGGGCATTCAGGCGGACCTGGTCCTCGAACTCGGCGAGCGACGCCCGCAGCTTCGGGGTCTGCTCGTCGAGGTGGGCGTACAGCTGGTCGATGGTCCCGTAGGCGTTGACGAGCTTGGCGGCGGTCTTCTCCCCCACGCCCGGCACACCCGGCAGGTTGTCCGACGGGTCGCCGCGCAGCGCCGCCAGCATCGGGTAGAGGGCCGGCGCGACGCCTGTCCGCTCGGCGATGCCCGCCTCGTCGTAGAGCACGTAGTCGGTGACGCCCCGCCTGTTGTAGAGCACCTTCACGTGAGGGTCGTGAACGAGCTGGTAGGTGTCCCGGTCGCCCGTCACGATGATCACGTCTTCGCCGACCGCCTCGAGCTGTGCGGCCACGGTGGCGATCACGTCGTCCGCCTCGTAGCCCTGCACCTCGAGCAGCGGCACGCCGAGCGACTCGACCATCTGGCGGATGAGGCCGAACTGCTCCCGGAGAGGCTCGGGGGTCTCCGACCGCCCTGCCTTGTAGTCCGGCTTCAGCCCGTCGCGAAAGGTCGGCTCCGATCGGTCGAAGGCGACGGCCATGCCGGCCGGAGAGTGGTCTTCGAGGAGCCGGCCGAGCATCCCCGCGAAGCCGTACACGGCCTGGGTCTGCTGGCCGGACGCCGTGACGAGGTCCGCCTCCTGCAGCGCGAACCAGGCGCGAAACGCGAGCGAGTAGCCGTCGAGCAGGAGGTAGGGGGCCACTCCGAGCATGCTACCGAGAGGGTCCGACAGCGGCCGGGTGCTTCGGTCGGCGACCGGCGGGAGCCTCGCCCGGGGCCTTTCACCAGGGCGACGGCGGTACCATCCGCCCGTGGCCAACGACGGCTTCCACCCTCCTTTGGAGGAATACCTCGAGGCGATCCACGCCCTCGAGGAGGAGGGGGTGACCGTCATCCAGGCGCGGCTCGTCGAGAGGCTCGGACACTCCGCCCAGTCGGTGTCCGAGATGGTCCACCGTCTCGAGGCCGAGGGCTACCTCGGGCGGGACGGCCGAGGGGTCCGCCTCACAGGACCGGGACGGGAGCGAGCCGAGAGCGTCGTGCGCAAGCACAGGCTGGCCGAGCGCTTCCTCGTGGAGGTGGTGGGTCTTCCCTGGCACCGGGCCCACATCGAGGCCGGACGCTGGGAGCACGTCATCTCGGACGAGGTCGAGGAACGGTTCGTGGCGATCCTCGGCAACCCCTCCACCTGCCCGCACGGGAACCCCATCCCGGGGGCCCCGCAGCCTTCGGCCTCGCAGCAGCCGCTCTCCGAGGCGGAGGCGGGCGCCCACGTCCGCCTCGCCCGCATCACCGAGCAGGTCGAGATCGACCTCGGGGCGCTCGAGTACCTGAGCGAGCACGGCCTCGTCCCCGGAGTCGACGCCACCGTGCGCTCGAGGGCGCCCGACGGAACGCTCACCCTCGAGCTGGCGGACTCCTCGGTGGCGCTCGGCCCGGCGATGTGCCGGCAGCTCTACGTCGTTCCCGCCTGACCGGGCGACCGATCGGCCGCGACCGGCCGGAGCTCAGGAGGGCGCGAGCTCCCCGTCGACGACGCTCTTCGCGATCTCCCGCATGGTCGTGCGCCGGTTCATCGCCGTCTGCTGGATGAACGAGAAGGCCTCGGACTCCGACATGCCCCGGTCGTCCATCAGCTTCCCCTTCGCCCGGTCCACCCACCTGCGCGTCTCGAGCTGCTCCTCGAGGGTGCGCTTGTCGTCCGCCAGGGCAGCGTTCTCGGCCTCGAGGGCCTGCATCTCGTTGAACCGCCCGAGCGCCACCTCGATCGCCGGGAGCAGCTCCTCCTGCTGGAAGGGCTTCACGAGGTAGGCGAGGGCGCCGGCGTCCCGTGCCTCCTCGATCAGGTTGCGCTGGCTGAACGCCGTGAGGATGAGCACGGCCGAGCGCCGGTCGGAGTTGATCTCCTTCGCGGCGGACAGCCCGTCGAGGCCCGGCATCTTGATGTCGAGGATGACCAGATCCGGCTGGTGCTCCTTGGCGAGCGCCACGGCCTCGTCGCCCCGGCCCGTCTCGCCGACCACTTCGAAACCCTGCTCCTCGAGGATCTCGCGCAGATCGAGGCGCACGATCGCTTCATCCTCGGCGATGACCACGGTCCTGGCCAACTTCTGCTCCTTCACTCGGGGGGACGCGACATCACGGAAACGTGGAGCCTTCGGCCGGCGGGCCGACGGGCGGGAACGGTCAGAGCACCAGCTTCGACAAGAGCTCGTCCTCGGCCCGCTCGAGCTCGACGACCCTCGCACGGGCGTCGTCACGCCCGCGCTGCATCGCCTCGGCGTGACGGCTCGCCTCCCGCCATTCGTGGTTGGCGAGCGGCGTCTCCGACACGAGCGAGCGGATGCGTGCGTCGTCCGCCGTCTCCATGAAGCTCAGCAGCTGCTCCTCGACGATCGCCAGCTCCTGGCGCGCCCGGACGAGCCGCTCGTGCACGTCGACGAGGCGCCGCTCGATGGCTTGCTGCTCCACAGTCGAAGTGTACGCGTGCAGTCGGCGCGCACGCCCCCCGGCGGCGCCGGGCCGAGGAGCCGGTCAGTGCAGCAGACCCATCCCGGCGACGGCGACGGCGGCGAGGAGGAGGGCGACGAGGTCGAGCCGGCGGAACGGGTGCGTCTCGGGCGCGACGGTCGGCACCCCGCCTCGTGCCTCGATCGCCTCGGCCAGCTCGCGCGACCGCCGCAGGGCGTTGGCGAGGGCGGCGAACATGATCTCCTCGGCCTCGCGCGAATAGCTGCGGGCGTCGCGCCGCCCGGCAGGCCGCCGCGATCGGCGGGCCGCAGCCAGGATGCGGGCCTCCTCGAGGAGGAGTGGCAGGCAGCGGATCGAGAGGGCGATCGCCCCGATCAGCTCGTCGACGGGCACGCGCAGGCGCCGGAACGGCGCCGTGAGGCGTCCGAGCGCCGGAGCGAGGTCGGCGAGCGGCGTCGTCCACGACACGAGCGCCGCCAGCGCCAGCACCTCGAGCCCGATGAGAGAGAAGAGCGCCCACTTGTCGACGCCCCCGAAGCCCACCACGACGTGACCGACGTGCACCTTCGGCCGTCCGCCCGAGACGAGCGCCAGCACGAAGGAGACGGCGAGGACGACGAAGACCCAACGCGGCAGGCGCGGGACCAGTCCCCGCGGCAGCCTCGCGACGAGGAAGGCGACGAGGAGGAGCACGGCGACGAGCCCGGCCGCCCTCCAGGTCGGCCAGAGGAGGAGGCCGACGGAGCAGGCGGTGAGGGCGAGGAGTTTCGTGCCCGCCCATGCCCGGTGGAGCGGGCTCGAGCCGGGCACGTAGCGGAGCACGTTGAAGTCGCTGAGGCGCCTCGCGCGGGCGAGACGGGACGACGCCCGTCGGGCGGCCCGGCGCTCGACCGGGTCGGGTTGCCCGTTCACCGCACGGCCCCCACGGCGGCCTCCGAGACGAGACGCCCCGCCTCGAGCACGACGAGACGCTCGCCGATCAGCTCGGCGTCGTCGAGGTCGTGCGACACGACGACGACCGTGAGGCGCTGCTCACGCCGCAGTCGAGCGAGCACTTCGGCGAGCGACCGGCGGGCCCGGTCGTCGAGCCCGGCGAACGGCTCGTCGAGCACGACGAGGTCCGGCTCGCGCACGAGGAGGCCGGCGAGGGCGACCCGGCGTTGCTCGCCACCGGAGAGCTCGTCCACGCGGCGCGGTCCCATCTCGTCGGGATCGAAGCCCACCGAGCGGAGCGCCCGACGAGCCGACAGCTCGTCGCCTGCGATCGAGACGTCGGCCATGACCGTCGAGCGCAACAGCTGCAGCCGGGCGTGCTGGAAGGCGATGCCGGCGCGCTCGGGCCTGTCCGACACCGGCTCGCCGCCGAGGAGCACGGCGCCCTCGGTCGGCGCCGTCAGGCCGGCGAGCAGCCAGGCGAGCGTCGACTTGCCCGAACCGTTCGCTCCGGTGACGACGACGCCCTCGGCGCGGTCGATCACGAGGTCGACCGGCTCGAGGGCGCGGTGGGCCCACGGCGTCCCGGCGGCGTACACGTAGCCGGCTCCCTCGAGCCGCATGAGGGCCTCGGTCGGCGCCGGCTCGGGCTCCTGTTCCGGTGCGGCCGCCGGTCGTGGGCGCGGGGCGTGGATGGCGGTGCGAAGGAGGGGTTTCGGGGAGATGGCAGGACCGGTCTCGACCGCCGACTCGTCGCCGGCGGGCGCGGCGTCTCCCACCGGGACGACCCGCCCGCCCTCGAGGCGGACCACCTCGTCGGCGCCGGCGGCCTCCTCGGCCCGGTGGGTGACGTGGACGACGGCCATCCCCGAGCTCGCCAGGCGGCGGAGCAGAGCGGTGACCTCCTCGCGCCCCTCCCGGTCGATCATCGCCGTGGCCTCGTCGGACACGAGGAGCCTCGGGTGGCGGGCGAGGGCGGCGGCGATCGCCAGGCGCTGCAGCTCGCCGCCCGACAACGTCGAGGTCTCCCTCTCCTCGAAACCCGACAATCCCACCTCGGCCAGCACCGCGCCCACGTCCGGGCGCTGCTCGAGGGGAAGGCCCCACCAGACGTCGTCACGTACCCGCACCCCGAGGACCTGGCTCTCGGGCCGCTGGAAGACCACCGCCGTGCCACCGTCCTGCCCGAGGCCCGCTGACCCGGCGCGGTCGACGACACCCGAGGTCGGCTCCTCCCGGCCGACGAGCAGCCGGACGAGGGTCGATTTGCCGGACCCGTTCGGACCGACCAGCGCGAGCAGCCTGCCCGGCCTCACCTCGAGGCTCACGTCGCTCAGGGCGTCCGCCTCCGCGCCCGGGTAGCGGAAGGAGACGCTGTCGAGGCGGACCGGGACGGGCTCGGGCGTGGCGCCCGAGCGTGGAGGCACCACAGGGTCCTCCACCGGCGCCACCGCGTGCTTGCGCATCTGGTTGAGGAACGGGCGCAACCGGACGCAGAGGAGGCCGACGCCGAGCACGAGCACGAACTCGGCGGCCGGCACCGAGAGGTACCAGTGCGAGATCGACCAGGAGAGGGCGGTGTCCCCGAAGGAGGCGGTCCGCGTCAGGCCGACCGCCGTCAGGACGTGGCGGGCGTCACGCCAGAGGATGCGCACCTGTGCGAAGGAGAGGCTGCGGAAGTTCTGCGACAGCCAGTCGACGAGCTCGCTCGCCGCCATGAGCGGGATGCCCGCCATGGCGGCGGTGAACAGGACGGAGGCCGAGGGCCGCCACCGGCGCCGGTAGGCGACGCCGACCGACGAACCGAGCGCCCCGGCGATGCCGGTCTGCAGGACGATGCCGAGGCCGCCGACGAGGAAGGCCACGCTGGCGGCGGCGATGACGGACACGACCGCCGCACGCAGCCGGTGACGGGTCGCAAGGAGCGCGAAGGGGATGACGGCGAGCGCCTGGAACACGCCGCCGAGCGGGGCGAACCAGCCGATCACCTCGAGCACGAGACCGAGATCGCCGAGCACGGCTGCCTCGGCGAGCTCCCCCGGCCGGAGGCGGCCGCGGGCGGGTCGCCGGCGGTGGGCGGCCCGCGGCGAGTCGGCGATCAGCTCCTCGGCCTGCTGCACCGGACCAGGGTGACAGATCCGCGGCGCGTGGTCGGCTCAGCCGTCTGCGGTGGGCAGGCCGAGGAGCGACGGGAGATTGCCCCTGGGCGGCCCCGCACCTGGCGTGAGAGGATGGGCCTGTCTTCGCTTCTCCGGCGGAGAGCGACAAGAGGGGGCTTCATGAAAGCAATTCCGACGGCGGCGCTTCGTCGCGCCTCCAGGCAGGTACTCGTGGTGGCCGGCGGGCTGATGCTTGCGCTCGGGGCACTCGTCGGGCTCTCGTCGGTGGCGGGCGCGACCGGGACGGTTCTCTATGCCGCCTCGGTCGGCCTAGGCGGGGCCAACTGCGTCGATCCGGCCGACGCCTGCACTCTGCCGGACGCGCTCAGCAGCGCGACGGCAGGCGACACCATCGATCTCGAGACCTCTGGCTCGACGTCGCACTACGTCGGCCAGTTCACCCTGGTCGGAGGCACGATCGGCTCGCCGATCACCATCCAGCCAGGCCCGGGCGTGTCCGATCCGACGCTCGACGGCGACGGCAGCGGTTCGGTGCTGACCATCGCGTCCGGCTACGCCGACGTCAACGGCATTACGGTGACGAACGGGTCGGCGGCCGACGGTGGTGGGATCAAGAACCTCGGCACCGCAAGCCTCACGAACGACACCATCACGGCCAACACGGCCAGCGGCGGTGGCGGTGGCGGGATCCTCAACTGGTTCGGGGCGACGATCACGCTCGCGGACGACACCATCTCGGGCAACACGGCCGCGACGTCAACTGTGGGAGGCGGCCTCTTCAACGCCGGCGGCACCGCCACGCTCACGAACGACACCATCTCGGGGAACTCGAGCGGCGACGACGGCGGGGGTGGCGGAATCGCGAACTACTACGGAGGGACGGTCACGCTCCTGAACGACACCCTGTCCGGGAACACGGTCGGTGCCTTCAGCGGCGGCGGCGGGGCGATCTACAACGACTCGGGCAGCACCGTCAACACCGAAGGAACCATCCTCTCCGGCCTGTCGGACGGCAGCCAGGCCAACACGACGGACTTCGAGCACATCGTGACCTTCACCGACAACTGCGCCGGTGGAGGCACCTACACCGACAACGGCTCCAACCTCGAGGACGACACGACCTGCTTCTCGAACCCGGACGAGAACGTCACCGACGCCGAGATCGCGCTGAGCGCCCTCGCTGACAACGGTGGTCCCACGATGACGGAGGCGATCTCGTCCGCGAGCGTTGCCCGCGCCATCGTGCCCGCCGCTGACTGCCCAGAGACCGACCAGCGCGGCGTCGCCCGGCCGTTGACGGGCTACTGCGACGCGGGTGCCTATCAGTTCGTGGTCCCGTCGCCGATCGTCATCATCACGACCCTCGGCACGTACGGCACGCCGCTCCAGCTCGAGACGTACGGGGTCACCGGCGGGTTGCCGATCTACTTCGTGACGCCCGGCAGCGCGGGTTGCTCGCTCAGCGACCTCACCGAGCTCGTCGCCTCGAGTCCTGGGACGTGCGTCGTCACCGCTGCCTTCAACGGCATGGAGTCCGCACCGACCCTGATCACGTTCCAACCAGCGGCCCAGGCGCCGCTCACCATCACGTCGACCTCGGGCACGTACGGGACGCCCCTCGCGCTGACCGCCAGCGGAGGCTCGGACGGCGGCGCCATCACCTACGGCGTCACGAGCCCCGGGACGGCGGGCTGCTCAGTGAGCGGCTCGAGCCTCTCGGCGACGAGCGCGGGCACGTGCACCGTCACCGCCACGATGGCCGGGAACGTCGACTACCAGCCTGTTTCCTCGGCAGCCACGACGATCACGATCGCGAAGGGGACGCAGGCGCCGCTCACCATCACGTCGACCTCGGGTAAGTACGGGACGCCGCTGGCGCTCAGCGCCTCAGGCGGTTCCGACGGCGGCGCCATCACCTACGGCGTCACGAGCCCCGGGACGGCAGGCTGCTCGGTGAGCGGGTCGAGCCTCTCGGCGACGAGCGCCGGGACGTGTTCCGTCACCGCCACCATGGCGGGGAGCTCCGGGTACAACCCGGTCTCCTCCTCACCGACGACGATCACGATCGCCCGCGCCGCCACGACGACCGTCCTCCACCTCTCGGCGGCGACGGTGACGTACGGGCACGAGCAGGTCGAGGTCCTCTCCGTCTCGGTCACCTCGGCCGCCGGCAAGCCGACAGGCACCGTGACGATCGGCGGGACGGGCTGCGTCATCACGCTCGTCGCCGGCAAGGGAAGCTGCGTGCTCACGAAGAAGGCGCTCGCCACGGGCACGCATCACCTGGTCGCCACCTACTCCGGCAGCACCGACTTCTCGTCGTCCAAGTCGTCGGGGGCAAAGCTCGTCGTGAAGAGGTAGGCGCCCAGCGCCTGGCCGAAGCAGGCTCGGGATGACGAACCAGGCGGACGTCGTCATCCCGAGCCGCCCAGGCGACTCGGTGCCCGGAGCGGGACTCGAACCCGCACGCCCTTTCGAGCAATGGATTTTGAGTCCATCGTGTCTGCCGATTTCACCATCCGGGCGGCCCGGCGAATCTACCAAGGCGCCGGGAGGCCTCATCGGATGTGGCGGCGCAAGTTCGCAGCCTCTCGCCCGTTGTCGAGGTGACACTCCACCACCACTGCGACACGGAATGGGAGGGAGCGATGTTCACCGACCCACGGATCCGCCGGAACCTCGGCGGGATCCTCCTCGCCGGCTACCTCGCCGCAGCGCTCGCCTTCGGGGCGGCGATGCCGACGGCCGCTGCCGCCGTGCGGGCACACGCCGGTGCGGCGCGACCGGCCGCGACGGCCTCGTCGAGCTACGGGGCCTGCCAGATCAGCGGGACTGCCAAGTTCACGCCTGGCCTCTCCACCACCTCGCGCACGGTGAAGTACACGTTCAAGGGCAAGTTCACCAACTGCCAGGGCAGCAACTCCAAGATCACGAGCGGAACGGTGACGGCGAGCGGGAAGGGCACCGAGGCCTGCTCGAGCGGAACCACGAAGGGGACGGCCACGATCCGCTGGAACAACGGCCAGACGAGCACGATCGCCATCTCGACGAACGGCGTCGGCAACGCCGTCGAAGTCTCCGGCACCGTGACGAAGGGCACTGCCTTCAAGGGCGACACGGCGACGGCTGTTCTCGCCTTCACCGCCAACCCGACGAGCTGCACAGGCTCGGGAGTGACGAGCGCTCCCTTCAACGGAGCAGGAGAGATCTCCTAACCCCGACTCCACCACCAGCGCGGCGAGCCCCGGCCACCGTCCGGGGCTCGTTCGCGTCACGGGGCGCTGCGCCTAGGCGTGGCGGTGGATCGCCTTCTCCACCTTGCCGGCCGCCTCGCGCAGCGCTCCCTTGGCCTTCTCGGCCTTGCCCTTTGCCTGGACGGACCGGTCCCCCGTGACCGAGCCGAGGTTTGCCTTGGCAGACCCGAGCAGCTTCTTCACCTTGCCTTCGATCGTCTTGGCCTCGCCCGTCACGACGGCCTCCTTTCGTGTCGTGCGCGCCCCGCGGCACGCGGTCGCTCCTCTCCGCGGTACCCGGTGGGCCGCTCGGGAGAACCCGAGTCGGCGGCGCCGGCTCGACGCCCGGCGACGGGCAGCCCACTACGTTCGGGCGCCGTGCCGGAGATCACCGTGGCGTGCTTCAACACCCATGCGGCGATCGACGGGTGGGGGCGGCCCTTCGACCTCGCTGCCGCGTGCGCCGCGCTCGAGGCCGACGTCCTCGTCCTCGAGGAGGTCTTCGCCCCGCGCGACGGCGTCAGCCAGGCTGAGGAGGTCGGCGAGCTGCTCGGCTATGCCGTCGTCGAGCTCCCGCTCGCCCGAGCCTGGCGGCGGGTCGACGAGCGCTCGACCGGGAAGGGCTGGGAGCCCTCGCGGATGGGGCCGCGTGGACGAAAGGCCCTGGTGGTCGGCGGGCAGGCGCCGCGCAGGCGGCAGATGGCCGCCTACGAGGAGGGCACCTGGGGCCTCGCCGTCCTGTCCCGCCTGCGAGTCGTCTCGTCGGAGGTGGTGCATCTCGGCAAGCTCCGACGGGACGCCACCCGGCGGGCGGCGTTGACGGTGCGGCTCTCGGCCCGGGGCGGCCAGGCACGGGATCTCATCGTGACGGGCACCCACATGGGTCACTTCAGTCACGGCTCGCTGCTCCATTTCCTGGCGCTCCGCCGGGCGCTGCCCCGTCGACACGTCCCGGCGGTCGCGGCCGGCGACATGAACCTGTGGGGGCCGCCGGTGAGCGCGCTCCTCGGCCGCCACTGGCGCCGCGCCGCCAGGGGACGGACGTGGCCCGCGCCCCACCCGCACAGCCAGCTGGACCACCTCCTCGTCACGCCGGAGGTCGAGGTGCTCTCAGGCGAGGTGCTGCGGGCCGGCAACTCGGACCACCGGCCCGTCCGCGCCCGCCTCAGCTGGGACTGAGCACCGGGCCGTAACCGACTCGCTCGTGCGGGGGTCTGTATCGTGCAAGAGCCGCCCGTGTTCCCGCGCGGCGGTGTCGTCCTCGAGGGGGAGTCGTGCTGGCCTTCACATTTCCCGGTCAAGGATCACAGCGGCCCGGGATGGGTGAGGTGTGGCGGGAGCATCCGTCCTTCGAGCTCGTCGAGCAGGCTTCCGAGGTGACGGGCCGCGACGTCGCCCGCCTCTTGCTCGCGGCGGACCAGGAGACCCTCACCCGGACCGACAACTCTCAGCTCGCCACCTTCGTCCTGAGCCTCGTCGTGCTCGACGCCGCCGAGCGCGTGGGGCTCGAGCCCGGGGCCCTCGCCGGCCACAGCCTCGGTGAGTACAGCGCCCTCGTCGCCTCCGGTGCCCTCGATTTCGAGGACGGCCTCCGGCTCGTGGCCGAGCGCGGCTCGGCGATGCAGCAGGCGTCCGAGGACTCCCCCGGCACGATGGCAGCAGTGCTCGGGTTGGAGGACGACGCCGTCGAGTCCGCCTGCGGGCTCGCCGAGGGGGACGTCTGGGTGGCCAACTACAACGCTCCGGGCCAGGTCGTCATCGCGGGAACGCACGACGCCGTCGCCGAGGCGGGCCGCATCGCGAAGGATCTCGGCGGCAGGAGGGTCCTCCCCCTTCCGGTCGGCGGCGCCTTCCACACGCCCCTCATGAGCCCCGCCCGCGACCGGCTGCGCAAGGCCCTCGCCGAGGTCGCCTTCCGCGCGCCGGAGCCGGCCGTGGTCGCCAACGTCGACGCCCGGCACCACGACGGCGCCGACGAGTGGCACCGCCTGCTCTCGGCCCAGCTCTGCAGCCCGGTCCGCTGGCGGCAGTCGCTCGACACCCTCTTCGAGAGCGCCGCGAACACCCTCGTCGAGATCGGCCCGGGCAACGTCCTCACCGGCCTCGCGCGCCGGGTCCTGCCCGGCGACGCCGTGGCGGTCTCGGTGTCCACCCCGGACGACCTCGACCGGTTGATCGAGATGCTCGCAGGGCACAGCCCTGCGGTCCAGGCGGCGGCGGAGGCCCGCACCGGTGAGCGGTTCCACATCTTCGAGCGCCTGGTGCTGTCCCCCGCCGCCGGGCTCTTCGAGCCGGATCCGAGCGTCACCTCGCTCATCCCCGGCGCCGGCCGTGGGACGCGCCAGCCAGTCACGGTGGAAGTGGGCGGCCTGATCGGCCTCGTGGGGTCGACCGAGGTCCGCTCCGCCTTCGAGGGCTCTCTCGAAGGGGTGCTCGTGCTACCCGGCGAGCGGGTCACGACCGGCCAACCGGTCGCCTGGCTGCGAGCGGCGGCGTCCGAGGCGGCGGCCAAGTGACCGGCGGGGCGGCCAGGCCGAAGCTCCCCGGCGCCGCCATCACGGGATGGGCGGCCGCCCTTCCGGACACGGTCGTGACGAACGCCGACTTCGAGGCGCGCCTCGACACCTCGGACGCCTGGATCGTGGAGCGGACGGGCATCCGGGAACGGCGCTTCGGCGGCACGACGAGCGGCCTCGCGGTCGAGGCGGGCCGGGCGGCTCTGAAACAGGCCGGCGTCGAGGCCTCCGACGTGGACCTCCTCATCCTCTCGACGACGACCCCCGACAAGAAGGTGCCGGCCACGTCGTCGGCCGTCCATGCAGAGCTCGGGTGCCGGGGCGCCGCGTTCGACCTCAACGCGGCCTGTGCGGGTTTCGTGTACGCACTCGTGGCGGCCGTGTCGATGTTCCAGGCCGGTTTCCAGCGTGCCCTCGTCATCGGGTCCGACACGCTCTCCCGCATCACCGACCAGGAGGACCGGGGCACCGCCGTGCTGTTCGCCGACGGGGCCGGCGCCGTCGTGGTCGAGGCCGTCCCAGGGCGCGAGCTGGTGCTCGCCCACGACCTCGGCCTCGACGGCTCCCTCACGACGATCCTCTACTGCGACCACGGGGAATTCATCAAGATGGAGGGCAAGGAGGTGTTCCGCCGCGCCGTCCGGGCGAGCGTCGATTCCGCGCTCGACGTGCTCGGCGCAGCCGGCGCCACCGCCGACGACGTCGCCCTCTTCGTCCCCCACCAGGCGAACCAGCGCATCATCGACGCCGTCGCGGGCCGTCTCGGCATCCCGCCGGAGCGCTGGGCCATCGTCCTCGACAGGATCGGCAACACCTCGTCGGGCTCGGTCCCGATCGCCGTGGCCGAGGCGGCCGACGAGGGCCGGCTCCACGACGGCGACCTCGTGCTGCTGTCGGGGTTCGGCGCCGGGATGACGTGGGCGTCCGCCCTGATTCGCTGGGGCGGCCCGTGAGCGACCCGTCGACCGGCGGCCGCGTCGCCCTCGTGACAGGTGGCAGCCGAGGTATCGGTCTCGCCGCCGCCCGGCGACTGCAGGCGAACGGCTTCCGGGTCGCCGTCACGTGGCGCACCGACGAGCCGAAGCCACTGGAAGGCGCCGATGGGAGCGTGCCTCTGTTCCCGGTGCGCTGCGACGTCACGGTGCCGGCGGAGGTCGACGAGGCCTTCGACGCCGTGGAGGCGCACTTCGGGCCGGTGGAGGCGCTCGTGTGCTGCGCCGGCATCACCGACGACACCCTGCTCCTGCGCATGACCGACGAGCGGTGGAGCCGCGTGCTCGACACGAACCTCACGGCGGTCTACCGGGTGACCAAACGTGCCGTCGCGAGGATGGTTCGAGCCCGCTACGGGCGCGTCGTCCTCGTGTCCTCGGTCATCGCCTACCTCGGCTCTGCCGGCCAGACGAACTACGCCGCGAGCAAGGCCGCCCTCATCGGGTTCGGTCGATCGCTCGCACGGGAGCTCGCCGGGCGCAACATCACCGTCAACGTGGTGGCTCCGGGCGTAGTGGCCACAGATATGATCGCTGCGCTCGGCAGCGAGCGCGTGAGCGCGCTGGAGTCGATGGTGCCGCTTGGCCGGGCGGCGTCGCCGGATGAGATCGCCGGCGCCATCGCCTTCCTCGCGAGCGACGACGCCTCCTACGTGAGCGGGGCGGTGCTGCCGGTGGACGGCGGTCTCGGGATGGGGCATTGACAAGGAGTGACCAACGTGGACAACGACGCCACATTCGAGAAGTTCAAGACCTGCGCCGTCGAGGTGCTCCAGGTGCCGGAGGACAAGCTGACCCTCGGCGCCAGGTTCCAGGCCGACCTTGAGGCCGACAGCCTCGAGGTCGTCGAGCTCGTGATGGCGCTCGAGGAGGCCTTCGACATCACGATCGAGGAGAGCGAGCTCGACGGCGTCGAGACGGTCGGCCAAGCCTTCGAGATCGTGACCTCGAAGCTCTGATGCCGCCCCCGGCGCCGATCCGGAGGCGCGTCGTCGTCACCGGGCTCGGGGTCGTCTCCTGCGCCGGGATCGGCCTCGACGCCTTCTGGGAGGGGCTGCACTCGCCGGCCCCGCCCGGCGAGCACCGGGTGCACGACTTCGACCCGTCTTCATGGTTCGACGTCAAGGCCGCGAGGCGGGCGGACCGTTTCCAGCAGTTCGCTGTGGCGACGGCCCAGATGGCGCTCGACGACGCCGGGGACCTCTCGATCGACCCCATGCGCGCCGGCGTCGTGCACGGCACCGGCGTGGGCGGGCTCGAGACGCTCGAGACCCAGGTCGGCGTGCTCAACGAGAAGGGGGAACGCCGTGTGTCCCCGTTCCTCGTCCCGATGATGATGTCGAACGCCGGCGCGGCGGCCATCTCGATGCGTTTCGGCTGGCGGGGCCCGTGCGAGACGATCGTGACCGCGTGCGCCGCCGGCTCCCAGGCGATCGGGGCGGCCCTCCGGCTCATCGCATCGGGACGGTGCGACGCCGTCATCTCCGGGGGCGCCGAGTGCGCCATGACGCCGATCGGCCTGGCAGCCTTCCGCAACATGACGGCCCTGTCGACGACCGGCGTCTCGCGTCCCTTCGACGCGAGGAGGGACGGCTTCGTGATCGCCGAGGGCGCCGCCTCGCTCGTCCTCGAGGAGCTCGAGCACGCGAGGGCGCGGGGCGCACGCATCTACGCCGAGCTTCTCGGGGCCGCTTCGACGGCCGACGCCTACCACATCACGGCGCCGTCGCCGGGGGGCGCCGGCGCCCTCGCCTGCATGGAGCTCGCCCTCGAGGACGCCGGCGTGGCGCCCTCCGAGGTCGAGCACGTCAACGCCCACGGCACCTCGACCCCCCTCAACGACCTGGCGGAGGCGGAGGCGATCGAGAAGCTCTTCGGTCGTGCCGGCCCGCTCGTCACCTCCATCAAGGGCGTGACGGGCCACTCGCTCGGCGCGGCCGGCGCCATCGAGGCCGCCGCCTGCTGCCTCACGATCGACCGCAAGCAGGTGCCACCGACGGCCGGCCTCGAGCAGCTCGACCCCGAGATGCACATCGAGGTGGCCGCCGGCGGCCCCCGCCCGTACCGCGGCGGCGCCGTGCTGTCGAACAGCTTCGGTTTCGGCGGCCACAACGGTTGCCTCGTGTTCGCACCACTAGCCTCGACACCCTGAAATCGCAGCCGCCCGGGGCCGGCAGACGGTCCCCCGACGATCTCCCTCCTGTTCGGTCCCCCTCCGGGCCATCCGGGCAGCCCGAGCCCTCTGGGCCGTCCGGGCCGTCGGACTCCACCGCCGACGAGCCCGGCGCCGGAGCATCGCCCGACGGGGCCACGGGCGACGTCGAGCTGTTCTCCTTCACCGAGCGCGGCCCCTGGGTGGTCGACCCGGACGACCTACCTTGGTGCCGCGACGTCCCGGCCCTCCGGCGGCGCTGCCGGGCGTCGATCCCCCACCTGACCCGTCGCCGGCGGGTGCCGCCCTCGCGCCGCATCGCCCGGGTGTCGAGGAAGCTCGGCGGCGCGCTCGGCGGCTGGTACCTCGTCGACCGCCGCCGGGGCAAGGAGCACTCGCGCTCCGCGCTGTCGCGGCGCCTCCGAGAGGCGTTTTCCGACCTCGGGCCGACCTACATCAAGCTCGGACAGATCCTCTCCTCGGGCGAGGGCATCTTCCCCGAGGAGGTCGTCTCCCAGTTCCGACTGCTCCGCGACCGCGTGCCGGCCGAGCCCTTCGAGGTGGTGCGCTCGACCCTCGAGGCGGAGCTCGCCGGCCCCCTCGACTCGGTCTTCTCGAGCTTCGACACTGAACCGATCGCGGCCGCCTCCATCGCGCAGGTGCATCGAGCGTGCCTCGTGACCGGTGAGGAGGTGGTCGTGAAGGTCCAGCGCCCCCGGGTCTCCGACCTCGTGCGCCACGACCTCGCCGTCATGAGCTTCCTCGCCCCACACCTCGTCGGGCGCATCCCCGTCGCGGCCCTGGCCAACCCGCCCGCCCTCATCGAGCTCTTCGCCGAGACCATCGTCGAGGAGCTCGACTTCCGGATCGAGGCGGCGAGCATGCTCGACATCGGCCGGGTGCTGGCGCTCACCCATCAGCGCTCGATCATCGTGCCGAGACCGCATCCGCGGCTCGTGACTCGGAGGATGCTCGTGATGGAGCGCCTCTCCGGCTTCGCCTGGGACGACGTCGGCGGCATGCGCCAGGCCGGGATCGACACCCCTGCGGTGCTGCGCAGCGAGGTGATCTCCTTCCTCGAAGGGGCGCTCCTGTACGGGGTCTTCCACGGCGACCTCCACGGAGGCAACCTGTTCGTGCAAGAGGGCGGTCGGGTCGCCCTGCTCGACCACGGCATCACCGGGCGCCTCGACGAGCCGCAGCGGCAGGCCTTCCTCCGCCTCCTCGTCGGCGGGACGACCAACGACGTCGTCACTCAGATCGAGGCCCTCCGGACCCTCGGGGCGCTTCCGCCCGACGCCTCCACCGAGCAAGTGATTCGAGATCTCGGCCTCGACAAGCCGGCCCAGGACCTGACGCTCCTCTCTGCCGACGAGCTGACTGCCCAGATCCGGGACCTCACGCGCCAGCTCCTCGCCTACGGGGTGCGCCTGCCGAAGGAGCTCATGCTCTTCGTGAAGGACCTGCTCTTCCTCGACGGTGCGGTCGCCACGATGGCGCCCGAGATCGACCTCCTCGGCGAGGTCGCCGTCATCGCCGCCTACTTCGCCCAACGCCACGGCGCTCGCATCGCCGAGGAGGTCGGGGTCGACGTCCGTCGCACGCCGATCGACCTCGACGGTCTGCGGGCATCGATGGGGCTCTCGACCGACACCCGCCAGATCACCTACCGGGAGCTGCAGCAGCGCCGCGAGGTGCTGCGTGCCAAGCTCGAGAGCGACTCGCCGGGCCCGAGGAGGACCGGACCGAGCTGACTCGCGCCTGGCGCTTGGTTGCCGCCCGGCCAGGCCGCTCGGCAACCGGTCAGCGATGCTTTCCCACTTTAAGTGGTCGGTGCGCTACACTCTGTGCCATCAGACGGCACGCGTCCCCCCGGACGAGCGACGAGAAGCGCGCCTCAGACGATCCGCCTGACGGCGGGGCAGCCGGCGACGCCTATCTGCTCGTCTGCTCCGACGGCGAGACGATGCCCTTCGGCGCCTGCGACTACCACGGCAGCGCCGCCGACCAGTTGCTCGGCCAGCCTGTGGTCGGGTGTTCCGTCGTCGCGGGCGGCTACCTCGTCTGCGCGGCCGACGGGGCGGTCCTGACCTTCGGGGCGGCCCGCTACTTCGGGGCCGCCACCTCGAGCCCGCTCGACCACCCTGTCGTCGGGATGGCGACGCGTGACGACGGGCGGGGCTACTGGCTCGTCGGGGCCGACGGGTCCGTCTACGCCTTCGGGGCAGCCGAGCACTTCGGCTCGGCCCGCAGCTACCCCCTCGAGCACCCGGTCGTCGGGATGGCGGCCGCCCCCGGCGGCGCCGGCTACTGGCTTGTCACCCGGGACGGCATCGTCTTCGACTTCGGCGACGTGAAGGCGGACGAGCGACTGGCGCCTTCGGACATCTCGGCACCGGTCGCCGGGATCGCCGGCACGGCCGACGGTGGCGGTTACTGGATCGTCCTCAAGGACGGCGCAGTCTTCGCCTTCGACAACGCCGAAGCGCTCGGGCGGGCCGACGAGTCCGAGTCGGCGGTGGTCGGCATCGCCGCCACCGGGCGGAAGGACGGCTTCTTCGTCGCTCGGAGCGACGGCACTGTGCAGGGTTTCGGGAACGCGGAGCTGCACGGCGACGGACGGGAGCGCATGTTCAACCGCGTCGTCGTCGGCATCGCGGCGGGCGCCGCCCGGGTCTCCGTCGGCGCCTGAGGCCCCTCTCCCCGCTCCTCCCCGAGATCAGCCGCTGACCTCCCGGAAGTCGATGATCAAGGTCTGCCCGGTCGAGGCGCGCACTCCGGTCACGAATTCGAGGGCGAGCGGGATCGTCAAGCCGTTCTCGGACGCCCTGCAGGTCACATCCACCGTCTGTAAGTCGCTGTAGCCCGCCAGGCGCCTCGAGTACGCGGCACCGGGGGGTGGGGCGGATCGGTACGTGCACGACGTCAGGTGCAGGCTGCTGCTGAACCCACGGCAGCTCGGAACGCCCGTGTGCAGCGGGCTCTCACCGATGAGACCGATCGCCGCCTGACAGTTGCCCACGTTGAAGTCGTGGACGAACGCCTGGGCGAGCCCGACTGGCGATCCCGCGCTCGACTGCGCTCCCGCCCAGGCGAACAGCCCCATCATGGCGAGGATCGGCACGACGAGCAGTCCCATCGCGAGGCGCTGCCTTGATGACGAGGCCATTCTCCGAGCGTACCGGCTCCCCCTGGGCTGGGCAGGTGCCGTTCCGCCAGGTCGCCCGGGCGGGCCTCGAGCAGCAGATCATGGGTGACACAACCGTCTGCGAACATCGTCGGCGACGGGATCGTCCCGAGCGCTCCCTCCTTCTCGCACCGCTTCGAGCGGCGCCCCCTCGACAGGCTGCGCTCATGGGAGGTGCGAGATGCACCACACGTTCGACGACCACGTCGCCGAGATCCTCGCCGACGAGATCTCCGGCTTCGACGACCACTACTACGACCTCGTCGAGCTCTACGACGGGGATCTCGATGCAGAGATCCTGCTCATGGAGTTGGCCGACTTCGTCTCGGACCTGCTGATCACGCGGCAGGACGACGGTCGCCTCGAGCAGTGCGCCGCCGCGATCGAGGAGGTGGCCGCCCTACCACGAGAGGGCGCCCGCTTCGTGCTCGACTGCTTCCTCGCCGAGCTCCCGGCGGCGGTGCTCGAGCGGCTGCGTCCGATGCTCGGACCACGCACGGGCGCGCTGGCGAGGTTCCTCGAGAGCCGACGAGCGGCTGCCCGCCTCGCTCAGCCCCGCAGTGTGGCGGGCAGCGCGGCCTCGACCGCGTCGATGCAGCGTTGACGCAGGGCAGACATCTCGGCGTCGGTGAGGGTGTGGTCGAGAGCGCAGAAGCGCAGCCTGTAGGCCAGCGACCTCGCTCCCGGCGGGACGGCGTCGCCCCGGTACACGTCGAACAGCTCCACCGACTCGCACAGCTCCGTGGCGGCTTGACGGAGCGTCCGCTCGAGACGCGCCGCAGGCACCGACTCGTCGAGGACGAAGGCGAGGTCGATGTCGCTCGAGGGATACCGGCTCACCGGTCGCGCCGCACTCGGCCGGCGTGGCGCGCTGACCAGCCTGTTCACGTTCACCTCCAGCCAACCGATCCTGTCGTGCGGCAGCCCGAAGGCCCGCACCACGTCCGGGTCGACTTCGCCGACGGTGCCGAGGAGGGTGCCCGGCCCACTGTCAGGAGCCTCTCCCGACGAGCGGCTGCCGCCTTCATCCGGCACCCCTTCGTCGCTCACGACGAGACGGGCGGACCGCGCCAGGTGAAGGCCCGCCAGCGCGCCGCCCCCTCCCTCGGGTCCGTCGGTCGGCTGGACGATGTCCACGCCGACGATGCCGAGGGCGTCGCAAAGGGCCCGCCACGCAGTGACGGCCGCTGCGGCGTCGTCCCCCTCTCGGGCGAGGACGAGGGCCACCCGCTCACGCTCGTCGGGCAGCACGACGTCATCGGCAGACACGTCGTCGGGAAGTCGCCGCAAGGAGAAGACGTCGCCGACCTCGAACAGGCGCAGCCACGGGTTCCGATGGCCGGCGTTGTGCCTGAGGGCACCGAGCAGCCCGGCGAGAAGTCCGGCACGCAGGGCCGACTCCTCTGCCACCATCGGGTTGGCCAGGCGAACGAGCTCCTCGTCGAGGCCGACCCGGGCCTGGTCGGCGGGGTCGACGATCGAGCTCGTCCACGCCTCGTGGGCTCCGAGCCCGGAGAGCACGCGCCGGACTCGACGGCGCAGCGACTGGACCTCGTCGAGGCGACCCACGAAGGGCGAGCGGCGTTCCGTCCTCGGGATCTTGCGGTAGCCGTACGTCCGGGCGACGTCCTCGATCACGTCGACCTCCCGGCCTACGTCCGGCCGCCAGGAAGGAACGGTCAGCGCCAGCGCCGGCTCGCCGCCGCCGCCGGCTGCGGCAGCGGCAGCGGCAGCGGCACCGGCCGCCTCGTAGCCGATCGGCTCGAGCAGCTTCATCATCTGCTCCGCCTCGAGCGACGTCCCGAGCAGCTGGTTGACCCGTGCCGGACGGAGCTGGACGACGACTCGCTCGAAGCGGACCGGAGCGTCGTCGAGAAGGCCGCGGTTCAAGACCGGCTCCGGCGCGCCGGCCGCGCGGCAGGCGTCACGGATCAGCTCGCAGACCCGCAGCGAGGCGCGCTCGACGCCCTCGGGGTCGACACCGCGCTCGAAGCGGATGGAGGCCTCCGTGCGCAGGCCGAGCGACCGCGCGGTCCGCCCGACCGCCACCGGGAGGAACAGCGCCGCCTCGAGCAGGATCGCCGTCGTCTCGTCGCCGATCTCGGACGACTGGCCGCCCATGATGCCGCCGATGCCGACCGGTACATCGTTGGCGTTGCAGATCAGGCAGTCGAGGCCCGTCAGCGGGTCGCCCTCACGCGGGCTGCGCGTCCCGAGGAGGCGCGTCTCGCCGTCGAGGGTCACGAGCGACTCGCCTCGGTGCGCCGCCCGAGCGATCAGACCGTGCCCCCCCAACTGCGAAAGGTCGTAGGGGTGCGTCGGTTGTCCGAGCTCGAGCATCACGTAGTTCGACGCGTCGACGGCGCAGTTGATCGGCCGCATGCCGGCGAGCGTCAGGCGTCGCTGCACGAGCGGCGGCGACGGCACGATCGTCACGCCGGTGAGCACGCGGGCCGTGAGCCGCAGGCAGAGCTCGGGCGCCTCGACCTTGACCGACGCACCCTCTGAGGCCGGCGGTTCCGATTCCTCGAACGAGGGGCGCGGCAAGTCGAGCGGCAGTCCGTAGTGGGCGGCGAGGTCGCGGGCGACGCCCGCCATCGAGAGGCAGTCCGGGCGGTTCGGCTCCACGGCGAGGTCGAAGACGGCGTCGGGCCCGATGCCGAGGTGCTCGGTGAGCGGGGCGCCGAGCGCCGCCGTCGGGGCGGCGCCGGCACCGGGGCGCTCGAGCACCAGGAGACCGGCGTGGTCGTCGGCCAGGCCGAGCTCCTTCGGCGAGCAGAGCATGCCGTGGCTGGTGACGCCGCGCATCGTGCGCTTCTCGATCCGTACGCCGCCCGGGAGCTCGAGGCCGGCTGCGATGAAGGGCACGACGTCGCCGACCTCGAAATTCCACGCCCCGCACACCACCTCGGTGGTCGCTCCGCCCCCGAGGTCCACCTGGACGCGCCGGATGCGGTCGGCGCCCTCGATCGGGTCGATCGCGAGCACCTGTGACACCACGACGTCCTCGAGGCCCTCGCCGACGAACTCCACGCCCTCGACGACGAGGCCGAGCGAGTCGAGCTCAGCTGACAGTTCGCGGACCGACTCCCGGTCGGTCGCCGCCGCAGCGAGCGGCGTGTACGCCTTCAGCCACGACAGAGGGGCGCGCACTCGTCGACCTTTCGCTCAGAACTGCTCGAGGAACCGGACGTCGTTCTCGATGAACGAGCGGAGGTCGGCGATGCCGTGTCGCATGATCGCCAGGCGGTCGATGCCGAAGCCGAACGCGAAGCCCGTCCACTCCTCGGGGTCGACGCCGGTTGCCTCGAAGACGGCGGGATGGACCATGCCGCAGCCTCCGAGCTCGATCCAGCCGGTCCCGGCGCACGTGCGACAGCCCGTACCGCCGCAGATCGTGCAGGAGATCTCGAACTCGGCCGACGGCTCGGTGAAGGGGAAGTAGGCGGGACGCAGTCGGGAGCGCACCGTCTCCCCGAAGATGGCGTGCACGAAGGTGTCGATGGTCCCGGCCAGGTCGCCGAAGGTGACTCCCCGGTCGACGACGAGCCCTTCCAGCTGGTGGAAGACGGGCAGGTGGGTCGCGTCCGGGGTGTCCCGCCGGTACACCCGCCCGGGCACGACGGCGTAGATCGGCAGCTCGCCGCGTTCGAGCAGGTGGATCTGCACCGGGGAGGTGTGCGTCCTCAGAAGCACCGTCTCCGGCGCGCCGACGTCGACGAAGAACGTGTCGACAGAGCTCCTCGCCGGGTGATCCGCCGGGATGTTGAGCGCCTGGAAGTTGTACCAGTCGGTCTCGACCTCGCCTCCCTCGGCGATCTCGTAACCCATGCCGACGAACACGTCTTCGAGCTCCTCGCGCACGCGGGTGACGAGATGGAGGTGTCCGGGTCCCGGCGCAGGAGGAACCTCGGTGAGGTCGAGACGGTCAGCGGCGAGCCGCGCCGCCCTCTCTGCCGCCGAGTACTGCTCCCGCTTCGCCTCGACGGCCGCCTCGATGCGCCCCCGCACCTCGAGCAGCCGCTGGCCCGCCTCGGGCCGGTCCGCCGGCTCGAACGATCGCAGCTGCTGGTAGAGGCCGGCGAAGCGTGAACGCCGTCCGACGGCGTCGCGCTCGGCCTCCTCGAGCGACGCGAGATCGGTGGCGGCCTCGACGCGCGCCAGCGCTTCCTGCTCGACGTCGGCGAGCTCCGTCGGCCCTAAGGGGGTCACGCCCACCGACGCGTCGGAGCCGGTGTGCTGGTCGGGCGCCATCCCGCAGATGCTACGAGAGCCCGGCTTCGGCGGGCGAAGCCGGCGTGGCAACCCGGCCGACCCGACCGCCCGAGCCCTGCCGCCGCTGCCTCGCCGCCTCGAAGCAGAGCACCGTCCCGGTCATGGCGACGTTCAACGACTCGGTGCCCGGGGCCATCGGGACCGTGACGACCCCGTCGACCTCGGCCATCACCGCCTCGCCGAGGCCGTTCGCCTCGTTGCCGAGCAGCAGCGCGACGTCGCCGGACCAGTCGGCCGTCGAGTAGTCCTCTCCGTCGCGGGCCGCGGTCGCGACGAGACGAAACCCGCCGGATCGAAGCGCCGCCAGCGTCTCTCCCTCGCCGGCCGTCCGCACGACCGGGACCTGGAAGACGGCACCGGCGCTCGCCCGGACCGCCTTCGGGTTGAAGGGGTCGACCGTGCCGGCGACGCAGACGACGGCGAGCGCACCCGAGCCGGCGGCGCTGCGCATGAGGGCGCCGAGGTTGCCAGGGTCGCGGACGTCGACGCAGACGAGGAGGAGGCGGCCCGGCGTGGCACCGGGCGGCTCTGCCGGAGCCTTTCCAACAGACGCCGCGGGTGCGTCCAGCGACGGCGGACGCACGATCACCTCGGCGAGAGGCCGGTCGAGGGCACCGACCACGGCGCAGACCGGCTGGGGCGTCACCGTGTCGGCAACCCGCTCCATCGTGCCTTCTGTGAGCTCGAAGATCCGTACGCCGGCGCGGTGGGCGCGCTCGGCGAGCAGGGCGACGTCGGGCTCTTCACGGCCCTCGCTGGCGATGAAGAGCGTCTCGACCGGCGCGCCGGACTCGAGCGCGGTGCGTATGACCCGGATGCCTTCGGCCACAAAGGCCCGTTCGGACTGTCTGAAGGTCGCCCCGCGGAGGAGTCGCCGGAGCCGTTGGACGCGCTGGTGGCGAGGGCCGAGCGCTGGCGTCAGGAAGCAGCTCCCGACTCGCCGGCGGCGGTCTCGCCATCGGCGGTGGCCGCCGGCTCGGCATCCGCGGCCGGCTCGGCATCCGCGGCCGGCTCGGCATCGGCTGATGCGCTCTGTGCCGAGGCCCGTGCCCTGGCCGGGCGCTTCGCGGGCGTCGCAGCCGCGGCTTCCTCGGAGACCGCGACGGGGCCACCGGTCTCGAGCGACCCGTCCACGTCGGCGGCGGCCTCGGCAGCGGCGGTGGCCGCACGCTTCGTCCGCGTCGCCGGCTTCCCGTCGCCGTCCGACCCCGCGCCGTCCGACCCCGCGCCGTTCGACCTGGCACCGTTCCCGTCCACCGCCGAGCCGACGGCGACCTTCACGAGCGCACTGAAGGCCTGCGGGTCCCGAACCGCGAGGTCGGCGAGGATGCGCCGGTCGACCTCGACGCCCTCTGCGTGCAGCCCGGCGATGAACCGGCTGTAGGTCGTTCCGTTCATCCGCGCCGCCGCGTTGATCCGCTGGATCCAGAGCTGGCGGAAGTCGCCCTTGCGCGCCCGCCGGTCCCGGTAGGCGTACTGGAGCGAGTGCATGACCTGCTCGTTCGCGGCCCGGAACGACCGCGACTTGTTGCCGTAGAAGCCCTGAGCGCGTTCCAGGACCGTCCTGCGGTGCTTCTTGCCGTGGACGGCGCGCTTCACCCTTGCCATCTGGGGCTCCTTTCCTTCGTGCTGTGTGCAGAGACTCGTGACTGTCGGGCGGCGGGCGGCCTGCCCTGCCGACCACCGGCTGGCGCAGGGCCGGCCGGTCGTCGGGCGCTCAGATGCCGAGGAGGCGGCGGACCTGCTTGCGGTCGCCCTTGGAGAGCTCGACCTCTCGGGCGAGCCGACGGGTGCGAGTGGACGCCTTCTTCTCGAGCTCGTGGCTCCGCATGGCCTGGCGGCGCCGGATCCTCCCGGTGCCCGTGATCTTGAAACGGGCCGCTGCGCCCCGGTCTGTCTTCGTCTTCGGCATTTCGACTCCTACTCCCCTGTCCTCGACCCGCTCGTCTCCGGCCGGCTCGTCACGGGCCGATCCCCGCTCACCCCGTTGGTGAGCACCGGCTCACCTGCCGGCTCAGCCGGACCTCCGACCACGCCGGCCGGCGGCGGCCCGTTGCCGGCAGCCGCCTGCGCAGCCGCTTCACTCTCGTTTCCTGCCTTCGCTGCACTCGACTGCCGGGCTCGGCGGTCGGGGGCGAGCACCATCACCATGTTCTTGCCGTCGAGCCTGGCCTCGGACTCGACCTTGGCCGTGCCGTCCACCCGCTCGGCGATCCGGTCGAGGATTCGCTTGCCCAGTTCCTGGTGGAAGACCTCGCGGCCCCGGAACATCACGGTCACCTTGACCTTGTGCCCGTCGTTCAGGAACTTGAGCACCTGCCGGGTCTTGGTGTCGAAGTCACCCTGGCCGATCTTCGGCCGGTACTTCATCTCCTTGATCCCGACGTTGCTCGCCTTGCGCCGAGACTCACGGGCCCGTTGCGCCGCATCGAACTTGAACTTTCCGTAGTCCATGATGCGGCAGACGGGCGGGTTCGCGAGAGGCGCCACCTCGACGAGGTCCAGGTCCCGCTGCTGTGCGATGAGCAGGGCCTCTGGGAGCGACTTGATCCCGAGCTGGCGACCGTCCTGGTCGACCAGTCGAACCTCTCGAGCTCGGATGCGATCGTTGATCCGGGGCTCGTTGGTGGTTGGTTCGTTGGTGATCGGCTGTGCTTCCTCTCGCTCAGGCCATGGTCAGCCATGGCTCGACGAGGGGAGGCGTCCTGCGCCAGCCGTCGTGTCGACCCGGCGCACTCGGCGTGCCCTCGACGGCACTTGGAACGGTGGCCGGGTGGGAGGCGCACGGGCGCAGCTCCGCTTCCCCTGTTTTGTCAGCCCCTTAGGCTAGCAGCGATGAGCAGCCTCTGGACACCCGGCGGGGAGCACCGCGTGCCCCGTGAGCCGGCCGACGAGGTGGCAGGGGGCCCGCCTTCGCCGGACGACGCACCACGCTCGGCCGGCTCGCCGCTCGCGCCGGGCGACGAGGGCGCCGTCGGCCCCGAGGAAGGGCTGAGCGAGGCGGACCTCCGCAGGCTCACCGCCGAGCTGGCGGCCGCCCCTGCCGAGACGGTCGTGGCCAACCACTGCTACGGCCTGTTCGAGCTGGCTGCGCTCCATCTCTCGGTGGCACCGCCCCAGCTCGCCAAGGCCCGGCTCGCCATCGACTCGCTCGCCCTGCTCGTCGAGGGTCTCGGGGACCGCCTCGGCGAACACGCCGGCGAGCTGGCGGCGGCGCTCGACCAGCTCCGCCTGGCCTACGTGCGGGTCGCCGACGCCCAGGCGACGGCACCCGGGAGCGACGGCGCGTCCGCCGGGCCCCCGGCCTGAGAGCCCGCAGGCTCCTCGCCGCGGCCTACAGCCAGCGCTCGAGCTCGATCTCGTCCTCGATCGGGATGCCGCCTTCGCCGAACTCGGGGATGCCCGGCTTGAGCAGGCGGGCGCCCGCCACGGCACCCTGGTGCACCGCCACCAGCCGGAGCCCACGCCGGAGGTAGAACCCGAGCGCCGACACGTTGTCGTTGGTGGCGATCAGCCACAGCCGCGTGCATCCGGCGGCACGGCCCGCCTCGGCCACCGCCTCGAGGAGGGCGGAGCCCACGCCCTCACCCGGTGCGAAGGCGTCCAGGGTGACCACCTCGACCTGTCGACCCTCGACGAGGTAGACGGCGGCACCGAGCACCGAGCCGTCCCGCTTGGCGATCATCACCGGGAGGTCGTCGAGGTGGACGGCACCGCCCCGGCGGGCCACGGTGCGGCCTGCCCAGCGGCGCGCGACCTCGTCGAGCACGGCGACGCGCTCCTCCCCGGTGGCCGGGGCGAGCTCGAGATCAGCCATCGGGCCGGTCCTGTGCAGCCGGCGGCTCGGCGAGCACGGTCAGCTGCGCGGCCTCGAAGCGCCCACCGGCGCCCGGGCGGATCACGAAGGCGACGGCACGTCCCGCCTCCACGTGACGCGAGCCGTCGGCGATCGAGGTCGAGTGGAACCCGAGCTCCGGCGGGGCGCCGTCGCCCGGGCGCGCCTCGGCCCTGACGGTCCCGAGCCCGCGCCCGGCGTCGAAGGAGACGACGATGCCGAGGTGGACCTCACCTGATCGCCCGGAAGGCCACCGCGCCACGGCGTCAGTGGACGATCTTCGAGAGCTCGAGCTCGATGATGTCGCTGGCGCCGCGCTCCTTCAGGGCGGGGATGAGCACGTTCACGTCGGCCTTCGGCACGACCGTCTCCACCGCGTAGGCGTCGTCGCCGAAGAGCTTCGAGACCGTGGGCGACTTCATCGAGGGGAGCACCTCGATGACGCCGGCGAGGTCCCGCTCGCTCACGTTGAGCTTCACGAGCACCTTGCCACGCGCCTCGAGCGCCCCGTCGAGCAGTGTGCGGAGCTGGGTCATCGCCTTGTGCTTCTCCGGGTCGGCCGCCGACGCCCGGTTGGCGACGAGCTCGGTCGACGACACGAGGATCGTGTCCACGACGCGCAGGCCCGCCGCCCGCAGGGCCCGGCCCGTCTCGGTGATCTCGACGACGGCGTCGGCGATGTCGGGCACCTTCGCCTCCGTGGCGCCGTAGGAGAAGCGGACCTCCGCCTCCACCCCTCGACCGGCCAGGAAGCGCTCGGTGAGCCTCGGGTACTCGGTGGCCACCCTCGAGCCGCGGCCGAGGTCCTCCACCTTCTCGATCGGCGAGTCCTCCGCCACCGCCAGGACCACCCTGATCGGTGAGGACGTCGCCTTCGAGTAGGCGAGCTCGCCGAGCGAGACGACGTCGGCCCCGGTCTCCTCCACCCAGTCCCGGCCGGTGATGCCGAGGTCGAACAGCCCCTCGGCGACGTAGAGCGGGATCTCCTGAGGGCGAAGGATGCGCACGGTGGAGACCCTCGGATCGTCGATCGTGGCCGTGTAGTCCACCTCCGAGGCTCGCAGCACGGCGAGATCGGCGTGGGCGAACAGCTCGAACGTCGACTTCTCGAGCGAACCCTTCGGCAGGACGAGCGAGAGCATGGCTCAGGCTGTCGCGTCCGAAGCGTCGCCGACAAACCCGCCCGCTTCGTCACCCCTTGCGAGCGGACCTGCGCCGGCCCGCCCGGGGCGAGCCCGGCCCCCCGGTCCTCCCGTTCGGACGGCACGAAGGAGGTTGACCATCTCGACCGCCGTCTCGACCGCCTCGGCGCCCTTGTTGCCGTAGGAGCCTCCGGAACGCTCGAGCGCCTGCTCGAGCGTCTCGGTCGTGAGGACCCCGAAGACCGCCGGCGCTCCGGTGTCGAGCTGCACGCGCTGCAGCCCGGCGGCGCATTCGCCCGCCACGAAGTCGTAGTGCGACGTCTCGCCCCGGATGACGCACCCGAGGGCGACGACCGCCTCGGCCCGACCCGCCTCGAGCACGGCCCGCGCCGCTAGGGGGAGCTCGAAGGCCCCCGGCACCCACACGACGAGGGGCGGGTCGTCACCGTCGGCGACGACCCCGAGGCGGCCCATCGCCTCGCGGGCGCCGGCGAGGAGGCGGAGCGTGACGTCCTGGTTGAAGCGGGCGCAGGCGACGGCGATGCGCAGCCCCGCGCCGGCGTGCGACCCGACGAGGCCGCCTTCCTTCTCGCCCGCCGCCAACCGGCTCGTGGGAGGAAGCCGGTGCGCGGCGCCCTCCGAGGCGCCCGGCTCAGCCACCGCCCTGCCCGCCCGGGTCGGCGAGGCCGCCGAGGCCGCTCAGCAGGTGGCCGAGGCGCTCGCGCTTCGTCCTCAGGTAGGCGAGGTTCTCGGGGTTCGGGGCGAGCTCGATCGGCACGCGCTCGACGATCTCGAGTCCGAAACCCTCGAGGCCCCCGTACTTGGCGGGGTTGTTGGTCATGAGCCGCATGGTGGTGACCCCGAGGTCGACGAGGATCTGGGAACCGATCCCGTATTCCCGGCTGTCGACGGGGAGCCCGAGCTCGACGTTGGCGTCGACGGTGTCGCGCCCCTGCTCCTGCAACGTGTAGGCGCGCAGCTTGTGGGCGAGCCCGATCCCGCGCCCCTCGTGGCCGCGCAGGTAGACGATGACCCCGCAACCCGCCTCGGCGATGTTCATGAGGGCGAAGTCGAGCTGCGGCCCGCAGTCGCAGCGCAGCGAGCCGAACACGTCGCCCGTGAGGCACTCGCTGTGCACCCGGACGAGCACGTTCTCCGCCCCCGACACGTCGCCCGCCACGAGCGCGAAGTGCTGCTCGCCGTCGAGCAGCGAGCGGTAGGCGTGCCCGGCGAACTCGCCGTAGGGCGTCGGGATGCGTGCCGTCGAGACCCGCTCGACGAGCTTCTCGCGGCGGCGGCGCCAGCGGACGAGGTCGGCGATCGTGATGATGGGAAGGCTGTGCTCGGCCGCGAACCCCTGCAGCTCCGGCAGGCGAGCCATCGACTGCTTGTCGGCGCTCACGATCTCGCAGAGGACCCCGGCTGGTGCCAGCCCGGCGAGGCGGGCGAGGTCGACCGCCGCCTCGGTGTGGCCGGCCCGCTTGAGGACGCCGCCCTCGCGGTAGCGCAGCGGGAGGATGTGGCCGGGCCGGGCGAGATCGACGGGTTTCGTGGCGGGGTCGATGAGCGCCCGGATGGTGGCGGCCCGGTCGGCGGCCGAGATTCCCGTCGTCGTGCCGGGGCGGTAGTCGACCGTCACGGTGAAGGCGGTGCGCTGCGACTCGGTGTTCTGGGAGACCATGAGCGGGAGCTCGAGCTCGTCAAGGCGCTCGGGCAAGAGCGGCACGCAGATGAGGCCGGACGTGTAGGCGAGGAAGAAGGCGATGGCCTCGGGCGTGGCGAACTCCGCCGCCATGATGAGGTCGCCCTCGTTCTCGCGGTGCTCGTCGTCGACGACGACGACCATCCCGCCGCGGGCGACGGCCTCGACCGCCTCCTCGATCGTTGACAACGGCATGCGTGCCAGCTCCTTGGTCGCCGACGAGCCTACCGGCCGGTCAGCTGGGATTGATCGAGGCCGAGATGCCGCCATCCGCCTGCGTCTCGGGCACGAGCACCAGCTTCAGGTCGTCGCCGAGCCGCTCGACCGACTCGAGACGGCCGCGCCACACACCCGACATGCTGGCAGCCCCGCTGCCGGCAAACATCGGAACGCCGTCGTCGCCTCCGAGGAAGGCGGGCGCCACGTAGAGCACGTAGCGGTCGACGAGGCCGAGGCGGTGGAACCCGCCGGCCACGGTGGCGCCACCTTCGACGAGGAGCTGGAGCACGCCACGACGGCCGAGCTCGTCGAGCACGGCGCGGGGGTCGCCGGAGAGCTCGAGGGCCGGCTGCACGGCGGCCCCGGCCGGCGCCCGGCCGAGCACGACCCGCAGCGGCTGGCGGAGAGGGCCGCCGGGCTCGCCCGCCGCCGGACGCACGGTGAGCAGCGGGTCGTCGGACCGCACGGTGCCCGCCCCGACGAGCACGGCGTCGCTCTCGGCCCTGAGGCGCTGGACGTCGGCGCGCGCCTCGGGTCCGGTGATCCACCTGCTCGAGCGGTCCGGGGCGGCGAGGCGTCCGTCGAGCGTGGCGGCGAGCTTCAGCACGACGAAGGGCCGCCCCGTCCTTCGGTGGCTGAGGTAGGGCTCGAGGAGCCGGGCCGCCTCGTCGGCGAGGACGCCGAGGGTCACCTCGACGCCGGCCGCCCGCAGCATGGCGAGCCCGCGGCCCGAGACACGCTCGTCGGGGTCGACGAGGGCGGCGACGACCCGGCGCACGCCCGCTTGGACGAGGGCCTCTGCGCACGGCGGAGTGCGGCCGTGGTGCGGACAGGGCTCGAGGATGACGTAGGCGGTGCCGCCGTCCGCACCCGTCCCCGCCGCGAGCAGCGCCGACGCCTCGGCGTGCGGGCCGCCCGGAGGCGCCGTGGCGCCCTCGCCGGCCACGGTCCCGTCCGCCGCCACGACGACGCAGCCGACCCAGGGGTTCGGCGACGTCTCGCCGCGAACCGCCGCGGCAAGCGCGAGGGCGCGGCGCATGAAGGCCTCGTCGCCTTCCTGCGGGCGGCCTCCCTCGCTTCGGTCCGGGCCGGAGCTCAGTGGGGCCGCCCCCCGGCCAAGAGGTCGAGCGCGTGCGGCACGACGTCGAGCACCGCCTCGAGGCACTCGGTGGCGCCGCCCGTCGAGCCGGGCAAGTTGAGCACGAGGGCTCTCCCCTTCGTGCCGGCGACCGCCCGGGAGAGGCGGCCGAGCGGGTTGACGAGCCTCATGGCCTCCGCCAGCCCGGGGGCGTCCCGCTCGAGCACCTGGCGGGTGCCCTCCGGCGTCTGGTCGCGGGGCCCGAAGCCCGTCCCCCCGGTGGTCACGAGCAGCCCGACGAACCCGGCCGACATCGCCTCGAGAGCTGCCGCCACCGACGACGAGCCGTCGGGGATCACCCGCTTCTCCACGATCTCGAAACCCCTCGCCTCGAGCAGCTCGGCGATGGCGCCCCCGCTGCGGTCCTCGCGCGTCCCGTTGGCCACGCCGTCCGAGACGGTGAGCACCTTGGCCCTGAGCAGCTCGGTCACGAGGCACTCCGCACGGCCGCGAGCGCCTCCCTCGCACCCTCGTGGATCGCCGCCACGGCGGCGAGCGGGTCCGACGAGCCGAACACCGCCGAGCCGGCGACGAAACAGCGCGCGCCGGCCTCGGCCATGACACGGGCCGTGCGGGCGTCGATGCCCCCGTCGACCTGCAACGTGACGTCGAGGCCGAGCCGGTCGATCTCGCGTCGTGCCGCAGCCACCTTCGGCACGGTCTCGTCCATGAAGGACTGGCCGCCGAAGCCGGGGTGCACCGACATGACGAGCAGGTAGTCGACGAGCGGCAGGGACGAGAAGCACTCCTCGACCGGCGTCTCGGGGTTGACGACGAGTCCCGCCCCGAGGCCGAGCCGGCGCATCTCCTCGACGAGCTGCTCCGTCCGGCCCACCTCCACGTGCACGCTGGTGGCGCCGGCCCCCGCCTCGGCGAAGGCCGCCAGGTAGCGCCACGGTTCCGAGATCATGAGGTGGCAGTCGAGGAAGAGGTCGGTGTGCCTGCGAAGCGAGGCGACCACGGGCGGCCCGATCGTGATGTTCGGGACGAAGTGTCCGTCCATCACGTCGACGTGCAGCCAGTCGGTGGCGGGCGCCACCGCGGCGATGTCGGCCGCGAGGGTCCCGAAATCGGCGGACAGGATGGACGGCGCAACTCGCACCGCGCCCGGCGGCAGGTGGGGCAGGTCAGCCTGCGCTGGGCGCTCGCCGGCGGGGGTCATCTCGCTCAACGTATCGCCGGCACGGCGCCGTCACCCGAGCCGCACGCCGTCGCCGAGCCGGGCGCCCCGCGTCCAGTCCTCCGCCGGCATCCTGCCCCGACCTTCCGGCTGCACCTCGACGAGCTCGAGCGAGCCCTCTCCCGCCGCCACGCGTCGTCCGACGAGGCCTCCCGGCGGCACCTGCCCGAGGGAGGGCCCGGCGATGGCTCGCCAGACGATGAGCCGTCTCCCGGCGACCGTCGTCCAGGCTCTCCCGACCCGAACGAGACGCTCGAGCTCCACGGCCGAGCGCGACCAGTCGAGCTCGAGCTCACGAGGATCGAGCTTGGCGGCGTAGGTCGGCTCGACGTCAGGGTCCTGCGGCACCGGCTCGCCGAGAGACTCGAGCCCCCTCGAGAGCCGCTCGACCAGGAGGGCGCTGCCGAGGACGCCGAGGCGTTCGCGCAGCTCGGCCGCCGTCTCGTGCGGGCCGATGGGCGTCGCGCGGCTGGCGTAGACGGGCCCGGTGTCGAGCCCCGCCTCGAGCTTCATGAGCGAGACGCCGGTCTGCTCGTCGCCGGCGAGGATCGCACGCTCGACCGGGGCTGCCCCACGCCAGCGGGGAAGAAGGGAGAAGTGGACGTTGACGAAGTCGAGCTGGTCGAGGAGGCGCTCGGGGACGAGCCGCCCGAAGGCCACGACGACGCCGAGCTCGGCGCCGACGGCATCCTCGAGGCGGTCGCCGACGGGGATGCCTCGCTCGAGCGCGAGCCGTTTCACCGGCGTCGGCGTCAAGGCGGGGCCGCGTCCCCGGCGCCTGTCCGGCCCCGTGACCACGACCGCGACGTCGTGACCGGCCTCGAGGAGGGCTTGGAGCGTGACGGCCGCCACCTCGGGCGAGCCGAGGAACGCGAGCCGCGCCACGCGGCGCCTAGAGAGCGGGGTCGCCGGTGCCGGGCGCGGCGCTCCGGGCGGGCGCGAGACCAGGCCCGCCCATGACGCGGGAGCGCAGCGTCTTCATCGCCTGCTTGCGGGTGTCGGGATCGAGCCGCTCCAGCAGGAGGACGCCGTCCAGGTGGTCGAGCTCGTGCTGGAAGACCCGGGCGAGGTACTCGTCGGCGTCGATGGAGACCTCCTTGCCGTCGAGGTCGACGCCCGTCAGGTGCACCTCCTTCGGCCGCACGATGTTCCAGTGCAGCCCGGGCACCGACAGGCATCCCTCCTCGAAGTCCCACTCCCCCCGCGACTCGGTGATGACCGGGTTGACGATGGCCTGCGGCCCGTCGCCGACGTCGTAGACGAAGAGCCGCTTGTCGACCCCGATCTGCGGCGCCGCCAAGCCGACGCCCGGGGCCTCGTACATGGTCTCCACCATGTCCTCTGCCAGCCGGGCGAGCCTCCCGTCGATCGTGTCGACCTCGCCGGCGCGCCGACGCAGCACGGGGTCGCCGAAGATCCGGATGGCGTACGTCGACACGCCGGGAGCTTACCGACGCACCCGGGAAGCCGAGGACCTGTCAGGGAGCCGGCTAGTCGGCCGGGAAGAGGAGCCGGACCCGGCGCCCCTGCGGGAGCGCGTCCTCAAGCCCAGCCACCGTGACGAGCTGCGCCTCGTCCGAGCGACCCCCGGCTGCTCCGCCCACCTCCGCCGTCGCCGCCCGCAAGGCCTCGCCCCCGACGAGACCGACCTCTGCACGGTACGTCCCCGGCGGCGGGAGCAGCATCTCGGCGGCGACCCGCACGACCTGGCCGGCTCCGTCATCTGGAAGGGCCACCCCCCGCACCTCGTGCGGCCGGGCGAGAAGGCTCGCCGCCTCGCCGAGGCAGCCGCTTGCGACGAGGCCACGGATGCGCGTCGAGGAGACGACCTCGTGGCGGGCTTCGTCGTCGACGAGGTCGAAGGGCACGACCGAGAACCCCCGGGGGCCGCCCATCTCCTCGAGCAGCGCGACGTTGCCGCCGCGGCCCTTTCCGAAGTGGAAGTCCCGCCCGACGACGACGACCCTCGCACCGAGCCCGCCGACGAGGACGTCGTCGACGAACTCCTCGGCCGTCTCGCTCGAACGGGTCTCGTCGAAGTGGACGAGCTCGACGGCGTCGACGCCGAGCGAGGTCAACAGCTCGAGCTTGTGCTCGAGGTCGGTGAGCAGCCTCGGGGCCGACTCGGGGCGGACGACCGAGGCGGGATGGCGGTCGAAGGTGACGACGACACTCCCGAGACCGCGGTCGAGAGCAAGGGCGCGAACCGTCTCGATGACGCGCCTGTGACCGAGATGGACCCCGTCGTAGGCGCCGATCGTCACCGCGCTCTGCCGGCTCCGGGCCACCGGGCGAGACGCTACCTGGCGGAGTCGAAGACGACGACGGGCTGCACCCGGTCGGCACCGCGCGCGGCGCAGACCGCCGCCAGCTCGCCCTCGGGCCCGACGACGGCCCAGGGACCCTCGCCGGCGAGGCCGAGCGCCTGGCGCTCGAGCGGCCGCCCGTGGCGAAGGGCAGCGAGCAGCGCTCCGCTCGCCTCGGCCCGCGGGAGGTCCCGCACCAGCTCGAGACACGGGTGCACCGCCACCGGCGAGACGGCGTCGAGATCGATCGCCTCGGCGTCGGTGAAGGAGCCGACGGCGACGCGGCGGAGCGCCCGCAGGTGGGCCACACCCCCGAGCCGCGAGCCGAGGTCCGCCGCGAGCACCCGTACGTAGGTCCCCGAGGAGCACTCGACGAGCACGCGCACCACGCCGTCCTCGCCGGTCGGGAAGACCTCGAAACGTGTCACCTCGACGGGTCGCGGCGCCCTCTCGACCTCCTTGCCCTCGCGGGCGAGCTCGTGGAGACGGCGCCCGCCCACCTTCACGGCGGAGACCATGGGCGGGACCTGCTCGATGCGGCCGGTGAGCGAGATGGCCGCCTGGCGCACGGCATCGAGGTCGACGCCGGACATGTCGACCCGCTCGAGCACCTCGCCGCTCGCGTCGAGCGTCGAGGTGGCGACACCGAGCACGACCTCGCCCACGTAGGTCTTGTGCAGCAGGGTGGCGAAACGGAGCAGCCGCGTGGCTCGACCGACGCCGAGGAGGAGCACCCCTGTGGCGTCGGGGTCGAGGGTGCCGGCGTGCCCGACGCGGCGGGTTCCGAGGAGGCGCCGCGCCCGGGCGACCACGTCGTGCGAGGTGCAGCCTGCCGGCTTGTCGACGACCAGGCACCCTTCGGGCTGCGCCGTGGCGAGCGGTGGCGCCGTCGCCGCCGTCTCCACCGACGGGCTGGTCAGGAGTCGCTCCTGTGTACGCGTCGGAGGGCTTCCTCGACGCGCTCGCCGGCCGCCACGGCGGGGTCGGGTGCGAAGCGCAGCTGTGGCGTCCGCTTCATGCGCACCTCGCGGGCGATCGCCGCCTGCAGGGCGCCGCGGTGCTCGCCGAGCGCCTCGGCCGCCTCCTTCGAGAGCGAGGCGAAGAAGACGGTGGCGTGGCGCAGGTCAGGCTCGGTCGAGACGGCCGTCACCGTGAGCAGGCCGAGCCGCTCGTCGTCGTCGCTCACCCGCTCGAGAGCCGTGCCGAGGACCTCCACGAGCTGTGCGTTCACCCGGGCCGTGCGGGGATAGGGATGGCTCGGACGCTCCCCGCCCCGTCCGCCCCGCCGGTCGAAGGAGCCGGGCATCAGGTCCTCGGGATCTCGCGCTCCTCGTAGGTCTCGATGACGTCGCCTTCCTTCAGGTCCTGGAAGTCCGTGAGGCCGATGCCGCACTCGTAGCCCGCCTGCACCTCGCGGGCATCGTCCTTGAACCGCTTCAGCGAGGAGACGGCCCCCTTCCAGATGACGACGCCGTCGCGAAGGAACCGGACCTTCGAGCCGCGGGTGATGACGCCGTTCGTGACATAGCAGCCCGCCACCGCGCCGACCCGCGGGATGCGGAAGACCGCCCGCACCTCTGCGTCGCCGGTGACGACCTCTTCGATCTCCGGGGCGAGCATGCCCACCATGGCCGCCTGGATGTCCTCGATCAGCTTGTAGATGATCTCGTAGGTCCGGATCTCCACCCGTCGCTGCTCGGCGAGCTCGCGCGCCCGGCGATCCGGGCGGACGTTGAAGCCGATGATCGTGGCGCCGGAGGCGGCCGCCAGGTCGACGTCGCTCTCGGTGATGCCCCCGACCGCCCGCTGGACGAAGGCGATCTTCACCTCGTCGCGCTCGAGCTTGCGGAGGCTCTCGGTGACGGCCTCGAGCGACCCCTGGACGTCGGCGCGCAGCACGATGTTGAGCGTCGCCGTCTCGCCCCGGCTGATCTGCTCGAAGATGTCCTCGAGCTTGGCGCCAGGCGTGTGCGTGGCGGCGCTCGCCTGGGCGAAGGAGGAGAAACGCAGCCGCTGCTCGCGGGCGCCTCCCACCGCACGGGCGACCGAGAGGTCGTCGGTCACACGGAACTCGTCGCCCGCGATCGGCGGCTCGGAGAGCCCGAGGACCTGCACCGGCGTCGAGGGCGGCGCCTCCTTCACCTGGTCGCCCCGGTCGTTGATGAGTGCCTTCACCCGCCCCCAGGACGGGCCGGCCACGATCGGGTCGTGCACCCGGAGCGTTCCCCACTGGACGATGACGGTGGCGACCGGGCCGCGGCCGACGTCGAGGTTGGCCTCGAGGACGACGCCGCGGGCCGGCGCCTCCGGGTTGGCCTTCAGCTCGAGGACCTCGCTCAGGACCACGAGCTGCTCGAGCAGGTCATCGATGCCGAGCGACTGGAGGGCGGAGATCTCGACGGTGATCGTGTCGCCTCCCCACGACTCCGGCACTAGGCCCTGCTCGGAGAGCTGCTGCATGACGCGGTTCGGGTCGGCGTCGTCGCGGTCGATCTTGTTGATCGCCACGACGATGGGGACGTCGGCGGCCTTGGCGTGGTTGATCGCCTCGACCGTCTGCGGCATGACCCCGTCGTCGGCCGCGACGACGAGGATGATGATGTCGGTGACGCTGGCGCCCCTCGCCCGCATGGCCGTGAACGCCTCGTGGCCGGGGGTGTCGATGAACGTGAGCAGATGGTCGTTCCACTCCACCTGGTAGGCGCCGATGTGCTGGGTGATGCCGCCCGCCTCGCCCGCCACGACGTTCGACTCCCGCACACGGTCGAGGAGCAGCGTCTTTCCGTGGTCGACATGGCCCATCACCGTGATGACGGGCGGACGGGGACGGAGCTCGCTCTCGTCCTCCTCGTCCTCGATCGACTCGTCGCCGAAGTAGCGGGCCCTGAGGGCTGCCTCCTGTTCTTCGCCGGGGTCGACGAGACGGACACGCGCCCCGATCTCGGCGGCGAAGAGCTCGATCATGTCGTCGGTGAGGGCCTGGGTCGCGGTCACCATCTCGCCCTGCAGGAGCAGGAAACGGACCACGTCGCCGGCCGACCGGTTCAGCTTGGGGCCGAGCTGCTGGGGGGTGGAGCCACGCTCGACGATCACCTCGTTGTCGGGCACCGGGGCGTTCGACGGCACGTAGGCCGTCACCTGGATCGGCTCGAGCTCCTCCATGTTGCGACGCCGGCGTCGGGGACGCCGCTGCGGCGGCCTGCCGCGGCCACCTGGACCGCCCCGGGTGGAGCCAGGGGCGCCTCCCGTGCCTGGACCGCCGCCGACGCCGCCGCGCGTGCCGAAGCCGCCTCCGCCCGAACGCTGTCCGAACCCACCACCACCCTGGCCGGCCCCGCCGCGAGGGCTGAAGCCGCCGGGGCGGCCACCCGTCCCCGGGCGCGCCCCCATGCCGGGGCGGGTGCTCCCCATCCCTGGACGCGTGGCGGGGGCTCCGGGCCGACCGGAGGAGCCGGGCCGCGCCCCGGGTGGGACGGGCCGGCGGGCGCCGGGAGGCGGCGGGATGAGACGTCCCGACGGCGAGCGCGGCGGGCCGGGTGGCGGAGGGATGGGCTTGCCGCTCTGCGAGAGGGGCCGGGCCGGCTGGCCGCCGGAGGCATCGGGCGCTCCCTGAACGGGCTGGCCGGCCTGTGCCGGCTGACCTGGCCGCGTCTGGCCTGACTGGGGCTGGCCCGGCTGGGCCTGGCCCGGCTGACCGGGAGGCGGTCCTTGACCGGGTGCCTGTGCCGGCGGCTGCGGGGGCTGGGGACGGGGAGGTACCGGCCGTCGCTCGGGGGCCGGCGGGGCGGCCTGGGCGGGCGCCTGAGGCGGACGCGCGCCCGGACGCACGTCGCCGAGCTCGCTCGCCGGACGGCTCACGACGAGTCGCTGGCCGGGACGGGGCTCGTGGCTGGCGGCGGGACGATCGATCGGCGCAGCCGGGCGATCGAGCGGCGCAGGGACACCCTCCGAAGGAGTGGCCGGCCTAGCCGGCGGCTGCTGGCGGGTCGCCGGAGAGCCGCTCTCGAGCGGGCCGCTGGAACCGCCGACGTCGAGGTCGCGCCCGACGACCTCCGTCGGTGGCCTGCCAGGCCCGTCGCCGGGCGGCCGTTCTGACGGAGCGAGAGCCGGCTCCTCGGTCCGGCTCGGAGCCGTCGCGCTCTCGGCGGCCGCCTTGACGGGCGCCGGCTCCTCGGGCTGCACAGGACGGCGCAGGCCTTCCCGGTCCGCCTTCCGGCGGACGCGGTCCGCCTGGGCGTCTTCGATCGACGACGAGTGGCTCTTCACCCCGATCCCGAGGTCGAGGCACAGGTCGAGCGCTTCCTTGTTCGTGAGCCCTAGCTCACGGGCAAGCTCGTAGACGCGGATCTTCTTCGGCAACTTGGCGGTTCGGTCCTCTCCGGGGTTCGAGGGCGCGCGGTGCAGACCGAGGGTCGCTCGCGCGGGTCTCTATCCTCGCACACCGGCACGGCCGTCGCAGCCGACCGGCCGGGCGTACTCCACAGTTGTAGCGGTGTCGCCGGCCTCGTCAGGTCGACCCGGGCAGGTCAGCCGGGCCGCTGGAGGCACCCGGCGGGGGCGGCCCGAACAATGCCGCCCCGAGGGCCTCCACATCGTCGGCCGAGACCGGGCTCGCGAGCGCACGCCCGAAGGAGCGTCTGCGCCTCGCCAGCTCGAAGCACTCCCTCGACCCGGCGCACAGCCAGGCGCCCCGTCCGGGGAGCCCGCGGCCCACGGCGAGCCGCCCGTCGGCCCCCCGCACGACGCGCACCAGCTCGGGCTGCTCCGCCACCCGCCTGCAGCCGATGCAGGTCCGCTGGGGCGTCAGAGCTGGGTGTCGGGGTCGTCCCCGGCGGAGATGTTGCCGCGCTCCCCCTCGGGAGCCGAGTCGTGCTCGTACAGGCGCTCCGCGTCGTCCTCGGCGGGCTCGCCCGGCTCGACTCCGGGCATGTCCGTCTCGTCCTCGGCCGAGGCCTCGATCTCGTCGGCCGCCTCCTCGAGCTCGAGATCCTCTTCGTCGAGGGCGGCGACTGCCTCGGCCTCCGCCACCTCTGACTCGGGCACCTCCTCCTCGGCGCTCTCGCCGGAGCCGGCATCCGCGGCCGGCCCGTCGCGCCCGTCGAGCGAAGGCTCGGCCGTGGTCTGCCCGACCGAGGGGGACTGCGCAGCCGTGGCCTCGGCAGCCGCCACCGCGTCGGGGGCTTCGGCGGCGGCGGCTCCCCCGGACCCGCCGTCAGGGCTCTCACCTGGGGCGGGCTCGCCGGCCGCCCACTGCTCGGCCGACATGGTCTCGCCGCCCTCGGCGGGCTTCCAGACCATCTCGCCGGACTCGTTCTCGACCCACTCGCCCTCTGCCCACTCGCCCTCAGCCTCCGCAGCGATCTCGGACTCGCTGCGGATGTCGATGTGCCAGCCGGTGAGCCGCGCCGCGAGGCGGGCGTTCTGGCCCTCCTTGCCGATGGCGAGGGACAGCTGGTAGTCGTGCACCACGACGGTCGCACGCCCGCTCTCCTCGTCGAGGAGCACCTCTTTCACCTTGGCGGGCTGGAGGGCGCGAGCCACGAACTCCGCCGGGTCGTCGGAGAACGGGACGATGTCGACCTTCTCACCGCGAAGCTCGGTCGTCACCATGCGGACCCGAGCGCCGCGGGCCCCCACGCAGGCGCCGACCGGGTCCACGTTCTGGTCGTTCGACCAGACGGCGATCTTGGTGCGGTGGCCCGGCTCGCGGGCGCACGCCTTGATCTCGACGATCCCGTTCGAGATCTCCGGCACCTCGAGCTCGAAGAGGCGCTTGATGAGCCCGGGGTGGGAGCGCGAGACGACGATCTGGGGACCCTTGGTCGTCTTGCGCACCTCGACGATGTAGGCCTTCAGCCGGGCCCCGTGCTCGTAGCGCTCGTAGGGCACCTGCTCGGCCTGCGGGAGGAGCGCCTCCACCTTGCCGAGGTCGAGCAGGGTGAAACGGCTGTCGGTCTGCTGGATGATGCCGGTGACGATGTCGCCCTCGCGTCCGGCGTACTCCTCGTACTTGCGGTCGCGCTCGGCCTCGCGCACCCGCTGCATGAGCACCTGCTTGGCGGCCTGGGCGGCGATGCGGCCGAAGTCGGCCGGCGTGTCGTCCCACTCCCGGATGACGTTGCCGTCCTCGTCGAGCTCCTGCCCGTACACGCGGAACTCGCCGGCGTCGGGGTCGATCGTGACGACGGCCTCCTCGGCGGCGTTCGGCAGCCGCTTGTACGCGGCGACGAGGGCGTTGGCGAGGGCGTCGAAGAGCGTGTCGACCGAGATGCCCTTGTCACGGGCCATCTGCTGGAGCGCCTCGAGGAGATCGAAGTTGGCGGTGCTCATGCCGTTCCGGTCCCCTTCGCCTTCGTCGCGGCGGTGCGCACGCGAGCGCGCTCGGTTCGGTGCTCCCTGCGGGCGCTCGGCGCCGGCTTGCCCGCCAAGGCGGCCCGCCAGTCGAACACGGTGTGCGCCCGCTCCAGGTCGCGATAGGCGAACCGGCGGCGGCCGTCGGCGAAACCCTCGCCTTCGAGCGTGAACCCCTCGGCGTCGGCCTCGACCAGTCTGCCCTCGACGCGGCGGTCTCCCTCCACACCGGGGCGGGTACGGACGGCGACGATCTCGCCGACGAAGCGGGTGAAGTGCTCGGGCCGGCGGAGGCGCCGCTCGACCCCGGGGCTCGACACCTCGAGCTCGTAGCGGCCCCCCGGGACGGCGTCGTAGCGGTCGAGCGCGTGGGAGACCTGCGTCGTCGTCGCTCCGATCGTCTCGAGGTCGACGCCGCCCGCGCGGTCGACGGTCACCTTCACGTGGCCGGGACGGAACTCGACGTCGACGAGCTCGAGCCCGGCGGACTCGACGACGGGCGCGATCGCCCGCTCGACGTCCTCAGCCGTGCCCATCGTCCTGTCTCCTCCCTTTCGAAACCACGCCCGAGAAATCAAAAACGTGGGCGACCGCCCACGTTCAACACACCTCATCCACCCGAACGGCGCCGAGAGAGCATAGCAGTCGACCCCCTCGCCGCAGGCGGGCACCGCCCGGCGCCGCAGGGTGCTCAGGACCCCTGCGGCCCCGATCCGCCGCCCTCGTCGAGGCTCCCACGCAATCCATCCCGGGCGAGCTCGAGCTGCTTTCTCACCGTCCCCTCGGCGATGCCGAGGGCCCGGGCCGCCTCCTTCGGCGAGAGCCCGACCACGAAACAGAGCACCGCGCAGGCACGCCGCCTGGCGGGGAGGGCACGAAGGGCGCGCTCGACCGCCACGACCGTGACGGCCTCCCCCGCCACGTCAGCGCTCGCCGCCGGCTCGTCGACGAGCACGGCGGTGCGCGGCCTCCGCCACGTGCGCCGCAGCAGGCGGAAGGCGGTCGTGAAGACGTAACCCGCCGGGTTGGCGCCCGTGCGGACCCTCGCCCAATGGACGAGCGTCCGGGCGAAGGCCTCCTGGGCGAGCTCCTCGGCGCTCGCCCGGTCCGCCCCGGACAGCTCGAGCGCCCGCACCAGGCGTCCGTAGTGCTGCTCGTAGACGTCGACGAACTCCGGGCCGACGACGGGCGCTTCGATGACGACAGTCTGGCTCAGGACGCCCGCCCGCTCCCTTCGCTGGGGCGCCCGGCCGCGGCCGAACTGTGCGGGAATCCGAGGGACTTTTCCAAGAGTCCCTCGAATTCCCGCACAGTTCGCACTTCGGGCAGTGGCCTGATCAGCCCGGTGCGCAGCGCACCGGCGTGCCCTCGAGCATGCCGATCCCGGGCACGACCTGGCGCCCGACCACCGTGCCGCCCCGCCCGAGGGCGCTCACCTCGACGGGGCCGCGCACCCTCGCAGAGGCGGGGACGGCGAGCACGACCCAGCCGAGCGTCGGGCGGCCCTCCCGCTCGAGCGCCCCCGCCCCCGAGTCGAAGGTGGCCCGCACCGCCCGCACCTGACTCCCGGTCCGGACGACGACGACCACCGCTCCCCCCGCGCCCTCGCCGAGGAGCCCCGTCGCCACCGTCTCGATCGGCCGCCCGTTGGCCGCACCGGCCGGCACGACCAGCTCGCCGAGCTGCCGTCCTTCCCGGCCGGGGGCCCACCAGGAGACGACGAGATCCCTCCCGACGACGCAGGACGCGGCGCCCCGGGGCGACCATCCGAGCGCCCGGAGGCGGAACGTCGACCCGGACGGCGCGAGGGACACCACGGCCTCGAGCCGGCCACCTCGCACCCGTGGCACGGGAAGAGAGCGCGCCGCGGTCTTGGCCGATGGCGCGAAGTCGGTCGGGCACCCGGGGATCCCCGCCGGGCACGCGCCGGTCGAGCTCACAGCCGCCCCGGACGCGAAGCGGCCGTTCGCCGACGGCGGCTGGGCGCCGAGCTCGGTGAGTCCGCCTTGGCTGCTCGCCGGCGACGCCGTGCGCGTGGCCGGCGGGCCGACGCCCGCCGGCAGGCCGAGCGAGAGGCCGACCACCAGGCTGGCGGCGAGGAGACCGGCGGCGGCGCCGACTTGCTGGCGGCGCCGCCGCCGGAGGCGGTCGTGCCGCTGCACGATCGCCTCGAGCGGCGGCCGGGTCGCCCCGGGACGCCCCTCCTCGAGGAGGTGGGAGAGGTCCGGGTCACCGGAGGGGAACGGAGAGGATGAGGGGGGTTTCGTGGTTCAGCTCCCGAGCAGGTACACGACGCGGACCTGGACGCTCACGGGCTGGGTGCCCGCCTGGAGGGACGTGGCCGCCGCCCGGAAGGCGGGGAAGCCCCCCGAGAAGGTGATGGGCTGGCTCGAGTTCTCCTGGTCGGTCATGCTCGCCACGCCGCCGAGGGCGAGGCCGGCGCCGGCGGCGACCTGCTGGGCCTCGGTGTGGGCGCTCTGCACCGCTTTCGCCCTCGCTGCCGCGAGCAGGCCGGACTGGTTCGAGATCGAGAAGGTGACCCCGTTGAGCTCGATCCCGTTGCCGGCCGCGTTGGCGGCGGCGTCGATGGCGCGGCCGGCCGAGGCGATGTTGTGCATGGTCACGTTGAGCTCGTCGTCGACCGAGAACCCGGTGACGATCCCTTTGCTGTTCTGGTTCTCGGAGATGTTGAGGTTCGAGGTCTGCATGTTCTTCTTGAGGACGCCGCTCTTCAGAAGGCTCGCCTGGAGCGCAGCCATCTTGACGTCGTTCTCGGAGAGGGCGCCGGTCGCCGAGACGGCGCTCGTGTGCACGCCGATCTGGAAGCTGACGGTGTCCGGGGTGCCCTCGACGGTGCCCGAACCCGTCACCGTGATGGTCGCCCTCGGCGCGACGCCCGAGGTGCGGGCGGCGGCCGCACCGCCCTCGGTGGCGAGCGCCGCCGCACCGAGGGCCACAGCCGTCGCGAGCACCACGGCCGCGATCGCCTGCGGCCATCCGAGGCGACGGGGTGCCCGGGGCGGCTTCGCCGAATTGTCGATTTCTGCCTGTGGATAACCGCCGGCCGCCCCGCTCTCGCCGGACGGAGGTGTCGCCTCGAGATCGCCTTGCATCGCTGGTTCCCCGTTTCTCCTGGTGGGAGCGCCTCGCCAGACGGGGAGCCGGAGCCGCCCGACAGCCGAGACGCGTGATCACCTCTACAAAGCCGGGGGGCGGCAGGTTCGCGTATGTGGACGGCCGCCGGCGCGAACGGTAGGTGGAACGGTAGGGCCCCTTGCCAGGATCGGGCCATGCCACTGCCGAGCGTGCGACCACGGCGATCCGCCGGTTCCTTCCCCTCTCCCCCGCCTGCGCACGACGCCCGGCCCGGTCGGCCGCACGGTCCGGGTGAGGGATCCGGCCCGCCCGGTGCCGGCCGGGGAAACGGCAGGCGTACCGGCCCCGAGCAGGTCCCGGACAGCGGCCCGGGCGGGAAGGGGGCACGCAGGCGTCCCCGTCTCGCGCTCGCCGGGTCCCTCGTCGTCGTGCTGTGCGCCGGGCTCGGTGCGGCCGTGGCCGGGCGGCTCGACCAGCGGACGGCGTATCTCGAGGTGTCCCGTTTCGTGGCCGAAGGGGCGACCTTCTCGGGCGCCGACCTCTCGTCGGTCTCCCTGACAGGCCCGGCCGGCGTCACCGCCCTGCCGGTGGCCGAGTCGGCCGTCGTGCTCGGCCGGAGGGCGGCCGTCCCGCTCGAGCCCGGGGCTCTCCTCGTCCCGGCCGACGTCGCCAGCGGTCCGGCGGTGCCGGCCGGAGAGGCGCTCGTCGGGGCCACGCTCGCCGCGAACCAGCTCCCGCCGACGCTCGCACCGGGTGACCGGGTGCTCGTCGTCCTCGGCGGCTCGGCCGGGGCCACGGTGGCCGGCGGTCAGTCGGCGGCGGGCGGTCAGTCGGCGGCGGGCCGCCAGGCCACGAGCGGGGCCGGCGTGCTCGCCGTCGGGACGGTCGAGGAGCTCGCCCCTCTCGGCGCAGCCAGCTCCGCAACGGTGCCTGCTGCCACCGGGCTGGCGGATCTCGTCACCCTGGAGGTGCCGACAGGCGAGGCGGCCGCCGTCGCCGAAGCGAGTGCCGCAGGCCAGCTGAGCGTGGCCGAGCTGTCCGGGGCCGGCGGCGCGTGAGCCATCTCGCCACCCGGCTCCCCGCCCGCCTCGACGGCACCGCGCTCCGTCTCGCCCGCGCCATCAAGGCCGACGTCGCCGAGGCCATGGCGACCCAGCGGCGCACGCCGAGCGCGAGGGGGGCGGAGGCTCCCGCACGCTCGGGACCGGAGCTGCACGAGCTCGCCCGGACGTGTGCGCTTCGGGCGCTCGACGACCACGTCGGCGAGCTCATCGTCGCGGGCGAGCCGCCGCCGAGCAGCACCGACGAGCAGGCCGCCGTCGACCTCGTCCTCGCCATGCTGTTCGGCCTCGGCGTGCTCCAGCTCTTCATCGAGGACCCGAGCGTCGAGAACATCGACGTGAACGGGGCGGAGCGGGCCTTCGTCACCTACAGCGACGGCAGCAAGGAGCTGATCGGGCCGGTGGCCTCGAGCGACGAGGAGCTCGTCGAGATGGTGAGGACCGCAGCGGCACGGTTCGGCCTGGCGGAGCGACGTTTCGACCACGCCCAGCCCGAGCTCGACCTCCGGCTGCCCGACGGCAGCCGCCTCTCTGCCGTGATGGCCGTCACCGAGCGGCCCGTGATCGACATCCGCCGGCACCGCCTGGCCGACCTCGAGCTGTCCGACCTCGTCGCCCTCGGGATGCTCGCTGACGACGCCGCGGCCTTCCTCGGGGCCGCCGTGCGGGCGAAGAAGAACATCCTCGTCTCGGGCGCCATGAACGCCGGCAAGACGACGCTCCTGCGGGCGCTCGCGGCGGAGATCCCGCCGACCGAGCGGATCGTCACGATCGAGCAGGCGCTCGAGCTCGGCCTCGACCGCCAGGGCGAACGGCACCCCGACTGCGTGGCGATGGAGGCGCGCCTCGCCAACTCCGAGGGCGTCGGAGCGATCGGCCTCGCCCAGCTGGTCCGGCGCTCGCTGCGCATGAACGCCTCGAGGGTGATCGTCGGCGAGGTCCTCGGCGACGAGGTGATCCCGATGTTGAACGCCATGAGCCAGGGACGTGCGGGCTCGATGGGGACCATCCACGCCGACTCCTCGGCGAGCGTCTTCCGGCGCATCGCCGCCTACGCCGCGCAAGCGCCCGAGCGCCTCCCGCTCGAGGCGACCAACCTGCTCGTCGCCGGCGCCGTCCACTTCGTCGTGCACATCGACCTCCGCGACTCTTGGGGCGGAGCTGCTGCAGGATCGGACACGCCCTTGCGCCGGGTGGTCTCGGTCCGCGAGGTGGTCGACGCCGACGGCCCCCTCGTGGTCTCGAACGAGGTGTTTCGGGCCGAGGGCGCCGGGGCCGCGGTCCCGGCGGCGCCGCTTCGCGACCGCACCGTCGAGGCGCTCGCCGAGCACGGCTACGACGCCCGCGACCATCGGCGCCCGCTCGCCGTCTCGTGGTCGTGACCGTGCTCCTCGCCTCGCTGCCGCTCCTCGGGGCCTGCGGCGGGCTCGGGCTGGCGCTCGTCGGCGCCGGCCTCGGAGCCGGTGGCCGCCCGGCGGGCGAGGGCGTCACGCAGCGTCGCCAGCCGCCTGCCGGTGGCCGCCCGGCGGGCGAGGGCGTCACCCAGCCGCGTCGCCAGCCGCCCGCCGGTGGCGCGTCCGCCGCGACCGCTCGGGCTCGACGAGGCCGCCGCCGGCGTCGTCTCGTGCTCGCGGCGGCAGCAGGCGGCGCGGCCTGGGCGGCATCCGGCTGGCCGGTGGCGCTCCCGCTCGCCGGCCTCGCCGTCCTCGGCTCCGAAGGGCTCGGCCGGGGAGAGGCGACGACCGTCACGGCGAGGCTCGAGGCGATCGCCAGCTGGAGCGAGATGCTGCGCGACACCTTGGCGGGGGCGGCCGGGCTGAACGGCGCCATCCTCGCGACCTCCGAGGTGGCGCCGGCGGCGATCGCCGAGGAGGTGCGCGAGCTGGCCGCCCGCATCACCGCGGGGGTCGGGCTCGTGAGCGCCCTCGTGTCCTTCGGGGAGGCGCTCGCCGATCCGGCCGGGGACCTCGTCGTCGCCGCCCTCGTGATGGCGGCGACGGAGCGGTCGCAGCGCCTCGGCGAGCTGCTCGGGGCGCTCGCCGGCACGATCCGCGACGAGGTGGCGCTGCGTCTCGACATCGAGGCGTCACGCGCCTCGGCGAGGACGGCAGTCCGCACGATCACCGGCTTCTCCATCGGCCTGCTCGTGCTGCTCGCCGTGGTGGCGCGCGGCTACCTCGCTCCCTACAGGTCGCCGACGGGCCAGCTCGTGCTCGCCCTCGTCGGCGGGATCTTCGCGGTCGGGCTCTGGCTCATGGCCGCCATGGTCAGGCCGAAGCCCTTCGCACGCCTCGTTCTCACTGGACGGGTGTCATGACGCCCGTGACCGAGCTCGTCCTGCTCGGGGCGCTGACCGGCGGTGGCCTCGTGCTCGTCGCCGCCTCGTTCAAGAAGTCACCGTGCGCCCCGGCCGACCGGCACAGGCTCCAAGCTGCCGGGCAGCGCCTGCAGGCGCTCGCGGCCAAGGCCGGCATCGCACCTCCTTCGGAGGCGGACCTCGCCGTCACGGGACGAGCGCCGGAGGCCCAGTCGGTCCGGACCGCCTTCTGCGTGGTCGCCGGGGCGCTCGGCGCCCCGCTCTGCTACGGGCTGGCCGAGGTCACCGGGCTCCGGCTGCCGGTCGTCACCGTGCCCGTCGCCTCCCTCTGCGGCGCGGCGGCGGGGGCGCTCGTGCCCGCCGTCTCTCTCCGCCGCACCGCCCGACAGGCCCGGGCGCAGTTCCGTCGCGGCCTGTCCTGCTGGCTCGAGCTCGTCGTGCTCGCGCAGGCGGGCGGGATGGGGCCGGAAGGGGCCCTCGACGCGGCGAGCCGCCTCGGTGGCGACCCGACCTTCGCCGCCTTGCACGAGGCCCTCGTGGCTGCCAGGCACAGCGGAGCCGCCCCGTGGCACGGCCTCGCACGTCTCGGGCGACAGCTCGACATCCCCGAGCTGAGCGAGCTCGCGGCCAGCCTCTCGCTCGCCGGGTCCGAGGGAGCCCGCATCCGCTCCAGCCTCGCCGCCAAGGCGTCGTCGCTCCGACGCACCCAGCTGAGCGAGGCGTCAGCGGAGGCGAACGCCACGACGGAGCGCCTCTTCCTCCCCTCGATCGTCCTCATGCTCGGTTTCCTCGTCTTCCTCATGTACCCGGCCGCCGTCACCCTCGGGCACGTGCTGTGAGGACCTCGATCACCGTCGGGGATCCCTCCCGATCCCTCCCGCGGTCCCTGCAGCGCCAGCTCACGAAAGGACTCCCGTGCCCGACCTCCAGCTCGTCCTCTTCCTCGCCGAGCAGCTCCGCCTCCGCCTCGCGCAGTGCCGGCTCGAGCCCGACCGCGGCGACGTCGCCGAGAAGATCGTCATCGTCGGCATCTTCGTCGCCCTCGCCGTCGCCGTCGGGCTCATCATCACCAAGGCGGTGACCGGCGACGCCAACAACATCGCCCAGACGATCAATGGCAGCTAGCCCGGCCGACCGCATCGGCGGGCCGGGCGGCGCGGGCGGCGCGATCGGGCCGGGTGGCGCGGGTGGCGCGAGCGACCCGGGTGGGGCGGACGACGATCTCGGCTCGGCCACGGCCGAGATCGTCGTCCTCCTCCCCACCGTCATGTTGCTGGTGCTCGCGGTGCTGCAGTTCGCCCTCGTCGGGTTGGCCTCGCACGCGCTCACCCTGGCGGTGGCCGACGCCGGGGCGACGGCCCGTGCCGCCGGCGGCTCGCTCAGCTCGGCGGGTGAGGTCGTGCGCCACGACCTTCGCGCCCTCGGCGGGGAACTCGTCCGACAGCTGAACGTCTCGACCGCAGAGACGGCGGACGGCACGGTGACCGTCTCGGCACGGGGCACCGTCCCGGCCCTGCTGCCCTTTCTCGAGCTGCCGGTGGCCGCCTCGAGCGTCGGCCCGCTGCAGGAGTTCCGGGCGAGTGGCTGAGTCCGGCGTCGCCTGGGCGGTCCGGCGCGGCCGGCCGTGCCGCGGGCGCCGGCCCCGCCGCGGCGTCGAGGGGTCGGCCAGCGCCGAGCTGGTGATCCTGACGCCGGTGATGGTCGCGCTCGTCGGCCTCGTCTTCGCCGCCGGCCAGGTGCTGCGTGCCGACGAGGCCGTGGCCGACGCGGCGCGTACCGCAGTCGAGTCGGCGGTCGTGACGACGGACCCGGGCGCCGCCGACCGGGCCGCCGTGCTCGAGGCCGCGAGCGTGCTCCGCGGGGACGGAGTCGCCTGCTTCCCAGTGCTCGTCACGGTGGACACGAGCCGATTCGAGCCCGGCGGAGCCGTTCAGGTGACCGTCTCCTGCCGCGCCGCGGTGGGTCGGCTCACCCTCGTGCCCTTCCCGGGCGCCTTCACGCTGACGGCGAGGGCCAGTGCGGTGATCGAGCCCTTCCGCGAGGTGGCCGGATGACCGGACGGGAAGGCCGCCCCCGCCCCGGTGAGCGCGACGCAGGCTCCGTGACTCCCTTCTTCCTCCTGCTCGTCACCGCGCTGTGCGCCGTGCTCGCCCTCGTCACCGAGGGCGGCGCGCTCATGACCGCACGCCTCGCGGCCGAAACCGAGGCCGAACAGGCCGCCAGGGCGGGGGCCGCCGTCCTCAGCGCGGCGACCCTCAGGGCCGGTGGCATCGCAACGGGCGGCGCTGCCGCCGTCGGGGTCGCCGAGCAGTTCATGGCGGGGGCCGGCCACCCCGGGACCGCCTGGGCCAGCGCGGGGTCGGTCACCGCCGCGGTGAGGCCCTACGAGGTCCCGACGCCGCTCCTCGCCCTCGCCGGCGTGAGGGAGGTCCTGGTGAGCGGCTCGGCCACCGCCGAGGCGGTCGCCGGGTGAGCGGGACCCGGCCGAGGCGGTCGCCGGGTGAGCGGGACCCGGCCGGGGCGGTCGCCGGGTGAGCGGGACCCGGCCGAGGCGGTCGCCGGGTGAGCGGGACCCGGCCGAGGCGGTCGCCGGATGAGCGGGACCCGGCCGGGGCGGTCGGCGCACCCCGCGGAGCCTGTGCGGGCGCAGCGCCCAGGGGCCAGAATCTGACGACCGGACGAGACATCGAGGCCGCCATGCCGAGCGACAAGTCCCAACGAGACCCCGGGGCGTCGGAGCCGGCCGTCCCCACGGCTTTCGAGCGGGCCGCCCCCCGCCCCCTCGTTCCGGGGCTCATGCTCGAGGAGCCAGACTGGGCGAGGGTCGCGCTGCAGGCCGCGGGCCCGATAAGACAATCGCCCGGAGCCGGCCCGGTGGCGTGGCGGCTCGGTCCCGACGACGTGACCTGCTTCGCCCGGGGCGGCGACGTGCTGCCGGCGCCCTTCGAGACCGCCGCTTCGATGGAGGGGACGAACCAGGCGCAGGGTCTTCGCGCCTGGCGGCTCCGCAGGCAGGTCGAGTCGCTCCCTGCCGGAGTGCTCGCGGCCGCCCACGACGTGGCCTCCGCCGCGAGCCGCGGGGCGGCGCTCGTCACCGCCTGGGAGGACGACGGCGCCCGGACGCTGCTCGACCTCGTCGGGCTCTCGTCGGTCGCGATCGAGGGGCCGCCGGTCGCGGCCGGTGTGGCGCTCGGCGACGCCATCGCCGAGCTCGCCGGCCGTCGCTGGTCGGACCTCGACGAGCTCGTCCTCGTCGGCGTCGGCAGCGGCGGCGTCGGCAGCGGCGTGGGAGCGGGCGGCGCCTGCGCCGGGCTCGAGCACGTCCGGCGGCTCCCCGACATCGAGGCGGCGGAGCTCCTCGTCCGCGAGGCGCTCGCGGCACCTCGGCCGGATGGCGACACGGCGTCTCGCTGCCTCGTCGTCGTGCCCGGGTTCCCAGGCTCGGGCATGTCGGGCGTGTTGAGCACCCTCGTCTCGCTCGTCGAGCAGCTTCCCCGGACCTGTCTTCTCTGCTGCGACCCTGCGGCGCCGGTGCGCGCCCTGTGGCGTTTCGAGGCCTCGAAGGCCGCCACGCTCCTCGAGGTCCGCGAGCGCGGCTCGGTCGTGGCCACCCTGCGCCGCCGCGGAAGGCCGGCAGAGGGCGAGGAAGCCCCGCCACACCGCCCGATCGAGGCGCGCCCGGCAGCACGACAGGCGCTTGCCGCACCGCTCCCAGCGGCCGCGCCCGAGCCGCTGCGGATCGCCCTCCTCGGCCCGCTCTCCGTCACCGGCGCCCCTGCCGACGTCGCCCGGCGCCCGAAGGCGAGCGAGCTCCTCGTCTACCTCGCGCTCCACCCCGAGGGGGCCACCGGCGAGACCCTGATGGCCGCCATCTGGTCAGAGCGCCGCATCCCGCTCCAGTCGCTCTCCAACCGGTTGAGCGAGGTCCGCCGGGCGCTCGGCCGGGATCCGGACGGCTCGCCGAGGCTCGGGCGGCGGGCGGGTCGCCACGTGCTCGGACGGGACGTCTGGTGCGACTGGAGCGAGTTCCAGCGGCTCACCTGTCCGGGCACGACCGTTGAGGCCTGGATGGCGGCCCTCCGGCTCGTGCGGGGCCGGCCGCTCCAGGGCGTCGAGGTGGGCGACTGGTTCGCCCTCGAGGGCCATTCGGCGGCGATCGAGCGGGCCCTCATGACGACGGTCATGGCCGCCTCCGAGGCGCTCCTCGAAGCGGGCGACCCCGTCGGGGCCGACTGGGCGGCGCGGCGCGGGCTCATCGTCGCCCCGTGGGACGAGCGGCCGTACAGGCAGCTGATGAGGGCGGCGAGCCTGGCCGGCAACCCGAGGGGCATCCACGCGGCGCTGAGAGCCCTCGCCCGCGCCCTCAACCTGCGAGGCGACCCGCTGAAGGGCGTCCACCCCCGAACCGCCGAGCTCTACCGGCACCTCCTCGGCTGAGCGCCAGGTCGCGGACAGCTCACGGTCCGGCGACCGCCACTAGCCTCGCCCGCCGTGGGGATCCTCGAGGGAAAGCGCGTCCTCGTCACGGGCGTGCTCACCGACGACTCGCTGGCGTTCGCCGTGGCGCGCTGCGCCCAGGAGGAGGGCGCCGAGATCGCCCTCACGAGCTTCGGCCGCGTGATGTCGCTCACGAAACGCACCGCCCGCCGCCTCGGGACCGAGCCCGCCGTGCTCGAGCTCGACGCGACGAAGCCCGAGCAGGCCGACGCCGTGGCGGCCGAGCTCGGGAGCCGCTGGGGCAGCCTCGACGGCGTCGTGCACGCCGTCGGCAACGCGCCCGAGACCTGCCTCGGGGGCGACATCCTCCGCGCCGACTGGCCGGACGTCGCCATGGCCCTCCAGGTCTCGACCTTCTCGCTGCAGCTGCTCGCCAGGGCCTTCGCGCCGCTGCTCGAGAAGGCGCCCTCCGGCGGCTCGATCGTCGGGCTCGACTTCGACGCCACGGTGGCCTGGCCGGCCTACGACTGGATGGGGGTGGCCAAGGCCGGCCTCGAGTCGCTCACCCGGTATCTCGCCCGCGACCTCGGCCGCCGCAACATCCGCGTGAACCTCGTGGCGGCCGGTCCGGTGCGGACGATGGCAGCCAAGTCGATCCCGGGTTTCGCACGCTTCGAGGAGGTCTGGGACGAGCGCGCCCCGCTTGGCTGGGACATCCGGGACTCCGAGCCCGTCGGGCGGGCGGTCGTGGCCCTCCTCTCGGACTGGTTCCCGAAGACGACGGGCGAGATCGTGCACGTGGACGGCGGCTTCCACGCCACCGGAGCCTGAGGAGGCCGACATGCCCACCGCCGAGCAGGTCCGATCCGTGCTGGAGCGCTACTGCGCGGCGGCCGGCCGCGGCGACGTCGACGCCCTCGTCGAGTGCTACGCGCCGGGGGCGACCGTGGTCGACCCGTACCCGGGCGCCTCGCGCGCCGGGCCGGACGAGATCCGCGCCATGTTCGAGGAGCGGTTCTCGATGGCCCGCCCCGTCGCCTTCCTGTTCCAACGCGAGGTCGTGAGCGAGGACCGGGTCGCCTTCTTGTTCTCGCTCGAGGCGGTCACCGAGCAGCACGCCACGATCGCGCTCGACGGCATCGAGGTCTTCACCGTCGGGGAGGACGGCCTCATCACCGACCAGGTCGCCTACTGGGACCCCTCGGCCATCCGCGTCACGCCGTCGTTGTGATTAGCGACCGGACGAGGCGGTCCAGTCCCTCGGCGGTCGGCCGTCCCGCCCGCACGTAGCGGGCGCCCATCTCCTCGGCGAGCTCGCCGGCGAGGCCGAGCGGCATCTCGTCGGACTCGACGTCGACCACGACGGCGGTCACCCCGGCGGCCGCCACGCGGCGCGCCGCCAGCCGGGCGGCGTCGACCGGATCGATGCCCGGCGGCCCGAGCGTGGCGCGGCCGTCGGAGACGAGCACGAGCACCGGGGCGTAGGCGGCCGTCGCCGGTGACTGGCACACCTCGAGGGCCCGCACGATGCCCTCGCCGAGCGGCGTGCGGCCGCCGGTGGCGAGGGAGGCGAGCCGGGCTCGGGCGACCTCGATGCTGGCCGTCGGGCGGAGGGCCACCACGGCGCCCGTCCCTCCGAACGTCACGACCGCCAGCCGGTCGCGGCGCTGATAGGCGTCGGTGAGCAGCGAGAGCACGGCGCCGCGGGCAGCCGTCATGCGGCGCCCGGCACCCATCGAGCCGGAGGCGTCGACGCAGAGGACGACGAGGTGCGGCCGGCGGGTCTCGGTGAGCACCTGGTGGAGGTCGCCGCCCTCGACGAGCGCCGCTCTGGTGGTCCGCCCGGGCGCACCGGCCTGCTCGGCCCGGCGGCGGGCCGAGGCCGCCATGACCGTCTGGGCGACCGCGACGCGGCCGGGAGGCTCACCCTCCGGGACTGGGCGGGCGGCGATCGCCCGGCCGGCGGCGGAGCCGAGGGACCTGTCCCTTGCTCCGAGGCGGCCGCCGGAGGGCTGCGGCCGGTTCTTCTCACCCGGCCGGGACCGCCCTCGAACGGCGCCGATCGGCACGCCGAGCTGGGACGCCCCGGCGTCCGAGAGGTCGAAGCTCGCAGGGGGTGCCGCGCCGGCGGCAGGCGCCCCGCCGCCATCGCCTGCTTCCGTATCGGTCCCGCCACCCGGCGGGTCGCCGCCCGACGGCTCACCGAGCGCCTCGCCACCGCCGCCGGCACCGCCAGAGGAGGTCGCCCTCGAGAGCGCCTCCTCCAGCTCCTCCGGCGGCATGGTGGGATCGTCGAAGGGCCCGCGCCGCCTGCGGTGACCGAGGGCGAGCGGCGCCACCCGGGCGACGTCCTCCGGCTCGACGACGTCGCGGCCCTCCCAGGCGGCGAGGGCGGCCGCCGCCCTGGCGAGGGCGAGGTCCGCCCGCAGCCCGTCGGCACCGACCTCGACGGCGAGGCGGGCGGCGAGCGCCAGCACGTCCTCGGGGAGCCGGGGACGCCGAGTCGCCGCGTGGGCGAGTCGGCGGCGGAGATCTTCGCCGGCGGGTGCCCATTCCTGCACGAAACCCAAGGGGTCGGCGTCGTACGCCAGCCGCCGGCTCACGGCCTCGGCGCGCTCGACCGGCTCGACCGGGCTGGCCACCGTCACCGAGAGGCCGAACCGGTCGAGCAGCTGGGGGCGGAGCTCGCCCTCCTCCGGGTTCATGGAGCCGATCAGGAAGAACCGCGAAGGGTGCTCGTGGCTCACCCCCTCGCGCTCGACCCGGTTCACTCCCGACACGGCCACGTCGAGCAGGACGTCGACCAGGTGGTCGGGCAGGAGGTTGACCTCGTCGACGTAGAGGAGCCCCCCGTCGGCGGCCGCCAGGAGGCCCGGGTGGAACTTGCGCTCGCCTGAGCGGAGGGCGGCCGACAGGTCGAGCGTGCCGACCACGCGGTCCTCGCTCGCCCCGAGGGGCAGCTCGACGAAGGGAGGCGGCGGGTCGCCCGGGAGGAGCTCGGCGAGGCCGCGGGCGAGCGTCGTCTTGGCCGACCCCTTCTGGCCCCTCAAAAGGACGCCGCCGAGGCGCCGGTCGACCGCCCCGAGGCTGAGCGCCAGCTTCACGTCCTCGAGGCCGACCACGGCCGCGAACGGGAAGCCGGGGGCACCCTGGCGGGCTGGCGGGCGCGGGGCGTGCGGCCGGGGCGTCACCGGGCCTCCTCCCAGCCCTCTCCCTCGAGCACCGCCGAGCGGAGCGTCGCGAGCGCGCTGTCGGAGGCGTTCCACATGCCGCGCTCTGCCGCCTCGAGGAGGCGCTCGGCGATCGCCCGGAGGGCCCAGGGGTTCGACTGCTCGAAGAACTTCCGGATCGCCGGGTCGGCGACGTAGGCCTGTGTGACCCGCTCGTACATCCAGTCCTCGACCACCCGGGCGGTGGCGTCGTAGCCGAAGAGGTAGTCGACCGTGGCGGCGAGCTCGAAGGCGCCCTTGTAGCCGTGGCGCGTCATGGCGGAGATCCACTTCGGGTTGAGGACGCGGGAGCGGACGACGCGGGCCGCCTCCTCGGCGAGGGAGCGGACCCTCGGCCGGGCGGGGTCGGAGGAGTCGCCGAAGAGCGCTACGGGCGAGACGCCGCCGCGAAGCGAGCGGATCGCCGCCACCATGCCGCCGTGGTCCTGCAGGTAGTCGTCGCTGTCGAAGATGTCGTGCTCCCGGTTGTCCTGGTTCTTGACGGCGACCTCGGTGCGGGCCAGCCGGCGGGCGAGCGCCTCGCCTGCGGGGACCCCCATTCCCGAGCGCCGGTACGACCAGCCGGACCAGGCGAGGTAGACGGCGGCGAGATCGTCGTCGCTGTGCCAGTTCCGGCTCTCGATGAGCGGGAGGATCCCCGAGCCGTAGGCGCCGGGCGCCGGGCCGAAGATCCGGGGGTCGGCCGTCCCGGCGGCGGCCACGGGGTTGAGACCGGGCGGCTCGTCCTCGAGGCCGGCCACGAGCTCGACGGCCTCGTCGACGAGCGCCACCACGTGCGGGAAGGCGTCCCGGAAGAAACCCGACACCCGCAGTGTCACATCCACCCTCGGGCGTCCGAGCTCCTCGAGGGGCACGACCTCGAGCCCCTCCACGCGGCCGGACTCCGCCGCCCAGCGGGGCCGGACCCCGAGCAGGGCGAGCGCCTCGGCGACGTCGTCGCCGCCGGTCCGCATGACGGCGGTCCCCCAGACGACGATCGCCACCGACCTGGGGCAGCCTCCCTCCTCGGCCGTGTGGCGCTCGACGAGGCGACGCGCCAGTGCCTCGCCCACCTCCATGGCGAGCGGCGAGGGGACGGCCTTCGGGTCGAGCGAGTAGAAGTTGCGCCCCGTCGGCAGCACGTGCGCCATCCCGCGGCTCGGGGCCCCGGACGGGCCGGGCGGCACCGCCCGCCCGTCGAGGGCGCCGAGCAGGTTCGTCACCTCGTCGGTCGTGCCGCGAAGCGCCGGCACGAGCCAGTCGCAGATCCAGGCGCTCACGACGGCGACCTCCCCGATGGCGCCGTCGCCGCCGGCGCCCGGCCGGAAGCCGCCGGCCGCCAGCCGCTCCACCACCCGGCGAGCCCCTGCCTCGACGGCGTCCACCTCGCTGCGCACCGACCGCTCCGCCCAGCCCGGCGGAATTCCGAGCTCTGCGGCCACCGCCTCCCGGAGCGAGGGCACCGAGCCCTGGCGGAGCCGGGTGAGGGCGAGGACGAAGTCGACGAGGTCGCCTCCCGCGGGCGGCTCACCGAGGACGTGGAGGCCGCCCCTGATCTGGGCGTCCTTCAGCTCGCAGAGATAGCCGTCGACCTCGAGGACGAGCTCGTCGAAGACGTCGTCGTCGGAGACCGCCGGGCCGGCAGGGCCGAAGCGCCCGTCGAGGCCGAGGTCGCGGTGGATCTCCGCCTCGACGAGCAGCTCCCAGACCTGCTGGCGGAGGGCCGGCAGCTTCGAGGGATCGAGGGCGGCCAGCTGGGCGTGCTGGTCGAGGAGCTGCTCGAGCCGGGCCACCTCGTCGTAGGAGTCGGCCCGGGTGAGGGGCGGCACGAGATGGTCGACGATGGCGGCGTGCGCCCGCCGCTTCGCCTGGGCGCCCTCGCCCGGGTCGTTCACCACGAACGGGTAGACGAAGGGGAGGTCCCCGATGGCGAGGTCCGGGTAGCAGTCGGCCGAGAGCCCCACCCCCTTGCCGGGCAGCCACTCGAGCGTCCCGTGCTTGCCGACGTGCACGACGGCGTCGGCCGCGAAGTGCTCGTCGAGCCAGCGGTAGAAGGCGAGGTAGTGGTGGGTGGGCGCCAGCTCGGGCGAGTGGTAGACGGCGACGGGGTTCTCGCCGAAGCCGCGGGGCGGCTGGATGGTGACGAGGACGCCCCCGAGGTCGAGCCCGGAGAAGACGAAACCCCCTCCGTCGACGTGCACGCTCCCGGGCGGCTCGCCCCAGGCGGCGACGAGGTCGTCGCGCACGGGTGCTGAGAGCCGGTCGAACCAGGTCCGGTAGGCCTCGGCCGGGAGCCGCCCGACGGCTCTGGCGGCCGTCTCGGCCGGGAGGCGCTCGGAGTCGTAGGCGAGCCCGTCGGCGAGCTCGGCCATGAGCTCGTCGCCCGTGGCGGGGATACGGTCCACCCGGTAGCCGGACTCCCGGAGGGCGGCCAGGAGGCGGATCACGGAGGCCGGGGTGTCGAGGCCGACGGCGTTGCCGAGCCGGGAGCGCTTCGTCGGGTAGGCCGAGAGCACGAGGGCCAGCTTGCGCCGGGCCGGCGGGGTTTCGGAGAGGGAGGCGAGGCGGACGGCGAGGGAGGCGACCCGCTCGGTCCGCTCACGGTCCGCCCGGTAGGCGACGAGGGGGGCGCCGAGCTCCTCGCCGTCGTCCACGACCTCCTTGAAGGAGAAGGGGACCGACACGAGGCGGCCGTCGAGCTCGGGGAGGGCCACCTGCCAGGCGACGTCGAGCGGCCCGAGGCCCGCCGGGGAGGAGCGCCAGGCGTCCGCCGTGCCGGTCGAGACGATCCCCTGCAGCACCGGAACGCCGAGGCGGGCGAGCGGGCCGCCCGCCCAGCCCTCGTCGCCGGCGGCGCCCCCCGGGGCGAAGCTCCCGGCCGCCAGCACGGTCGTGACGACGGCCCCGACCCGCGCCTTCGCGAGGAGTCCGACGGCGTGGTCCTCGTCGCGAAGGCTGTAGCAGAACACGGGCACGGCGTCGGCTCCGCGGCGCTCGATGGCGTCGGACAGCTCCTCGACGAAGGTCGTGTTCCCGGTGAGGACGTGGGCCCGGTAGAAGACGACGCCCACCGCCGGGCGGCCCGGGCGGCGGACCCTCGACCCGAAGTGCCCGCTCGCCGGGAGCACCTCCGGCGGCTCGAAGCCGAACCCGCCGCCGAGCACCGTGTCGGCGAGGAACCTCAGCAGCTGGCCGAGGTTGGCCGTGCCGCCCTGCGCCAGGTAGCCGAAGGCCTCGGTGACGATGCCGCCCGGGACGGTCGAAGCCGCCATCAGGTCGGCGTCGGGCACCGCCTCGCCGCCGAAGCAGACGAGGGGCACCCCGCCGGCCCGGCAGGCCGCCTCGAGCTCCCCGAACGGCTCCCAGGCGGTCCGCCCGCCGAAGAGGCGCACCACCACGAGGGAGGCGCCGGCGAGATCGGGGGGGCGCTCGAGCGAGGCCGGGTTGGCCGCCCGCACGGGGGGAAACCCGTCGGGCAGCGACTCGGCTACCACCCGCAGGCCGAGCAGCTCGGTGTCGGCGTGGGTGAGGAACCAGATCACGCCCGGCCCCCGCCCAGCTCGACGAGGTCGAGGACCTGCTCGAGGTCGAGATGGGCCTCGACGAGATCGGCCAGCCGGTCGAACTGCGCCTCCCTCGCGGCCGCGAAACTGACGCCGGAGGCCTCGAAGCGCCTCCCCCGCCTCGCCGCCACCTCGGCGAGGAAGGCGCTGCGGAAGGCGTCCGACTCGAAGAGGCCGTGCAGGCTCGTCCCCACCACCCTGCCGTCGGCCGCCACCGCTCCCTCGGGGCCGGCGCCGAACTCGTCGGCGAGCTCGAGCAGCGGGGTGACGGACTCGCTCCCCGGGCAGGGCTCGGGCTCGCCGTGGCGGATCTCGTAGCCCTCGACCGGCGCCCCGAGCCCCTTTCCCCGCCTCGGGCGGGTCGCCTTCGCAGCCCGGAAGGTGGTCTCGACCGCGAGCAGCCCGAGCCCGGCGACCTCGCCCGCGTCCGACTCCACGCCGTCGTCGCGGATCGTGCGGCCGAGCATCTGGTAGCCGGCGCAGATGCCGAGCACGACCGGGCCGCCCGGGCGGCGGGCGGCCGCCGTCACCGCCGAGGCGAGGCCCGTGCGCCGGAGCCAGTCGAGGTCGCGGACGGTCGTCTTCGACCCGGGGACGAGGACGAGGTCGGGGTCGCCGAGGCCGGCCGCGCTGCGAACGAGGCGGAGCGACACGTTCGCCTCGATGGCGAGGGCGTCGACGTCGGTGAAGTTCGCCACGTGCGGGAGGGCCACGACGGCGACGTCGAGCGCCTCGCCGGGCGGCGTCTCTCGCGGGTCGCCCGGGCCCTCGAGCGCGGCGACGAGCCCGAGCGAGTCCTCCGAGTCGAGCGACAGCCCGCGCACGTACGGCAGCACGCCGAGGACGGGCACGCCGGTGCGCCGTTCCAGCTCCTCGATGCCGCTCGTGAGCAGGGCGGGGTCGCCCCTGAATTTGTTCACGACGAAACCCCGCACGCTGCGCGCCAGCTCGGCGGGGACGACCCGGACCGTCCCGTAGAGGGAGGCGAAGACCCCTCCGCGCTCGATGTCACCGACCACGACGGCCGGCATGCCGGTCTCCCTCGCCAGCCAGAGGTTCGACAGGTCGCTCTCGAGCAGGTTGATCTCGGCGGCGCTGCCGGCCCCCTCGGCGATGACGACCTCGAAACGCGACCGGAGGTCGGCGAACGCCCCGAGCACGACGGGGGCGAGCTCGGCCCGCCTCCCGGCGAGGTAGTCCGCCGCGTCGAGCTCGCCCGTCGGCCGTCCCATCACGACGACCTGGCTCCGCCGCTCGCCCGTCGGCTTCAGCAGCACGGGGTTCATGGCGGCCTCGGGCTCGACGCCCGCCGCCAGCGCCTGCACGCCCTGGGCCCGGCCGATCTCGTGCCCGGACCGGGTGGCGAAGGAGTTGAGCGACATGTTCTGCGCCTTGAACGGCGCCACCCTCACGCCGCGCCGGGAGAGCAGCCGGCAGAGGCCGGTGACGATCTGGCTCTTGCCGGCGTCGCTCGAGGTGCCGCAGACGAGGAGCGCCCCTCGCAGGCGCGCTCCTTCTCGTCGGGGGCGCCCCCGCCGCGCAGATGTTCGTTCCCCGGCGTCGGCTCCGCCGTCGGCGAGAGCGCGGGCGAGCCGCTCAAGGCCCTCCTCTGCCGGGACGGCGACGCGCACGGCGTCGGCCAGCCCGAAGCTCGAGCAGTCCCGCACGACGACGCCGCGGCGTGCCAGGCGATCTCGGAGGCCGGGCGCCCCTTCGACGAGCACGAAGTTGGCATCGGACGGCCCCGCCTCGAAGCCGGCTCCGGCGAGGAGGCCGACGAGGTCGCGTCGCAGCGTCGCCACCCGCCTCGCGAAGGCGGGGAGGTCGGCGAGCTCGAGCAGGAGCGGCACCGCCTCGCAGGCGAGGGGCCCCACGGACCAGCGGGGCTGGCGAAGGCCAAGACGCTCGACCAGCTCCTCGTCCTCGCTCAGCACGTAGCCGACGCGAAGCCCCGGGCAGGCGAAGAGCTTCGTGAGGGAGCCGAGGACGACCGCCCCGCCCTCGGCGTCGCCTCTCGTCCACTCCCCCGTCGCGAGGGCGTAGAAGGCCTCGTCCCACACCCGCGCCTTCGCGTCGGCGGGGGCCAGCCTCCCGGTCGGGTTGTTCGGGTTGGAGCGCCACCTGCCGGCGCCGGGCGCCACCTCGGCGAGGTGGCGCCGGTAGAGCGAGAACTCGGGCTCCACGACCTCGCCCGCCCCGAGCTCGGCGGCGACGAGGGCGATGGCCTCGGCTGCCCCGTTGGTGAGAAGGAGCCGGCCCGGCGCCACGCCGAGGGCCGAGGCGAGGGCAGCCGTGGCGGCGGAGGCGTCGGCGTAACGGCGCATCCCGTCGAGGCAGCGGGCGAGGATCGGCCGCACGTCGGGGGCGGCGGGGTTGAGCGACGTCGCCAGGTCGAGCACGTCCTCGACGCGGCGTCCGGAGGCGGCTGCGACGCGGGCGGCGTCGTCCCCGTGCGGGCCGGGTGGGGGGATTCTCACGGGCGCACCGCACGGGCGAAGGCCCAGGCTCCGAGACTCGCCGCCAGGGCGAGCGTCACGTGTTGCGAGCACTCCACCGCCCGGCCGATGTCGGCCGCGACAGGTCGCGGGGCGCCGGGCCGGCCGAGGAGCGGCCTCTCCTCCACGCCGTGCCGGTAGGCGGTCGTCCCGCCGAGGCGGAGACCGAGCGCCGCCGCGAAGGCCGCCTCGGCCACGCCGGCGTTGGGCGAGGGGTGAGCCGGGGCGTCCCTCGCCACGGCCCGGGCGACCCGGACGGCGCTTCCAGGGCGGACGGCGGCGACGAGGAGGGCGGTGAGGCGGGCGGGGACGAGGTTGGCGAGGTCGTCGAGGCGAGCCGACGCCCAGCCGAAGCGACCGTAGCGGCCGTCCCTGTAGCCGACCATCGAGTCGAGCGTGTTGGTGCCCCTGTAGGCGAGCGCCCCGGTGGCGCCCCCGAGGGCCGCGTAGAGCGCCGGTGCCACGATGGCGTCGACGGTGTTCTCGGCGACCGACTCGACGCAGGCCCGCGCCATGCCCTCGGCGTCGAGCAGGGCCGGGTCACGGCCGACGAGAGCGGGAAGGAGCGATCTCGCGGCGTCGAGGTCGCCGGCCTCGAGCGCCCGCTCCACCTGGCCGGCCGCCGCCCAGAGGCCCCGGGCCGCCACGGCCGTGTAGGCGGCGAGGGCCGCCCCGCCCGGCAGACGGTCGAGGAGGGCGCCCGCCGCGGCGGCTCCGCCGACGCCGGCGACGGCATAGGCGGCCCCCCGCGCCCTGCCGTCGTCCCAGAGGGTCCGCTCGAGGCGCGTCATCGCCCGGCCGAAGACGGCGACGGGGTGCGGGCGGAGCGGCCCGTCGCCGAGGAGGGCGTCGGCGAGGAGCGCCGCGGCGGCGCTCGCCGACCACCGGGTGAGGCGCCCGGTCACCGTCACCGGCTCACCCGGTCGCTCACGAGCACGCCGCCGCTCACCAGCGCGCCACCGCCACGACGAGGCCGAGCGTCTCGCCGACGACGCCGGCAGCACCGAGCACGTCTCCCGTGTACCCACCGAGGCGCCGGACGGCCAACGCGAGCACGGCCCCGCCGCCAACGAGCACGGCGAGGAGCACCGGCGCGCCGGCCGTGCGGTCCCAGGCGAGGAGGGCCGCCAGGGCGACCACCCAGGCCCCCGCGGCGACGAGCGCTCCCCTGCGACCGCCTCCGCCGGTGGAACCGCCGTAGAGGGCGCCGAGCCCGCCCGCCGGCCGGGCGTAGGCGAGGCGGGAGATCGCCCAGGTCATGAGCGCCCGCGAGGCGGCCCACATGCCCCCGAGCAGGAGCACCGCCGTCCAGGCGTGTGCCGGCCGGTACGAGGCGAGCGCCGCGAGGCGCATGGCGTAGACGCCGAGTGCGGCCGTCACGCCGAAGGCGCCGGTGGCTGGCTCCCTCATCACCTCCAGCCGGCGCGCCCGCTCGAGGTGCGGGAGGAGGCCGTCCGCCGCGTCGACGAGCCCGTCGGCGTGGAGCAGCCCCGTGAGGGCGAGGTCGAGGCAGAGCACGACGGCACCGCCGACGAAGGCTGGGAGGACCCGGTCGAGCCCCCACCAGGCGACGCCGAGGGTGGCGCCGAGGAGCGCTCCGACGGCGGGATACCACGGCGCGGCCGCGGGCGAGGGCGCCGCCGGCCCACCGACGACGGTGAGGAGGGCGAGGGCGCTCGAGAGGCCGGAACGCGCCCGCTCGCCCGTCACCTGGACACCGGCCCGAGCTCGAGCGCCCTGCCGGCGACGACGAAGAGGACCCGCGTGGCGATGCCGGCCACCCGGCGGTTGACGTCGCCGAGGGCGTCGCGGAACTCCCGCCCGACGCTCGTCTCGGGATGGACGCCCAGGCCGACCTCGTCGCTCACGAGGACCGTCTGCCGGCCCGCCGCCCGCCGTCGCTCGAGCGCCCGGACCAGCTCGCCGAGCGGGGCTGCGAAGCCGGGGAAGCCGGCCAGCCAGGTGCCGAGCGAGTCGACGAGGACGACCGGGGCGTCGCCGAGGGCGCCGGCGAGGTCTCCTCCGAGGCCGAGCTCGACGGTGCGCCAGCCGGAAGGACGACGCGCCCGGTGGGCTGTGAGGCGGGCCTCGAACTCGGCGTCCTGCGCGTCGGCGACCGCCGTCGCCACGTAGGTGACGGACGCCTCGGGCTGCGGCCCGCTGTCCGCGGCAGCCCGCGCCGCCAACGCCTCTGCGAGCTCGGACTTGCCCGAGCGCGCCCCGCCGAGCACGAGGGTGATCACCGCTCCCCGCCCGATCCCGCACTCTTCGGCCCGCTCGACTCGACGTCCACGCATCCTCCTCCGCCCGGCGGGCGACAGGCGAGCGGGTCTCCTGGCTCCCGGATCCGTGCTCCCTCCGGCCTTCCCGCCCTCTCGGGCCGTGGCCACCTTGGAGATCGCTCCCCGGTCACAGTTGCGGGACAGCCCCGGACTTGCACCGGGTTCCCCGCGTCGCGGGCCCGACGCTAGCCGAGCGCCTCGCCAGCCGTCGGGTGCGTCGAGCGGTGCTCCGCCGGTCCGAGCCGTTCCGGCCGCCTGGAACGCTTCCGTTAGGGTTGGCCCGTCAGCGGCGGCGCGGCGCCGGGGTGCCCGCGTCCGCCCGGGCTGGCGGCGTGGCCGAGTGGTTTAGGCAAGGGCCTGCAAAGCCCTGTACCCCAGTTCGATTCTGGGCGCCGCCTCGCAGTTCAGGGGATCTTCGGATCTTCGGATCTCAGCGGGGACCCCGTGGCCGACGGTCCCCCAGAATTGGGGCTCTTCGGATTTCAGTGGGGAGTTGGCGCGCCCGACGGTCCCCCAGACGCGGACGAAGGCGCCTCAGGCTTGAGGTGTGAGCCAACAAAACCGAAGCACCTTCGTCCTTCTCAACCCTAGTGAGATCCTCCAGGCCCTGAGGGTAGCCTGCGGCGATGGACGGCCCGCTCGACCCGGACCGGCTGGCCGCCCTGAGGGACGCTGCCCTCGGGGCGGCGTCGGCGGGCGGAGCCAGTCACGCGACGTTGCGAGTGGAGCGCATCCACAACCAGACCGTGCTCCTGCGCGACGGTCGCCTCGAGACGGCCTCAGACGACATGGGTCTCGGCATGGGCGTGTGGGCGGTGCGCGACGGGTCGGAGGGCTTCGCCGGCACCGAGGCGCTCGACCCCGAGAGCTCCTCCGGCCTCGCCCGGTCCGCCCTCGAGGCGGCGCGGGTCACGGCCCGAGCCAGGTCGCGACCCGTCGAGCTGGCGGACGAGGCTCCCCACGGCTCGGTCGAGTGGAGCTCGACGTACGGCATCGACCCGGTCACCGTTCCGCTCGCCGACAAGGTGGCCCTCCTCGCCGACTGGAGCGAGAGGCTGCTCGCCTCCGCGGCGGTCGACCACGTCACGGCCTACGTCCTTGCCACCCGCGAGGACAAGTACCTCGCCGATCTCTCGGGCACGGTCGCCGTCCAGACACGGGTCCGCGTCCACCCCCGGATCGAGGCGCTCTCGGTCGGTGCCGACGGCGAATTCGAGACGATGCGGACCATCGCCCCGCCCGCCGGCCGCGGCTGGGAGTACCTGCAGGGCGACGGATGGGACTGGGACGAAGAGCTCGCTGAGCTTCCGTCGCTGCTCGCCGAGAAGCTCGCCGCCCGCTCCGTCGAGCCGGGCACCTACGACCTCGTGGTCGACCCGACCAACCTGTGGCTCACGATCCACGAGTCGATCGGACACGCCACCGAGCTCGATCGGGCCGTCGGCTACGAGGCGGCCTACGCCGGGACGTCCTTCGCGACACCCGACAAGCTCGGGTCGCTGCGGTACGGCTCCCCCGTGCTCAACATCGTGGGTGACCGCACGGTGGAGCACGGTCTCGCCTCGATCGCCATCGACGACCAGGGCGTCGAGGCGCAGTCGTTCGACCTCGTGCGCGACGGCGTCCTCGTCGGCTACCAGCTCGACCGGCGCATCGCGGCCGAGCGGGGACTCGGACGGTCGAACGGCTGCGCCTTCGCCGACTCGCCGCTGCACGTGCCGATCCAGCGAATGGCCAACGTCTCGCTCGAGCCATCCCCTGAGGAGGTCACGACCGACGACCTCGTCGGTGGCGTCGAGCGCGGCATCTTCATCGTCGGCGACAACTCCTGGTCGATCGACATGCAGCGCTACAACTTCCAGTTCACCGGTCAGCGCTTCTTCGAGATCCGGGGCGGGAGGCTCGCCGCACAGCTCCGACACGTCGCCTACCAGGCCACCACGACCGACTTCTGGGGCTCGATGGAGGCGGTCGGCGGGCGCTCCACGTACCTGCTCGGGGGCGCCTTCAACTGCGGCAAGGGCCAGCCCGGCCAGGTGGCCCCAGTCAGCCACGGCTGCCCTTCGGTGCTCGTGCGCTCCGTCCGCGTGCTGAACACCCGCGAGGAGTCGGGGCGATGAGCGCCCTTCCACATCCGGCACAGGTCGTCGAGCGCATCCTCGCCGCCTCCTCCGGCCCTTGCCTCGCGACCGTCGAGGAGACGCACGGGGCCGAGGTCCGCTTCGCCAACAACACCGCCACCACCAACGGCATGCGACACGGCCGCCGGGTCACCGCCATCCGCGTGCTGGCAACCGGCCAGGAGACGCGTGCGGGGGTGGCCACCGAGAGCGGCGAGGTCGACGAGGCCGAGCTGGTCGCGGCGGCCGAGCGGGAGGCGAACGTGGCCGACGACGCGTTCGAGCTCGTCGAGGGCGACGTCGCGGCCGACTTCGATGACGAGCCGTCGATCACCGACATGTCCGTCCTGTCAGCGGTCCTCGGCGACCTCGCCGGAGTGTTCCAGCGGGCCGAAGGTGCCGGCGCGGTGATGTCGGGCTTCGCCGAGCACCAGATCGTGACGACCTACCTCGGCTCCTCGACGGGACTGCGCCTCCGCCACGCCCAGCCGACCGGGGCGCTCCACCTCGTGGGTCGGGCGGACGCCCGCTCGGCCTGGGCGGCATCGGGCGCCTCCAGCTTCGACGAGGTCCGCATCGAGGCGCTCGAGGAGCGCGTCCGCCGGGGACTCGAGTGGGCGGACCGGCAGCTCGAGGTCGCGGCGGGCCGCCACGAGGTGATCCTTCCTCCCGAGGCCGTCTCCGACTTCATGGCCTTCATGGTGTGGCAGGCGAGCGGGAGGGAGGCAGAAGAGGGAAGGACGGTGTTCTCGCGCCCCGGCGGCGGCACCCGCCTCGGCGAGAGGCTGTCCGAGCTGCCCTTCCAGCTGCGAAGCGACCCGGCCGAGCCAGGGCTCGAGTGCCAGCCGTTCGTCTCGACCACCGCGTCGACCGCAGACGTCTCGGTTTTCGACAACGGCCTGTCGCTCGGGCGCACCGCCTGGATCGACGAGGGACGGCTCACCCACCTCAGGTACCACCGCGCCGGGGCGGCGCGCTCCGGGGTGCCGCCGGCGCCGCCGGTCGACAACCTCGTCCTGTCTCTCCCCGGCGCGGCGGGCACGCTCGACGATCTCGTCTCGCGAACCGAACGCGGGCTCCTCCTCACCTGCCTGTGGTACATCCGCGTCGTCGACCCGAAGACGCTGCTCTTCACAGGCCTCACCCGCGACGGCGTCTACGTCGTGGAGGACGGCCGGGTCGTCGGGGCGGCGAACAACTTCCGCTTCAACGAGAGCCCGGTCGACCTGTTGAGCCGTGCGACCGAGGCCTCCGTCACCGAGCGCGCCCTCGGCCGGGAGTTCGGCGAGTGGATGAACCGTGCGGCCATGCCGGCCCTGCGCATCCCCGACTTCAACATGTCGACGGTGAGCGCCGCCAGCTGAGGTCCGCTCACCGAGCCGGGCGGCGGTGAGGAGCCATCGGCGCGCCGGACGGTGACGGCGGTCCGCCGGTCCTCGGCCATCCGGACCGGCTCGCGTAGGGTCAGGGCCTTGCGCAGGTCCGTCGCCGTGTGCCTCTGCGTACTCGCCTACGTCGCGCTCGCCGTGCTCGCGACCCTCCCCGCCCTCCTCCACGGCCCGAGCCACACCCTGCAGTGCGGTGGCTGCAGCGACGTCGGCCAGGAGGTCTGGTTCCTCCGTTGGCCGATCACCGCCTTCACCCATGGGAGGGCGCTCCTCGTCTCGGACTTCCTCAACGTCCCGTACGGCGTGAACCTCATGCAGAACACCTCCATGCCGCTCGTCGGAGTGCTGGCCGCTCCGCTCGTGGCCGGGTTCGGCGCGGTCGCGGCCCTCAATCTCGCCTTCCTCGTCGCCTTCGCCTCCTCGGCGACGGCGTGTTTCGCTGCCGCCCTCCGCTTCACGGACCGCCTCGGCGGCGCGTTCGTGGCGGGCCTCCTCTATGCGTTCTCTCCCTTCATGGCCGGCCAGGCACGCGCCCACCTCTTCCTCGTGGCCGGGGCCCTTCCGCCGCTGATGGTCGTCTGCCTGCACGAGCTGCTCGTCCGGCGCCGCCGCCCGGTCGTGGCGGCCGCGCTGCTCGGGCTCCTCGCCGCCGCCCAGTTCCTCGTCTCGGTGGAGGTGCTCGTCGTCTTCGCCGTGGTCGGACTCGTCGCAGTCACCGCCGTCGTCGTGAGCCGCCTGCTGCGGCACAGGGCGCGACCGGGCGAGGCAGGAGCGGCCGACGCGACGGGCCGCCTCCTCGCCGAGCTCCTCCTCGCCGGCGCCGTGTTCGCAGCCGGGGCCGGCTACCCCGCCTACGTCTTCCTCGCCGGCCCGTCGCGGCCGGCCGCGCCCGGACACCCTCAGGCCATCCTCGAGCACCTCTCGACCGACCTCGCCGGGATCGTCCTTCCGAACGGGAACGAGCGGGTCGACCTCGGGCTCGCCTCCACGACCAAGAGCTGGGTCCGCCAGGCCCCGGTCGCCCGCCCAGGTTCCGGCGACTTGGACGAGAACGGCGGGTACCTCGGCCTCCCGCTCCTGGCCCTCCTCGCGTGGGGCGTCATGCGAGCCCGCCGCGACCCGACCGTGCGCCTCCTCGCCGCCGTCGCGGCGGTGAGCCTCCTGCTGTCGCTCGGCTCGCGCCTCCACGTCGCCGGCCACGACACGGGCGTGCCGCTCCCCTTCGCCCTCCTTGTCAAGCTGCCGCTCCTCCACGGCGCCGTCGCCGCCCGCTTCACCGACGCCATGTGGCTGTGTGTCGCACTGCTGTGCGCCCGGCTCCTTGGGACTTGGCGCCGGATGCCGTCGGAGCGACGGACGCCGCTTCTCGGGCCCGGCTCGACGGCGAGGGCCGCCGCCATCGGCCTCGGGCTGCTCGCCGCCGTCTCGCTCCTGCCGGCCCTCCCGGCGGGGTACTCGAGCGTCAGGGTGCCGGGCTGGTTCACCTCTCCCGCCAGCAGGTCCGTGCCGGCGGGAACCTCCGTCCTCGCCTATCCCTTCCCGAGGAAGCCGCACGCCCAGGAGATGCTCTGGCAGGCGGTGGCGGGGATCGGTTTCCGCATCCCGGGCGGCCAGGCCATCTTCGGCCGGACGCGCACGTCGGCCACCGAGACGGTCTTCGATTCCTGTCTCGCCACCGGGCGGCCGGCTCCCCTCACCGTCCGGCGGCTCGCCCTCATGCGAGACGACCTCCGTGCCTTCGACGTCTCGCGCATCGTCGTGCCGCTTCGCACGCGGCACTCGCTCTGTGCCGTGGGCGCGATACGGGTCGCGCTCGGCCGCCCGGGCCGTCTCGTGGCCGGCTCGGAGGTCTGGTCGACTCCCTGAGCCGGCCCGGCGGGACCGAGAAGCGTCGCGCGCCGCGGCTCTGGGTAACACCCGGCCCGAGCCCCGGATTCGGGCGTGTGGTGCCGGTGGCACTGTCAGCTACGTTGCAACAAGTCCCTGCTTTCGCCTCAAGGGAGGCCCGTTTCGTGCCGATGACTACGACGGAGAGATCCCGGCGAGACGGAGCACGAGGAAGCAGAGTGCCGCTTGTTTCTGAGCTGTTGACGGAAGTGGCCGCCGGAAGCGTGGTGGCGCACGAGAACGAGCTGTGGACCTCCTGCCCCGTCTGCGAGCAGGAGGTGCGCCTCGACGAGGCCGTCGTCGACTCGAGCTTTCCGATCGAGACGAGCTACAGCTGCCCGCGGTCGTGCGGCACGATCCTCGTGGTGAGCATGCCGGGACCCGTCATGTGGGAGGACAGCGGTTGGCGGGCGGGCGACTGGGTCATCCGCAACGTGCGCGACCTCTACTGGCAGCAGACGGGGAGCAAACGGCTCTTCGTGCTGCGGGCCCGAGAGCACGCCCTCGACTGACGAGGCGCCCCCCGTGGCCGCCCGCAGGCGGCCGCCCATTCCGACGTCCCCCGGTGCCCCCCGACGCCCCCAGGCGCCCAGCGGCGGCCCGGCCCGATGAGGTGACCCCCCGGTAGGCTGCGGCGGTTCGCGACCCGGAGGGACGAGCATGGACCTCGAGCACTTCGACGTGCTGATCGTTGGCGCCGGCTTGTCCGGCGTGGGAGCCGCCTACCGGCTCCAGACGCTCTGCCCGACGAAGAGCTACACGATCCTCGAAGCACGGGACCGCCTCGGTGGCACCTGGGACCTCTTCCGCTACCCAGGCATCCGCTCGGACTCGGACATGTTCACGCTCGGCTACCCCTTCCGCCCGTGGAAGGAGGCGAAGGCCATCGCCGACGGCCCGGCGATCCTCCGGTACATCGAGGAGACGGCCGCCACCTACGGCATCGACGAGCGGATCCGCTTTCGCGAGAAGGTGGTGGCGGCCCGCTGGTCCTCCGACGAGGTGCGCTGGACCGTGGACACCGAGAGCGATGAGGGCGAGGCCCGCCGCTACACCTGCAGCTTCCTCTGGCTCTGCAGCGGCTACTACAGCTACGACGCTGGGCACATGCCCGAGTTCCCGAACGTCGGCGACTTCGGCGGCCGCCTCGTGCACCCGCAGACGTGGCCCGAGGACCTCGACTACGACGGCAAGGCGGTGGTGGTGATCGGAAGCGGCGCCACGGCCGTCACCCTCGTGCCCGCCATGGCGGAGACCGCCGGCCACGTGACCATGCTGCAGCGCTCTCCGACCTACATCACCTCCCTGCCGGCCCGCGACCCCATCGCCGACGCGGCGCGCCGGGTGCTCCCGGAGCGGCTCGCCCACGGCATCGTGCGCTGGAAGAACGTGCTCCTCGCGTCGGGGTTCTTCCAGCTGTCCCGCCGCAGGCCCGAACTCGCCAAGCGGCTCATCGGGGCGGGCGTCCGCAAGGAGCTGCCCGGCTACGACCTCGACCCCGACTTCACCCCGCGCTACGACCCGTGGGACCAGCGGATCTGCTTCGTGCCCGATGCCGACCTGTTCCGTGCCATGCGGGAGGGACGTGCGTCGATCGTCACCGACGAGATCGAGACCTTCACCCCGACCGGCATCCGCCTCCGGTCAGGGCGAGAGCTCGAGGCCGACGTCGTGGTGTCCGCCACGGGTCTGCGCCTCGTGCCCTTGGGAGGGCTCTGCTTCGAGGTCGACGGCGAGACGGTCGTGCCGGGGGCGACCTTCGTCTACCGCGGCTTCATGCTGACCGGCCTCCCGAACCTCGCCATCACGGTCGGGTACACGAACGCCTCGTGGACGCTTCGCGCCGACCTCACGGCGCGCTCTGTCTGCAGGCTGCTCAACCACATGGACCGGCACGCCTTGGCGGCGGCCGTGCCCGGGACGAGAGCCGGCGAGTCGCTCGAGGCCGATTCGGTGTTCAACCTCACGTCCGGCTACGTGCTGAGGGCCGCGGCCGACCTCCCCAAGCAGGGCACCCGTGAGCCGTGGCGGCTCGGGCAGAACTACCCGATCGACGCCGTGAGGGCGAGGTTCGCCGACTTCGCCGACGGACTTTCCTTCACGCCCTTCCGGCCGGCGGGGGTCGGGGCACCGCGAGGGGAGCCTGACCAGGCGGAGGCACCGCTCGTCGGGGCCTAGCCCCGGACGGCGCTCAGAGGCCGAAGAGCTTCAGCAGGCCCCGGATGCCGCGGTTGCCGCGGGCGTAGACCTTCCGGCGGACGTACCGCTTGGCATAGGCGGAGGGCCCCCTGCTCGCAGCCTGGACGTTGCCGAGTTGTCGAGCCGTCCGGTAGAGCTGGGAGCGCAGGCTTCTCGGGCGGGCCATGGCAGGAAGTCTGACGCTGTGCCCGCCGGCGCGCAACGATCGGGACCAGGCCGCGGACCCGCCGGCGCGTCAGTACCCGTAGCCCGAGGAGCGTGACTTGCGGGCGTGGCGGCGGGCGAAGTGGACGGCGAGCGCGATCGCGGCGACGACGATCGCCACCTCGATCACCTTCGCGATGATCGCCGCCACGAAGGCGAAGACGATCCAGGTGACGACGGCCGCCACGACGACCACGCCGGCAACTGCGACACCATGGACGAGACGGAGCCCTCCACCACCACGGCCGTGCGGTTCGATCATTGTCGCCGCCTCCCTCTCCTACGACGGTACCGCGGACGGCGCAGAAACGGGCGGCAAGAAGGCACCTCTCCTCAGCCCGCCGGCTCGCCCCGACGGGTGAGGCGCCGTCTGCGCTGCGGCGCCATCGTGGCCTCAGGCCGGCCGGAGGAGAACTGACCGGCCCAGACGATGTCGGATCGCTCGCTCGCCGTGCCGAGGAGCCCGGCCTGAACGACCCTGCATACGCTGTCGCGATGACGGCGACCCCGACCGACCTGCGGTCGGGCCGTGCGGCCCTCACCGTCGCCGTGGAGGACGGTTCGCTCGACGCGGCCGAGTTCCCCGCCCGCTTCAGCCGGCTGGCCGACCGGTGCGTCGCCGAGCTCTTCGACGAGGCGACCGGCGGTCGGCCCGACGGGCTCGCCCTCCTCGCCGTCGGCGGCTACGGGAGGAGCGAGCTGGCGCCGGCGAGCGACCTCGACCTCGTCCTCGTCCACGCCCGCCGGCGCGACGTCGCAGCGGTGGCCGAGAAGGTCTGGTACGGCCTGTGGGACTCCGGCGTCCGCCTCGATCACAGCGTCCGCACGCACAAGGAGGCCGTCGCGGTCGCCTCTGCCGACCTGCGTGCCCTGCTCGGCCTGCTCGAGGGTCGCCTCGTGGCGGGCGATGCCGGCGTGGCGGAGCCGCTCCTCGCAGAGCTCGCCGGGCTCTGGCGGGTGCACGCCGGGCGCCTGCTCCCCGAGCTCCACGCCATGGCCCGGGCGCGCCACGAGCGCTTCGGCGAGCTGCCCTTCCTGCTCGAGCCCGACCTGAAGGAATCGGCAGGGGGCCTGCGCGACGTCGAGAACCTGCTCCTCGTCGCAAGGGCGCTCCCCCAGCTGGCCGAGGTCATGCGCCCGGCCGCCCTCGAGGTGGCGCGCGGGCTCCTCATCTCGGCGAGGGTGGCGCTGCAGTGCCGATCGGGCGCCGGCGGGGACCGGCTCCTCCTCGAGGAGCAGGACCGCGTCGCCCGCCTCCTCGCTCAGCCGGGGGCCGACGAGCTGATGGCCGCCGTCGGCGAGGCCGGCCGGGAGGTCATGTGGTCCTCAGCCGACGGGTGGCGGCGCGCCTCGTCGGTGCTGCAGGGCCCGAGCCGACGGACCGGCGGCAGGCCGGTTCCGCTGGCGCAGGGGGTCGAGCTGCGAGACGGCGAGGTGGCGCTCGAGGCCGGAGCCGACCTGACCGGCGACCCAGCGCTCCTCATGCGGCTCGCCGCGGCGGCGGCCGCCGAGGGGGCCGGCATCGCGCCGGCGGCTCTCGACCGTCTGGAGAAGGAGTGGACGGTGCCGGAGCGGTGGCCGCCGGAGCTCCGCGACGGGTTCGTCTCACTGCTCGAGCACGGCGACCGAGCCGTCCCGGTGCTCGAGACGCTCGACGGCCGCCACCTCCTCGAGCGGCTCCTTCCGGAGTGGGGGCACGTCCGCCACCTCCCGCAGCGGAACGCCTACCACCGCTTCACGGTCGACCGGCACCTGCTCGAGGCCGTCGCCCGTGCCGCCCCGCTCATCCGGACGGTCCACCGCCCCGACCTGCTGCTCCTCGCGGCGCTCCTCCACGACATCGGCAAGGGGCTCCCCGGGGACCACTCGAGTGTCGGCGCCGCCATCGCACGGGCGGTCGCCGAGCGGATGGGCCTCCCCGAGCAGGACGGGGAGGTGCTCGCCCGGCTCGTGGCCCACCACCTGCTCCTCGCCGACACCGCCACGAGACGGGACCTCGACGACCCTGCGACGGTGGCGCTCGTGGCGAGGACGGTCCTCGACCTCCCGACACTGGAGCTCCTCGCCGCCCTCACGCGGGCCGACTCGATCGCGACCGGCCCTGCGGCCTGGAGCGAATGGAAGGCGGGCCTGCTCGACGGCCTCGTCGCCCGCGTGCGCCGAGCGCTCCGGGGCGAGCCGTGGCGCCGGGATGAATCCGAGCCCTCCCTCACTGACGACCATCGCCGTCTCATGGCAGCAGGCAAGCTCGCGGTCGAAGTCGCCGGCAGCCGGGTCACAGTGGCCGCCCCCGACCGCCCCGGGCTGTTCTCGCTCGTCGCGGGGATGCTCGCCCTGCACCGCCTCGACATCCGGCGCGCCACGGCCGCCTCGGACGCGCTCGGCATGGCGATCGAAGCCTTCGACGTCGGCCACGACCCGAGCCGGCCGCCCGATGCCGACCGGCTGCTGGCGGACCTCGCCGGGGCCCTCAGCGGCCGGCTCCCGCTCGAGGGGCGGCTCGCCGCACTCGAGTCCGCCTACGTGCGAGCAAGGCGTCCCGGCAAGAGCAGTCCCCCCGAAGTCGTGGTCCTCGTCGACGAGGCCGCCTCGGACCGCGCCACGGTCGTGGAGGTTCGGGCGGCCGACTCGCACGGCCTGCTCCACCGCCTCACCGCATGTCTGGCCGGCCACGGTCTCGACATCGTGTCCGCCCAGGTGCAGACGCTCGGCCACGAGGTGGTCGACGCCTTCTACGTCCGGACCTTCGACGGAGGCCGACCCACGCCAGACGACCTCGAAGTCGTGTTGGCCGACCTCGCCGAGGCCGCCCGCGCCGCCCCGGCCTGAGACCGGCGCCGATCGCCCCGGGTTGCGGCTCGGTTTCGCCTTCGCCGCGCGGGGAGATGCATCCATCACGGGAGTGCAAGGTGGCGCCCACGAGCGGCGTCAAGAGGACGCAAAGCCCGCCCGCGGGCCCGATTCAGGCCCTGGGCGGACCTGTAACATCTGGCCTCCACGCGCACGACGGGGACGGGGAGAGATGGCTGAGGACGTGCACGACGGCGGGCGACCCCGCCGATTCCACCTGACCCTCCCCTTCGTCGTCGCGGTCGCCGTCGCCTCCGTCGCCGTGGCGGGAGCCGTCACCGCCGTGGCCGTCGGGCGGAGCCACGCGGCAGCGGCCTCACGCCGTCACGCCGCGGTCCGTGCCGGGCGCCACCGCTCAGGTCACGCCGCGCCGGCGCCTACGCCTGCGCTCGTCGTCGACTCGGTCTCGCCGGGCCCGGGCTCTGGCGGTGTCGGCTTCGACGCACCGGTCACGGTGCGGTTCTCGACGGCCCTCTCCTCGAGGAGCCCGCTGCCGACGCTCATCCCCGCCGTCCCCGGCACCTGGGAGCGCCTCGGACCGGACGTGCTCGCCTTCCGCCCGACGGGCAACTACGCCCCCTACGCGCACGAGACGGTCTACGTCCCCGCCGGCCGCGACGGTGCCGTCAGCGCAGGCGGCCGGGAGCTCGCCCGGCCGTTCGTGTCCCACTTCGCCGTCCGCTCCGGCTCGACCCTGCGGCTCCAGCAGCTCCTGGCCGAGCTCGGCTACCTCCCGGTGACCTTCATGCCGTCCAGCGCCAACTCGCAGGCGCAGGCCAGCACGGCCGCCAACGCCGCAGCCGCGGCGGCCTCCGGCGCGGCATCGGCGGGCGCCGGCAGGACGAACGCCACCGCCGCGAGCACCACCACCACGACCACGACCGGTGCGCCACCAGGGCCCTCCGGCCCTCCCGGGCCGACCGGGACGGTGCTGTCGGCCGCCCCGGCGACGCCGAGCTCGCGCATCGACGAACCGAACGTCGCGTCGGACATCCCGCTCGCGCCGCTCGCCGGCTCCTTCTCCTGGCGCTACGACAACATCCCTCCCTCGCTCGCCGCCCTGTGGACGCCGGGGACCTACAACGTCGTGACCGAGGGCGCCGTGATGCAGTTCGAGCTGGCCAACGGGCTCGCCACAGACGGAGTCGCCGGCCCGCGCGTCTGGGCTGACCTTCTGAGGGCGGTGGCCGCCCGGCAGGTCGACACGGCCGGCTACGACTACGTCTTCGTCGACACGGGCAGCCCCGAGTACGTCAACCTCTGGCGAAACGGCACGGTGATCTTCCAGACCCTCGCCAACACCGGCATCCCGCAGGCGCCCACCGAGCTCGGGACCTGGCCGGTCTACGTCCGCTACACGGTGACGACCATGTCGGGCACCGAGCCGAACGGGCAGCACTACAGCGACCCCGGCATCCCGTGGGTGAGCTACTTCCACGGAGGCGACGCCCTCCACGGGTACCTTCGGGCCCAGTACGGCTATCCCCAGAGCCTCGGCTGCGTCGAGATGCCGTACTCGTCGGCCAAGGTCGTCTACCCCTACACCCCGATCGGGACCCTCGTCACCGTCCTCTGATCCCCCAGCGGGCGCCCCACGACTGCCCCGGGTCGAGCTCGACGAGTGACTCACCGGTGCGCAGCGCGTTCGGAGGGCACGTCATGGGCTCGACCGCCAGCCCTCGCCGGCGCTCGCTCCCGGGGAGGGTGTCGCCCGTGTAGCACATGACGTAAGGCCACTCGCCTTCGGTCCACAGCTCGACGAGCAGGCCGTCGGCCCGCTCGAGCTCCACCGACCAGTCCGCTGGGAGGTCGGTGAAGCAGTCGTCGAGGCGAAGCGAGCCGATCGTCAGTCCCCGGCGGAGATCGTGGCCGGTCCCGCCGACCGGTACGGCCGCCCGCGGGATGCCGCGCTCGTCGGCGAGCAGCCTCGTGGCGGCGGGGACGGTGAGCCGGGCCCTGTCGACACCGCCGTCGCCGGCGTGAAGGTACGGGTGGAAACCCACCCCGAGCGGCGCACGGCCGGCGACTTCTCCGGTGTTCGACACCGCGACGTCGACGGTGAGGAGCGAGCCTCCTCCCACGCTGTAGGTGACCGAGACCTCGATCCCCCACGGGTAGCCCGGCTGCGGCGCGAGGGAGCAGGCGGCGACGGCCCTGTCGGGCGAGGGGGAGTCGACCGTCCAGCGCAGCCAGCGCACGAGCCCGTGGATGGCGTTGCGGGCATCGGGCTCGTCGAGAGCGGCGGAGGGAGTGGCCCCGCCGTACTCGTAGCGACCGTCCTCCAGCCGGTTGGGCCACGGGATGAGGACCTGGCCGCGACCGCCGGAGCAGACCTGGTCGGACGCGTAGCCGTCGAGCACCTCGATGCCGCCGCTCGAGAGCGCCCGCAGCCCGCCGCCCACCTCCGTGACGACGGCCGACGTGGTCCCGTCGCCGATCTCCACCTGGCGGCCGGAGGGAGACGAGCGGCCGGAGAGCGCCGAGTCTCCGCTCACCGCCCGAGCCTCCCGCGCTCCTTCGGCTCTTCGAGCCCCTCGGGCCGCGCCGGCATGGCCCGGTATGGTAACGACGGTCCCGACGAGGGTGGAGGCGAAGGATCAGCGTGCGAGCCCTGGTGACCAACGATGACGGCGTCGACGCCACCGGTCTCGCCCACCTCGGGCGGGCGCTCGCCGACGCCGGCCTCGAGGTGGTCGTCGCCGCCCCGCTGACCGAGGCGAGCGGCGCCGGGGCGGGAGTCGGCCCGCTCCACACGATGGACGAAGGCATCCACGTCACCGAGCTCGAGCGGCCCGGGCTCGAGGGGATCGAGACGCTCGGCATCGACGCCCTGCCAGCGCTCATCGTGATCGCCGGCTGCCTCGGCGCCTTCGGGCCACCCCCCGACCTCGTTGTCACGGGGATCAACCCGGGCCGCAACGTGGGACGGGCCGTCCTCCACTCGGGCACGGTCGGCGCCGCGCTCACGGCCGTCCACTTCAACAAGCGGGGGCTCGCCATGAGCATCCAGTCCGGCCCCTTCGCCTCCTTCGAGTCGGCGACGGACCTGCGCATCCACTACGAGACGGCCGCAGCCATCGCCGCACGCCTCGCGCCGCGCGTCGCCGAGGCGCCGGCTCGCACCGTCGTCAACTGCAACGTGCCCAACCTGCCCCTCGAGGAGCTGAAGGGCATCCGCCGGGCCCGGCTCGCCCGCTCGGGCCTCATCCGCTCCGCCCTCGTCGACGCGAAGGGCGACGCCAAGATGCAGCTCGAGCTCGGGTTCGGCGAGCCGGCCCCGGGCGACGACAGCGACGAGGCGCTCACCGCCCTCGGCTACGCCACGATCACGCCGCTCGCGAGCGTCTCGGAAGACGTCCGACCGGACGCCTCGCACGCGGTGCTCGCGGCCATCGACGACACGGTGACCCATCTCGGGCTGCCTCCCCTCGAGGAGGACGAGGCGCGCCAGGCGCGACAGGCGGCCGCCACGGGCTTGTGACGGCCGGCGCCGGGCTTGTGCCGGCCGGCCCCGCGTTGTGACGTCCGGCACCTCGCTGTGACATCCGCCGCCAGCACGTGACATCTGTCATTGCCTTGCCACATCTTCGCGCGTTGTGACAGATGTGGCATCTGGGGCTGCTGTCGCCCGCCACGCAGCGCGCGTGCAAGAGCTGTCCACGTCACCGAAGTGACACGGCCCGGCACGGCACCGCTAACGTCGATTTCCGACATCCACTGTGCCATGACGGATGACGCCGCCTCCGGCGAAGGGGAGACCCGGAGGATCGAGCAGCGGACGAGGCGCGGACCCGGGAGGTCCGGTACTCGAGAGCCCTGCTCCTGTGCGTTCGCCGTCCCTGACCACGCTCGACGAAGCTTGTCGTAGCTCGAAAAGGAGCCGCGTCTCAGAACACCCAGGGCCCTCCCCGTCTGCACCTCGCACGGACGTTTCGCTCGTCCCGGTCCGAACAGCCCTCCCGGCCTCGGACCACGAGTCGCATGCAACGAAGGCGGGATGCCCGCATCGAAGCACCCACCTGGAAACCCCCTGGTTTCGACCTGCCAAGGAGGCGCAAGATGCGCAAGCACTCCCTGATCGCGCTCAGCGCGTTCACGGCGCTCGGAGCGAGCGCACTTGCCGGAGCCGCCGGCTCCGGCACGTTCAACTCAACATCTGTACTTTCCCGCAGCACCGGTCCCGCACACCCCGTCTGGCGTGCCTCCGGCGCGGTGGCGTCCCCGCTGCCGCTCGGTGTCGTCCGCGACGACGGCGTGGTGCTCCACGACGTCGGCCGCCCGGGCGGCGTCGAGGTGATCCGCCTGAGGCATCACAAGCGCCACGTCGTCCACCACGCCAAGAAGGCGCCCGTGGTCGCCGTGACGCCGGTGACGGCTCCTCCCACCACCGCGGTGTACGCACCCTCGAGCGGTGTCTGGTACGAGCTGCGGATGTGCGAGTCCGGTGGCAACTACGCCGAGGACTCCGGCAACGGCTACTACGGCGCCTACCAGTTCTCGCTGTCGACCTGGTACGGCCTCGGCTTCACCGGGCTTCCCAGCCAGGCCTCGCCCGCGACCCAGGACCTCGCAGCACAGGAGCTGCAGGCTCGGGCCGGGTGGGACCAGTGGCCCGGCTGCGCCGCCAAGCTCGGCCTCTGACGAGCAGCACGCTGTGACGCCGGGACGGGGCCGGGAGACACCTGGCCCCGTCCCGCGCCGCGTCTACACTCACCTTTCGTGACGAGCAGTCCACGCCGATTTCGTCGCCCCCCGGCCCGCATTCGGGCCGCCGCGGGGCGTCTCGGCGCTGCTCGTCCCTGAGAGCGCCGTCTCCTTCGGCGGACCGACGGGCCGGGGGGCCACCGCCCCACCCGCCCTTCACGTCCGCACCCTCACAAGGAGACGCCACCCGTGCCTCGCACCACCACCACCCTCGAACGCCAGCTGGCGCTTCGTGACCTGACCGATCCGGCCGAAGGGCCGCACGCCCTGCAACTCCTCGTCGACCTGGCTGCCCGCGCCCTCGCCCGGCAGATGGGCTGCGAGCTCCGCCTCGTGCGGGGGTCCCGGGTCGTCACGGTCGAGGAGAACTACGACCGGCTGGGTTTCGCTCCCGAAGCCGTCACCCGGGACGCCCGCTACACCCGCTACGTCGACGCCACCCACATGCTCCGCTCCCACTCGTCGGCGATCGTCCCGGGCGCCCTCGAAGAGCTCGCCCGGCGGCCGGCCCCCGGCGTCCTCCTCGTGTGCCCGGGCATCTGCTTCCGGCGCGACTCGATCGACCGGCTGCGCGTGTCGGCGCCGCACCAGCTCGACCTGTGGCGCATCTCGGCCGTGTCGCGCCTCGGCGAGGAGGACCTCGAGCAGATGATCGCCGTCCTCTGCCGGACGCTCATCCCTGGGCGCCCGTGGCGGACCGAGCCGCGCCAGCACCCCTACACGCTGTCGGGCCGGCAGGTGGACGTGAACTGGGACGGCGAGTGGGTCGAGATCGCCGAGTGCGGCCTCGCCCATCCGGACGTGCTCGCCCGGGCGGGCCTCGGGCCGCACGTGAGCGGGCTGGCCCTCGGGATGGGGCTCGACCGGCTGCTCATGCTCGTGAAGGGCATCCCCGACATCAGGCTGCTGCGGGTGGCCGACGAGCGGGTGGCCGGCCAGATGCTCGACTTCGAGCCGTACCGCCCCGTCTCCTCCATGCCGCCGATCCGCCGTGACCTCTCGGTGGCGGTCGACGAGGACGACCTCGCCGAGGACCTCGGTGACCGCGTCCGCGAGGCGCTCGGCGACGACGCCGAGCTCGTCGAGGAGATCGCAGTGCTGTCGTCGACCCCGGCCGACGAACTGCCGGCGGCGGCGGCCGAGCGGCTCGGCATCGCGCCCGGACAGGTCAACCTGCTCGTGCGGGTGACGCTCCGCTCGCTCGAGCGATCCCTCGAGGACGCAGAGGCGAACCTGCTCCGCGACCGCGTCTTCGGCGCCCTGCACCGCGGTCGCCGGGCCATGTGGGCGGCCGGCCGCCCGGACGGGGAACCGGCGCAAGGCGGCGCCCCTCGCGGGCGTCACGTCATCTGAGGCGACACCGAGGGCGAGCCCGTGCCGAGACGACCGAGCGATCACGATCGACCGAGCGCGGTCCCGTTCGTCGCGCTCGCCCTCGCCCTCGCCCTCGTCGCCGGCGGCGCGGCGGCCGGGGTGAGCTTCCTCGGTTCGCCCGCGGGAAGCACCGGCGGTCGGCCCCGTCCTGTGAGCGAGGCGGCCTGGAGGTCGTGCCGCCCGCCGGATCTCGGTCCGGTCGTCCCGGCGCCGGTGCGCCTCGGGTCGTGGCCCTACCGCCTCCTCGTCCCCGGCACCTTCGGGGTCGTGACGAGCGGGCCCGGGGACGACCTCGAGCTCCTGCAGGCGTGTGGGGCCGAAGAGACCGCCCTGCGCGTCGTCCGCCTCAGCCCCGCGGGCCGGGTCCTCGCCGTCTCCCGCATGTTCCCCCGGGCGGCCCTCCTTGCGAGCGCCCTCCTCGCCGTTCCGGGCGCCCTGTTCCTCGCCACTGCGCGCCTGGACCTCTCGGGGCAGGTGTCGCTCCCGCCCTATGAGCTCGCGCTCTACCGGTTGGACCCCTCCAGCCTCGCCGTGCGGTCGTCGGCCGCCCTCGGGCGCGGCTCGGGCGCCGAGCTGGTCTCCGCGGCAGGCCAGGTCCTCGTCGGCACGGGCGGCAGTCTGCTCGAGCTCGCCTCCTCCTCCCCGCTCGAAACCCGCCTCCTCTTCTCCTTCGGCCGCTCCGACCTGGAGCACCTCGTGGCTGGAGACGGCTCGCTCGTCCTGCTCAGCACCCTCGTGCCGGGAGCGACGGGACCCGCCGCCACCACGCGCCTCGAAACGCTCCGCGCCACGAGGAGCGGCGCCAAGGTCGTGGCCGAGCGTGACCTCCCGCCTGGTTCCTCGGTCCAGGCCCTCGCCGTCTCAGGGGCCACCGCCGTCGTGGCGGGCGGGAGCGGCGCCCTCAGCCGCGTCGTGGCCCTCCGACTCCCGTCGCTCGCTCCGGCGAGCGGCCCGGGGAGCCTCGCCGCCTCGCTCGACGCGGTCGGCCTCGACGTCACGGGGCGCACCCTGTGGGTGCGGACGGTGACCTCGCTCGAGTGCCGCGCGGGCGCCACCGGGGCCTTCCTCGCATCCACGCAGCTGTCCGGCTCGCCCGCCCCCGTCGTGACCGGTGTCTTCAGGAACAGCGAGGGCACCTTCGCCCTCACCGGCGCCGGACTCGGGAGGCTCACCGCCCCGTCGGCCTGCGGCTGACCGTCGCCGGCGCTGAGGGCTCGGCGGTCCTCGGCCCGCAGCCCCCGACGTGCACCGGCGGCGGGTCGCGCCCGCATATAGCGTGCTGCCGACTCATGGGAAGGCTCCTCGTACGTCGTCGCGAGCGCTTTTCGCCTGCCGACCGGTGGGCGATCGCCATCCTCGTCGTGCTGCCGGCGGCGGTCGACCTCCCGTGGGCCTTCGCAGGGCGGCCCGACCTCGTCGGCGACAACCTGACGCAGAACTACCCGCTGCGCGTCCTCGCCGGCGAGCTCATCCGCCACGGCCAGCTGCCGCTCTGGAACCCCGACATCTGGAGCGGTGCGCCGCTGCTCGCCGGCTGGAACGCAGGTGCGATGTTCCCGGGCACCTGGCTCTTCGCCCTCCTTCCCGGGGTGGCCGCCTGGGAGGTGAACATGGTGGGCACCGCCGTGCTCGCCGGTGTCGGTATGCACCTCTTCCTCCGGCGGATCGGCTGCTCGCCCCTCGCCTCGCTGCTCGGTTCGCTCACGTTCACCTACACGGGGTTCATGAGCGGCCACTCGGCCCACATCGGGCTGTTCGAGGGGGCCGCCTTCGCTCCCTGGATGCTCCTCGCGCTCGACTGGCTCGTTCGCACGAGGGCGACTCGCTTCGCCGACACCGCCCTGCCCGTCGCCCTGCTCGGCGTCTCCGGGGGCCTCGTCGTGCTCGCCGGCGACCCGAGGGCGATCTCCAACGACGCCATCGTCGTCGGCGTCTACCTGATCGCCTGCTGCATCCGGGCCCGACGCGCCGGGCGGCGGTACCACGGCGCGGAGCCGCCTTTTGACACGCGGCCGCCGACGAGCGCCCCGCGGCTCGTCGCCTCCGTGCTCGCGGCCGCCGTCCTCGGGGCGGCTGTGGCGTCGGTGCAGTGGCTGCCGGGGCTCTCCTACCTCCACCAGTCGCAACGGTCGATCGGCTCGCTCACCGCCTTCGGGGCCGGGTCCCTCCACTGGGCGGACCTCGGCTACTTCCTCGTGCCCTTCGTCTACGGCGGAAACGGCAACTTCCACATGCCGAACTTCGCAGGCTCGTTCAACCTCCCCGAGCTCGTCTACGGGGTCGGCATGCTGCCTCTCGTCGCCCTCTTCGTCCTCTCGGTGAGGGCGCTGCGGCGTGAGGCGTCGGGGGTGCGCGTCTGGATCGTGATGTTCCTCGTCGGCGTGGTGCTGTCGGCCGGGACGAACACCCCGCTCGGCCATCTGCTCGTGCACGTCCCGCTGTACGGGGGCGAGCGCCTCCAGAACCGGAACACCGGCATCTCCGACCTCGCCCTCTCGGTGCTGCTCGCCATCTTCGTCGACTTCCTGCAAGACGTCGCCACCTCGAAGCAGTTGCACCGTCCGGTGGGAGCCCCCGAGGCGCCCGAGGAACGCGGCGGCCCTGGCGCCCTCGCCCTCCCCGCCGGCGGGCTCCCCCTCGCCGAACGCCTCGCCGGCCTCGTCCCTCCGGCTGCCGCCATCGCTCTCGTGGTCGCGATGTACATCGTCCCCATCTCGACGCAGCGCCTCCTCGGGGCGAACATCGTCTCGCGGACCCTCCCGGGCCGCATGACGCCCTACTACGTCGTCGTCATCGTGGTGGCGCTCGCCTCGGCCGGGCTCGTGCTCGTCCGCCGCGCCCCGCGACGGGCCGTCCGCGCCCTCGCCGCCGCCATCGTGTGCGTCGACGTCGTCGTGTTCATCGCGATGGCCAGCTACCAGCCGGCCCCGACGGCTGCGCTCGCGGCCTCGAACCCGGTGGCCGACACGCTGGCCGCAGCCGTCGGCGGGCCGTTCGGGCGCGTCGCCATCTTCAACCCTCAACAGCTCGCCGTGCACTCGCCGCCCGCGCTGCTGGACGATCTCGGGAAGAGCGACCTCGTGATCATCCACCACCTCCCCTCGGTGCAGGGATACGGCTCTGCGGTCGCCGCGCGCTACGAGGCGGCGACGGGTACGCACAACGTCGAGAACCTGAGGCCGGCCGCCTTCCTCTTGCCGACCCTCGACGAGCTCGACCTGAGGGCGATCGCCACGCTGCCCGAGCTGATCGGGCGCGTGGAGCCAAGCGCCACCGCCGCCCCGTTGCCGTCCGGCCCGCCGCGGCCTGCCGGCACCTCCCCGGCCGATCTGCAAGCGGGCGACCAGGTGAACTTCGCTCCGTACCCGCCGACGGGGCCGTGGCGGGTCACGGCCGGGAGCGCCGCCGACTTCCTCCTTCCGGGCGCCGTCGTGGCCGACGCCGTGGTGCTCCGCTTCGAGAGCCGTGACGCAAGCGAGCCGGCGGCTGCCCGCGTCACCCTCGTCCTTCGCGACGGCGCGACCCTCCGCCGCGAGGCACGGCGCTCGGGCTCGGTGGTCTCGGTCCGGTTCCCCGCCGCGCTCGTGAGAGGGGGCGGCGGCGCCATCCGCCTCGAGGTGGCCGCCCCGGTCGCTCCCCCGGCGTCGGCCCCGGCCTCTCGGCGGCCCGGCGGCAGGCACCACGCCGCTGCCCTCGCAGGCGCCTCGGCCGGCCGGGCTCCCGTCCTCGGCGCCGTCGCCGTCCACGTGCTCGCCGCCGGCAGCTCCGACCTGCAGCGCTCGGGCCCGCCCCGGAGGGCGACCTGGTTCGCCCTGAACGGCCTCTTGCAAGGGCTCCTGCCGCCGGGGCGCTGGGCCTTCGACACCACGATCGGACCGATGGACGTCTTCGTCAACCGGCGAGCCGACGGCGCCGCATGGCTCGAGGCGCCCGACGCCCGTACCGCCCGCCCCGGCGACGTGCCCGGCACCGTCCGTGCGACGCCGACGGCCGAGTGGCAGGCCCCGGTCGACCTCGTGTCCACCCCCCGCCCGGCGCTCCTCGTCCGCTCCGAGCAGTACGCCCCCGGGTGGACCGCGACGGTCACCCCCGCCGGTGGCTCGCAGGCGGGCTCCGGCGCCGTGACGCTGCCGGTCCTCCAGGTCGGGCTCGTCCAGGGGGTCGAGCTGCCGCCGGGCCGTTGGACCGTGACGTGGCGGTACGGGTCGCGGAGAGCCGACGCCGGGCTGGCGGCCGGTTTCGCCGCCCTCCTCGCCACCACCTGGCTCGTCTGGCTCGGGGCTCGGCAGCGACGCCGCCTGCGCCGGGCTGTGTAGGTTGCACGCTCGTGCGCTTCGTCATCTGGATAGGGACCGAGCAGGAGTGGCCGGAGGTCGTGGCGACGGCCTCGCACGCCGAGCGCATCGGCTTCGACGGCATCTACCTCGCCGACCACTTCATGCCGCCGGACGTCCCGCCGCCTTCCACGCCCCGCCTCGAGGCGTGGACCGCCATCGCCGGTCTCGCCGCCCTCAGCGAGCGCTGCCGCCTCGGCGTGCTCGTGAGCGGCAACACCTACCGGCACCCGGCGATCCTCGCCAACATGGCCGCCACGACCGACCTCATCTCGCAGGGACGGCTCGTGCTCGGGCTCGGGGCCGGCTGGCAACAGAACGAGCACGAGGCCTACGGCCTCGCCCTCTACGAGGTCCCCGAGCGCCTCGCCCGCCTCGAAGAAGCGTGCGAGGTCGTGCGCCTGCTCCTCGAGAACGAGCGCTCCGACTTCGACGGCCGCTACTACGTGTTGAAGGACGCCCCCTGTGAACCGAAGCCGGTGCAGGCCCACCTGCCCCTTCTGCTCGGCGTCACGGGGGAGAAGGTGGCACTCGGCGTGGCGGCCCGCCATGCCGACATCTGGAACGCCTGGGGACTGCCCGACGTCATCGCCCACAAGATGAAGGTGCTGGACGCCTTCTGCGAGTCGGAGCGACGCGACCCGGCGGCGATCGAGCGCTCCACCCAGGTGCTGCTACGCATCAGCGACGACGCCGCTCGGGTGGCCGCGTGGAGGGACCACCCGCCCGCCTTCCCGCATGCCGCCGGCACGCCCGCTGAGCTGCAGGAGCTCCTCGGGTCCTACGCCGCCATCGGCGTCGACGAGTTCGTCGTCTCCGACCGCACGCTCGGCGATGACCCGGCGGAGCGCCGCGAGACGATGCAGCGCTTCCTCGAAGAGGTGGCGGCTCCTTTCCGATAGGAGCCCCGCTCCGGGAGGCGGCCCCGCTCCGGGAGGCGGCCCGGCTCCGGGAGGCTGCCTTCCTTCGAGGGCTCCGGCGCCGCGCGAGACTCACGCATGGCGCACCCGTACTGGCCGCTGTTCGACCTCGTCGTTCGCACGCCCCGTCTCGAGTTGCGGCATCCCGACGACGACATGTGCCTCGCGCTGGCCGAGGCCGCCGGCCCCGAGATGTTCCCGGAGGGCGAGAACCAGTTCCACCTCGACTGGGTGTACGAGGAACCTCCCCTCCGCCAGCGGCACTCGCTCCAGTGGTGGTGGCGATCCCGCGCCTTGTTCTCCCCCGACGACTGGCGCCTCACCCTGGCCGTCGTGCTCGACGGCCGAGCCGTCGGCTGCCAGGACCTCGCGGCCAGCCGCTTCCTCTCCACCCGCTCGGTGTCGACCGGTTCGTGGCTGAGCCCCGCCGTGCAGGGGCGCGGCCTCGGAAAGGAGATGCGCCTCGCCGTGCTGCACCTGGCCTTCGTCGGCCTCGGGGCGCTCGAGGCGCACAGCTCGGCCTTCGAGACGAACGAGCGCTCGATCAGGGTCTCCCGTGCGGTCGGCTACGACGAGAACGGCGAGCGGATCGACATGAGGGGTACGGTCCCCTCGAGAAGTCTCCTGTTTCGCATGTCGCGCGAGCGGTTCGAGTCGCTGCGGCGGGACGACATCGCCATCGAGAACCTGGAGCCGTGCCTCCCGCTCTTCGGGCTCGCCTGAGCTTCTACGAGCCCAGTCGTAGCCCGAGCCCCAGCCGGGCGGCGTCGTCGAAGAAGCGAGGGTAGGTCTTGGCGACGCAGCCGGGCGAGAGCACCCGGATCCCGGGGACGCGCGCCCCGAGCGCCGTGAAGGCCATCGCCATGCGGTGGTCCTCGTACGTCTCCACGTCGCCGCCGTGGAGTGGCCCACCGCGCACCTCGAGCCAGTCGGCGCCCGCTCGCACGTCGGCGCCGAGCTTTCGCAGCTCCTCCGCCACCGCAGCCAGGCGGTCGGTCTCGTGGCCCCTCGTGACGGCCAGGCCCGAGAGACACGAGGTGCCCTCGGAGAGCGCGGCGAGGGTGGCGAGCGTCGGCAGCTGATCGGGCATGCCGGAGAGGTCCGCCTCCACCGGCAGCACCGCTTGCGGGCCACGGACCCGCACCTCGTGCTCGCCTCGGTCCACCTCGGCCCCCATGGCCGCGAGCACCTCGACCACCCCGGCGTCCGGCTGCAGGCTCGCCCCCCGGGCGTTCGTCACCGTCACCTCGCCCGCCGTCGCGACGGCGAGGGCGAGCAGGTGAGCGGCCGCGCTGGCGTCGTACTCGACGACCTCGTCCCTCGCTTCGTAGCGGTCCCGGCAGCTCACGACGAAGCGATCGCCGTCGCCTCGCACAGCGGCTCCGAAGCGGCGCATCACGTCGAGGGTGAGCTCGACGTAGCCCCCGGCGCCGAGGCCGGCCACCTCGATCTCGAGGTCCGAGTCCGCGTACGGCGCCGCCATCAAGAGGGCCGAGACGAACTGCGAGCTCGCGCCTGCGTCCACCCGGACGGCGCCGCCCGGGAAGCCGGTCGCCCGCACGGTCATGGGGGGGAAGCCACCGGACGTGGCGACCTCTGCTCCGAGCTCGGCAAGCGCCTCTGCGAGCCCGCCTATCGGGCGGCGACGCAGCGACGGGGAGCCGTCAAGAGTGGTCGTCCCCCCGGCCACGAGAGTCAGCGGGGCGAGGAACCTGAGGGTCGTCCCCGACTGCCGCGCGTCGAGAGGGCCGACCGGCGTACGAAGACGCCCGCCGGAGCCCTCCACCGCCACGACCGGCGAGGCGGCGGCGATCGTCACCCCGAAGGAGCGAAGGCCCTCGACCATCGCCTCGGTGTCGTCGCTCTCGAGCGGTCGCGTCAGGGTGCTCGTGCCCTCGGCGAGCGCCGCGACGACGAGGAGCCGGTTCGTGACGCTCTTGCTGGGGGGCGCGTCCAGGCGCCCGCCGAGCGGTCCGCGCGGGACGATCTCCACGACGCGGCCGAGCGAGCTCCCCGCAGGATCCGAGGGTGGCGCCGCCATGCGCGCATCGTAGGAGCCGCCGTACGGGCGGAAGGCCCTGCTTGCCCCTGAGGATGGCTTCAGGAATCGGAACGCTCGGGATTGGGTAGCCCGAACCTCAGCCGGAAGGCACCGGGCAACGGGGCTCGGAGACAAGGAGACGACTTCTCAATGTTCCTGATCTTGGCGGTTCTCTTGATCGCTCTCATCCTTGGCGGGCTCGGATTCGCCGTGCACGCCCTTTGGATCGTGGCAGTGATCGCGTTTCTCATCTGGCTCATCGGCTTCTTCGTACGCGGTTCGGAGCGACGCTGGTACCGGTGGTGAGACAAAGGGGCTGCGGCCGCAAGGCCGCAGCCCCTGCACCTCCCGGGGCGCCTCGGGCGGCTCTGCCGACTCGGGCGGCTCCGGCGGCTCGCTGCGGGGCTCCAGGAAACTCGCCGACCCAAGACGGCGGCGGATTCCCTGAAGCTCATCGATGAGCGCCTCGCCGGGTCGAGGTCCGGACGATTCCCCGCCGCTCCTTGCAGGGCGGCGCGAGGGCACCTCCGGGCGCCAGGGTCAGGGGACGGACCCCTCGCCCTTCGCGTCGGCCCCACGCTCGGCGGCCTCCTTGAAGTGCGCGGCGACCGACGGGTCGAGCTCGGTCTTCTCGGCGGCGCGCTCCTCGTCCTCGGTCGGTTCGCGATCGGCTCGGTGGGTGCTCCTCGCCTCGTCCTCCTCGGCTTCGACGGTCTCGGGATCCGGCCTCGTGTGGTCCATCGTCATGCCTGATCCGTACCCAGGGCCCGGCGGGCTCAACTGCGGCAGCCATCTGACCGGCCACGCCGGCCGCCGCAGCTACCGTCGTGGCCTGATACCGGTGCCGCGCGCCGGCGGCGCGTCGCGCACGGTGCACCGGGGCTGTGAAGAGGTCGAGAGAGACAACACGCGGCGGGCGCGGGACACCGCCACTTCGAGGAGGCACCCATGGAAGAGGTCTTCGAGATCGCCCAGCGTGCGGACGAGTCGACGCCCGTCCTGTCTGTACGCGGCGAGATCGACGTCTCGACTGCGCCGGAACTGCGAGACCGGCTGCTGTCCGTCGCCCAAGAGGGGTACAGCACCGTCGTGGTCGACCTCTCGGAAGTGACGTTTCTCGACTCAACGGCCCTCGGCGTGCTCGTGAGCGGCCTCAAACGCTTCCGGGCGGCGGGCGGAGACCTCCGCCTCGTCGTCACCGGCAGGAGCGTGACGAAGGTGCTCGAGATCACCGGGCTCGTCGAAGTGTTCCCCATCTTCGACACGGTGGCAGGGGCGGTGGCCTCATGAGCACGGTGCCGGCGGACGAGAACACCGTCGAGCTGAGCATCCCGGCCGTCCCGGAGTGGCTGGCGCTCGCCCGCACGACCGGCGCAGCCGTCGCCTCGAGGTGGCAGTTCACCTACGACGAGATCGCCGACCTGAGGCTCGCCATCGACGAGCTCTGCCTCACGCTCATCGGCCCCGGGGGTGCCGAGCGGCTCGACCTCGCCTACAGCCTCGACGGCTCCGCGATCGTGGTGCGGGGGACCGTGCAGCCGGCCGCCGAGGTGGGGACGGCCGACACCGCCAACGGGAGCCCGGCCACCGCTCCCGGCTTCACGGAGGCGTCGGAGCTCTCCGAGCGGATCCTGGACGCGCTGGTGGACGACCACGGCTCGGAGGCCAACGGCTCGGGACACAGCGCCTGGCTCCGCAAGGAGCGCAGCGTGGCGGTGACGTGACGGCGGACGAAGGCACACGGACGGCCCAGCTCAGGGAGCAGTTCGCGGAGTTCGCGGACACTCGCGAACCGGCCCTTCGCGACGAGCTGATCGAGGCGCACCTCTGGTTGGCCGACCGGCTGGCGCGCCACTTCGCCAACCGTGGCGAACCCCTCGACGACCTCTACCAGGTGAGCTCGCTCGCCCTCATCAAGGCGGTGGACCGGTTCGACCCCGAGCGTGGGGTGGAGTTCACGAGCTACGCCACGACGACGATCATCGGCGAGCTGAAGCGCCACTTCCGCGACCGCGGCTGGTCCGTGCGGGCCCCCCGTCGCATCCAGGAGCTCTACCTGCACCTCGGTCAGGCGATCAGCGACCTGTCGCAGAGCCTCGGACGCTCCCCCACAATCCAGGAGCTCGCCCAGGTGACCGGCGCATCGGAAGAGGACGTGCTCGAGGCGCTGGAGGCGGGACAGGCGTACCGCGCCACCTCCCTCGATGCGCCGGGGGAGGACGACGACACCCTGGGTAGCCATCTCGGGGGCGAGGACGAGGAGTTCGGGAACTCCGAACGCCGCATGTTGCTCGCCCCCTATCTCTCGAAGCTCCCGCGGCGCGAGCAGCTGATCCTGAAGCTGCGCTTCGAGGACGATCTGACCCAGTCCGAGATCGCCCAGCAGCTCGGCATCAGCCAGATGCATGTCTCCCGCCTGCTGGCGAAGTGCCTCGCACGCCTCCACGAGGCGTACCAGGCGGCGGAGGGCTGAGGGAGCCTCCTCGTACGGAGCGGTTGCCGCCTCCACGGCTGCGGGTAGGAGCGGGGCCGTGGGCAACCAGCACGTCCTCGCCGCGGCGCTCGCCGGCGACCCCCCTCCCGTCGACGTCCCGGCTGCCTTCGCCCGCCTCGTGTCGAGCGGGGCGCTCGGCACCGTCCCGCTCCCCGGGGCCGGCGGCATGGCGGAGCGGCTGAGGGCGCTCGCCGCCCTCGGGCTCCACGATCTCGCACTGGCCCGTCTCGGCGAGGGCCATCTCGACGCCCTCGCCATCCTGGCCGAGGCCGGGCGCAGGCCCCCGTCCGACGCCCGGCTCGGCGTGTGGGCGGCTGGACCTCCCTCGAGCCTCCAGGCGACTGAGCTTGCGGATCACAGCCTCGTCCTCTCGGGCACCAAGCGCTGGTGCTCCGGCGCCCGCGAGCTCACCCACGCCCTCGTCACAGCCTCGATCGCCGGATCCGACTCGGAACAGCTCCTCCTCGTCGACCTCGGCCGGGAGGGTGTCTCACCCCTCGACGGCTCGTGGCCGGCCGTCGGCATGGCCCGCACCGACACGCTCGACGTCGCCTTCGACGAGGTCGCCCTCCCGTCGACGGCCCGTCTCGGTCCGCCGGGCTGGTACCTCGCCCGCCGCGGCTTCTGGGCGGGCTCCATCGGTGTGGCGGCCGTGTGGTTCGGCGGAGCCTGTGGCGTCGCCGACGTGCTGTCCGGCCGTCACGCGAGGGAGGACCCGCACTTCGACGCCCACCGTGGAGCGGTGGCCGCCCGCCTCTGGGCGATGCGACTCGCTCTCGAGGCGGCTGCGTCCGCCGTCGACCGGGCGTGGAGCGAGCTTCGCCCCGACCCCCTTCACCCGACGGCCCTCGCCGTCCGACACCTCGTCGAGGAGGGCGCCACCGAGGTGGTCGAACGGGTCGGGCGGGCGAGCGGGGCGGGGCCGCTCTGCCACGACGGCGCCCACGCCGCCCGCGTGGCGGATCTCGGCGTCTACCTCCGCCAGCACCACGCCGAACGGGACCTCGCCGAGCTCTCGAGGGCCCTTCCTTCCCTCGAGAGCCTCCCGTGACCTCGGCCGCCTCGCTCGCCGAACCCTCCGAGGGGCCTCGCGACGCCGCTCATGCCCACGCCATCGGCACGGCGTCCTACTTCGAGTCCATCCACGAGGACGGACGGGATCCCTTCGGCCTCTCACGCCGGCCCTACGAGCTTCGCAAGCGACAGGTCGCTCTCGCCTGCCTCCCCCGCCGGCGCTACCGCCGCGCCCTCGAAGCCGGCTGCTCGGTCGGGACGCTCACCGCCGAGCTGGCCGCCCGTGCCGGGGCGGTCGTGGCGCTCGACGTCGCACGAAACGCAGTCACGACGGCACGGCAGCGCCTCGCCCACCTCTCAGGGGTCGAGGTGCGGGCCGCCGACGTGAGGGACTTCCCGATCTGGGGTTTCGACCTCGTCGTGCTGAGCGAGCTCGGCTACTACCTCGGGCGCTCGGATCTCGCTCGGCTCGCCGCCCGGATCGGGGCGTCGCTCGACCGCGGTGGACATGTGCTCGCCGTCCACTGGCGGCCGGCGATCGACAACTGCGAGATGAGCGGCGACGAGGTCCATGGGGTCCTTCTCGCCGAGCGGCGCCTCGAGCGTCTCGGCGGCTACTGCGAGCAGCAGTTCCGCGTCGACGTCCTCAGGCGGCGCGGCGACGCCGCCGGCGCGCTGCCGGAGGCGGAGGCCGAGGCGGGCCAGGAGGAGGACGCGCCGTCAGCCTCGGACAGGCCGCGCTGCGGGCCGCGCGCTCACTGAGGGGGGCGGGCGGCCACCGAGTCGAAGAAGTGGTCGAGGGCGCGCACGATGGCTGCCAGCTCCTCGAAGGAGTCCGGCTTCGTCACGAAGGCGTTCGCATGGCGGTCGTAGCTGTCAGCGACGTCCTCCTCGGCCCGCGACGTGGTGAACACGACGACCGGTATCCGCCTGAGGGCGGGGTCTTCCTTCACCTCGGCGAGCACTTCCTTGCCGCCCACCTTGGGAAGGTTGAGGTCGAGCAGGACGAGGTCAGGCCGGACGGCGTCGCCGTAGGGATCCTGCCTGCGCAGGTAGGCGAGCGCCTTCGCACCGTCGTCGACCACCCGCAGCACCGTCGGCCGCTCCGCCTCCCGGAGCGCCTCGCGCACCATCAGCACGTCGCCGTCGTCGTCCTCGACGAACAGCACCTCGAGGGGCGGCGGGGCCGCGGCCCGGCGACCGCCGCGCGCCTCGCTCACGTCGCCGGGGCGAGCGCAGGTGCGCGGGGCAGGGTGAAGGAGATGGTCGTTCCCTGGCGCTCGCTCGGATCGAGCCAGATCCGTCCGCCGTGGTGCTCCACGATGCGCCTGCAGAGGGCGAGCCCGATGCCGGTCCCGCCGTACTCCTCGCGCCTGTGCAGGCGTTGGAACATCGCGAACACGCGCTCACCGTACTCGGGGGCGATGCCGATCCCGTTGTCCTCCACCGAGAAGCGCCAGTACTCCGCGCCGCTGCGCAGGAGCAGCGGGTGCCCCTCGTCGGGAGGCTCGTCTCCGTCCGCCCCGTCCCCGACCGGCTCCCAGCCGGCCGGGAGCGTCTCGGCGAGGTGCCCGTCGGGAGGCCCGGCGTCTCCGACGGGCTGCGCCTCGACGACGACGTGGGGCGGGTCCGTCGAGCGGAACTTGAGCGAGTTGCCGATGAGGTTCTGGAACAGCGCCACGAGAAGCGCCTTGTCGCCGCGCACGACGGGCAGCTCCCGCACGACCACGGTCGCCTTGTTGGCGGCCACCTCGTCGGCAAGGTTCGAGAGCGCCGTGCGTGCCACCTCGTTGCAGTCGACCTGCGCCATGGCGACCCCGCTGCGCCCGACGCGGCTCAGCTCGAGCACGTCGTTGATGAGCGCCTGCATGCGACGGGCGCCATCCGCGATGAAGGCGAGGTACTCCCGGCCCCGCTCGTCGAGCACGGTCTCGTAGCGCCGAGTGACGAGCTCACTGAAGCTCGAGATCTTGCGGAGCGGCTCCTGCAGGTCGTGGCTCGCCACGTAGGCGAACTGCTCGAGGTCGGCGTTGGAGGCGCGCAGACGTGCCGCCTGCTCGTCGAGGAGGCGACGGGCCCGTTCGACGGTGCGGAGGTCGGCGAGGATCCTGCGTCGCATCGAGTCGGCGTCGGCCGCGAGCAGCCGCAGCTCCGGCGGCCCGTCGACGGTGATCGGGTGGGCCACGTCGCCGCTCGAGACGATGCGCGCCTCCTCGGCCATCTGGAAGATCGGCCGGGTGACCCAGCGGGCGAGGGCGAACAGGGCGCCCTCGATGGCGACCACCATGAGGGCGAGGGCGAGGGCCAGGAGGGCGACGAGCGTCGTGTCGGCCGAGCCGATGGCGGCGTCAGCCTGGCTGTGACGCCGCGCCAGCTCCGCGAGCAGCCTGCCGGCGTCGGTCCGCACGACGTCGAACAGGTGGCGGCCGAGCGCGGTCGTCGCCACCGAGGAGGCCGCCGCGCTGCCCTCCTCGGTCTCGACGACTGCCGGCTCCGCCCAGTTCGCCTGCCACGTGCGGGCGGCCCCGAGGAGCTGCGCGAGCTCGGCGCTGAGCGTCCTCTCGCCGGCGAGCAGGCGCCTCAGCCGCCCGTAGGCGGAGAGCTCCTGGCTCTCCCCCGAGATGAAAGGGCCGAGAAAGGTGGTGTTCCGGGTGATGACGTAGCCGCGCACGCCGGTCTCCTGGTTGACCATGGCGCTCAGGAAGTCGGCGGCCGCCACCTGGGCGGGGTCGATGCGGTCGATCTGGCTGTGCACGGTGTCGTTCAGGTGCACGACGGCCGCAGCCGTAAAGGCGACGCTCGCCACCAGCACGGCGACCACGAAACTGAACAGGGCGAAGAGCCTGCGGCGAAGCGACCACTCTCCGAGCCGGCCGCCCGCCGCCGCGGTCATTGCAGGGTGTTGAGCGGCGAGATGGCCACGATGGCCACGTCGTCGGTGAGGAGCCCCGGTCGGGTGTCCTGCAGGGCGACGAGCGTCTCCTGCACGATGCGCTGGATCCCGTCGCCCCGCTCCACGGAGGCGGCCACGACGTCGAGCAGGCCCTCGGTGCCGAGGCGCTGGCGGCCGGGCGCGGCCACGTCGACGTTCTCGACCAACCCGTCGGTGTAGAGCAGGATCGCCCACGACTCCCCGAGCGGGATGTCGACGGTCGACCAGTGCCCCTCGTCGAGCACGCCGAGCGGCGGGCCGGAGGCGGGGGCCGGTGTGACGACCTTGGCGTCGCTCACCACGATCGGCGCCGGGTGGCCGGCGAGGCAGACGCTGGCCGAGCTGCGGTCGGGCGCCACCGAGAGCTCACAGACCGTGACGAACAGCTCGGCGGACGGCCGCTCGGACACGAGGAGATCCTGCAGCGTGCGGAAGCTCTCCGCCGGCGGCACGCCGGCGAGCACGAGCGTGCGCCAGGCGACTCGCAGGCGCACGCCGAGGGCGGCCTCGTCGGGGCCGTGGCCGGCCACGTCGCCGATCATCGCCCGGATCGTGCCGTCCTCGAGCTCGACGACGTCGAAGAAGTCGCCGCCGAGAAGCGCCTGCTCGCCCCCCGGCCGGTAGAGGGTCATGCAGCGAACCGTGTCGGTGCGCAGCAGCGGGCGCGGAAGCAGCCCTCGCTCGAGCCGGAGGTTCTCCTGGGTGCGCAGCTCCGCCTCGCGCAGCTGCCGGGACGTGTTGGCGGCCCGCTTGCGCTCGGTGGCGTAGCGGATCGAGCGGGCGAGGAGCTCGCCGTCCGGGTTCCCCTTCACGAGATAGTCCTGGGCCCCGCGGGCGATCGCCTCGAGCCCGCGGCGCTCGTCGTCGACCCCGGTGAGGACGACGACGGCGGCGTCCGGAGCCGCCGCGATCACGGCCTCGAGGGCCTCGACGCCGGTCGCGTCGGGAAGTCCGAGGTCGAGGAGCACGCACTCGGGGCGGGCCGCCAGGTGCGCGGCCGACTCGGCGAGGCTCTGCGCCCACACGAGCCTGCGCTCGTCGTTCTGCTCCTCCAGCAGCGTCTGCACCAGGACGGCATCCGCACGATCGTCCTCGATCAGCAGCAGCGTCCTGGCCTGCTGCGAGCCGCCGTTGTTGTCCACGTCACTCCTTGCCCGACGTCGGGCCTCTCCCAGAGGCGCCCCCGGTCGCTGCCGGGTGCCGCGGGTCCGCCCCCGTCGTTCCAGCCGTCGCCGGTCGCGACCGCGACCGTCCGCCGCATCGACGGCCTCCGACCCTACCGGCTCGGCGGCGAATCCTGGCGCCATCGCCCCTGCCCACCCCCGAGCGGGCCAAGGCCGCAGCCGGCCGAGCCGGCCCGGACGTCCGGCGCCGGAGGTCCCGTCGTTGGGCGATCACCACGGGGTGGTTTGGCCTCCGCGCGAGAGGGGTACTTCGCCTCCACGACGGCGGGAACCGTCCCGCGAGAGCGACGAGGAGGGGCAGTGGGCATAGCGGCGAGCACCGTCTTGATCGCCATCGGGGCGATCTTGGCGTGGGGCATCGACGCGGCCGTCCCACATGCCGACCTGCGCACGATCGGCGTGATCCTGATGATCGTCGGTGCGGTGGGATTCCTCGCTGCCCTCGCGATCGAGCTCCCCCGGCGGCGCACGCGCGAGACCCGGTACTCCCGCGACGGCGGCACCCCGGCCGTACCTGGCGCCGCCCGGGAGGAGCGGGTCTACGAGGACCGGTTCTAGCCGCGGCCTGAGACGGCGGAAGAGCCGTGGCACAGTAGTGCCAGTACACTGACAACCGAAGATCGAAGGGCCGGACGACGGTGCGGAGGACCAAGATCCTCCGCCCAGAGCTCCAGCAGGTGCGTCGACCGGCCCGGGACCGCGCGGGGCCGCCGTGTCATGCTGCCCGTGTCGCAGCCGCGTCACGACAAGCCAGCCCCCCAAAACGGCAACATGCCGGCGCCCCGCGCTTTGTCTGCCGAGCGACCCCCCGCCCGCTCGCAGCGAGAGGACGAGGCCCGCCCTAGGCGGGCCTCGTCCCGCGTCCAGGCTCCGGTCGGGAGCACCGGAGCGAGAGCGACGGTCGCCTCGGCGGCGAGATTGCGGCGGGTCGTGTCCGGGTAGGAGCCGCTCAGCAGCATCAAGGGAGGGTTCCAGTGGTCTTCGCCATTCCGTTCGCGGTCCTTCTCGTCGCGCTCGTCGTCGGGAGCCTCGTCGCCTTCTCCCTGTGGGGCGGCGGCGGGGTGACAGAAGACGAGGCCGACGAGGAGGCCTTCACGACGGGCGCCCGTCTGCGCAGCCGCCGCTCCGAGGCCGCCTGGCCCGGCTGGAACGGCGGCCACGGCGGCCACCGCCCGACCGACGGCCGACGCCACGCCGCCTGACGCCTGACGGGCCGGCCCGTCGCTCCGGGCGCCCGAGCGGCCACCGCCGCCCGGTGCCAGACTCTGCGGATGCCCGACGAGCTCACCGTCTATGGGACCCAGTGGTGCGGTGACTGCAAGCGCGCCAAGCAGTTCTTCGGTGAGCAGCGGGTCCACTACCGCTTCGTCGACGTCGACACCGACGAGCAGGGGCTCGCCTACGTCGAGGAGGTGAACGGGGGCAAGCGCATCATCCCCGTCATCGTCTTCGAGGACGGCTCGACCCTCGTCGAGCCCTCCAACGCCGAGCTGGCGGCCAAGCTCGGCATCCGGACGGAGGCCTCGCGCTCCTTCTACGACCTCATCGTCGTCGGGAGCGGTCCTGCCGGCCTCACGGCGGCCCTCTACGCCGCCAGGGAGGGCATCGACACCCTCGTGGTCGAGCGGGCCGGGGTCGGCGGCCAGGCCGGCATCACCGAGCGGCTCGACAACTTCCCGGGCTTCCCCGAGGGGGTGACCGGCGCCGAATTCGCCGAGCGCCTCCGCAGCCAGGCCGAGCGCTTCGGGGTCGAGATCCTGGCGGCCCAGGAGGTGGTCGCCTTCGGGGCCGACGGCGCCTGGCGCTCGATCCGGACGGCCGACGGCTCGGAGTACCGCTCCTACGCGGTCCTCCTCTGCCTTGGCTCCACCTACCGCCGCCTCGGGGTGCCGGGCGAGGACGACTTCATCGGTGCCGGCGTCCACTTCTGCGCCACCTGTGACGGGCCCTTCTACCGCGGCCGCGACGTCCTCGTCATCGGGGGCGGCAATTCGGCGGGCGAGGAGGCGCTCTTCCTCACCAAGTTCGCCCGCAAGGTCACGATCGCCACCCGGGACCACGAGCTCACGGCGAGCAAGGTGGTCGTCGAGAAGGTGGCGGAGAACCCCGCCGTCGAGGTGCTGACCGACGTCTCGACCGTGGAGCTTCGCGGAAAGGGGCACCTCGAGACCATCGTCCTCGACGACACCTCGGCCGGCAGGCGCCTCGAGCTCCACCCGGCGGGCATCTTCGTCTTCATCGGGCTCACTCCCAACACGGGTGTGGTCAGCGGGCTGGTGGAGCTCGACGCCCAGGGTTTCGTGAAGACGGACGCCGGCATGGAGACGAGCTTCGCAGGGGTGTTCGCCGCCGGAGACTGCCGGGCCGGCAGCACGAAACAGGCCGCCTCCGCCGCCGGCGAGGGCGCCGCCGCCGCCATCGCCATCCGGCGCTACCTCGCCCCGCTCGCCGGCGGCATGCCGCTTTCGGAGGCGGCGCCGGCGATGACCGAGATCTAACCGGCGAGGGACCTCGCCTCGGCCACCGCGGCGGCCGGGACCAGGGCCGGCTGGAGGGCTGGCTCGAGCGAGGGAACGGCGCCGCGGCGCCGCAGCGACGGCACGCCGAGCGCCGCGAGCGCCCCGAAGCCCACCACGGCGGAGGCGACCCAGACAGCCGGGCGGAGGCCCGCCACGAAGCTCGCCGCGCTGGCGTAGCCGCCATGCGCCGTGAAGACCGAGGCGAGCACGGCGATGCCGAGCACCCCGCCGACCTCGCGGATGGCGTTGTTGGCGCCCGAGGCCTGGCCCTCCTGATCGCGCCGGACGGCGGAGAGCACGACGTTGGCCACCGGGGCGAAGAACATGGCCATCCCGGCTCCCGACAGGACGAAGGCGGGCACGAGGCTGGCGTAGGCGACGTGCGGGCTGACGACGGCGGCGGCCCAGGCGAGGCCGCCGGCCTGGAGGGCGAGCCCGGTCACCATGAGCGGCCGGCCGCCGATGCGGTCCGACAGCGCCCCTGCGCGCGGCGCCACGAGGATCGGCATGCCGGTCCAGGGCAGCGTGCGCACCCCGGCGGCGAGGGGCGAGTACCCCTGCGCCGTCTGGAGGAACTGCGTGAGCAGGAAGATGATCCCGAACATCCCGAAGTACATGAAGAGCGAGGAGCTGTTGGCCGCCGTGAAGGCGCGGCTGCGGAAGAGCCGGAGCTCGAGCATCGGCTCGGGTGCCCTCAGCTCCCAGAGCACGAAACCCACCAGGAGCGCCGCACCACCGGCGACGGCGCCCAGGATCTCGCCGCTCCCCCAGCCGAGCGTGTTGCCGCGGACGATGCCCCACACGAGGCCGAACAGCCCGGCGCCCGCAAGGCCGATGCCCGGGAGGTCGAGCCGCCTGGCCGGGCCGCGGCTCTCGGTGAGCTGGCGGAGCGCGAGCGGGAGCACGGCGAGGCCGATCGGCACGTTCAGCCAGAAGATCCACTGCCAGGAGATGCCCTCGGTGACTGCCCCGCCGACCACCGGCCCGACCGCCACGGCGAGGCCGGCGATGCCCGACCAGGCGCCGATGACGACGCCTCTGCGCTCCCGCACGGCGGCGGAGAGCAGCGTGAGCGAGAGCGGAGTGACGAGGGCGCCGCCGGCTCCCTGCACGGCCCGGGCGGCCACGAGGGCGCCCACGTTCGGCGCCAGCGCGGCGGCGGCCGACCCCAGGGTGAACAGGGCGATGCCTGCGATGAACATCCTCTTGCGACCGAACCGGTCGCCGAGGGCGGCGCCGATGAGCAGCAGGACGGCGAAGGTGAGGGTGTAGGCGTTGACCGTCCACTCGAGGCCCTGGATGCCGGCGTGCAACGAGTGGCGGATCACGGGCAGGGCCGTCGTCACGACGAGGTTGTCCAGCGTGACCATGAACAGCCCGACGGACGTCACGAGGAACGTCCAGCCGGCTCGGGGTCCCTGTCGCATCGTTGGTTCCTCCCTCGTTGTCATGAGTTAGCAATCACTAAGTTGGTCAGGCAAAAAAAGGAGAAGGCGCGGTCCCGGAGTGTGCTCAGCCGGCGCTCGCCGGGCCGATGTCGAAGCACTCCTTCGCCCACTCGATCTCGCCGAGCTCGAGGGCGGCGGCGACGTTCATGAGCATCCCGTGGGCGAAGAACTTCTGGAGCTCCTCGGGCGAGGCACCCGAGAGCGCCTCGACGAAGCGGTAGAGCCGGGCGAACTCGCTGCGCACGACCTCGCGCACCTCCTCGTCGTGGCTGGCGGCGTACGCCTGCATCTGGAGGAGCAGCAGCGTGCGGTCGGCGAGCAGCTCGACGTAGGCGTCCTTCATCGCCATGAGGACCTGTCCCGGCGGCACCGAGGCGCCGGCCTTGTGGAACCGGTCGCGGATCGTCCAAAAGCCCCGCTCGACGGCGGCGATGAAGAGCTTCTTCTTCGTGTCGAAGAGCTGGAAGAGGTACGGCTGGGAGACGCCGACCCGGCGCGCGATCGCCTGGGTGCTCGTGCCGTGCAGTCCGCCGACGGCGAACTCCTCCATGGCGGCGGACACGATCTCGGCCCGCCGCTCCTCGGCGGAGAGGCGCTCGGCGGTCCGCGGTGTCATGCGTCGATAACTTAGTGAGTGCTTAGTAGTTTGTCAAGCCTCGAACTCGTCCGTCCCACGGCTCGGCGAAGATCACGCCGGTACGCTGCGGCCGTGCTGACGCTCATGGCCGTGCACGCCCATCCCGACGACGAGGCGTCGAGCACCGGCGGGATCCTCGCCCGCTACTCCGACGAGGGAGTCCGGACGGTGGTCGTGACGTGCACGAACGGCGAGCTCGGTGACGCCCCCGACGGCTCCAAGCCCGGAGAGGCGGGGCACGACGGCCGCCTCGTGGCCGAGCACCGCCGCGCCGAGCTCCAGGCGAGCTGCCAGATCCTCGGCGTGAGCCATCTCGAGCTGCTCGGCTACCACGACTCGGGCATGGCCGGCTGGCCCCAGAACGAGGCGCCCGGCTCCTTCTGGCAGACGCCGGTCGACGAGGTGGCCGAGCGCCTCGCCGCGCTCCTCATGGCCCACCGGCCCGACGTCGTCGTCACCTACGACCCGAACGGCTTCTACGGCCATCCGGACCACATCCAGGCACACCGGGCGACCGTGGCCGCCTGCGAGCGGACCGGCATCGCGAGGAAGCTCTACTACCCGGCCATCCCGCGAAGCGCCATCGCCCGTTTCGCAGCCCTCTGGGAGGAGGAGCAGTCCACCGCCGAGCAGTCCACCGCCGAAGGCGGCGAGGGCACCGGAGGCGCCGGAGAGATCCCGGACCTCCCGTCGGACTTCGGGACCCCCGACGACGAGATCTCCGCCTACGTCGACTGCTCCGCCTTCGTCACGGCGCAGTTCGCCGCGCTCGGCGCCCACGCCAGCCAGCCCGACAACGCCGTCTTCCTCCGCGTCGGGGTCGAGCGGTTCGCCGCAATGTTCGCCACCCAGTGCTTCGTGCGCGCCTTCGACACGACGGGCGCCGGGGTGCCCGAATCCGACCTGTTCGCCGGGCTGAGGGACCCGGCGCCGGCTGCCGGATGAGCGATCCGGCCGAGGTCACGCTCGAGGGGACGCGGCGGCCGAAGCTCAGCCTGGCGACGCTCAGCCTCGTCCTCTTCCTCACCTTCCTCGACAACACGGTCATCAGCGTCACCCTCGCCAACGTGCAGTCGACCCTGAAGGCCGGCGTGACGGACCTGCAATGGGTGGTCGGCGCCTACGCCCTCGTGTTCGCCACGCTCATGCTGCCGGCGGGCGCCCTCTCGGACCTGCTCGGGCGGAAGAAGGTGATGCTCACCGGGGTCGCCGTCTTCTGCCTCGGCTCGGTGATCGGTGCCCTGGCCCAGAACGTGGACATGCTGTGGGCGGGCCGGGCCGTCATGGGCCTCGGGGCGGCGGCGTCCGAGCCCGGGACGCTCTCGATGATCCGCCACCTCTTCCCCGACCGGCGCGACCGTGCCCAGGCGCTCGGCGTCTGGGCGGCCATCTCTGGGCTCGCCCTCGCCGCCGGGCCGATCATCGGCGGCGTCCTCATCGGCTTGTGGTCGTTCCGGGCGGTCTTCTGGTTCAACCTCTTCTTCGGGGCGCTCGCGTTCGCGGGGGCGGTCGCCGTGCTGCCGGAGAACTCCGACCCGTCCCGCCGCGAGCGGGACGTCGGCGGCTTCACGCTCGGCATCGCCGGCATCGCCTGTGCGACCTTCGCCACCATCGCGGGCGAGACGTCCGGCTACGCCACGAGCTGGGTCGAGGCGCTCTTCGCGGCCGCCGGCCTGCTGCTCGTGGCGTTCGTCCTCGTCGAGCGGCGAGCGGCCGACCCCATGTTGAACGTCCACTTCTTCCGGCTCGGCGCCTTCTCCAGCTCCACCTACGTCGCCTTTGCCACCTACTTCGGCGTCTTCTCGATCTTCTTCTTCGTGTCGCTCTACCTCGAGGAGGTCGGATCCCAGTCCGGCTACTCGATCGCGCTCGACTTCCTCCCGATGGCGGCGGTGATGGTCGTCGCCTCGGCGCTCACCGGCCGGTGGGTGGCCGCCATGGGACCCCGCCTCCCGATGACGGCCGGGAGCCTCCTCGGCTGCGCGGGCATCGTCTGGACCGCGCTCGCGGTCAGCCCGACGAGCGGGCTCGGCCAGCTCGGGGTCCCGCTCGCCCTCACGGGGCTCGGCTTCGGGATCACCGTCGTTCCGGTGACCTCGGTCGCCCTCAACGTCATCCCGCCGGAGCACTCGGGCATGGCCGCCTCGGCGACCAACACCAGCCGGGAGCTCGGGGCGCTCGCCGGAGTGGCCGTGCTCGGCTCGGTCGTGAACGGACAGCTGACGGTCGACCTCATGCGGCGCCTGGCCGCCATCGGCGTCCCGGAGGCCTACCGCCACCTCGTCATCAACGCCGTCGTGACCGGGTCGATCACCTCCCAGGCGTCGAGCGCCGAGAAGAACAAGGCGATCGCCGCCATCGTGAAGAAGGTCACAGGAGCGGCCTACGGAGCCTTCACGAACGGGCTCCACCTCGCCCTCGGCATCTCCGGCGCACTCCTCTTCGCGGCCGCCCTCGCGGCGGCCGTCTGGGTCAGACGACCCTCGGCCGCCCGGGCGGCGCAGCTCGGGTTGCCCGCTCCCGCCGTCAGTCCGGAGGGCTGAGCTCGACGCGGTCCGGCCGCGTGTAGATGGTCCCCCGACCGTCGCGCACCCATCCGACGAGCGTGAGACCGGCCTGCTCGGCGAGGCGCACGGCCAGGCTGCTCGCCGCCGAGACACCGGCCACGATGGGGATGCCGGCCCGCAGCGCCTTCTGCACGATCTCGAACGAGCTCCGGCCGCTCACGACGAGCAGGGCAGTCGAGAGCGGCAAGCGGCCGGCGAGGAGCGCCCAGCCGATCACCTTGTCGACCGCGTTGTGCCGGCCGATGTCCTCGCGCACGACGAGCACCTCGCCGTCCGCCGAGACGAGGGCGGCCCCGTGGATCCCGCCCGTCGAGGAGAACTGGCGCTGCGCGGCGCGGAGCTGATCGGGCAGCTCGGCGACGTGGTGCCAGGCCACCGTCGGTCCGTCTTGGAGCGGGGGGTGACCGGCGCCGCAGAGGGCGTCGATCGACGCCGAGCCGCAGACGCCGCACGAGCTCGTGCTCGTCGTGCGGCGGGGACGCAGCCGGTCGAGCACCGACGCCGCCAGATCGGCGGTGACGACGTTGAAACGCTGCTCGTCGTCGAGCTCCGCGTCGGTGCAGTAGCGAATGCCCCGCAGCTCCGAGGGCGAGGCGAGCACCCCCTCGGCGTTGAGCCAGCCGGCGACGAGCTCGAAGTCGTTGCCGGGTGTGCGCATCGTGACCGAGAGCGTCTCGAGGTGCGTCCCGGCCGAGCCGGGGAGGGCCACCGACGCCCTGATCTCGAGCGGCTCCTCGACGGCGAGCTCGTCGGGCCGCCGCTGGGGCACGCCGTCGCGCACCTGCCAGACGAGGTCCGGCCCTGTCACGGCGCGCATGTCCTTGTTGTACCGCTTTGTACCGGGCCGGGCGCTCAGGCCGGTGCGCCGTCCGGCACCGTGAGCAGCCCGAAGGCGACGAGCCGAGTGAGGTCGGCGACGAGTCGCTCCCGCTCGGGGATCGGCTCCCCCGCCCAGCGGGCACCGGCCATGTGCACCATCCCGACCACCCCGTAGGCCCAGGTCTCGGTGGGCAAGCCGCCGAGCGCGGCCTGCTCGGCCGCCTCGTCCATCGCCCGGCGCAAGGTGGCGGCGACCCGGTCCACCACTCCGACGAGGGCCGGGCTCGCCACCGGCGCCTGCTTGGTGAGGAAGCCGTAGAGCGCCGGGTCCTCGGCGATGAAGGAGACGTAGCTGCGCACCGCCGCCTCGATGCGCTCGAGAGGCTCGTCGGAGCTCGCGAGGGCGGTGTCCAGCCGGGCGATCAGCTCGTCGGCGAACAGGTCGGCGACCGCGGCGAGCAGCCCCTCCCGGTCGCCGAAGTGCCGGTAGAGGATCGGTTTGGTGATGCCGGCCTCCGCCGCCATGGCGTCCATCGAGGCCGAAGGCCCGTCACGGCGGATCACCCTCAGGGCAGCCGTGAGCAGCTCCGCCCGCCTGGCGAGGGGCGGCGGCGCCCCCCGGGCGAGCAGCAGCTCCCTCACCTCGGTCATCGACACTCCTTGCCCTCGCGAGGCGACACCGCAAGAAGTCGCCTCTCACCATGTTACCAGGAGTGTTACCAGGAGTAACAGTTCCGAACGCTGTGAAGGAGGCCCGGTGGAGGGAGCATTCGCGGTAGCAAGCGACGAGGCCGCGATCGAGCAGCGGATCGGCCGCCTGAGCGCCGCCGCCGGCCGCAGGATCGTCGAGCCCGACACCGAGGTGGCCGGAGAGGTCGGAGAGGGTCAGCTCCTCCCCGACGAGCTGCTGAGCGTGGCCGGGCTCGACCTCGCCCTCACGCCCGAGCAGAAGGCCACGCTCTCGCGCGAGGAGGTGGCGTCCATCACGGCGGCCGGGATCCGTTTCGAGGCGGTCCTCGAGGCCGGCTTCGGGGCGCACCTCGCCATCGCCGAGGACCTCACGGACCCGCGCTTCACCTTCATCCTCCACGAGGTCGGCGAGGAGACCCGCCACCAGCGCCTCTTCCAGCGACTGCTCTCACAGCTGGCGCCACAGGCGGTGTCGCCGATCCCCTTCCGGCTCGTCCGCCTCGGCTACCGGGTCGTGACCGAGGCCTGCATCAGCCATCCGGCCTTCTTCTACACGCTCGTGCTCGCCGGAGAGGAGATCCCGGACCTCCTCCAGAAGAAGGCGGCCGAGCACCCGGCGACCGACGAATTCATCCGGGAGGTCAACCGGTACCACCGCGCCGAGGAGGCCCGCCACCTCTCCTTCGCCCGCGCCGTGTTCCCCGAGGTGTGGTCGAAGGCCGGCCCGGTCGACCGCTTCCTCGTGCGCCATGTCGCCCCGCTCCTCATCCGTTTCGTCTTCGACGCCCTCGTCCACCCGGGTGTCTACGCGGTGGTCGGCCTGCCGGCGATGCCGACGTGGCGGGCCGCCAACAGGACGCCGCAGCGCCGGGCGCTGCGGTACACCGCCACGAGGGCGGTCATGCGGGTCGTCGCCGACGCAGGCGCCTTCCACGGCCCGGTCCCGACGACGTGGCGCTCCCTTTGCGGGGTGAACGGGCGGGGCCGCGAGCTCGAGCCGTGATCGTGCGCCTCGGGCTCCGAGCCGCCCGGCGCCGGGTGGCCGGACGTCGGTCCGGCTCGATTGCGTCGCGATCAGTCGCGGATGTCCGCGACTGATCGCGACCTGATGGCTCCCTGATCGCTCCCTGAGAGGGCGGACACGCTCGTGGCGGGGCGTGCGCAGAATGTGACGTGCCGATCGCGCCGGGGTCCTCGCTCGTCCGACGCCGCCTCGTCGTGCGCGGGCAGGTCCAGGGGGTGTGGTTCCGGGACTCGTGCCGGCGCGAGGCGTTGGCGGCGGGAGTAGGGGGTTTCGTGCGGAACCTCTGGGACGGGAGCGTCGAGGCCGTCTTCGAGGGCGCCCCGGCGGCGGTCGCCCACATGGTCGGCTGGTGCCGCACCGGCCCACCCCGGGCTCGGGTCGAGTCCGTCGAGGTGACCGACGAGGACCCCGTGGGCGAGGTCACCTTCAAGGTCCTCTGAGGCGCCGCCGCCCGGCCCGCTCAGGACGCCGGCGAGAGGTCCTCGGTCACCACGCCGGTGTCGGAGGCGCCAGGCTCGCCCAGCTCCTCGCCGAGGCGGCGGCCGAGACGACGGCGGCGCAGCGAGGCCGAGGCCCCGATCGCCGCCGCCGCAAGGCAGGAGGCGCCGCCGACGAACAGGCCCATCCGGCCACCTGCCTCCCCGACGATCCAGCCCTGGAGAGGTCCGCCGATCGGCGTCGAGCCGAGGAAGGCCACCGCCCAGAGCGACATGACCCGGCCCCGCATCGAGGGCTCGGCCTCGAGCTGGAGGGTCGAGTTGCCGGTGGCGAGGAACGAGACGCTCGCCCAGCCGACGACGACGAGGGCGGCGTACTCGAAGGCGAGGACCGGCGCCACCGCCGCCAGCAGGATGGTGAGGCCGAAAGCCGTCGAGGCGATCACGAGCGGCCTCAGCCCGGTGCGGCCCCGGGTGGCGGTCACCAGGCCGCCGGCGACCGCCCCGGCTCCCATGGCGGCGTTCATGAACCCGTACGCCTCGGCGCCGTCGTGGAAGGTCTGACGGGCGACGACCGGGAGGATGACCTGGAACTCGTAGGCGAGCGTGCCGACGATGCCCATCATGAGGAGCGGGAAGAGGAGGCGGGGCTCATGGCCGACGTAGCGGAGCCCCTCGCGCAGCTGGCCCTTGGAGCGGCCGGCAGGCGGGCTCGGCTGGAGGGTCGAGAGGTTCATCGTGACGAGGGAGGCGACGACCGCCACGAAACTCGCCGCGTTGAGCAGGAAGCAGACACCGACGCCGGCCGTCGCGATGAGGAGCCCCGCCACGGCCGGCCCGACCGCCCGGGCGCCGTTCACCATGGTCGAGTTGAGGCTGACGGCGTTTCGGAGCTGGTCCGGGCCGACCATCTCGAGGACGAAGGCCTGCCGGGCGGGGTTCTCGAAGGTGTTGTTCAGACCGAGCACGACCGCGAGCAGGCAGATCTCCCAGAAGGTGACGGCGTGGAGCACCGTGAGGATGCCGAGCACGAGCGCCTGGACGCCCATGAGCGACTGGAGGACGACCATCTGGCGACGCTTGTCGACCCGGTCGGCCACCACGCCGGCGTAGGGACCGAGCAACAGGACGGGCAGGGTCTGGAGGGCGACCACGAGGCCGAGGTCGGTGCTCGAGTGCGTGAGGGTGTAGACGAGCCACGACTGGGCGACCGACTGCATCCACGTGCCGACGAGCGAGACCGCCTGCCCGCCGAAGTAGCGGCGGTAGTTCGGGACCGAGAGGGCGGCGAAGGTGCGGCGGCCGACGGCGACCAGCCGGGTCATCGGCCGGTCCTCTTCGCCGGCTTCGGCGCGGTTCGGCGGTCGGCCCGCAGCTCCGGCGCGCTCCCCCGCTCGAGGAGTCGCTCGGCCAGGAGCTCGAGGGCCGGAAGTGCGTTCGAGAGGCTGCGGCGCGCCGCCGGCGGCAGCGAGGAGAGCTCGGTCGAGAGCACGTCGGTGCGCTCGGAACGGACCCGCTCGTGGAGCGCCGAACCGACAGGTGTCACACGGACGAGCGAGACCCGCCGGTCCGCCTCGTCGCCGAGCCGCTCGAGCAGGCCGAGCTCCTCCAGCTTGGCGACGATGCGGGAGAGCATCGTCGGGTTGAGACCGGCCAGGGCCGCCACGTCGGAGAGGCGGACCGGCCCGCGGCGGGCCACGGTCGAGAGCACCTCGACGTCGGTCGTGGTGAGCGAGCCCGCAGCAGTGGTCGGGCGCAGGCGCCTGGCGAGCCGGGCGAGCACGATGCGAAGGCGAGCCGCTTCGTCGCTCTCCTCCCCCGACCCGCCGGACAGCGACCCCACTGCCCTCGTCTGCGTCGCCGGCATGCTCGCTTCGTCCTCCTCGTCGGCCACCTGCGGTTCGCGCCGCCAGCCGCTCCCATTACTTGCTTGCTGGCAAGCATACTCCGGTGGCGCCACGCGCCCGGCGCCCGGCGTGCGACACCCGGCCCCAGCCGGCGCGCCCAAGATGGCGCCGCCCGCGCAAGACTGGCCATGTGAGCGTCGAGCGCCCGGGCCGGCCGGTGGAGACCTCCGAGCGCGGCCGCCGGGTGCTCGAGGACCCGAAGGTCAACCGAGGGGTGGCTTTCACACCCGAGGAGAGGGCGGCGCTCGGGCTCACCGGTCTCCTGCCGCCGCAGACGCTCAGCCTCGACCAGCAGACCGAGCGGGCGTACACCCAGTTCTCACGGGAGCCCGACCCGCTCGCCAAGCACGTCTTCCTCGCCCTGCTGCAGGACCGCAACGAGGTGTTGTTCTTCCGGCTCGTTTCGGACCACCTGCGCGAGATGCTGCCGATCGTCTACACGCCCACGGTCGGCGACGCCATCTCGCAGTACAGCCACGAGTACCGGGGGCCGCGCGGCGTCTACCTCTCGGTCGAGGCCCCGGGCGACATCGACCGCGCCTTCGACGACACCGGCCTCGGTCCCGACGACGTGGACCTCATCGTGGCGACCGACGGTGAGGCCATCCTCGGCATCGGCGACTGGGGCGTCGGGGGCATCGGCATCTCCGTCGGCAAGCTCGCCGTCTACACCGCCGCGGCCGGCATCGACCCCATGAGGGTCATCCCCGTCGTGCTCGACGTCGGGACGAACCGCCAGAGCCTGCTCGACGACCCGCTCTACCTCGGCAACCGGCACCGTCGCGTCCCTCAGGACGCCTACGACGCCTTCATCGAGGCCTACGTCAGCTCGGCGGTCCGGCACTTCCCGAGAGCCCTCCTTCACTGGGAGGACCTCGGCGCCGCCAACGCCAGGCGGGTCCTGCTCGCCTACCGGGACAAGGTCTTCACGTTCAACGACGACATCCAGGGGACGGGGGCCATCAACCTCGCCACGGTGTTGTCGGCCCTCCGTGTCACGGGCGGGCGGCTCTCGGATCAGCGGATCGTCGTGTTCGGGGCCGGCACGGCCGGAGTCGGCATCGCCGACCAGCTGCGCGACGCCATGGTGAGCGACGGGCTGGACGAAGAGGAGACCCGCCGGCGTTTCTTCCTGCTCGGCTCGCGGGGGCTGCTCCTCGAGTCGCTCGGCGACCGCCTGAGAGACTTCCAGCGCGCCTACGCCCGGAGCGACTCGGAGCTCGACGACTGGGAGCGCGACGGCGAGGGTCACGTCGGCCTGCTCGAGGTGGTGAGAAGGACCGCTCCGACCGTCCTCATCGGTACCTCGGGGCAGCCGGGCAGCTTCGGCGAGGAGGTCGTGCGCGCCATGGCGAAGGGCTGCGAGCGGCCCCTCGTCCTCCCGCTGTCGAACCCCACCTCGCTCGCGGAGGCCGAGCCGGCCGACCTCCTCGAGTGGAGCGACGGGCGGGCCCTCATCGCGACGGGGAGCCCGTTCGAGCCGGTCACCTACGACAAGACCGTCCACGTCGTCGCCCAGGCCAACAACGCCTTCGTGTTCCCGGGGCTCGGGCTCGGGGCCATCGTCGCCCGGGCGACCCGGGTGACCGACGCCATGCTGCACGCCGCCGCCGAGGCGGTGGCCGCTCAGGTCGACCCGACGACCCCAGGAGCGCCCCTCCTGCCACAGGTCGAGGAGCTGCGGGTGACGTCGGCCGCGGTGGCGAAGGCCGTCGCCGAGGCGGCGGTCGCCGACGGCGTCGCCGACCCCGCCACTCCCACCGGCAGCGAGCTCGAGGACGCCATCGCCTCCGCGATGTGGGAGCCCGCCTACGGCCCTGTCAGCGCCGTCTGAGGGCCGAGCGGGTCAGCCCTCGGGCGTTTCGAGCCCGTACGCGAGGAGGGCGTACTCGCGGGCCATGCGGTCGGTCGAGAAGAAGGAGCCGTTGAGGGCGACGGCGTTCCGCCCGATGGCGAGGTAGGCGTCCCGGTCCTCGTAGTAGGTCGGCAGCACCGCATGTTCGAGCTTGTCGTACAGCTCGCCCGCCGTCGCCTCGTCGTCGTCGAGCCCCCCGATCGCCCAGCCGGTCACGCCCTCCACCCAGCCCTCGATCCACCACCCGTCGAGGACGGACAGGCTCGGCACGCCGTTCACTGCCGCCTTCATGCCGCTCGTCCCCGAGGCCTCGTTGGGTTTCGCCGGGTTGTTGAGCCAGAGGTCGCAACCGGCGCACAGCAGCGCCGCCACCTCGAGGTCGTAGTTCTCGACGAAGGCGACGGTCACCGCGCCGGCGAGGGACTCGGCGGCCCGCACGAGCTGCTCGATGAGCGCCTTGCCGGGCTCGTCGCGCGGGTGGGCCTTGCCGGCGCAGACCACCTGCAACGGCGCCGCCTCGGCGATGGCCCGCACCCGGTCGAGATCGCTGAACAGGAGGGTCGTCTGCTTGTAGGGGGTGATCCGGCGTGCGAGCCCGATCGTGAGGGCGCCGCGCTCAAGGCGCACGCCCGAGCGGGCCTTGACGGCGGAGAGAAGGCGGCGTTTCGCCGCGTCGTGGGCGGCGGCCAACGTTTCGAGCGGAAGCTCGATCGCATACCTGAGGAGCGAGCTGTCACGGCGCCACCCCTCGGCGTACTCGTCGAGGAGGCGGGCGATCTCGGGCGACGCCCAGCGCGAGCTGTGCACCCCGTTCGTGATCGAGGCGACGTCGACGCCCGCCAGCATCTCGCGGGCGACGCGCTGGTGGCGCCGCGAGACGGCGTTCACATAGCGGGAGGCGGCCACGCCGAGCTCGGTCATGTTGAGCTCGCCGCCTTCGAGGAGCCCGAGCTCCTCGAGCAGCCCGGCCCTCCGCTCCCCGAGCACCTCACGGACGAGGGCGGCCGGGAAGCGGTCGTGGCCGGCCGGCACCGGGGTGTGCGTCGTGAAGACGCAGCGGTCCCGGACGGACTTCTGGGCGGCGGCAGCGTCGACGCCGGCGGCAGCAGCAACGTCAAGGCCGGCGGCGGCAGCAGCAACCCCAGTGCCGGCGCCGGCGCCGGACCCGACACCAGGCCCGGAGCCGAGGCGCTCCATCAGGCGCAGCGTGAGGAGCGACGAGTGCCCTTCGTTCATGTGGAACGTCGTCAGCTCCGAGCAGCCGAGAGCCTCCAGGAGGTCGACCCCGCCGATGCCGAGCAGGGCCTCCTGCGAGAGGCGGTGGCGCTCGTCCCCGCCGTACAGCTTGTCGGTGAGGCTCCGGTCCTCCTCGGCGTTGGCCTCGAGATCGGTGTCGAGGAAGTAGACGGCCACCGTGCCGCCGGTGACCCCGACGACCTCTCGGTGCCAGGCGACAGCCCGCACGGACCGCCCGGAGATCTCGACCTCCACCGTCACGTCCAGCCTCTCGAGCACGTCCTCGGGACGCCACTGCACCGGCTCCTCGCTCTGGCGGCCGTGGGCGTCCACGATCTGGCGGAAGTAGCCGTCGCGGTACAGGAGCGTGACGGCGACGAGCGGCATGTGGAGGTCGGCGGCGGAGCGCAGGTAGTCGCCGGCGAGCACGCCGAGACCACCGCTGTAGGTGGGAAGGGCGTCGTCGAGGCCGACCTCCATCGTGAAGTAGGCGACTCTCGCCTCGCCCGGCCGCCACGCAGGCCCGTGGTGGGCCGCCGAGGGACGCGGCACGGAGTCGTCAAGCTGCTCGGTCATCCCGAGAATCTCACTCAAGGGTGGGCGCCGGCCGCAAACCGCTTGTTACCGGCCGCGCAGGCCCTCGGCCGCCGCCCTCAGGGAGTCCTGCGTCCGCTCGAGAGAGCCCAGCAGCGAGCCGCGCTCCTCGGGCGGGAGCGCCTCGACGTCGATGCGCACCAGGCCGGCCGCCGCCGCGGCGGCGCCCTCGAGGAGGCGGAAGCCGCTCAGGGCGTCCCCTCGCAGGGCCTGCTTTCCGCGCGTGGCGAGCTCGGCGAGGATCGGCGCGAGCTCGGCGGCGAGCTCGACCATGCGAAGCGGGACCCGGGCGGCCTCGAGGTATGCCGCCGTCCGCGGCGGACCGGCGGGCAGCGAAAGGACAGCGGCGTAGGCGCTCTGGTCCTCGGCGGCGAGCTCGAGGGCGCGCCGGCGCAGCCTCTCGGCTGCCTCGAGCAGCGCCCCGGCGTCCTCGAGCGACCCCACCGAGTAGGAGGCCACCATGGCGGCGAGGCTCCCTGCCGCGGCGAGCGTCACGGCGGCCGCCGCCCCGCCGCTCGGGGCGGGCGTCCGCGAGGCGAGGGCGTCGAGCCATGCGGCCGGGGAAACCTGCGGCGACGACGCCGGCCCGTCGGTCACAGGTGATCGCTTCCCCGGTGCGTCGGGCGAAGGGCCTCCGGGACGGCGCTAGGAGAGCCCGACGATCTCGCCGTTCTCGTCGAGGTCCATGCGGAAGGCGGCCGGGTCCGAGGACAGTCCCGGCATGGTGCGCATGTCGCCGCAGATCGGGTAGACGAAACCCGCCCCGACCGAGGCCCGCACCTCCCGGACGGGCAAGCGCCACCCCGTGGGGGCGCCCTTCTTCGTCGGGTCCGACGAGAGCGAGAGGTGGGTCTTGGCGATGCACACGGGCAGGTCGCCGAAGCCGTTCTTCTCGTAGGTGTCGAGCTGCTTGTTCGCCGCCGGGGTGTAGTCGACGCCGTCGGCGCCGTAGATCCTCGTGGCCACGGTCTCGATCTTCTCGCGCAGGCTGGCGGAGTCCGGGTAGAGGAACGAGAAGCTGCTCGGCTCGTCGGCTGCCTCGACGACGGCTTCGGCGAGGGCGGCCGCTCCCGGCCCGCCGTCGGCGAAGGACGTGATCGGCACGGCCCGGGCACCGACCGACTCGGCGAGCTCGGCGATCGCCTTGTGCTCCGAGGCAAAGTCGTCGGGGAAGGCGTTGATCGCCACGACTGGCGTGACCCCGAATTGGCGGACGTTCTCGATCTGCTTCAAGAGGTTGGCGCCCCCGACGTGGACGTCCTCGGGGTTCTCCTCGAGCAGTGCAGGGGGGAGCGGCTTTCCTGCCACGATGCGGTACTTGCCCGAGTGCGCCTTCAGCGCCCGCACGGTCGCGACGATGACGGCGGCGTCCGGCGTGAGCCCTGAGTTGCGGCACTTGATGTCGAAGAAGCGCTCCGCTCCCATGTCCGCCCCGAAACCCGCCTCCGTGATGAGGAAGTCGCCGCTGTGGATGGCGATCCGGTCGGCGACGATCGACGAGTTCCCGTGGGCGATGTTGCCGAACGGGCCGGCGTGGACGAAGACCGGCGTGTTCTCGAGGGTCTGGAGCAGGTTGGGCTTGATGGCGTCCCGCATGATGACCGCCATGGCGCCGGCGCCGCGCAGCTGCTCGGCGGTGACCGCCTCGCCGGCCTTGGTGTAGCCCACCACGATCCGCCCGAGTCGGGCGCGGAGGTCCTTCAGCGACGTCGAGAGGGCGAGGACCGCCATCACCTCGGAGGCGGCGGTGATGTCGAAGCCGGTCTGACGCGGGATGCCGTCCTCGGCGCTGCCGAGCCCGATCACGACGTTGCGCAACGCCCGGTCGTTCACGTCGAGCACGCGCCGCCAGGTGATGTTGTGCAGGTCGAGCCCGAGCTCGTTGCCGGTGTAGAGGTGGTTGTCGAGGATGGCGGACAGCATGTTGTGCGCCGCCGTCACGGCGTGCATGTCGCCCGTCAGGTGGAGGTTGAGCAGCTCGAAGGGGACCGCCTGGGCGTACCCTCCGCCGGCCGCCCCGCCCTTGATCCCGAAGGTCGGGCCCATCGAGGGCTGGCGGATGCAGATGGTCGCCCTCTTGCCGATGTGGGCCATCCCCTGGCCGAGGCCGATGGAGGTGCACGTCTTCCCCTCGCCGAGCGGCGTGGGGGTGATGGCCGTCACGACGACGTAGCGGGCCTTCGGGCGATCCGCAAGCGCCTCTATCGCATCGAGGCTGATCTTGGCCACGTACTCGCCGTACGGCTGGAGCATCTCGGAGGGGATCCCCATGTCCGCCGCGATGTCGGAAATGGGCTTCAACTTGGCAGAACGCGCGATTTCGAGAGCAGTGAGCACCACGTTGCATTCTACGCACCGGTGTCGCAGTATGGGCAACGGATGCTGTACGACTACGTCATCGTCGGAGGGGGCTCGGCCGGCAGCTGCCTCGCCAACCGGCTGAGCGCCGACCCCTCGAACAAGGTGCTCGTCCTCGAGGCGGGACGGTCGGACTACCCCTTCGACCTGTTCATCCACATGCCCGCCGCGCTCACCTTCCCGATCGGGAGCCGCTTCTACGACTGGAAGTACGAGTCGGAGCCGGAGCCCTTCATGAACGGCCGGCGCATCTACCACGCCCGCGGCAAGGTGCTCGGCGGGTCGAGCTCCATCAACGGGATGATCTTCCAGCGGGGCAACCCGCTCGACTACGAGCGTTGGGCGGCCGACCCCGGCATGTCGCAGTGGGACTACGCCCACTGCCTGCCGTACTTCAAGCGGATGGAGAACTGCCTCGCCGGCGGCGACGAATACCGGGGCACCTCGGGGCCGCTCGTGCTCGAACGGGGTCCGGCCACGAACCCCTTGTTCGGCGCCTTCTTCGAAGCCGTGAAACAGGCGGGCCTCGAGCTGACCGACGACGTGAACGGGTACCGCCAGGAGGGTTTCGCCCCCTTCGACCGCAACGTCCACGGCGGCCGCCGGCTGAGCGCGGCCCGCGCCTACCTCCACCCCGTCATGGGTCGGCCCAACCTCGAGGTGCAGACCCGCGCCTTCGTCTCGCGGGTCGTCTTCGAGGGCACGAGGGCGGTCGGAGTGCAGTACACCCACCGCGGCGTCCGCAAGGAGGTGCGCGCCGGCGAGGTCATCTGCTGCGGCGGGGCGATCAACTCGCCGCAACTCCTCCAGCTCTCGGGGATCGGCGCCGCCTCGGAGCTGGAGGCGCTCGGGCTGCGCCCCCTCGTGAACCTCCCAGGTGTGGGCGAGAACCTGCAGGACCACCTCGAGGTGTACATCCAGTACGCCTGCACGAAGCCCGTCTCGGTCGCCCCGGCCCTCAAGTGGCGCAACCGCCCGCTCGTGGCCCTGCAGTGGCTGCTCTTCAAGAAGGGCCCGGGCGCCACGAACCACTTCGAGGGGGGAGGGTTCGCCCGCAGCAACGACGAGGTCGCCTACCCGAACCTCATGTTCCACTTCCTCCCGATCGCCGTGCGCTACGACGGCTCGGCGCCGGCCGGCGAGCACGGCTACCAGATCCACATCGGGCCGATGTACTCCGACTCCCGCGGCTCGGTGAAGATCCGCTCACGCGACCCGCGGGTCCACCCGGCGCTCCGTTTCAACTACCTGTCGACCGAGCAGGATCGCCGCGAGTGGGTCGAGGCGGTGCGGCTCGGCCGCCACATCCTCAACCAGGCCGCCATGGACGAGTTCAACGGCGGCGAGCTGTCGCCGGGACCGAGCGTCGAGAGCGACGACGAGATCCTCGCCTGGGTCGCACGCGACGGGGAGACCGCCCTCCACCCCTCGTGCACCTGCAAGATGGGCGTCGGCGACGATGCCGTCGTCGACCCGGCGACCATGCGGGTGCGCGGCACGGCAGGGCTCCGGGTGGTGGACGCCTCGGTCATGCCGTACGTGACGAACGGCAACATCTACGCCCCGGTCATGATGACCGCCGAGAAGGCGGCCGACCTCATCCTCGCCAACACCCCGCTCGAGCCGATCACCGTCGACTTCTTCCGGCGGGACCGGCCCGCCGACCGGCCCGCCGACCAGCCCGCCGAGAGCGCCGCCGATGCCGCGAACAGCTAGCCCGGCACTCGACCGCCCGGCCTCGCCCCACCAGTCGGTCGAGCGGGCCCTCGCCCTCCTCGCCGCCTTCGACGAGCGCCGCGTCGCCCTCGGCGTCGCCGAGCTGTCCCGACTGCTCGGGCTGCACCGCTCGACCGTCTCCCGCATCGCCGCCACCCTCGAGCGCGCAGGGTTCCTCTCCCGTGAGCGCGACGGCTACAGGCTCGGCGGCGAGGTCGTCCGGCTCGGCGCCCTCGCCCTGTCGAGCCTCGACCTCGTCACCGCCATGCGCCCGGCGATGGAGCAGCTGGCGCGCCTCTCGGGCGAGACCGTCAACCTGGCGGTCCCCGACGGCGGCCACGTCCTCAACGTGGCCGAGATCCCGAGCGCCTTCATCCTGTCGTCGGCGACAGGCTGGACGGGCCGCACGACCGCTCCGCACGCCGCCGCGAACGGCAAGGTCCTCCTCGCCTTCGGCGCCCTCGAGCTCGACCCGACGGCTCCGCTCGAGCGCTTCACGGCCCGCACGCTGACGTCGCGCCGCGAGCTCTCGAGGGAGCTGGCGCTCGTCCGGCGCGAGGGTTTCGCGACGGCGCTCTCGGAGCTCGAGGAGGGGCTCGCCGCCGTCGCCGCCCCGGTCTTCGACGGGAACGGCCGCTGCGTGGCGGCGCTCTCGGTGTCGGGGCCCGAGTTCCGGCTCGGACCCGAGGACCTCCACCGGCTCGGCCGGCTGTGCGCCGAGGCCGCCACCACCAGGATCGCCCCGTGACCATCCGCCAGCACTTCCGGGCGCTCGTCGGGGGTGACTGGATCGACGGGCCGCGCTCCACCGCGGCCGTGAGCCCCTCGAGCGGGGAGACCTTCGCCACGGTCACCGAGGGCGACGCCGCCCTGGCGGACGCCGCCGTGCGGGCCGCCGCCACCGCCCAGCCCGGGTGGGCGGCCATGCCGCCCGCCGAGCGGGCGGCCCTCCTGCAGGAGGTGGGGCGCGCCGTGCTCGCCCGGCGCGACGAGCTGGCCCACATCCTCTCGACCGACCAGGGCAAGCCGCTCGCCGCCGAGGCCTACGACGAGGTCGACGAGACGGCGCGCTACTTCGACCTCGCGGCCGCCGACGCCACCCGGCTGGTGGGGGCGATGCCGCCGTCCGACTCGGCCGGCCGCCGGGTGCTCGTCCACACGGTGCCGCTCGGCGTCATCGGGGTCGTCACCCCGTGGAACTGGCCGTACACGATGGGGGCGGAGCTGTTCGCCCCCGCCATGGCGGCCGGCAACGCCGTGGTGTGGGTGCCCGCTCCCACGACGTCGGCCTGCTCGGCCGCCCTCGCGGCCGTCGTGGCGTCGACGGCGCTGCCGGCCGGCGTCTTCAACTTCCTCCCCGGCCCGGGCCCCGTCGTCGGCGACGCCGTCGCCGGCCATCCGCTCGTCGCCGGCATCGGCTTCATCGGCTCGATCGCGACGGGCGCCGTCGTGGCCGCCCGAGCCGCCGGGAAGGCCCAGATCCTCGAGCTCGGCGGCAACGGCCCGATGGTCGTGCTGGAGGACGCCGACCTCGCGCTCGCGGCGGAGGCGTCGCTCGAGGCCGCCTATCTCTGCGCCGGGCAGAGCTGCACGGCCGGGGAGCGCTTCCTCGTCCACGAGGCGGTGGCGGACGAGTTCGTCGAGCGGGTGGTGGCCGCCACCGAGGAACAGGTCCGCCTCGGCGACCCGTTCGACCCGTCGACCACGATGGGACCGCTCAACAACGAGCCGACCGCCGCCAAGTTCGACCGCCACCTCGCCGACGCCGTCGCCGGCGGCGCCACGCTCTGCTACGGCGGCCGGCGGGCGGACGGGTTCCCGACGGCGCTCTTCGCCGAGCCGACAGTCCTCACAGGCGTGAGGCCGGGCATGGCCATCGCCGACGAGGAGACCTTCGGCCCTGTCGTGCCGGTCACGACCGTCCGCTCGGCGGCCGAGGCGCTCGAGCTCACCAACGGCTCGCCCTACGGGCTGACGGCTGCGGTGTTCACGGGCGACCTCGAGCGAGGGCTCGCCTTCGCCGAGGCGGTCCGGGCCGGCTGGGTCAACGTCAACGCCTCGACCAACCTCTGGGAGTCGCACCTCCCCTTCGGGGGACGGGCCGGCAGCGTGAGCGGGCGTGGGAGGGTCGGCGGCCGCTACGTCCTCGATGCGTTCAGCGAGCCGAAGACCGTGGTCTTCCCGGCGCCCCGGTTGCTACCGTGACGCCACCGACGGCGTAGCCGCCGCGTCCGTATCGGAGGGGCTCGGGATGGGGGAAGCGGCCGACAACTGGGCGAGCGCCGGGCTCGCCGGGGACCCCTCGCTCGTCGGGACGGAGCACGACCCGCTCGTCGAGGCGTACCGCCTCGTGTCGGAGGCCGAGAAGGCGGGCGTCGGCGTCAAGCTGCTCGGCGGCCTCGCCGTCAGGGTGCTCTGCCCCGACTACCCGCCCCGCCTCCGTCGTGACCAGGACATCGACGTGGCCTGCCTCTCCAAAGGGCGCAAGGAGGTGATGGCGCACCTCGAGAGCGTCGGCTGCGAGCCGGACCGGCGTTTCAACAACCTGAACGGCGACCGGCAGATGTACTTCACGGCCCCGTCGGGCCGGCCGATCGACGTCATGGTCGACCGGCTCACCATGTGCCACGAGCTCGACTTCCGCCCGAGCTTCGCGGCGCTCCCCCACACCCTCGACGTGGTCGACCTCCTCCTCACCAAGCTCCAGATCGTCGAGCTCAACCCGAAGGACGCCCGCGACATCTTCCATCTGCTCGCCCGCTGCCCGGTAGGAGGCGAGGAGCCGCCCGGCGGCTGGCTCGTGCCGCCCGAGACCGCTTCGCCCGGAACCGCTCCGGGACGGCCGGCGCCCGCCATCGACCGGACGCGATTCGAGAAGGTGCTCGGCTCCGACTGGGGCTGGTGGCGGACCGTCACCGACAACCTCGCCAAGGTGCCGGCGCTCGCCCTCGAGCACCCGGACTTCGCGCCGGAGGACGCCCACATCGACCCCTTGAAGAACGCCGCCCGCCTGCTCGAGATCGCAGAGGCGGCGCCGAAGTCGCTGCAGTGGAAGGTCCGCTCGAAGGTGGGCGACAAGGTCCGCTGGTACGAGCTCCCCGAGGAGGTGGCCCACTGAACCGCCCAGGTCCCACCATGTGGACCTTCCTTGACGGGTGTGGGACCCGGTGGTACTTGTGACGGCTGACCAAGGGTTCCGCGCCACGACAGGATGGGGCCGAGCGTGAAGATCTTCTTCGCCACCGACATTCACGGCTCGGAGGTCTGCTGGCGGAAGTTCCTCAACTCCGCCGAGTTCTACAAGGCCGACCTCGTCATCCTCGGCGGCGACGTGACCGGCAAGGTGATGGTCCCGGTCGTCAACCACGGCACCTACTGGCAGGTGACCCTGTCGGGCCAGACCCACCAGCTCGAGTCCGGAAGCGAGCTCGAGGAGATCGAGCGGCAGATCCGCAACCGCGGCTACTACCCGACCAGGGTCGAGCCGGACGAGCTCGCCGCCTTGAACGAGGCGGACGGGTCGATCGACCGGCGCTTCACCGCGGAGATGATCTCCACGCTCGACCGCTGGCTCGACATGGCCGACTCCAAGCTCCGCGGCGGGGAGATCCCCTGCATCGTGAACGGCGGCAACGACGACACCTTCGACATCGACGACGTCGTCGAGGCCTCCCCCTGCGTCACCTTCGCCGAGGCCAAGGTCCTCGACCTCGACGGCTTCTCCCTCGCCTCGATGGGCTACACGAACCCGACCCCGTGGGACACCTTCCGGGAGGCCCCCGAGGACGAGCTCGAGAAGCGCATCGAGGCGGTGGTGGGCCAGATCCCCGACATGGGCCGGGCCATCTTCAACTTCCACGCACCGCCCTACGGGACCGGGCTCGACGAGGCGCCCGCCCTCGACGAGAACATGCGGCCGATGCACGGCGGAGCCGTGATGAAGCCGGTCGGATCCACTGCAGTCCGCGACTCGATCATGAAGTACCAGCCGATGCTGTCGGTCCACGGTCACATCCACGAGAGCCGCGGGATCAAGAAGATGGGAAGGACGCTCGCCATGAATCCGGGCAGCGTCTACGGCGACGGCGTGCTGCAGGGCGCCGTCATCGAGCTCAACGCGAAGAAACACAAGGTGGCGAGGTACATCCTCGTCAACGGCTGAGGGGAGCCCCGGCCGCCGACATCGGCGAGCCGGGGCCCGTGACAGGAGGGGGTAGATGACCACAGTCGAAGACGCTTCAGGGATCGGCGCGACCTCAGCGGGGAGCGAGGCGCCGACTCTCTTCCTGCGCAAGGCCACCGGCCTCGTGCGCGGCTGGTCCGTGCGCGACGCCGTCATCTACGCCTGCCTCTCGACGAACGTGATCACGCTCGGCGTCTACGAGTTCTCCTTCAGCTCGCCGTTCCCGAAGGGCCAGCTGCTGACCGGCGTCCTCATCTCGGGCGTCTGGGTCACCTTCCTCGTCATCGCCTACTCCGGCCTCATCGTCACCATCCCGAGAGCCGGCGGCGACTACGTCTGGCAGAGCCGCATCCTCGGAGGCCCAGTCGGCTTCGTCTTCGCCGCCACGGGGTGGTGGTTCATCCTCTGGCTGTGGGCGCCGATCTACGGCGCCATCCTCAACGTGGAGTTCTTCCAGCCGATCCTGTGGACCCTCGGTTGGAAGGGAGCGGCGACGTACTTCGGAACCCACAACGGCGAGTTCACGATCTGCATCGTCACGATCGTGCTGGCCGGCCTGCTCGTCTCCCTCGGGATGTCGGCCTACGCCCGCTTCCAGAAGTGGTGCTTCTTCGGCGGGATGGTGGGCTTCCTCACCGTCGTCGTGCTGCTGCTCGCCTTCTCGCACCACAGCTTCGTGACCTCGGTCGACTCCCAGGCGCTCAAGTACTTCGGGGTGCACGGCGCCTACCAGGCGACCAACCACGTCGGGGCCGGCCTCGGCCAGGTGGCGCCGAAGACCTTCGGGCTCGGCGCCTTCGGCGACAGCATGCTCCTCGTCCCGCTGTTGATGTTCTACCTGCTGTGGCCGAACTGGGGCTCGACCCTCTACGGCGAGATCCGTGGCGCGAGCGACTTCAAGCGGGTGTTCAGCGGCATGTTCGGCGGCCTCTGGCTGACGGTCGCCCTGTCGGTGATCTTCCTCCTCCTCATCGACAAGACGGTCGGCTGGACCTTCTACAACAACGCCAACGCCGCCAGCTTCAACCTGAAGGGCGTCATCCCGATCTGGCCCTACCCGGTCATGATGGCCGGGTGGCTCGTGCACAGCGAGGCCTTCCAGGTGATCCTGCTCCTCGTGATGGGGCTCTGGTTCTTCGGCTGGGTGGGCACGCTCTTCCTCTCCTCGACGCGGGTGATCTTCGCCGCCGCCTTCGACCGGGTGCTCCCCGACGCCGCCGCCACCGTGTCGGAGAAGCGGAAGGTCCCGATGGCCTCGCTCGTCCTCATGCTGCTGCCGGCGGTGGGGCTCTCGGCGCTCTACTCGTACTGGGGGAAGTTCGGGTCGTACACGCTCGACGCCACCTTGGTCATCGCGGTGACGTACCTCTTCAGCGCCTTCTCGGTCGTGATCCTGCCCTGGCGCAAACCGGAGCTGTGGAGGGCCTCTCCGGCGAGCCGCTTCAAGGTGCTCGGCGTGCCGATCGTGCCGCTCGCCGGGGCGGCCACGATGGGGCTCATCATCTTCAACCTGGTCGAGTGGCTGAAGAACGCCAACTACTACGTGAACAGCAACGACTCGCTCATCTTCATGGGCATCCTCTACGCCCTGGCGGTAGTCGTCTACGTCGTCGCCCGCTTGATACGCAAACGGCAGGGAATCGACCTCGCCCTCATCAACAAGGAGATCCCTGTCGAATAGCCGAGGAAGAAACGCCGCCCGCCGCCGACGATCAGGCGCTCGGCCCCCGGACGGCGGCGTGGCGGTCGCGGCGTCGCGGCACGGCCTCGGCCGGTCGCGGCGCCGCGGTGGCGCTGTGACCGGCCGCGGCCCCTGCAGCCTGCCGGCGCGGCCCTGCGCCCGGCGCAGCGAAGGCACCCGACGACACGAAATGAGCGACGACCCATTTGATGCACCACCGAGCCCATGACTGAACGCACCACCGCGAGCGCCGTGATCGTCGGAGCAGGCATCGTCGGCAACAGCCTCGCCTGCCACCTGGCCCGCCTCGGCTGGAGGGACCTCGTCCTCGTCGACAAGGGACCGATGCCGAACCCGGGCGGCTCGACCGGCCACGCCTCCAACTTCATCTTCCCGATCGACTACTCGAAGATGATGTACGAGCTCACCGAGGACTCCACCCGCCAGTACAAGGGGCTCGGGGTCTTCACCGAGTCGGGCGGCATCGAGGTGAGTCGGACCGAGGAGCGCAACGAGGAGCTCCGCCGCCGGGCGTCGGCCGCGAGGGCATGGGGCATCCCCTGCGAGATGCTCGACCCCGACGGCGTGGCCAAGCTCGTCCCCTACCTCGACCCGTCCGTCATCCTCGGCGGGCTCTTCTTCCCGACCGTCGGCGTCGTCGACTCGCTCCGAGCGGGCACGCTCATGCGCGAGGAGGCCCAGGGATCCGGCGCCCTCACCGTGAGGGCGGGCGCAGAGGTGCTCGGCATCGACGTCGACCCCGCCACGCGCCGCATCACCGGCGTCCGGACGACGGCCGGCGACTTCGACACCGAGACCGTGGCCGTCTGCTGTGGCGTGTGGAGCCCGCGCATCGCCGCCATGGCGGGCGCCTCCATCCCTCTCACGCCGATCGTCCACCAGATGATCTCGGTCGGCCCGGTGCCGCTGTTCGCCGGCACCGTCGGCGAGATCGCCTACCCGATCGTTCGCGACGTCGACACGAACATGTACGAGCGCCAGCACGGCGGCGACATGGAGGTCGGGTCCTACGCCCACCGGGCGATCCTCGTCCCGCCGGACTCGATCCCCTCGATCGAGGAGTCGGCCCTCTCGCCGACCGAGCTCCCCTTCACGCAGGACGACTTCGACCCCCAGCTCGAGCAGGCGCTGGAGCTCATGCCCGAGCTGCTCGGCGACGAGAACGTCGGCATCCGCTACGCCATCAACGGCCTCATCTCGATGACGCCGGACGGCCACCCGGTCCTCGGCGAGACCCCGGAGGTGCGCGGGCTCTGGTCCGTGGCGGCGAGCTGGATCAAGGAAGGGCCGGGGATCGGCCGGGCGGTCGCCGAGCTCATGACCGACGGCATCTCCGAGATCGACGTCCACGAGGCCGACGTCGCCCGCTTCTACGGCTTCCAGCGCACGCGTCGGCACGTCGAGGCGAGGGCCGCCGAGGGCTTCAACAAGATGTACGGCATCGTCCACCCGGCCGAGCAGTGGTCGGACGAACGACGGATCCGGCTCGCCCCCATGTACGAGGCCGAGAAGGCCCTCGGCGCCTTCTTCTTCCAGACGGCCGGCTGGGAGCGGCCCCACTGGTACGAGTCGAACGCCCCCCTCCTCGAGCGCTACGGCGACGCCGTCATGGCCCGCGAGGCGGAGTGGGAGTCGCGCTGGTGGTCGCCCATCATCAACGCCGAGCACCTCGCCATGCGCGAGGGCTGCGGCCTCGTCGACCTGTCGGCCTTCGTCGAGCTCGACGTCACCGGGCTCGGAGCCCTGGAGGCCCTCCAGCGCCTCGCTGTCGCCCAGATGGACGTCGCGATCGGCCGGGTCGTCTACACGTCGTTCCTCGACGAGCGGGGCGGTTTCAAGGCGGACCTGACCGTCATGCGCCTCGGGGAGGACCGCTTCCGGGTCGTGACGGGCGGCGCCCACGGCATGGCCGACCGCAAGTGGATCGAGGACCATCTGCCAGCCGACGGCTCCGCCCAGCTGACCGACCTCACCTCCGCCTTCTCGACGGTCGGGCTGTGGGGCCCGAACGCACGCCGCATCCTCGGGCCGCTCACCCCCGACGACGTCTCGGCCGAAGGCTTTCCCTTCGGCACCTGCCGGGCGATCGAGCTCGCCGGCATCGAGGTGCTCGCCTCCCGCATCTCCTACGTGGGCGAGCTCGGCTGGGAGCTCTACGTCCCGATCGAACAGGGTGCCCGCCTCTGGGCGACCCTCCACGAGGCGGGCGGCCCGCACGGCCTCGTTCCGGTCGGGATCGGCGTGTACGGGACGACCGGACGCATCGAGAAGGCCTACCGGGCCTACGGCGCCGAGCTCACGCCGGACTACGACCTCGTCGAGGCCGGCATGACCCGCCCGCAGGTGAAGAAACAGGACTTCGTCGGAAAGGACGCCTATCTCGCCCAGCGCGAGTCGGAGCCGGCCGCCACGCTCTGCAGCCTCGTGGTCGACGACCAGACCGCCGCCGACGGCCGGAGGCGCTACCCCCTCGGCGGCGAGCCCATCCTCACCCGGAAGGGCGAGCGGATCGTCGATGCGAAGGGCCGCCCGAGCTACGTGACGACGGCCGGCTCGGCGCCCTCTCTCGGCAAGCACGTGCTCCTCGCCTACCTCCCGCCCGTGCACGCCCGCCCCGGTGAAGAGCTCCTCGTCGAGTACATGTCCGAGCGCTTCCCCGTCGCCGTCGCCGTCGCCGGCTCCACGCCCCTGTTCGACCCGGGGAACGAGCGGGTGAAAGCCTGAGGTGGAGGTCCTCGTCTGCGTCAAGCGGGTGCCGATGGTCGGCGGCCGCATCGTGCTGCGGGAAGACCGCTGCCACATCGACACCACCCTCCTCGGCTTCACCGTCAGCCCGCACGAGGAGTGCGCCGTCGAGGAGGCGGTTCGGCTGACCGAACGCCTCGGCGGGAGCGTCACCGTCCTCACCCTCGGACCGCCCGAGGCCGCCGAGCAGCTGCGAAGCGCAGTCTCGGTCGGTGCCCACCACGCCGTCCTCCTCGAGACCGAGCGGGACGACTTCGGCCCGGTCGCCACGGCGCGGGCCGTCACGAGGGCTGTCGAGCGCCTCGAGGCCGAACGGGGGACGCCCTTCGATCTCCTCCTTCTCGGCAACGAAGCCGCCGACACCGGGGACTACCAGGTCGGCATCCGCGTGGCGCACGCACTCGGGCGACCGGTGGCGACCGGCATCAAGCACCTCTGGATCGACGGCGGCGCCGCGAGGGCGCGACGCACCTACCGGGGCACCGAGGAGCTCTTCAGCCTCCCGCTCCCGGCCGTCGTGACGGTGAAGGAAGGCATCAACCTGCCCCGCTACCCCTCGCTGCCGGGGCGGATGCGGGCGAAGAAGGCGGCCATCGCCACCTCGGTGCCCGAGTTCGAGCCGGAAGGCCTCGCCATGCAGACCCTCCGCGTGCCCGTCGTCGAGCGCAAGAGCGCCGAGGTGCTCGGCCACGGTGCGGCGGCCGTGCCGGCGCTCGTCGAGGTCCTCGTCTCGCTCGGGATCGTCGAGTGAGCACGCTCTGCCTCGTCGAGACCGAGCAGGGCCTCGTCATCGACGCCTCGCTGCGGGCGCTCACCTTCGCCCGCTCCCTCCCCACGAAACCCGCCGCCCTCGCCGCCCTCCTCCCCTCTCTCCCTTCCCCCGAGGCGCTCGAGCAGCTGCGCGCCCACGGCGTCACGGACGTCCGCCACCTTGCTGAGGACAGGCTCAACGGCTACGCCCCGCTCGCCCTCGCCCGCGCCCTCGAGGCGCTCTCGGCCGAGGAGGGCGCCACTTCGGTCGTGTCGGCCGCCACCGACCACGGCAACGAGGTCCTCGCCCATCTCGCGGCGCTCGCAGGTCTCGACTTCGTGGCCAACTGCATCGAGGCCGCCCCGGAGGCCGGCGGGAGCCTCCGCCTCGTCCGCCAGCGGTGGGGCGGGAGCCTGCTCGAGGACGCCGTCCTCACGACCGGCGGGCGCCCGGCCGTCCTCAGCGTCGCCACCGAGGCGGTGCTCGCCGTCCCGGCGCCGGCCGCCTCCGAGCCGTCGGTCGTCCCGCTCCGGCTCGACCTCGACAGGGCCGCCCTCGCCCTCCAGGCGACCGAGTCGGCCGAGGAGTCGGGCGGCGTGTCGCTCGCGAGCGCCAAGGTGGTGGTGAGCGGGGGACGTGGGGTCGGAGGGGCGGAGGGTTTCGCAGTCATCGAAGAGCTGGCGGCACTGCTCGGAGGGGCCGTCGGCGTCTCCCGGGTCGTGACGAGCCTCGGGTGGCGCCCCCACTCCGAGCAGGTCGGCCAGACCGGCACGCGGGTGACGCCCGAGCTGTACCTCGCTTGCGGCATCTCGGGCGCCATCCAGCACCTGGCGGGCTGCCAGAGCGCCCGGCACATGGTGGCGATCAACACCGACCCCGACGCCCCGATCATGTCGCGGGCCGACTACGCCGTCATCGGCGACCTCGGCGAGGTGCTGCCCGCCCTCGCCTCCGCCTTGAGGGAGCGGGGCTCAGCGCGCTGAGGCGAGGAGCGCCTGTCGCCACCTCTCGGTGGCGGCGAGCTGGTTGAAGGTGAAGACGTGCAGCCCCTCGACGCCGGCCGCCGGGTCGGCGAGGGAGGCGGCCGCCCGCTCGAGCAGCCGGTCCGGGTGGTAGCCGCCGGGTGCGGCGAGGCGGGTCACCGTGCCGAGGTGCCGGCCGGCGAAGCGGGTCGCCTCGCTGATGCCGATCCTCCGGCTCACGGCGAGGAGCTTCGCCGGGTCGACCGGTCCGGCCAGCCCGACGAGGAGCGGCAGCGTCACGCCCCGCGCCCGGATCCGCCGGATCCACTCCCGCAGCACCGCGGCGTCGAAGCACATGTTGGACACGATGTAGTCGGCGTAGAGCCGCTTGTCCCACATCGCCTGCACGGTGACGTCGTCGAGGATGCGCGGGTGGCTCTGCGGGTAGCCGGTGATGCCCACCCGGCCGAAGCGCCGCTCCAGGCGGGCGAGCTCCATCAGCGCCGGGAGCGCGCTCTCGTAGATGCCGGCCGGCACCTCGGCGTCGCCCGCCGGCACGAACACGTCCTCCACGCCCGCCTCCTGCAGGCGGGCGGCCACCTCGCGGAGGTGTCCCTCGTCGCGCAACAGGCGGGCAGAGACGTGCGGGACGACGGTGTACCCGGCGCCCGCCAGGCGCTCGGCGATCTCGACGGTGGCCTCGATGCCTTTGTTCGGCGAGGCGGTGATGGCGACCGGGACGTCGGTCGGCACGTGCCGCTGGACGCTCTCCTCCACGTCCGGGGACGGGATGATCTCGTAGCGGACGTGCTGTGCCAGGCTGCCGAGGCGGCGGCGCGCCCCGGGACGAACCGACGGCCAGTGGTGGGCCGGCCTCGTCACGACCCCGGCCTCCTGCTCCCGAGGAGCCGCACGACGGTCCGGTGCACCCTCTCGTCGCCCACAGCTCTCCGCTCGAGCGGGAGACCCAGCCGGGCGGCCGCGCGGGCGGCCGCCCGCTCGAGCACCGGCGTCGGCCGCTCGGTCAGCCAGACCACGCGGCGGTAGTGGGCGAAGTAGTCGGCGACGAGCTCGGGGCGGCGGTCGAGGCCGAGGGGCTCGACGACGAGACGGTCGAACGAGGCGACGAGGAAGTCGGTGAGCAGGTAGGTGCCCGGCTCCTCCTCCATCAGCCCGGCGACGGCGTGCTCGCCGGCGACGAGGTCGTAGCAGTGCAGCCCCGGCAGCCGTTCGAGGCCGAGGCGGCGGCACATCTCGTCGAGGCGGCCGTAGGTGCCGCAGTCGGCGTAGGCGACCGCGACCTCCTTGCCCTCGGCGAGGAGCCGCCTGGCGAGGCGCTCGACGGCCGGGGCGATCGCCGCAGGGCTGTTGTGGAGGTGGGCCGGAAGAGGGTGGAGTTCGACGTACCGGCCCGAGCGGGCGGCCGCGAGCCTCACGTCCCTCGCGAGGGCCCCACAGGCGATGACGGCGAGCGTGCGGGCGGTCCGGTCCTCAGGAGGGGAAGGCCAGATGCTCGACGAATCGGTCGTTGAAGTCGCCGCGGTCGGAGAGCTCGACATAGTTCACCTCCTCGAGGAGGGCCATGGCGCCCGCCCGCTCGCGCAGGCTGAGGAGGGCCATCTTGGCGCCCTCCCCCGCCACGTTGCCGGCGCTCACCACGCGCATGACCGGGAGGGAGGGCACGAGCCCGAGCCGGATGGCACTCGAGGGTGACAGGTAGCTTCCGAACGAGCCGGCGAGGAGGACCTGCTGCACGTCCGCGGCCGTGATGCCGGCGTCCTCGAGGAGGAGCGACCAGCCCGTCGCGATGGCGGCCTTCGCGAACTGCAGCTCCCTCACGTCACGTTGCGAGAGGTGGACCGAGCGGGAGGCGTCGCCCGGCTCGCCGAGCCAGTGCAGCACGAAGACCCTCTCGTCGTTGCCGATCGTCGCCAGCCGGTCCGCCAGGCCAGGGGCGAGCTCGGCCGCGCTCTCTCGGGGCGCGAAACGGCCCGAGCCCTCGACGAGCCCGATCGACACCAGCTCCGCCACCGCGTCGACGAGCCCGGAGCCGCACAGGCCGCGGGGTTCGGCGTCGCCGATCACCTGGAGGGCGACGTCGTCGCGGGTCATCTTCACCGCCTCGATGGCGCCGGGCTCGGCCCGCATCCCGCAGCGGATGGAGGCGCCCTCGAAGGCGGGGCCGGCCGGGGCAGCCGTGGCGAGCAGGCCGTCTCCCGAGCCGAGCACGATCTCGCAGTTCGTCCCGATGTCGATGAACAGGCGGGTGCGCCGGTCGCGGTCCATGCCGGAGGCGAGGAGGCCGGCGGTGATGTCGCCGCCGACGTAGGCCCCAAAGGCCGGGAAGACGACGGCACGGGCGCGGGGGTGTGCCGGCACCCCCAGGTCGGCGGCGAGCAGCTCGGGGAAGGTGCGGCTCGCCATCACGAAGGGCGCCATGCCGAGCGGCTCGGGGTCGATGCCGAGGGCGATGTGGGTCATCGTGGCGTTGCCGGCGACGGCCACCTCGTAGACCTCCTCGGGGGCGACGCCCGCCTCCTCGCAGACGGCCGTGGCGAGCTCGGCGAGGGTGTCGTGGGCCGCCTGGCGGAGGTGCCCGAGCGCCTCGGGGTCGAGCATGACGCTCGAGATCCGCGTGATGACGTCCGCCCCGAAGCGCTGCTGGCGGTTGAGGACCGAGTGCACGGCGAGCGGGGCGCCGCTCGTGAGGTCGAGCAGCGTGGCGACGACCGTCGTCGTGCCGAGGTCGAAGGCGACGGCGAAGAGCCGCTCGCTCGTGTCGCCGGGCTCCACGTCGATGAGCACGTCGTCGACGACCACGGCGGTCACCTTGTAGTCGCTCGTCCGCAGGGCGGGACCGAGCGCCCGCAGCGCGTGCAGCTCGACGCGCAGCTCGAGGTCCTCGAGGCTCGCCAGCAGGCGCTCGATGTCGGAGGTCTGGTCCGAGAGGCTGGGCTCGCTCAGCTCGACGAAGCGCTTCTGCACGGCGGGCCGGAGGATCACCTTTCGGCCGACGCCGACGGTGGCGGCCTTCGGGCGCGTGACGAGCGGAGGGACCTCGACGGTGAGGTCCCGCTCGGTCTCCACCCGGCAGGCGAGGCGCCACCCGGCGCGGAGCTCGTCGGCGAGGAAGGCCCGGGTGTCGAGCGACGTCACCGGAGCCGTCCCTTCGAGCACCTTCACCCGGCACTTCTTGCACGTCCCGTGGCCGCCGCAGGTCGAGTCGATGGCGATGCCGTTCCAGCTGGCGGCGTCGAAGAGGGTGACACCCGGTGGCACGCGCACCTGGCGGCCGCTCGGGAGGAAGTGGAGGTCGACCCGCTCCTGGCGGGCGTGGTGGTCGCCGCCCGCCGCGGCAGCACCGGGCTCGCCGGGGTCGCCGGGGTCGCCCTCGGCCGGCACCCCGCGCTCGCCCTCGGCCGGCGCCCCGCTCATGGCGCAGGTGACTCCGACGCCCTTGCCCGGTGGGCGGCGATCCAGTTCGCCCCCCACGGGTCGTGGTCGAGGAGGAGGTCGGCGGCCTTCACGGCCTGGACGAGGCCCGGTGAGCGGGCGTCCATGATGGCGCTCGTGAGCCCGAGCGTCATGGCCATCGGCAGGAATGCGCTCCCGATTGCGATCCGGTCGGGCATCCCGAACGAGACGTTGGAGGCCCCGAGGGTCATGTTGAGCCCGAAACGCTCGTGGACGAGATGGATCGTCTCGAGCGTCTTTGCGACGAGCGACGTGTCGGCGCCGACGGGCATGGCGAGCGGGTCGATGACGACGTCCTCGAGGCCGATGCCGTGGCGTTCGGCCGCCGCCACGAGGTGCTCGACCAGCTCGAGGCGGCGCTTTGGGTCCTCGGGGATCTCGGCCTCGTCGTTCGGGAGCATGATCACCGCCGCCCCGTGGCGCCTGACGAGGGGCAGGATGGCGTCCAGCCGGTCGTCCTCGGCCGTGACCGAGTTGACGAGCGCCTTTCCCTCGTAGGCCCCGAGCCCGGCCTCGAGTGCCTCGATGACCGACGAGTCGATGCAGAGCGGCAGGTCGGTCAGGCTCTGCGCCAGCGTCACGGCCCGCACCATCAGCTCGACCTCGTCGGCGAGCGGCGCACCCATGTTGACGTCGAGCACCATGGCGCCGCCGGCCACCTGCTCGCGCACGTCGATCTCGACCCGGGAGAGGTCGCCGCGGCGCAGCTGCTCCTGGAACACCTTGCGACCTGTCGGGTTGATGCGCTCGCCGATGATGCAGAAGGGCTGGTCGTCGCCGATGACGACCTCGCTCGCAGCGGATCGGAGGACGGTCTGCACTGGGATCGCCCGCTCAGGCCGGCGCGGCAGCCCGCCGGCGCTGCAGGAGCTCCTTGGCCTTGGCGACCGCGGCGGAGGCGTCGGCCGCGTAGCCGTCGGCCCCGACGGCGTCGGCGTACTCCTGGGTGACCGGTGCCCCTCCGACCATCACGATGACGCGCTCTCGCAGCCCCGCCTTCTCGAGGGCGTTGATGTTGGCCTTGAACATCGGCATCGTCGTCGTGAGGAAGGCCGAGAACCCGACGATGTCCGGCGTGTGCTCCTCGACGGCGGCCACGAACTTCTCAGGCGCTACCTGCACGCCGAGGTCGATGACGTGGAAACCGGCCCCCTCGAGCATGATGTTCACGAGGTTCTTGCCGATGTCGTGGACGTCGCCCTTCACCGTCCCCATCACGAAGGTCCCGACGGACTCGACGCCGGTCTCGGCGAGGAGCGGGCGGAGGACCTCGAGCGCCCCCGCCATGGCCTTGCCGGCGATGAGCATCTCGGGGACGAAGAAGTCCCCCCGCTCGAAGCGTGCCCCGACCTCCTCGAGAGAGGGGATGAGCGACTCGAAGAGCAGCTCCTCGGGCGACAGCCCCATGCCGAGCCCCTCGTTCGTGAGCTCGAGCACCCGGGGTGCGTTCCCGACGAGCGTCTCGTCGTAGAGCACCTTGAGCAGCTCGTCGCGGGTCATGCCGCTCCCTCCTTTCGTGGCCTCTGCCCGAGGATCCTCGAGAGCGCCGACGCCTCGGCCACGCAGGCCGTCGCAACCTCCCTCACCTGGCGCGGTCCGAGCCTGCTCGACGGGGCCGAGACGGAGACGGCCGCCACGGCGGCGTCGCCGGACCCGAAGACCGGCGCCGCCACGGCGGCGAGGCCCGGCTCGAGCTCGTCGAGCGTCGTCGCGAAGCCCTGCCGCCGCACCACCTCGAGCTCGCTCTCGAGCGCCGCCCGGTTCGTCAGCGTCGCGGCGGTGAGACGCTCGAGCCTGCCCGCTGGCAGCGTCGTCGCCCCGAAGGCGAGGAGCACCTTGCCGAGCGCGCTGGCGTGCAGCGGGACCGGCCGCCCCACCCAGTTGGTCGCGCCGAGCACGTACCGGCTGTCGACCTGGGCGATCTGCTCGACCACGCCGCGGCGCGTGACGCCGAGGTTCACCGTCTCGCCCGTCACGGCGCCGAGCCGCTCGAGGAACGGGGCCGCCACCTGGGCGAGGCCGGAGTCGCGGCCCGCCCGCCCGGCGTAGCGCACGAACAGCTCCCCTGCCCTGTAGCTGCCCGACTCCTCCCGGCGGACGAGGTGGCTGCGCTCGAGCGCCAGGAGCAACCGCGAGGTCGTGCTCTTGGCGAGGCCCGTGCGAGCGGCGAGATCGGTGAAGCTGAGGGCCTCGCTCGAGTCCACGATCTCGGTGAGCAGCCGGGCGGCCCGGTCGACCGCCTGGGTCCCGGTCGGTCTGGCCGCCCCGGGGGTCGCCACCGCGGGCCGCCCGGGCGGGACGCCGTGACGCGCTGTCTCGGTGCTCGTGGACATCGGTCCCATGTTACGGAACTCTGTTCTACGATGCGAACACCGGCCGACGGGCGCCGCCCCGGCCGCGCCGACTGCTGAGAAGAGAGGTGCCGTGTTCACGAACCGGATGCCCCGCTACGAGATCCTGAGCGAGGACGCCCTCGGCGTCCTCGACCGGGGCTGGCGCCGCATCGTGACCGAGATCGGCGTGCAGTTCGCCAAGCCCGAGGCCGTCGAGCTCTTCGCCAAGCACGGCCAGCGCACCGAGGGCGAGGTCGTCTTCCTCGACCCGGACTTCGTGCTCGAGCAGGTGGCCAAGGCGCCGAAGGAGTTCGACGTGCAGGCGAGGAACCCTGCGCGAAGCGTCCACATCGGCGGCGACGAGATGGTGTTCTCCGGGGTCTACGGTCCGCCCTTCGTGCTCGAGGCGGGCCAGCGGCGCGACGCCACGATGACGGACTACCGGCGTTTCGCCATGCTGGCCCAGCACTTCGCCGAGCTCGACTCCGCCGGGGGCATCATCTGCGAGCCGAACGACGCGCCCCTCGACTCCCGCCACCTCGACATGGTCTTCGCCCTGCAGACCCTCACGGACAAGATCTACATGGGCAACGTCGTCTCCGGCGTGAACGCCCGCGACACCATCGCCATGTCGGAGATCCTCTTCGGGGGCCGGGAGGCGATCGAGTCGACGCCCGTGACGATCTCGCTCATCAACTGCAACTCGCCGCTGCGATGGGACGACCGCATGCTCGACGCCCAGTTCGAGTACAGCGCCGCCAACCAGGCGGTCGTCCTCACGCCGTTCATCCTCATGGGGGCGATGTCGCCCGTGACGGTGCCGGCGGCTCTCACCCAGCAGCTCGCGGAGGCCCTCGCCGGCATCGCCCTGTCACAGCTGATCCGCCCGGGCTGCCCGGTCATCTTCGGCTCGTTCCTGTCGAACATCGACATGCAGTCGGGCTCGCCGTGCTTCGGGACCCCCGAGTCGGCCGTCGGCCTGCTCTGCACGGGTCAGCTCGCCCGGCACTACGGACTTCCCTTCCGCACCGGTGGCGGCCTCACGTCGAGCCAGTCCCCGGACGCGCAGGCCGCCTACGAGGCGCTCATGACGCTGCTGCCCACCTTCCTCGCCGGCACGAACTTCGTCATGCACGCGGCGGGGTGGCTCGAGGGCGGCCTCGTCTCGAGCTACGAGAAGTTCATCATCGACATCGAGCTGCTCCGGATGCTGCGCGAGGAGTTCACACCGCTCGATATTGACGAGGAGTCGCTCGCCTTCGGGGCGCACGAGGAGGTCGGCCACGGCGGCCACTTCCTCGGCGCGGCGCACACGATGGAGCGATTCAGGACGTGCTTCTACAGGCCGCTCCTGTCCTCCTCGCAGAACTACGAGCGCTGGACGCGCGAAGGCGCCAGGGACGCCGCCGCGCGGGCGGGCGCCATCTGCACGAAGGCCCTCGACGAGTACGAGCCGCCGCCGCTCGACGACGCCGTGCGCCAGGAGCTCGAGGAGTACGTCACCCGGCGGCGCCGGGAGCTCGGCGACTGAGGGCCGGCGGGCACCCGGAGCCCGCCGCCTGAGGGCCGGCCGGGGTCAGCTCTCCCCCACCGCCCCGGCGAGCTCGGCACGGCGCATCCTCGAACCTCCGGCGACGTTCCTGCGCTTGACGATCTCGTAGAGCTCGGCCCGCGTCTTCGGGCCGGACGCTCCGGTGCGCTTGCGCCGGCGGCCGTGCCGCGAAGGCTCTTAGCCGGACCCCTCAGCGGCGTGCGCCTTCAGGTCGTCGAGGCGCGCCCACTCGAGCGTGGCGACATGGGTCGCCTCCAGCACGACCTGCGGGGCCATCCCGGCCTCGAACGCCTCCTGCCAGCGGGGGGCGCACAGGCACCACGAGTCACCCGGCTGCAGGCCGGCGAAACCCGGCTGCGGAGTGCTGAGGTCGTTCCCCACCCGGCGGGAGAACTCGAGGAACTCGGCGGTCATCACCGCGCAGACCGTGTGCACGCCGAGGTCGTCGGCACCGGTGTTGCAGCAGCCGTCGCGGTAGAAGCCGGTCAGGGGGTCGAGGCTGCAGGGCTGCAGCTCGCGACCGAGCACGTTGAGGGCCATGGCCGAATTCAACACCGACTCGGCCCGTTTCGGCGTCGGCGGCGTCCCGAGGCGAGATCCCGAAGCGAGGTCCCGGGCCGCCCTCAGTCGCGCAGGTGCCGCCGGCGGAGCTCGGGCGGCCGCTCGCCGCTCGCCACCCGGACGCGCGGGTCGAGCACCACGGCACCCTCAGGCCCGGCGACGACGGGATCGAGCTCCACCTCGGCGACCTCCGGCAGCTGCTCTGCCAGCTGCGCCACCCGGCAGAGCAGTTCGGCGAGCGCCGGGATGTCGGCAGGAGGAGTCGAGCGGTAGCCGGCCAGCAGTCGGGAGGCCTTGAGCGACGAGAGGAGCCGGACGGCGTCGGGCCGCGTGAGGGGCACGAGTGCGAGCGCACGGTCGCCGAGCAGCTCGCTCGCAGGTCCCGACACCCCGACGGACACGAGCGGGCCGAAGCCGGGCTCGTCGAGGACCCCGACGACGCACTCGGGGCCTGGGGCCACCATCGCCTGCACGAGGAGGGTGGCGCCGTCGCCTCCCTTCGCGAGCAGCTCGGAGGCGGCTCGCTCCACGCTCCTCGCGCCGCGGACGCCGAGCCGAAGGCCGCCGGCGTCGCTTCGGTGCGAGAGCCCGGGCGCCTCGAGCTTCACGGCCACCGCTCGCCTCACCGCCCGGGCCGCCGCCACGGCCTCGGCCGCCGAGGTGCAGCGCACGGCCTCGACACAGGCGATGCCGAAGGCCCGCATGAGCCTGAGGACGTCGCCCGGGCCGAGCCAGCCGCCCCCGGAGGAGAGGGCTTCTGCGACGACCTCCCGGGCGGCGGCGAGGTCGATGTCCGGGAAGACCGGGACCGGCACGTCGGGCCGCGCCCGCCATGCGGCGTAGGCCGCAACGCGGGCGAGCGCCCTCGCGGCCGACTCGGGGTAGGCGAACCACGGCACCCTCCGGGCACCGCCCCGCAGGGCCGCCACCTCCCGGCCGCCCGCGAGGAAGTTGGCGAGCACCGGCTTGTCGGAGCGTGCGGACACCTCCGAGACGACAGCGGCCACCTCGGCCGCCGGCCCGGCGAGCGGAGGGGTGAACACGGCGATCACGGCGTCGACGGCCTCGTCGGCGAGCACGGTCTCGACCGCCCGCCCGTACTCGGCCGGAGAGACCGTCGGCAAGCAGTCGACGGGGTTCGAGACCGCCGCCTCGCCCGGCAGGAACGAGGAGAGCCTCTCCTGGATCGCGCTGGACAGCTCGGGGACCTCGAGCCCGGCCCCTTCGCAGGCGTCGGCCGCCAGCACGCCCGGTCCGCCGACGTTGCCGACGATCCCGACCCGCGCCCCGGTGGGGAGGGGCTGGTGGCTGAGCAGCTCGGCGACGTCGAAGAGCTCCTCCAGCGTGTCGACTCTGATGACGCCGGCCTGGCGGAAGAGCGCGTCCACCGCCTCGTCCGGCGAGGCGACCGCAGCCGTGTGGGCGCTCGCCCCACGCGCCCCCGAGCGCGAGCGCCCGGACTTCACGGCCACGATCGGCTTGCTGCGTGCCACCCGGCGGGCGATCGTGGCGAAGTGCCGGGGGTTCCCGAACGACTCCAGGTAGAGCAGCACGACGTGGGTGTTGTCGTCGGCCTCGAAGTACCGGAGGAGGTCGTTTCCGCTCACGTCGGCCTTGTTGCCGACCGACACGAAGACCGACAGCCCGAGGTCGCGTTCGGTGGCCTCGTTCAGGATGGCCGCCCCGAGGCCCCCGGACTGCGAGGAGAAGGCGACGTGGCCGGCGAGCGGCCGCACACGGGCGAACGTGGCGTTCATCGAGACCGCCGGCGACGTGTTCACGACGCCGAGGCAGTTCGGCCCGATCATCCGCATCCCGTGCGCCCGCGCCGTCGCCACGAGCCGGCGCTCCACCGCCGCTCCGGCGGCCCCCGTCTCGGCGAACCCGGCCGACACCACCACGAGCCCGCCCACCCCGGCCGTCCCGCACGCCTGCACGACGTCCGGCACCTCGGCGGCCGGCACCGCCACGACGACGAGGTCGACCGGTGGCGGCACGTCGCGCACGTCGGCGTAGGCCTTCAGCCCGAGCACCTCGGCCCCGGTGCGGTTCACCGGGTGGATCGCACCACGAAACCCGCCCCGCAGCAGACCGGCGACGATCTCGTGGCCCACCTTGCCCGGGTGGCGGCTCGCGCCCACGACGGCGACGGAGGTCGGCTCGAGCAGCCGCCGGACGGAGGCGACGGCGGCCGCCCGGTCCCGCTCCTCGACCTGCTCCGCGTACCGTGACCCGACCGCCTCGAGGTCGAGGGTCACATGGACGACGCCGGACTCGAAAGCCGCCGTCTCGTCGAAGCCGGCGTGCCGGAACACCTGCAGCATCCTGTGGTTCTGGGCGAGCGTGTCGGCCGAGAACATGCGCACCCCCCGTGCACGGGCGGCCGAGGCGAGGTGCTCGAGGAGCACCATCCCGAGCCCACGGCCCTGCTGGTCGTCGCGCACCGTGAAGGCCACCTCCGCCTCGCCCGAGTCGGCGAGGCGCTCGAAGCGGGCCACCGCCACGAGGGTGTCGTCGACGAAGGCGACGAGGGCGAGGCGGGAGGAGTAGTCCACCGTCGCGAAGTGGTCGAGCTCGCTCTGGGGGATGCTGCGGCGCGGGGTGAAGAACCGGAAGTAGAGCGACTCCTCAGAGAGGTGCGCCCCGAGGTCGTCGCGAAGCGCCACTGCGTCGCCCGGGACGATCGGGCGGATCTCGGCCACGCGGCCGTCTGCGAGGAGGACCTCCGACTCGAGCTCAGCCGGGTACCCGTCCGGGCGGCTGGTCGGCTCGAGCGGCATCCCTCAGATCATTGACCAGAAGTGAGCGCTTCCTCGACGCCGAGCAGGAACCGGCGGACCGAGGACTCGGCCACGCGGTGCAGGGCGAGGCGGTCGATCGTCAACCCGAGCGTGGCGAGCGGCGGGCGGTATCGCCCGCTGATCGAGAGGCGGCTGAACTGGCCGTCGAGGTGGGACAGTTGCAGGTCCGCCTCGAGGGTCGGGATCAGCCGGTCGAGCGTGACCGGGGTCCAGACGATCGGCACCGTGAGGACCTGGCTCACCTCGCGGGGCTCTCCCGCCGTGACGAGGTAGCGGTTGGTCGACGAGAGGGACGAGAGGCGGTCGAGCCATGCGGCGTGCGGGTCCAGCAGCTTCGGGGCGAGGTCGGCGTAGGGCGCCGCGACGTGGAGGAAGTCGCTCACGAAGACGGCGCGAGGCCGCTTCGCCGGGGCGTCCTCGGCGCTGGCGGCGCCGCCCCCGTCGAGGCCGCGCTCGCGGGGAGCGACTGCGTTCACTCCCCCTCCTCGCGGCTGTGCGGCCGCACGATGAGCACGGGGCAGTGGGCGTGGTGCACGCAGGCCTGTCCGACCGACCCGAGGGCGAGGCTCGAAAATCCCCCGAGCCCCCGGCTCCCGACCACGAGCAGGTCGGCACCCTCGCTCAGCTTGATGAGCGTGCGGGCGGCGGGGCCCTCCTCGATGGTGCGGCGGATGTCGAGCGGGCAGTTGTCGCCGAGGACGAGCTTCTCGGCGTCTCGGACGACCTGCTCAGCCGCCTCGCGGGCCGCCGCGTCCATCTCGGAGAAGTCCATGACGTAGGGGGCCACCGGGTAGCTCACGTGCCAGGTGTGGACGATGTGCAGCGTCCAGCCCTGCCACGAGGCCACGGCGGCGGCATATGCGAGCGCACGGTGCCCGCCTTCCGAGCCGTCCACGCCGACCACGATGCGGCCGGTCGTGTGAGACGAGGTGATCCTCGGTGCGCTCCACTTGATCTCTTGTTCGGCCATGTCCGTCACCTCCGACAGCCCCATGATGACGAGGGCCTGAGCACGGGCTTAGGGCCGAAAGTCACGTCTTCCGGGGTCGGATGCGCCGCGGCTTCAGAAGGCCGGCGGGCCACGAGCGAGCAGCCGGGCCGCCCGTCGGTGCATCGAGGGGTCTTTCGGCCCTAGTGGGCGAGGGAGCCCCCTGGCATCCTCCAGCGAAAGGAGGTCGTCCCATGCAGTCCCTCGCCGCCCTTGTGGACCTGAGCACCCCGGGTCACTACGTGCACTGGGGTTTCGTGCAGATCTCGGTCGCGAACCTCGTCGTGATCGCCGTGATGCTCGTCGTGTTCGCCCTCGCCGTCCTGCTCCCCTTCCCTCACGGGAGGTCGAAGCGATGACGGCCCGCCACCTCTCCCCCGACGACGGAGCCGCCCGGCAGCGGGCGGCGGCCGCACCGGACGGGCTGCGCCCCACCTGGACGGGTCGCCTCCGCGGCCGCGCCGTGGCGGCCCTGCCACCCGACAAGCTCCTTCCCGACACCCAGCCCGCCTACGTGGCCTCCTGGGTCTACGTCTTCGGGGCGCTCACGCTCGCCGCCCTTGCCATCGTCGTCCTCTCGGGCGCCGTCCTCGCCCTGAAGGGCCCCGCCTGGTGGCACGTGTCGTCCGTCGGCCTCTTCTTCAACTCGGTGCACCTGTGGAGCACCGAGCTGTTCTTCTTCTTCATGGTCGTCCACCTGTGGGCCAAGTTCTGCATGGCCGCCTGGAGAGGAAGGCGCCGCGCCACGTGGGTGACCGGCGTGCTCGCCTTCGTCATCTCGATCGCCACCGCCTTCACGGGCTACCTCTCCCAGCAGAACTTCGACTCGGAGTGGATCTCGACCCAGGCCAAGGACGGCATCAACGCCACGGGGGCCGGGGCGTTCTGGAACGTCCTCAACTTCGGCCAGATGCTGATGTGGCACATCGTCCTGCTCCCGGCCGTCGTCGGCCTCTTCGTGGGCATCCACGTCCTCCTCGTCAGGCGCCGGGGCGTCGTCCCGCCCTTCGCGGACGACAGGGCCGCTCCGTCGCACGAGGCCACGGCCACCGACGACGGCGCCTCGGCGGCCGGCGAGGGGCAGCCGGCGACCACGGGTTCGAAGGGAGCATGGCAATGAGCACGAGACGCTTTCGCCCCGACCGCGACGTCGAGGAGTGGAGCGGCCCGGTGGTGCGCTACGACCTCGCCAAGGAGGTCACGGTGTGCTTCTTCGTGGTGCTCCTCCTCGTCCTCGGCTTCTCGGCCATCTTCTCGTCGCCCGACGACAAGCCCATCACGATCAAGTCCTGGTCGACGGCGAGGCCGCTCGACTTCGTTCAGACCGCCATCACCGAGCTCGACGGCACGAGCGCCACGGCCACCTACGGGCCGCCGTACAACACCACGCCCGGGGCAGGGCAGAAGCTCGGACCGGTCTCCCTCGCCCGCCTCGCCGGGGCGCACATCCCCATCGACACATCGAGCGACTTCGTGATCAGGCCGCTCTCGACGCTTCCGGACTCCCCCGCCCTCGACGCCGCCATCACCCGTTACGAGGCGTCCCCGGCCAGCCAGCAGACCGCCTGGGACAACGCCTACACGGCGGCCGCCGCCAAGGCCACCTTCGACGGCTCGATCCGCGTCTCGCCCGGCCGGTACGGCCCGGTCTCGCTCATGATGGCGGACCTGCTCGACATGGCCCGCTCGGGCGCCCTCGACGGCGCCCTCACGTCCTCGCCGCAGCTCTACGGGACGGACTACACCAAGCCGCTCCTCTTCATCGCCGACGGCTCCTACATGAACGACGTGGCAGGGGCCCGCCATCTCCACGGAGACCAGTGGGGCATGATGAACGAGACCGGGAACTTCCCCGGTCAGGCGTGGCTCTGGCTCTACACGATGTGGTACCAGATCCCCCCCTACAGCACCTCTTCCAACGGTGACGTCCTCGTGTGGGCGACGATGATGCTCCTCACCCTGTTGCTCATCCTGCTGCCGTTCATCCCGGGGCTCCGCTCGATCCCCCGACACCTGCGCATCTACCGCTTGATCTGGCGCCGCCACTACCGTTCGTTGTCGCAGCAGCCGTCAGAGGGCTGACGCATGCCGGCGTCGACGACGCGCGACACGGTCCAGGACCGCTGGGAGACGACGATGGCCTTGAAGGTGTTCCTGCTCGACGACCACGAGGTCGTGCGCGCCGGCCTGCGCGGCCTGCTCGAGGAGACCGACGAGATCGACGTGGTCGGAGAGGCCGGCACGGCGGAGGAGGCACTGCGGCGAGTCCCCGCACTCGGACCGGACGTGGCGGTGCTCGACGTCCGCCTGCCCGACGGCGACGGCGTCGAGGTGTGCCGCGAGCTGCGCAGCCGCATGCCCGAGCTGCACTGCCTGATGCTCACGTCGTTCGCCGACGACGACGCCCTCTTCGCGGCCATCATGGGCGGCGCCTCCGGCTACCTGCTGAAGCAGATCAAGGGCAACGACCTCGTGAGCGCCGTGCTGAAGGTGGGCCGCGGCGAGTCCCTCATCGACCCGGCGCTCGCCGGCAAGGTCCTCGAGCGTCTTCGTGAGGGGCCGGCGCAGGACGAGCGGCTGGGTCGCCTCTCCGAGCAGGAACGGCGCGTGCTCGACCTGCTCGCCGAAGGGCTGACCAACCGCCAGATCGCCGAGCGCCTCTACCTCGCCGAGAAGACGGTGAAGAACTACGTCTCGAACCTCCTCGCCAAGCTCGGCATGTCGCGGCGGAGCGAGGCGGCCGCCTACGCCGCCCGTGTCTCCGAGCGGGAGCAGCGCAGCCGCACCCGCCCCTCCTGAGAGGGCGCCGACCCGGGTCGGGCCCGCGCCCCCGGGCCGCAAGTCCCTCCGTGTGGCAAGCTGCCTCCGGGGCTTTCGGCCCTGTCGTCGCTGCTCCTGCAACGGGACAATTCACCCAGCGAAGAAGGAGGCAGGACCATGTTCGAGAAGCTGCTCGTCGCAGTCGACAAGTCCGCCGAGTCCGATCGGGCCGTGCAGGCGGCGGTGGATCTCGCACGGATGTCGCACGGCGCCATCCGGCTCGTCCACGTGCGCGAGGCGCAGGTCGTGGTGGGCAAGGGCGGCGGCGTCTTCGAGCTCGAGGAGCCCGAGGAGATCGAGCAGCTCCTCTCGAAGGAGATCGCCGCCGTCGAGGAGGCCGCCATCCCGGTCACGAGCGAGCTGCGCCACGCCGTCGTCGGGAGGGCGGCCGTCGAGATCGTGGCGGCGGCGGACGACTACGCGGCCGACGTGATCGTGATGGGCTGCCGTGGCCGCTCCGAGCTCGCCTCGGTCATCCTCGGGAGCAACACCTACAAGGTGCTCCACCTGACGAGTCACCCCGTGCTCGTCGTGCGATGACAGAAGGGCTCGAGGAGCTCTCCTTCGAGGAGTGCGAGGAGCTGCTCGCCTCCCACCACTTCGGGCGCCTCGCGGTGGTGGTGGAGGGTCGGCCGGTCATCTTCCCGGTCAACTACGAGTACGTCGAAGGCCGCATCGTCGTGCGGAGCGATCCCGGCGTGAAGCTCGACGCCGCCACCCTTGCGAGCGTCGCCTTCGAGGTCGACGAGGTGGACGGCGTCACCCGAAGCGGCTGGAGCGTCGTGGTGCAGGGCTTCTCGCAGGACGTGACGGATGCCGACGACCCGGTGAGCGAGACCCTGCGCTCGACACCGGTGGACACCTGGGTGCCCGGCGAACGTACCCACTGGCTGCGCATCGAGGCGCGTTTCGTGAGCGGCCGGCGCCTCGGCGGACACGACCAGCCCTGAGTCGGCTGCCCACGCCTCCCGGCGGCCGACCGGGTACACCCTTTCCATGACGGCGACCGAGACGGCACCCACGAGAGGCCCGCGATGCTCCGACTGGGCTCGGGCCGAGGGCCTCGACCCCGTGGCGACGGCAGGCTCGTACGCCGGCTTCCTGCTCGTCGAATGGCCGCTCCCCTGGCCGCGGGACGCGGCCGACGTCCCCGGGCTCTCCTCGCTCGCCGCGGCCACGAGAGAGCGCGGCTACCGCCTCCAGCTCGTCACCGCGGCGTCCGACGAGCGGGAGAGGCGGGCCCCCGCCCGCAGCGGCCTGCGCCTCGTCGCCGCCTTCTCGTGGGACGGGAGGCGCTTCGACGGCCGCGAGCGCACTGTGACGCCTGCTGAGGTGGCCCGGGCGGGCGAAACGCTGCTCTCCCAGCCGGCAGACGCTCGGCCGGTCTCCTCCCGCGACGTCCTCGTCTGCGGGCACGGCCGGCGTGACCGCTGCTGCGGCTCGCTCGGCACGTCGCTCGCCGCCGCCTACGGGGCACGCGGAGACGGGGGCTCCGACGGCAGGCTGCGGCTCTGGCGCACGAGCCACACCGGCGGACACCGCTTCGCGCCGACCGCGCTCCTCCTGCCGGAGGGCACGTTGTGGGCCTTCCTCGACGAGGAGCTCCTCGACGGGATCGTCAATCACCGCCTCGGTGCTGTCGAGGCGGCCGCCCACTACCGGGGCTGCGCCGGCCTGCCGACGAGGGAGGCTCAGGCCGTGGAGCGCTCCGTCCTGTCGGCCATGGGGTGGCCGATGTTCGACGCCTCCCGCAGCAGCGAGCAGTCCCCGGGGGGGCAGGTGACGCTGCGCGTCGCGAACGACGGCGAGCGGCGCGTCTTCGAAGGAGTCGTGGAGGTTCGCCGCCGGCTCCCCGTGCCGGACTGCGGGGAGCCGCTCAGCGAGGCGAAGAAGTCGGAGGAGGAGCTCGCCGTCGTCTCGTTCACCGAGCGCGCTGAGGGGCCCGCCTACCCCGGCGCCGGCGGCTCCGGGCGGTAGCTCGCCGCCAGCAGCGCGGCGGCGTTGGCGAGCCCGAGGGCGGCGGCGGCGGCCGACGACTTGAGACCCCTTCGCCGGTTGCCGATCAGCCGGTCCAGCGACCAGCGGCCGTGGCCGAGCCCGGCGAGGGCCACGCTCGCCACGCCGACGACGGCGACGTACTCCCAGCCCCCCTTGAAGACGAAGAAGCCCTTTCCTCTGTGGTCCGTCGCCGCGGCGGTCGCCATCAGGCCGACGGCGGCGGCCTCGGGGAGAGGCGCCAGGGCGCCGAGGACCAGCAGCGCGCCCGAGCCGATCTCGACCGAGGCGGCGAGCCTGGCGTGCAGCCCCGCCGGGCGAAGCCCGAGCCGCTCGAACCAGCCGGTCGTCCCGGCGAGCCCGCCCGAACCCCAGACCTTGTTCGAGCCGTGGGCGATGAGCATCGGCCCGAGGCCGAGCCGGAGGAGGAGGGCGGCGAGGTCCGCTTCGCCGCCGTCACGGGCCGCCGGGGCGCCCGCCCGGCGACGCCCGCTTTGCGGGAGCCGGTCGGGTGCCTTCTTCCTCCCCATCGACGGGCCACGCTATCTGCCCCGTCCGCCGCCGAGGCCTACCGTGGGAAGGCGATGACGAACGAACCCGCCGCCGGCGCAGCCGTGCCCGGCCCGACGGCCGGCGCGGGAGGGACGGCCGGAGCAGCCGGGACGGCGAGGGCTCAGGCGCTTCGCGCCGCCCGGCGTGCCGGCGTCGAGATCCGGCCGCTCGAGAGCGTGCGCGACCACGCCGCCGCCGGCGCTCTGTTCGTCGAACTGTGGGGCGCACCGGGCGGCGAGCTCTTCGACCACATGCTCACCGCGCTCGGCCTCGCCGGCAACTACCTCGCCGGGGCGTACGCGAGAGACGGCTCGCTCGTCGGGGCCTCGGTGGGTTTCGCAGCCCTCAAGGGGAGGAAGGAGCTGCACTCGCACATCACCGGGGTGGCCGCCTCCCACCAGGGAGCCGGCGTCGGCGCCGCCCTCAAGCTCGATCAGCGGGCATGGTCGCTCGAGCACGGCCTCGCCGTGGTGACGTGGACCTTCGATCCGCTCGTGCGGAGAAACGCCGTCTTCAACCTGCGACGGCTCGGCGCCGTCGTCGAGGCCTACCTGCCGGACCTGTACGGGGAGATGAGCGACGCCCTCAACGTCGGGGCCGAGAGCGACCGCCTGCTCGTGGCGTGGTGGGTGGCGGACGACGCCGTGTCGCAGGCGGCCGACGGCACGCCGTCTCCGGTCCGGCCGGCCCCGGGGGCGGAGGTGCGGACCGTGCCCACGCCCGAGGACATCGAGTGGCTGCGGCGCCACGACCCCGCCGAGGCCCGGGCGTGGCGGGCCCGCCAGCGAAACGGGCTCCAGCCGGCGCTCGCAGAGGGCTTCCGCCTGCTCGGCCTCGACGACGGCTGCAGCTACGTACTCGAGCGGCGAGAATGACCCACTCATGAAACTCGAGGCGATCGAGCTCCGGACGCTGCACCTGCCGCTCGTGCGGCCGTTTCGCACCTCGTTCGGCACCGAGGTCGCACGGGAGGCGCTCGTCGTCCGTGTGCTCGGCGACGAGGGCGAGGGCTGGGGCGAGTGCGTCGCAGGCTCCGAGCCCCGCTACTCCTCTGAGTTCGTCGCCGGGTCCTGGCTCGTGATCCGCGACCATCTCGCTCCGGCCCTGCTGGCCGCCGACGACATCAGCGCCGGGGCCGTGGGTGGCCTGCTCGGCGGGTTCGGCGGCCACAAGATGGCCAAGGCCTCCCTCGAGATGGCCGTCCTCGACGCCGAGCTGAAGGAACGGGGCGAGAGCTTCCAGCAGTTCCTCGGGGGGAGCGGCGACTCCGTCGCACCCGGCGTCTCGGTCGGGATCACGGGCGACGTGGCACAGCTCCTCGACGTCGTCTCCGCCCACCTCGAGGAGGGGTACACGAGGGTCAAGCTCAAGATCGAGCCGGGCTTCGACCTCGAACCGGTGACGGCCGTGCGCAAGCTCGTCGGTGACGACTTCATGCTCCAGGTCGACGCCAACACCGCCTACACCCGGGCCGACTTCGACCACCTCGCCCGGCTCGACGAGCTGGGCCTCCTCCTTGTCGAGCAACCCCTCGACGAGGAGGATCTCCTCGGGCACGCCGCCCTCGCCCGCCGGCTCACGACGCCGATCTGCCTCGACGAGTCCATCCTCTCGGCGACGACGGCCGCCACCGCCCTCGAGCTCGGGGCATGCTCGATCGTCAACATCAAGGCCGGGCGCGTGGGCGGCTACCTCGAAGCCCGCCGGGTGCACGACCTCTGCCGCAGCGCCGGCGTGCCCGTGTGGTGCGGCGGCATGCTCGAGACCGGACTCGGCCGAGCCGCCAACCTCGCCCTTGCCACGCTGCCCGGCTTCACCCTGCCCGGCGACATCTCGGCCACGCGGCGCTACTTCACCGAGGACGTCACCGAGCCTTTCGAGCTCGAGCACGGCCGCATCCGCGTCCCGACCGGCAAGGGCCTCGGCGTGACCGTCGACGAGGACGCCCTCGGGCGCCTCACGGTCCACCGAGAGCTGGTCACCGCCGGGGCGGCCTGAGGGCTGCGGCGGGAGCTGCCCCCTGCCGGTCGCCGAGGTCCTCGGAGTCCTTCGGCCCTAGCTCGCCCGCACCGCTCGGCATTCACTGGAGAGAGGGGATCCTTTCGAACCGAGCGAGGCCGGCCATGCGAGCAGGCACTGCGCCATGAGCGAGACAGCCGACACGAAGGACCACAGCGCGACCGAGCCGGCGGGCGGCCGGGCGGCCGACCGGGCGGCCGAGGAGCGAAAAGCGGCCGTGCGTGCCCTCGACCTCCTCGCCCACTGGTGGAGCCGACCGGATCTGGCGGAGGTGCAGACCTGGGAGACCTTCCGCTACGTCGAGTCGCAGACGCGTGAGCGCTACCACAGCGTGGTCGACCCCGAGGACGAGCACGGGTCGCCCCGCACGCTGGCGGACTCGCTTGACCTGCTCGCCGAGCACGAACGGCTCTTCGTCGGCCCCGGCTCGGTTCCCTGCCCGCCCTATGAGTCCTACTGGCTCGAGGACACGCCGGTCGAGCTGCGACGGGCGCGACCGGCCGGGGCGACGGCGGACCTTCGCCGGCTCTACCACCGCCTCGGTCTCGACCTCTCGCCGGGCGGGGCGGCCCCCGACCACCTGGCGGTCGAGCTCGAGGCGCTCGCCTACGCCCTCTCCCTCGACGGCGACGACGAGGTGGCCGCCGAGCTCCTCGAGCGCCATCTCGAGCGCTGGCTCGCCCGCTTCTGCGAGGCGGTCGGCCGCAGCACCGAGCACGCCTTCTATCTCGGACTGGCGGCACTGACGCTCTCCTGGCTCGCCGCCGTCCGCTCGGCGGTCCCGCTCAGCCGGGATCGGCCTCGTGCCCGGCAGGCATGAGACCCCAGTACGCCCCCTCCGGCCGGATCTCGCCCCGCACCACCTGGTTGACGGCGCGGCAGATCGGCAGCTCGAGGTCGTAGCGGGCGGCGAGGTCGAGGACGAGCTCCGCCGTCTTCACGCCCTCGGCGACCATCTTCATCTCGCTGACGATCTCGGAGAGGCTGCGCCCTCTCCCCAGCTGCTCACCCACCTGGCGGTTGCGGCTGAGGGGGCTCATGCAGGTGGCGACGAGGTCCCCCATGCCGGTGAGGCCGGCGAAGGTGGCCTGCTCGGCCCCCATCGCCACCCCGAGCCGGCTGAGCTCTGCGAGGCCCCGCGTCATCACGGCCGCCTTGGTGTTGTCGCCCACCCCGAGCCCGCTCCCGATGCCGACCGCGATGGCGACGACGTTCTTCAGGGCGCCGCCGATCTCGCAGCCGGCCACGTCGTGGTTGACGTACACGCGGAAGACGCCGCGCTTCACGACCTGCTGGATCTCGCCGGCGACGGCGAGGTCCTCGGTGGCCACGACGGCGGCCGAGGCCATCCCCGACATGATCTCCCTCGCCAGGTTGGGGCCCGTGAGGGCGGCGGCGGGGTGACCGGGGAAGAGCTCGGCGATGACCTCGGTCATCCGCTTGAGCGTGCCCGCCTCGAAGCCCTTCGAGAGGCTCACGACGGGGATCCACGGCCGCACGTGCTGCTTCGCCTGCTCGAGCACCGCCCTGAAGCCCACCGTCGGCACCGCGACGAGCAGGAGGTCCGCATCGGCCACCGCCTCCTCGACGTCCGCGGTGGCATGCAAGCCCTTCGCCAGACGAAACCCCTCGAGGTATCTCGAGTTCGTCCTGTGGTCGCGCACCTCGGCGGCCACCTCGGGGTCGCGCGCCCAGAGCACCGTCGGGTGCCTCTGGGCGACGAGCGAGGCGACCGTGGTGCCCCACGAGCCGGCGCCGAGCACGGTGACCTTCACCTGTTCAGCCTCGCGAACATGGAGCGCTGCGCCTTGTAGAGAAGGGGGAACTCGGCGTAGAGCCGATCGTAGGCCGCCCTGTTGGCGGGGTCGGGCCGGAAGACGTCGACGGCGACGAGAGAGCGGAGGTCGGCCGGCCCGACTTCGCCGAGCGAGAGGCCGGCGAAGAGCGCCGCCCCGCGCAGGTTGGCGTGCAGCGGCTGGCGGACGCGTTCGATGGTGCGGTCCATCACGTCCGCGTGGATCTGGCACCAGAGGTCCGACTCAGCCCCGCCCCCGATCATGCGGATCGGGTCGAGCTTCTGCTTGGCGAACGCCTCGACGGCGTCGTGTAGCCAGCGGTTGTTGAAGGCGACGCCCTCGAGGACGGCACGTGCGAGGTCCGAGCGCCCCGTCGCGATCGAGACGTTGTGGAAGCCGGCCCGCGCCCTGCGGTCGTCGACCGGCGAGCGCTCGCCGTTCAACCACGGCGTGAAGATCACGCTGCCGGCACCGGGCGGGCTCGTCGCCGCGGCAGCGGTCAGCTCCCCGAAGCCGGGAGCGGCCGCGCCGCCGTCGAAGAGGACGCGGTCGCGGAGCCACTCGAGACAGAGCCCGCCGGTCTCGTGGTTGTTGGCGATGAGGTAGCGGTCGCCGGTCAGGCCCGGCACCGACGCCACCTGGCGCAGGGGATCGGTCTTCTTGAAGGGGACCGGTGCCCCGATCCAGGCGCTCGTCGAGACGGCCATGTGGGCCTCGAAGTCGCCGACCGCCCCGGCGCCGCAGGCGGCGGAGTGGAGATCCGGCGTCCCGGTCACGACCGAGACCTCCCCGTGCAGGCCGAGCAACGCGGCCACATCCGGGCGGACGTGGCCGATCACCGAGCCGGTCGGGCGGAGCGGCGGCAGCTTGGAGGCGTCGATCCCCGAGCGGCGCAGGAGCACCGGGTCGTAGTCGTAGGTCGTGAGCCGGCGGTTGTCTGTCAGCCAGGCTGCCACCATCGAGGCGTGCGAGGCGGCCGCCACGCCGGAGAAGCACATCGACAGGTAGTCGACCGGCTCGAGGAACCAGCGGGCCTTCGCCGCCACCTCCGGCTCGGCGCCCTGGAGATGGAGCATGTGGCCGGTCGGGTCAGCCCCATGCGTCGAAGGAGCGCCGCCGCTGCGCCGGATCCAGCTGAGGGCGCGCAGAGGTGCGTAGCCTGCGAGCGGGCCGCCGATCACCTTTCGCGAGAACCGGCGGCCGCGGGTGTCCATCCAGAGGATGCAGTCGCCGACCGGAGCGCCGTCGGGTCCGACCGGCACCGTCGAGGCCCACTGCCCCGTGACGCTCACGGCCACGACGGCGCCGGGGTCGACGGCGCCCGAGGAGAGGGCAGCCGTCGCCCGCTCCTGCACGATCTCCCACCACTCGGCGGCGTCCTGCACCGCGCCGCCGCCCGGGAGCCAGCGGGTCTGCACCCGCACGTGGTCGTGCCAGGCGAGCTCGCCGGTGAGCGAGACGAGACCGACCTTCGGACCGCCGGTGCCGAGGTCGACCGCCAGCGCGAAGCGGGCGCCCGGGTCGCGCCCGATCCCGCGGCGGGGCCCGCCCTCGCTCACGGACGAGGGACGGACTGCTGCTTGTCCATCATGTCGGCCATCACCATGCGGATGAACTCGTCCGCCTCGTCGGTGAGCCCGCCCGCCACCCCGCCGTAGATGGCGCCCGACTGCGGGGCCTTGTTCTCGGCGTGCTGCTCGTTCGCGTAGTCGACCGCTGCCGCGAGGTCCTCGGCGAACGCCTCGGCGACCCCGGGCCTGGTCTGCGGGCGGGTCACCGCCATGTGGATGGCGTTCGGGTACTGCTGGCCGTTGAAGCGCCACCCCCTCGAGCGCATGAAGTCGTTCACGTGGTAGATGTCGAAGTCCTCCGACGTCATCGAGAACACGAAGGTCGGCTGACCGAGGATGCGCAGCTCGGGGTGGGTGCGCACCGCCGCCATCATCTGCGCGGCCGTCGAGAAGATCTGCTCGGCGTAGCGGCGGTAGCCGCTTCGCCCGAGCTGCACCATGGCGGCCCAGGTGGCGGCGATGATGCCGCCCGAGCGCGAGCCCTCGATGCCCGGCGAGCAGTACTTCCCGCCGCTCCAGCTCGTGAGGTAGAAGTACTGGGCGTTGCGCAGCGCCTTGTCCCTGAAGAGCACCGTCGAGGAGCCCTTGAAGGCGTAGCCGTACTTGTGGGTGTCGGCCGAGATCGACGTCACGCCGGGCAGGCGGAAGTCGAAGGGCGGCACGCCGTAGCCGAGCTCCTCGCCGAAGGGGAGGATGAACCCGCCGAGGCAGGCGTCGACGTGGAGGCCGACGCCCCTTTCGGCACAGAGCTCGCCGAGCTCGGCGATCGGGTCGACCGTGCCGTAGCCGTAGTTGCAGGCGGATCCGACGACGGCCACGGTGTCGGCGTCGATCGCCGCCTCGACGGCGCCGAGGTCGGCGAGGGTGGTCTCCGGGTCGACCGGCACGCGCCGGAGCTCGACGCCGAAGAGGTGGCAGGCCTTGTCGAAGGCCGGATGGGCCGTCTCGGGCTTGACGAGGTTCGGGTGGCGCACCCCCCGCGTGGCGGCGCCGTGCTCCCGGTAGGCGAGCACGGCGTGCAGGATGCTCCCGGTGCCGCCCGTCGTGAGGAGGCCGGCCGGCTCGGTGCCCTCGACGGTGCCGGCGTGCATGAGGTCGAGCGCCATGGCGATGATCTCGCCCTCGAAACGGGTCTGGCTCGGGCACATGTCCCGCTGGAGAACGTTCACGTGGGCGAAGAGCCCGAAGACCTCGTTCATGAACCCGTAGTGGTCGTGGTCGCCGCAGTACATGGTGCCCGAGCACTTGCCGGTCTCCCAGAAGGCGTCCTCGGCAGCCGCGATGCCGCTCAGCTCGGCCAGCAGCTCCTCGCGCGGGCGCCCCTCCTCGGGCAGGGAGCCGAGCACCGCGGGGCGTCCTCCGTTCGCGCTCGCCACCATGGGCCCTCCTTCCTCGGGGCTGTCAGTCAACCACAGGCGCGCCAGTGCTTCCGGTCCCGCCGGGCTCGCCCGGTCCCTGCAAGTGCTGAGGCCGCCCGCAGGCGGCTCCCAGGTCGCAGGCGTACTTCTTCCTTCCGTGCGGGCTGCACCGGCCCGCCGGAAAGGAGCATCACCATGACGGTCCGAAAACGGCTCTCCCTCGGGCTCGCCGCACTCACGCTCACCGGGGTCAGCCTCGGCGTCGGGGTCGCGGCCGCCTCGGCCTCGCCGAGGTCGGGCACCTCGACCCCGAGGGCGTCGCACGAACGTGCCCACGCCCCGGTCCGCTCGGCGACCACGACGGCCGCCCGCAGGAAACCGAGCACGGCGAAGGCCGGCACCTCCGGTCCCTGCACGCACATGGGGTCCTCGAGCACCCATCCCGCCGCAGTCTCCGGCCCGGCCCCGCTCGAGGCCGCCTGAGCGGGCTCCGCCGACGCCAGCCCCGGGTGGCGGGACCCGTCCGGCCACCCGGGCTGCCGCGTTTCAGCGCGGGGCGAGCGGGTACCCGCGCGCGGACCGCGACACGAAGGAGATCGCCCGAATGCCCAGTCTCGTCGACGCCCTCATCGAGGACCACAACGAGGTCAAGCAGCTCTTCTCGACCCTCGAGACTGCCACCGGCCAGCACCGCCTCCAGCTCTTCGGCCAGCTGCGCGAGAACCTCGTCCGCCACGAGGTGGCCGAGGAGGAGATCGTCCGGCCGCTCACCCGCAAGAGCGTGCCGGGCGGCGACGGGATCGCGGATGCCCGCATCGCCGAGGAGGCCGAGGCCGAGCGCCTGCTGAAGGAGCTCGAGAACACCGAGGTGGACACCGCCGAGTGGAACCGCCTCTTCGGCGAGCTGCGCACGGCCGTCCTCATGCACGCCACCCACGAGGAGGAGAACGAGTTCCCCCTCCTTCGCACGCACGTGTCGCCCGACGACCTCGAGAAGTACGGCACCGTGTTCGACAAGGCGAAGAAGCTGGCGCCGACGCACCCGCACCCGAACACCCCGAACACCGCCGCGGCGAACGTCGTGCTCGGGCCGCTCGCGGCGATCACCGACCGGGCAAAGGACCTCGTCCACCGGGCGCTCGCCGGCTGACCGTCGGCTGACCTGCGCTCGGGCTGGCCGCCTCTCGGCGGTCCGCCCGAGCAGGCTGGCCCGTCCCAACCGACGCGGTGGCACACGCCGGGTGCGATCATGGCCCGCGATGGCGACGAGCGCGGATGCCGAGGCGGCCGGGTCCGGCCCAGCGGCCGAGGGCCGGATCGAGCTCGAGAAACGCCACGCCGCCGAGCTGGCGGCCGGGCTGGCCGAGGATGGCATGGTCGTCGGGCTCGGCACGGGCACGACCGTCGCCTACCTCCTCCCCGCCCTCGCCGCTCGCCGCCTCGACATCACCTGTGTCGCAACCTCGCCCGCGACCGAGGCTCAGGCAGAAGCGCTCGGCCTCCGCCTGCGCACGGGCGGTGACGTGGCCCGGCTCGACCTCGCCGTCGACGGGGCCGACCAGGTGAGCCCCGAGGGGTGGCTCGTGAAGGGCGGCGGAGGGGCCCACACCCGCGAGAAGATCGTCGCGGCCGCCGCCGACCGGTTCGTCGTCATCGTCTCCTCGGACAAGCTGGTGGACCGGATCGTGCCGCCCGTGCCGCTCGAGCTGATGCCCTTCGGCCTCGCAGGCACCCTCCGCCGGCTCGGCTCGTGCCGTCTGCGGGAGGCGGCCGCGACCCCCGACGGCGGGGTGCTGGCTGACTGGACCGGCGAGGTCGGCGATCCGGCATCCCTCGCGCGTCGGCTCGAGGAGGAGCCAGGGCTCGTCAGTCACGGCCTCTTTCCGCCCGACCTGGTGAGCGACCTCGTCGTCGGCCGACCGGTCGGGGCCGAGCTCCTGGCGCTCACCGTCCGGAACGGGCCCGTCCGGCCATAGGCGGCGGCGCCGCCGGGTAAGAAGAGGGCGGCGGGACGGATTCTCACGTCGCGCCGGACGATCTCGAGGATCGACACCGCATGCCCGAACAAAGCAGCCGGCTGACGAGCGAAGCGAACGACACCCCGCCGGGACAGCCGGCTCAGACGACCGCGCTCGCCGGGGAGGAGGAGGTCCTGCTCGGGGCCCGCTACCGACTCGGCCACCTCATCGGGCGGGGGGGGATGGCACGGGTCTACCGTGCCTTCGACGAGCGCCTCGGGCGTCCCGTCGCGGTGAAGATGCTCGTGGCTGCGGCCATCTCGGACCGGAGAAGGTTCGAGGCCGAGGTGCGCACGCTCGCCCGCCTCGACCACCCCAACCTCGTCCGCGTGCTCGACGCCGGGACCGAGGGCGACAGCGAGTACCTCGTGATGGAGCTCGTCGAGGGCACCAACCTGGCCGAGCGAGGCCGCCGCGAGCCGTTCGGGTCGGCCGAGGTGGCCCACGTCGGCGGCGGCGTCGCGGCGGCGCTCGCCTACGTGCACGGGCAGGGTTTCGTCCACCGGGACGTCAAGCCGGCGAACATCCTCCTCGGCGGTGACGGGCGGCCGAAGCTGGCCGACTTCGGGATCGCCCGAGCCGTCGGCTCGGCGGGAGCCACCCAGACCGGCCTCACGATCGGCACCCCCGCCTACCTGGCACCCGAGCAGCTGACGGACGCCTCGGTCGTCGGCCCGCCGGCCGACGTGTACGGCCTCGGCCTCGTGCTCCACGAGTGCCTCACGGGGCGGCCGGTGTTCGAGGGCAGCGCGGCCGAGGTGAGCGCCGCCAGGCTGCATCGCGACCCCGAGATCGCCGACACCATCCCGGCCGACTGGAGCATCCTGCTGCGCACGATGACGGCGCGCTCTCCGGCCGCCCGGCCGACGGCGGCCGAGGTGAGCGCCTATCTCGAGAGCCTGGCGACCGCCGAGGCGAAGCGGGCCCTCGCCGGCGCCGGCGCCGCCGCCCTGGCGGCCGCCGGGGCGGAGCTGCCGCTGCTGCCGACCCTTCAGATCGACAACCCGTTCCGGACCGAGGAGAAGACCGTCCCCGCGGCGGGCGGGCCCCGCCGGCGTGCGGCCGCGGGCAGGTGGGTGGCCGAGCCGAGCCGGCTGGCCGCGGTCCTGCTCCCGGCGCTCTTCGCCGGCGCGCTGATCGGATGGCTGCTCTCGTCGGCCTCGAGTGCGGGCAGGCCGGGTGGATCCGCTTCGGCCGCCACGCTCACCGGGCGGCCCGCCCTCTCGGTGGCGGCCTCCGAATTCGTCGAGTCCGTCGTGCGGGCCGAGCGGGCGCACACGGTGACCGCCACGGCCGCCAGGCAGCTCCTCGCCTTCATCAGCCCGATCGGGCTCACGCCGGCGGCCGAGCACCAGCGGGAGCGCGGGCTCTTCCACCTCCTCCTCGCCACCTACTACCAGCAGGTCTCCTCCGGCGGCATCTCGCCTGCCGCCATGCCGCCGCTCGCCACCTCCATCGTCGACCTCGGGAGGTCGCTCGGGCTGAAGACCGCCTCGACCCAGCTCACGACGACGACCACGACCACGACGACCACGACGACCGTGCCCGTGGCAACGACGGCTCCGCCCGCTCAGAACGGGAACCAGCCGGGCGGCCCGGGGCAGGGCGGACCGCCACCCGCGCACGGGCACGACCACGGCGGCCCAGGAGGCTGAGAAAGCCCGCTCCGGTCCCTCGCGCTGAGCTCCACGCTGCGGATCCGGGCGCCTACGGTTGCGCGGTGCGACACGCCAGGCGGTGGAGGTGACGCCTCCCCGCTACAGGGCGACGGCGGTGCCGGGACGGGCGGTGGCGGTGCCGGTCGCCCGCTGGCAGCTTCGCTCGTCGACGGAGGCCGGCGGCACCTCGGCCGAGGTGGGGAGGTCGGTCTCGCACCCCGGCTTCGACGCCCGCGGGTGGTACGTCGCCCCGGCGCGCTCCACCGTCATGGCCGCCCTTGTCGACAACGGCCGCTACCGCGACCTCGAGCGCTCGACCCGCCTCGCGGACGAGGTCGACCGCCGGGAGGTGCGCCAGGCGTGGTGGTACCGCACCACCTTCTTCTTGAGCGGGGACGAGCACACGACGATCGAGGTGGCCGGGGTGGTCTCGAGCGCCGACGTGTTCGTGAACGGCGAGCGGGTCGCCACGAGAGACGAGGTGCGCGGCGCTTCCACCACTCACCGATTCGACGTCAGCTCCCTCGTCGGCGAGGGCACGAACGCGCTCGCCCTCTGCGTGTCCACGCGGGGCCCGCTCGAGGACTTCTCCCTCAGCTGGGTCGACTGGAACCAGTGGCCGCCCGACGACAACCTCGGGATCTTCCGCGACGTGCTCGTGCGACGGACCGGCCCGCTCGCCTTTCGCTCCTGCCAGGTCCAGACGAGGCTCGCCCTCCCGTCGCTCGAGACGGCTGAGCTCACGGTCGTCGCCGAGCTCGAGAACCTCGCCGACCGCCCCGTCTCGGGCGGGCTGAGCGGGCGTCTCTCGGGCGGCAGCGACCCGATCGCCCTCTCCCGCCGGGTCCGCCTCGGCGCGGGCGAGACGGCGGTCGTGCGCTTCACCCCGGCGGACACCCCGGCGCTCTGCCTCGCGAAGCCGCGGCTGTGGTGGCCGGCCGCAGAAGGGGAGCAGCACCTCTACGACCTGCGCCTCACGCTCGCCGAGGAGGACGGGCTCGTCTCGGATCAGACCTGGCGGCGTTTCGGGGTCCGCTCGGTCGAGAGCCGCATGGAGGAGGGCGGCGGGCGCCGCTTTTCTGTCAACGGGCGCGAGCTCCAGATCATGGGTGGCGGCTGGGCGCCCGATCTCTTCCTCCGCCACGACGAGCGCCGCCTTCGCGACGAGCTCGCCTACGTGCTCGACCTCGGCCTCGACACCGTCCGCCTCGAGGGCAAGCTCGAGAACCCGGAGTTCTTCGCCGCGGCGGACGAGATGGGAGTCCTCGTCCTTCCGGGCTGGGAGTGCTGCTCGAAGTGGGAGGGCGAGAAGGGCGACCAGGGAGCCGACTGGGTGGAGGGCGATCTCGAGGTGGCGGCGGCCTCGATGGCCTCCGAGGCCGTCCGCCTCCGCGACCACCCGAGCGTGCTCGCCTTCCTCATCGGCAGTGACTTCGCGCCGCACCCGCGCACCGCCGAGCGCTACGTCGAGGAGCTCGCGAAGGCGGCCTGGCCCCTTCCCGTCGTCTCCTCGGCGACGACCGAGGGCACCGAGGCGGCCGGCCCGTCGGGGATGAAGATGACCGGGCCCTACGACTGGGTGCCGCCTGTCTACTGGTACTCGCGCGACGCGAGGTACGGGGGCGCCGTCGGGTTCAACTCCGAGACGGGCACCGGCAACACGATCCCCCGCCTTGCCAACCTCCGCCGCATGCTGTCGGACGAGGAGCTCGAGCACCTCTGGCGCGAGCCGGAGGCGAAGCAGTTCCACGCCGGCCCGGAGTCCGTCTTCGACAACCTCGCCGTCTTCCACGGCGCCCTCTCCGCCCGCTACGGAGCCCCGGTCAGCCTCGAGGACTTCGTCGCCAAGGCACAGCTCGCCAATTACGAGGCCTCACGCGCCCAGTTCGAGGCCTACCGGTCACGCGACGGGGAGCGGCAGCCCGCCACCGGGATGATCTACTGGATGCTCAACAGCGCCTGGCCGAGCCTCAACTGGCAGCTGTACGACTGGTACCTCGACCCCGGCGGCGCCTACTTCGGGGCGAAGAAGGCGAACGAGCGCCTCCACCCCCTCTACGCCTACGACACCGGCGCCGTGCTCGTGCTCAACCGCGAGAGGACGGCTACCGGCCCGCTCGAGGTCACGGTGACGGCCCGCGACCTCTCGGGCGCGGTGCTCTCGAGTAGGCGCGTCCCGCTCGAGCGGGTCGAGGCGCGGGGGTGCGCCGAGGCCGGGCGGGTTTCGTGCCCGGAAGGAGTCGAGGGCGCCTACTTCGTCTCGCTCGAACTGACGACGGCCGCCGGCGCCGGGAGCCGCAACGTCTACTGGCTCTCGAGCGCCGCCGACGAGCCCGACTTCGAGTCGACCACGTGGCAGTACACGCCGACGCGGCGCTTCGCCGACCTGCGCGGCCTCGCCGGCCTCCCGCCCGCCGAGGTGCGCTGCGAGGTGGAGACCTCCGTCTCGCTCGGCTGGGCCACCTCGCGACTCCTGCTGCGGAACGAGTCGCCTCGAGGCACGCCGGCGGTCGGCCTCCACGCCGCCCTCGGGTGTGCCCGCGGCCCCGTCTTTTGGAGCGACAACGAGCTCGTGCTGTTCGCGGGCGAGTCGGCGACCCTCGAGGGCCGGTATCCGGCCGCGCTCGGCGGCGAGGGTCTCGTCCTCGAGGGCTTCAACGTCGCCTCCCGACCGCTTTCTCCGGGCTGAGCAGGCCCGCAGGCTGGCACGGGGCGGCGGGGCGGGCGTAACGTTCCCGCTCCGGGGGCAGGAGGGTGTGCCGACATGGCTGGAATGTTGGGCAGGAGGGGCGCCGTCGTGGCGCTCGTCGCCGGTCTCTGCGCCGCCGCATCGCTCGCCGGAGCGACCCTCAGCGGGGCGTCGGCCGGCCGGGCCGGCTCGACGACGAGCCCGCCCAGAGTCCTCCTCGTCGGGACCTTCCACGGGGTGAAAGGCCAGTTCTCCACCATCCAGGCGGCCGTCGACGCCGCGAGGCCGGGCGACTTCATCCTCGTGGCGCCCGGCGACTACCACGAGACGGCCGACATGAAGAAGCTGCCGAAGGAATGGCATGAGGGTGGCTTCGGCGGCGTGCTCATCACGACGCCCGGCATCACGCTGCGCGGGATGAGCCGCTCCGGTGTGGTCGTCGACGGGACGAAACCCGGCTACGGCCGCTGCAGCGCCAAGAAGAAGGCCCAGAACCTCGGGCGGAAGGGGCCGAACGGCAAGCGCCTCGGGCGAAACGGCATCGTCGTCTTCAAGGCCGACAACGTCACCGTCGACAACCTCACGGTCTGCAACTTCCTCTCGGGTGCGGGCGACGCCGGCAACGAGATCTGGTGGGACGGAGGCGACAATTCCGCCAAGATCGGCGAGCACGGCTACTGGGGCGACTACCTCACCGCCACCTCCACGTACTACGGCGGCGAGGCGTCGGCGGCCGCCTACGGGATCTTCTCGTCCAACTCGGCCGGCCCGGGCGTGTGGGACCAGGTCTACGCCTCGAACTTCAACGACTCGGGCATGTACGTCGGCGCCTGCCAGCAGGTCTGCGGGATGACCATCACCCACGCCTGGATGGAGTACAACGCCCTCGGCTACTCGGGCACCAACTCGGGCGGCAGCCTCGTCGTCGAGCACTCGCAGTTCGACCACAACAAGGACGGTTTCGACACCAACACCCAGATCCAGGGGGACCCGCCCGCCCCCCAGAACGGCGACTGCCCCGGGAAGGCGAAGAGCCCCATCACCCACACGAGGTCGTGCTGGGTCTTCATGCACAACTGGGTGCACGACAACAACAACCCGAACGTCCCCGAGGCGGGCACGGCGAGCCTCGGCCCGACCGGCACCGGCATGACCATCTCAGGCGGGCGCAACGACACCGTGATGGACAACCTCTTCGAGAACAACGGCGCCTGGGGCATCCTCTTCATCCCGTTCCCCGGGGGGACGACCTACCAGGACCACCAGAGCTGCACGGGCACCGGCGGAGTGGTGCTCCCCGAGTTCGGGTGCACCTACGACCCGATGGCCGACGCCCTGCTCCACAACACCTTCAAGCACAACGGCTACTTCGGCAACCCGAGCAACTCGGACTTCGGCCAGATCACCGTCTCGAACAACCAGCCCCGCAACTGCTTCCGCACCAACGCCTACCCGGACGGGAGCTCGCCGTCGGACCTGGAGAAGACGCAGCCGACCTGCGGCCCGCTCACCAAAGCGCCGCGGACGGACCCGCCCCTGCTCACCCAGGTGCTGTGCGACACCGGCTACGCCTCGTGTCCGGCGGGGACGAGCTACCCGAAGTTCACCAAGGTCGTGATGCACCGTCTGCCCACCCTGCCGTCGATGCCGAACCCCTGCAGCGGCGTCCCGGCGAACCCGTGGTGCCCCGGGGGGAAGCCCTTGTAGGCGGCAGGCGGGCGCTCTCCTAGCCGGGCGGCCGGCGAACGCTCGGGCGGCCGATCATTGACTGCCCGCCCTCCGATTGATAGACCGCATCCAGCAGGGGGGGCTGTCACAGACCGCTGTGTGGCAACGACGCGAGCGTCACGCGGTTCGTGATGGGTCGCAGTGGGGAGAGCAAGATGGCACTGTCGCAGGACGGGCACGTTCTCGTCGGTGGGTCCGAAGCGAGGCACGTGCGAGCCTGGTCCCGCGGCGGCACACTCCGGCGCCTCGCAGGCGCGGCCGCCGCCGCCTCGCTCGGCCTCGCAGCCCTCGCCGGAGCCGTCGACGCCGGGGCAGCGTCGGCCAGCACCGCCTCCGGCCGCGCTGCCACGACCGATGCCGGCCGCCTCGTGGAAGTCGTCGGCGCGCCGAAGCTCCTCACCGGTGAGCGGGCGGTCGGCGCGCTCAGTGCGAGCACGGTCGTGAGAGGGGCGATCGCCCTCAAGCCGCGCAGCGAGTCGGCGATCCAGAGCTTCATCGCACAGGTGTCGAGCCCTCGCTCGGCCATGTTCCACCACTACCTGTCGAAGGGGCAGTACGCCGCCCGCTTCGGGCCGACCCGGGCGGCGGTCGCGGCGGTGCGGTCCGCACTCGCCCGTGACGGGCTGCACGTCGGCGCGGTGTCGGCCAACCGGCTGTTCGTCCAGTTCAGCGGCACGGCCGCCCGGGTGGAGACCGCGTTCGCGACCGGCCTCGAGCGGGTCCGGCTCGCCGGCGGCGGCCTCGGCCAGGCGACCACCACGGCGGTTCGCCTTCCGGCGGGCGTCGCGCGCTACGTGCAGGGCGTCGTCGGGCTCGACGACCTCGTGCACCCGACGAGCGGTGCCATCTTCATGCACGGCCACCACTCGGCAGTGCCCGCCACCAAACTCCGCCGGGCGGGCTCGGGCCCGGTCGCCTGCTCCGAGGCCCTCGCCCTCCAGTCCGAGGGCGCCCTCACCGACCAGCAGGTCGCGCACGCCTACGGGCTCGACAGCCTCTACCAGGGCGGTGACCTCGGCCAGGGCCAGACCGTCGACATCTACGAGCTCGAGCCCTTCTCGATCACCGACGTGGCCACGTTCGACAAGTGCTACTTCGGCCAGGACAACACCGGGAACATCTCGACGACCCTCGTCGACGGCGGCCCGGGGACCGGGCCTGGCTCGGGTGAGGCGGCCCTCGACATCGATGACGTCTCGGCCATCGCTCCCGGCGCCAAGATCCACGTCTTCTCCGGCCCGAACATGAACAACTCCTTCGGCCCGCTCGACACCTGGAACGCCATCGCCATGGCCGACGACGCCCGTCAGATCTCCTCGAGCTGGGGCCTCTGCGAGTCGGCTCTGCAGTCCGGCGCCCCAGGGGTGCAGCAGATCGAGAACGACATCTTCGAGCAGACGGCCGCCCAGGGGCAGTCGGTGTTCTCGTCCTCGGGTGACGACGGATCGGACGACTGTGCCGGGCACGCTCCGTTCCCGGTCGCCGCCGACCTGTCGCTCGACGACCCGGCGAGCCAGCCCTACGTGACGGCGGTCGGTGGCACGACGATCCTCAACGCGAGCGACCCGCCCACCGAGGAGGTCTGGAACAACGGCGCCTTCGGCGGCGGTGCCGGCGGTGGCGTGTCGAACACCTGGCAGCTCCCGCCCTGGCAGGCCGGTGTCTACAGCCAGACCCCCGCCATCGAGGCGTGCAGCAACGACCCGACCGGCGCGGGAGATGCCTTCCAGCTCGCCGGCCTTCCGACGTCGCTGCCCTCCGGCACGCAGTGCCGCCTCGCGCCCGACGTCTCCGCCCTCGCCGACCCGCAGAGCGGCATCACGATCGTGTACGGCGGCCAGTTCTTCCCGATCGGCGGCACGTCGTCCTCGACACCGCTCTGGGCCGCCATGACCGCCGAGATGAACGCGTCGTCGGCCTGCACGTCGGCCGGCGCAGACGGGCTCGGTTTCGTGAGCCCGCTCCTGTATACGGTCGGCACCGGGCCGAACGCCTCGAGCGCCTTCAACGACATCACCGTCGGCAACAACGACAACCTCGAGGTCGGTGACGGGACGAACTGGACGGCAGGCTCCGGCTTCGACCTCGCGAGCGGCTTGGGCACCCCACAGGTGACCAACGCCAAGGGCCAAGGCCTCGCCGACCAGCTGTGCGCCCTCGTCGGCAGCTCGACGGCCTCGCCGAGCGTGTCCAACGTCCTGCCGAGCAACGGCTCGCTCGCGGGCGGCGACAGCGTCGTCATCTCGGGCGCCAACTTCGGGTCGTCCCAGGGCACGGTGTTCTTCGGCACCGCGCCCGCCAGCGTCACGACATGGACACCGAGTGCCGTGACCGTGACGACCCCGGCGTTCTTCCCCGGCAACGACTCACCCCCGAACGAGGGCGGCTCGGTCGCGGTCACCGTGACCTCGGCGGGAACGCCGCACGCCTCGAGCTCGCCCAACGGCAACAGCGTGTTCCATTACACGGGAGGCTCGAGCGCCACGGGGGTGCCGGTCGTCGACTACGTCGCCTCGGTCGGAGGCAACAGCGCAGGCGGCAACACGGTCACCGTCGTCGGGAGCGGTTTCGAGGAGCACGGTGGCGTCACCGGGGTCACGTTCGGGGGCGTGGCGGCGACGAACGTGACCGTCGTCAACGACGACCAGCTCACGGCCGTGGTGCCCGCCCAAGGTGGCAGCACCCACTGTGCGAACTCGACGCCGGGCATCTGCCAGGTCGAAGTCGTCGTCTCGAACATCGACGGGCCGAGCGCGACCACGCCGATCCTCCCTGCCTACACGGGCCCGGTCGTCTACCAGGTCTCAGGGGTCTTCGAGCCACCGGCGGGGTGCGGCTGCGAGGTCATCCAGCAGCCGAGCGAGTACGACTACGCCCCGACGCCGACCATCACGAGCGCCGACACGACCTACGCGAACGAGTTCGGCGGCACGACCATCACGCTCACCGGGACCGGGTTCAACCTCATCGACCTGTACTTCGTGAACGTCGGACCGCCGACGAGCAACTTCTCGTCTGACTTCGCGCTGGACGACATCACGCCGACGACGCTCACCTTCACGGCGCCGTCGGACCCGAACTTCACGGGCACGCCGACCGTCGAGCCGGACCCGACCGAAGTCTCGGTGCTGACCTCGGGCGGCCTCTCGAACGTCGACTCGGACATCTCCTACGCCGGCGTCCCGCTCGTGAGCCACCTGTCCGCTTCCTTCGGCCCGCAGACCGGAGGCAACACGCTGACGATCACCGGCCAGGGCTTCGAGGACGCCAACGAGGTGATCTTCCCGGGCCAGGGTGCCTTCGACATCGTCCAGGCGGCCACGACCAACTTCACCATCAACAGCGACACGTCGATCACGATCGACAAGATGCCGGCGGACTTCGCCGTGCCGACGGATGCCCTCGTGTGCAGCGTGACCGGCTGCTCGACCCCGAACCCGGCGAAGGACGGGTACGTGTTCGCCTACGTGGGCCAGCCGGTGCTGTCCGCCGCAACTCCGTCCTCAGGTGGTGAGGGTGGCGGCACGGTCGTCAGCCTCAACGGGTCGCTCGACCAGAACGTCGTCGCCGTCCACTTCGGCAAGGCCCTCGGGACCGTGCTCAACCAGAACCCGTTCGCCCCGGGAGGGATCCTCCAGGTGGTGGCACCGCCGTCGCTGTCGGCGAAGAAGGTCGACATCACGATCACGACGCTCGGCGGCATCCTCGCCGGCCACCCGACGAGCGCCGACACGTCGGCGGCCACCTTCACCTACCACCCGAGCGCGCCGAGCGCGCCGCGCAAGCTGAAGCTCACCGCGGGCGAGGACAGGATCTCTGCCACCTGGTCGGCTCCGTTCAGTGACGGCGGCTTCCCGGTGACGGGCTACGTGGTCAAGGCCAGCGCCCACGGGCACCGCACGGTCACCGTGACGACGACCGCCCGGCACGCCGTCGTGCGCGGCCTCAAACAGGGCGTCGCCTACACCGTCACGGTCGTGGCGGTGAACAAGAAGGGGAAGGGGCAGCCTGCGTCGGCAGCGCCGGTGCAGCCCACCTGATCGCTCCCGCCGTCGGCGGGTCGATGGACTGACGAGCAGTGCCGGCGCTTTTGCGCCGGCACTGCCGCGTCCTCGGCTGTGCGGGTCGGGTGGGTTGAGGCCTGCCGCCGCTCTCGCTCAGGCGTGGCCGCCGCCGGGCTCAGGCGTGGCCGCCGCTCTCGTGCTCGAGGTGCCCAAGGGCCTCGAGCTGGAAGGTGGAGTGCTCGACGTCGAAGTGCCCGGCGAGGCAGGCCTGCAGGTCGTCGAGCACCCGCGGGGCGTGGTTCTCGAGGAAGCAGCAGTCCTCCACGACGACGTGGGCGCTCAGGGCCGGCAGCTCGCTCGTGAGCGTCCAGACGTGCAGGTCGTGCACCTCACGGACGTGCGGGATCTCGAGCAGGTGCGACCGGACCTCCGTGAGGCCGACGCTCTCCGGTGCCGCCTCGAGCAGGATGCGCCCGGAGTCCCGGAGCAGGCCGACGGCGGCCGCCACCATCAGCACCACGACGAGGAGGGAGGCGATGGCGTCCGCCCGCCGGAAGCCCGTGGTGAGCAGCACGACACCGGCGACAGCCGTGCCGACGAAGGCCACGAGGTCGGTGACGACGTGCCGGAAGGCGCCCTCGATGTTGAGCGAGCGACGATTCGCCCGGGCGAGCAGGGCCGTGGCGGCGAGGTTCACGACGATGCCGGCGAGCGCCACCGCCAGCACGGCGGCACCGTGCACAGCGGGCGGGTGGAGCAGGCGCACGACCGCCTCGAACGTGACGAGCGCCGCCACCACGAGCAAGGTCACCCCGTTGCCTGCTGCGGCGAGGATCTCCGCCCGCTTCAGGCCGAAGGTCCAGACACCGCCCGCCGGCCTCGCCGCCAGACGGGCCGCCCAGATGGCAGCGCCGAGTGCCCCGGCGTCGGTCACCATATGGCCGGCATCTGCGAACAGGGCAAGCGAGTGCGAGACGACGCCGACCACGACCTCGGCCACCATGAAGCCGAGGATGAGGGCGAGGGCCCCTGCGAGTGCTCGCTCGTTGCGGGCGGCGTCGGCGTGCGCCATAGCCCCGATTCTGCCGTCTCCGAGGTGGGCGACCCTCGCTCCGCCTCCGGCGCCGGCTTCGGCGACCGCTGTCGTGTCGGCGGACGCGTCGCTTGTTGAGCAACAGCACAATGCTGGACTGAACTCACCAAGAGACGCGAACCGCACCTCCGGTCGGTGGATAATCCTTCCGTAAAGGTTAGATTTGGAGGGATGCGTCGCCTGAGGGAGCGCCCCGCCGCGCCCGCCGCCACCGCGCCCGCCGGCGCCCCCGTGCGCCGCCTGGGCGCTGAGGGGGACATCGGCGACCGGCAGGGCCGGCCGGACCACTACAAGTGGATCGCCCTCTCCAACACGACCCTCGGCGTCCTCATGGCGACGATCGACATCTCGATCATGCTCATCGCCCTGCCCGACGTCTTCCGGGGCATCAGGATCGACCCCCTCCTGCCGGGAAACTCCTTCTACCTGCTCTGGATGATCCTCGGCTTCATGGTCGTGACGAGCGTCCTCGTCGTGAGCCTGGGGCGCCTCGGCGACATGTACGGCCGGGTGAAGATGTACAACCTCGGCTTCGCCGTCTACACCCTGTTCTCGCTCCTGCTCTCGGTCACCTGGCTGTCCGGCTCGGCGGGCGCCATCTGGCTCCTCGTCATGCGGATCTTCCAGGGCGTCGGCTCGGCCTTCCTCATGGCGAACTCGGCGGCGATCCTCACGGACGCCTTCCCGAAGGAGCAACGGGGCATGGCGCTCGGCATCAACCAGGTCGCCGGCATCAGCGGCTCGTTCATCGGCCTCGTCCTTGGCGGGGTGCTCGCGCCGATCCAGTGGCGCCTCATCTTCCTCGTCTCGGTACCCGTCGGCCTCTTCGGCACGGTCTGGGCCTACCGCAAGCTCCGTGAGGTTCCCCGCACCCATCGCCCGACCCGGATCGACTGGCCCGGCAACGTCACCTTCGCCCTCGGACTCGTCTGCATCATGACGGGGGTCACCTACGGTATCCAGCCCTACGGGCGCTCCACGATGGGCTGGACGAGCCCGCTCGTGCTCGGCTTCCTCGCAGGGGGAGTCGCCCTCCTCGCGGCCTTCGTCGCCGTCGAGCAAAGGGTCGCCGACCCGATGTTCCGCCTGCCGCTCTTCCGCATCCGGGCCTTCACGGCGGGGAGCATGTCCTCGCTCCTCGCCAGCATCGGGCGGGGAGGCCTCATGTTCATGCTCATCATCTGGCTGCAGGGGATCTGGCTCCCCCGCCACGGCTACAGCTTCGCCCAGACGCCGCTGTGGGCCGGCATCTTCATGCTGCCGCTCACCGCCGGGTTCCTCATCGCCGGACCGCTCTCGGGCATCCTCTCGGACCGCTTCGGCTCACGCCCCTTCGCCTCGGGCGGGATGGTGGCGGCCGCCGCCTCCTTCGGGCTGCTCGAGTTCCTGCCCGTGAACTTCCCCTACTGGGCCTTCGGCCTGATCCTGCTCATGAACGGCCTCGCCATGGGCGCCTTCGCCGCCCCGAACAGGGCCGGCGTGATGAACAGCCTGCCGCCGAGCCACCGGGGCGTCGGTTCGGGAATGAACTCGACGTTCCAGAACTCCGCCCAGGTGCTCTCGATCGGCATCTTCTTCACCCTCATGATCAGCGGGCTCTCCTCGAGCCTGCCGCAGACCCTCTACCACGGCCTCGTCGCCCACCACATCCCCCCCGCCGATGCCGCCCGCGCCGCCAACCTGCCGCCGGTGTCGACCCTGTTCGCCGCCTTCCTCGGCTACAGCCCGATCCAGCACCTCGTCCCCCACGCCCTCCTCGCCCGGCTGCCGCACGCCGACGTGGCCTCCCTCGAGGGCCGCCGGTTCTTCCCGGCGCTCATCTCCGGGCCCTTCCAGAACGGGCTGCACGAGGCCTTCGACTTCTCGATCGCCGCCTGCCTCGTGGCCGCCTGCGCCTCCTGGCTGCGTGGCGGCAAGTTCCACTACGAGGACTCGCTCGACGTCGGCCAGCCGTTCTCGGTCCCCGCTCCCCCGGTCGCCGCCGGCAACGGCGGGAGCGCAGGCGACGCAGGCGGCACGGGTGACGGAGAGCCCGAAGCCGCCGCCGGAGGCTGACGACGGGGGCCCGGGCTCAGTCCTCCGCGCCCTCCGCGGTCGACGGGCCCATCATCCACGTGGTCGTCTCGTAGGCCTCGTCGAGGAAGCCCTGCACCTCGTCGGTCGGCTCCTCGAGCTTCATGTGGTCCTTGAACATGCAGGCCGGTGACGCCATGTCGCCCGTGTCAGGCCAGCGGTCGGGCTCCCACAGGCCGCTTCGGCGGAGCGCCTTGGCGCAGTGGATGAAGGCCGTGGTCATCGTGACGACGATGGCGACGTTCGGGACGAGGTCCGCCAGCCGGCAGCGCTCGAGGAGCTCCGGTTCCCGCGAGACGGCGGCCCTGCCGACGACCCGGAGGGTCTCGCCGATCCCGGGCACGAAGAAGATCATCGAGACGCCGTCGCACTGGACGATGTTGCGCAGGGAGTCGATGCGGTGGTTGCCCGACATGTCGGGGATGGCGAGCCGCCGCTCGTCGAGGACCGTCACGAAACCCGGCGGACCTCCCTTCGGCGAGGTGTCCACCCGGCCCGCCCCGTCGGAGCTGGCGAGCACGAGGAAGGGCGAGTGGGCGATGAAGTCCCGGCAGTGCGCATCGAGGTGGTGCACCTCCTTGTCGAGGTTGATCCGGCCGGGCGCCCGGTAGACCTGGCGGAGCTCCTCCACACTGCGCAGCGCGTAGGCGTCTTCCATGCCGCGCGTCTAGCACTCGCCGAGAGCGGCCGCGGGCGAACCCGAAAGAGCGGAGGTGGACGGGAATCGAACCCGCCGGACGGGGATCGCCCGTCCCACCCGCTTTGAAGGCGGGGGGGCCCACCAGGTGCCCAGACACCTCCCTGGGCCGAAGCCCGGGCGAACGCTAACGGCGTGCGGGCCCCTCAGCGGACGACGACGACCGGGCCGCCCGGCCCGGCCTCGACGAACTCGCCGACGACGGGCGAGCCGGCGATCTCGCCGGCGAGGAGCAACCCGCCGGAGGTCTGGGCGTCCGCCAGGAGCAGCAGCTCCTCCTCGGTGACGGACGACTCGAGGAACGGCCGGACCCACTCGAGGTTGCGCCGGGTCCCCCCCGGCACGTAGCCCGCCACGAGCGACTCCCGGGCACCGCCGAGGTAGGGAACGGCGGAGGCGTCCACCACGGCCGTCACGCCGCTCGCCCTCGCCATCTTGTAGAGGTGGCCGAGGAGCCCGAACCCGGTCACGTCGGTCACACCACGGATGCCCGCGGCGAGCGCCCGGCGCGAGGCGTCCCGGTTGAGCGCCGACATGGTCGCCACGGCCTCCTCGGAGCGCTCACCCGTCTCCTTGTGGCGGTTGTTGAGGATGCCGACTCCGAGGGGTTTCGTGAGGGTGATGGGCTCGCCCGCCCGGGCGGCGTCGTTGCGCAGGAGGCGGGAGGGATCGGCCAGCCCCGTCACGGCGAGGCCGTAGAGCGGCGTCTCGTCGGAGATCGAGTGGCCGCCCGCCAGCACGAAGCCCGCCTCCTCTGCCACGCTCCGGCCCCCTCGCAGGACCTCGGCAGCCACCTCGTCGGGCAGCCGGTCGGACGGCCAGGCGAGGAGGTTCAGCGCCGAGACGGGCTCGCCCCCCATGGCGTAGACGTCCGAGACGGCGTTGGCCGCCGCGATGCGGCCCCAGTCGTAGGGGTCGTCCACGACGGGCGGGAAGAAGTCGATCGTGGTCACGATCGCCCGCTCGCCGTCGAGGCGCACGACCGTGGCGTCGTCGCCCGAGTCGAGCCCGCAGAGCAGCTCGAAGGGACCCTCCCCCGCCGCGGCCGAGGCGGCCGCGTCCGGCGCCTCACCGTAGGCGAGCAGCAGCAGCCTCTCGAGGTGGCCGGGCGCCAGCTTGCACGAGCAGCCCCCACCCGGGGCGAACTGGGTGAGGCGGAGCCGCCCTTTCGCGTCCGTCGGGGCGATGGTCGTCATGGTCAGGTCCTCGCCTTCTCGCCGGCACCGGCCGCCGCCTCCTCGAGGCGGGGGCCGGCCACCCGGAGGTCTCCGCGGCGCCGCGTGAGGCCGCTCGTGTCGAAGTGTGCCAGGAGCGGGAGGACGTACTTGCGCGACGTCCCGAGCGCCTCACGCAGCTGCGAGGCGGAGACGCCCTCCGGCGAGTCGACGAGCAGCCGGCACAGCACGCGAGCGCCCTGCCGGACCGCCTCGGAGGAGAAGTAGAGCCCGCCCGTCTCGACGACCCGGCCCAGCCGCACGAGCTCGCGCAGCTCACCCCGGTCGACGCCGGCCTCGACCGGGCTCGGCGGGGAGAAGGGCGACGACTCGAGCGCCGCCAGGTACGGGTGCCCCTCGAAGGGGTCGGCCACGTCGAGCTCGGCCGGACGGGCCCGGCCCTGGCGGACGACGACGCCCTCGAGCCCGTCGAGGAGCGCCCGGTCGACGTCGCCGAGGGTCGCCACGTCGAGGCCGACGGGGCCGGCCGCGGCCACGGCCACGAGCAGCCGCCGTGAGGCCTCGAGGCGGGCGTCGGGGTCGCTCACCCAGCGGCCAGCGAGGTCCGGCGGCCGCCGGGCGCCCGTGAGCCGCTCCAGCAGGTCCGCCTCGACGAAACCCCACTCGCGCACCACCCGCTCCACCGTCGCGTCGGGCCTGGCCCGCCGCGCAGGCAGCACGGGCGCCACGTCGAGCACCTCGCCCCCGCCGACGGTCTCGCCCCGGCCGTCCTCGCGAAGCACGTAGCGGTCGCCCGGAAGGAGCGGGAGCCGGCGGGGGAAGTGGAGGCGGACGAGGCCCGTCTCCCCAGGGGCGATCGCCTCGCCCCCGAGGACGCGCACCCTCGCCCGCTGGTGGCCCGAGCCGAAGTGCACCTGGTAGGCGCCGCGCCGGCTCACCTCGTGCCCGACGCCGTCGAGCACGCGCAGCGTGGCGTCGAGCACCCTGGTCGGCTCCCACTGGCCGGGTCGCACGAGCGCATGCCCGCGCTCGAGCTGCTCGTGCTGGGCGCCCACCAGGTTGAGGGCGAGGCGGCCCGGGGGCGCCAGCGGGAGGGCCGAGCGGTGGCGCTGAACGGCCCTCACTCGCACCTCCAAGGGGCGAGCCTCGGGAAGCGGGCCGGGGACCACCTCGAGGTGGTCTCCGACGGCGATGCTCCCGCCGGTCAGGGTGCCCGTCACGACGGTCCCGGCGCCCCGCACCGCGAAGGAGCGGTCGACGAAGAGGCGCGGGCGCCCGACGTCGGGCGACTCCGGCGCGACCGAGGTGAGTGCGTCGAGCGCCTCGACGAGCTCGGTGAGGCCGAGCCCGGCGACGGCGTCGGTGTCGACGACGGGAGCCGTCTCGAGGAAGGTCCCCGCCAACCGCTCCGCCAGCTCGAGGCGGGCGAGCTCGCGCACCTCCTCGTCGACGAGGGCGCACTTGGTGAGGGCGACGACGCCGTGGCTGACGCCGACGAGCTCGAGGATGCGCAGGTGCTCCTCGGACTGCTGGCGGAAGCCCTCCGTGGCGGCCACGACGAACAGGCAGGCGTCGACCGAGCTCGCCCCCGCCAGCATGTTGCGCACGAAGCGGACGTGCCCGGGCACGTCCACGAAGGCGATCTCGCGCCCCGACGGCAGCGTCGCCCAGGCGAAACCGAGGTCGATCGTGAGGCCGCGCAGCTTCTCCTCCTCGAAGCGGTCCGGGTCCATCCCGGTGAGCGCCTCGACGAGGGTGGACTTGCCGTGGTCGACGTGGCCGGCGGTGGCGAGGACGTGCATGCTCAGCCGAGCGAGGCGAGGGCGTCGGCCAGCACGAGGTCGTCGTCGGGGTCGACGCTGCGGAGGTCGCACACCGTCCGGCCCTCGCGAACCCTGGCGACGACCGGCACGGGCCAGCGGCGGAGGTCCGCCGTCCTGTCGCCCTCGACGGCCACGCCGACCGAGGGGATCTCGAGGCCGGGGAGCGACCCGGCGCCGGCCACCGACCGGCACTCGACGACGGCCGCACCGCTCTTGGCGGCGACGTCCTCGGCCCGCTCCTCCAGCTCGGCGAGGCCGGCGGCGGCCATCCTCCAGAACGGGATGGCCCGCCCGTCGCGGCGCAGGTAGGCGAGCGCCGTGTCCTGCAGCGCCTGGAGCACGAGGCCTCCGGGGCGGAGCGCCCGGGCGAGGGGGTGGCGGGCACAGGCCTCGACCACCTCGTGGCTGCCGGCGACGATTCCTGCCTGCGGGCCGCCGAGCAGCTTGTCGCCCGAGAAGGTCGCGACGGCCGCCCCCGCCTCGAGGCTCTGGCGGACGGCCGGCTCTCCGGCGAGCCAGGCGGGAGGCCCGCCCTCCAGCCACGGCGTGCCGGCGTCGAGGAGCCCGGAGCCGAGGTCGGCGACCACGGGTGGTCCGAGGCCGGAGAGCTCCCCGATGCCGACCGACTCGGTGAAGCCGATCATCCGGTAGTTCGACTGGTGGACCTTCAAGATGGCGGCGGTGTCCGGCTCTGCCTCGAGCGCCCGCTCGTAGTCCGAGAGGCGCGTCTTGTTGGTGGTGCCGACCTCGACGAGGCGCGCCCCCGAGGCCTCGAGCACCTCCGGGATACGAAACCCGCCGCCGATCTCGACGAGCTCTCCCCTGCTCACGAGCACGGGGCGCCCGGCTGCCCTGGCGGCGAGGACGAGCAGCACCGCGGCCGCCCCGTTGTTGACGACGAGGGCGTCCTCGGCGGCCGAGGCGCGGGCGAGGAGGCCGGCGGCGTGCACCTGGCGGGAGCCTCGCCTGCCGGTGGCGAGATCGAGCTCGAGGTTGCTCGCCCGCGCCCGCAGCGCGGCCGGCGGCGCAAGGGGTGCACGGCCGAGGTTGGTGTGGAGGAGGACGCCGGTGGCGTTCACGACCGGGCGCAGGAGGGCGAGCGCCACCGCCTCCGCCTGGCTCCGCGCCGAGGCCGGGTCGCCCGCCGCGACGGCCGCCCGGGCGGCGTCGACGAGCAGCGGGTGAGGAAGGTCGACGTCCGACATGGCGCGGACGAGCGAGTCGATGGCCGGCGGGCGCGCCGCGTGGGCCGTGTCGCTCATCGGCCCAATGCTAGGAGTCGCCGGCGCCCGCCGACGAAGGCGGGGACGGCACGGTGCCGGATCAGTCGGGGTTGATGCCCTCGAGGATCACGTCGTCCTCGTCCTCGTCGTAGACGGCAGTCGGCACGCTGTGCTCGGCGCCGCTCTCACCCCCGGCGAAGTACGCGCCGACCGGCTCCTCGCCGGCGGACCCGTACTCGAAGGGAGACGCCGGCTCCTCGCCCACCGTGCTGTACTCGTACGAGACCGACGGCTCCTCGCCCGGCGCGTAGTACGCCTCGCCGGAAAGGTCCGGCGTGTAGAACTCGGCCGGCGGGGGCGGCAAGGTCTCGTCCGGGGTCTCGTCGGGACGGATGTGGCCGCCCCGTGAGCCCTCGAGGTACTTGCCCGCCGCCATCAGCGTGTCGCGGTGCGCCGCGAACTCGTTCTCGACGGCGGCCTCGAAGACGAGGCGGGCCTCGTGCACCGAGCGGAGGTAGACCTCGCGGGCGGCGGACCGTGCCTCGTCGAGCGTGTGGCGGGCCTCGGCCGAGGTCTGAAGGTAGCGCGAGCGCGCCTCGGCGATCTCACGGGCCCGCGCCGTGGCGGCGGACGACGCCACCTGCTGCTTGTAGCCGGCCCAGGCGGCGTCGATCGCCCGGCCGTGTGTGGCGGCTGCCTGTGCCTGCGCCACCTCGAGCGCCACCCGGGCGGACTCGAGGCTGCCCTCGAAGCCGTCACGCGCCGTCTCGACCCCCTGGAGGAACATCCCGAAGGCCTCGTCGATGCTGCTCAGGTACTCGTTGTGCGCCTCACGGTCGACCGCCTGCCCGGCGTCCCACATCGGCATCGTGTTTCTCCTCCCAGTGCCAAGACGGCTCACATCAGTTTTGTCGTCGGCCCAGGCACGGGCGCCCCCTGTCCGTGACAGGATTCCGCACCCAGCAAACTAGAACCAATTATCGACCGGTCGGTCACCGAACTTGACAGGCGACTCGCCTGAGCCGTGACGGCGGGGCGCAGGCGCGAGGTTCCGCCATCTACGCTGCGGGCCGTGCCTGGGCCCGTGGAGTGCACGATCGAGGACGGAATCGCCACCATCGCCATGGACGACGGCAAGGTGAACGTCCTCTCGCCGGCGATGCTGACGGCCCTCGGCGAGGCGCTCGACGAGGCGGCCGGAGCCGGCGCCGTGGTCGTGCTCGCCGGGCGTGACGGCGTGTTCTCGGCGGGTTTCGACTTGAAGGTGCTGACGGGGGGCGGCGAGGCGGCCCGGGCGATGCTGCGGCAGGGGTTCGAGCTCGCCCACCGGATGCTCTCGTTCCCGACGCCGGTCGTCGTCGCCTGCAGCGGGCACGCCCTCGCCATGGCCTCGTTCCTGCTGCTCTCGGCCGACTACCGACTCGGGGCCGACGGCCCGTTCAAGATCGGGGCGAACGAGGTGGCGATCGGCTTTCCGGTGCCGCGGGCCGCCATCGAGATCTGCCGGCAGCGCCTCGCCACCGCCCACTTCAGCCGCGCGGTCGTGAGCGCGGAGATCTACTCTCCTGAAGGCGCCGTGACGGCCGGCTTCCTCGACGAGGTCGTCGCGGCCGGCGCGCTGGCCGAGGCGTCCGCCGCGGTGGCGGGCCGCCTCGCTCAGCTCGACTTGAGGGCGCACGCCCGCACGAAGCTCGCCGCCAGGGGGCCCGCTCTCGACGCCCTCCGGGCCGCCATCGAGGAGGACGACGCCGCGCTCGCCTGAGCGGCGTGGGGGGTCACCGGTCGAGGGCGACGTCTCCCTCGTGGCGGTGGGGCACGGAAGTGGCGAGGATCACGCCGAGGCGGCCGGCCTGGTAGTCCTCGAGCGCCTGCACGATCTCCTCCCGCGTGTTCATCACGAAGGGGCCGTAGTGGACGACCGGCTCGCCGATCGGACGCCCGCCGAGCATCAGCACCTCGAAGTCGGGGCTCGACGAGTCCTGCCGGTCGTCGGCGGCCAGCCTGAGAGAGCCGCCCGGACCGAAGACGACGAGCTGGCCGGTGTGGACGGGACGGCGGTCGCCACCTGCGCTCCCCCGCCCGGCGAGGACGTAGGCGAGGGCGTTGAAGTCCTCTCGCCACGGGAGGCTGAGCTCGGCGCCCGGGCTCACGGTGGCGTGGACGAGGGTGATCGGCGTGAAGGTCGCCCCGGGGCCGGCGTGGCCGTCGAGGTCGCCGGCGATGAGCCGCAACAGACTCCCGCCGTCGCCCGTCGTGAGCAGGGCCGCCTCCCGGCCGCGGATGTCCTGGTAGCGCGGCGGGTTCCACTTGTTGGCGGCGGGAAGGTTCACCCAGAGCTGGATGCCGTGGAAGAGGCCGCCGGAGACGACCAGCTCCTCGGGAGGTGCCTCGATGTGGAGGATGCCGGCGCCGGCCGTCATCCACTGCGTGTCGCCGTCGGTGATCCGGCCACCGCCCCCGTTCGAGTCCTGGTGCACGAAGGTCCCGTCGATGATGTAGGTGACCGTCTCGAAGCCCCTGTGCGGGTGCCAGGCCGTCCCCTTCGGCTCACCCGGGCCGTAGTCCACCTCGCCCATCTGGTCCATGTGGACGAACGGGTCGAGGTCGCGCACGCTCACCCCTGCGAAGGCCCGCCGGACGGGGAAGCCCTCACCTTCGAAACCGCTCGGGGCGGTCGTGACCGAGCGCACCGCCCGCTCCCCGCCCGCGCCCGGGCCGGGCGCAGCCACCCGAGGCAGCACGAGGACGTTGTCGACGGTCACTGCTGGCATGGCGCTCCTCCTCGGTCCGGCGCACCTTCGCGCCCCGTTCCCGAGGTCGGCAACGATCGTTGCGTACGCAATATTCCTGACCGGCCGCTCCGGGCGCCTCAGTCGCCCATGACGAGGACGGCGGCGCCGTTCACGCGGTCGGCGGCGAGGTCTCCGAGCGCCCTGTTGGCGTCGGCGAAGGCGTAGGGCTGCGCAGACACCTTGATGCCGATGCGGGCGGCGACGGCGAGGAACTCCTCCCCGTCGCGGCGGGTGTTGGCCGTGACGCTGCGCAGGGTGCGCTCCTCGAAGAGATGGTCGCCGTAGACGAGCGGCGGGATGTCGGAGAGGTGGATCCCGGCGATGGCGAGCGTGCCGCCACGGTCGAGGGCGGCGAGGCAGACCGGGACGAGGTCGCCGGCCGGGGCGAAGAGGATGGCGGCGTCGAGCGGTTCGGGTGGGGCGGCGGTGGCGTCGCCCGCGCTGGCGGCTCCGAGCTCGAGAGCGAGGCGCTGGGCCTGTTTCGACCTCGTGAGGACGTGCACCGTGGCGCCCTCGGCGAGTGCCACCTGCGCCGTCAGGTGGGCCGAGCCCCCGAACCCGTAGATGCCGAGCCGCCCTCCCGGGGGCAGCTCGGCGCGACGGAGCGCCCGGTACCCGATGATGCCGGCGCAGAGGAGCGGCGCCGCCTCGACGTCGCCGAAGGCCTCCGGCAGCCCGTAGGCGTAGGCGGCGTCGGAGAGGGCGTACTCGGCGTAGCCGCCGTCGCGGTCCCAGCCGGTGAAGCTCGGGGACAGGCAGAGGTTCTCGCGCCCGGACCGGCAGAAGCGGCAGCGGCCGCACGTGGCGGCCAGCCAGGGGATGCCCACCCGGGCCCCGGGGGCGAAACGCCCCTCGGCGGCCGCGCCCGGGCTGAGCGCCTCGACCACGCCGACCACCTCGTGTCCCGGCACGACGAGCGGGCGCTTCGGCGCGAGGTCGCCCTCCGCGAGGTGGAGGTCGGTACGGCAGATCCCGCACGCAACCACCCGGACGAGGATCTCGTTCGCCGAGGGCTCGGGCACCGGCCTCGAGACCGCTCGCAACGGGTGGCTCTCGACCGGGCCGGGGACGTCCACGGCAAAGGCCCGCATGTTCCTCGTCATCGGCTCCTCCCGTCAACGAACCGTCAGAGTCTGCTCTGCCTGCGGCCCGCCGGCGTCGGGGTCGGCGGGGTCGTCCCCCGGGGAGGCCGGCCGCTCGGCCTCGGTTCCGGGCGGCTGCGCCGACGCCCGGCTCGGGAGAAGGACCGCGACCACCAGGGCGGCCGCCAGCACGACACCGCTCCCGATCCCGAGGGCGAGGTCCATCCCGCTCACGAAGGCGGCCCTCGCCGCCGCGGCGAGCGCCGCGCCGAGGCCGCCACCGACGCGCGACGCCACCTCGAGGGCGCCGCCGAGGGACCCGGTGATGACGTGGGCCACCGAGGCCGGCACCCCTCGGCCCGACAGCAACGGCGTGAGGCGTCCCTGGTACCTGCTGTTGAGAAGGCTGCCGAGGATCGCCACGCCGAGGGCGCCCCCGGTCTGCAGGGCGGCGCCGTTCGTGGCCGAGCCCACGCCGGCCCACTCACGGGGCACCGAGCCCATGACCGACTCGGTGGACGGCGCGAGGGCGAGGCCAGTCCCCCCGCCGATGAGCACCATGCCGGGCAGGGCGTCGAGGTAGGTGCCGTGCACGGTGGTCGCCGAGCACAGGAGAAAGCCGATCGCGATGCTGGCCATGCCGCAGACGACGACGGGTTTCGTGCCGAAGAGACGCACGAGCAGGGTGGACAGTGGTGCCGTCACGAGCACGACCGCCGCCACGGGCGCGAGGCGGAGGCCGGCCTGGAAGGCGCTGTAGCCGAGCGAGAACTGCAGGTACTGCGTGAGGGCGAAGAGCGCCCCCATGAGGGCGAAGATGACGAAGCCCATGGCCGCCATGGCCGCCGAGAAGCGCCGGGAGCGGAAGAGCTCGGTGTGCAGCATCGGTGAGGGCGCCCGTCTCTCGAAGGCGACGAAGCACGCCAGCACGACCGCCCCGAACGCCAGGGCTCCGATCACGAGCGGCGACGTCCAGCCGCGGTTCGGCGCCTCGATGATCCCCCAGAGCAGCGACCCCATGCCGACGACCGAGAGCAGGCCGCCCGCCGGATCGGTCTTCGGCGCGGACGGGTTCTTCGAGTTCGGGACCAGGAAGCAGGTCGCCGTGAACGAGACGATGACGATGGGCACGTTGACGAGGAAGACCGAGCCCCACCAGAAGTGCGAGAGGAGCCAGCCCCCGACGACCGGGCCGATCGCCACGCCGAGGCCGGAGGTTCCCGACCAGATGCCAATGGCCCGCGCACGCTCGGGGGGCTTCGTGAACACGTTCGTGAGGATCGACAGGGTCGAGGGCATGACGCCGGCGCTGCCGAGCCCCATGAGGGCCCGGGCGGCGATGAGGCCGTCGGGCGTCGTGCAAAAGGCCGAGGCCGCCGAGCCGGAGGCGAAGACGACGAGGCCGGCGAGGAAGACCCACTTGCGTCCCACGCGGTCGCCGATGCTGCCGACGAGCAGCAGCAGGCCGGCGAAGACGACCACGTAGGAGTCGATGATGAGCTGCAGCTCGCTCGAGGAGGCGTGGAGCGACCGCACGATCGCCGGCAGGGCGACGTTGAGGATGGTGTTGTCGAGCGAGACGATGAGAAGGCTGGTGCAGAGCACGGCGAGCGTGGCCCAGCGGTGTTGCGGGGCCGTCTCCCGAGAGACACCGGGCGGCCCGGTGAGACCGGCCGCCTCCGTGCGCGCGCCCATCGCCTCCATGGTCGGCCGGCGGTGAGGCGGGGGACAGGGCAGAAGGACTCTTTGTCAGCCCAGGTGCCGAATGCCGCACAGCTCGGCGTGGCAGCGAGAACGCCTGTGCCAGCCGGCCTTGCGATTCGGATGTCCCCCTTGGGGGCTACCGTGGAGGGGCAGACTACGAGTGGAGTACGGGTTGAGCGAAGTGACGCTTCGTGAATCCTGAGAGTGACGTGGTCAACCAGCCGGCCACGGACGTCCGGCTCTCAGGAGAGTTGTTGAGCGCCTTCATGGCGCTCATGCCCGACGCCGCCGTCGCCGTCGACGAGTCCGGCGTCATCGTGTCGGTCAACGACCAGGCCGAGGCGGTCTTCGGCTATGAGCCGGGTTCCATGATCGGGCTCACCGTCGAGACGCTCATCCCCGAGCGGACCCGCCACCGCCACCGCCAGCACCGCGCCTCCTTCGCCGGCTCGACCAGGGGACGCCCGATGGGCGCCGGGCTCGAGCTCGCCGGACGGCGCAAGTCGGGCGACGAGTTCCCCGTCGACGTGAGCCTCGCCCCCGTGGCGAGCGCTTCCGGGACCCTCGTCATCGCGGCCGTACGTGACATCACGGTGCAGCGGGAGGCGACCGCCGCACAGCTCGAGCTCGCCACCATCGTGCAGTCCTCGGTGGACGCCATCATCTCGATGACGCCCGAGGGGCGGATCACGAGCTGGAACCCGGCGGCGGCCAGTCTCTTCGGCTCCTCGAGCGGCGAGATGATCGGCCGTCACGTCGCCGAGCTCGTGCCGGCGCAGAGCTCGCCGGTCTTCGAGGAGCTGCTCGCCCTCTCGGTCGAGGAAGGGCCGCACACAGCAGTCGACACGCGCTGGAAGGGCGCAGACGGCGCCGAGATCGACGTGGCGCTCTCCATCTCGCCGCTTCGCGACTCGTCGGGCCACCTCCATGGTTTCTCCCTCCTCGTCCGCGACATCCGCGACCGCAAGCGGGCCGAGAACGAGCTCCGGCGGCTCCTCGCGGAGGAGGAGCGCCTCGAGCGCCAGCACGCCGTCACGTCGGAGATCCGGCTCGTGCTCCTGTCGGGGGCCACCCTGACCGAGGCGTTGACCTTGATCTGCGAGCACGCCGTCGACCTGCTCGAGTCGTCCGTGGCGGTCGTCTGCCTCCTCGAAGGCGAGGAGCTCACCGTCCGGGCGGGAGCGGGCGAGGGGCGCGACATGGTGGGTCGGACACTCGAGGCCTCCGAGTCCTTCGCCCGGCGGATCGTCGACACCGGCCACACCCTCCAGCTCCCGCGGCGGAGCTCCGGCTCGCGCGTCGCCGTGCCGGACGCCTACCCCGACGGCCCGACGCTCGGCATCCCGATCGTGGCGGGCGGCGTGACCGAGGCGGCACTCGTCGTGGTCCGCAAGGAGGGCGCCCCCGGCTACTCCAACTTCGACATCGTCGGCGGGGAAGGGCTCGCCTCGCAGGCCGCCCTCGCCCTCGAGCTCGAACGCGCCCGCGCCGACCGGGAGCAGATGATGCTCGTGGGCGACCGGGAGCGGATCGCCCGCGACCTCCACGACCACGTGATCCAGCAGCTCTTCGCCACCGGCATGTGGCTGCAAGGGGCGCTCCCCTTCATCGACCACCAGTCCGCCCAGGACCGGGTGGCCGAGGCGATCGAGTCGCTCGACGACACGATCCGGGAGATCCGCAACACGATCTACGGCCTGCTCAGGCCGATGAGCGAGCGGGCGCCGCTCAAGGCCCAGGTCATGCACGTCGCCAAGGCCGAGGAGGAGGCGCTCGGCATGCGGCCGCGCCTCGAGTTCGACGGGCCGGTCGACACGTCCGTGCCGGACGAGATGATCCCCCACGTACTCGCTGTCGTCCGTGAGGCACTCTCCAACGTCGCCCGCCACGCCAGGGCGACCTCGGTGTCGGCGACGGTGTCGGTGGCCGGCGGCCACCTCACGGTGACGGTGGTGGACGACGGCGTCGGGCTGAGGACGCCGCTTCGCTCGAGCGGCCTCTCCAACCTCGACGAGCGCGCCCGCCAGCTCGGCGGCCACTTCGACGTCGCCGGCGCGCCCGAAGCGGGCACGCGCCTCGTCTGGCAGGTGCCGCTGCCGGAGGTGTGAGCCGCCCCGGCCGCCTGGCGTCGGGCGTCGGGCCTCGGGCGGCCGTTACTGCTTCTTCTTGCGATTGCTCCGCGACACCGCAGCGACGGCCGGCACGAGGACGATCCAGAGAGCGATCGTCGCCACCATCGACGTGAGGTAGCCGAAGGGCCGCACGCCGACGTCGCCGCTCAGCGAGCCGGCGAAGAGCATGAGGAACCACGCGCTGAGGAAGAACCCCGGCCCGGCGGACACGAGCTTCATGAAGTCGCCCATCGACTGCCTCCCCTTTGTCGTCGCCTCCGACCAGTCTTGCAAGCTGCGCTGTTGCGGGTTCTCCCGAGTCCGCGGACGTTCCGGCTCGCGAGCCGACGGGTACCGCGACAGGAAGCACGCGAACGGCGGAAAGGACGAACCGTGGCGAACCAACTCTCAGGCAAGAAGATCGCCTTCCTCGTGGCGAACGAGGGCATCGAGCAGGTCGAGCTCACGCGTCCGTGGCAGGCGGTGAGGGACGCCGGCGGCGAACCGGTGCTGGTCGCTCCGAAGGCCGGCACCGTGCAGGCTTTCAACCACCTCGACAAGGCGGACACCTTCGACGTCGACCTTACGACGGACCAGCTGGAGCTGGGCGACTACGACGGCGTCGTCCTGCCGGGAGGGGTCGCCAACCCCGACACGTTGCGGATGGACGAGAACGCCGTCGCTTTCGTGAGGGAGTGGTTCCGGGCGGGCAAGCCGGCCGCGGCCATCTGCCACGGGCCCTGGACGCTCGTCGAGGCCGACGTGGTTCGCGACCGCACCCTCACGTCGTGGCCGAGCCTTCGCACCGACATCGCCAATGCCGGCGGCAACTGGGTCGACGAGGAGGTCGTCGTCTGCACGAGCGGGCCGAGCACCCTCGTGACGAGCCGGAAGCCGGACGACCTCGACGCCTTCTGCGCCAAGCTCGTCGAGACCTTCTCGAGCGGGGCGGCGAGCCGCGCCGCCTGACGGGTCCGCTCGCCCGCTCGCACCACGGCCGGGCCGGCCGACGGCGCTCGCGGGCGCTGCGTGGAGGACAGGCAGGGGTCGGCCGACGTAGTGTTTTCCCGACCGGGGAGGGCCTGCGCTGTCGTCGAGGCTGCGGTCGAGTTTCGATCCGAGCACGACGAAGACATCGAGCGACAAGGAGCACGCGACATGTCACGTGGTCGAATCTTGATCGGGATGGTCGTCGGCACGCTGGCTGCGCTCCTTCCGGGCGGCCCTGCACCCGCACTCGCGGCTTCGCACCCGAGTGCCGTGAGCACGCCGTACAAGGCACACGCTCCGTCCGGATGCAGCGGCACCCTCTCGCCGTACCAGGAGCACACCTGGTTTCTCCAATTCAAGTGCAGCAGCGGCAGCTTCAGCTCGTTCAAGGTCAAGATGAACTACCCCGCCTACGGGGCCGGCAGCGCACAGGTGGTGATCGGAGGCAAGGGTCACCATTTCAGCTGCAAGCTGAGTTCGAGCACCTCCTCCACCTGTAGCGGTGTCACGGTCCCCGCCGGAGCGACCGTCCACTTCACCGTCGACTCGTACGACGCTCTGTGCACCTCGAAGCCGCCGGGCAGTGCGACGGTGACCATCGCCGGGAAGAAGTTCGCACCGTCAGTGAGCTGCTGACGGATGGCTGTCTCGCACGACAGGGCCACGACCTGACGCTGACGGGAGCGACCCGGACCGTCCGAGGCCTGCTCACGTTGCTCCGTCTCGAACACCACCTCCCTCCGCCGTTGCGGCAGGCCGGCTGACGGCTCAGCCGGACGCGCCACCACCTCGACGCGGGGCCGGATTCCTCTATCGGTCCGCCGGCGCGCGACGCACACTGAGAACAGGCCCAGCACGGACCGCACGCGGCTGCGGGACGGAGAAAGGGGGTCGTGCCATGCGCACCGCCACCTCAGCTCGCCGCCTCCTGTCCGGCCTCACCACCGCTCTTGCCGTCGGCTGCCTGGTGGCCGCTCAGGCCCTCGCCGCGAGCAACCCGCATCGGTCGGCCACCGCCGCGCCCGAACGTCCCTTCCTCGCAGCCGGGCCGGTCAACAACTGCCCTCCGCCGCCGTCTGGCGTCGGCTTCTACGCACCGCAGGTCGCCGGCCGCCAGCGGACGGTGGCACTCACCTTCGACGACGGACCGGGGCCGAGCACGCCGGCCATCCTGTCCATCCTCGAGGCCTACGGGGTCCGCGCCACCTTCTTCAACATCGGCGAGCAGGAGGCTGCACGGCCCGCCGACGTGGTGGCCGAGGAGGCGGCGGGGTTCCTCGTCGGAGACCACACGTGGAGTCACCCGGATCTCGTGCCGCTTCCCGTCGCCGCACAGGCGGCCCAGATCGACGACGAGGCGACCGAGCAGCGAGCTCTCACCGGGACCTCGCCCTGCGTCTTCCGGCCGCCCTACGGCGACTACGACGCCGAGACGCTCGGCCTCGCCTCGACGCGGCGCATGGGCGTATGGCTGTGGAGCGTCGACACAGAGGATTGGCAGGCCGAAGGCTCGGGGTCGAGCTACTGGGTGCAGAGGATCATCTCCCTCGCCGAGTCCGAAGGGGGCGCACTCGACCACCCCGTCGTGCTCATGCACAACCAGGCCATTCCGATGCCGGCCACCGTGGCAGCGCTGCCCACCGTCATCAGCTTCTTCCGCCAGCGCGGCTACGCCTTCGTCGACCTGCTCGGACGCACTGGCCCGCCGAGCGGATGCGGAACCGCTCCGCCTGCCGAACCGGCGACGAGGCTCGCCGGAGGCACGAGGCTCGCCGCCCCCGGCATCATCCGCTCTCCCGGCGGCCAGTACGAGCTCGCCATGCAGCGCGACGGCAACCTCGTCGAGTACACGTCGGCCGGAAGGGCCCTCTGGGCGTCGGGGACCCAGGGCAGCCCGGGCGCAGCCGCGGTGATGGAACGCGACGGCGACCTCGTCGTGATCGCGCGCTCGGGCGGGGTCCTGTGGCAGACGAGGACCGCCGGGCACCCTGGAGCCGTCCTCGGCGTGAGAGGCGACGGCAATCTCGTCGTCACGAGTGCGTCAGGGGTGCTGTTGTGGCAGTCCGGCAGCGACAACGACCGCTTGGCGCCAGGCGAGCGACTGGAGACTGGATGGTCGCTCGTCTCGCGGGGCTCGGGGTGCCGTCTCGTCCTCCAGCGGGACGGCAACCTCGTCCTCTACTCCGCGACGGGCCGGCCCGTGTGGGCCAGCGGCACGAGCGGTCACCCAGGCGACGAGGTGACCATGCAACAGGACGGTGACCTCCTCATCCGCACCGTCTCCGGCTCGGTCCTCTGGACGAGCCGCACGGGAGGTGTCCCCGGGGCGAGCCTGTTCGTCAGCAGGGACGCGAGCCTCTTCGTCGAGAGGACGGACGGCGACATCGGGTGGTACGCCTGACCCGCCCCGCTGCGACGGCTCATCCGGCGCCGTCGCCGAGCGGGCGCACCATGATCAGCTCGTCGAGGACCCTGTCCTCCCGCTCCCACGTGGTCGTGCCCCGCGCCGTGAAGCCCGCCGTGGCGTAGGCCCGCTGGGCGACCTCGTTGTCGACGACGACGACCAGCCGGATCTCGCGGCACGAACGGGCCGCCGCCCAGTCTGAGCAGGCGTCACAGAGGAGGCCGGCTCCTCCCCGGCCACGGGCCTTGGGTGCCACCCACATGGCGTTCAGCACCGCCCGCCCGGAGGCGTCCTCGTCGAGCCGGGCGAGTGCGAGGCCGAGCCAACGGTCGTCGTCGTCGACGAGCACGAAGGTTCGCTGGACGAGCCCCTCCTCCGAGTCGGACGCCCACCGCTCCCAGCGCTCGGCCGGGTAGCCCGCCTCGCGGGCGTGCGTCGAGCCGAAGGCGTCGGGGTCGCTCCAGAGCGAGGCGAGGCGGAGCTCTCGGAGGAGCTGGTGCTCACCGGCGCGGACGTGCCGGACGCGGAGGGCGCCGGGCTCGTTCGAGGGCACCCCGCCAGTCTGTCGGGACCGCCCCTCCCGCTCAGCTCGTCGGGCCGAACTTCTCGACGCGCACCCGCTCGGGGCCGATCCCGGCGGCCACGAGCAGCTCGCCCGCCGCCTCTACGAAACCCGACGGCCCGCACACATAGGCGATCGTCTCCCCCACCCTGCCCTCGAGGAGCGGCGAGAGATCCTCGACGCGAAGGCGGCCCGGTGGCCGGCTCGCGCCGGGTGGGGCCGACCTCGTGTAGAGGACCGAGACGCCCGGCACGGCCAGCTCTGCGCGGTAGTAGAGGTCGGCCGGGCTGCGGACCGAGACGACGAGGCGGCCCAGGTCGTCGCGGCCGAGGCGGCGGGCGTTGCGCAGCATGGCCATGAGCGGCACGACCCCGGAGCCGCCCCCGACGAGGACGGCAGGCTCATCCGCCTCCCAGACGAAACCGCCGATCGGCCCCCGCACCTCGATCGTGTCGCCCGCCACGAGCTCGTCGTGGAGGAAGGTCGACACCTCTCCCTCGTCGAGCCGCTCCACGGTGATCTCGACCTCGTCGCCGCCGTCCGGCGCCGAGGCGATCGAGTAGGCGCGCGACGCCTTGTAGCCGTCGGGCGCCGTGAGCCGCACGACGAGGTGCTGACCGGGGCGGTGGCCGAGCGGGACCTTGGTGCGGAGCCGGAAGCTGGCGGCGGTCGGCGTCTCGGGGCGACGCTCGACGACGACGGCGAGCTGCCACCGGGTCGCCGCCCCCATGTGGAGGCCCGGCAGCTCCACGCTCAGTCGCCCTGGTAGCGCTGTTCGCTCCAGGGGTCACCCCGGTCGTGGTAGCCGTTCCGCTCCCAGAAGCCCGGTTCGTCGTGGTCGAGCACCCTGAGGCCGGCCACCCACTTTGCGCTCTTCCAGAAGTAGAGGTGCGGGACGAGGAGGCGGGCCGGCCCGCCGTGCTCGCGAGGCAGCGGCGCGCCCTCGTACTCGAAGGCGACGAGGGCCCTGCCGTGACGGACGTCGTCGATCGGCAGGTTCGTCGTGTAGCCGGTGTGCGAGAAGGCGAGGACGTGGCTCGCCTCGGGACGAAGCCCCGTCACGGCGAGGAGGGCCTCCACCGACACCCCGGTGAAGTGCACGCCGAGCTTCGACCACGTCGTGACGCAGTGGATGTCACCGTCGAAGCGGTCCAGCGGGAGGCCGGTCAGCTCCTCCCAGGTCCAGGTCGTCGGGCGCTCGACGGCGCCCTCGAGGCGGAACGTCCAGCCGGCGGTGTCGAGAGAGGGGGTCAGCTCGGCGGAGAGCACCGGCCAGTCGTCGCCGGCGTCGTACTGCCCGGGGGGCAGACGCGGGTCGCGGGCGCGTCCGCGCCCCGAGAAGCCACGCGTGATCCCGGCCATCTGTCACCTCCCGTCGGGGCTCGGCTGGCGCCCAGGCTACGGCCGTAGTGTGCGGGAATGCCCCTCCCCTGGCGACGTGAGCTCGCCGGCCGGCTCGACCGGCACGTGATCAGCTCGGAGCTCCTCCGCGAGAACCCGCTCGGTGATCCGTCCGACCGGCCGCTTCTCGTCTACGTCCCGCCCGGCTACGACGAGGACTCGCTCCGCCGCTACCCGACGGTCTACGAGATCCAGGGCTACACCGGCCACGTCGCCATGTGGGAGAACCGCACCGCCTACCGGCTGCCGTTCCCCGAGGCGGTCGACGAGGCCATGGCGTCGGGCGCCTGCCCGGACTGCATCGTCGTCTACGTCGACGCCTGGACGACCTACGGCGGCTCGCAGTTCGTCGACTCGACGGGCACCGGCCGGTACCACAGCTACCTGTGCGACGAGGTGGTGCCCTTCGTCGACGCCCGCTACCGCACGCTGGAGGGTCCGGAGCACCGCGGGATCCAGGGCAAGTCGAGCGGTGGTTTCGGGGCGATGATCACGCCGATGCTCAGGCCCGATCTCTTCGGCGGCCTCGCCACGCACGCCGGCGACGCCTTCTACGAGTACCTCTACCTGCCCGAGTTCGCCCGCTCCGTCCGCCTGCTTCGCGAGTACGACGGCTCGATCGAGGCCTTCTGGGACGACTTCTGCTCCCGGGTGGCGTTCACCAAGCCGGCGGACGACACCCTGCTCATGCTGCTCGGCGTCTCGGCCTGCTTCTCCGCTGCGCCCGACGGGACCCCGCTCCTGCCCTTCGACCCGAGGACGGGGCAGCTTCGCGACGACGAATGGTCGCGCTGGCTCGCCTGGGACCCGGTGCGCATGGTGCCGGCGCACGCCGAACAGCTCCGGGGGCTGCGGGCGATCTGGGTCGACGGCGGCAAGAGCGACGAGTGGTTCCTCGACATCGGGGCGGAGGCGTTCCGAGCCGAGCTCGAGCGCATCGGGGTGACCGACGTCCACTTCGAGCTCTTCGAGGGCTCGCACGGCCGCATCGAGTACCGCTACCCGCTCGCCCTCTCCTACCTCGCCGAGCGCCTCGCCTGACGCCGTCCGGCGCGGGGCTACGAGCCTTGCGGGCGGGCGCGGGGCTACGAGCCCTTGCGGGCCCGGCTCGGGGCCACCCTGCTCGGCTCGTCGGGCATCTTCGGGTACTGCGGCGGCCAGGGGGCGTCGAGCAGCCCGGCGGCACGATCCCGAGCCGACAGCTCGAGGAGGGGCTCGAGCGACTGGGGCGAGGCGGCCATGTCCCCCCACGGGTCGCCCCGTTCGGCGACGAGCGCCGGCACGGTGTGGATCGTGAGGTCGTCGGGCTCGACGGTGGCGACCTCGTCCCAGGAGAGGGGGGTGCTCACCTGCGCCCCGCTGCGGGGACGGGCGGACCAGGCGCCGAAGACGGTCTTGTGGGGTGCGTTCTGGTTGAAGTCGACGAAGACCCGCCGGCCCCTCTCCTCCTTCCACCAGGCGGCGGTGATGAGAGCCGGATGGCGGCGCTCGAGCTCGCGGGCAAGGGCCACGGCGCCCGCCCTCACCGCCACCGAGTCCCAGCGCGGTTCGAGACGGGCGTAGAGATGCAGGCCCCGGTTGCCCGACGTCTTCGGGCGGACGTCGACGCCGAGCTCGTCGCAGAGCGCCCGCACCAGCCCGGCCGCCTCGCGCACCGCCTCGAAGCCGAGCCCGGGCTGCGGGTCGAGGTCGACTCGCAGCTCGTCGGCCACCTCCTTGTGGTCGACGGTGTAGGGCCAGAGGTGGAAACCGAGGCAGCCGAGGTTGACCGCCCAGAGCACGTGGGCGAGGTCGGCCAGCACGAGGGCGTTCGAAGTCGTCCCGTTCGGCGTCGCGACGACCGCCGTCTCGAGCCAGTCGGGCGCTCCGGGCGGCACGCGCTTCTGGAACCAGGACTTGCCGGTGGCTCCGTCGGGGTAGCGCTCGAGGAGGGCCGGGCGGCGGCGGGTGGCCGCCATGAGCGGCCCCTCGACGGACAGGTAGTAGTCGACGAGGTCGCCCTTCGTGGCGCCGGCGTCGGGGAAATAGAGCTTGTCGGGGTTGGAGATCTCGACGACCCGCCCCGCCACCTCGACGCTGCGCGACCCGGCCACCGGTCCGAGGCTAATTGGCGACCGGCGGCCAGGCGGGACAGCCGTAGCGTCGGTTTCATGCGCTTCGCGTTCAAGACGGCCCCGCAGCACACCACCTACGCCGACATGCTGGCGGTCTGGCAGGCGGCTGACGACATCCCGGTCTTCGAGTCGGGCTGGGTGTTCGACCACTTCTACCCGATCGGCGCCACCGACCACGACGGCCCCTGCCTCGAGGGGTGGATGCTGCTGGGGGCTTTCGCCCAGGCCACGCGCCGCCTCCGCCTCGGGGCCCTCGTCACGGGCATCCACTACCGGCACCCCGCCGTCCTCGCCAACATGGCGGCCACGGTCGACCTCGCGTCGGAGGGAAGGCTCGAGATCGGCCTCGGCGCCGGGTGGAACGAGGAGGAGTCGTCCGCCTACGGCATCGAGCTCGGCTCGCCCGCCGAGCGGTCCGACCGCTTCGAGGAGGCGTGCCAGGTCGTCATCGGACTGCTCCGCGACGAGACCACGACCTTCGAGGGCCGCCACTACCGGCTGAACGAGGCCCGCTGCGAGCCGAAGCCGGTGCAGAGGCCACATCCCCCGATCTGCGTCGGCGGGAGCGGCGAGCGGCGGACGTTGCGGACGGCGGCGCGTTTCGCCCAGCACTGGAACTTCGTCGGCGGACCCCCCGAGGAGCTCGCCCGCAAGCTCGAGGTCCTCCACCGCCACTGTGCCGACGTTGGGCGCGACCCCGCCGAGATCCTCGTGTCGAGCCACGTCCCCTTCGAGGGAGACCCCGCCGCCACTGCGGCGACGGCCGCCGCCCTCGGTGAGGCGGGGGCCGGGCTCGGGATCGTGCAGCTGCGCCCACCTCACACGCCCGCCGTGCTCGAGCCGCTCGCCGAGGCGCTCGCCGAGCTCTCCTGAGCCGCACCACCGCCCTCGGGCCCCGCCGGTGTTCGGCGGAACCGCATCGGCGTGACGTTCGGCCCTACCGTCGCAGGTGACGGCTCCCTCATGATGTCGACGAGGAAGGGAGAGACCATGGAAGCGAAGGTGGGCGACCGCGTTGTCGTACGGAGCCACAACGTCGACCATCCGGACCGGGAGTGCGAGATCCTCGAGGTCCACGGCGCCGACGGCGCCCCTCCCTACGTCGTCCGCTGGGCCGACAGCGGCACCACGGGGCTGTTCTTCCCCGGCACCGATGCGGCCGTCATGGTGCCGAAGCACTGAGCCCCGGAAGGCCCGCACGGGACCACGCCGTCCTGGCTGCCCCTCGGACGATGACAAGATGGCCGGATCCGACAGGTCCTGACCTGCCGGAAGGAGGGCGCATGACGAGGTCGTGGACGGAGCGGGCGATGGGACGCTCGAGGGGGGACGGCTGATGGGACGCCGCAGGGCGACGCCGGAGCTGCTCGCCGTCGCCCGGGGCGATTCCCCGGCGGACCTCCTCCTCGAGGGTGGCCGCGTCTTCGTGCCCGGCACGCGGGAGTGGATCGAGACCGACCTCGCCGTCTACGACGGCAAGATCGCCGGCTGGGGCCGGCGGGAGGCGCGTGAGGTGGTCGACGTGTCGGGGGCGTCGCTCACGCCCGCCTTCGTCGACCCCCACATGCACCTCGAGTCCACCAAGATGTGGGTCGACGAGTTCGTGCGGGCGGTGCTCCCCCGCGGGACGACGGCGGTCGCGGCCGACCCGCACGAGATCGCCAACGTCTTCGGCGTGAAGGGCGTCGCCGCCCTCGCCGAGGCCGCCTCACGCCTGCCCTTCACCTTCGGCATCTGCGCCCCGAGCTGTGTCCCCGCCTCGGCCTTCGAGAGCCCCGCCGCCGCGCTCGGGGCGGGGGCGGTGACGGAGCTGCTCGAGGAGCACGGGGCGATCGCCGTCGCCGAGATGATGAACTTCCCGGGCGTCATCGCCGGCGACCCGGAGGTGCTCGCCAAGATCGCCGCGGCCGGCAACCGCAGGGTCGACGGACACGCCCCCGGGCTCTCGGGCATGCGGCTCGACGCCTACCTGGCCGCGGGCATCGAGTCGGACCACGAGTGCACCGAGCTCGCCGAGGCGGAGGAGAAGCGGCGAAAGGGCATGTGGATCTTCATCCGCGAGGGCTCGGCCTCGCGCAACCTGGCGGCCCTCGTCCCGACGGTCATGCTGCACGGCACCGAGCGGATCACCCTGTGCACCGACGACCGCGAACCGGACACCATCGCCTTCGACGGGCACCTCAACGACTGCGTCCGGCGTGCCGTCCGCCAGGGCGTCGACCTCGAGGACGCCCTCGTGCTCGCGACGGCGAACCCGGCGGAATACCACGGCTTCGAGCACCTCGGGTGGCTGGCACCCGGGTACCAGGCCGACGTCCTCTGCTTCGAGAGCTTCGACGAGGTCGAGCCTGCCAAGGTCTGGCAGGCCGGGCGGCTGGTCGCCGAAGACGGCCGCTGCGTCGAGGGTGCCGTCCCGGCCGCGCCGGCGCCGGCGTTCATGCGCGACTCGATCCACCTCGACCACGTGCCCGGGCCCGCCGAGCTCGACCGCCCCCTCCCGCCCGGGGGGCGCGCCCGCGTGATCCGCATCGAGGAGCACTCGCTCACGAGCCGCCAGGTCGTGCTCGACGTGACCGACCCGGACGAGAAGGTCGCCCGCATCGCCGTCGTCGAGCGCCACCGGGCGACCGGGCGGGTCGGCCGCGGCTACGTGCAGGGCTTCGGGCTCGCCAAGGGCGCCATCGCCTCGACGGTGGCCCACGACGCCCACAACTGCATGGTGGTCGGCGCCATGGGCCCGTCCGGTCCGGCGGAGATGGCGGCTGCCCTCGGGCGCCTCGCCGAGATCGGCGGCGGCCAGGTCGCCGTGCTCGACGGCCGCGTCCTCGCAGAGGTCCCGCTCCCGATCGGCGGCCTCATGAGCGACCGGGGCCTCGCCGAGATCTCGACGGAGGTCCTCCAGCTCGCGAGCGCCTCGGGCAAGCTCGGCATCACCATCGCCGCCCCGTTCATGCAGCTGTCCTTCCTCGGACTCTCGGTCCTCCCGGAGCTGCGCATCACGGACCTCGGGCTCGTCGACGTCGGGGCCTGGGCGATCGTCGAGCCGGAGGTGGTCTGACGTGCCGGTCTTCGTGCCGCGCTCGCTCGAGGAGGCCTTCGCCGCCCTGGCCGAGGCACCCGACGCCCAACTGCTCGCAGGCGGCACCGACTTCATGGTCGAGGTGAACTACGGCCACCGCAGCCCTTCGACGGTCGTCGCCCTCGCCCAGGTGCCCGAGCTGCGGGGCTTTCGCCGCGAGGGTGACGAGGTCGTGCTCGGCGCCGGGCTCACCTACACCGAGATGGAGTCACCCGGCCTCTCAGCCCTCGTGCCGGCGCTCGCCCAGGCGGCCCGCACGGTCGGGTCACCCCAGATCCGCAACGCCGGCACGATCGGCGGCAACCTCGCCACCGCCTCCCCTGCCGGCGACACCCTCCCCGTCCTCGCCGCCCTCGAGGCCTCCATCACGGTCGGCCGGGGCGACGGGACGCGTCGGACCCTCACGCTCGACGAGCTCGTGACGGGCCCGAAACGCACGTCGCTCCAGCCGGGCGACGTGATCCTCGACGTGCGGCTCCCGGCCGGGCGGGGGCGGCAGGAGTTCCTCAAGGTCGGCACGCGCAACGCCATGGTCATCGCCGTCGCCAGCGCCGCGGTCGTCGTCGACTTCGAGCGCCACACCGTGCGCATCGCCCTCGGGTCGGTCGGTCCCGTGGTCATCCGCGCCCGAGAGGCCGAGCACGAGGCCGAGCGGCTCGTCGACTGGGAGGCGCGGCGCCTGACCGGGCGGCTCGAGGGGTGGGGCGACTTCGGCGAGCTCGTGCGGGCGGCGGCGCGGCCGATCGACGACCACCGCTCGACGGCCGCCTACCGCCGCCACGCCGTCGGGGTGTGCGCCTGCAGGGCGCTCGAGCGGGCGGTCTCGGGCCTCGAGAGGGAGGCGGCATGACGACCGTCAAGCCCGAGCGGCTCGACTACGTCCTCAAGGTGAACGGGCGGGAGCACCACGTCCACGACGCCGACCTCGCCGAGAACCTCCTCTTCGTGCTGCGCGAGCGCATCGGCCTCATGGGCTCGAAGAACGCCTGCGAGCAGGGGGAGTGCGGCTCGTGCTCCGTGCTCGTCGACGGCGGCCTCGAGTGCTCGTGCACGATGCTGGCCGCCTCGGCCGTCGGACGCGAGATCGTCACGGTGGAGGGGATGACGCCGCGCGACGGCGGTCTCTCCGACGTCCAGGAGGCCTTCGTGGCCGAGGGGGCGGTGCAGTGCGGCTTCTGCACGCCGGGGCTCGTCGTGAGCGTCACCGACCTTCTCGCCCGGCGGCCCGACGCCACCGAGCTCGAGGTGCGCGAGGCCATCTCCGGCAACCTCTGCCGCTGCACCGGCTACGGACGCATCCTCGCCGCCGTGCGCGCCGTGCAGGAGGAGCGGGCGGCCCTCGCCGAGCAGGTCGGGCTGTGACCACCACCGTCGAGGAGGTCGCCAGGTGACGAGCCTCGTCGAGACCGCCGAGCGCACCCGGGCCGGGCTCGGCGAGAGCGTCCGCCGCCCGGACGGCGACCCGAAGGCGAAGGGCGAGTTCGAGTTCTCCTCCGATCTCGGTTGGGAGGGCATGCTCTGGGGGCACCTCCTCCGCTCGCCGCACCCGTCGGCCCGCATCACCTCCATCGACCTCGCCCCCGCCCTCGCCGTCCCCGGCGTCGTCGCCGTCCTCGGGGCGGAGGACGTCCCGGGCCGGCCGACCTACGGGCTCGACTACCCCGACCAGCCGGTCTTCGCCTCCGAGGTCGTGCGCTACGTGGGCGAGCCGATCGCGGCGGTGGCGGCCGACCACCCGCTTACGGCCCGGCGGGCCGCCGAGGCGATCGTCGTCACCTACGAGGTCACCCAACCGCTCGTCGACACCGTCCTCGCGGCGGACGCTCCCCCGATCCACCGCCTCGGCAACGTCCTCATGCACCAGGACGTCGTCCACGGCGACCCGGACGCCACCGGGGCCGTCACCGTCGAGGGCTACTACGAGACCGGCATGCAGGACCAGGCCTTCATGGGCCCCGAGTCGGCCCTCGCCGTCCCGGCGCCCGACGGCGGCGTCGACCTCTACCTCGCCACGCAGTGGCTCCACGTCGACCAGGACCAGATCGCCGCCTGCCTCGCCCTCCCGCCCGACAAGGTTCGCCTCCACCTCGCAGGCGTCGGAGGCGCCTTCGGGGCCCGCGAGGACATGAGCATGCAGGTGCAGCTGAGCTTGCTGGCGCTTCGCACCGGGCGCCCCGTGAAGATCGTCTACTCCCGCGAGGAGTCCTTCCTCGGCCACGTGCACCGCCACCCGGCGCGCATGTGGTACCGCCACTCGGCCGACGAGCACGGGAACCTCGTCAAGGTCGAGGCGAGGATCATCCTCGACGGCGGCGCCTACCACTCGTCCTCGACGGCCGTGACGCTCAACGCCGCCTGCTTCGCCGCCGGCCCCTACCGGGTGCCGAACGCCGTCATCGAAGCGACGGCGGTCCGCACGAACAACCCGCCCTGCGGGGCGATGCGCGGGTTCGGGGCGGTGCAGGTGTGCTTCGCCTACGAGGCGCAGATGGACAAGCTCGCCGCCGCCCTTCGCATGGACCCCGTCGCCATCCGGCTCCGCAACGCGCTGCGGACGGGCGACAGGTTGCTCACCGGGCAGGTCCTCGCCGGGACGGCGCCGGTCGCCGAGGTGATCCAGGCCTGCGCCGGGGCGCCCCTCCCGGCGGGCGGTCCCGACGACGTACCGGACATCGCCCTTCCCGGCGGCGCCGGGCGGACGGCCGAACGGTCGAGGGTGCGGCGCGGGGTGGGTTTCGCCGTCGGCTTCAAGAACCTCATGTACTCGGCGGGCTTCGACGACTACGCGACGGCGCGCTGCCGCCTTGAGGAGGGCAGGGTCACCGTGACGAGCCCTGCGGTCGAGGTCGGCCAGGGGCTCGTCACCCTCCAGCAGCAGATCGCCCGCGACGTCTTCGGCGTGGACGAGGTCCACCTCGGGGAGGCCACCACGTCGGGGATCGGCTCGGCCGGATCGACCTCGGCGAGCCGCCAGACCTGGATGACCGGCGGCGCCGTGCAGGGCGCCTGCGAGGCCGTGGCCGACCGGCTCTTGTCCTCGGTGGCGCAGCGGCTCGAGCTGCCACGGGCCCGTTTCGAGATCTCGGGCGGCCGGGTGCGCACGCTCGACGGCTCCGTCGACCTCTCGCTCGCCGACGCGGCCCACGGGCGGGTGTTCGAGGAGACGGTCGTCTACCGCCACCCCCCGACGGACGAGCTCGACGAGAAGGGCCAGGGCAACGCCCACGTCTCCTTCGCCTTCGCCGCCCACCGGGCGGTGGTCGACGTCGACCTCGACCTCGGCCTCGTGCGCGTCGCCGAGATGACGACCGCGCAGGACGTCGGCCGGGTCCTCAACCCACTTCAGGTGGTGGGCCAGATCGAGGGCGGCACGTCGCAGGGGGTGGGTTTCGCTGTGATGGAGGAGATCGTCCTCGACAAGGGGATCGTGCGAAACCCCTCCTTCACCGACTACATCATCCCGACGGCCCTCGACTCCCCGCCCGTCCACATCGCCGGGCTGATCGAACAGCCCGAGCCGGGCTCCCCCCACGGCGCCAAGGGCGTCGGCGAGCCGCCGTCGATCTCGTCCACCCCAGCGGTGGTGGCGGCCATCCGCGACGCCACCGGTCTCGACCTCTCCCGCGTCCCGGTGAGGCCGCAGGACATCGCTCTCGCGCTCGCTGTGCTCGACAAGGAGAGGCCATGACCACGCCCGTCGCCGTCTACCTGCAGGACGCCCACCCCATCCGCCAGGCGATGGAGATCGCCCGCTACGCCGAGTCCAAGGGCTTCTCGGCCATCTGGCAGGCCGAGAGCCGGCTCGTGCGGGAGGCCACCGTGCCGATGGCCTCGTTCCTCGCCGTCACCGATCACATCAAGGTGGGCTCGGGCGTCGTGAACAACTGGACCCGCAACCCCGCCCTTTTGGCCTCCACCTTCTCGACCCTCGACGACCTCGCCCCCGGCAGGGTGATCCTCGGCATCGGGGCGTGGTGGGAGCCGCTCGCCTCCAAGGTGGGCGTCCACCGGGTGAAGCCGCTGAAGGCGATGCGCGAGACCGTCGAGGCGGTGCGGGCGCTCCTCGCCGACGAGACGGTCACCTACTCCGGCGAGTTCGTCCACCTCGACGGGGTGGAGCTCGACTACGTCTACCAGGACCGCCGGCCGAAGGACGTGCCGATCTACATCGGCGCCACCGGCATGCAGATGATGGAGCTCGCCGGCGAGATCGGCGACGGGGTCGTCCTCAACTACCTCGTGAGCCCGTCCTACAACGACCGGGCGATGGAGCACCTCGAGGTCGGAGCCCGGCGCGCCGGGCGGTCCGCCACCGACCTCGACCGCCCCCAGCTCGTCGTGTGCTCGCTCGATCCGGACCGGGGCGCCGCCCTCGACGCCGCCCGCATGCTCGTCACCCAGTACCTCGGCCAGCAGCCCCACATCATGAAGGCCTCGGGCGTCCCCTCGTCGCTCCTCGACGAGATCGGCTCGGTGCTCACCTGGCCGGCCACCCACGAGCAGGTCGAGGCTGCCTCGAAGCTCGTGCCCGACGAGATCGTCCAGATGCTGACGGCCTCCGGCACGGCCGACGAGTGCCGTGCGCAGGTGTCGGAATACGTGCGGCGGGGCTGCACGTGCCCGATCCTGTACCCGCTCGGCCACGACGTGAACGCCATGATCGACGCCTTCTCGGACTGGACGGCCGCCTGAGGGCTGCCGTCCGGGCGCCGCCCGCCGGCGCCCTCTCTGCAGGCCCGCCCGCTCAGGCCTCGAGGCCTGCCAGCGTCGCGACCATGAGCGCCTTGATCGTGTGCAGCCGGTTCTCGGCCTGATCGAAGACGATCGAGGCGGGAGACTCGAAGACCGACTCCGTCACCTCGAGCGCCTCGAGCCCGCGCCGCTCGTACAGCTGCTTCCCGAGCACGGTCTCGGTGTTGTGCAGGGCCGGCAGGCAGTGGAGGAACTTGGCCTTCGGGTTGACGGTCGCCCGCATCAGGTCGTCGTTCACCTGGTAGGGAAGGAGGAGGTCGATCCGCTCGTCCCAGGCCTCGGGGGGCTCCCCCATCGAGACCCACACGTCGGTGTACACGAAGTCGGCCCCGCGGACCGCTTCCCGGGGGTCCTCGAGGAGCGCGATCCCGGCGCCGCTTCGAGCGGCGAGGTCGTCGGCGACCGCCCGCACCTCGTCGGTGGGCCAGCGCGACGCCGGCGCACCGATGGCGATCTCCATGCCGAGCATGGCGCAGGCGACGAGGAGCGAGCTCGCCGTGTTGTTGCGGGCGTCCCCGACGTAGCAACAGCTGATCGACTCGACGGACCCGTCGTGGTGGTCGCGCATCGTGAGCACGTCGGCGAGCGCCTGGGTCGGGTGCCAGGCGTCGGTGAGGCCGTTCCAGACGGGCACGCCGGAATGGGCGGCGAGCACGTCGACGCTCTCCTGGGAGAAGCCGCGGAACTCGATGCCGTCGAACATCCGGCCGAGGACCCGGGCGGTGTCCTTCATCGACTCCTTGTGCCCGAGCTGGGTCTCCTCCGGACCGAGGTAGGTCGGGAAGGCGCCCTGGTCGTTCGAGGCCACCTCGAAGGCCGAGCGGGTCCGGGTCGACGTCTTCTCGAAGACGAGGGCGATGTTGCGCCCCTCGAGGCGGCGCCGCTCCTTGCCGAGGCGCTTCTCCTGGCGGAGCTCGTCCGCCAAGTCGAGCAGCGCCGTGAACTCCCCCGCGCTCAGGTCGGTGTCCTTGCAGAGGCTGCGCCCCTTCAGGTCAGCCATCGTTCCTCCTCGCTCTCACGCTGCGTCCCGCTCGATCGGGCACGTCATGCAGCGGGGCCCGCCCCGCCCACGGCACAGCTCGCTCCCGGCGATGGTGACGACCTCGATCCCGTGCTTGCGCAGCATCGTGTTGGTCGAGACGTTGCGCTCGTAGCCGACCACCACGCCGGGCGAGACTGCGAGGTAGTTGTTGCCGTCGTCCCACTGCTCGCGCTCGGCGGCTCGCACGTCCTCGTCGGTGGCGAGGAGGCGGAGCTTCTCGACCCCGAGCGCCGTCTCGAGGGCGTTCCAGAGGGTGATGTTGCGTGTCACCGCGATGTCGTCGGGCTCGCCCTCGAAGGTGATGGTCCAGCTCGGGATCTGGCGGTCCATGAACGGATAGAGGACGAAGGTGTCGACGTCGACCATCGTCATGAGCGTGTCGAGGTGCATCGTGGCGTGCGACTTCGGCAGCTCGACGGCGATCACCCGGTTCGCCTGGCGGGTGGCGAACAGGGCGCGGGCGAGCAGCTCGACGGCCATCGGCGACGTGCGCTCCCCCATGCCGATGAGGACCGCGCCGTTGCCGAGGACGTGCACGTCGCCCCCCTCGACGGTGGCGGGCTGGTGCCACTCGTCGTCGTCGCCGTAGTAGACGAGGAAGTCCTCGGCGGCGAACATCGGGTGGAACCGATAGATCGCCCGGCTGTGGATCGACTCCCGCTGCCGGGCGGGCTTGGCCATCGGGTTGATGGACACGCCGCCGTACACCCAGCACGAGTTGTCGCGCTGGAAGAGGTGGTTCGGGAGCGGCGGGAGGAGGAAGTCGTCGGGCGAGAGCGTGCACCAGCGCAGGCTGCGCGGGCCGTTCAGCGGGTGGAGGTCCGCCTTGAGGACCCCCCCGACGAGGTACTCGGCGAGCATCTCCGGCGCGAGGTCCTCGAAGAGCGCCCGCACCTGCGACACGAGGGCGGGACCGAGCAGCTCGGGGGTGCAGACCCGGTCGAGCACGAAGGCGCGACCCTCGGGCACCGCGAGCGTCTCGGTGAGGAGCGTCCCGAAGTGGTGCACGCGCACGCCCTTCTCGCGGAGCGACTCGCCGAAGGCGTCGTGCTCCTCCTTGGCCTTCTTCGCCCACATCACGTCGTCGAACAGCAGCTCGCCGATGTTGCGCGGCGTGAGGCGGGACAGCTCGAGGCCGGGCCGGTGCACGATCACCTGGCGGAGCCGGCCGACTTCCGAATCGACGTGGAACGTCACGGCGACCTCCGTTTCGCGCAGCGCCGGCCGACCGCCGGCGTCTTCCGGAGATCAGTCTCCGGGAAACGGCGCGGATTCTTTAGGGCCGAAGGTCACCCGTCGGCGGGGAATTGTCGCTCCGCTCAGAGCAGGGCGTGCAGCCTCGCCGCCTGCTCGCGTGCCCTCGCCCGGATCTCGACCGGGTCGACCCGCGTCGGGCGGCCGTCCTTCAGGACCACCTCGCCGCCGACGCGCACCTCACGGGGCCGCACGCCCGGGGAGAAGGCGAGGTGCCAGGGGTCCATCGGCTCGTAGCTCCACACCACCGTGTCCTCCCTCGCCTCAGGCACGAGCTCGTAGCCGCCCTCGAGCCACCCCCAGGCCGTCTCGGGCGAGGCCGTCACGTCGCTCTCGCGCAGGCGCACGTAGGCGATGCGGAACTCCTCGAGCATGTCGCCGCCGATGCCGTCGGTGCCGAGCGCCACCGTGCCCGGCCAGCGCGCCGGCCGCCCGTAGCCGACGGCGTTGTTCATGTTCGAACGGGGGTTGTGGGCGACGCGGCCGGGGAGGACCCGGTCGAGGTGGACGCAGTGGGCGAGCAGCCAGCTCGGCTGGGCGACGTGCTCGAGGCGGGCGCCGGCCGCCGCGTCGACGCCGTCCTCCGACACGTGGATGTGCACGCCCGCTCCGAGGTCGCCTGCGAGGCCGGCCACCTTGTCGAGCGTCTCGTCGGAGAGCGTGAAGCAGGCATGCGCCCCTACGAAACCCCTCCGTCCCTCCCGCAGGAACCGGGCGTTCTCCTCCAGCCCGCGGGCGGCCCCGTCGAGCCCGTTGCGGTCGGTCACCTCGTAGCAGCACAGCACGCGCACGCCGACCTCCTCGCAGGCGTCGGCGATGAGGTCGAGAGAGCCTTCGATGGCGTTCGGCGAGGAGTGGTGGTCGACGATGGCCGTCGTCCCGCACTCGAGCGCCTCGAGGGCGCCCAGCATCGCTGACCAGCGGATCATCTCGGCGTCGAGCGCCCGGTCGAGCCGCCACCAGACGAGCTCGAGGATCTCGGAGAAGTTCGTGGCAACGCCGGGAGGCGCCGGCATCCCCCGGGCGAGCGCCGAGTAGAGGTGGTGGTGGGCGCAGACGAGCCCCGGGGTCTCGGCGTCGGTTGCCAAGGTCACTCCTCTCCGCTACGTGCCTCCTCCGAGGCCGCCCCCCGCCGCATCGGCAGGCGGCTCCGCCACTCGCCGTCGAGGTCGTGCAGCGCCGCCGCCACCGCCCCCGCCGTCGGCACGAGGCCGATCTCGCCCATCCCCTTGATGCCGTAGGGCGAGCGGGGCTGGGGCACCTCGACGAGGACCGGCTCGATCGGAGGCACGTCCTTTGCCCGGAGGATGCCGAGGCTGCGAAGCGTCATGTTGGTCGGCCGCCCGTCGCCGTCGCTCGGGAAGTCCTCCGAGAGCGCGTAGCCGAGCCCCATGTGGACCGAGCCCTCGATCTGGCCTTCGCACAGGAGCGGGTTGACGACCCGTCCGACGTCGTGCACGGCGACGACCTTGTCGATCTGGCCGGCCTCGCGGTCCATCACGACGAGCTGGGCGGCGTAGGAGAAGGCCGAGTGGATGACGGGGTGCTCGACGCCCTCGGAGATCGAGTTCGTCCAGTCGACCCGGTACTCGCCCTCGTAGTCGGCGCCGGGGGCACAGCCGGCATCGAGCGCCGCCTTGCAGGCGGCCTGCACGGCGCCGGCGCCCATGAGGGTGCCGCGCGAGCCGGTCGTCTGGCCGGCCCCGAGCTCGCGGGTCGTGTCGACGACCACCCTCACCTTGTCGGGGTCGACGCCGAGCTCCTCGGCGGCCACCTGCTGGGCGACGGTGTGGATGCCCTGGCCCATCTCGGTCCAGCAGTGGCGGACCTCGACGGTGCCGTCCTCCTCGAAACGCACCACGGCCCTGATCGACTCGACTAGCCCGTTGCCGAGCCCGGAGTTCTTGATGCCGAGCCCGAGGCCGACGGCCTTGCCGGCCGCGACGGCCTCGTCGTAGGCGGGCTTGATCTTCTCGAGGCAGGCGGCCGCGCCGAGGCAGCCGTCGTCCATCACCTGCCCGGGCCCCCACACCTGCCCGGGCTCCACCACGTTGCGCCGGCGGATCTCGTAGCCCGACAGGCCGGACTTCTCGGCGAGCCGGTCCATCACGCCCTCCATGGCGAACTGCGCCTGGTTGGCGCCGAAGCCTCGGAACGCCCCGCAGACCGGGTTGTTCGTCCGCACGGCGACGGCCTCGACGTCGACGGCCGGGATGGCGTACGGCCCCGAGGCGTGGCCCGCCGCCCGCTCGAGCACCTTCATGCCGACCGAGGCGTACGGCCCCGAGTCGCCGACCATGCGCGCCTTCATGCCCGTAAGGCGCCCCTCCTCGTCGCAGCCCGCCCAGTACTCGAGGCGGATGGGGTGGCGCTTGGGGTGCATGAGGAGCGACTGCTCGCGGGTGAGCGTGCACTTCACAGGGCGGCCGAGGACGTGGGCGGCAAGGGCGGTCTGCGCCTGGTTGGCCATGTCCTCCTTGCCGCCGAAGGCGCCGCCGTTCGAGACCTGCTCGACCACGACGTCCTGCTCGCGGACCCCGAGCACCGAGGCGATCTGGTTGCGGTCGTCCCAGCTCCCCTGCCCTCCCGAGTACACCTTGAGCCGGCCGTCCGGCTCGGGGACGGCCAGGGTGGACTCCGGCTCGAGGAAGGCGTGCTCGACGCGCTGGGTCTGGAAGACCTCGTGCACCTGATGGGGCGAGGACGAGATGGCCGCTTCGGCGTCGCCCCGCTTGTACACCGAGCGGGAGAGGACGTTGCCGGCGAGCTGCCAGACGGCGTCCTCGTCCGAGTCGAGGGCGGTGAGGGCGTCCGTGAGCGGCGCGAGCGGTCGGTAGTCGACCTCGACGAGTTCGGCGGCGGCGAACGCCTCGGCCCGGGAGTCGGCGACGACGACGGCGAGGACGTCTCCGAGGTAGGAGGTGCGCCCGCCCTCTGGGATGAGGACCGGCCAGTCGGTGTGGATGATGCCGACCCGCAGCTCGCCCGGCACGTCGTCGGCCGTGAGGACGGCGTGGACTCCGGGTGCCGCCGCCGCCTTCGTCGTGTCGATGCGCACCACGTCGGCCCTGGCGTGGTCGGCCAGCCTGAGAGCGGCGTGCAGCATGCCCGGCACGCGGAGGTCGTCGATGTACGGCCGGTCCCCGAGGGCGAGCTCGAGGCTCTCGTACTTCGGCCGCCGGGCGCCGATCCCGCCGTGGCCGTTGCCCTTGCCGTTCGCCTTGGGTTCGGAGGCCGGCGTCGTGGCGGCGTCGGCGGATAGCCCGGCCGCCAGCACGTCGACGGCGTCGAGGATCTTGGCGTACCCCGTGCAACGGCAGAGGTGGGCGCCGAGGTGGCGGGCGGCGTCCTCGCGGGCGAGATCGGCGCCCTTCTTGTCGAGCAGCGCCTTCAGCCGCACGACGATGCCCGGCGTGCAGAAGCCGCACTGGAGCGCGCCCGTCGCCGAGAACGCCTCGGCGAAACGCCGGCGCTCCTCGGGCGCGATGCCCTCGAGGGTCGTGACCGAGCGGCCCTCCACGCGCTCGAGCCCGAGCGAGCAGGCGATGATCGCCTTGCCGTCGAGAAGGACCGTGCAGCAGCCGCACTGGCCCGACGGCGAGCAGCCGTCCTTCGGCGAGGTGACGTCGAGCTCCTCGCGAAGCGCCGAGAGGAGGTGGGGGTGCTCCCCCACCTCGACGTCCCGGCCGTTCAGGACGAACCGGGCCACCGGTTCAGGCGGCGTCGTCCGGGACGAAACGCGTCCCGGTCTCGCCGGCGAGTGCCCTCCGCACGTTCTCCGGGTCGGTCACGATCGCCTCCTTGCCGCCACCGTCCAGATAGTTCAGCACGGCCTGGACCTTCGGCGCCATGCTGCCGGCGGCGAAGTGGACGCCCTCTTCGAGGTGCTTGCGCGCCTCGGAGGCTGTGAGGCGGGAGACGAAGCGCTGGTCGGGCTTGCCGAAGTCGAGGGCGACCTGCTCGACGGCGGTCGAGATGAGGAGGAGGTCGGCGTCGAGCTGGTTGGCGAGGAGCGCCGTGGCGAGGTCCTTGTCGATGACGGCGGCGACGCCTTCGAGGGCGCCCTCGGCGTTGCGCACGACCGGGATCCCCCCGCCCCCGGCCGTGATCACGATGGTGCCGGCCTCGACGAGGCGCCGGATGGCCGGCATCTCGACGATCCGCACCGGCCTTGGCGAGGCGACCACGCGCCGCCATCCCCGGTTGGCGTCGTTGATGACGTGCCAGCCCTCGGCCCGGCGCCGCTCGGCCATCGCCTCATCCATGAACGAGCCGATCGGCTTGCTCGGGTTCTCGAAGGCCGGGTCGTCGGCAGCCACCTCGGTCTGGCAGATGATGGTGGCGGCGTCGCGGTCCATGCCGAGGCGGGCGAACTCGTTCGTGAGGTTCTGCTGGAGGGCGTAGCCGATGGCGCCCTGGGTGTCCGCCCCGCAGACGTCGAGCGGCACCTCGTGCAACTCGTGGGCGGCGAGCTCGGACCGCCGCAGGATGAAACCGACCTGGGGACCGTTGCCATGGGTGATGACGACGTTCCAGCCGTCCTCGATCATGCCGACGATGTGGCGGCACGTCTCCTGGGCGGCGATGTACTGGTCGCGGACCGTCTGGTGCTGGGTGTCTTTGATGAGCGAGTTCCCGCCGATGGCGACGACGGCGGTCCTCTGGGCCGACCCCATCAGCTCATCGTCAGGGCCATGACAGCCTTCTGGCCGTGCAGGCGGTTCTCGGCTTGGTCGTAGACGATCGACTGCGGGCCGTCGATGACCTCGTCGGTCACCTCGACGTTGCGGTCGGCCGGGAGCGGGTGCATGAAGATGGCGTCCTCGCTCGCCGTCTTCATGTGGCGCTCGTCGGTCATCCACGACGAGTACTTGTTGATGAGGGCGGTGTCCTCCGCCTCGTCCGTGGTCGTCATCATCGCCCCCCAGCTTTTCGCGTAGACGACGTCGGTGCCGGCGAAACCCGCCTCGAAGTCGTCCATCAGCTCGAAGCCGGCGTGCGCCTCCTTGGCGTTGATCCTCGCCTGCTCGACGATGTCGGGCATGAGCGGGAACTCGGGCGGGTGCACGAGCCGGACGTTCATCCCGAAGCGCGGGAGGAGGAGGATCAGGCTCTGCGGCACGCTGATGGGCTTCAGGTAGGACGGGTCGTGCGCCCAGCTGACCGTCACGGTCCTTCCCCTCGGCTCACCGAAGTGCTCGATGATGGTCATCAGATCGGCGAGGGCCTGGTGCGGGTGGTAGATGTCGCACTGCATGTTGAGGACGGGCACGCGGCTCGCCTCGGCGACGCCGCGCAGGTACTGGTTGCCGACCCCCCAGTCGCAGTGGCGGATGGCGATGCCGTCGTTGTAGCGGCCGAGGATCTCCCCGATCTCCTTGGCGGTGTCGCCGTGGGCGATCTGGGTCGTGCGGCTCTCGATGAACTGGGCGTGGCCCCCGAGCTGCGCCATGCCGGCCTCGAAGGAGGCCCGCGTCCGCGTGCTCGAGAAGAAGAAGAGCATGGCGAGCACCCTGTCGCGCAGCAGCGGGTGGGCGATGCCGAGTGCCCGCTCGCGCTTCAGCTCGAAGGCGACGTCGAGCAGCGTGTCGATCTCGTCCTTGGTCCACTCCTGCAAGGTGATGAGGTCGCGACCTCGTAGATGTGTCTGCATGTCAGTCCACCGCCCCCAGTACGAGTGAGAGGAGCGCCATCCTCATGACGACGCCGTTGAAGGCCTCGAACCAGTAGCGGGCGTGCCGGGTCGAGTCGACGTCGGCCGGCAGCTCGTCCATCCGAGGAAGTGAGTGCAGGATGATGGCGTCGCTCTTCGCCTTGTCGGCGAGGAGCTGGCGGGTCACCTGGTACTGCGGCGGCGTCAGTCCCTTGTCGGAGCTGGACTCGACGCGCGACTGGGTGTAGTCGGCCTGCACGACCGGCTCCATGTAGATCACGTCCGCCTCGGAGATGCAGTCGGCGACGCTCTCGCGCTCCTCGTACTGCACCAGCGTCTCGTCGAGCTCCGCCTTGAACTCGGGCAGGAGCGACATCTCCGGCGGCCCGACGACGAAGGCCTTCATGTCGAACTGCGACATGGCGTAGAGGATCGAGTGCATCGTGCGCATGCGCATGTCGCCGACGCAGAGCACCTTCAGCCCGTCGAGGGTGCCCTTGTCCTTGAAGATCGTGTAGAGGTCGGTGAGCACCTGGGTCGGGTGCTCGCCCCATCCGTCGCCGCAGTTGATGACCGGCACCGAGGCCCAGCGGGCCGCCTCCTGCGGCGCGCCCTGCTGGAAGTGGCGCATGGCGATGACGTCGCCGTAGTACTCGAGCATGTGGACGGTGTCCTTGATCGACTCCTGGTAGAAGTCGCCCGCCCGGGTCATCTTGGCGTCGGAGAACCCGAGCACGTGGCCGCCGAGCCGGTGCATGGCTGCCTCGGTGGCGAGGCGCGTCCTCGTGCTCGGCTGGTAGAAGGCGGTGAGAAGGGTCTTGTGCTGGAGCAGGTCGCCGTTTCGCCGCTCGGCCGCGAACGGCTTCAGCCGATCGGCGGTCTCGAAGATCTGCAGGAACTCATCACGCTCCATGCCCTTCAAGGACAGGATGTCTCGACCGAGGAAGCTTCGCATGGCCCCGATACTGGCGCGCGAACGACCCCGAAGCTAGGGCCGTTGTACCCCATTCGACCAGGGCCTGCGCCGGTACAGTGGGCGGGCCGCCCGGCCGCGTGGCCGGGCTCCCTGACGACGAGAGGATGGCGCAGCGCGTGGACGTGATCCCGCCCACCGAGGGCGCGCCCTTCGCCATCCGGGACGTGACGGTCCTCGACGGGACCGGGACCGAGCCCTACATCGGCGACGTCGTGGTCGACGCGGGCGGCAGGCTCGCCTACGTCGGGCCGTCGAGCACCTCCTCGCGGCACGCTCCCGGCGTGGCGCCCGAGGAAGTGATCGAGGGGGCCGGGTTGGCGGTGGCGCCGGGTTTCGTGGACCTCCACTCGCACTCGGACCTCTACACGCTGTTCCGGGAGGCCCTCTACGGGCCGCCGATCGGCGACTCCCCCAAGCTCGTGCAGGGGTGCACGGCCCAGGTCTTCGGCCAGGACGGCATCTCAGCCGCCCCGGTCTCGGACGACGACCTCGAGGACCACATGGCCTTCCTCACCGGGCTCGACGGGTCGATCCCCGAGAAGTACTGGACCTGGCGGTCATTCGGCGAGTACCTGGCGGCCGTGCGGGCGAGCTCGGCCACGCGGACGGCCCTCCTCGTCGGGCACGCCACGATCCGCCGCCTCGTCATGGGCGACGCCGCCCGGGAGCCGTCGGCCGAGGAGCTCGCCGCCATGCAGGAGGCGCTGGCGACCGCCCTCGACGAGGGCGGGCGGGGGTTCTCGTCGGGCCTCGTGTACGTCCCGGCCGCCTACGCCACGACCGACGAGGTGGCGGCCCTCTGCGAGGTGGTGGCGGCCCGTGGCCTCCCCTTCTTCGTCCACGTCCGCTCGGAGAGCGACCTCGTGCTCGAGGCGACCGACGAGGTGATCGAGGTGGCCGCCCGGACCGGGTGCCACCTGCACTACAGCCACGTCAAGACGGCCGGACGCGACAACTGGGGGAAGGCGCAGGCCATCCTCGACCGCGTCGAGGCCGCCCGCTCCTCGGGCGTGACGATCTCGGCCGACGTCCACCCCTATGTCGCCGGCTCGACCTCGGCCATCGTGCTGCTGCCGCCGTGGGTGCAGGAGGGTGGCCACGAGCACGCCATCGAACGGCTCGGCTCCGCCGAGGTGCGTGCCCGGCTCCGCGACCAGCTCATGAAGGACACGACGTCGTGGGACAACTGGTGGCGTTTCTCCGACGGGTGGGAGGGGCTCCGGGTCGCCCGCTCACGGCGGCCCGAGCTCGTCGGGCTGTCGTTCGCCGAGGTGATCGCCGCCGCGCACGTGTCCGATCCACTGTCGCAGGAGGGTTTCGACGTGGTCTTCGACCTCCTCGCCTCCGAGCGGCTCGGGATGTCGCTCGTGTCGTTCAACAACGTCGAGCGCAACGTCGCCCGCTTCATGGCCCAGCCCTACACCTCGATCGGCACCGACGCCGTCGTCGACCACGGCGGGCATCCGCACCCCCGCCTGCACGGGACGTTCCCGCGGGTGCTCGGGCGCTTCGTGCGCGAGCTCGGCGTGCTGTCGCTCCCCGAGGCGGTGCGCAAGGTGACGTCGCAGGCCGCCGCCGTCGTCGGGTGGGACGGCGTCGTCGGGTCCCTCGAGGGCGGGATGCCGGCCGACCTCGTCCTCTTCGACCCGGCGGTCGTCGAGGACCGGGCCACCTTCGAGGACCCCTTCGAGTTCCCCGTCGGCATCGAGGGCGTCTTCGTCGGGGGCAGGCGCCTCGTGGCCGGTGGCGATCTCATCCCGGGCGCCGACGTCGTGGCGGGCGAGCCGGAGCGTCCGGCGCCCGCCTAGGGGCGGCTGGGCCGCTGGCCGGCCGGCGGCGCTGGCGGCGCTGGCTCGTCGGGGCCGAGCCCCGGCGAGCCCGAGCCCCGGCGAGCCCCGGCCCTGGCAAGCCCGAGCCCCGGCGAGCCCGAGCCCCGGCGAGCCCCGGATCAGGCGAGGGTCGAGCGGGGCAGGTACGTGCCCCAGCCCTCCTCACCGACGAAGCGGCCGTCCTCGGCCACGACCCGACCGCGGCTGAGGACGAGCGAGGGCCAGCCCGTCAGGACGATGCCCTCGTAGGGCGAGTGGTCCGTCGCCATGTGCAGCGACGACGCCGCGAGGCTCTGCACCCGGTCGGGATCCCACACGACCACGTCCGCGTCGGCCCCTACCTCGAGCGACCCCTTGCGGGGGGACAGGCCGAAGGCCCGCGCCGGGGCCTCGCAGCAGACCCGCACCCAGTCCGTCCGCGAGAGCCGGCCGTCGACGACGCCCTGGTAGAGGAGGCCGAGGCGTGTCTCGACACCGGGCAGCCCTCCGGGCACCTCCGTGAAGTCGCGAAAGCCGTCGGGGCGCCCGAACACGCCGGCCAGCCGGTCGCGGCACCAGAACGGGCAGTGGTCGGTGGCGACGGTCTGGATGTCGCCCGCCGTGAGGCCCTCCCACAACCACTCGGCGTGCGCCCGGTCCCGCAGCGGCGGTGTGCAGCAGTAGTGCGGCGCCTCGGGTCCCGAGAGTGCGGACGACTCGAGGAAGAGATACTGCGGGCAGGTCTCGGCGGTGACGTCCACGCCGCGGAAGCGGGCGGACACGACGGCCTCGAGGGCGTCGGCCGACGAGACGTGCACCACGTAGATGGAGGCACCGGCCACCTCGGCGAGGCAGGCCGCCCGGTTGACGGCTTCGGCCTCGAGAGGGGGCGGCCGCGTGCGGGCGTGCTCGGCGACCGCCACCCGCCCGGCCGCGAGCGCCTGCCGCCGAAGCTCCTCCACGCCTCCCCCGTTCTCGCAGTGCAGCGTCACGAGCACGCCGTGGCGGGAGGCGATCTGCATGAGGCGCAGCACGGTCGAGTCGTCGACCTGGAGCCGGTCGGGGTAGGCGAGGTAGAGCTTGAACGAGGTGATGCCCTGCTCGACGCCGGCTGCCACGACCGACTCCTCGACGGGCTCGGTGAAGGTGAGGTGGAGCCCCCAGTCGACGCACGAGCGCTCCGCCCACGACCTCCAGGTCTCGACGGTCGCGAGCGGGTCCTCGCCCCGCGCCACGGTCACGTAGTCGATGAAGGTCGTCGTCCCGCCCATGGCGCCCGCCCGGCTGCCGGTGAAGAAGTCGTCCGAGACGCGGACCTTGCCGACCGGCATGTTCATGTGGGTGTGGGGGTCCACCCCGCCCGGGATGACGAGCTTCCCGCTGGCGTCGTGCACCTGCTCGCCGCTTGCCGCCTCGAGCCCCGAGCCGATCTCGTCGATGAGGCCGTCGTCACCCACCCGGAGGTCCGCGACCTGCTCGCCCGATGCGTTCACGAGCGTCCCGCCGCGGATCAGCACGCCGGCGCCGACCTCACTCCCACAGGCGCCGGGCGCGGACCGCCAGCTCGGCGCGGGCCCGCTCGACGTCGAGGCCGACGAGCGACCCCTCGACCACGATGTGCTCGCCTCCCACGAACAGGTGGCGCACCGAGCGGTCGCGGCCGAGCACGAGCGCCGCCACCGGGTCCGGCATGTCGGCCAGGTCGGCCGCCGGCCACACGGCGACGTCGGCGGTCGCCCCGACCTCGAGGCGGCCGAGGTCCGGGCGGCCGAGGCAGTCGGCACCACCTGTGGTGGCGAGCGAGAGGGCCTCGGCCGGCGACAGCGCCGCGGCGTGCCCGGCCCGCAGCCGGGCGACGTAGAGGGCCTGGCGCATCTCGGGCTGGAGCACGCCCGGCTCGTGCGAGGCCGCTCCGTCGACGCCCAGCCCGACGGGGGCGCCGGCATCGAGCAGGTCGCGAACCGGACACAGCCCGGCGCCGAGGCGCCCGTTCGAGCTCGGGCAGTGGGCCACCCCTGATCCGGCGGCGCCCACTCGCCGAGCCTCCTCCGCCGAGAGGTGGACCCCGTGGGCGTACCAGACGTCCGGACCGGACCAGCCGAGGCCCTCGACGTACTCGAGCGGCCGGCAGCCGAAGCGCTTGAGGCAGTCCCGCTCCTCGTCGATCGTCTCGGCGAGATGGGTGTGCAGTCGGAGACCGAGCTCGCGTGCGAGGGTGGCCGACTCCCGCATGAGGGCCTCGCTCGTCGAGAACGGGCTGCACGGCGCGACGACGACGCTCACGCGGTCGCCGTCGTGGAGCCGTCCCGCCACCCGCTCGGTCGACTGCAGGATGGCCTCGACGTCCTCGACGATGTCGTCGGGCGGCAGCCCGCCGTCGCTCTCGCCGAGGTCCATCGAGCCGCGGGAGACGAAGAGCCGCACGCCGACGCGCCCCGCCGCCCGGGCGATGGCGTCGAAGACCGTGTCGTCGCCGCGTGGCACGACGTAGTGGTGGTCGAAGACCGTCGTCGCACCGCTCAGAGCGAGCTCCGACAGGCCGACGAGGGCGGCCGCCTCGACGTCGGCCACCTCGAGGCGGTTCCAGACCGGGTACAGCTCGACGAGCCAGTCGAAGAGGTCCGAGGAGGCGGCCCGCCCCCTCGTCATCCACTGGTAGAGGTGGTGATGGGTGTTGACGAGCCCGGCCGTCACGATGTCGCCGTCGCAACGCACCTCGACGTCGTCCGGTGACGCCGGGACGTCCCCCACGGCGACGATCCGGCCGCCCGAGATGGCGACGTCGCCCGGGTAGCGGGCGCCGCGCAGCACGAGGCGACCCGACGTGGGGCGCGCGCTCACCGCTCGGCGCCCGTGAAGAGCACGGCCGCCCGCTCATCGGGAGCGAGGACGCCGTCCGCCACGAGCCGCCGCAGCCCCGCCAGGCCGGAGGAGCCCGTCGGGTCGACCCGGATCCCGGTCGTCTCGTGGGCGATCCTGTTCGCCTCGGCGAGCTCCGCCTCGCCGACGACGGCGGGGGTCCCGCCCGACTCCAGCATGGCCTCGGTGACCGCCAGCCAGTCGTAGGTCTCGTCGTCGAGGATCCCGTGGGCGATCGAGTGCGGGGCGCTCTCCCACGGCCACATGAACTTGGCGCGGTCGGCGGCCGCCTCGGCGAGCGCCGACTCCACGGCGGACGGCGAGGCGTCGCCGCCGACGAGGTCCCGCACGCGCTCGTAGGCGCGCCGCAGCGGCCAGGCGGCCTCCGTCTGCACCGTGTGGAAGGACGGAGCCTCGCCGAGCACGCCGAAACGCACCGCCTCGAAGAGCGACGCCGCCACGGCGCTCGCGAGCGCCCCTCCGCCCACCTGCACCACGATCGAGTCGAGACCCTCGCCTGTCTCGGCCAGCTGGGACACGATCTCGTAGCCGAGCGTTTCGCCGCCTTCGACGGCGAGGCCGTTCTCGTTGCCCTGGCAGGTGAACGGGAGCGCCCCGTCGGCGACGACCGCCTGCAGGCGCAGATAGGTCGGGTCGCCCGGCGTACCCGGACGGCGGGGGCACACGGTGACGGTGGCGCCGAGCTCCTTCAGGTGCGCCACGACGACCGGGTCGGCGTCGGTCGGGACGAAGACGAGCAGCTTGCGCTCCCCCGCCGCGGCGACGACGGCCGCCGCCAGGGCGGCGTTCCCGCAGCTGGCGATGGCGAGCGGCGGCCTGGAGGAGGGGTCGGCGAGCCCGATGCGCTCGGCGACCTCCAGGTGCACGAGGACGCCGAAGAGGTGGCGGCCCTTGTGCGAGCCGGCGACGTTGCAGGTCTCGTCCTTCACGAGGACCGGCGCCGCCAGACCGACCGCGGCGGCGAGGGACGGCTGCGGCCCGAACGGGGTCGTGACGAAGCCGCGGCCGTCCACCCGAGCCACCGCCTCGTCGAGCCGGCGCACGAGTGAGACGTAGTCGGCGTCGGACAGGCCGGCCGCCCGGGCGAGGTGGTAGGAGCGAAGGAGCGTCCGGTAGCGCACGAAGGGCTGCGCCTCGTCGGCCCCGCCGAGCGGGAACTCCAACGAGTCGTAGTCGAGCAGGCGCCGGAGGACGTGGTCGCCACCGTCGCCGGCGTTGGGGCACCGGAACGGGTACGGCTCGGCGTCGGCGACCGCCGCCCCGCAACCGCCGCAGACCATGCGGCTCGGCAGGCCGCCGAGCTCGCTCCAGTCCTCCGGCGTCCGGCTCACCCCTCTGTCCCGAGCGAGGCCAGCACTCCCGTGCGGCCGTTGAACTCCCGGATCATCTCGTCCCACTCGGGGACGATCGAGCGGGTCTCCACCCAGAACGACTGGGCTTCGCGGGCGCGGAACTCGTCGATCTCGATGCCCTGCTGCTCGACCCAGGTGTAGTAGCCGAGGTTGAAGATGCGCTCCTTGTCCGAACCCGACAGCTCGAGCATGTGGTCCGTCGTCACCCCCGCCAGGTGCTCGCCGAAACAGGCCGCCGCGGCCACCTCGTCGAACCCGTCCGGGAAGTACTTGCGAAGGGCGATGTCGACCTCGGTGCGGTACATGGGCGCGCCGTCGGTCGCCACCGTCGCCACGACGTCGTCAGGCCCGAGCTCCTCGTGCTTGGCGAGCTTGATGGCCGCCAGCACGTTGCAGATGCTCGAGAGGCCGAACGAGTCGAGCGCCCCGATGACGGGGGCCGGAACGTGCGCCCGCTCCGCCAGGAAGCGCCGCCCGGCCTCGGTGTTGAACAGCACGTTCAGCCCGTCCGTCGAACGGTCCGAGACGTCGACGACGAAGTCGGTGTTCATCACGTTGTGGATGAGTGGGACGTGCTTGTCGCCGATGCCCTGGATGTTGTGCTCGCCGAAGCCGTTGCACAGCAGGGTCGGGCACTCGAGCGCCTCGACGGCGGCGATCTTCGAGCCGTGGCGCTCCTTCAGGTAGTCGCCCGCCGCCAGCGTGCCGGCCGAGCCGGTCGCCGACACGAAGGCGCGCAGCCGCAGGCCCGGGTCGGCGTCCGCCAGGCGCTCGAAGACGCCCTCGACCGCCCGCCCCGTGGCGAGGAAGTGGACGAGGTGGTTGCCGAACTCGGAGAACTGGTTGAAGATCACGTTCGACGGGTCGGCCGCCATGCGGTTGCACTCGTCGTAGATCTCCTTCACGTTCGACTCCGATCCCGGCGTCTTCACGATGTCGGAGGGGTCCTCCACCCACCGCTCGAGCCAGTCGAAGCGCTCCCTGCTCATCCCCTCCGGCAGGACGGCGACGCCGCGGCAGGCCATGATGCGCGAGATGGCCACACCGCCCCGGCAGTAGTTGCCCGTGGACGGCCAGATCGCCCGGTGGGCGGTCGGGTCGAACTGCCCGGTGATGACCCGCGGGGCGAGGCAGCCGTAGCTCGCCAGCACCTTGTGCGCCCCGATCATGGGGAACCGGTCGGCGAGGAGCACGAGGATCTTCGCCTCGGTCCCCGTCAGCTCCGTCGGGAGCACGACGTGGTCGGGCACCTGCACGAAACCCGTCCGCTTCTCGTCGTTGTGCCAGTGGACCCGGAACAGGTTGCGCGGGTCGGCGTCGTCAGGTCCGACCTCGGAGAGCGAGGCCCTCGCCGCCTCCGGCGCGCTCGCCGGCTCCGCCAGCTCGGCGAAGGTCGGCAGGACGATCCTGCGCTCCCGGAAGCGCTCCACCGTCCGGTCGTAGACGGCACGGTCGACGACCTCGCGCTCGAGCCCCAGCCTTCTCATCGCTCTCCTCCGTTCCCGGGGTCGTCCCCGCTGTCTTCCAGGCTGTCACGCTCACCGTCCTCGTGGGCGATGCTGCGCTCCAGGCCCGACATCTGCTCGTAGTAGTGCCACCGTTCGTCCACGTCCGACTGTGAGAGGGCGAGCAGGTGGCGGCTGCGCTCCGGGTCGGCCGAGGCGAGCGACGAGAAACGCGTCTCGGCGAGCTCGAAGTCGGCGACGGGGATGGTGGGCGCCTTCGAGTCGAGCTGGAACGGCCTCGTACCAGGCGCCGGGCTCGGGTGGTAGCGGTAGAGCGGCCAGTAGCCGCTCGCCACCGCCGACTTCTGGTGGCGCATGGAGGTCGACATCTCGATGCCCTGCTCGACACAGGTGCAGTAGGCGATGACGAGGGAGGGCCCCGGCCAGGCGGCCGCTTCGAGGAGCGCCCGCACCGTCTGCAGGTCGGCGGCGCCGAGCGCAACCTGGGCCACGTAGACGTCGCCGTAGCCCCTCGCCACTGCGCCGAGGTCCTTCTTGGCCGTGCGCTTCCCGCCGGTCGAGAACTTGGCGGCCGCCCCGCGGGGGGTCGCCTTCGAGGCTTGGCCCCCGGTGTTCGAGTAGACCTCGGTGTCGAGGACGAGCAGGTTGACGTTTCGGCCCGAGGCGAGCACGTGGTCGAGCCCGCCGAAGCCGATGTCGTAGGCCCAGCCGTCGCCGCCGACGATCCAGACGACCTTGGCGACGAGCTCGTCGGCCACCGCCTCGAGGCGCCTGGCGGCCGTGTCGCCATCTGCGCCCCGCGCCGCCAGCCGTTCCCGCAGGGCGACCACGCGGGCGCGCTGGGCGGCGACGGCGGCCTCGTCGGTCGGATCGGCGACGCCGGCGAGGAGGCCGCCCACCAGCTCGTCGCCGAGGAGCGGCCGCAGCTCCTCGACGAGGCGTCGGGCCTCGCCCTGCAGCCGCTCGTAGCCGAGGCGGAGGCCGAGGCCGAACTCGGCGTTGTCCTCGAAGAGGGAATTGGACCAGGCAGGTCCGCGGCCCTCCCGGTCGGAGGTCCACGGCGTCGTCGGGAGGTTGCCGCCGTAGATCGACGAGCAGCCCGTCGCGTTGGCGAGGAGCAGGCGGTCGCCGAAGAGCTGTGAGAGCAGCTTGAGGTACGGCGTCTCGCCGCAGCCGGCGCAGGCGCCCGAGAACTCGAAGAGCGGCTGGAGGAGCGAGACGCCCTTCACGGTGTCGTGGCGCACGGCGTCGCGGGCGACGTCGGCGATGGCGAGGAAGAACTCCCAGAAGGGCCGCTCCTCCTCCCGGGCCGGCTCTGCGGGGACGAGGTCGAGCGAGCGGTGGCCGACCTGGGTCTTCGACAGCGCCGGGCAGACGTCGACGCAGAGCCCGCAGCCCGTGCAGTCGTCCGGGGCCACCTGCACGCTGAGGAGGTGGTCGGGGAGGTCGTGCGAGCGGAACGGCTTCGAGCGGAAGCCGTCGGGGGCGCCATCGAGCGCCGCTGACGGGAAGACCTTCATGCGGATGGCCGAGTGCGGGCACACGACGGCGCACTTGCCACAGTCGATGCAGAGGCTCGGGTCCCAGCGGGGAAGCTCCGCGGCGATGGCGCGCCGCTCGTAGTGGGACGTCCCGGTCGGGTACGTCCCGTCGGCGGGAAGGGCGCTCACGGGCAGGCGGTCGCCCTCGCCCCGCAGGAGCGGCGCCGTCACGGCTCGGACGAAGTCCGGCGCCCCCGCGAGGTCGAGCCGCTGGCGGTGGCGCCGCGAGGTCGGCTCGGACGGCACGGCGATGGGCGCGAGCCTCTCGAGGGCACGGTCGACGGCCGCCAGGTTGGCCTCGACGAGGGTGCGGCCGCGCCGCCCGTAGGTCGTCTCGACGGCGGCCCTGATGCGGCGGAGGGCCTCCTCCCGTTCGACGACGCCCGAGACGGCGAAGAAACACGGCTGCATCACCGTGTTCACGCGCCCGCCGAGCCCCACCTCGCGGGCGATGGCGTAGCCGTCGACGGCGAAGAGCCGGAGGCGCCGCTCGATGATCTCCTGCTGGGACTCGTAGCTCAGCCGGTCCCACACGTCGCCCGGCGGGCAGGGGGCGTTCAGGAGCAGGGTGCCGCCCGGTTTGGCGAGCGCGAGGACGTTCGTCTTGTCGAGGAGCCCGAACTGGTGGCAGCTGACGAAGTCGGCGCTCTCGACGAGGTAGGTCGAGCGGATCGGGGAGGGCGAGAAGCGCAGGTGCGACATGGTGACCGAGCCGGCCTTGCGCGAGTCGTGGACGAAGTACGCCTGGACGTGCTCGCCCGTGCTCTCCCCCACGATGCGGGCCGTCGCCCGGGAGGCGCCGACCGTCCCGTCGGACCCGAGCCCCGTGAACACCGCCTCGTAGGAGGCCGCCGCGAGCTCGAAGCCAGGGTCGGGGTCGATCGACAGGTGCGTCACGTCGTCCTCGATCCCGACGGTGGCGTGACGCCGCGGCTCGGAGGCGGCGAGCTCGTCGAACACGCCCTTCACCATCTTCGGGGTGAGCTCCTTGCTCGAGAGCCCGTAGCGCACGCCGACGACGAGCGGCGGGGACTCCCCGGGAGAGAGGTGCTCGGAGATGGCGGCCGTCACGTCGAGGTAGAGCGGTTCGCCGGTGGAGCCGGGTTCCTTCGTCCTGTCGAGCACGGCGATGCGACGCGCCGTCGGGGGCAGGGCTGCCACGAGGGCCTCCGCCGGGAAGGGGCGGAACAGGCGCACGGTGAGCACGCCGACCCGCTCCCCGCGGCGGGACAGCTCCTCGACCGTCTCGGCGATGGCCCCCTGCGCCGAGCCGATGACGACGATCACCCGCTCGGCGGCCGGGTCGCCCTCGTAGTCGACGAGGTGGTAGCGGCGGCCCGTCCGGAGAGCCAGCTCGTCCATCACCTCGGCGACGACGAGCGGCACGGCGCCGTAGTAGGGGTTGGCCGCCTCGCGCGACTGGAAGAAGACGTCCGGGTTCTGCGCCGAGCCGCGCAGCACGGGGTGGTCAGGCGTGAGACGCCGGGCGCGGTGAGCGAGGACGTCCTCCTCCCTCACAAGGGCGCGGAGGTCGTCGTCGGAGAGCAGCTCCACCCGGTTCACCTCGTGGCTCGTGCGCCAGCCGTCGAAGAAGTGGAGGAACGGCACCCTCGTGCGCAAGGTGGCGGCGTGGGCGACGAGGGCGAGGTCGTGCGCCTCCTGCACCGACGAGGAGGCGAGCATGGCGAAGCCGGTCGTGCGCGCCGCCATGACGTCGCTGTGGTCCCCGAAGATCGACAGGGCGTGGGTGGCGACGCTCCGGGCGGCGACGTGCACGACGGCCGGCGTCAGCTCCCCGGCGATCTTGAACAGGTTCGGCAGCATGAGGAGCAGGCCCTGCGAGGCCGTGAAGGTGGTGGCGAGCGTGCCGGACTGGAGCAGTCCGTGCAGCGTGCCCGCCGCGCCACCCTCCGACTGCATCTCGACCACCTCGGGGACCGCCCCCCACAGGTTCCGCCGGCCCGTCGCCGACCAGGCGTCGGCGTGCTCGCCCATCGGGGTGGCCGGCGTGATCGGGTAGATGGCGATCGCCTCCGAGAGGGCGTGCGCCACCCGGGCGACGGCTTCGTTGCCGTCGAGGTAGGCGGTCTCGGCTCGCGCCGCCCCGGCACGGCCGGCGAGCCTCTCCTCGGGGACGGCGAGGGTCATGGCGACGAGGGTGCCCCGGCGCTCAGACGACTGCTTCGTCGAGCATGGCGTCGGCCACCTTCTTGAACCCGGCGATGTTGGCGCCGGCGACGTAGTCGCCGGCCTTGCCGTAGCGCTCGGCCGCCTCCCGCACCGCCGAGTGGATGCCCGCCATGATCGTGCGCAGCTCGTCGTCCACCTGCTCGCGCGTCCACTGGAGCCGCGCGCTGTCCTGGGCCATCTCGAGCCCGGAGACCGTGACGCCCCCGGCGTTGGCGGCCTTGGCCGGCCCGAAGAGGACGTCGGCCGTCTGGAGGAGGTTGATGCCGTCAGGCGTGGTCGGCATGTTGGCGCCCTCGGTGACCGCGATGATGCCGTTTCCGACGAGGTGGGCGGCGTCTTTGCCGTTGATCTCGTTCTGGGTCGCGGAGGGGAAGGCGAGGTCGGCCGGGATCGCCCAGAGGGGGTTGGCGTCCCAGTCGGTCGCCGGCGTGAAGGTGGCCGAGCTGAACCGCTCGGCGTACTCGGCGATGCGGCCGCGGCGGCGGTTCTTCAGGTCGAGGACGAAGGCCAGCTTCTCGCGGTCGAAGCCGTCGGGGTCGTGGACGAAGCCGTCGGAGTCGGACATCGTGAGCGGCACGGCGCCGAGGTCGAGCAGCTTCTCGACGGTGTACTGGGCGACGTTGCCACTCCCAGAGACGAGGCAGCGCTTGCCCTGCAGCGACTCGGCGCGGGTCTTCAGCATCTCCTCGGCGAAGTAGACGGCCCCGTACCCGGTCGCCTCGGGCCGCACGAGCGACCCGCCCCATCCCGTGCCCTTGCCGGTGATGGCGCCGGTGAACTCGTTCGTCAGCCGCTTGTACTGACCGAACAGGTAGCCGATCTCGCGTCCGCCGACGCCGATGTCACCGGCCGGCACGTCGGTGAACTGGCCGATGTGGCGCCACAGGCCGGTCATGAACGACTGGCAGAAGCGGCGGACCTCGGCGTTGCTCCTCCCCTTCGGGTCGAAGTCCGAGCCGCCCTTGGCCCCTCCCATCGGCAACGTCGTGAGGGAGTTCTTGAACACCTGCTCGAAGGCGAGGAACTTGAGCAGCCCGAGATAGACGGTCGGGTGGAAGCGAAGCCCTCCCTTGTAGGGGCCGATGGCGCTGTTCATCTGCACCCTAAAGCCGCGGTTCACCTGCACGACACCGTGGTCGTCCACCCACGGGACGCGGAACATGATCACCCGCTCCGGCTCGGCGATGCGCTCGAGGATGCGGGCGTCCTCGTAATCGGGGCGCTCGTCGAGCACCGGCTCGATCGAGGTGAAGACTTCGTGGACCGCCTGGAGGAACTCCGGCTCGTGGGGGTTCTTCTTCTCGACCTGGGCCAGGGCCCGCTGCACGTAGCTCGACATGTCAGCTCTCCTCGTCGCCACTCGACGTGCGCCCGCGGCGCAACGGCTTCACGACGCCATGCTGGGCGCGGGCCGCCCGGCGGGACTAGAGGCGAAGGTCCCCTGGCGGATGCCCCTTCGGCGGCGTCCTCCCGCTCCTCGGCGCTCGCGGGATCAGGCGCCGGAGGCGACCTGTGCCGCCAGTCGCTCGAGGAGCTCGGCGGCCCTCGCCCGCGCCTCGGCGGCGGACCCGGCGAGCTCCTCGAGGGCGTACGCGGCGCGCACGCCCGCCCGTGCCGCCTCGCGGCGTCCGAGGCGCACCCGCCCGGCGAGGACGACACAGGGGACGCCGTGGCGCTTCGCGACGGCGGCCACTCCGGCGACGACCTTGCCGCGGAGCGACTGCCGGTCGAAGGCGCCCTCCCCCGTCACCACGAGACCGGCGCCTCTCACCCTGTCGCGAAGCTGCGTGGCCTCGATCACCACCTCGGCGCCCGGGACCTGCGAGGCGCCGAGGGCGAAGAGGCCGTAGCCGAGCCCGCCGGCGGCTCCGGCGCCCGGCCGGTCCTCGGCGCCGGCTGCGCCCGGCAGGTCCCGGCCGACCGTGGCGGCGAGGCGGGCGAGTCGCTCCTCGAGCAGGGCGACCTCGGCGGGCGTGACGCCCTTCTGGGGTCCGAACATGCGCGAGGCGCCGTGCGGGCCGAGGAGCGGGCTGTCGACATCGGTGGCGGCCACGAGGTGCGGGAGGGCCGGCGGGTCCCTCGGTACGGCGATGCGGGCGAGCCGCCCGAGGGCTGCCGGCTCCGGCGGGAGCTCGCCGTCGCGGACGTCGAGCAGCCGGAAGCCGAGTCCTGCCAGCAGTCCGGCCCCGCCGTCGTTCGTGGCCGACCCGCCGAGCCCGACCACCACCCGGGAGGCCGTCGTGTCCGCCGCGGCGAGGAGGACGGCGGCGAGGCCGGTGGAGGAGGAGTGGAGGGGGTTTCGTTCGGGAGGAGGGACGAGGTGGAGCCCGCAGCAGTCGGCCGACTCGAGGTAGCAGGTGTCGCCGGCGAGGAGGAGCCGCGCCCGCACCGGGCGGCCGAGCGGGTCGCTGCTGGGCGTCTCGCGCAGCTCGCCCCCGAGGCCGGGGGCGACGGCGTCGAGGAACCCGGGGCCGCCGTCGGACATCGGGACGACCTCCACCGCGTCGCCGGGGCGGGCCCGCGCCCAGCCGGCGGCGACGGACTCGGCCGCCTGGCGCGCGGTCAGGGTGCCCTTGAAGGCGTCCGGGGCGACGACGACGCGCACACCCCCACGGTAGGTTGCCGCCCGTGCGGCTCCCCGTGCTCGTCGCCAGGCGCCTCCCGCCGAGCGCCATGGCGAGGCTCGGCGAGCGATTCGAGGTGACCGTGTGGGAGGGCGACCACCCGATGCCCCGCGAGCGCCTGCTTGACGAGGTGGCCGGCAAGGCGGCGCTGGTGGCCCTCCTCACCGACGTGGTCGACGACGAGCTCCTCGAGGCCGCCGGGCCCGGCCTCGTCGTCGTGGCCAACTACGCGGTGGGGGTCGACAACGTCGACCTCGGCGGGTGCAGCCGCCGCGGCGTGCTCGTCACCAACACCCCCGACGTGCTCACCGACGCCACCGCCGACCTCGCCTGGGCGCTGCTGATGGCGGCGGCGAGGAGGGTGGCGGAGGGGGACCGTTTCCTGCGGACGGGTGTCGAGTGGACGTGGGGGCCCGAGATGATGCTCGGGCGCGACGTCGCCGGGGCCACCCTCGGCATCGTCGGGCTCGGGCGCATCGGGCGGGCGGTGGCGCGACGGGGGCGCGGGTTCGGCATGCGGGTGCTCGCCACGGGCCGGCCGGGTCGTGGCGACGACGGCGGCGGAGTCGCCGAGATGGTGCCCCTCGAGCGCCTCCTCGCCGAGTCCGACTTCGTGAGCCTCCACGTCAACCTCACCCCCGAGACGAGGCATCTCATGTCCGCCGACCGCCTCGCCCTCATGAGACCGGACGCCGTGCTCGTCAACACCGCCCGCGGGCCTGTCGTCGACGAGGCGGCGCTCGCCGACGCCCTCGACGGCGGTCGCCTCTTCGCCGCCGGCCTCGACGTCTTCGAGGCCGAGCCCCGCGTCCACCCGCGGCTCCTCTCGAACCCGAAGGTCGTGCTCACCCCCCATCTCGGCAGCGCCACCGTCGGCGCCCGCGAGGCCATGGGGCGCCTCGTCGCTGACAACGTCGTGGCGGCGCTCGAGGGCGCCGTCCCGCCGAACCTCGTCAACCCCGGCGCGCTCGCCCGGCGCCGGCCGGCCGGCTGACCGCCGAGGGCCAGGCTCAGGCGGCGGGACTGGCCGAGGCGGCCCTGGCCTCGCCGAGGGCGAGGGGGAGCAGGTCGCGCATCGAGATGATGCCGACGAGCTCTCCTTCCTCGAGGACCGGGAGGTGCCGCACCCCGGCGTCGAGCATCACCTCGACCGCCGTGACGACGTGGTCGTTGACCGTGAGGTAGCGCGGGTCGCAGCTCATGGCGTCGCGCACCGGCGTCGCCGCCAGGTCCAGGCCGCTCGCCACGGCGTCGACGACGTCTCGTTCGGAGAGGATCCCGGCGATGGTGGCGTCATCGGCGCCGCCGAGATCGTCCATCACTGCGAGCGCTCCGACGTTGGCGCTGCGCAGTGCCCTGGCGGCATCGGAGAGAGAGGCGCCGGGGTCGATGGCGACGACGCGGCAGTGCATCACCGCGTCCACGAGCGTGCGGCGGCTGGGATCGGTCATGAGGAGATCCTCGCCGCTTCGGGCCGGTTTCGAAAGGGCCGAACGGCCCTCGGGCGCTCCGGTCCTCGCCGCCTCGCCGATTGGTGACCTTCTCCCCTACTCGCGGGCCGCAGCCGGCGCGACGGTGGGGCTGGACCAATGGAAGCGGTGCGTGCGCGCGTCGGAAGGAGGCGCCATGACTGAGACCACGAACCGCATCGTCGTCGGTGTCGACGGCTCACCCGGTTCGGAGGAGGCGTTGCGCTGGGCCCTCAGGGTGGCCGCTGCGACCGCGATGGATGTGGAGGCGATCCTCGTGTGGTCCGACAACTGGGCCATCGCCGGACCGCCGTCGCTCTTCGGGGCCGGGCGCACCGGACGGCGCCGCCTTCGCGCTGCCCTCGCCGACGCCGTGCGCAGCGCCGTGCGTGAGGAGCCGGGCACCGACACGGTGGGCGTGCTGCAGCGGGTCCTGCCGGGGCATGCCGCCGAGGTGCTCGTCGCCGAGAGCGAGGGGGCCGACATGCTCGTCGTCGGCTCGACGGGCGCCGGGGGGATACGCCGGTGGATGCTCGGCTCGGTGAGCCAGCACTGCGCGCACCACGCCCACGTGCCGGTCGTCATCGTGCCGACGTCGGGACACCGGATGAGGCCCGGCCTGACCGAGGACGGCGAGGCTCCGGTCGGAGAGGACGGCCGCGAGGACCGGGCCGGCGACGGCGGCGAGGTCCGGGCCGGCCAGGCGTCCGGGGCGACCTTCCCGCCGCAGGTCACAGGGGCGGGCCGCCCCCCAGCCGAGCCGGCCGCCGCCGTCCGCTAGCGCAGGAAGGACGATTCGTTCAGTACAAGGAGGAGACATGGCCGAGCAGCTCGAATGGACGGTCGAGATCCATTTCACCGAGGACGAGGACGGCACCCGGGCCGACGCCAAGCTCCGGACGCCGACGGGAGTGCACGAGTTGAGCGGCTTCGGGCGCTCGAGGCGCAAGAGGACCGAGCCCGACGTGCGGGACATCGGCGACGAGATCGCCGCCGCCCGCGCCCTGTGGGGGCTCGCCGGCCACATCATGCACGAGGCCGCCGACCAGATCGAGGAGTACAAGGGCTACCCCGTCGGCCTCGTCGGCTGAGGCTCTCGTCGGCAACGGCAGCCGGGCCGCGGTCCCGGGGGATCCGGCGCGCCTCGCAGGGCGGGTTGTTACCTTGCCCGCATGGCAACGGCACCGTACGGCTCGTGGGCATCGCCCATCACGCTCGACGACCTCGTGAAGGACGCCGTCGGCGTCGGCTTCTCGCTCGCCACGGAGCGCTTCACCTACTGGACCGAGCTCCGTCCGGCCGAGGGCGGGAGGGTGGCGCTCCTGCGCAGGCCCAACGACCTCGACGGGCCTGCTGAGGAGCTGATCGGGCGCGACTTCCACGTGCGGACCCTCGCACACGAGTACGGCGGGATCGCCTTCACGGTGCACGCCGACGACACCGTCTACTTCTCGAACTTCGCCGACCAGAGGCTGTACCGGATCGGGCCGGAGAAGGGCTCCACCCCCGAGCCGATCACGCCGGAGCCTCCGAGCCCGCGCTCGGTCCGCTACGCGGCGCCGACCCCCTGCCCCGACGGCTGCCACCTCGTGGCCGTCCGGGAACGCCACCCCGAGCCCGACGACCCGGCTCGCGTCGTGAACGACCTCGTGCTGCTCGCGACGGACGGCTCGGGCGAGGCCGTCGTGCTCGCCGAGGGCCACGACTTCTACGGCACGCCTGCCCTCTCGCCCGACGGCACGCGGGTTGCCTGGACGAGCTGGGACCACCCCGACATGCCTTGGGACGACACCGAGCTGTGGGAGGCCGAGCTCCGGCCGGAGGCGGCCGCCGGTGACGCCGCCGTCCACAGTCCGCAGCGTGTCGCCGGTGGCGCCGGAGAGGGCGCCGGAGAGGGCGGCCAGGAGTCCGTCGTCCAGCCGAGGTACGCGCCCGACGGCCGCCTCCACTTCATCTCCGACCGGACGGGCTGGTGGAACCTCTACCGGGCCGAGCCGGACGGCGCGGTGACGGCGCTCGCCCCGATGGAGGCGGACCTCGGTGTGCCGGACTGGGTCTTCGGAATGTCCTCGTACGCCGTCCTCGCCGGCGGCACGATCGTCGCGACCTGGAGCGAGGGAGGTCTCGGGCGTCTCGGGATGCTGTCGCAGGGAGGTGCGGGTTTCGTGCCGGTGGAGACCGAGCTCACGACCTTCCGCCTGCTCAGGTCGGCGGCGGGCGGGAGCTTCGTCGTGGGTTCCGCCGGGTCGGCCGCCACGCCGGAGGCGATCGTGCAGATCAGGCCGGGGGCGGGCGGCAGTCCGGCAGACGGCGCCCGGATCGTCGTCGTGAAGGCGAGCCGGGAGGTGACGGTCGATCCGTCCTACCTGTCGGTGCCCGAACCGATCGAGTTCCCGACCGAGCGCGGACTCACGGCCCACGCGCTCTTCTACCCGCCGACGAACCCCGACTTCGAGGCGCCGGCCGGGGAGCTCCCGCCGCTCATCGTGCGCAGCCACGGCGGCCCGACGGCGGCCACCACGTCGCTCCTCAGCTTCGAGATCCAGTTCTGGACGAGCCGCGGCATCGGCGTCGTCGACGTCAACTACGGCGGCAGCACGGGGTACGGGCGCGCCTACCGCGACCGCCTGAAGGGCAAGTGGGGCGTCGTCGACCTCGACGACTGCGTGAACGCCGCCAGGTACCTCGCCGGGACCGGTCGGGCCGACCCCGACCGGCTCCTCATCCACGGCGGCAGCGCGGGCGGCTACACGACCTTGTGCGCCCTCACCTTCCGCGACGTGTTCGCAGCCGGGGCCAGCTACTTCGGCGTGGGCGATGCGGGCGCCCTCGCCCGCGACACCCACAAGTTCGAGTCCCGCTACCTCGACTCGATGATCGGGCCGTGGCCCGAGGCGCGGTCGCTCTACGAGGAGCGGTCACCGGTCTTCCACACCGACCTGCTGCGGACCCCGATGATCCTGTTCCAGGGCCTCGAGGACAAGGTGGTGCCGCCCGCCCAGGCCGAGGAGATGGTTCGCGCCCTCGACGAGAAGGGGGTGCCGCACGCCTACCTCGCCTACGAGGGCGAGCAGCACGGGTTCCGCAAGGCGGAGAACGTGCGCCGTACGGCCGAGGCGGAGCTGTACTTCTACGGACGCGTCCTCGGCTTCACCCCGGCCGACGCCCTCGAGCCGGTCGAGATCGTCCACGAGGAGGCGCTCGCTTCGCGCTGAGGGCGGCGGGCCGCCGCCGGCGCCGGCTCCGGACCGGGGGGCTCGGGCCTACGCAGCCAGCGCAACGCCTCGCGGTCGCCGAGCAGCTCGAGCCGCCGCCACAGGACGGGGTTGTCGGCGCTCTGGCTGAGGTGGCAGGCGATGGCCCGACGCTGGGTCTTCCGGTCGACCGCCACGACGAGGTCGATCTCGGCCGGTTCGCGACCGGCGAACGCCGTGCCGAGCTCGTCGTTGAGCCGGTCGGCGACGGCGCGCGGCACGCTCCACGCGAGCGCCGGCAGGTCGGGGGCGCCGGCGAGGGCCGCTTCGGTGGCACGGCAGTGGTCGGGGTGGCCGGTGACCCCGCCCTCGTCGAAGACGACGACGAGATCGGCCGACACCGCCTCGGCCCTCGCCGCCACCTGGCCGGCGAGCACCCCGAGGGGAAGCGAGGCGAGCCCCCCGTCGGGATGGTCGAGCAGTCGGACATCGTGTGCTCCGAGCACGGTGGCGGCCGCTGCGAGCTCCGCCGCCCTGACGTGGTGGAGGCCGCCGACCGCTCCCCCGAGCGACGACGCCTCGCCGTGCGTGAAGCACAGCACCGACACGGCAGCCCCCGCCTCGACGAAACCGTGGAGGACGCCGCCGAGCCCGAAGCTCTCGTCGTCCGGGTGGGCGCAGACTGCCAGCACCGACGAGGCTTCCGGCAGGAGGCTCATGTCCGCCTCGGGCCGAACTGTGCGGGAATTCGAGGCACTTCTCCAAAAGTCCCTCGAATTCCTGCACAGTTGCCGGGTTGTGTCGCCACCGACGGCAACGGCCGACGCCGACGGGTCACGAGGGCAACGGTCAGGAGGAGGAGACGCTCCGCGCCGGCTCTTGCAGCTCGCGGCGGACGGCGTCCATGTCGAGGGCCCTGATCTTGCCGATCAGCTCGTCGAGGGCGGCAGCCGGCAGCGCCCCCGGCTGGGCGTAGAGCAGGATCTGGTCACGAAACGCCATCAGCGTCGGGATGGACATGATCCCGAAGCGCAAGGCCAGCTCCTGCTGTGCCTCGGTGTCCACCTTGCCGAACACGACGCCCTCGTGCCTGGCCGAGGCGTCCTCGTAGATCGGGCCGAACGCACGGCACGGCCCACACCAGCTCGCCCAGAAGTCCACGAGGACCACGTCGTTCGCATGCACCGTCTCGTCGAAGTTGTCAGAGTCCAGCGTCACGGTCGCCACGCGTCGTCTCCCTCTCTCGGTCCTGCCTGCGGTCCTGCCTCCTCCAACCGCCATACCCCAGGGGGTATTCCCGAGCGGGCGAAGGGGCCTAAGAGGCCCCGGCGACCACGAGCTGCTCTGGCTCTCGCCCCTTCGTCTCGGGGGCGGTGAAGCAGAGCAGCGCCGGCAGGCACGCCGGCAGGAAGACCACGGCCGCCGCCAGCGAGAAGCTGTTCCCCACGTCCACGATCTCGCCGAACACGAGCAGCCCTGCGACCGCCCCGAGGACCGAGGCGGCCACGCACCACCCCGCCACCGACGCCCGCACGGCCGTCGGGAACAGCTCGGCGATGAAGGCGCCGAGGCCGGGGGCCACCACCGAGCCGGCGAGGATGCCGAGGACGTAGCCGACGAAGAGCCATTCCCGCGAACCCGAGTAGGTGAGCACGCTGGCCCCCGCCATGAGGGCGACGCCGATCACCACCGCCGGCCGCCGCCCGATCCGGTCGGCGAGGAAGCGCCCGGCGAGCAAGCCGGCGAGCCCGGTGACGCCTGCCGAGGCGACCATGGCGGCGGTCACGGCGCCGTGCTGGTGGACGATGTTCTCGGCGTAGAGGAAGACGAAGCTCGTCGCCGGTCCGGAGATGACGGCGATGAAGAACGTCACGGCCACGACGACGGCGAGGCGCCGCCGGTAGCCCCGCGCCACGGCGCCGAGGACGGGCACCGCGTGCACGGGGGCTGCCGCCGAGGTGACGTAGCGGTCGCTCTCCTCGACGAAGCGGGCGACGGCGGCGACGAGCACGAGCGGCACGAGGGCCGTGGCGAACAGCACACGAAACCCGACGGCGTGATGCCACAAGCTGTGGATGATCGCCGTCAGTCCTGCGCCCACCCCGTAGCCGGCGGTGACGAGGGCGACGGCTTTCGAGCGGTCCGTCGAGGCGGTCTGCTCCGCCACGTTCACCTGGGCGAGGGCGTTCGTGGTCGAGAGCAGGGGCCTGCCGAGGGCGAAGAGGGCGACAAAGACCCAGTAGGCCGGGCTGATGGCGGCGACGGCCGTGAGGACGAGGCCGCCGGCCGTGGTGGCGAGCAGCGTCGCCCGCCGCCCGACCCGGTCGGCAACCCCGGAGAGGACCATCGCCCCGAGGGAGGCGAGGCGGATGACGGCGAGGCCGACGCCGAGGGCGGTACCCGAGAGGCCCGCCTGCTCGGCGATCGTGGCGCCGTGGCTGACGTGACCGAGGACCTTCGCAACGTCCCCGAGGGCGGCGACGGCCCCGAACTGGCCGTAACCGGCGGCCACCGAGACGAGGGCGACGGCGACGATCCGCCGGTCGGTCCAGCGCCGGAAGCGGAAGGCCGGCTCCGGCCCGGGCGCCGCGGCGAGCCGGACGTCGTCGGGCTCGCTGGCGCGGGGCGGCTGCACGCTCCATTATGCGGCCGCGACCGGCCGTGTCCCGGGACGGCTCCGGCTCCGGGACCGATCAGTACACCCAGACCGCCGTGCCGAGCGGCATGAGGTCGGTGGCCCAGATCCAGTCGATGGCCTCGTCGCTCACCCTGACGCACCCGTGCGACACCGGCACCGGGGGCACGTAGGAGTCGCCGTGGATGGCGAATCCCGAGTCGAAGTACTTCGGGCGCCACAGCTCACCGAGGGAGTCGACCACGAGCCCGTCGGTCTCGGTGTAGATGCTGAAGTGGCCGACCGGCGTGTCGGCGACCGCCGTGACGCCGCCGGAGGTGTAGGTGTAGCCGCCGCCGGTCGACGTGTTGAGCGTCCAGACGAGCGCGCCGTCGCGCACGACCATGAGGAGGTCGGGATCGAGGGCGATCTCGACGACGGACCCGGGCATGCTCCTCGGGCGCGGCTCGACGCCTCTGTCGAGCGCCGCCCAGGTGGCCGGGCCGACCACGCCGTCTCGCCCGAGGCCTGCAGCCTTCTGGAGGGCGAAGACGGCCTGCTGGGTGCTGTCGTCGAAGACGCCGTCGGTCGTGTCGACCCAGTAGTGGAGGGCGAGCAGGCGCTGCTGCAGCGACGCCACGGCGGCGCCGGAGGCTCCGAGCGAGAGTGTGGGCGTCCCGGGCGGTGGGGCCGGCGGGGTCGGCGGCGGGACGGTGGTCGTGGTCGTCGTCGTGCTGCCGGGCACGGTGGTCGTCGTCGTGGAGCCGGGCACGGTGGTCGTCGTCGTGGAGCTCGAAGGCGGGGCGACGCTCGTGGTGGTGGTCGTGCTGGTGCTCCCCGGTGGGCCGCCCCCGGACCCGGGCGCGGCGGCGCTCCCACATCCGCCGGCGGCCGCCAGGAGCAGTGCCACCGCGCCCGCGAGGACCGGGCGCCCGCGCCGGACACCCTTCCTCACACTCCCATGGTGCGCCGCCGCGGGCGCCGCGGCTAGGGGCGAAGTGCCCCCCGGCAGCCGAGCGGCGTCAGGCCTGGGCGAGGTGCGAGACGAACCAGTCCCGGGCGAGCCCGGCCGCCCGCTCGAGCGTGCCCGGTTCCTCGAAGAGGTGGGTGGCCCCCTCCACGACCTCGAGGCGGGCCTCGCAGCCGAGCCGCCCGAGCGCCTCCGCGTTCAGCTGCAGCACGAGGTGGTCGAGGCTGCCGACGATGAGGAGGGTCGGCGCCGTCACCGCGCCCAGCCGGTCGCCCGCCAGGTCGGGCCTCCCACCGCGGGAGACGACCGCCGCGATCCCCGAGCCCGGCTCGGCGGCCGCCCACAGGGCGCCGGCGGCACCGGTGCTCGCACCGAAGTAGCCCATCGGGAGGCTTGCGAAGCGCCCGCCCGACCACGAGCGCAGCCACGACGTGGCGGCCGAGAGGCGTCCGGCGAGGAGCCCCACGTCGAAGACGTTCTCCCGGTGGCGCTCCTCGGCCGCCGTGAGCAGGTCGAAGAGCAGCGTGCCGAGCCGTTCCTGCTGGAGCATGCCGGCGACGAAGCCGTTGCGCGGGCTGCGGTGGCTGCTCCCGCTGCCGTGCGAGAACACGACGAGGCCGGCCGCCCCAGCCGGCACGCTGAGACGACCGGGCAACGAGACGCCGTCGAGCTCGACCGTGACGTCCTCGTCGAAGGCGGGCACCCCGGCGGGGGTGCGGCGCGGCCGGGCGAGCAGCGCAGCCACCTCGTCGTCGGTCGTCTGGGAGAAGTCCTCGTAGAACTGGCCGATGGCGAAGAAGGGCCGCGGCGTGGCGAGCGCCACGCACGCGTCGGCCGCCGGCCCGATGCGCGCCTCCCAGCCGGGCGACGCCACCGGCACGGCGAGGACGACTTTGGCGGCCCCTCTCGCCCGGGCGGCGGCACAGGCCGCCCGCGCCGTCGACCCGGTGGCCACGCCGTCGTCCACCACGACGGCCGTGCGCCCCTCGAGGGAGGCGGGCGCCCGGTCGCCCCGGAACCTCGCGGCCCGCCGTTCGAGCTCCCGGCGCTCCCGCTCCTCCACCTCGGCGAACACCCGCTGCGAAACCCCGACCGACTTCACGACCCCTTCGTCGATCACCCTCGCCCCCTCCTCCCCGATGGCGCCCATGGCGAGCTCGGGCTGGAAGGGGACGCCCAGCTTGCGCACGAGGATCACGTCGAGCGGGGCGCCGAGCGCCTCGGCCACCTCGGACGCCACGACGACGCCTCCCCGCGGCAGGCCGAGCACCACCACCGGGCCGTCGCCGGCCCCGAGCAGCTGCTGGAGCCGGGCTCCGAGCCGGCGACCAGCATCACGTCGGTCGTCGAACCTCATCTCGCTCTTCAGGCTTTCCCCGCCGCAAGGATCAGCATGGGCGCGACGACCTCCCCCCGCCAGGGCCGAACGGCCCTCGGACCCGGCCTCACCAGGACTTTCGCCCCTACTCGACGGCCCATCTGTCCCGGATACTTGCGCTCGTGCCTGCCGTGTCCGACATTCTTCGGCGCTTCAGGCTGGCCGGGGTCCCGGGAGCACCGCACGCCTCCGTGCCGGCCGACCGGGCGCGTGCCCTCGAGGACGAGCTGTCCGCCGTGTTCACCGCCCTGCAGCCGGCCGAGCACAGGGTCGAGGAGATCCTGGGCGAGGCGCGCCGGCGGGCGGCCGAGACGGCGCAGGCAGCGGCCGAGGAGTCCGCCGGGATCGCCGCCGGAGGGCGCCACCGGGCCGACGAGGCCCGCCGCGACGCCGCCGCCCGGCTGCTCGCGCGGGCCGAGGAGGAGGCACGCCGGCTGCTGGAGGACGCCAGCGCCGAGGCCGGGCGGATCGAGGCCCGCGCCGCGGAGCGCATCCCGGGTCTCGTGGAGGCTGTCGTCGCCGAGGCGACGGGGCGTCGGGACTCGGTGCGGTGAACAGCAGCGGCGACTGGGTGGCCGCCTCGACGAGGGCCGTCGGGCTCGTCGGGCGGAGGCTCGGCACGAACGGCGCGCTCGAGCTGGCCTCCTCGCCCTCCACCCAGGCGGCCATGCGGCTGCTGGCGGCCTCCTCGTACCGCCGCGCCATCGAGACGGCGCCCTCCGGCCCGGCGGCCGGCCGGGCGGTCGACAACGTCGCCCTCTGGCACCTGCGCGTCCTCAACGGCTGGGCGCCGGGCGTGGGGACGGCTGTGCTGAAGGTGCTGGCGGGCCGCTTCGAGATCGAGAACCTGGTCGACCGGTTCAGGCGCTTTCGGGGCGCCGAGACCGAGGCGCCCTTCGTGCTCGGCTCGCTCGCGACGACCTGGCGGCAGGCCGCCGCGGCGGGCGGCCCGGCCGAGGTGCGGCGCATCCTCCAGCGAAGCGCCTGGGGCGACCCGGGCGGCGACGAGCCCGCCGCCGTGCGCCTCGGCCTCGACCTCGCCTGGGCACGGCGACTGAGCCGGGTCGCCCCGGAGCACTCGAGCTGGGCCCCCTCGTTCTCCGCCCTCACCTTCGCCAAGGCGGTGGCGTCGGGCGGGGCGGCCACCCTTGCCGAGTCCCCTCGCGAGGACGCCGCACTGCTGCTCGGCGAGGCTGCGCTCCACGCCGGCTCGCTCGGGGAGCTCCGCGAGAGGGTGCCTCCACGAGCTCGCTTCGTGCTCGAGGCGGCGGGCGAGGACGGGGCGCTCTGGCGGGCCGAGACGGCCTGGTGGCGGCGCGTGGACCTCGAGGCGCTCGCCCTCGTGCTCGGCCCCCTCCCCGGCCCGACGAGCGTGCTGGCAGCGGGCATGGCCCTCCTGTGCGACGCACGCCGCGTGCGGGGCGCCCTCGAGCTCGCCGCCCTCGGCGGGAGGACGCCCGGAGAGGCCACCGATGTCGTGGCGTGACGAGATCGAGCCCGCCCGCATGACGCGCCTCGCGGTCGTCGCGCCGCGCCGACACCTCGACGAGGCGCTCGCGGCGGTCGCCGGCCTCGGCGTCGTCGAGCCGGACCTCGGCCTCCTCGAGGCGAGCGGCCGGGCGCCCGACGACGCCTCCTCGGCCCCTCTCGACGCGGTCGGCGAGGCGGCCCTGCAGCGAGGGGACGTCGCCGCCCTTGTCGGCTGGGCGCCCGAGAGCGAGCTGACGACGCTCGCCGAGGCGCTCGCCCCCTTCGGGGCCTCCGCCGTCCGGCTCGGCCGACCGAAGGGTGTCGATCCTCCGACGCTGCTTCGCGCCAAGGGGCCGACCAAGGCCTTCGACCCGGTCGTCGAGACGTACTCCACCGTGCCCTACGCCGACCTCAACCCCTCTCTTCTCGCCGGCCTGGCCTACGTGGCCATGTTCGGGATGATGTTCCCCGACGTCGGAGAAGGGGCCCTCGTGGCCGCCGCCGGGGCGTTCCTCCTCTCCAAGCGGCTCAACCCGTCGGGCCGCTTCCGGGCGGGAGGGCCGTTCGTGCTCGGCGCCGGGTTGTCGAGCATGGGGTTCGGTTTCGCCTTCGGAGAGGCGTTCGGCCCGACGGGTCTCGTGCCGACGCTGTGGGAGCGCCCGCTGTCCGACCCGACGGGGCTCCTCCTCGTCTCGGTGGCGATCGGGGCGGGGCTCCTCGCCGTGTCCTACGTGCTCGCGGTCCTGAACCGTCTCCGCGAGGGCGGGGCCGCCTTCGCGGTGCTCGCCCTCCCCGGTCTCGCCGGCGCCTCCCTCTACCTCGGCCTGGCGCTCGGCGGCCTCGGCTGGATCCGGCATCTCCCGGCCCTCCTCGCCACCGGCGGCGTCCTCGCCGGGCTCGGCGCGGCGGCCGCCTTCACCGGGCTGTACCTCCAGGCGGGCGGCCGGGCGAGCGGCGTCGCCCAGGCGTCGGTCGAGCTCTTCGACGGGGTCGTCCGTCTCGGGACGAACACGATCTCCTTCGCCCGGCTGGCGGCCTTCGGCCTCACGCACGCGGCGCTCGGACAGGTCGTGTGGAGGGGGACCACGCTGTTGTGGCACCGCGGACCGCTCGACGCCGTCCTCGCCGTCGGGCTCTTCGCGGTCGGCACGTCGTTCTGCATCGCCCTCGAAGGCCTCGTCGCCGCCGTCCAGGCGCTCAGGCTCGAGTACTACGAGCTCTTCTCCCGCATCTTCGTCGGCCAGGGCCGCCCGTTCCGCGCCTGGCACCCACCGCTCGCTCTCACGAAGGAGAACCCATGCTGACCTGGTTGATCGGATTGCCGGTGCTCGCCGGCATCGCCGCCCTCGTGGCGGTCCAGCTGCAACGCAGGCCGAAGCGGTGGTTGCGCGTCGTCAAGTTCGCCAACCTCGGCCTCCTCCTCGGAGCCGGCGTCCTCATCGCCCTCGGGCTCGCCGCCGTCCCGAGCGGCGCCGCCACGGCTGCGACCTCGCACGCCGCCCACACGCTCAACAGCGGGGCGCTCATCGGTGCCGCCATCGCCGTGGCCGGCTCGTCGCTCGGAGCGGGGATCGGCGTGTCCTATACAGGCTCGGCCGCCATCGCGGCCATGAGCGAGCGCTCGGAGCTGTTCGGGCGCGCCATGGTGCTCGTCGGGCTCGCCGAGGGGATCGCCATCTACGGCCTCGTCATCGCCATCATCCTCATCGGGAAGGCCTGAGATGGGCCGCGTGGCGGTCCTCGGGGAGTCGTCGCAGACGACCTGGTTCTCGCTGGCGGGAGCCGACGTGTTCGCGGCGGAGAACCCCGACGAGGCCCGGGAAGCCTGGAAGAGCCTCGCCGAGGAGACCGTGGTCGTCGTCCTCACGCCGATGGCGGCGAGGGCGCTCGAGGAGGACATCGCCAAGGCCGACCGCCTGCTCTGCGTGACGCTTCCCGACGGGGCGGACCCGCGGGAGGAGCGCGCCGAGTGACGCCGCTCGGGCAAAAGGACCCGTCCGAGCGGCTCTCCGGAGCGCTCGAGCCGGTCGACCAGGGCATCGTGCGCGACGCCGAGCAGGAGGCGGCCTCGCTCGTCGCCGCCGCCGAAGCGGTCGCGCAGGCCCAGGTGGCCGACGCCACGCGGGAGGCCGACGAGCTCGTCGAGAGAGCCCGAGCCGAGGGCGAGGAGGCCGCCCGCCGGCTCGCCTCGGCCCGTCTCACCGAGGCGCGCAGCCGGGCACGGGCAAGGGAGCTGGCGGCTCGCCGGAGGGCCTTCGACGCGCTGCGCGAGCAGGCGGCGACGGAGCTCTCCCGCCGGGTGGAGGCGGGTGAGGCGGGCGAGCTGGCGGACAGGGTCCTCGCGGCGGGGCGGAGTCGCTTCGGCGGGCGGCGCGTGCGCCGGGGCGGGGACGGGTGGGGAGAGGGAGGGGGTTTCGTGCTGGAAGTGGGGGGCGGGAAGGTGCCGGTCGGTGCCATGACCGTCGTGGACGCGGCGCTCTCCTGCCTGGCCGACGAGGTGGCGTCGTTGTGGGCGTGACGGGGCGGGTGGCCCGCGTGAACGGGCCCCTCGTCGAGATCGACGGCCTCGAGGGCACGGCCATGCTCGACGTGGTCGAGGTGGGACCGCTCCACATCCCGGCCGAGGCCGTCTCGGTCTCGCGTGACGGCCGGGTCGTCGTGCAGGCCTACGAGTACACCGGAGGCCTCGCTGTCGGCGACGGCGCCGAGGCGCTCGGCGGCCCGCTCAGCGCGAACCTCGGGCCGCACCTCCTCGGCGGCATCTTCGACGGGCTGCTCCGCCCGCTCGGCGGGGCCGCCGCCTGGCTGGCGCCGGGCACGCTCCGGGAGTCCGGGCGGGGCGGGGATCCGAGGCGGCGCTGGCACTTCACCCCGGCCGTCGCCTCCGGCGACGAGGTCACCCACGGGACGGTCCTCGGTGTCGTCGGCACGCAGGGCGGGATCGAGTACCGCGTCCTCGTGCCGCCCGGGCTGTCCGGGCGAGTCGAGCGGGTCCGCGACGAGGGCGAGGTCTCGGAGTCCGACGAGGTCGCCGCCGTCGGCGACCGCCGCATCTCCCTCGTCGAGTCCTGGCCGGTGCGCCTCCCCCGCCCCGTCGCCGAGCGCCTCTCGGACACCGAGCCCCTCGTCACCGGTCAGCGGGTGGTCGACCTCCTCTTCCCCGTCGCCAAGGGGTCGAGCGTGGCGGTGCCGGGTGGCTTCGGGACGGGCAAGACCGTGCTCCTGCAGCAGATCGTGAAGTGGTGCAACGCCGACGTCATCGTCTTTGTCGGCTGCGGTGAGCGAGGAAACGAGCTCGCCGACGCCTTGAGCGAGCTCGCCGTCCTCGAGGACCCGCGCACGGGGCGGAGCCTTCTCGAACGCACGGTCGTGATCGCCAACACCTCCAACATGCCCGTCATGGCGAGGGAGGCGAGCATCTACACGGGCATGACGGTGGCGGAGCACTTCCGCGACATGGGCTACGACTGCGTGCTCCTCGCCGACTCCACCTCGCGCTGGGCGGAGGCGCTGCGGGAGTTCTCCTCGCGCTCGGGTGAGCTGCCCGCCGAGGAGGGCTACCCCGCCAGCCTCTCCTCGGCCATCGCCGCCTTCTACGAACGGGCAGGCATCGTGCTCACCCTCGGAGGCGGCCGCGGGTCGGTCACCGTGATCGGCGCCGTTTCGCCGGCGGGGGGCGACATGACCGAGCCGGTGACGGCGCACACGGAGCGTTTCGTCCGGTGCCTGTGGTCGCTCGACCGCGACCTCGCCTACGCCCGCCACTATCCCGCCATCAGCTGGCGGCGCTCGTTCTCGCGCGACGCCGAGGCGATCGGCGCCTTCGAGGGTGCAGAGGGGCGGGTGGACTGGGCGGCCGACCGGACGCGGGCCCTCGCCCTCCTCGCAGAGGCGGACCGGCTCGCCCCCATCGTCGAGCTCGTCGGGCTCGCCGCCCTGCCCGCCCCCGAACGGGTGAGGCTGCTCTCGGCCCGGCTGCTGCGCGAGGGGGTGCTCCAGCAGAGCGCCCTCAGCCAGAACGACGCCGCCTGCGCCCCCGACAAGCAGGCCGCCCTCCTCGGCCTCGTCCTCGCCGTGCACGAGCGGTGCCTCGAGCTCGTGCAGGCAGGCGTCCCGATCCACACGATCGAGGAGGCCGACCTCTCCGCCGTCGTGCGTGCACGGAACGACGTCGGGCCGGACGACGAAGCCGGGGTGACCGAGCGGCGCGAGGAGATCCTCGCCATGCTGGACGGACTGCGATGAGCGCGGCACGCGGCGGGGCTGCGAGGCGGGCCGCCGGGGACGGGGCGCTTGCCGCCCTCGAGGTGGGCATGGCTCTCGAGCACGAGGGCGCCGAGTCGGCCGAGGGCCCGCTCCTCGTCGTCCGCGGCGTGAGCGGCGTCGGCTGGGACGAGATGGTGACCGTGCGGCTGGCGGGCGGCGAGCTCCGCCAGGGCCTCGTCCTCGAGGTCGAGGGCGACAACGCCGTCGTCGAGGTGCTGCAGGGGACCTCGGGCATCGACCCGGCGGCCGTCACGGTCGGCTTCACGGGGCGGCCCTTCGACATCCCGGTCGGCGAGGGATGGCTCGGCCGTACCTGGAACGGGCTCGGCGAGCCGCTCGACGGGGGGCCGCCCATGCTCGCACCCGAGCGGCGGCCGGTCTCGGGGGCGCCCCTCAACCCGACGCTGCGGGACGTGCCGAGGGACCCCATCGTGACGGGGGTGTCGGCCGTCGACGTGCTCACGACCCTCGTTCGGGGCCAGAAGCTCCCGGTCTTCTCGGTCGCCGGCCTGCCCCACCTCGAGCTCGCCGCCCAGATCGCGGCACAGGCCAACGTGGCGGGCGAGCCCTTCAAGGTGGTGGTGGCCGGACTCGGCCTCACCCACGCCGACGCCGCCGCCATCCGCCGTCGCCTCGAGGAGCGCTCGGGCGCCGGGGAGCTCGCCCTGTTCCTCGACACGGCCGACGACCCGGTCGTGCAGCGGATCCTCACCCCGAGGGTGGCGCTCACCGTCGCCGAGTACCTCGCCTTCGACCTCGGACAGCACGTCCTCGTCGTCCTCGGCGACATGACGAACTACTGCGAGGCGCTTCGCGAGGTCTCCGCCGCCCGCGGCGAGATCCCCGGGCGACGGGCCTACCCGGGCTACCTCTACAGCGACCTCGCCTCCCTCTACGAGCGGTGCGGGCGCATGCACGGAAAGCCAGGCTCGGTCACCCTCGTCCCCGTCCTCACGATGCCGGGAGGCGACATCACCCACCCGGTCCCCGACCTGACGGGCTACATCACCGAAGGCCAGGTCGTCCTCTCCCCCCGCGTCGCCGGCGAGGGGGTGAGCCCTCCGGTGGACGTGCTCGGCTCGCTCTCGAGGCTGATGCGCCAGGGGACCGGTCGCGGGCGCACGAGGGAGGACCACCCGGCGCTCGCCGCCCAGCTCGTCGCCGCCGTCGCCCACGCGAGAGACCTCCGCGACCTCGCAGAGCTCGTCGGGACCGCCGCCCTCACCGACACCGACCGCGCCTATCTCGCGCTCGACGACGCCTTCGGGAGCGACCTCCTCACCCAGGGCCAGGAGGACGCCCGCTCGCTGGACGACAGCCTGGCGCGTGCCTGGCGGGTGGTGTCGCTGCTGCCCCGGCGGGAGCTCACGATGCTGCCGCCGGCCGACCTCGACCGGTACTACGAGGGCGCCGCCGAGGCCGCCGGCGAAGTCGCCGGCGAAGGCGCCGGCGATGCCTGAGCTGCGCACGGGCGGGCGGGCGGCCCGCCTGTTCCTCCTCGGGAGGATCGCGACGGCTCGCCGGGGCGCCGACCTCCTCGACCGCAAGCGGCAGCTCCTTCGCCGTGAGGTGGCACGCCTCGACGAGGACCGCACCGTGGCGAGGGGGCGCCTCGAGGCGGCCTGCGCCGAGCTCGACGTGTGGGCGGCGCGCACCGCCGCCCTCGGGGGCCCTCGCGACGTCACGATCGCCGGCGAGGCCCTCGGCAGCCCGGCCGAGGTGGAGGTCCACTGGGAGAACACGATGGGCACGCTGCACCCCTCGAGTCACACGTCGGTCCTGCCCTCTCTCCGCCCGCTCGACGCGGCGGGGCTGACGAGCGCCCTGCCCCCGACGGCGGCCGCCTGCCGGGAGGCGCTCGACGGCGCCCTCGCCGCCGCGGTGGCCGAGGACGCCGTGCGCCGGCTGTCGGGCGAGCTCGCCCTCACGACGAGGAGGGTGCGGGCCATCACCCGCATCCGCCTTCCCGCCCTCGAGGACGCCCTCGCCGTCCTCAACCAACGCCTCGACGAGACGGACCGGGAGGAGCGGGCGGTCGGTCGCTGGGCGTGGGAGCGTTCGGAGCGGGCCGGCGCGGCGGGGAGTCCGAGGCGGCCCTAGCTCCTGCTAGAGCCGTTCCTTGATGCTGCGGGGGCTCAGCCAGCGCATCAGGTTCCACATCGTCCCGGCCTTGTCGTTCGTCCCCGAAGCCCTGGCACCCCCGAAGGGCTGCTGGCCGACGACGGCGCCGGTCGGCTTCTCGTTGACGTAGAAGTTGCCGGCCGCCTGGCGCAGCCCTGCGACCGCCCCGTCGATCGCCAGCCGGTCGGTGGCGACGACCGAGCCCGTGAGGCCGTAAGGCGAGGTCGCGTCGACGAGGGCGATCACCTCGTCGAAACGGTCCTCGCCGTAGGGGTGGACCGTCACGATCGGGCCGAAGAGCTCCTCTTCGAGGAGCCTGCAGCCCGGATCGCCCGTCTCGACGACGGTCGGGTGCACGAACCAGCCCGGGTCGCTCTCGACCCGCCCGCCGAGGACGATCCGGGTCGCCGGAAGCGACGACACCTCGGCGATGGCGAGCGAGTGACGCTCGAACGCCTCGGCGTCGATCACGGCCCCGAGGTCGGTGTGCAGGTCCCGCACGTCGCCGACCGAGAGCCGCCCGACGGCTCCCTCGAGCCCGGCGAGCACCTCCGGCCACATCGCCTCAGGCACGTAGGCACGCGAGGCGGCGGAGCACTTCTGGCCCTGGTAGCCGAAGGCTCCCTGCACGAGGATGCGCACGACCTCGGCCGGGTCGGCCGAGGCGTGCACGAGCACGAAGTCCTTGCCGCCCGTCTCGCCGACGAGCCGCGGGTAGGCCCGGTAACGCCCGATGTTCGTCCCGACCTCCGACCACATGGAGCGGAAGGTCGCCGTCGAGCCGGTGAAGTGGACCCCGGCGAGGTGCGGGTCCTCGAGCACGACCGGCCCGATGTCGCTCCCCCGCCCGTAGACGAGGTTGACGACGCCGGGCGGGAGGCCGGCCTCCCCGAGCAGGCTCATCACGTAGTGGGCCGGGAGCGTGGCGCTCGTGGCCGGCTTCCACACGACGGTGTTGCCGCAGAGCGCCGGCGCGCAGGGAAGGTTGCCGGCGATCGACGTGAAGTTGAAGGGCGTCGCCGCGAAGACGAAACCCTCGAGCGGCCTGTAGTCGACCCGGTTCAGCGCGGACGTCGTCGAGAGCGGCTGCTCCTCGTAGATGTGGAGCAGCGCGGCGGCGTTGAAGCGGAAGAAGTCGACGAGCTCGGCGATGTCGGCCTCGGCCTCGCCCACCGTCTTTGAGGTGTTGAGCATCGTGGCCGCCACGAGCCGGTCGCGGTAGGGGCCGGCGGCGAGGTTGGCGGCGCGAAGGAAGATCGTCACCCGCTCCTCGTGCGGAAGGGCAGCCCAGGCGGGCGCGGCGGCGAGCGCCGCCTCCACCGCCGAGCGGGCCTCGGGCTCGCCTGCGGCGTGCACCGTCGCGAGCACGCGGTGGCGGTCGTGCGGGAGGACGGCGTCGAAGAGCCTGCCGGTGAGGACCTTCCGCCCCCCGATCACGAGCGGGAGGACGAGGCTCTCCGAGAGGAGGTCGTCCAGGCACGCCTCGAGCCCGAGGGTCTCGTGCGACCAGCGCTCGAACGACCTGATGCGCTCGTTCACAGGCGGGGCCGGGCGGAAGGCACCCGACACGCCGCTTCGCGAGGGGAGGTCGGCGACCGCGGCAGGCGGCAGCTCGCCGGGTGCGCCGGCGTGCGCCCGGAGTCGGGTGGAGACCTCGGTGAGCTCGGACAGACTGGTCATCGACCTACCTCCCTGTGGGGGACGACGGTGCCGCTCAGGGCAGACCGGGCCCGGCGGAGGGTGGCTGCGGCGCCGGAGGCTCCCCGCCGCACCACGTCACGGGCGAGCACGCCGGCGACGGCGGGGTTCTCCTGCACGCGACGGAGCGAGTACTCGTACCAGTGCTCGCCGTAGGGCACATAGACCCGGAGCCTGTGGCCCTCTCCGACGAGGACCTCACCGAGGTCCTCGCGCGCCCCGAGGAGCATCTGGAACTCGAACTCGGTGGGTTTCAGGCCGTACTTGTCGACGAGGCGGAGCGCCTCGCACTGCAACCACTCGTCGTGGGTGGCCACGCCGACGTAGCAGCCCATGGCGAAGAGGCGTTCGAGGCACTCGAGGTAGCTCGCCCGGACGGCGTCAGGGTCGTGGTAGGCGGCGGAGAGCGGCTCGGCGAAGATGCCCTTGCAGAGCCGCACGTTCGGCTGCAGGGAGGCGAGCGACTCGACGTCCGCCGGGGTCCGGCGCAGGTAGGCCTGCAGCACGATGCCGACGTTCTCGTGGCCTTGCGCCCGAAGCCTCCGGTACGCCTCGAGCGTCGCAGTCGTCGTGCTCGAGTCCTCCATCTCGACCCGGACGAAGTTGCCGTGCTCCTCGGCCCTCGCGACGAGCACCTCGAGGTTGGCCTGGCAGGCGTCGGGGTCGAGCTCGAGGCCGAGCCCGGTCATCTTCACCGAGAGGTTGCCGTCGAGCCCCCAGGCGAACAGGTCGTCGAGGACGGCCACGTACTCGGACACGAGCTCGTCGGCCTGGTCGAGGGAGCGGAACTGCTCGCCGAGGACGTCGACCGTGGCCATCGCCCCGCGCTCGTTGAGGGCGGCGATGGTGCGGAGCGCGTCGAGGCGGGTTTCGCCTGCGAGGTAGGGGGCGGAGATCCTGCGGACGACCCGCCTCGGCACGGCGGGCAGCAACCGGACGACGAGGCGATCGGTCATCGTCATGGTTCCCTTGTAGGGCTGCGACGGGCGTGCGGGTAGAGGCGAAGGACCTCTCGGGCCCCGCCGGCGACGCCGCCTGCGCGAGCGGGACCTTCGCCCCTAGCAGGGGGCGCCCGGACCGGGTACACCGGAGGCGTTCGCACGCGTGTCCCGTCACGCCGAACCTCTCCGGGAGGTCCCATGTCAGCCAACTCCTCTTCAGCGCGCCGTCGTTTCACGGCCGGTGCGCTCGTCCTCTCGCTCGCGGCGAGCCTGGTCGTCGGGATCGGCCTTCCGGCGGGGGCGTTCGCGAGCGGCCGTCCCGCCGGCGGTCCGGCGCACACGACGGCGGCGCCGATCGGCGTCGTCGACGCCTTCGGCGCCGAGCAGGCGCCGGTCCTTGCCGCCATGCACGTCACAGGGCACGTCGACCTCGACGGGTTCCGTTTCTGGGTCGGGACGCTCGACGGGGTGCGGGTCGTGAACGTCGCGAGCGGTGAGGCCGACGAAACCGCCGAGCTCGCCACGTACCTGCTCGACTCCCACTTCCACCCCCGCGCCGTGCTCTTCTCCGGCACGGCCGGCGCCCAGAACGCCGCCGTGCACGTGGGCGACGTCGTCGTGAGCGGCTTCGTGGTCGACAAGTCGTCGATCCACTACTACCTCGGCGGCTACCAGGACGGGTACTCGGGCGAGGAGGTGGGCGTCACGAAGTCGTCGGACGTGAAGGGTGACGTCGTGGTCGGCTACGGCACCCCGCTGCCGACGCCGGCCGACGCGGCCGGCTACGGCTACGGACCGAGCAGCTCGGACAAGACCTGGCGTTTCGTCGAGGCATACGCCGCGCCCCACGCCCTCGTCGCCGTGGCAGCCAAGGCGAGCAGCCTCCTTGGCACGACCACGGTGGCCGACGCCACGGGCGACCCGAAGGCGAGCGGCACCGTGACCAACAAGGTCATGGCCGGCGTCGTCGGGCAGGCCGACGTCTGGACCGAGCCGCTCAGCTGGATCGAGGCGCAGAACATGCTGTACCAGACCGACGCCGAGGAGAACGAGGGCAGCGGCTTCGCCTTCATGAACTCCCAGCTCGGGGTCCCCTGGCTGCTGGTGCGCGGCATCTCGGACAGCGTCTGGTACCCGAACGCTTACGACGGCATCGTCGCCTCACGGCACGCCGAGACCGTCGTCGCCTACCTCGTGTCGCACCTGCCCCCGACCGTGCCGACGACGCCGACCACGCTGTCGGAGCTGAGCCGTTCGGCGAACGCCGTGCGGGCCGGCTACCTCGTCGCCAAGCGGGCGTACTTCACCGTCAGCTCGGTGCCGAAGGTCGTCTACGTCAACGGCAAGGGCAAGACCGTGACCCTCACCGGGACGGCGCTCCGCAAGCTCGAGCGCGAGTACAGCTACAAGGCCGGCGGGCTCGGCTGAGGGTCGCCGGCGGTGGCGCCGGGCGGTGGCGCCGACGCTGCCGCCGGCGCGGCGGACGCGCCGGGCGCCCGCAGCACCGTCTCGGCCACGAGGCCGGCGGCCGACACGGCCACGTCGATCCCCCAGGACTCGTCGAAGAGCCACGAGTCGTCGGGGTCGTTCACCCGGGCGACCACGCAGCCGATGTGGAAGCGATGCTTGGCGAGGAACGACACGACGAGGTTCTCGGCGTCCGAGGTCGTACAGGCCACGAGCACGTCCGTACGCAGCGCGCCCGCCTCCTCGAGCACGACGAGCGGGTCGCCGACGACCACGGAGATGCGCGGGTCGTGCGGCTCGTCGGCCCCGTCGGCGTCGGCGCGCACGTAGATCACCTCGCAGCCGGAGGCGGCGAGGGTCGTCGCCACCTGCACGGCCAGCTGGCTCGACCCGACCACGAGCACGTTCATCACGCCCACCTCCCGAGGAACCCGTGCAGCCGCCCGAGCGACTGCGAGGCCACGACGAAGCTCGCCTCGTCGTGCTCGGCGAGCAGCGTCGAGGACTCGGGGATCATCGAGTGACCTCCCCTCGTCACCTCGACGACGATGATCTCGCCCGCCACTTCGAGCTCGCCGACCGGCCGGCCGGCGAGGTAGGCGGGGACCGGCGCCCGGACGAGCATCGTCTCGCCGTTGCCGAAGGTGAGGCGTGGCTCGAGGCGCTCGTGATGGAGCAGCTGGGCGACCTCGTTGGCGGTCGCCTGCACCGTGCTCACGGCGGTGATGCCGAGCTCGCGGTAGACGAACGAGTGGCTCGGGTCGAACCGCCGGGCGATCACCCGGGGCACGCGGTAGACGTCGCGCCCGACGCGGGCCGCCACGGCGTTCACACAGTCGTCCGCCGTGAGCGCCACGAGCGCCTCCGCCTCGCGGATCCCTGCCTTCTCGAGGACGGCCCTCGAGGTGCCGGTGCCCTCGATGAAGCGCTCCTTCAGGGCGGCGGGCAGGCGCCGCGCCGCCCGCGGGTCGAGGTCGACGAGGGTCACGTCGTCCCCCAGGCTGCTCAGCCGCAGGCCGAGCTCCGAGCCCGTCCTGCCGCTCCCGACGATCACGACGTGCACGTCTCCTCCCTTCCTAGGCGGCGGCCGCTGTCACGGCCGCCTGCCCTGTTCCTGACGATGTCGCCGCCTCGTTCCGCCGGCCCCTCCTGTGGAACGCCTTGCGCGTCTCCTCCGCCCCGAGCAGCAGCGCACCGAAGCCGACGAGGATCAGCCAGTCGCTCAGTTTGAGCGGGGCCGTGTCGAAGACCGACTGCAGTGCGGGCACGTAGCTCACGCAGGAGACGAAGCCGAGCCCGAACAGGCCCGCCAACACGAGCGGCTTGTTCGAGAACACGCCGACCCGCCAGATGCTCTCGGTCTCGGTGCGCACGGCGAAGCTGTTGAAGAACTGGCTGACGACGATGCCCGCCTGGGTCATGGTGAGTGCCTCGCGGTAGGTCGGGTTGGCGGCCGTGAAGGCGGAGAAGGCCAGGTGGGCGGTGTGGATCCGCCAGAAGAACGCCAGGCAGACGCCGATCGACTGGATGCCGCCGAGGAAGAGGAAGCGCCGGACGAGCGGCCAGTTGAAGAGCGTCTCGCCGGCCGGGCGGGGCGGCTTCGACATCGTGCCGGGCTCGGGGCGCTCGGTGCCGAGCGCCAGAGCGGGCATCACGTCCGAGCCGAGGTCGATGGCGAGCACCTGGAGCGCCGAGAGCGGCACGAGGGGGAACCCGACGAAGACGGCGACGAGGATCGGGGCGAGCTCGGCGAGGTTGTGGCTGAACAGGTAGACGAGGAACTTCCTGATGTTCTGGTAGACGGCCCGCCCGAGCTCGACGGCGGCTGTGATCGAGGCGAACGAGTCGTCAAGGAGGATCATCACCGAGGCGGCGCGGGCGACGTCGGTGCCGCCCTCGCCCATCGAGACGCCGATGCTCGCCCGCTTGAGGGCCGGGGCGTCGTTCACGCCGTCACCGGTGACGGCGACGGTCTCGCCGAGGCTCTGCAGGGCGGCGACGATGCGCATCTTGTGCTCCGGCCGGGCCCGCGCGAAGAGCAGCTGGCCCTGCGAGGCGACGAGGTCGGCGAGCTCGGCCTCCCCCATGGCGTCGAGGCGCTGGCCGGTGACGACGTCGAGCGGGGCGTCGCCGACGATGCCGACGCGGCGTGCGATCGCCTCGGCCGTGAGGCCGTAGTCGCCGGTGATCATGATGATGCGGATGCCGGCCCGGCGGCACGCCTCGACCGCCTCGACCACCTCGGGGCGGGGCGGGTCGGACATGGCCACGAGGCCGAGGAGGCAGAGGTCCGACTCGGCCTCCTCCTGGTGGGGCCGCCCGGTCGCCACCTGGCGGCGGGCGACGGCGAGCACCCGCAGGCCGGCCGCAGCCATCTCGTCGTTGGCGCGCTCGAGGGCGTGGCGCCGGTCGTCGTCGAGGGCGCCCTCGCGCCCGTCCCACAGCACGGTCGTGCACCGCTCGAGCACGGCCTGGGGCGAGCCCTTGACCGCGCACACGAACGTGTCCGCCTCGGGAGCGCCGGCGGCCGGCTCCCCGCTTCGGTGCACCGTCGTCATGAGCTTGCGGTCGGCGTCGAAGGGGAACGTCGTCACCCGCGGCGCCGCCGCCTGTTCGGCGTGGAGGTCGACCCCGGCCTTCGCAGCCGCCACGAGGATGGCGCCCTCGGTCGTGTCGCCGAGCACCCGCCAGCCGAGGCGCTTCTGGTCGTCGGGGGGGAGGAGCCTGGCGTCGCAGCACAGCGCGGCGGTGCGGAGCAGGCGCGCCACCCGGGCGGCGTCCTCGACGGTGCCCACCGGCTCGTACCCGACTCCCGACACGGCGTGGCGGCGTCCCGACTCAAAGACCGACTCGACGGTCATCTCCGCCTTCGTGAGCGTGCCGGTCTTGTCGGTGCAGATCACCGTCGTCGAGCCGAGCGTCTCGACGGCGGTGAGCCGGCGGATGAGGGCGTGCCGGCGCGCCATCCGCCGCACGCCGACGGCGAGGGAGACCGACATGGTGGCGGGCAGCCCCTCAGGCACGAGGGCCACCATCACCCCGAGGGCGAACACGAACGACCCGACGAGGCTGTGGCTCATCGCCGAGCGGAGCCCGAAGAGGGCGGCGCCGGCGACGAGCGCCACGGCGGCGACCCGTTTCGCCATCCGTGTCACCTGTCGCTGGAGGGGCGAGTCCTCCTGGGGCATCTCGGCGGTCACCCGGTAGATCCGGCCGAACTCGGTGTCGAGCCCGGTGGCGAACACGACCGCCCTCGCCGTCCCGTTGGTCACCGAGGTGCCCATGAACACGCAGTTGCGGGCGTCCGCGACGGGCACGTCCGCCGGGACGGCCTGTGACACCCGTGGCGTGGGCTGGCTCTCTCCCGTGAGGGCGGCCATCTCGACCGACAGGTAGCTCGAGTCCACGACCCGGCAGTCGGCCGAGACGGCGTCGCCGGCGTTGAGCACGACGAGATCGCCGGGGACGAGCTCGGCGGCCTCGATCTCGTCGAGGTCGCCGCCCCGCAGCACGCGGGCGGTGGCCGGCACCATCGCCTGGAGAGCCTCCGCCGTGCGCTCGGCGGCGTGCTCCTGTCCGAAGCCGATGAAGGCGTTCAGCACGACGACACCGAGGATCCCGAAGGCGAGCTCGAGGTTGCGGGTGTCGCGGGGAGTGCTGAGCAGGTACGTGAGGAAGGTGAGGCCGGCCGCCACGAGCAGGAGGACGGCGAACATGTTGGTGATCTGGGCGAGCAGCTCGGAGGCGATCGACCGGCGCGGCGCCGGCGGGAGGCGGTTCGGCCCGTGCTCGGCGAGCCGCCGGGCGGCCTCCTTAGGGCTGAGCCCGCGAGGTGAGCTGTCGAGGGCGTCGTAGACGAGTTCGGGGGCGAGCGCGGCGACCGGCTGAGCGGGCCCCCGCGCAACGCCGGGCGGCTCGGCCGACCCGTCGCCGGGCGGCTCGGCCGGCCCGTCGCAGGAGGGCGCCACCGGCGCGCTCGCCTCTGCTCCGACTCGACGAGCGGCGCGAGCTTGCAGCACGAGCCACGGTCGCGCCCGCCCTCGGTCGCGGGTAGAGGAGAACGACCCGGCCCAGCCAGGCCGGACAGGACTTCCGGCCCTAGTGCCGGCGGCGGTCGCGGCAGACGCTGGACCCATGACACGGATCGCGAGCTACGCACGCCCCTCGAGCCTCGCCGAGGCGCTCCGCCTCCTCGAGGACGACGGCGCCCTCGCCCTGGCGGGCGGCACGACGCTCCCCCGCCTGCGCCTCGACGCCGCCGCTGACGCCGTCGACCTCCAGGATCTCGGCCTCGATCGCATCGAGCACACGGGCGACACCGTGCGCCTCGGCGCCATGGCGACCCTCGAGGACCTCCGGCAGAGCGAGGACCTGCCCGGGGCGGTGCGCGAGGCCGCCCGCCGGGAGCTGCCGAGCACGCTTCGCACCCAGGCGACCGTGGGTGGGCTCGTCGCCTCGGCGGCCGCCGACAGCGAGCTCCTCGCCGTCCTTCTCGTCCACGAGGCGGTCGTGACGGTCGCCACCCGGAAGGCGAGCACCGACGTGGCGCTTCCGGACTACTTCGCCTCGCTCCCCCGCCCGCACGGCGAGATCGTGACGGCGGTCTCGCTCGCGACCGGAGGACGGACGGCCACGGCGAGGACCGCCCGCACGCGGGCCGACCGGCCGATCGTGGCCGCCGCCGCCCGGGTGGCACCCGACGACCGGCGCATCGTGGCCCTCTGCGGCGTGGCGGCCACGCCCGTCCTGGTCGACCCGGACGAGCCGGCGGGCCTCCATCCGCCGGGCGACTTCCGGGGCTCGGGCGAGTACCGCGCCTGCCTGGCCGAGGTGCTCTCGGCCCGCGTTCTCGAGGAGGTCTCGTGATGCAGATCCATCTCACGCTGAACGGCACCGAGCGGACGCTCGCCTGCGAACCGGGCGAGGCGCTGCGGGACGTGCTGCGGCGGGAAGGCTGCTGGAGCGTGCGCTACGGCTCCGACACCGGCGAGACCGGGGCGGCGGCCGTCCTCCTCGACGGGCGCCTCGTGTCGTCCGACGTCGTGCTCGCCGCCCAGGCGTCCGGCCACGAGGTCACCACGCTGGAATCGCTCGAGTCCGAGGTCGAAAAGGGCGAGCTCCATCCCATCCAGGCGGCCTTCGCCGAGACGGGCGCCCTCCAGGGCGGCTACTCGGCAGGCGCGATGATCCTCGCCGCCAAGGCGCTCCTCGAGCGACACCCCGACCCGGCCGAGGCCGAGATCCGCGACGCCCTCTCGGGGGTGCTCGACCGCGAGAGCGGTTACGTGAAGGTCGTCGAGGCGGTGCGGCGGGCGGCCGCGGTGCTGCGGGGGGACAAGCCCGATGCCTTCGAGCCGCCGGTGCTCCGCCCGGCGAGCCTCGAGGCTGTTCTCGCCGGGTCAGCCCCGGCGACAGGTGCGGACGCGGAGGGCGCTCCCCTCGCCCTTCCGCGTCGCGTGCCCTCGCCGGAGGTGCCCCACACGACGGTCGTCGGACGACCCGAGCCGAAGGTGGAGGCCGTTCGCCTCGTGAAGGGGCACGCCGCCTTCGCCGACGACGTCCACCTGCCCGGAATGCTCACCGCCCGGCTGCTCACGAGCCCGCACGCCCACGCCAGGATCGTGGCGATCGACGACTCGAGGGCGCGTGCGCTCCCCGGCGTGCACGCCGTGCTCCACCACTTCAACACCCCCCACGTCCGCTACGCCTCGGGAGGTCAGAGCTGGCCGAACCCGCACCCGTGGGACCAGGTGAGCTTCGACGACAAGGTCCGTTTCGTGGGCGACCGCGTCGCCGCCGTGGCGGCGGAGACCGCAGAGGTCGCCGAGGAGGCCTGCCGGCTCCTCGAGGTGACCTACGAGGTGCTGACGCCGGTCCTGAGCGCCGAGGAGGCGACCCGGCCGGGAGCGCCCGTCATCCACGACGAGCCCGACAGCGTCGGCATCTACGACGCCTCGCACAACCTGAGCCACCACATCGAAGGCCGCACGGTGAGCGACGCCGCGCTCGAGGCCGCCTTCGCCTCGGCCGACCACGTCTTCACCCAGACCTTCCACGTCCAAAAGCAGCAGCACACGCCCATCGAGCCGCACGCCGTCGTCGGCTGGCTCGACGAGGACGAGCGCCTCGTGCTGCGCTCCTCGACCCAGGTTCCCTTCCACGTGCGCCGCATGGTCGCCCCTCTCCTCGGCCTCGAGGTGAAGGACATCCGCGTCGTGAAGCCGCGTCTCGGCGGGGGTTTCGGCTCGAAACAGGAGATGGTGACCGACGACATCGTCGGCCTCCTCGTGCTCGCCACGAGGCAACCCGTCCGGTTGGTGCTCGACCGCCCGCAGGAGTTCGCCTCCACCCGGACGCGTCACTCGCAGACGCTCACCTTCCGCACGGGCGTCGGCGACGACGGCCGACTCGTCGCACAGGACCTGACGGTGCTCGCCGACACGGGTGCCTACGGCACCCACGGGTTCACGGTGCAGTCGCTCACCGGGGCGAGAGGGCTCTCGCAGTACAACTGCCCGGCCAAGCGCTACCGGTGCGACGTCGCCTACACGAACCGGCCCGTCGCCGGGGCCTTCCGGGGCTACGGCGCCCCCCAGGCGCTCTTCGCCCTCGAGTCGCACCTCGACGACGTGGCGGCGGCCATCGGGCTCGACCCGGTCGAGCTGCGCCGCCGCAACTGGGTGAGGACGGGAGACCGCCTCGACATCGTCACCCGCCTCGGAGAGCGGGGCGGCGGCGAGGAGATCGCCGACGAGGACCTGCCGATGGTGACGAGCTGCGGGACCGAGCAGTGCGTCGCCGAAGGCATGCGGGCCATCGGTTGGGACCGCCGGGACGACCCCGCCTTCCGCCGCCCGGCGGACCGGCAACACGTCCGCCGCGGGCTCGGCATGGCGGTCTGCATGCAGGGCTCCGGCATCCCCTTCGTCGACATGGCCGCCTGCTCGATCAAGATGAACGACGACGGCTCGTTCAACCTCCTCGCCGGCGCGGCCGACGTCGGTGCCGGCGCCGACACCGTCCTCGCCCAGATCGCCGCCGAGGTGCTCGGGGTGCGGACGTCCGACGTCGTCGTCCTCTCGGGCGACACCGACGTGACGCCCTTCGACAAGGGCGCCTACGCCTCGAGCACGACCTACATCTCCGGGATGGCGGCGAAGAAGGCGGCCGAGGCGCTGCGCGAGCGCATCACGGCGCGGGCGGCCCGCCTCTTCGGCATCGAGGACAGGGAGTCGGTCACGCTGCACGACGGCCGCGCCTGGTCGCACGACGGCAGGTCGCTCGGGCTCGACGAGATCGCCCTCAACGCCCTTCACACCGAGGACCAGGAGCAGCTCATCGGCACCGCCTCGCACTGGTCGCCCGAGTCGCCCGCCCCCTTCGGCGCCCAGTTCGCCGAGGTGGAGGTGGACACCGAGACCGGCGAGGTGACGGTGACCCGCCTCGTCATGGCCGTCGACTGCGGCGTGGCGATCAACCCGCTCGGGGCGAGCGGGCAGGTCGAGGGGGGCATGATCCAGGGACTTGGCTACGCGCTCTGCGAGGAGCTCGTCTTCGACGACGAGGGGCGCCCGCTCAACCCCGAGTTCGGCCCCTACTGGGTGTTCCGGGCAGACGACACGCCACCGACCGAGGTCATCCTCGTCGAGACGATGGAGCACTCGGGTCCCTTCGGGGCGAAGTCGGTCGGCGAGATCCCGATCGACGGGGTGGCACCCGCCGTGCGCAACGCCATCCTCAACGCGACTGGCGCCGCCATCGACACCCTCCCGCTCACGCCAGAGCGGGTCTGGAGGGCGCTCGACAGCCTGAAGGCCTGAGCCAGGGCCACCTGCTGTCTGGCGCCGCCCGGCAGTCGGCGCCCGGCCGGGCGCCGGCGCTCACCCGACGCGCCGGCCCCTCGGGGCGCCGGCCCCCTCAGGCCTCGAGCCGTCCGTGCGGGAGGAGCGGGAGGTCCCGGAGCCGCCTGCCGGTGGCGGCGAAGATGGCGTTCGCGATGGCGGGCGCCACGGCGATGAGCGGTGTCTCGCCGGCCCCGGCCGGAGGGAGGTCGGGCCGGTCGACGAGGACCACCTCGATCGGGGGCACGTCCGAGAAGCGGGGCACCCGGTAGTCGGAGAGCGACAGCCCCGAGAGCGCCTTCGCCTGCGGCGGCACCGCCTCGAAGAGCGCTCCGCCGAGCGCCATCACGGTGGCCCCTTCCACCTGACCGGCCACGGTGTCGGGATTGACCACGGCGCCGCACTCGTAGGCCGTGACGATGCGCTCGACGCTCACCGTCCCGTCGCCGTGCACCCGCACGTCGGCGCAGGTCGCCACGCGTCCCCCCTTCTCGAGGCCGACGGCGATGCCGACGGCACGATCCGCCTCCACGCCGCCGGGCGGCGTCGGCCAGCCCGCCTTCGAGGCGCAGGCCGACAGGACGGCGGCGAGCCGCTCGTCCTCGAGATGGCCGAGACGGAACTCGACCGGGTCGACGTCCCAGAGGTGGGCGAGCTCGTCGACGTGCGACTCCCGGGCGAAGTTGTTGGCGGTCGCCGCCAGAGCCCGGTAGGAGCCCTGCCGGAGGGGCGAGTCGGCGGGAAGGTAGCGCAGGCGCCGCGTCCCGGTCCGGTACGGCGGCGCGAGACCCGCCGGGCCGCCGTTCACGTTCGTGAACTCCCAGGCGCCGATGGCGCCGCTGCAGTCGAGCCCCGCCTTCACGTCGACGACGGACATCGGCCGCAGGGTCCCGGCCGTGAACTCGTCGGAGCGGCTCCAGTGCACCTTCACGGGCCGACCGACGGACCGCGAGAGCACGGCCGCCTCGACGGCGACGTCGCCGGCGTGCTTTCCTCCGAAACCCCCTCCGCTTCGCCCGACCACCACGCGGGCGTCGGCCTCCTCGATGCCGAGGCGGGCGGCGAGCTGCGCTCGCACGCCGAAGGGCACCTGCGTGCCGGTGACGACCGTCAGGCGGTCACCGACCCAGGCGGCGAGGGCGGAGCGGGTCTCGAGGGGGACGTGGGCGACAAAGGCCGTCGTGTAGCTGCCGGCCACCCAGAGCGAGCAGGCCTCGAACGCCGCCTCGACGTCGCCGTCGGACTCGTCGACCGCCCGCTCCCAGCCGGCGGCGGCGGCCGGGTGCGAGCGCAGGTGAACGGTGAGGTCCATGTCAGGTTCGGGCGGGACGTCCCAGTCCGCCCTGACGGCGGCGACGGCGCGGCGGGCGGTCGTGGCGTCGTCGGCCACAACCCCGACGAAGTCGCCCTCCTCCACCACCTGCACGCCGGGGAGGTCTGAGGCCGCCGAGCAGTCGACCCGGAGCAGCTTCGCCCCCAAACAAGGCGGGTGGAGCACACGGCCGTACCCCATGCCGTCGGCCTCGAGGTCCGAGACGAAGCGCGCCCGGCCCGTCACGATCGCCCCGCGCGGCGGCCGATGGCCGGGCCGCCCGACGAGGCGGCGGAGGTCAGTCGAGCGGAGCGACGGCTCCCCCCCGGCGATGATGACCTTGTGAAGGCCGGCCACGAGCTCGCCGTAGCCGAGCCGGCTTCCCGACGGCCCACCGCCGACACCCCCGGAGTCGGCCGCCAGCGTCGAGGCGGGCACCCCCCAGCGGGCCGCCGCCAGCTCGACGAGCGACCGGCGGGCGGTGGCGGCCGCCCGGCGCAGGGCCTCGCCGGCGTCCGGCATCGAGCGGCTGCCGAAGGTGCCGGCGTCGTAGGGGCAGAGGTCGGTGTCGCCGAGGACCACCTCGACGTCCTCGAGGTCGACGGAGAGCTCCTCGGCGACGAGGAGCCGGAAGGCGGTCGAGTTGTCCTGGCCGACGTCCACCTTGCCCGAGAAGGCGGTGACGAGCTCGGACGGCGCGACGTGGACGACGGCGCCGGGTGCGGGCGGCCACTCGGCCGATGGACCCGCCGGCCACACGGCGACGAGACCCTCACCGACGAGCGAGAAGAAGTCGAACCGCTCGGGGCCGGACAGGTCGTAGGGGGCAGGGGGGCGGCACCCCTCGAGAGAGGCCAGGTCGATCGGTCTCGCCGCCGGCTCGTCGGGCGCGTCGGGGGCGGGCTCGCCACCGTTTCGCAACAGCTCAGCGGCCCCGCGCACGGCTCGGACGATGCCCGCCTGGCAGCCGCAGCGGCACAGCACCGGGTCGAGGGCGGCGGCCACCGCCGACTCGTCCGGGTCAGGATCGGCGTCGAGCAACGCAGCCGCCCGCAGCGCGATGGCGGGCGTGCAGTAGCCGCACTGGGCGGCTCCCTCCTCGACGAGCGCCTGCTGGACGGGATGGAGGCGCCCCGCGAAGGCGAGCCCCTCGACGGTCGTCACGTGGCGGTCCGCCACCTCGCCGACCGTCGTGCGGCAGGACAGCACCGGCACGCCGTCGACGAGCACGCTGCAGGCCCCGCAGGACCCCTGCCCACAGCCCGGCTTGGCGCCGGTGAGCCCGAGACGCTCGCGCAGGTAGGCGAGCAGGGTCTCTCCCTCGTCGGCGACCTCGTGAGGCTCGCCGTTCACTGACAGGCGTGTCGGCATCCCTCGCTCCTCTCGGCGGGCGGCCGAAGGCCGCGGAGCGGTCGCCCCGAGTGTGCTCCCGCTCCCCCTCGGCTCGACAGAGGCGAAAGTCCCGCCGGAGACGTGTGCATCGGCCGCCGGCGCGGCGGTCAGTCGCTCAGCAGGCTTGCATGGCCGGTCAGCTCGAAGACCCGCCGGATGAGCCCTGTCGCCCCGACGACGCGCACAGCGTGGCCGGCGCCGCGCAGCTGCTCGACCGCATCGACCACGGCGTCGAGCCCGCGCACGTCGATGAACGTCAGACCCGAGAGGTCGAGCCGGACCTCCGAGCGCTCCGCGAGGCGGAAGCCGGCGGTGACGAGCGGCGCTGTGGCGACGTCGAGCTCGCCGACCACCCGGACGACGTTGCCGTCCACGTCCACTCTCAACTCTCCCGAGTTCATCTTCGCCCCCACAAAGACCGGAGATGCAAGCGCCGGGCCGCGATTCGAGCAGGGCAAACCTAGCGGGCAGCCCTGCCGGACGGTCCCGCGGGCCCGTCCGGCGAGTCCCGAGGTGTTCAGGCGCCGGCGAGATCGCGCCGCCGGAAGGCGGCGCCGCCGACCAGCACGGCGGCGAGGGCGAGGCCCACCATCACCCCGGCGCTCGTCCAGTCCGGAGCGGCGGCGGGGGCGGGCGCCATCTGGTGGAAGAGCGAGAGGTCGAGCAGCAGCCGGTTCGAGTGCAGCGCCGCTCCGAGGAGCTCCGCGAGGAAGGACCAGGCGACGAGGCCGTAGGCGGCCGGGGCGACGGCGCGGGGCACGAGCCCGAGGGCGAGCACGCCGGCACCGAAGACGCAGAGCGCAGGTGGCACGATGTTGAGGCCCGCCTCGAGGAGCGGGCCGGCGCCGAGTCGTGCGTGGCTTGCCACGCTGCCGAGGAAGGTGAGCGCCCCGGCGAGGACGCCGCAGGCGAGCACGCTGCCGGCCGCGATGGCCACCCGCCCGGCCAGCCACCGGCTGCGGGAGACCGGCGCGACCACGAGCGGCTCGAGGCGGCCGGACGCCTCCTCGGCCCGCAGGCCGGCAGCCTCGCCGGCCGCCAGGAAGGCGACGAGGAGCGCCACGAGCACGAAGGTGATGCTCAGGTACTGGGTCGCCCCCGGACCGGTCGCCCCGATGCGTGAGAGGTCGTTGCGCAGCGTCGAGGACGTGGCGACGAGCTTCCCGCCGTCGGTGGCGATCGAGCCGAGCAGCAGCGCGCCGAGGCCGATGCCGCCGGCCCACACGGCGAGGGTCGATCGCTGCAGGCGGAGGGCGAGGGCGCCTGCGGAGCCGAGGAGCCGCCCCGAGCCGGCGCGGCCCTCCCGCCCTGCGAGCACCCCGGTTCCGATGTCCCGCCTCCCCGAGAGCACGACGGCGGCGCCGGCGAGCAGGCCGGCGAGCGCCACGAGCGGGACGAGGGCGAGCGGGTCGGGCGCGTAGAGGGGATGGAGCTCCTCGGCCCATCCGAGCGGGCTCAGCCAGCGCAGCCAGACCGTCCCGTTGCTCGAGTCGGCCACCATCCGCACGGCGTACGAGGCGCCGAGGACGAGCCCGGCCCACGACGACGCCTGCCGCCTCGTCGGGGCGAGCTCGCTCGTGACCGCCCCGACGCCGGCGAACACGAGGGCGGGGAGGGCGAGGGCGAGGGCGAAGTAGAGGGCGGCACCCGGGCCGATGCGCACCTTCGAGGAGTGGCCGACGGCGATGGTGACAGCCGCTGTGATCGCCCAGAGCACGAAGGGGCCGGCGCCGAGGCCGGCGAGCGTCTCCGCCGTGGCGCGGCGCCGTGTGGTGGGCCCGACGGCGAGCAGCTCGAAACGGCCCGCCTCCTCCTCCCCCCGCACGAGCCGCGTCGCGAGCAGGAGGCCCCACACCGAGCCGGCGAGGGCGAGGAACATGAGGCACTTCCAGGCCGTGAAGCCCGCCGTCGTCGTCAGGTCGTAGGCCTGGCCGTTGATGGCGGCGAGCCCGGCGTTGTGGCCGAAGATCGCCGCCAGGGCCGTCCGCGACCTCGCCGTCTTGTACGTCGAGGCGTAGGCGAGCGACTGGCTCGCGACGACGACGCCGAACACGTAGCCCCGGAGCACGCCCGAGCGCACGGAGCGCCTCGCGGTCGTCGAGGCCGCCACGCCGCGCCGCCCTCCCCCGCCGAGGTGCGGCCCTCCCCCGCCGTCAGATGGCACGCGCCGGATCCGGGGGGGCCGCCTGCGGGCCGTAGTGGGCGAGGAAGAGCTCCTCGAGCGAGGGCTCCCGGCTCACGAGCTCGCGCACGCCCATGCCGGCGATGGCCTGCAGCAGCGGGTCGACCGGGCCCTGCACCTGGCAGCGCAGCGTCCGGCCGGCTCGCTCGACCGCCGTCACGCCCGGGACGCCGCTCACGTCGGGCGCCTCGCCGTCGAAGGTCGCCTCGACACTGAGGGCCGTCAGGTGGCGCAGCTCGCTGAGCGTCCCCATCTCGACGAGCACGCCCTCTCGCAGGATCCCGACGCGGTCGCAGAGCGCCTCGACCTCCGAGAGGATGTGGGAGGAGAGGAAGACGGTCTGACCCCGGGCTCGGGCCTCGTGGACGCATCGGCGGAACTCCTGCTCCATGAGGGGGTCGAGCCCGTTCGTCGGCTCGTCGAGCACGAGGAGGTCCGCCCGGGTCATGAAGGCGGCGATGAGCATGAGCTTCTGGCGGTTGCCGTGCGAGTACGCCCGCGCCCTTCGCGAAGGGTCGAAGGAGAACCGCTCGACGAGCTCGTCGCGGTAGGCGTCGTCGACGCTCCCGTGCACCCGGCCGAGGAGGTGGAGGATCTCGCGGCCGGTGAGCGAGGGCCAAAGGGCCGACTCGCCGGGCACGTAGGCGAGGCGGCGGTGCACCTCCACGGGCTGGCGCTGGCAGTCCAGCCCGAAGACCTCGGCCCGGCCCGAGGTGGGGCGCACGAGGTCGAGCAGGAGACGGATGGTCGTCGACTTGCCGGCCCCGTTCGGCCCGAGATAGCCGATCACCTCACCCTCTTTGACTTCGAGGTCGAGGTCGCGAAGCGCCTTCACCGCCCCGTAGTGCTTCGTGAGACGTCCGGTCCGGATGGCAGGCTGCACGTCGGACTCCTTCCGCTCGCTCATGGCTACCCGTTCGTGCGCGAGCCCGCCAGGGGCGAATGACCCGCGAGGAGCGGGTCGGCGGTCGCCGGCGACGTCGAGCGTCACTTTCCAGCACCGGCCCGTCTACGCTTCCGGCACAACAAGGCGCGGCGCCTCCGCCCGGTCCGGGCTGGAGGCAAGGGGCATCACGCAGGCGGGTCACGGCGGTCGGCTTCACACCACACGCTTCGACGCGGCGCGCGTCGGGGCTCTCCCCGCGCCCTTGGCTAGACATAGGGCACGCTGTGTGCCAGCAGCAAGGGGAACCAGATGAAGAACCCGACCGCGGCTCCGGCCGTCACCTCCTCGAGGCGGCTCTCGCGTCGTGCGGCAGCGCTCCGCCTCGGCACGTCGGTCGCCGCGGCGACGTTCGCCGGGGGGGTCGCTGCGGCCCTCCTTCCCGCCGGCACTGCGGCCGCCGCCCCGGCGGGTCTCGCGGTCGTCTCACCAAGGCCGGCCGTGCCGGCCGGCGTCCTCGCGCTCGGCCCGCTGCAGACGTCGCAGGTGATCAGGGGCGAGGTGGCCCTCAAGCCCCGCGACCCCGCCGCGCTCAGCCGCTACGTGAGCCTCGTCTCTGAGCCTCGCTCCCCCCTCTACCACCGCTACCTGCGACCGGGGCAATTCACCGCCGAGTTCGGGCCGAGCGCCTCGAGCGTGCGGGCGGTCACCTCGGCGCTCGCCCGCCACGGCGTTTCCGTCACCGGCGTGTCGCCGAACCGCCTCCTCGTGCACTTCTCGGGCACCGCCGCCCACGTGAGCGCGGCGTTCGACACCGGTTTCGAGCGATACCGGCTCGCCGACGCGAGGACCGTGTTCGCCTCGACGGCGGCCGCCACCATGCCGGCCGCCGTGGCCCCCGACGTCGAGGGCGTCATCGGCCTCAACGATCTCCTCGCCCCGCAGGCCGTCGGCGCCCCGCTCGGCCCGTCGGGCGCCTCGGGCGCGCACTCCTCGACGGCCTCGGGACGCGCCACGCCCTCGGGCCGGGCGGCGCCCGCCGCCGGCGCCAAGGGCGACGGGCCGGCCGCCTGCAACGCGGCGGACGCCATCGCAGCGCAGTACGGCGGCTACACCCAGCAGCAGGTCGCGCGGGCCTACGGGCTCGACCCGCTCTACGAGGCGGGGGCGGACGGCACGGGGCAGACCATCGCCGTCTACGAGCTGCAGCCGTTCAGCATGACCAACCTCGAGGCGTTCGACACCTGCTACTTCGGCGCGGCGCGGGCCGCCCGCATCGCCGGCAACGTCACCGTCGTGCCGGTCGACGGCGGCCAGCAGGTCGGCGAGGGGAACCCGCCGGAGGCGGCCCTCGACCTCGACGACGTCACGGCGGTCGCCCCCGGCGCCCACATCGAGGTCTACGAGGCGCCGAGCACCTTCGTCGGGCTGATCGACAACTTCAACGCCATCGTGACCGAGGACACCGCCCAGACGGCCACGTCCTCGTGGTTCAGCGGGTGCGAGTCGCTCGACGAGCAGATGGACCCCGGGCTCCTCCAGGTCGAGGACGACATCTTCCAGCAGGCGGCGGCACAGGGCCAGACCTTCCTCGAGGCCTCGGGCGACGACGGCTCGGACGGCTGCGCCGAGCACTCCGTCTACACCGTCCCGCCGGTGCTCTCCCAGCAGGCCGAGGCGGCCCAGCCGTACGTGCTCTCGGTCGGAGGCACGACCATGTCGGCCGACACCACGCCGCCCGCCGAGCAGGTCTGGAACGACGGCTCGAGCGGGGGCGCCGGCGGCGGTGGTCCGTCGGCGGCGTGGCCGGCGCCCGCCTGGCAGGTGGACAGCGGCGTGCCGGGGACGAACGACCCGGCGGCGATGGCACAGGCGGAGGCTGTGAACGGCGCCCCCTTCTGCTCGGCGACGCTCTGCCGAGAGGTGCCGGACGTCTCGGCGCTCGCCGACGAGCTGACCGGCATCACGATCTACGCCGGCTCGGCCTCGGGCGGCTGGTCGACCATCGGCGGCACGTCGTCGGCGGCGCCGCTCTGGGCGGCCATGCTCGCCGACATCGACTCGACCGCGGCGTGCAAGGCGGAAGGGGGTGTGGGCTTCGTCAACCCGAAGCTGTACGCCGTGGCGGCCGTCCCCGCCGAGTACAAGGCCGCCTTCAACGACGTCACCTCCGGCAACAACGACGTCTTCGGCGCCGTCGGCGGGTTGTTCTCGGCAGGGAGCGGCTTCGACATGGCGTCGGGCCTCGGCACGCCGAAGGTGACGGGGACGAACGGCTCCGACGGGCTCGCCTACTACCTCTGCTCCCCGGGCGCGGCGCCGACGCCGGTCGTCACGGGCGTCAGCCCTGACGCCGTGACGTCGCGCGGAGGCTCGGTCGTCATCAGCGGGAGCGGCTTCGAGAACGGCGCCACCGACGACGTCGCCGGTGTCCAGGTCGGGACCGTGGCGCTGTCACCCTCGCAGTACTCGGTGACGGGGCCGACCACGATCGAGGCGACGCTCCCGGCCTCGGCGGCCGAGTCCGGCACCGGTACGGGCACCGACGGGGCCGGCGACGAGGCGGTCACGGTCACGCTCTCCGACGGGCAGACGAGCACTCCGACTCCCGCCGCCCGGGTCATCTACTACCCGGCCTCGAACCCCGCGGGTGGTGCGCCCGAGGTCTACGGGGTGACGAGCGACGGCAACAACGAGGCGGGCGGCGAGACGGCCACCGTCTACGGAGCCGGTTTCGAGACCGGATCGACGCCTTCGGTGACCTTCGGCGGGGTGGCCGCCGGCGACGTCGCAGTGCTGAGCGACACCGAGCTCACGGCCACCGTGCCGGCGTGGTCGCCGGCGACGACCTGCCGGCAGGGCGACCACCCGGCCTTCGGCGTCTGCCAGGTCGAGGTGCGAGTGACGACGGCCGCCGGGTCGAGCCCGCAGGTCGCCATCTCGCGGATCTTCTCGGGCGACCTCTCGAATGAGGGCCAGCCGGGCACGGGTGAGACGCTCCCGGCCGCCACCGAGTTCGACTACTTCCCGACGCCGCAGATCACCTCGATCTCCCTTCCGCCCTATGGGTCGGCCTCGGAGTTCGGCGACAGCGAGGCGATCGTGAAGGGCGTCGGCCTCGACGAGATCGCCACCGACTGGCTGAACGTCGGCCCCTACACGAGCACGGACTCCATCGACGCCACGTTCCTCTCCATGACCTCACGCGAGGACGTGATCCTGCTGCCGGGCCACCAGCTGACGCGCCAGGCCGCCTCCGTGCCCGTGACCGTGCAGACCGAGGGCAGCCTCAACAACGGCGGCATCCTCGGGGCCGCCCCGAGCAACACGGCGCTCCTCACCTACGCCCCCAACCCCGTCGTCACCTCGGTGACGGCGCTGCACGACGGCGTCGCCTCGCCTTACTCGGCGGGACCGACGACGGGCGGGACGCAGCTCGACATCGCCGGGACCGGCCTGTCGGGGAGCTTCGGCGTGGTGTTCCTCGACGAGGGGGCCTTCACCTATTCGACCGACACGTCCCTCGGGAGCGTCGGCCCGACCGAGGTGACGATGCGGACCCCGGCGTCGGCCCCGAGCGTGAACGCGGTCCTCGTCTGCAATGCCACGGCTTGCTCGGCGTCGAACTCGGCGAAGGACTCGTTCACCTACTTCGAGCCCGGGGCGCCGACGCTCTCCTCGATCAGCCAGTCACGCGGCCGGGCGGGGACGGTCCTGACGCTGCACGGCTCGAACCTCGGTTTCGCCAAGGCCGTGTACTTCGGCTCGGTGAAGGCGTCCCGCGTCGCCAACTACCCGACGCTCCTCGACTCCGGGAGCACCACCAGGATCCAGGTGCTCGTGCCGAAGCTGGCGGTGGGCATGACCTACGACGTGCGGGTGGTCACCCTCGAGAGCGAGGTGACGGGGTCGGGCGAGAGCCGAGTGAACCCAAAGGTGACCTTTACCTGCGTGAAGTAGCGGCCACGGGGCTCAGCTGGCGGCGGCCGCGGCCGCCTGGAACTGGCTCGAGTAGAGGGTGAAGTAGAACCCGCCGGCCGCCAGCAGGTCGTCGTGGGTCCCTTGCTCGACGATGCGCCCGTGATCCATCACGACGATCGTGTCGGCCCCCCTGATCGTCGAGAGGCGGTGGGCGATCACGAAACTGGTCCGCCCGTGCCGCAGGCGTGCCATGGCGTCCTGCACGAGGACCTCGGTGCGGGTGTCCACGCTGCTCGTCGCCTCGTCCAGGATCAGCACGCTCGGGTCGGCGAGAAAGGCCCTGGCGATGGTGAGCAGCTGCTTCTGGCCCGAGGAGAGGTTGGCGGCCTCCTCGTCGAGGACGGTGTCGTAGCCGTCGGGGAGCCGCCGCACGAAGGGGTCCACGTGGGCGGCCACGGCGGCCGCCACGATCTCGTCGTCGGTGGCGCCGGGCTTGCCGTAGGCGATGTTGTCGCGCAGCGACCCGGCGAACAGCCACGTGTCCTGCAGCACCATGCCGAAGGCCCGCCGCACCTCGTCTCGGGTGAGCGAGCGGTAGTCGACGCCGTCGAGCAGGATCCTTCCGGAGTCGATCTCGTAGAAGCGGACGAGCAGGTTGACCATCGTCGTCTTCCCGGCGCCGGTCGGTCCCACGATCGCCACCGTCGAACCGGGGGCGGCGTCGAGGCTGAAGTCCTCGATGAGCGGCTCGTCCGGCCGGTAGCGGAAGCTGACGTGCTCGAGCGTCACGTGCCCCTCGAGCCCGGCCCTGACCGGCAGCCGGGCCGCCGCCCCGCGCCCGGTCGCCGCGGAGCCGGTCGCCTCGAGCTCGGGAGCCTCCTCCTCGGCGTCGAGGAACTCGAAGACCCGCTCGGCCGAGGCGATCCCCGACTGCAGGAGGTTCATCTGGCTGGCGATCTGTGCGATCGGCATCGTGAACTGCCGTGAGTACTGGATGAAGGCGGTGACGTCGCCGAGCGAGAGCAGGCCCGACGCCACGCGGTAGCCCCCGAACACCGCGATGACGACGTAGTTCAGGTTGGCCACGAGCTGCATCGCCGGCTGGATCACGCCGGAGAGGAACTGCGCCCGGAAGCTCGCCTCGTAGAGGCGGGCGTTCTGCCGGTCGAACTCCTCGACCGTCGAGCGCCGGCGCCCGAAGACCTGGACGAGCGTGTGACCGGTGTGCGTCTCCTCCACGAGGCCGTTCAGCGTCCCCGTCCGGCGCCACTGGGCGGCGAACTGCACCTGCGAACGCTTGGCGATGAACATCGTGATGCCGACCGCGAGTGGGATGGTGACGGCGGACACGGCCGCCAGGATCGGCGAGATCCAGAACATCATGGCGAGCACGCCGACGATGGTGAGCAGCGACGTGAGCAGCTGGCTGAGCCCTTGCTGGAGCGTCGTCGTGAGGTTGTCGATGTCGTTCGTGACCCGGCTCAGGATGTCGCCGTGCGGGTGGCTGTCGAAGTAGCGCAGGGGAAGCCGGGCGAGTTTCGCCTCGACGTCGCGTCGAAGGCCGTACATGGCGCGCTGCGCCACGCCCGCCATCACGAAACCCTGCAGGAAGTTGAAGCACGCTCCGAACAGGTAGACGATGGCGGCGAGGCCGAGCACCGCCCCGAGACGCCCGAGATCGACCCCGTGGCCGGGCACGACGTTCATCGCCGAGATCATCGAGGCGACCTGCCGCTCGCCATGTGCGCGAAGGGCGGCCACGGCTTGGGCCTTCGACACGCCCGGGTGCATGAGGCGGCCGACCACTCCGTCGAAGAGCACGTTCATGGCCTCGCCGAGGATCCGCGGTCCGCTCACGGTGAAGCCCACCGAGGCGACGCCGAAGGCGAGGGCGGCGAGGAGCCGGAAACGGTCCGGGCGAAGGCGGCCGAGGAGCCGCCGGGTCGTCCCCTTGAAGTCCTTGCTCTTCTCGACAGGCGCCTGCAGACCGCCGAAGCGCATGCCGCCGCGCATGGCGGCGCCGGCGCCGGCACCGCTGCCCGGGCCGCCCGGCCGGCCGCCGATCACGCCGCCGCCTCCTCGCCGAGCTGCGAGACGACGATCTCGCGGTAGGCGGCACACGACCCGAGGAGCGCCTGGTGCGTCCCGAGGCCGACGATCTCGCCCTCGTCGAGGACGACGATCTGGTCGGCGTGCAGGATCGTGCTGACCCGCTGGGCCACGATGAGGACCGAGGCGTCGCGGGTGGCGGCGGGCAGCGCCGCCCGCAGCCGCGAGTCCGTGGCGGCGTCGAGGGCGGAGAAGCAGTCGTCGAACAGGTAGATCGGGGGCGCCTTGACGAGGGCCCGGGCGATGGCGAGGCGCTGGCGCTGGCCGCCCGAGACGTTCGTGCCTCCCTGGTCGATCGGGGCGTCGAGCCCTCCCGGCATGGCCGACACGAAGTCGCTCGCCTGGGAGATCTCGAGAGCCCGCCACAGAGCGGCGTCGTCGGCGTCCTCCCTCGCTAAGCGAAGGTTGGAGCCCACCGTCCCCGAGAACAGGTAGGCCGTCTGGGGGACGAGGCCGATCGCCGCCCAGAGCTCCTCGAGATCGAGCTCGCGGACGTCGACCCCGTTCACCCGGACCGCACCGGCGCTCACGTCGAAGAAGCGCGGGACGAGGTTGAGGACGGTGGTCTTGCCGCTCCCGGTTCCGCCGATCACCGCAGTCGTCTCGCCCGGTCGCATCGTGAAGCTGACGCCCTTCAGCACGGGCCGCTCGCTGCCGGGATAGCCGAAGGAGACGTCGTCGAACTCGACCAGTCCGGACACCTGGGCCGTGCGGCCGCCCTGACCGGTGCGCGGCGCCCTCGCCAACCCGGCGGCCGGCGCCCTCGCCGGCCCGCCGCCCGGCGCCGTGATCGACGGCGTCGCCTGGAGCACCTCCTCGATGCGCTCGGCGCTCGCCTGCGCCCGCGGCAGGAGGATCGCCACCATGACGGCCATCATCACGGACATGAGGATCTGCAGGATGTAGGTGAGAAACGCCGTCAGGTTGCCGATCGGCATCGACCCGTCGCTCACGAGCCGCCCGCCGAACCACAGCACCGCCACGCTCGAGAGGTTGAGGATGACGAGGATGGCCGGCATGGTGAGGGCGAACACCCGGTTGACCGAGAGGGCGGTCCGGGTGAGGTCCTCGTTCGCCTCGGCGAAGCGCTCGGCCTCCGGCTCGTTGCGCACGAAGGCGCGCACGACCCTCACGCCGGTGATCTGCTCGCGCAGCACCTGGTTGATGCGGTCGAGCTTCGCCTGCATCGTGCGGAACTTCGGCACGACCATCACGAGGACGATCGTGATGAAGCCCACCATCACCGGCACGGCCACCCCGAGCAGCGGTGAGAGCGCCGCACCCTCCCTGACGGCGAAGATGATGCCGCCGACGCACATGATCGGGGCGATGACCATCACCGAGAGGGCCATCTGGAGGAGCAGCTGGATCTGCTGGACGTCGTTGGTGTTGCGGGTGATGAGCGACGCCGTCCCGAAGCGGTCGACGTCGCGGGCCGAGAAGGCCTGCACCGCCTTGAAGACGGCGGCCCTCAGGTCGGCGCCGGCTCCCATCGAGACCCTCGAGGTGAAGTAGACGGCGACCACGGCGACGAGCCCGACGCCGATCGAGAGGCCGAGCATGATGGCCCCGGTCCGCAGGATGTAGTGGAGGTTCCCCGCCACCACGCCCCGGTTGATGATGTCGGCGTTCAGGTTGGGCAGGTAGAGGTTGGCGACCGTCTGCGCCACGAGGAGCCCGACGACGACGGCGACGACCCGCCGGTACGGCCGCAGGAAGTGCCACAGCAGCCGCGTCAGCATCTCGACTCCCGCACCGGCGCCTCCCACCGGCCCGCCGTGGCGGCGAGCCGGGCCTTTGTCAGCGTAGGCCCGGCTGCCGGCTCAGTGGGGCAGCCAGCTGGCGAGGAGCCCGAGGTCGAGCAGGGCCACGAGGCCGCCGACGACGAGGAGGACCATGACGAGCCGGCTCGAGAACCTCGCGCCGGACCGGCCCCGCGACGGCCGCCGGGCAGACGCTCCGGGGCTGGCCGACCCGACGTGGACGGTGCCGCCCACCTGTCCGAGCGAGTAGTCCGGCAGGCCCCAGACGGGAGGGTCGCCCGGCGTCACCGAGTCGCCTCCGTCTCGCTCGTGCCCTCCGGCGGGCCGGGCCCGCCCGGAGCATGCCTCACGTCGATCAGGACCAGGAGCTCGCGGCCGAGCACGAGGCAGGTGAGGGCGAGGGCCATCACCCAGTCCCCGACCATCAGCCGGTCGTGGCGGAACAGCTCGACGGTGAGCACGACGAGCGAGGCGAGCACGACCCCGATCGGCAGGACCGCCGAGGAGGCGACCGGGGAAGACGCCGGCGCCCGCGCCGCCTCGCCGTGCCCCGACGCCCACCCGCCGACGGCCATCGCCAGGTAGGCGACGACCCAGCCGGCGTCGACCGGGTTCGGCGTCGCGTAGTGCCCGCGCTCGACGAGCACCGCGTAGACGCTGTCGGACACCGCCATCGCCACGAGCCCACCCACCACGCACAAGAGCGGGAAGCGGTCGGCGGCGCGACCCGTCGAGCGGATCACGACGACGACGCACGAGAGGATGACGAGGTCCCCGAAGGGGTAGGCCATGGCGACCCAGGCGCCGGCGCTCGACAGGGCCCCGTGGCGCCACATCGGGCCGAGCACGCAGGTCCAGCTGACGAAGAGCAGCCCGGCCGCCACCACCACGGCGTCGAGGGTGACCCGTGCGGTGTCGCGCACGCCCTGACGCACGGCGGGATGCGAGACGAAGGCGACGACGGCGAGCGGGATGGCCCCGAGGTACCCGACGTCGGCCCACGAGGGCACGGGGACCGACCTGCCGAGGGCGTCGTAGCCCGCCCACAGGCCTTCGGCGAGCGTCCAGGCACCGCAGGCGGCGGCGAGCAGCCACCAGAAACGGGACTCGTGGCCGCCACGCCGGGCCGCCCGCCACGACGTGAGGGTCGCCGCCAAGGCGGCCGCCGCCGTGGCGACGTCGTCGAAGGTCTTGGCGACGCCGAGGCCGCCGAGGCGGAGGTCGACCACGAGGGCGAACACCGCAGAGAGGCCGACGGCGACACCGGCGGCCGCCATCCTGCGCCGCCGATCGGCCGAGTCCCGGCGCGGGGTGACAAGGAGCGTCACGACGTCTCCATCGGCGCCCGCAGGCGGCCGCCCTAGGGCCGAAAGGCCCTTCTTCGCCCGCACGCCGACACCAGGCACCCCTTCCATGCGCACGCAACCCGCCCCCTCGGATCCGAACGGCCCTGGACGCCGGCGCACCCGAGGCGCACGATGGTCGCATGACCGCAACTCCCGAACGCCGCCGCCGCAGCCGGCGTGTGATGTTCGCCGTCGCAGCGATCGGGACGGCAGGCACCGTCGTCGCCCGGCGGCTTGGCTACAACATCGGCGGCAACGTCGTCGTTCGCTGCCAGAAGGGCCATCTCTTCACGACGCTGTGGCTCCCCATGGCCTCGCTGAAGGCCGTGCGGCTCGGCTGGTACCGGTTCCAGCGGTGCCCCGTCGGCAACCACTGGTCGCTCGTGCACCCGGTGCGCGAGGCCGACCTCGGCGAGGACGAGCTCCGCGAGGCCCGGACCCGCCACGACGTCCGCGTGCCCTGAGGAGCAGCCGCCCCGTCAGGCCCTCACGCTGTCCGAGTCGGCGGAGCGAACGCGCTCGAGGAGGACGCCCGAGCGCAGCGTCGTGGCGATGTCGAGCGCCTCTTCGAAGGCGGCATCGGCGCCGGGGTCGTGGGCTGCGGCCAACAGCTCGCCCTGATCGACGAGGGCGTGCGCCAGCTGGTACGGGTTGCGCAGCCGGCGCAGCGCCGCGACGGCCTCGGCCACCGCCGCGAGGGCCGCCGGGTCGCCGTCGTCCGCCTCGCGCAACGCGGCGACGAGTTGCCGCTCGGCACGCAGCACCGGTGGCAGGTGACCCGCCGGATAGGGGTCGAGCACCTCGAGGAGCCTTCGGACAGACGAAGCGTCCCCGAGGCTCCGGGCGATCCGGGCGGCGAGCGGCCAGCCCCAGCGCTGGCTCTCGTGGCCGATGCCGATCTGTTGGCGGAGCTCCAGCACCTCGAGCGCGACGGCCAGAGCCTCCTCCCGCTCGCCCCGGGCGTACGCCGCGAGCGCCTCGAGGAACCCCACCGATGCCCGCGTCTGGGGAAGGTCGCTCCCGCGGCTCGCCCCCAACCGGTCGAGCGCCGCCGCCGTGCCGACGGCGTCGCCGCGAAGCCCCGCCAGGCAGCCCACGAGGCGGTGGACGTCGGGGTCGTCGACCTCGTCGACCTCGATGGCGCTCGTGAGCTCCCGCTCGGCCTCGTCCCACTCCCCGAGCTCGATGAGCGCCACGGCCAGGTTGGCCGTGGCGAGCCCGAGCCCCGGACGGCGCCCGGTGCGGCGGGCGTGTTCGGCCGCCGAGCGGGCGACCTCGGCAGCCCGCGAGGGGTCGGTGCGGGCGAGGAAGTCGGAGAGGTTGTGCTGGATGGCGAGGAGCGAGGCGACGTTGCCGGCCCGTTCGGCGGCGGCCGCCGCCGCCTCGTAGTAGACGGCCGCCTCGATCAGTCGGTTGGCGAACAGCGCGGCGTGGCCCTTCGAGTCGAAGAGGCGGGCCACCTCGGTGTCGTCGATCCCGATCGACTGGGCGAGCTCGAGCGCCTCGGCGAGCAGGCGCTCGGCCTCCTCGAGGTTGCCGGCGAACAGCTCGAGCATGGCGAGCCGCCGGATGGCCGAGACCGTGTCCTCGTCGGGCTCCGCCCGAAGCACGCCGACCGCCTCGGTGAGAGCCTCCCGCGCCTGCGGGGTGCGGTCGACGAACCAGAGCACCCGGCCCTGGAAGGACCGCACCCGGGCCGCCCCACGCTCGTCTCCGGCCGCCCGATGGCCTTCGAGCGCCCTTCCGGCGAGGGCGAGGGCGCTGTCGAAGTCGCCGTGCGAGTACCAGGCGTAGGCCGAGCGCTCGCGCAGCGCCGGGGCGTCCTCGGCGGGAGCGATGCCGGCCGCCTCGGCGTAGATCTCTGCCGCCCGGGCCGGAGCCCCGGCCCGGTCGGCGCGCTCGGCCGCCCGGCGGAGGAACGAGAGTGCCTCCGCCACGAGAGCGCCGGCATCCTCCGCAGCCGGCGAGGCCGCCCGGGCGTCGAGGTAGTGCCGGGCGATCACCTCGGCGATCTCCTCGCCGTCGTTCGCGAAGGCGGCCCTCAGCGACGCCGCGACCGCGAGGTGGAGGCTCTTCCGATCGCGTTTCGAGAGCGTGTCGTAGGCGACCTGGCGGAGCATCTCCTGCAGGAACCGGTAGGAGCCCCGTTCGGGCGAGAGAGGGTCGGCGGAGATGGCGAGCACGTCGCGCCGGACGAGCTCCTGCAACGCCTCCGCGACGGTGCCCGCCGCCGCACCCGTCACGGCGGCGAGGGTCTCCTTCGAGAAGCTCGAGCCGAGCACGCAGGCGGCAGAGGTGATCCGCCGGGCATCAGGCGGAAGGGCGTCGAGGCGTGCCGTGAGGAGGCTGCGGAGCGACCTCGGCACGCTGAGCTCGCCCGGCTCGCCCGAGAGCTCGAAGCCGCCGTCCTGCCCGCGCACCACGACGCCCCGGTCGACGAGCGACCGGATCGTCTCGACGGCGAAGAGGGGGAGGCCCTCGGCCTTCTCGGTGATGCTCCTGCAGACCGCGGCCGGCATGCCCGGCACGAGCGCCTCGATGAGCGCCCGCATCGATGCGTCGTCGAGCGGGTCGAGCGAGAGGGTGGAGCGGTTGCGCCCGACCCCGTAGCCGGCGTCGATGGCGTCACGCCCCGGGCGGGCGAACAGGAGCACGAAGATCGGAAGGTTCCTCGTCCAGTCGAGGAGGTGGGCGAAGAAGCCGAGAAGGCCGTCGTCGGCGAGATGGGCGTTCTCGACGAGCAGGGTCACCGGCGCCACCTCGGCGAGTCGTTCGAAGAACAGGCGCCATCCCGAGTAGAGCTCGTCCTGGGTGAGCTCTGGGTCTGACGCCCCGGGCGCCTCGGCTGGGTAGACGACACCGAGCAGTCTCGAGAGGCGGACCCCGATGTAGCCGCGCTCGACCGGGTCCGCCACGAAACGGACCAGTCCCTCGGCCAGCCTGGCCTCGGCCACCCCGGTCGGATCCTCCTCGGCGATCCCGAACCGCTGCCGGACGATCTCCGCGAGCGCCCAGAAGGCGACGCCCTCGCCGTAGGAGAGGCACCGCCCGCGGTGCCAGAGCACGGTGTCGGCCAGCCCGTCGGTGTACTTCTCGAACTCCCATCCGAGCCTCGACTTGCCCACCCCCGCCGGGCCCTCCACCACGACGAGACGAGGCGAGCGGCGGTCGACGCAGGAGTGGAAGAGCTCCTTCAGTGCGCGGAACTCGGGCTCCCTCCCCGTGAGGGGCGCCTCGAGCCCGTCCGACCGCTGGGCGCCACCGACGCCGGAGAGGACCCGCACGGCGCGCAGCAGGTGCTCCGCGACAGCCTTGCCCTTCAGCTCGTGGGAGCCCTCGTCCTCGAAGGCGATGGCGCTGTCGGCGAGCTTGGCTGTGGCGACGTCGACGAACACCGCGCCCGGCGGGGCGAGCGACTGGATCCTCGAGGCGGTGTTGACGGCGTCTCCCGCCACCATGCCCTCGCCGCGGGCGCCGAGGGTGACGGCCACCTCGCCGGTGACGATGCCGGCGCGCGCGAGAAGTGTGGCCCCGAGCTCTCCCCCGAGCGCCTCCACGGCGTCGACGAGCTCGAGGGCGGCCCGCACGGCGCGCTCCGCGTCCTGCTCGGTCGCCTTCGGCGAGCCCCAGACCGCCATGACGGCGTCCCCGATGAACTTCTCGACGACGCCGCCGTAGCGACCGATCACGCTGCGGCAGACCTCGAAGTAGTGCGAGAGCGCCTCGCGGACGTCCTCGGGGTCCTTCGACTCCGCCATCACGGTGAAACCGACGAGGTCGGCGAAGAGCACCGCACAGACGCGGCGCTCGGAGACCGGTTCGGTCGCGACGGCGCGTGACGCGACGGCGCGGCCGATCGTCGAGATGCGATCGGGCGTGACCGTGCGGCCGGCCGAAGCGCTCTCGCCGGCCCCACCGGTGTCGACCACCCCCGTGTCGACGGCCGTCGGCGGTACGGCAGGCTCGCCCGAGGCCGCGTCGACCGAGGCCGTCTCGTCCGACAGAGCGGCGCCGCACTGGCCACAGAAGCGGCGCCCGGCCCGGTACGGCTCGCCGCAGGACCGGCAGGCGAGGGCGAGCGCCGCCCCGCACTCGCCGCAGAAGCGGTCACGGTCGGAGTTCTCGCTCCCACAGGACCCGCACTGCGACATCGGCCGGCATTGTAGGACCGGGCCTGGAGGGGGCTCAGGACGGAAGGCCGTCGCGGCGCCGCGTAGCATGTCGCCATGGCCGACGCCGCCGAGATCCTCGCCAAGGTCCCGATCTTCTCGATGTTGTCGAAGCGCGATCTCGACAAGCTCGCCGCTGACGTCCACGAGCGGACCGTGCCGGCCGGCACGGTCCTCACCGAGCAGGACGAGTTCGGCACCATCTTCACCGTCATCGCCGAGGGAGAGGCCACGGTGAGCGTGCACGGCAAGACCGCCAGGGTGCTCAGGCCGGGCGATTTCTTCGGCGAGATGGCGCTCATCGACCGCTCGCCGCGTTCGGCGACGATCACGGCCGACACCGAGCTGCGCTGCTTGATGCTGACCCAACCGGTCTTCCGGCCCTTCGCCGTGTCGCACCCCGAGACGATGTGGGCCCTCCTCGAGCTGATGGTGAAGCGGGTGCGCGACTCGGAGTCGAGAGAGGCCTGAGGCGGGCCCCTCCCGGTGCCACGACAGGGATGACCATCGCAGGAAGCCCTGAACCTCGTCCGCCCGGCGCGCCCCCCGCTGCTGCGACGGAGCAGGCGACCGCCACACCAGGGACGGAGGGCCGCGGTGCTTCGGCGATGCGTGGGCCGTCGCCGACGGCGGCCGCGGCGGCCGCTGCCCATGGCGGCCAGCCCCCCCGCCCCCGCGTCCCCGGCGGCCTCCCAGGAAGTGGCCTCGCCGCCATCGCTCTCCAGGCCGGCTGGTCCATGGGGACCCTCTATGCGCTTCCTCCCCCGGTTCCCCACTCCCAGTCCGAGCTGCCGACGGTCGATGCGCTGAGCCTTCCCGACCGCGTCGACGTCGAGCTCGCCAGGATCTCCGGCATCCTCGCCCGCCTCTCGGCCGCCCTCGCCACCGTCGGAAGGCGGCTCCCGGCGGACGCCTCGTCGCTCGTCAAGGTCTGGAGCCCGTTGAGCGGACCGGCCGCGACCACGAATGAGATCACCACGACGACGGCGGCCCTTAACGAGCGCTACTCGGCGCTGCGGCGCGCCGTCTTCCACCTCCACGTCCAGCTGCTCGAGGGCCTCGCCGCCGGCCCGGGCGGCCTCGACGGCGCCTACGAGCTCGGCCTCTGGCTGCAGCACACCGCCCATCCGTCCCAGCTGTCCGACGGCGACGGGACGGTCTCGGCGAGCGACGTGCTGTGCAGAGCGCTCTCGCGCGAGCGGGTCACCGGCATCCAGCGGCGTCTGCGGACCTACGCCGCCGACCTCCCCGACGACTCGGCCGCGGTCGTGAGCCAGTCGCTCGGCAAGTGGGCCGGCTTCTTCGCCACGGTGGTCGACGGCGGCGCCCGGGCACTGCGCTCACCGGGCGATCCGGAGGAGGTGGCGCGCGAGATGACGGCGTTCCTCGCTCCCCAGGGCGACCTCTGGCTCCGTGTCCTGTCGGGCGAGGAGCGCACCGACGGGCTGCTCTCTGCCGAGAGCGAGGCCGCCGGCGCCGAGGCGGCCCTCCATCGGGCGCGTCGGCTCGTCGCCAAGGTGGCATGGCACTACGCCCCGGCGCTCGCCGTGCTCCTCGCCGCCCTCGGTGGCATCGTCTTCCTCGCCCAGGCCGATCTCGGCGGAGCCGGCCGGGTCTGGACGGAGATCGCCGCCATCGCGAGCGCCCTCGGCGTCTCGACGAGGGGCATCGGGGCGGCGACGGGTCGCCTCGTCCGCGAGGGCACCGCCCCGCTCGTGCGGTCGGCCGACGTCGACGCCAAGGCCTACGCCGTCACGACGCTGCCCGGGGTCCGGCTGCGGCCGCGGGCGGTCGGCCGGTTGCGTCGCAGCGGGATCGGGCCTTCGAGCCGCCTCGGCCGCTCCTGACCCGCCGGCGCTCCCCAACGGACGCCTAGAGCTCCTCCGGCTCGTCCTCCGGTCGGACGTTCGACGGCTCCTCTTCCTCGCGAGGCTCGTCTTCTGGACGGACGTTGTCGGGCTCAGGTCCGGTCATCGGCGTCTCCTTCCTGCAAGACCCGGGACACTACCTGCCCCCGGGAGCGACGCCCGGCGGTCCCCGCCGGCGGCGCCGCAGGCGACCCCCGCCGGGGCCGCCACCTCGAGGCGCCGCGGGCAGCCCACCGAGCGTGGCGACGGCCGCACGGGTGCCCAGGTATGTGCCGAACGACTCTGGCCACGCCGCTTTGCCGCCCGCATCCTGAAACACAAAAGCAAAGAGCTGTTCGCGGGTCACCCGAGGCGACAAGAGCCGCCAGTCGGCGCCCGGGAGGAGGCAGCACCATGAAAAACGTCAAGCAGGCCGGCGTCCTCATCGCCGCCCTGGCACTGGTCGCCGGCGTGACGGCCGCGTGCGGCTCGAGCGGCACGTCCACCACGACGACCACAGCGGCGTCCGGAGGATCGTCGACGACCACCGCCGGCAGTCAATGGACCTCGAGCCACCCGTTCAAGGTGGCCTGGATCTACGTCGGCGCCAAGAGCGATGCCGGCTGGACGCACCAGCACGACCTCGGCCGCCAGGCCGTCGTGAGCGCCTTCGGGAGCCGGGTCGAGACGTTCTACAAGGAGAACGTGCCCGAGGGCCCGCAGGTGACCACGACCATCGACGAGCTCGTCAACGAGGGCGTCAACATGATCTTCGGCACCTCGTTCGGCTTCCAGCCGTACATGGCGGCGGCCGCCAAGAAGTACCCGAACGTCATCTTCGAGCAGGCGACCGGGACCGACTTGTCCAAGAACCTTGCCGAGTACGACGCGGCTGGAGAGGACGGCGACTACCTCGCGGGCATGGCGGCTGGGTACGCCACGCACACCGGGAAGATCGGCTTCGTGGCGCCGTTCGCCATCCCCGAGGTCATCCGCGAGATCGACTCCTACACGATGGGAGCCCGCTCGGTGCACCCCGGGGCGACCGTGAAGGTCGTCTGGACGAACTCGTGGTTCAACCCCGCGGCCGAGCGCCAGGCGGCGCAGAGCCTCGTGGCTGCCGGTGTGGACGTGCTCGGTGACGGCGTCGACGACCCGACGGTCGGTGAGGTGGCCTCGGCGGCGAACATCAAGTGGACCGGCTACGACTCCAACCAGAACCAGTACGCGCCGAGCGCCTACCAGACCAACACGATCTACAACTGGGCGCCCTACTACGTGCGCGACGTCAGGGCCGCCATGAACGGCACCTGGAAGAGCCACTTCTACTACGGCAACATGGCCGACGGCACGATCGTGATCGCCCCACTCGGCTCGAGCGTCTCCCAGGCGGCCAAGACGGCCATCCTCGCCAAGGAGGCCCAGTTCAAGGCCGGTACGTTCAACCAGTTCACCGGACCGGTGACCGAGCAGAACGGCACCGTCGGCATCCCCGCCGGCCAGACGATCCCCGTCTGGAACCAGCAGAAGCCGAGCTCGCTCAGCCGGTTCACCATCAGCTGGTTCGTGACCGGTGTCATCGGGAGCGCCAAGGGTTAGCAGGCCGATGACCGACGCCACTTCGGAGCCGCCCAGCCCGGCGCTCGCCGCCCGGTCCGTAACGAAGCGGTTCCGGGGCGTTGTCGCCAACGACCGGGTCGACTTCGAAGTGGCAGCCGGTGAAGTCCATGCCCTCCTCGGGGAGAACGGCGCAGGCAAGACGACCCTGTGCAACGTGCTCACGGGGCTCTATCGCCCCGAGGAGGGCTACGTGGAGGTGGCCGGCCGGCCGGTGCGGATGCACTCCCCGCACGACGCCCACGAGGCCGGGATCTTCATGGTCCACCAGCAATTCCGGCTGGTGCAGAGCCTGAGCGTGGCGGAGAACGTCGTGCTCGGGTGGTCCCGCCGCCGCGGCACCTGGTTCGCCCCGAGGAAGGTGGAGCACGAGATCGCCGCCCTGGCGGAGCAGTACAGGATCGACGTGGCGCCTCGAGCGAAGATCTGGCAGCTCTCGGTCGGAGAGCAGCAGAGGGTCGAGATCCTGAAGGCCATCTACCGCGGGGCGCGGATCCTCATCATGGACGAGCCGACAGCCGTCCTCACCCCCCAGGAGGTGGACCAGCTCGTGGCGACGCTGCGGGCCATGGCCGCGGCCGGCGCCGCCGTCGTGTTCATCTCCCACAAGCTCCCAGAGGTGATGGCCGTCTCCGACCGCGTCACGGTGCTTCGCGCCGGCCGCACCATCGGCACGGTCGACACCGCCACGACGAGCACCGGGGCCCTCGCCCACATGATGGTGGGCCGCGACGTGGTCTTCGAAGGCCGCGCCGGCTCGCATCGTGTGGACGGCGAGGTCGTGCTGCAGCTGGAGGACGTCTCGGCGACAAGTGACATGGGCACGCCGGCCGTGGTCGACGTCGGGCTCGACGTGCGCGCCGGCGAGATCCTCGGCATCGCCGGCGTCGCCGGCAACGGACAGCGCGAGCTCGCCGAGGTGATCGCCGGAGAGCGACCGGTCACCGACGGGACGGTGACCATCGGCGGGAAGCGCCAGCACGGCAAGCCCTGGGAGGCGATCGACTCCGGTCTCGGCTACGTGCCCGAGGACCGCATGGGCGTCGGCGTCGCCCCGGGCCTCAGCATCGCCGACAACCTCCGGTTGAAGAGCTACCGGCGCAACGGGCGCATCATGCACAACAAGAAGGCGGTGGCCGACGCCGAGGAGGTGATCCGGAGCTTCGACATCGTGGCCCGAGGACCGCGCACGCTCGCCCGCGAGCTCTCCGGAGGCAACCTGCAGAAACTGATCGTCGCCCGCGAGCTGTCGAGCGGGGCCAAGGTCCTCGTGGTCTCCTCGCCGACGCGCGGCCTCGACGTCGGTGCCACCGAGAGCGTCCGCAAGCTCCTCGTGGAATCGGCGAGCCGCGGCGTCGGCGTCGTGCTCATCAGCGAGGACCTCGACGAGATCTTCGAGCTGGCCGACCGCATCGCCGTGCTGTACCGCGGGCGGGTGACGGGCATCGTCGACCGCCAGGACGCCGACGTCGACCGGATCGGCCTGCTGATGGCCGGGGAGTCGGCGGCATGATCCCGCTCAGCGTCCGTTTCGAGCCCCGCGAGCGGCTGTCGCGCTGGATCAACATCTGGGTGCCCGCCGCCGCCGTGTTGCTCGCTCTCGTCGTCGCCGGCTTCGTGCTGCTCGCCTCCGGCAACAACCCCATCACGACCTACCGCCAGATCGTCGAGGCGGCCTTCACCCAGCCGGGCGCCTTCACCCAGACGCTCGTCAGCACGACACCGCTCCTCTTCACAGGGCTGGCGGCGGCGATCGCCTTCCGCATGCGGGTGTGGAACATCGGCGCCGAGGGACAGCTCTACGCCGGCTCCATCGCGGCTGCCGGCGTCGGGCTGTACCTGCAGCACCTGCCGGCGCCCGTCGTGGTCATCGCGATGATGGCGAGCGGCGCCATCGCCGGGTCCCTCTGGGCGGCCATCCCCGGCGCCCTTCGGGCGTACTTCAACACCAACGAGATCCTCACGTCGCTGTTCCTCAACTACATCGCCGACTTCTTGATGTACTACCTGATCTTCGACTCGACGTCGTTCTGGCGGGACCTCACGTCCGCCAGCGCCCGGGTCTTCCCCCAGGGCAAGTACCTCCCCGCCTCGGGCAACTGGCCGGCGCTCACCCTCTCGAGCGTGGTCGTCCCACTCGGCCTCGTCATCGCGGTCGTGCTGGCGGGACTGCTCTGGGGGACGATCCGGGGGACGCGCTACGGCTTCGAGATGCGCGTGATGGGTGACGCCCCGCGTGCCGCCAAGCACGCCGGCATGAACATCCGCCGCAAGATCGTCTCGATCATGCTGCTCTCGGGCGCGGTGGCAGGCCTCGGCGGCGCCAGCCAGGTGGGCGACTTCCGCCACGTGCTCGACCCGCGGGGCCTCGAGCAGGCTCAGTTCGGCTACACCGGGATCGTCGTGGCCGCCCTGGCGCGCTACAACCCGATCTCGGCGATCGTCGCCGCCCTCGGCATCGGGGTGCTCACCAACGCCGGGCTGGCGCTGCAGGGCCCGAACTTCCCGATCGGCCTCACCGGGACGATGGAGGGGATCCTGCTCTTCTGCGTGCTCGGCTCGGAGATCTTCGCCAGGTACCACATCCGGATCCACCGCACCGTCCCCGTGGCGGCACTGCACACGGAGGCGACCCCTGGATCAGACGCCCCGGGCGCGGAGCTCGCCGCCGTCGGCGGAAGGGAGCAGGCCTCATGACCGGCGTCAACGACAACCTCGCCATCTCCATCATCGTCTCGGCGATCCTCTACGGCACACCCCTCCTGTTCGCCGGGCTCGGCGAGCTCTTCGCCGAGCGCTCGGGCATCCTCAACCTCGGCGTGGAGGGGATGATGCTGATGGGAGCGGTCACCGCCTTCTGGGTCTCGCAGAAGATGGACGGGCCCTCCTGGCTGGTGCTGCTCGTGGCGGTCGTCGCCGGCGCCGCCGCCGGCGTGGTCATGTCGCTCATCCACGCCTTCGTGACGATCACGCTCCGGGCCAACCAGATCGTGTCCGGCCTGACCCTCACGATCTTCGCCGGTGTGGTCGGCCTGTCCTCCTACCTCGGCGTCGTCGCCAACCTCGGCGCCCAGGCCGGCCGGCACCGGTTCTCGGACCTCAACGTGTTCGGCTTGCAGAACACGCCCGTCCTCGGGCCGATCCTCTTCCACGAGAGCCCGCTCGTGTACGTGTCCTGGCTGTTCGTGATCCTCTCGCTCCTCTACCTGTACAGGACCCGTCCCGGCCTCTACCTGCGCGCCGTCGGCGAGTCGCCCCAGGCGGCCGACGCCATGGGGGTGAACGTGACCCGGTACCGCTACGTCCACACGCTGCTCGGCGGCGCGCTGGCCGGAGTCGGCGGCGCCATGTTCACCCTTCAGATCGCCACCAACTGGATCAACGGCCTCACCGCCGGTGCCGGCTGGATCGCCATCGCGCTCGTCATCTTCGCCTTCTGGCGCCCCGAGCTGCTGATGCTCGGCGCCTACCTCTTCGGCGCCTCCCTCGGGCTCGGCTACGACCTCCAGGCACGCGGCATCACCGCCATCCCGACCGAGTTCTGGTCGGCCCTCCCCTTCCTTCTGACCATCGTCGCCCTCGTGCTGGCGTCGGTGGGCTCGGTGCGTCGGCGGCTCGGCGCCCCCGCTGCTCTCGGCGTGCCCTACGCGAGGGAGGAGGGCTGAGCACGCCGGCCCGAGACCCGGCCTGACACTCCGGCCGGCGGTCGGCTCAGGCGTCCCGCGTCATCATCCGCCAGGCGCCGATGATCGACCAGCCGACCAGCCATCCGACGATGACGGTGATCATCGCCCACGTCGGCATCGGCGGGATGCCGAGCGCGCCACGACCTCCGAAGCCCCCGCCGCGCCCGCCCGACGCCGAGAGGAGCCAGGCGGGCCGCAGCTGGTCCATCGCCACCCCGACGACCACCCGCTGGCCGTCGAGGAAGTACGGGATGCGCACGTTGGCGAGGATGGGCGTGACGACGATCTCGAGGATGACCATGAGGACCGTCGACACGGTCCGCTGCCCGATGAGGGACCCGAGCCCGAGGCCGACCATGAAGCCGATGCCGATCTCCAGCTCGAGCCAGAGCCCGATCTTCACCATCTCGTTGATGGGCGGGTTGAGCGCTCCCGGCTCGAGGGACGTGTAGAGCACGTAGAGACGGTCCGCCGCCTGGCGGATCTGGGCTTTGGTGAGGCCCGGCACCCCGGACGACGCTGATCGACTCGTCGAGGACGACCCCGCCCCGAGCGGTCCACCTTGGATCCGGACGATCTTCGGGCCGAGGCCGTTCTCGATCGCGGCGACGTGGTGGACCGCCCACGACTCGAACTGCGCCTTGTCCAGCGAGACCGGGATGTTCACCCCGTTCACGGCGACGGACCTCGGCTGCGGCACGCCGGCGTAGCTCGTCACGAGGCAGGTGATCGTGAAAGCAACGGCGACGAGCGGCAGCACGATGGAGAGGCCCGCCGGTATCCGCGCCAGGTAGAGCGCGAGGCGGGAGCGACCCGTCGTGACGAGGTGCCGGAAGACCCCGTCGGAGAGGTCCGTCGTCCCGGCGGACGTCCCGACCGTGGCGGCGATGATGAACCCGAACTCGGCCATCACGCCGCAGAGGACGGCGAACACGCTCGGGGTCCCAGCCGGGCCGTAGCTCTTCGGGTCGACGGCGTGGAAGATGAGCCGGAGGCCGAGGACGATCACCGGGAGCCCGACGGTGAGGACGACGGTCGTGATCATGAGGCCGCGCCGGCGGCGGATCTCGAGCACCTTCGTGGTGACGAGGGACCAGGTGGGAACGATGGACCCGTAGTGGTCGCGGGCAGGCGGTGGAGGGGTCGCCGGCGGCGCCCCGTCGTCGCCCCCGGGCGTGGCTTCGAGTGTCGAGAGGGGCGGGCGCTCGCTCATGCGCCCTGCCCGAGACGGCTCGTGACCGACAGGAACCATTCCTCGAGGCTGGCCCTCGTCTCCTGCACGCCGTAGACCGAGATCCCGCCCTCCACGAGGAGCCGGACCATCTCGGCGACGGCGTCCCGGGTCGAGCCGGGCGTCAAGGTGACGAGGAGGCCGGCTTCGTCGAGGCTCACGCCTGCTGCGAAGCCGGCGGGCTCGACGAGCCGGGTCGCCGCCGCGGGATCGGAGCAGTCGATACGCACGACCCGTGCGCCGGCGCCCCGGACGAGCTCGTCGATGGAGCCCTGGCGCACGACGCGGCCGCGGTCGACGATGGCGACGGCGTCACAGGTCCGCTCCACCTCGTCGAGCAGGTGGGACGAGAGCATCACGGTGCGGCCCTCGGCGACGAAGCTGCGGATCATCGAACGCATGTCGTGCATGCCGGCGGGGTCGAGCCCGTTCATCGGCTCGTCGAGGATGAGGAGCTCCGGGTCCCCGAGCAGGCAGGCCGCCACGCCGAGCCGCTGGCGCATGCCCATCGAGTACGAGCGCACCCGGTCGTCGGCCCGACCCCCGAGGCCGACGCGGGCGAGCGCCGGTCCGATCCGCCCGTCGGCCCGACCGCCCCGAGCGGCCGCGAGGATCCGCAGGTTCTCGCGTCCGGTGAGGTGCCCGTGGAACCGGGGCTCGTCCACGATGGCCCCCACGCGTGAGAGCGCCCGGCTGCGCTCCTTCGGCACGGGGAGGCCGAGCAGCGACATGGAACCGCCGTCGGCGTGCGTGAGGCCGAGCAGCGTGCGGATGAGCGTGGTCTTCCCGGCGCCGTTCGGGCCGAGGTAGCCGAAGGCGCAGCCCCGAGGGACGAGCAGCTCCACGTCGTCGACGGCGACGTTCGGCCCGAAACGCTTGGTGAGGCCGTGCGTCTCGACCGCCCATCCGTCGCTGCTCGACCAGCTGGACGGGGCGACCGGCACCTGTGCACGTGGAGGAGCGACGGGGGCGGCCGACGTCTCGGCCGCCATGGCGGCCGAGCCAGCAGGAGGCTCTGCGCCGTCACGGGAGCGGAGGTAGGGTGGCGCCGGAGCGCTGTCGCCCGCCACGTCCTCCCGCTCGCGGGCGGAGCCGGCCCGCCGCTCCTTCCTGCGTGACAGCAGCACTCCCCCGTACACGAGCGCCGCGAGGACGACGAGGGCGAGGCCGACGCCGGCCACGCGCCCGTGGCGGGTGTGCGGCCCGGTCGCCGCCGAGACCACCCCCACGAGCAGACGGGGGTTCATCGCGCTGATCCCCGCCCCGTGCCCACTGCCCCACTCTTTCATCCCCGCCGCCGACGGCGGGCGCGTCCTCAGCTGGCGGCCTCGACCTGCGCCACCGGCCCCCTCGCGAGCTCGGCCCGATCGGCCACCCTCCGCCTCGTGATGGTGGAGGCCGCGTCGGAGTCCCTGATCGTCGTCGCCGCCACGGCACCGAGGAGTGCGACCCCGGCAGCCGCCAGCAGCGCCACGTGGTAGGCGGCAAGGTGCGTCGTCGGGCGCCCGAGCGGATGGGCGACCACGCCGACCGCGGCGATGACGGACGTGAGGACGGCCACGCCGATGGCTCCCCCGAACTGGCGCTGGGCGTTGAAGAGGGTCGACGCCCTTCCCATGTCCGCCGCGCTCACCGTGGCGAAGGCGGCGGTCTGCGTCGGGACGAACACGCCGGAGATGCCGACGCCCATCTCGAACATGAGCGCCCGCACGCTCCACAGGTCGGTGTGGTCACCGACGAGCGCCATGAGGCACATGCCGGTGGCGATCGCGACCAGACCAGAGACGATGATCCGCCGGGGCCCGAACCGCGGGTAGAGGAGCCTCGTCACGACCTGGGCGCCCCCCATGACCCCGAGCGCCTCGGGGAACGTACTGAGACCGGAGCCGAGGGCGCTCAGCCCGAGCCCGTCCTGGAAGAAGAGGGCCACGAGGTAGAGCACGCCGAGGAACGCCGCCGAGGCGCAGAACATGGTCAGGTTTGCCGAGCGGAAGAGCCGGTTGCCGAACAGCCTGAGGGCGATGAGCGGCTCGGGCCGCCGGAGCTCGGCGATGACGAGCAGCACGAGCAGCGCGGCGCCGCCGGCGCAGGTGGCGACGACGTCGGCCCCGGCCCAGCCCTTCACGGGGCCCTCCGAGAGCCCGTACATGAGAAGGCCGAGGCCGACTCCCGCCAGCACGAAACCCGGAAGGTCGAACCGCCCGGCCTCCTGGAGCGGTTGCTCCTTCAAGAAGACGAGCCCGAAACAGACCGCCGCGACGCCGATCGGCACGTTGACGTAGAAGACCCAGCGCCACGAGACGTCCGTGACGAACGCTCCGCCGAGCACGGGACCGAGCGCCGGGGCGAACGCCGTCGGGATGACGAGGATCGACGAGGCGCGCACGCGCTCGGCCGGCGGGAAGGCGCGCCACATCATGGTCATGCCGACCGGGGTCATCAGCCCGCCTCCGACGCCTTGGAGCACCCGGAACACGATGAGCTCGCCGAGGCTCGACGCCGTGCCGCACAGCGCCGAGGCGACCGTGAAGAGGACGATCGCACCGAGCAGGACCCGGCGCGGCCCGAGCCGGTCGCCGAGCCAGCCGGAGGCCGGCATGAACACCGCCAGGCTGACGAGGAAGCCGATGACGACGCCGTCGACCGCGGTCGAAGCGACGTGGAAGTCGCGCCCTAGCGTCGGGAGGGCGACGTTGACGATCGTCGAGTCCATGATCGCCATGAACATCGCCGCCACGTAGACGGCGGCGATGGCGATCTTCTGGTCGATCACCCGCTCCCGCACGACGACACCCTAAGGGCCCGCCCGGTCGCGAAGAGCCTTGGCCCGGGCGCCCGCTCCGCCGGCGCCGGCGGGTGCGGGCGCCGCCCGGTCGGGTCGCAGGCTCGTGGCGGCCACCGCCGCGAAGCCCGCCCCGATGAGCGCCGGGGCGAGCGTCACCCTGACCGACCCGGTGGCGTCCGAGGCGAGTCCGGCGAGGAGCGGGAGGAGGAAGGCGATCGAGTAACCGATCGTGAACATCCCGGCCGTGACGCGTGCCACGTCGCGCGCCGGCGCCATCACCGGCGGGAGGGCGAGCACGAGCAGCAGCATGAGGGCCGTCGAGAAGCCGAGGAGGCCGGCGAGCACGAGCAGCACCGCCGGTGACGAGGAGACGAGCATCCCGGCCGAGATGGCGACCGCGGCGGCCGACAGCAACGGGAGCGCCCAGCGGTGGCGCACGAGGCGCTCGGCCCGCACGAAGACGAGCACCGAGGCGGGCAGCTGGCTCACGTTGAGCACGGTGAGCGCCGGGCCGACGAGGCCCCCTCGTCCGATGGCGTGCAGGTAGCCGGGCAGGAAGGCGTTCACGCCGAAGTAGGCGGTGGAGGTGCCCCCCTGGACGAGGCCGAGCCTCCACGTCCGCGGGTCGGCGAGGTTCGGCCATGAGCGGCCTCGCCCGGCGGCGCCGCCGACCGCTCCCCCGGCGGCGCGGAGCGGGACCGGTACCTCCAAAGGGGCGACCGCGACGGCCGGCTCCGCCGCCGGGCCGGGAGCCGACCGTGTCGGGGGGTCGTGCCACGACCGGTGGAGCAAGGCGACGACCGCAGTGAGGGCGAGGGGGCCCGACCAGAAGGCGAGGCTCCCCGCCCAACTGCCGGTGATGCGCAGCACGACCGTCAGCGTGAGGGCGGCGGCGAGGGTCTCTCCTGCGAGGAGCCCGTTTCCGTAGACCGCGGTGGCCGCCCCGACGCCGTGAGGCCGCCACTCCCGCACGAGGAGGGGGAGCCCGGGCTGGAAGACGGCGATGCCGAGGCCCATCACGAACGTGCACCCGAAGAGCACCGGGACGGACGCCCCGACGCCGCGGAGCGCCCCGCCCGCCGCGGCCATGACCAGCCCGACGAGGATGGCCCGCCTCGTGCCGAGACGTCCGACGACGAAGGACCCGAGTGCCGCTCCGACGCCGAAGAGGAGCACGGGAAGGTTGGCGAGGGCGCCGACCGCGGCGTGGTCGAGGTGCAGCTGGCGCGTGACGGCAGGCAGGACGGGCGCGAGAGCGAGGACCGTGACACGGAGGTCGAGCCCGAGCAGCCAGAGCAGGATCCAGCGACCCGCCTCCCTCCGCCCGCTCACGGTGCCGAGCCGGCGCGCCGGCCGGCTGCCGGGGCTTGGCGGCGCGGCGGCCTCAACGACGGCGAGCCGTCATCAGCGCCAGCCGGCCTCGTCCACTCCGCCGGGGATCACCGAACCGGGCGCGTACGGGGCACGCGTGAAGACGAAGGAGGCGATGTCGAGGTGCGAGGCGGTGCCGTCGGGTGCACGGTGGACGACGAGCGTCTCCGCCGTGAAGTAGCCGGACTCCCCTCGGTAGGTGCCGTCGCCCGCCGGCCGGAACGTGCCGTCACGGCCTGACGGGGCGGCGCCGCACAGCTCCAGCCTGCCATCCGCGAGCAGGTCGAGCCGGTACGGCACCGGTCCCCAGTACCACCAGCCGACCAGCTCCGCCACGGCCGCCCGCTCCTCCTCGCCCCGGGCGGGTGGGAACGGCGCCGGCGCCGGCGCCGCCGGGGTCTCGGCTTCGAAGAGGCCGAGCAGCTCGTCGAAGAACGGGCCGCGGAAGCCCTGATAGGTGGAGTTCGTGGCGGCGACGAGGGCGACGTTCGTCGCGGCATCGACGAGCAGCAGGGCCATGTGGCCCGGCATGGCCCCTGCGTGGCCGAGGCGCCGGCGGCCCGCCTGGTTCCACAGCATGAAGCCGAGGCCGTAGGCCATGGTCCACGGCTGGCCGGGCGAGTCGGTGATGCCGAGGGGTTCGGCCATCTCGGCTGCGGTCTTTCGCCCGAGCACCTCGGGTCTGCGGCCGCTCAGCACGCTCGACCAGGTGACGAGGTCCTCGAGGGTCGACCACAGCTGGCCGGCCGGCGCCATGGCGAGGGCGTCGTGCTCCGGCTCGCGCAGCACGACGGGGGCGTGCGGGTGGACGGCGAGCCCCTCTGCGTGCGGGGGGGCGGGGCGCAAGGTCGTGCGGCGCATGCCGAGCGGGTCGAGCAGCTCGTGTTGGACGACGTCGGGCCAGGTCGAGCCGCGCAGGCGCGCCACCAGCTCACCGAGCACGCCGAAGCCGAGGTTCGAGTAGTGGAAACGCCGCCCGGGCCGGCAGAGCAGGTCGCCCGGACCAAGCGACGAGGCAGCCAGCTCGGTGAAGGAGACGCCCTCGGTCCGCTCCCACCAGGCCCCCTCTGACTCCGCCCGGAGCCCGGAGGTGTGCGAGAGGAGCTGGGCGACCGTCACCGGCAGGTCGGAGAGCTCGGGCAGGTGGGCGCCGATGGGGTCCGACAGGTCGAGGGCGCCCTCGTCCCGAAGGCGCATCGCGGCGACCGCGGTGAACGTCTTCGAGATGGAGCCGATCCGGTACTGGGTGTCCGGCGTCGGCGGCTCGTCCCCCGACGACGAGGCGGAACCCCTCCCGGCCCACCAGTCGAGCTCGCCGTCGCGGGCGAGGCCGACGATGAGCGACGGCAGCCGTTGTGCCGCCCGCTCCTCGCCGACTCGCTCCTCGAGACGCCGCGCCGTCGCGGGCGTGAGCTGTGGTCCGCCCGGCCGCTCAGCCTCGCCCGATGCATCCTTCGACATGCCTTCCACCTCGCTCGCACCGACTCCGTCCGGCGAGAGTAGGCGACCTGCCGCCGGCGGGCGGCGGCGGTGCCGAAGGAGTCGTGTCAGCGAGCTGACATCGTGAAGAAGTCCCGTGCCCACCACGCCTCGAAGAAGGTGTAGGGGCCTTGCACGGTGCCCGGGACGAGATCCGACCCGTTCGAGGGAGCTGCCTGCCCGGTCGCGGTCGGCGGGCGGTAGGTCGCGAACACCGTCCAGTCCGGGTTCATGTCGAGCGTCATGGCGCGCACGCACCCGGCCCTCACGAGGAGGGCGGCGAGCTGGGTGATCTCGAGGCGCGGCCCCGTCACGTAGACGAGCGCCCCGTCCTTCGTAACTCCGACGCCCGAGCGCCACACGTCGGGGACTCCCCCGAGGGGGGCGCCCCAGACCGACGTGTCACCCGGGTTGAGGCCCGCCACGGCGTGGCCGTGGTCGACGAGGAGGGTGAGGTTCTGGCGCACGGCGACGACCTGGTTCGTCATGTGGACGTCGCGGCCCCACTGCCCGACGGTCGCCGTGCCGTCGCGGTAGATCACGAACGAGGCGCCCCCCACCCGCAGCGGGTAGACGAGCCGCCCCTCGGAGTAGTAGCCGCCCTCTGTGGCGGGGAACTTGAAGCCCCCGTTGAAGGCCGCCACGAGGCTCCGGGCGGCAGCCGGCAGGACCGGCGCCGTGTACTTCCAGCCGGTGCCCCCCGGGCTGGAGCTCCCGGAGTACAGCTGGGCGCGGAGCAGGTGGGGGTCCATCCAGGCGATCCCGGCGGCACTCGACGACCCCGGGGGGACGAGCGTCGTCTCGTAGACGGCGGGATGACCCTGCACGAGCCGGCCGGCCGGGTGCCAGACACCCTGGCCCCCCGAGCCGGCGAACGGGCGCAGCGGCGCGGGCGGCGGGAGCGGGACGAGCCGGGCCTGGCGGGTGCTCGGACGCGACGATCCCTTCGTCGTCGAGGTAGTCGACAGGTCGGTTGGCGCCGGGACGGACGAGGTCGAGGTCCGGGTGACGACGGTCCGGCTCGGCGTGGTCGTCGTCGCCGGCAGCGCCGAGCCGGCCGAGCAGGCGGCGGCGAGGACACCGGAGACGAGCAGCCCCGAGAGGACCGCGCCGGGGCGACTCACCTGCACACTTCCAACCTACGACCGGCCGGGCAGAGCTCGACCAGCGGTCGGCAAAGTGTCGGCAAAGCTTCGGGCCGAAGGGCCCGGGATCCTCAGGCGAGGGCGGTGTGCGGCTTCTTCTTGTGCTTGGCCGGCCGGGTTCCGTACCAGGTGCCGCTGTTGCCGTTGGAGTCGTGCCAATGGCCCTTCCAGGTGGCCGCTCCGTTGTGCTTGAACGTCATCGTGCCGTGCACGTCGGCCGTGTAGCCGCCGCTGCCGCCCACGACCATCGTCCACTTGTGGCCCTTCAGCGTGCCGGCGACCGGCAGTCCGGCGTCGACTCCGACGAACTTCCCGGTCGACGCCGTGTAGGACGTGATGACCGTCGGGTTCGCGTACCGCCCGCCCTTGAGCGGTCCTTTGGTCACGACGGTGTAGGTGTCATGCCACGACCCGACCGGGGAGTGCGCGGCGTGTCGGGCCGGGGCACCGATGAGGACCGGCATCACTGCGACGGCGACGACGGCCAGGCCGGTCACCCGCAGCCGGCGGCAAGTCGCTCTTTCCCTGAGGCGCATGCGGCACGGTAGCCCTGGGGTGCGGGTCGCGCAACGGTGCCGGGCCGTAGGCGGGACCCCTTAAGGACGCGGCTCGCAGATGACGACCGGGATGTCGCGCTCCGTCCTTCGCTGGTAGGCGCCGTAGCCGCGGTAGGCCGCCACGATGCGCGGCCAGAGCTCGGCCTTCTCCTCGGCGGTGGCCGATCGGGCTCGCATCGGCCGGCGCTCGCCGCCGATGCCGAGGACGACGTCGGGGTCGGCCACGAGGTTGGCGTACCAGTCGGGGTTGCGGTGGTCCCCGCCCTTCGAGGCGACGAGGACCACCTTGTCGCCGTCGACGACCGGCGCCGTCAGCAGCGTCCGGCGGGCGAGGCCCGACTTCCGGCCCGTCGTCTCGAGCTCGACGGCCGTCATGCCGGCCACCCTGGTGAGGAGGCGCCCGCCCGAGGCCTGCAGCACGGCGCGGTGCGCCGTGTTCATGCTCTTCAGGAAGCAGTCAGCCAACACGTCGCGGAGCTCTCTCGGCACTCGCCCTCCTCCGGTCGTCCCCGCCGCTCGTAACTTATGGCGACGAGAGGGAGGAGGAGTTCGTGGGCGTCACACATGCGCAGGCTGCCCGCCAGCTCGCCGAGCGCGACCAGGTCATCGCCCGCCTGCTCGAGGCCGCCGGCCCGCCCCGGCTGAGGCCGCCGAAGGAGACGCACTTCGAGGCCCTCGTCCGCGCCGTCGTCTACCAGCAGCTCGCCGGTCGGGCGGCTGCTGCGATCCACGCGAGGCTCGTGCTCGCCCTCGGCGGCGAGGTGCAGCCCGCCGCGCTGCTGGCGCTCGAACCCGGGGAGCTGCGGGCCGCCGGCCTCTCGGCCAACAAGGCGGCCTCGCTCCGCGACCTCGCCACCAAGGTGCTCGACGGCACGGTCGTGCTCTCGCCGCGAGGCCTCGCCCGGGAGCCCGACGACGAGGTGGTGGCGCGCCTGTCGACCGTGCGGGGCATCGGGCGCTGGACCGCCGAGATGTTCCTCATGTTCCAACTGAGGCGCCTCGACGTCTGGCCGACCGGCGACCTCGGCGTACGCCGCGGCTACGGCCTCGCCTGGGGGCTTGCGATGCCGACGGCCCGGGACCTCGAGCCGCTCGGCGACGCCTTCCGGCCGTTCCGCTCGGTGGCGGCCTCGTACTGCTGGCGGGCGGTCGAGCTCTACGCCGCGGCCGCCGACAGCGCCCTCACCCGCTGACCGGCGGCCCGCCGCCCGAGGCCGCTCCGAGCAGGAAAAACGGCCCCCGGACCCTGCGCGGTAGGGCCGTTCGGCCCTAAAGCCACGGGTGGATGTAGCCGACCCTTGAACTGTCGCTTGGAGGAGGACAGATGCCGCAGGGGCAGGCCGTGATCGGGGGGCTCTCGAGCCAGCTGTTGGCCGTGACCCACTCCCACGCGGGCGCCCCCTCGTTCGCCATCCTCGGGATCGTGCTCGGTCCCTTCGTGCTCATGGTCGCCTTCAGCATGATCGTGATGCGCCGCCGCGCCGCCCGCGGGGGCGGGCCGCCGGGGGCCGGCCGCGTCCCGAGCCACGCCGGCAAGCCGCTCGGTCCCGAGCCGGAGCCCGTGACGGTGCCCGAGACGAGGTTCTCGGACGTGGCCGGAGCGGAGGAGGCGGTCGAGGAGCTCGCCGAGCTCGTGAACTTCCTCAAGTGCCCCGACGCCTACCAGGAGCTGGGCGCCAGCCTGCCGAACGGCTATCTCCTCGTCGGGCCGCCCGGCAACGGCAAGACGCTGCTCGCCCGCGCCGTCGCCGGCGAGGCGGGCGTGCCCTTCTTCGCCCTCAGCGCCTCGCAGTTCGTCGAGACCTACGTCGGTGTCGGCGCCGCCCGCATCCGGGCCCTCTTCGAGCGGGCGCGGGCGCACGAACGCGCCATCGTGTTCATCGACGAGATCGACGCCGTCGGCCGCACCCGCGGCGGCCACGCCATGGCGTCCAACGAGGAGCGCGAGTCGACCCTCAACCAGCTGCTCGTCGAGATGGACGGCTTCGTCGAGTCCTCCGTCGTCGTGCTCGCCGCCACCAACCGGCCCGACATCCTCGACCCCGCCCTGCTGCGCCCGGGCCGTTTCGACCGGCAGGTCTCGGTCACACCGCCCGACCGCCGCGGCCGCTCGCGCATCCTCGAGCTGTACCTGAAGCGCCGCAAGGTTGGCCCGGGCATCGACGTCGAGATGCTCGGGCGCCGGACGCCGGGGTTCAGCGGCGCCGACCTCGCCAACCTCGTCAACACCGCCGCGCTCATCGCGGTCCGCACGGGCTCGGGTGAGATCCAGCCGCAGCACATCGACGACGCCCTCGCCACCGTCGCCCTCGGCCCCGCCCGCAAGTCACGGGTGGTGGCCGAGCGGGACCGGCGGATCACCGCCTGGCACGAGGCCGGTCACGCCCTCGCCGGGCTGTGGCTCGACGACGCCCAGGACCCGGTGCAGGTGACGATCATCCCCCGCGGCCCGGCCGGCGGCGTCACGTGGTTCCCGGCGAGCGACGACGACTTCCTCTCGTTGCGCCAGGCCAAGGCGCAGCTCGCCGTGGCCATGTCGGGCCGCGTGGCAGAAGAGCTCCTCCTCGGCGAGGACTTCACGCAGGGGGCGAGCAACGACATCAAGGCGGCCACGGACCTCGCCCGTTCGATGGTCACCGAGTTCGGCATGGGCTCGCTCGGTCCGATCTACGTCCACCCCGACCAGCAGCACATCGGCTTCCTCGCCGAGCAGGTGCACGAGGCCACCCGCGAGCTCCTCGAGGAGGCGCTCGTCACCTCCCGGCGCCTCCTGGCCGCCGGCCACCGTTCGCTCGAGGGCGTCGTGGCGGCCCTCCTCGACGAGGAGACGCTCGACACCGAGGCGCTCGTCCACATCGCCGGGCGGACGGCCCCGCTCGCCGCCTGAGTTCGCCGCCCCGGCAAGCGGGGCGGGCACCGGCGCCCTCGATCCGCGACGATGGGCCCATGGCCTACGACGAGGACCTCGCCGCTCGCATCAGGGGGCTGCTCGCCGGCGACGGCGACGTGAAGGAGATGAAGATGTTCGGCGGCCTCGCCTTCCTGACCGGCGGCAACATGGCCGTGGCCGCAAGCGGCGAGGGCGGCCTCATGGTGCGGGTCGACCCCGCCGACTCCGACGAGCTCGTGGCCACGACGCCCGCCCGTCTCGTCGAGATGCGCGGGAGGGAGATGCCGGGCTGGCTGAGGGTCGACTCGCCGGACCTCGAGGGGGGCGAGCTCGACGCCTGGGTCGCCCGCGGCACCGCCTTCGCCCGCTCACTGCCGCCGAAGCGCTGAGCCGCCGGGCCGTCAGCCGGTCGCCGGCGCCTCGAACACCGCCTCGCCGCCGACGAGGGTGAGGGACGCCGAACAGGAGGCGATCTCGCCGTCGGCCGCCGCCGCGTGGAGGTCGCGGTCGAGCAGCACGAGATCGGCGGCCTTGCCGACAGAGAGCGACCCGGCGAGCGCCCCGAGCCCGTTCACGCGGGCCGAGCCGCCGGTGAAGACGCCGAGGGCCTCGGCGAGGGCGATGCGCTCGTCCGGCAGGAAGGGGGGCGCCTCCCCGCTCCCCTCCTCCCCCGGCGGCGGCGTCCGCGTGACGGCGACGTGCAGCTGGGCGAAGGGGTCGGGGGTCGACACCGGCCAGTCGCTCCCGAAGGCCATCGGGACCGACCGGCGCAGCAGGCTCCCGATCGGGTACTGCTGGGCGGCCCGCTCCGGACCGAGGAAGGGGAGCGTCAGGTCGACCATCTGCGGCTCGGCCTGCGCCCAGAGCGGCTGGAAGTTCGCCGTCAGCCCGAGCGGCGCGAAGCGGTCGAGGTCGTCGGGGTGCACCACCTGGAGGTGGGCGAGGTGGTGGAGGGCGCCAGGGGAGGGGTTTCGTGCGCGGGCGAAGGAGAAGGCGTCGAGCGCATCGCGCACTGCCCGGTCGCCGATGGCGTGCACGTGCACCTGGAACGACTCGGCGTCGAGGCGCGCCACGTAGTCCTTCAGCGCCTCCGGCTCCACGAAGGAGAGCCCGCAGTTGCCCGTCTCGTGGCCGTGGGAGTCGAGGTACGGGGTGAGCATGGCGGCCGTGAACGTCTCGCACACCCCGTCCTGCATGATCTTCACGCTCGTCGCCCTGAAGCGGTCCGAGCCGAGCTCGGCCGCGCGCCGGCGCGCCTCGACGAGGTCGTCGACCTGCTCGAGCCCCCGGTCGCGCTCCCACCAGAGGGCTCCCACCACCCGGGCGGTCAGCCTGCCGGACGAGGCGAGCGCCAGATAGGCCTCGAGCGCCCCTGCCCCCTCGCCCGAAACCGGCACCCAGGCGTCCTGCCACGAGGTGATGCCGAGCGAGTGGAGGTACCGCTGGGCGGCGAGGATCCCCTCGGCGTAGTCGTCGAGCCCGAGGCGAGGGAGCGCCGCCTCGACGAGGCCCATCGCCCCCTCGTGGAGGGCGCCGGTCGGGGTGCCGTCCGGGTCGCGCTCGATCCGCCCGTCGGGCGGGTCCGGCGTCGCCGCCGTGACTCCCGCCAGCCCGAGCGCCCGCGAGCTCACCCAGGCGCTGTGGTGGTCCCGGTTCGGGAGGTAGACGGGCCGTTCGCCCACGACGGCGTCGAGGTCGGCCGCACGGGGAACCCCGCCCGGGAAGGCGGCCATCGACCACCCGCCGCCCCGGATCCACGCCTCGTCTGGGTGCTGAGCGGCGTACCGCCCGATCGCCTCCAGGTACTCCCGGCGCCCGGCGAGGCCGGTGAGGTCGCAGCGGGCCATCTCGATCCCGGCCATCGGTGGGTGGACGTGGGCGTCGACGAAACCCGGCAGCACCGTCCTTCCCCCCGCCTCCACGAGGGCGGTGCGCCGGCCGCACCACCGCCTGATCTCACGCTCGGTGCCGACGGCGACGAGGCGGCCGCCCCGTACCGCGAGCGCCTCGGCCCGTGGCCGCGCCGAGTCGCAGGTGACGACCGAGGCGCCGACGATGGCGAGGTCGGCCTCCGGCACGGCTCAGCGGGCGACGGCGCCGGCGAGAGGGATGCGGAAGTCCTTCTTCAGAGCCGGCTTGCGCAGCTTCCAGATGACGGCGTCGAAGGTGAAGTGGAGCGCCCCGACGCTGTAGACGACCGTGTTGAGCACCGGACCGCCGAGGGTCTCGTGGACGGCGACGGCGAGAGCGGCGATGGCGGCGAAGAAGGCCACGCGGCCCGCTGCGCTCCTCGCCGCCTTCCCGAGGAACGAAACCCGCCCGTCCTCGCCGCCGGCGCCTGCGGACCCGTAACGCCGTTTCGCCGTCCGGTCGACGACGACGGCGTACTCGATGGCGTGCGCCGAGACGTAGGCGATGAAACCGGCCGCAGGGTCGACGACCAGACCCCCGAGCAGGGCGAGGAACGACAGCTGGTAGAGCCACTTGGCCGGGTTGGCCCGCTCCCCCGCCGCCGCCTCCTGGCGGAGGACCGCGACGACGACGGCGAGGCTCGCCGCCGCTGCAGTGAGGGCGAGCGCCGTGGCGGCCGGCCTGATCGAGACGAGGAGGTGGGCGGCGCCGGCGTTCATCGGGTCGAGCCCGGAGCGGGCGACGAGGCCGGCCGTCGCCCGGGAGGCCGCCACGGCGGCGAGGGCGGCCACCATCGGCACGTAGGCGAAGGCCCGGTCGAGGCGGGCCGAGCCGTAGCCGGCGCGGCCGGCGTAGATGCGCTGGATCCCGTAGCGCTGCTGGAGGGTGTGCTGGAGGTTCCAAAGAGCCGCGATCGGGATCACGACCGAGAGGTTCGCGAAGGCCCCGGCGGCGGCTGCGGCGACGGCCACGAGCGGCGCCAGGACGAAGAGCCTGCGGTGGAGGCGGAACTGGCCGGCGTCGCCGTAGACGAGGCCGAAGGTGAGGGGCTGGTGGGCGAAGGAGACGAGGAGGGCGACGACGACGCCGTCACGAAGGAACGTGGCCCCGGTGGCGCCGGGGAGGCCGTCGAGCACGTGGGCGACGAGGAAGACCGGCACCCAGCACAGCCCCACGGCGAGGTCGAAGCCGGCCGAAAAGCTCCACGTCGGCGCCGTCCGGCGGCGCGCCGTTCCCGGCACGGCGCTCTTCGCGACGACCCCCGTCCCCACGAGGCGAGTGTAGGAGAGCCCGCCCCCGGCGGGCCTGGAGGCGGGCCTACGATCGCATCGTGATCGAACGCCGGCCGTTCGGGCGCACGGGGCACGACAGCTCCCGCGTGGTCTTCGGGGCGGCCGCCCTCTGGTCGGTCGGCCAGGAGGCCGCCGACCGCCTCCTCCCGCTCCTCGACGAGTTCGGCGTCAACCACCTCGACACGGCCGCGAGCTACGGCGACGCCGAGCTGCGCCTCGCCCCGTGGCTCCGCCGGCGCCGGCAGGACTTCTTCCTCGCCACCAAGACCGGCGAGCGGACCGGGCCGGCGGCCCGCGAGAGCCTCGAGCGCTCCCTCGAGCGGCTCGGTGTCGACCAGGTCGACCTCATCCAGCTGCACAACCTGGTCGAGGAGGACGAGTGGGAGACGGCCCACGGCCCGGGCGGTGCCCTCGAGGCGTTGCTCCAGGCCCGTGAGGAGGGGCTGACCCGCTTCGTCGGGGTGACCGGCCACGGCCTGCGCATCGCCGGGATGCACCTGCGCAGCCTCGAGCGCTTCGACTACGACTCGGTGCTGCTGCCCTACAACGCCCTCCTGGTCGCCGATCCCGCCTACCGGGCCGATGTCGACCGGCTCGTCGGCCTCTGCGCCGAGAGGTCCGTCGCCGTGCAGACGATCAAGGGCATCGCCCGGCGGCGCTGGCCCGACGAGGCGCCCGAAGAGGGCCGCCACAGCTGGTACGAGCCGCTCGGCGACGAGGGCGCCGTCGCCCGCGCCGTGCGGTTCGTGCTGGCGCGCCCGGAGCTGTTCCTCATCACGTCATCGGACTACTCGATGCTCCGCGTCGTGCTCGACACGGCCGCCTCGGGGGGCGGGGCGCCGTCCGAGGAGGAGCTGGCCTCGGACCGGGAGACCTTCTCCATGGCCCCGCTGTTCGACGGCGGGGCGCTCGAACGGATCTGAGGCGGCTCGCCGGCCCTCAGAGGCCGGCCGCCTCGCCCATCACCTCGTCGGCCACGAAGCGAAGGTGGTCGAGGTCGACGAGGTCGAGCACCTGGAGGTAGACCCGCTCCACCCCGGCCTCGGCGTACCGCCCGAGCTTGGCGACGACCTCGTCCGGCGACCCGGCGAGGCCGTTCTCCCGGAGCTCCTCCACCTTCCTCCCGATGCGCCCGGCGCGTCGGGCGACCTCGCTCTCGTCGGCGCCACAGCACACGACGAGGGCGGCGGAGCGCTTGACGGTGCCGGGGTCTCGGCCCTCCACCTCGCAGGCCCGGTCGACCAGGTCGTAGAGGCGCCTGCAGGCCTCGGCCGAGGCGAAGGGGACGTTGAACTCGTCGGCGAAGCGGGCCGCCAGGGCCGGTGTCCGGCGCTGCCCGTGCCCGCCGACGACGATGGGCGGCCGCGGCGACTGGGCGGGCTTGGGAAGGGCAGGACACGACGAGAGGCGGTAGTGGCGGCCGGCGAAGTCGAAGGCCGACCCGACCGGCGTCTCCCAGAGCCCGCGCACGATGGCGAGCTGCTCCTCGAGGCGCTCGAAGCGCTCACCGAGCGCCGGGAAGGGGATGCCGTAAGCGGTGTGCTCCTCCTCGTACCACCCCGCTCCGAGGCCGAGCTCGACCCGGCCGCCGCTCATGGCGTCCACCTCGGCGACCGAGATGGCGAGCACGCCCGGGTGGCGGAAGGTCGCGGCGGTGAGCAGCGTCCCGAGCCTGATCGTCGAGGTGTCGCGGGCGAGGCCGGCGAGCGTGATCCAGGCGTCGGTCGGACCGGGGAGGCCGTCGGTGTCGCCCATCTTCAGGTAGTGGTCCGACCTGAAGAAGGCCCCGAAGCCGCTCTCCTCGGCCGTGCGCGCTACTGCCAGCAGCCGCTCGTATGACGCCCCCTGCTGGGGTTCGGTGAAGATGCGAAGATCCACGGCGGACGTTCTAGTATCGCCCGCCCCTCGATCGCCTCGGGCAAAGGATCGTTCGACCCTGGCGGCCGGCCGCCGGCACCAGCAGAATCACGGGCATGGGCGCGTCGCTGGTGCTCGAGTGCGAGCACCTGGCCAAGCGCTTCGGCGAGCGGGTGGCCGTCGAGGACGTCGGCTTCAGCATCGCCGAGGGCGAGATCTACGGCCTCCTCGGCCCGAACGGGGCCGGCAAGACCACCACGATGAAGATGGTGTGCGGGCTGCTCACGCCCGACGCCGGGAGCATCTCGATCGCAGGGCGCCAGGCGATCGGCAACCTCGACGTGAAGGCGCTCGTCGGCTACGTGCCACAGGACGTGGCCCTCTATCCCGACCTCACCGCGAAGGAGAACCTCGAGTTCGTCGGGCGGCTGTACAAGCTGGACCGCCGGACGCTCGCCGAGAGGGTGAACGAGGCGCTCGAGCTGACGGACCTCGCCGACCGCCGCGACGACCGTCTCGACTCCTACTCCGGCGGGATGAAGCGCCGCCTCAACATCGCGGCCGGGCTCCTCAACCACCCGCGGCTGCTCATCCTCGACGAGCCGACCGTCGGGGTCGACCCGCAGAGCCGGCACGCCATCCTGGAGCGGGTGCAGGCCTTCGGGCGCGAGGGCCTCGCCGTCGTCTACACGACCCACTACATGGAGGAAGCCGAGCGGGTCTGCGACCGCGTGGGCATCATCGACCACGGCCGGCTCATCGCCGAGGGGACGAGGCGCGAGCTGGTCGCCGGTCTCGGGCAGCAGGACAGCATCGAGCTCGGGGCGTCCGGCGACCTCGAGCGGCTGGCGCAGATCTGCCTCGCCGTACCCGGCGTGGTGAAGGCAGCCGCTGCGGACCACTCCGTCCGGCTCGTGGCCAACGACGGCCGCAGCATCCTCCCGGCCCTCATCGAGGCGGCCGACGCCGGAGGCTTCGCCGTGACGAGCGTCGACGTCGCAGAGCCGAACCTCGAGGCTGTCTTCCTCCACCTCACCGGCACGGCGCTCAGGGAGTAGGCCGTGCGGACGGCGCTCGCCATCGCCCGGAAGGATCTCCGCCAACGCATCCGTGACCGCTCGGCGCTCGTCGTCGGCGTCATCGCCCCGGTTGTCATCGCCGGCCTCATGAGCTTCGCCTTCAAGGGGGTCGAGAACTTCACCTACACCCTCGGCGTCGTCAACCTCGACCACGGCGCCGTCTCGGCCGGGCTCGTGCAGGCCCTCGAGACCCCCCAGCTCCGCCACGTCGTCACCGTCCGCCCGCTCCCGTCGGCGGCGGTGGCCCGCAGCGAGCTGCGCGCCGGGAAGCTCGGCGCCGCCCTCGTCGTGCCGGCGGGCTTCTCGGCGAGCGTCGCCACGAGCCGCCCCGAGTCGCTCCTCACGCTCAGCTCGGACCAGTTCGCCATCGCCGGCCAGGTGACGAAGTCGATCGCCGCCTCCTTCGTCGCACAGCTCAACGCCGACCGCCTGTCGGTGGCGACGGCGCTCGCAGCGGGCGCTCCCCCCTCCGAGCTGAGCAGCCTCGCCGGGCTCGCCTCGAGGCTCCGCATCCCGCTGCAGAGCGTCGAGCGGCCGCTCGGGGCGCACCAGCTGAAGGTGATCAGCTACTACAGCCCCGGCATGGCGATCTTCTTCCTGCTCTTCACGATCAGCTACGCCGCCCGCAGCTTCTTCGTCGACCGGAGCCAGGGGATGATCGAGCGGATGCGGGCCGCCCCGGTGAGGCCGGCCGAGATCCTCCTCGGCAAGGCGCTCTCGGTCTTCGCCTACGGGTCGGTCAGCCTCCTCACGATCGGCGTCGTCACCTCGCTCGCCTTCGGGGCCGACTGGGGCGCCCCGCTGCCGGCGATCGTGATCGGCCTCGCCCTCATCCTCGCCGTGGTCTTCCTCACCGCCCTCGTGATCGGCCTCAGCCGCACGCAACGCCAGGCGGAGGGCATCGCCTCGATCGTCGTCTTCGGCCTCGCCCTCCTCGGGGGGAACTTCTTCTTCATCTCGAGCGCTCCCTCGGTGATGAAGCACCTCGCGCTGCTCACGCCGAACGGGTGGGCGCTCAGGGCCTTCACGGATCTCGCCACGATCGGAGGGGGTTTCGGCACGGTGGTCGAGCCGCTCGTCGGCATCCTCGTGTTCACCGCCGTGGTCGCCACCGCGGCGCTGCTGCTCGCCCCGAGGGCGGTGCGGGTGTGAGAGTGCTCGCGATCGCCCGCGCCTCGGTGCTGCGCGTCGTCCGCGACCGGACGGCCATGTTCTTCATCGTCGTGCTGCCCATCGTGCTCATCGTGCTCGTCGGCGCCATCGCCCACGGCGTCACGTCCTTCCGGGTGGGGGTGCTCGACCTCGACTCGACCGGCCCGAGCCGCGCCCTCGTGGCCGACCTGGCCCGCACGCCGGGGGTCACGGTGACCCGCTTCTCGAGCCTGCACGCCCTCGACACCGCCCTCGCCCGCTCGGACCTCGACACCGGGCTCATCGTCCCGCACGGGCTCGCCGCCGCCGAGAGGGCCGGCCGGCCGATCGCGGTGCCCGTGCTCGCCGAGCAGGCCAACAGCAGCCAGCAGGCCGCCGCTGCCCAGGTCGTCGCCGTCGTGCAGCGCGAGGGGGGCCGCATCCAGGCGGCCGAGTTCGCGACGCACTACGGAGGTGGTTTCGCCCGCAACCTGCTCCGGGCCGACGTGCTCGCCCCGCGTACCCCCGGCGTCCGCCTCGGCGAGGAGGCGGTGAGGGCGAAGGCGGTCACGCTCCCGGCCGGTTACGAGTACAGCGCCCCGACCGAGCTCGTGCTGTTCGTCTTCCTGACGGCGATCGCGGGGGGCGCCACCATCATCGAGACGCGCCGTCTCGGCATGTTCGACCGCATGTCGGCCGCCCCGGTGAGCCCCCGCACCATCATCCTCGGGGAGTCGCTCACCTACGTGGCGATCGCGGCGGTGCAGTCGGCACTCCTCGTCGCCGTCGGGGCGCTCGCCTTCGGGGTCTCGTGGGGCAACCCGCTGGCGGCCGTCGTGCTGCTCCTTGTCTGGTGCCTCGTCGGGGCCGGCGCCGGCATGGTCGCCGGCACGCTCTTCCGGACGCCCGAGCAGGCGAGCGCCATCGGCCCGGTCGTCGGCATCGCCTTCGCCATGCTCGGGGGCTGCATGTGGCCGCTCTCCATCGTCTCACCGGCGATGCGCGCCGTCGGCCACGTCACCCCGCAGGCGTGGGCGGTCGACGCCTGGACCAACCTGCTCGCGAGCCACGGCACCCTGCTCACGATCGGGCGTGAGCTCGGCGTGCTCGCCCTGTTCGCCCTCGGTTTCTTCGTCATCGCCACGGTCAGGCTCGGCCGGACGCTCTCCGCCGGGCGCGCCTGAGCGCCCCTTCGCCCGGGCCGGGTCGCCGCCCGGGTTCGGCGGGGGCGAGCGACCGGCGGCGACGGCCCTCCTCGTACGATCTCGCCATGGCTGCGACGGTGGAGCTGCCGAGACGGCGGGTGCTCGTCGTCATCGGGGCGCTCATGCTCGGCATGTTCCTCGCCGCCCTCGACCAGACGATCGTCTCCACCGCCCTTCCGACCATCGTCGGCGACCTGCACGGCGGCTCCCACCTCACCTGGGTCATCACCGCCTACCTCCTCTCGTCGACGGTGTCGACGCCGCTGTGGGGCAAGCTCGGCGACCTCTACGGGCGCAAGCAGTTCTTCCAGGCCGCGATCGTGCTCTTCCTCGTCGGCTCGGCGCTCTCGGGGGCGAGCCACTCGATGGCCGAGCTGATCGGCTTCCGCTTCCTGCAGGGCATCGGCGGCGGCGGGCTCATGGTCGGCGCCCAGACGATCATCGGGGACATCGTCTCGCCGCGCGAGCGGGGCCGGTACATGGGGCTGTTCATGGCGATGTTCGGCGTCACGACGGTGCTCGGCCCGCTCGTCGGCGGGCTCTTCGTCGACTACGCCTCGTGGCGCTGGATCTTCTACATCAACCTCCCGATCGGCGTCCTCGCCCTCTTCGTCACCGCGGCCGCCCTGCCCCGCCTGCTCAGCCGGGTGAAGCGGACCATCGACTACCTCGGCACCGCCCTCATGTCGGCGGCCGCCACCGCCTTCGTCCTCTACACGAGCCTCGGCGGCACCGACTACGCCTGGGGCTCGCCGTTCATGCTCGCCCTCGTCTCGGGAGGCGTGGTCCTCAGCGTGGCCTGGGTCCTCGCCGAGCGGCACGCCACCGAGCCGGTCATCCCGCTTCACCTGTTCGCCAACCGGGTCTTCTCCGCCTCGAGCGCCATCGGGTTCGTGGTCGGCTTCGCCATGTTCGGCGGGATGTCGTTCCTCCCCCTCTACTTCCAGGTGGTGAAAGGGGTGAGCCCGACCGCGTCGGGGGTGAGGCTCTTCCCCATGATGGCGGGCCTGCTCGTCGCCTCCGTCGGCTCGGGCCAGGCGGTGAGCCGCTGGGGCCGCTACAAGGTGTTCCCGGTCGTCGGCACCATGCTCATCACCCTCGGCCTCTACCTCATGTCGCACATCGGGGTCGGCACGGGGGCCTGGACGCTGGCGTGGTACATGGCCGTCTTCGGCGTCGGCCTCGGCCTCGTCATGCAGGTCCTCGTCGTCTCGGTGCAGAACGCCGTGTCCTACGAGGAGCTCGGCACCGCCACCTCGGGCACCACCTTCTTCCGCATGATCGGCGGTTCCTTCGGGACGGCAGTCTTCGGCGCCATCTTCGCCAACGTGCTCGTCGGCAACCTGCGGGCCCACCTCCACGGGCTCACGGTGCCGCCCGGCATCACGAGCCAGATCGACAACCCGAAGCTGATCGCCCACGCCCCGCCCGCCGTCCGACTCGGCATCTCGGAAGCCCTCGCGAGCTCCATCGATCGCGTCTTCCTCGTGGCGGTCCCGTTCGCCTTCGCCGCCTTCCTCCTCAGCTGGCTCCTGCCGGAGATCGAGCTGCGTCGCTCCGTGCGGACGCCGGAGGTGGCGGCCGAGGGCCTGGCAGCGGCGGCGCCGTCGTCGTCGCTCGACCAGCTACGGCTCAACATCGAGCGCATCGCCGCCCACGAGAACCGGACCGAGCTCTACCAGGACCTCGCCTCGCGGGCCGGGCTCCCCCTCGAGGCGCAGGCCTGCTGGCTGCTCTACCGGGTCGGCGACCACCCCGAGGTGTGCCTCGCCGACATGGCCTCGCACCTGAAGGTGCCCGAGCACGACCTCTCTCCAAGTCTCGAGGAGCTGCTCGCAGCCGGCCTCGTGCGCCAGAGCGGGAACGGGGACCCGGCGAGCTGCCCGCTCGTCCTCACACCGGCCGGTGAGGAGGCGCTCGAACGCCTCGCCGAAGCGCGGCGCAGCGGCCTTCGCGACCTCCTCGAGGGCTGGGACGCGGAGAGCAACCCCGAGGTCACCGAGATGGTGCGCCAGCTGGCGAGGTCCCTAATGGCCGACGACGAGCGCTTCGTCGCCGACGCGGAGAAGGCGCTGCGGGACTAGGGCTCGGGCCCGGGCTCGTCAGCCGGTGACCGCAGCCCGTGCGGCGTAGTGGGTCCTCACCCAGCTCCCGAAGCCCGAGTACGGCGCGCCGTCGTAGCTCTTGATGAGGACGCCGCAGTTGCCCCACGTGTTCCACGTCCAGGCCTCGTAGCCGACGCCGTGCCGGTCGGCCCAGTTCATGAAGGTCGAGATGTAGGCCGAGCCGCAGTCGGAGGCGTCGTAGGTCTCCCCGGTCTCGCCGAAGATGAGCGGCGCCACCTTGGCGACCGGCGCCATCGAGGAGTCCAGGCACGCCACGGTGTCGCAGAGGTTCTTGCCGTACACGTGCGCCTCGGCGACGAGCTGGTGGTCAGGATCGTGCGGCCGGGAGCGGAGCCAGGAGGAGCCGTCGTAGTAGGTGCCGTCCGGCATCTCCCCGCAGGCGTTGGCGTAGTCGATGCACGGGATGGAGATGACCCCGTGGAAGCCGGCCTTGCGCATGACGTCGACCGCCTGCTGCATGGAGGCGGTGCGGTAGAAGGCGTCCCGCGGCCCGTAGCTGGCCTCGTCGTCGCAGCCGGTCCGCATGAAGCACCGCCAGCCGACCGTCGTCTCGCCCCACGGGGCGAGGATGACGTCGGGGTCGTGAGCGAAGGTGGCCGCCATCGACGCCCACATCGCCGGGGAATGGGACTCGTCGGGGGCCGCCGGCTGGGAGGTAGCGAGGTACTTCCCCGGGGCGGCCCAGATGAGTGAGACCTCGGCGTACATGCCGTGGCGGTGCAGGAGCTCGACGTAGGACACGATCGCCTTGCGGTAGGCCGCCCCCGAGTAGGCGGGCTTCACGCCGTTCAGGCCGAGCCAGCAGTCTTCGTTGAGGAGCACCCGGACGATGTTGACGTGCCAGGCGGCGATGGCGGCGAGCGACGAGGCGTCGCTCGGCCCGTCGAAGATCCCCCAGCCCTGCACGCAGGCGTACTCGGTCCCCGAGCGGTTGACGCCGCGGAGTTGGATCGGCCTGCCGGCGCCGGTGACGAGCTCGTTCCCCTTCACGCGAAGGCCCGGCAGCCCGGGCGCCCGGGCGGGGCGGGCGGGGCGGCCGGTGGCGGCGGCGGCCCTGGAGGCCGCCTGCGGGGCGGAGGCCCGAACCGTGCAGGAACTCGAGGGACTTTTGGAAAAGTCCCCCCAATTCCCGCACAGTTCGGCCTTTTGGGAGCCGAGAGGGCGGGTCGACCCGAGCGGGAGGGCGCCCGCCGGGAGGGCGCCGATCACGAGAGCGGCCGCCACCGCGGCCGCCACCGCGGCCGCCGCCGAGCGCGGCCCTCGAGGGCGGCCCTTCATCGCCTAGTTCCTCGGCAGACAGACCCGGCCTCTTGAGACCGGCCGGGCCGTCATCCAACGGGGCGGGCTGCTCCGAACATCTGCCGGGCTGGCCGTGACCCTCGCGGCGGCCACGACTCGAGGGGAGGAGAGCAGCATGAAGAGCATCTCGAGGCGCACCTTCCTGCGCCAGTCCGGTGGTGGCGCAGCGGCGCTCGGTGCGCTGGCGGCCTTTCCCGGCCTACCGGCGTTGCGGAGGAAGCTCCGCCCGGCCGCCGTCCACGCCGAAGGCCTCGCCCGACCCGAAGGGTCGGCGCACGACAGCCCGCTGATCGTGCACGTCCCCGAGCCGGCGACAGGGCAGGTCCACCTGTTGTTCGGCACCCGCGAGGTCGTGCGCCACGACCGCGCCCTCGTCGCCCGTCTCGTCGATCTCTCTCGCTGAGGAGGAACCATGTCGTCGCACCGTGAAGCCCCGGCCATCTCCACCGACCCGGTGGCCGACAGCACCGACCTGTACGCCTTCGTCAGCCCCGACAAGCCGGACACGGTCACGATCATCGCCAACTACATCCCTCTCGAGCTGCCGTCCGCCGGCCCGAACTTCTTCGAGTTCGGCGACGACGTGCTGTACGAGATCCACATCTCCAACGCCGGCAAGGCCGGCTCGGACATCGTGTACCAGTTCCGTTTCGTGACCGAGGTGTCCGACCCGGGGACGTTCCTCTACAACACCGGCCAGATCACGTCGCTCTCGAGCAGCAACTGGAACCGCAAGCAGTTCTACTCGGTCACGAGGGTGGACTCGCACGGCACCCACCACCTGGCGAAGAAGCTCCCCTGCCCCCCGTGCAACGTCGGGACGCACTCGATCCCCGACATCGGCGCCCTCAGCGCTGACGCCGTCAAGACGCTCAGCACCGGCGAGGTCGTCTACTGCGGCCAGCGGGCCGACGCCTTCTACGTCGACCTCGGGTCGATCTTCGACCTCGGCGACCTGCGGCCGTTCCAGAGCGCCTTCCTCATCCCGGGCTCCTCGGGTCCGGGCGTCAACGCCGTCTCGGGCTTCAACGTCCACACCATCGCCCTCCAGGTGCCCATCACGCGGCTCACGAGCAACGGCTCGCAACCGTCCTCCGTCACCGACAGCCACGCCACGATCGGCGTCTGGACGTCGGCGAGCCGCCAGAAGGCGAAGGTCAAGGGCGCCGCCGCGGCCGGCCCCTGGGTGCAGGTCTCGCGTCTCGGCAACCCCCTCGTCAACGAGGTGGTGATCCCGATGGGCTACAAGGACGAGTGGAACTCGCAGCAGCCGAGCGAGGACCACCGCTACGCCAAGTACGTGGCCAACCCCGAGCTCGCCGGCCTGCTCCCGGTGCTCTACCCGGGCGTCTTCCCCAACCTGAAGGCCCTGAACGACTCGGGCAAGGCGCGGGCCGACCTCGAGGCGGTCCTTCTCACCGGCATCCCGTCCGGCATCATCACCGGCTTCCAGAACTTCACGGGGACGACGCAGGCGGACATGCTCCGCCTCAACGTCGCCATCCCGCCCTCGAGCTCGCCGAGCCTGCTCGGGCTCCTCGGCGGCGACGCGGCGGGCTGGCCGAACGGGCGCCGCGTCTTCGACGACGTGACCACCATCGCCCTTCGGGCCGTGGCCGGCGTCACCTACGCCCTCGTCGACAGCAGCTACACGCCTGACGGCGCCGCCGGCGCCATCTACGACGTGAGCGACCCGTCCAAGCTGACGCCGTCCACCCTCGACAGCATCGGTGTCCCGACCCAGGACACCTTCCCGTACCTGGCGCCCGGGTGGGACGGCTTCGACCACCCGCAGCCGACCGGGACGCTGGCGTCGCCCTGAGCGGTGGACCGCCTCTCGCTGTGGAGCGCACGCATGACCGCCTCGGCCGGGCATCCTCCGGCCGAGGCGGCCGGCGCGCCCGGTCCCGTCTTCGTCGACGTCGACGACGAGCACGGTGCCCTCGTCCTCTCTTCGACGCCCGACAGGGCCGGCTGTGAGGTCGAGATCGAGCCGGTCGGCGGCGCGGGGCACCGCACCCATGTGTACGTGCTCCCCCGCCTGACAAGCCGCGGCGTCGAGCACGCCGCCGTCTTCGGCAGCCTGCCCGCCGGCAGCTACCGGGTGCTCGGCGCCGACGGCTCCGTCCAGTCGGAGCTGGCGGTCGCCCCGAACCGGGTCACCGCCGGCCGGTGGGACTGACCTGACGGCTGGGACTGACCTGACGGCTGGGCCTTGCCTGACGGCCGGGACCGACGTGGCGGCCGGGACTGACCTGGCGGCCCGAGGGACCTCTCAGAGCTGAGCCTTCACGAGCACGGGCGTGGTCGGTGCCGGAACGCCACCCGCCGGCTCGGCGGTCACCATGAGCGCCGTCACTCCCGCCTCGACCCGGAACGCCGAGGGAGCCGCCGCCGTCCCGAGCAGGCCGATCGACACGAGGCGGCCGGACGAGAGCCCCCAGAGCTGGTACGTGCCGCGGCGCAGGACCGGCAGCGTCGAGGTGACCGCGTAGGCCTGCCCGCCCGGCGTGATCGCCACCTCCATCCGGGCTTCGCCGGCGCTGGCGCGCAGCTCGACGAGCCTGCTCCCCGGCGCCAGCGCGGCAGCGTCGGCCGCCTGCCGGAGACCCGCCCGTGAGACGGCCGACTGCAGGTTCGCCACGCGGCCGTCGAGGCGCGAGACGTCCCAGCCGAGCACGGCGAAGGCAGCAACGATGACGGCGGCCGCGGCCGCGACGACGGGGTTGCGCCACCAACCTCGAGCTCCCCGGCGGGTGGGTGCCAGCTGGAGGGGCGGTGCCGGCGTGCCGAGTCGCTCGGAGATCTGCAGCCAGAGGTGGGCCGGCGCCTCGACGGCGGCCTCCCCGAGCGCGGCCGCGGCGCCGCGGAGTCCGTCGAGCTCCTCCCGGCAGGCGCCGCACGTCTCGAGGTGGCGTCGCAGGGCGGCACCCTCCTCCGGTTCCACCGCGTCGAGCGCGTAAGCGCCAAGGAGCTCGGTCGCCTCGTCGTGGTTCAATTCGCCGCCTCCCACTGGAGTGCCTCCCGCAGCCGGGCGAGCCCGGAGCGGATCCGGCTCTTCACGGTGCCCTCGGGTTGCTGCAGCATGGCCGCAACCTCCCGGTAGCTGTGACCGCCGAAGTAGGCGAGCTCGATCGCCTGTCGCTCGCCCACCGAGAGGGCGGCGAGCGCCTCGCGGATCCGCTCGCCGAGGGTCGCCTGCGAGACCTCCTCCTCGACGTCGTAGCCGGCGCGGGCGTCGAGGCGGGCCTCGCGCTCCTGACGCGCCGTGCGCGCCACGTCCTGGCGCAGCCGGTCGACGGCGCGCCCGTGGGCCTGGATGAGCAGGAAGGCCCGCAGCGTGCCACGGCCGGGATCGAAGCGTTCCGGCGCCTCCCAGAGGCGGAGGAAGACGTCCTGGGTGATCTCCTCGGCGGCCGAGGCGTCGCCGAGGACCCTGCGGACGAGCGCGTAGACGTTGCCGCCGTGCCGGCGGTAGGCCTCCGCCAGCGCCTCCTCCTGCCAGCGGCTGATCCCGACGACGAGCATGACGTCGTCGGCCGGAGTCCAGTCCCGGTCCACTGCCTACTGTTCGGAGCCGAGGGGCAAAGAGGTTGATCTTTGCGGCCGACGCCCCCTCCCCATCGCCGCACGGTATTGCAACCGGCGCCGCCGCGCAGGGCTAGCTTCTCTGCCGCCGCCGGGGTCGTCGGCTGGCCCTGACGGGAAGGAGCCGCCGCGTGACCCGCCCCCTTCGAGTCGGGGTGCAGCTTCCCGAGGTCGAGCGGGTCGTCCGCTTCGAGGAGCTGCTCTCGATCGCTCTGGCGGCGGAGCGCTCCGGCTTCGACTCGGCCTGGGTGGGCGACCACCTCCTCTATCGGGGCGACGGCCGTGAGGAGCGCGGGCCGCTCGACTGCTGGAGCGTGCTCGCCGGCCTCGCCGCCGCCACCGAGCGCCTGCGGCTCGGCCCGCTCGTCGCCTGCACGGCCTTCCGCCCGCCCGGACTGCTCGCACGGGCGGCCCAGGCCGTCGACGAGATGAGCGGCGGGCGTCTCACCCTCGGCCTCGGAGCAGGGTGGAACCGAGCGGAGTTCGAGGCCTTCGGTCTTCGCTTCGACCACCGGGTTGCGCGCTTCGAGGAGTCGTTCGACGCCATCCGCCGGCTGCTCTCGGGCGAGCGGGTGAGCGTGGAGGGGCGTTTCGTCCGGCTGGAGGACGCCGTGCTCCATCCCTCTCCCCTCCGCCGACCGCGCCTCATGGTCGGGAGCAACGGCCCTCGCATGCTCGCCGCCACCCTGCCGTTCGTCGACTGCTGGAACACGTGGTGGGACGACTACGGCAACACCGCCGAGGGGTTCGCCCGCCTGAACGCCACCATCGACGAGGCGACAGGCCGGGCGGGAAAGGACCCGGCAGAGATCGAGCGCAGCGCCTGCGCGCTCGTGCGGTTGGGCTCGGGCGTTCCCGAGAGGCCCGTCCCACCTGGCGTCGAGCCGCTCGACGGGCGCCCGCGGGCGCTCGCCGACGCGCTGCTGCGCCTGAAGGACGCCGGGGCGGACGAGGTCATCCTTGTGGTCACGCCCATCCTCGAGCGCTCGGTCCTCGAGCTCGGAGAGGCGCTCGAGCTGCTCGACACCGCCTGAGGGGGACGACGCGGGCGGCGGTCGGCGGTTGACACCCCCGACCGGGAGGAAGTAGCTCTTGCTGCAACACCAGCGACTTCTTGGGGGAGCAGAGATGAAGCCACTTCGGCATTCGACCGTGATTTCCTACGCGGCCCTCGCCGTGTCCGTCGGGGCACTGGCCGCCGTCTCGACCACGCAGGCGTTCCTGCCGTCAGCGTCGCTTGCCAGCAAGTCCGTTCACCGGGCACAGCCGCGCACCGTGGCGACCCTCGCCTCGGGCCACTCCGAGTCCGGCATGTTCAGCGCCGGCTCGTCGGGTGCCTCCGGTGGCTACATCGGCGCCGGTGTCACCTACCCCGTGCCGCTCGCGCACGCCGTCTTGAACTCCCACATCGTCAACGTCTACTCGGGCAAGACGGCGAAGTGCCCTGGACCCGGAAAGGCGGCCAAGGGCTACCTCTGCCTCTACTACAACGAGATCAACGAGGTGGACAGCGGCTACGGCTACTCGAGCGAGAGCTACTTCAGCACGCCGTCGGTGGGCGCCGTGCTGTACTGGGAGGTCAAGGGGGGCGGTGCCTACGTGGGTGGCGAGTGGACGGTGACGGCCAGCTGAGGCGGCTTCGGCGCCGGCCGGCCTGCGGCTAGCGGCGCGCCGCTGCCGCCCGCCGCGCCGGCGTCACCTTGCCGGGGCCAGGATCGTCCTGGGCCGGCACCGGCCCGTTCTTCGCCGGCACGGGATAGGCCGGCCCGTAGTCGGCCGTCCCGGCGAAGCCGAGCAGCACGTTCTGCTCCACGACCGTTGGGTCACCCATCGAGGTGGCCGGGAGCGTCGGCACCGCGGTCACCGGCTTGGCCAGGGTGGGCAGCGCACCGGCGAAGTCACCGACGAGGTCGTAGCGCCAGCTCGAGACGTGCAGCCCGCCCTCGCCGACGAGCGCCCCCGGCCTAAGGAACACGCTCTCGATGAGCTTGTGGGTCGAGACGTGGTCGAGCACGTCGCGGCAGACCCAGCCGCCGGCGCTGAACGGCGAGATCACGAGGGCGGGCACCCGGAACCCGAGGCCGACGGGGCCGAGGACGCCCGCCCAGTCGCTCGGCGGGCCGCCGGCCGCGTTCGTCGGTTTGGTGCCGGTGACGTACTCGCCGTCGAGGGCGCCCCCGGGCCGGGCCGCGGCAGGCAGTCGGCTGAGCGAGGTGACCGTCGGCCCCGGCGTGGGCGGGGCGACGTGGTCGAAGAAGCCGCCGTTCTCGTCGTAGACCACGAGGAAGACGGTCGACGCCCAGACCTCGGGGTTGAGGAGGAGCGTCTGCAGGATCTGCGCGACGAGGTACTCGCCGTACTCCGGCGGTGTCGCCGGGTGCTCGCAGTTGGCGGCCGGGGGCATGATCCAGGACACCTGCGGCAACGTGCCGGCCACGACGTCGGCGGCGAACTCGGCCGGGTAGACGGGTGTCAAGCCGAGCTGGGCGTTCTGCGCCTCGGCGGAGCTCGAGGGCTCGGCGAAGCTCTTGAAGTACCCAAGGACGTTGAAGAGGGCGTTCGAGGTCGGGTCCTGGTACACCTTCCAGCTGACGCCGTGCTCGGTGAGGAGCTCGGGCACCGTCGGCCACTCGAGGGTCCCGAGCATCTCCTCGCGGTCCGAGACGTAGGTCGTGAGGACCGGCCCGCCGACGTCCTTCGAGTGGGCGCCGAGGCTCCCCGACATCCACATCAGGCGGTTGGGGTCGGTCGGCCCGAGCACCGAGCAGTGGTAGCGGTCGCAGACCGTGAAGGCCGAGGCGACCGCCCGGTAGAACTCGAGGGAGTCGCCCGGCCGGTAGTAGCCCATCGTCTCGATCCCGATGGGCGCCGTGGAGGAGGCCGGCTCGAGGATCCCGCCGGGGCCGCTCGAGTACTCGAGCTGTGCCGTCCCGTCGTTGAGCAGGTGCTGCACGACGAACTGGTCCATGGCGCCGTCGTTCCAGGCGAGGTGCTGCGGGCCCCAGTCGTGGGTGATGTCGTTCAGCGTCTGCCCGTTCGCCCCCGGCGGGTCGGTCACGAGCTCGAAGGGCCGCAGCACGTCCTCGCCACCGATCCTGAGCAACGACTTGCCGTCGTGGACCGTGGTCTGGCTGAAGACGGTGGACGGGTCCGTCGCCGGCCCGCGCGAGTACGAGCGGTAGCGGGTGCGGTCTGCGAAACCCCGGACGCCGCTCATGGTCCCGAAGTAGTGGTCGAAGGACCGGTTCTCCTGCATCAGCATGACGACGTGCTTGACGTCCTTCAGCGAGGAGCCCGCAGGGCCGACGGCGAGGGCCCGCTCGATGAGCGGGCCCGGCAGCACCGAGGCCCCTGCGGTTGCGCCAGCCGCCGCCCCCGCGAGCGAGAGGAACCGTCGTCGGGTGATCCTGTCGGCAGTCATCGTCGAGCGTCCTCTCGTGTCGGGCCGCGCCGGGGCGACCGGAAGCACCTTCACCCCCGTTAACTGGAGCGCGGCGGGAAACCTGCGCGGAGGCGGGCGGGTTTCGGAGAATTCATCCGCCGTTCACCGCTCGGCGCCGCCCGTGCCTGCGCATCTCGAGGTTTCGGGTGGTCGCCTCGCCGGGTACACCGGGCGGCATACGGCGCCGCCTGCATCCGTCTCTCGTCATGCACCGGCGCCTCGTCGGCCCTCTCGCCGTGCTCGTCGTCGTCAGCCTGGCGACCGGGGTCCCGGCGGCTGCATCGGGCGCGAACGGGGCGGCCCGGGCGGCCGGCCCCCGCTACTCGGCGTCCATCGTGCTCACGGCCGGCGGGGTGCCCCACATCACCGGTGCCAACTTCGGCGACGTCGGGTTCGGCTTCGGCTACGTGTTCGCCAAGGACGACATCTGCACGATGGCGAACGACTACGTCACCGTCGAGGGTGAGCGGTCCCGCTACTTCGGTGCCACCAGGAGCTACACCGACGAGGCCAACGGTGTCACGGTCGACAACCTGGACAGCGACATCTTCTGGAGGTGGGTGGCCAAGACCCGGGTCATCGAGAAGGAGCTCGCCGTCCGGAGCGGCCCGGACGCGCTGAGCCCGCAGCTGCGGGCCGGCGTCGACGGCTACGTCGCCGGTTACAACCACTACCTCGCCTCGGTCGGCGGTCCGAAGGGCATCGACGATCCCGCCTGCCACGGTGCGCCCTGGGTGCGCCCGATCACGGCGATGGACGCCTACCTGCGCTTCTACCAACTGATCGAGCTGGCCAGCAAGGACGTCGTCATCCCGGGCATCAGCGAGGCCGCTCCCCCGACGGCCGGTGCCGTGCCGGGCGGGACCGCCGCCTCCCCCACCTCCGCCGCTCGCCTCGCCCCCGGGTCCCACGGGCTGCCGAGCATCGCCGACCTCGGCCTGCTCGGACAGAGGCTGGCCGCAGCCGGCATCGGAGGCGTCCCGTCGAGCGCGACCGGCCGCGCCGGTGCCGTCGCCACCGGCGCCATGGGGAGCAACGCCATCGCCGTCGGCTCGGCCGACACCCGTGACCACCTCGGGCTCCTCCTCGGCAACCCGCACTTCCCCTGGGCGGGCACCGAGCGCTTCTTCCAGGTGCAGCTCACCATCCCGGGCAAGCTCGACGTCGAGGGCGCCACCCTGTGCGGCGTGCCGCTCGTGCTCATCGGCTTCACCTCGACGATGGCCTGGAGCCACACGGTGTCGACCGCCTACCGGTTCACTCCGTACCAGCTCACCCTCGTCCCCGGAGCACCCACCGAGTACCTCTACGACGACAAGCCTCTCGCCATGACGAAGACGACCGTGCGGGTGGACACGGGCAAGGGGTCCGTGACGCACACCGTGTACTCGAGCCGCTTCGGGCCTATCTTCGACTCGCTCGAAGGCGTGCCGCTCCCCTGGACGACGGCGACGGCGTTCGCCATCGACGACGCCAACGCCACCAACTTCCGGGTCTTCAACCACTTTGTCGCGACCGACGAAGCGCACACCACCACCCAGGAGCTCTCCATCTTGAAGAGGTACGAGGGCATCCCCTGGGTGAACACCATCGTCGCCGACAGGGCCGGGCAGGTCCTCTACGCCGACATCGGGTCGATCCCGAACGTGACGGACGCCGAGGCGCAGAGCTGCGACACCGCAGTCGGAGCCGTCACCTACAAGCTGGACCGCCTCCCGGTCCTCGACGGGTCACGCAGCGCGTGCGGCTGGGCGACGAACAAGGACTCGGTGGCACCGGGCATCTTCGGCGCCAAGGAGGAGCCGTCCTTGCTCCTCAAAAGCTACGTGGAGAACTCCAACGACAGCTTCTGGCTGTCCAACCCGAGTCACCCCCTCACCGGCTACCCGCTCATCATCGGCGACACCGGCACGGCGCGTTCGTTGCGCACCCGCAGCGCCCTCACCATGATCGCCGAACGGCTCCGTGGCACCGACGGCCTCGGAAGGGCGCCGGGCTTCAGCCTTTCGACGATGGAGGGGCTCTTCTACTCGGACCGGCAGTACGGAGCCGAGCTGGTTCGCACAGAGCTGGTCTCGATGTGCAGGTCCTTCCCGGGCGGGATGGCCCCCACGTCCTCGGGGGCGCCCATCGCGGTGGGCGACTCCTGCACGGTGCTCGCCCGCTGGAACGACCGCGAGAACGCCGGCTCCCGGGGCGACGTGCTCTTCCGCGACTTCTGGGAGCGGGCCCTCGCTCTTGAGGAAGGCCCCTGGAGCCACCCCTTCTCGGCCAGCGACCCGGTGAACACGCCGTACGGCCTCGAGACGTCCAACCCCCAGGTCCAGCAGGCATACGGCGACGCCCTCTCCGACCTGTCGAGCCACCACATCGCCTACGACGTGACCCTCGGTGCCCGGCAGTACGTCGTCCGGGACGGCCGCAGGATCACCCTGCCCGGCGGGCCGGGCGACCCCGACGGCGAGTTCAACGCCATCTACCAAGACGTCGTCACGGCGCCGGGAGGCATGCCGTCGATCGGCTCCTCCTACGTGCAGGTCGTGAGCTGGAAGCCCGGGGACGGCTGCCCCGTCGCCGTCAGCGTGCTCACGTACTCGGAGTCGACGAACCCCCGCTCGCCCTACTACGACGACCAGACGAGGGTGTTCTCGGCGAGGCGCTTCCTGCCCGAGCCGTTCTGCGCCTCCGCGGTCCGCAGGGCCGCCATCGCGACGTTCACCGTCTCGGGTTCCTAGCCCTCCCCGTCACCCACCCTGATCCCGGGGCCCGGCCCGCGAGCTAGGTGTCCCGGGTGGCCATCCGCCATGCGCCGAGCGCTGTCCACACCACGAGCCAGGCGGCCACGACGAGAGCGGCGACGAGCCGCGTCTCGTGGATCATGTTCGCCTGGTCGGCCGGACCGCCGCCCCCCATGGCGATCGGCATCGCGCTCGGGCCGAGGTGGTCGGTGGCGACCCCGACGACGGATCGCTGCAGGTTGATCATGTACGGGATGTGCACCCGGAGGAAGATCGGCGTGAGGATGACCTCGAGGACGATCATCAGAATGACCGAGATGGTCCGTTGGCCGATGAGGGATCCGAGCCCGAGACCGACGATGAAGCCGACTGCCGCCTCGAGCTCGATCCAGAGCCCCGTCCTCACCATCAGGCCGAGCGGCGGCGAGAGGAAGAGCTTGTGATAGTCGGAATAGTCCTGCCGGGCGGCGGTCATCGCCACGGCCTTCAGCCTGGCCGGCGATGGATGTGGGGTGCCGGGCGGCAGGTTGTTCAGCTGGAGGGTGCCGTTCGGGCCACACGGGATCGGGACGCCCGGGCCGTTCTTCGGTCCGAAGTTCAAGGGGAAGTTGCACACGACGTCGCCGTAGTGGTCCCCGGCCCATGCGACGAACGCCGGTCGTGACAGTCCTGCCGGCACGTTCGCCCCGTCGTAGTTGAGCACCGTGGGTGCTGCGAACGAGCAGACGAGGCAGACGATCCCGTACCCGATCGCCACGAGGGGCACGATGATCCCGAGGCCTGCAGGGATCCGGGCGAAGTAGATGGCGACGCGGGAGCGGCCGGTCACGACGAGGTGCCGAAAGACGCCCTCCTGGAGGTCGATCGACCCGGCCGTGCAGCCGAGGGCGGCGGCGACGATGAAGCCGAAGATGTAGAGGACGCCGGCGACGAGCGCGGTGAAGATGTCGTAACCGCCCGCCGGCCCGTACGCCTTCGGGTCGAAGGCATGGGCGAACAGCCGGATGATGAGGAAGATCGACGGGAGGGCGATCGTCACGACCGCAAGGACGATCATGAGCCCTCGCCGGCGGGACAGCTCCATGAACCGCTTGGCGATCATCGGCCCGGTGGGAAGCCACGAGCCCCGATGGTCGTTCGGCGGCCCGCCTCGCACGCCCGCCCCGGGGACGCTTGCCTCGGCGAGGGTCGTCATTGCCCTTCCCCCAACCGGCTGGTGACTTCCAAGAACCAGGATTCGAGCGACGTCTGCACGGGCTGCAGCCGGTAGAGATCGATGCCGTTCGTCATGAGGAGACGGGCCACCTCGGCGATCACGTCCCGCCCGGCCCCCGGCGGCAGCGTGATGGCGAGCCCGGAAGGGCCGGAACCGACCTGCACGCCGAGAGTGCTGGCGGCGAGCACCGTCCGGGCCTTGTCGTCGTCCGAACACTCGACCTGGAGGACCACCGAGGCGCTCGAGAGCAGCTCGGAGATGGGGCCCTGCCTGACGACGCTGCCCCGGTCCACGATGGCGACGGCGTCACAGGTCCGCTCGACCTCGTCGAGCAGGTGCGAGGAGAGGACGACGGTGCGGCCCTCCGCCACGAGCGCCGAGAGCATGGACCTCATGTCGTGCATGCCCGCCGGGTCGAGGCCGTTCATGGGCTCGTCGAGGATGAGCAGCTCCGGATCCCCGAGCAGGCAGGCCGCGACACCGAGGCGCTGGCGCATCCCCATCGAGTACTTGGCGACCTTGTCGGACGCCCGCTGGGTCATGCCGACGCGCTCGAGCGAGGCGTCGATGCGGTCCTTGGCAGCAGGCTCCCTGTGGGCGGCGAGCAGCTCGAGGTTCTGCCGCCCCGTGAGGTGGGCATGGAAGCGCGGCTCGTCGACGATGGCGCCGACCCGCGCCAGTGCCAGGTCGCGGTGCCTCGGTACCTGGTAGCCGAGCAGGGACATCGTCCCCGCGTCGGCGTGGGTGAGTCCGAGGAGCACCCGGATGAGCGTGGTCTTGCCGGCGCCGTTCGGCCCGAGATAACCGAAGGCGCAGCCCCGCGGGACGCGGAGCTCGACGTTGTTCACCGCCACGTTCGGGCCGAAACGCTTGACGAGCCCGTGCGTCTCGACCGCCCACTCGCTGTCGGCTGCGGCCTGGTGGTCGCCCCTCGACAGTGTCATCGTGCTCAAGCTGGTCTCCGTTCGCCGACTTCCCCGCGAGTCACAACGTGCACCTGCTCTCGCCCGGTGTCCCATGCCTGCGGGCACGACACTGCTCGTGCCACAGGAACCTCACGCAGGCCCGCTCAGCACGCATCCTCACACAGGCCCGCCCAGATGGTGCGTCATCACGGTCCGGGTGACAATCGGGGAGAACCCTGAGCCACCCCCGAGACGGCCAGGCCGTGTCACGCGTTCCGCTTCTAGTGGGACCTCTTCAGGCCGAGGGTCGTGGCAAGCGCTGCGTGTCACCGCGACCGCTCCGCTGGCGGGCTGCCACACTGTCGCCGGCCGTGGCGGGCGGGGCGCCCCACGGCTCGGCGGGACCCTCACCGGAGCGTCCGGTCACCACGCACGCCCCGACGATCAGACGTGAGCACATCGAAACCCCATCGCACCTGGTCCGCCGTCGGCGGAGCCGTCTCCCATCTCTCGGCGCGCCTCGTGGCGCCCGTCGCCGCCGGCTCGCGCCACCTCGGTGGCAAGGCACGCCAGCTCAGCGGGCGGCAGCGGGCTGCGCTCGGCGGGGCGGCCGTGGTGGTCGTCGCCGGAGCGGCGCTGACGATGGCGCTGTCGGGAGGCGCCGGGAGCCGCCGACCGCCCGCCTCTGCGCCGGGCACGACGGCTGCCCCGGTCGTCCGACCCTCGACGACGACCACGCCGAAACCCGCCCGCACCCGAGCCCGCAGGGTCGTCTGCCCGCTGACCGGGATGCCCGCCCCGCACGGAAGGGTCCCCGATCGGCCAGCCCTCGGGGTCAAGATCGGCAACGACCCGGCCTCGCGCCCCCAAAGCGGTCTCCCGCATGCCGACGTCGTCTACGACGCCCTCTCCGAGGGTGGCATCACGCGCTACCTCGCGATCTTCCAGTGTCACGAGGCAGCCAAGGTCGGCCCCGTCCGCTCCGTGCGTTGGAACGACTGGCACCTCCTCGGCTCGTACGGTCACCCGATCCTCGCCTTCGCAGGGGGCATCTCCTACTGGGAGCGGGCCGTGGCGCAGCGTCGCTGGATCTTCGACGCCAGCGCGTTCGTCTGGCCGGCTTCGAACGCCTTCTACAGGACCTCGAGCCGCGTCCCGCCCTGGAACCTCTACACCTCGACGAGCCGGCTCTGGGCGGTGGACAAGAACCACACCCCGCCCCGGCCCCAGTTCGTCTTCTCCCGCGCCGTCCCCCGGCCGTCGTTCCGGGCGAGCGAGGTCACGATCGCCAACTTCGACGTGGGGTACGACGGCACCATCCCGGTGACCTGGAAGTGGGACGCTCATGCGGGCGCCTGGCGACGTTTCCTCGGAAGGGCTCCCGACCGGGACGCCTCGGGCGTGACGCTGCAGGCGAAGAACGTCATCATCGAGTTCGTGCTCACGCGACGCGGACCGTACGCAGAGAGCGGCACGGTGGCCGACACCGAGAGCATCACCGTCGGGGCGGGCCGCGCCTACATCCTTCGCAACGGCCGCGTGGAGTCAGGGTGGTGGCATCACCGCTGGGTCGGAAACGTCACCGCCTACCGTTTTCCGGGTGGGCAGAAGGACATGACGCTCGCTCCCGGCAACACCTGGGTCGAGGTCGTGCCGGTACGCGGGTATCCGGTGTCGTTCAAGCGCTGACCGGGAAGAGGCCCCGCCGCTTCCCTCGGTCGCCCCGACCCTCGACCGCCCCCTCGACGGCCCGCCGCTCAGACCAGGCGCGCAGCGCGGAGTGTCAGAGTCGCTCCCAGTTTCCGTCGAGCGGCTCCGCGTCGATCAGCCCGGACCGGTGCCGGTCACAGCACTCGACGGTGTAGAGGTCGCGCCCGACGTGGAGGGTGCCCGTCCACGTCGCCTCCTGCGGGCACTGGCCGCGGACGTCTGACGAGTCGACGAGGCGTTGACATCGCCGCGCTGGGCTGGCGGGACCGCTCAATTCAGCTGCCGCGCGAGTGGGCGATCCGGTCGCGCATCCCCTCGAGCGCCTCGAGCCGGTGCTGCATCTTCGCCGGTTCGGCAGCGTCTCGTGATCGGATCCGCGCTTCCAGCTCGTCGAGTCGCCCGAGCTCCTCGCGCAGCAGCCCCGGCCAGTCCTCGTCGCTGCTCGAGGAGAGCGCGCGATGGAAGGCCTCGAAAGCGTCACGCGAGCGCGCCAGGCCCAGCTGCGAGGCGATGGCGGCAAAGGAGAGGCCTCGCCCGCGCAGGGCAAGGACGTCCTGGTCGCTGCTGCGCCGCGGCCGCGGGCCTGACGGGCGCTCGTCCGAACGGCTCTCGCGGCGCCCTCGTGAGGACTCCGGCCTCCCGTTCCTAGGCAGGACGGACCGCGCTCGCCTGAAGCCCCTTCGGCCCCTGCGTGATCTCGAACTGCACGCGCTGGCCCTCTTCGAGGTTCTTGTACCCGGTGCCTTCGATGGCCGTGTGGTGGACGAACACGTCCGAGCCGCCGTCGTCCTGGGTGATGAAGCCAAAGCCCTTCTCAGAGCTAAACCACTTCACAGTGCCTGTGGCCACTGCTCCTCCTCCGCGCGCATGGTCACCGGCAACCAGGATGATCGACGGCCGAGGTCGGAATGCGCACGACGCCGACTCGCTTCTGAGATCCTACTCCGCCTTTGGCAGTCGGCGGGATTCGAGGAGCACGGCGTCCGGCCAGTGCACGTCCGAGACGAGCGACAGCCGCTCGAGGAGGGCGATGAGCCGGGCCGTCGAGTCCCACTCGTGACGACCGACCCCGTGGCGGGCGAGGCGCGGCAGCGCGTGGTGGAGGTTGTGCCAGTTGTCCCCGAAGGCCACGAGCGCGAGGGGCGCGAAGTTCCGGGCCTCGTCGGTCCGGCGCGTGCGGAAGGGCCGCGTACCCCAGAGGTGGCAGGCCGAGTTCACCGCGAACGTCGCCTGCTGGAGAAGGAAGACCCGGACGAGACCTCCCCAGAGGAACCCCCCGATGAAGCCCGAGAAAGTTCCCGTGACGGCGAAGCAGAGGAGCGCCGGGAGCGCCAGGGAGGCCACGCACCAGAGCGGGAAGAGTCGGTCGAGGAGCACGAGATCACGGTCGGCGAGGAGGTCCGGAACCCAGCGCTGCCGCTCGTCGGGCGGCGGCCGGAACAGCCAACCGACATGGGCGTGCAGGGCGCCGCGAAGCTGGCCGGCGACCGACGAGCCCGAGAGATGGGGCGAGTGGGGATCACCCTCGACGTCGGTGTAGGCGTGGTGACGGCGGTGACTCGCCGACCACCCGAGGACGCCGCCCTCGAAGGTGAGCGATCCCGCCAGGACGAGCACGATCTTCGTCACCCGCGTCGCGCGAAAGGCGCGATGCGTCGCCATCCGGTGGTAGCCGGCGACGAGTCCGTGGCCCGTCACGACATAGAACGCCGCCGCGATCACGAGGTCTGTGACAGTGGCCTGCCCACGAAACAAGATCACGGCGCCCACGAGAGTGCCCGCCAGGGGGCCGAAGACGAAGAGCGCCGTCACCGCCTGCCGCCCACGAGGGGGTCTTGCTGCCGGGGGGCTCTGGTCCGCCGCCCGCTCCAGCAGGGCCGTGGTCACGACGCCCGACGCACCCTGCGGGAAGCCGTCGGGGATCGCGCTCCCGAGGACGCCGAGCTGCGGTATCCGGCCTTCCCCCTCTTCTTGGCGTTGTGCGACGTGCGCTCCCGGACACTCGCCGGCGCTCTCGCAACGCCGCCGGCGCCGAAGGGCCGGGGCTCGCGTGCGACCTTCGGCGCGGCGACGGGGGTCGCGAGGCTGTGAAGTGGCTCGGGAAGCTGCGGAGGTGAGCCGAGCCTCACGTCGAGTCCGAGCCCCGCAGCGAGCAGCCGGGACTGTCGCTCCTGGTCCGGGCAGACGAGCGAGACGACTCGGCCGGACGCGCCCGCTCTTCCGGTGCGGCCGGAGCGGTGGACGTAGGTGTCGGCGTCCTCGGGCGGGTCGAAGTGGATGACGCACTCGACGCCGTCGACGTGGAGACCTCGCGAGGCGACGTCGGTCCCGACGAGCACATCGGCACGCCCCTCCCGGAAGAGGGCGAGGGCCCGGTCACGCTGGGCCTGAGAGCGGTCGCCGTGGATGGCCACCACCCGGAGGCCGGACCGGCCGAGCTGTCGTGCGAGGCGGTCCGCGCCGTGCTTGGTGCGACAGAAGACGATCGACGACGAATGCGTCGCGGCGAGCGCGAGGGTGAGCCGCGCCCGCTCCTCGCGCCGAGCCCGCCAGAACTCGTGCGTGCGCGATCCGACGTCATCCGAGGGCCGCTCGAGCACGAATCGCTTCGGACGGTCCTGGTACTCCCGAACGAGGCGTTCCACCTCCTTGGTGAGCGTCGCCGAGAAGAGCATCGTCTGGTGAGGCTTGACACGGACCTCGCTGAGCAACCGCCGCACGGCCGGGAGGAACCCCATGTCCGCCATGCGATCCGCCTCGTCGACCACGACCATCTCGACGCCGGCAAGGTCGAGCGCTCTCCGCTCCAGCAGGTCGATCAGCCGCCCGGGGCAGCCGACCACGATGTCGACGCCGCGCGCCAGGGCGTCGAGCTGGCTCTTGTAGCCGGTTCCTCCGTAGAGGGCACTCGTCCGAAGGTGCGCCGTGCGAGCCAGCGGACGGATGGTCTCGGCGATCTGAGCGGCGAGCTCGCGCGTCGGCGCGAGCACGAGCGCCCGAGGGGAACGCCGTCTCGCCGCGCCCATACGGGCGACGAGTGGGAGAGCGAACGCCAGCGTCTTGCCCGACCCGGTCGGGGACTGCGCGAACAGATCCTCGCCACGAAGGCCGTCGGGAAGCGTTGCGGACTGGATTGGATAGGGCTCGGAGATCCCGAGCTCGTTGAGGCAAGCGACAAGAGGCTCGGGGACGCCGAGACTCGAAAAAGTGGAAGGCACTGTCAACTCCGCATTGGGGGCGCGTGAGCGCCACATTGGACTGGGGAGCGACGCACCCAATAGGCCTCCGGGTCGCCCGGTCGGACACGGGCTCTGCGTCGCTGCAGCGGAGTGATGGCAACCGTCGTACGGCAGCCCGTCGGCGAAACGCCGTCGGCCATCGGTCGAGTCACGACAACGGCTCGATGACGCCGTGATCATAGCCGGACGAGGCGCCTGGGGCTGCGCGGCCTCCGGCGGCGGCCCTCCCGCGGTCAGGGACCGGCGGGATCCTCGGCGGCGAGACGTCCGTGAAGCTCCCGTCGTCGTGCTTCCAGCTGGTGCTCGCGCACCCACGCCTCTGCCGCCATCTGCACGGCGTCCCAGGGCGAGCCGAGAGGCGGCGTGTACGAGAGGTCGAGCTCGGCCATCTGCTCCACGCTCATGGCCGCGTAGATGGCTGCGGCGAAGGTGTCGATGCGCTTGGCCACCTCCGTCCCCCGACGGCCGACGAGCTGGGCACCGAGGAGCAGGCCCGTCTCGATGTCGCCTGTCACGCGGGCAGTGATCGGATGTGCCGTCGGGTAGTAGGCCTTGTGGTCGTCGGGGGCGCTCTCGGTCGTCGCGGGGACGAAGCCGGCCTGCAGAGCCTCGTGGTGCCGCAACCCGGTGCGGGCGGCGACGAGGTCGAAGACCTTCACCACCTGGGTGCCGAGGCTGCCTGCGAAACGAGCCCGGCCCCCGAGGGCGTTCTCTCCCGCCACCCTTCCTTGCTTGTGGGCCGTCGTCCCGAGGGGGAGGTACGTCGGACCGAGGAGCCGGTGGTGGGTGACGACGCAGTCTCCGGCCGCGAAGACGTCCGGGAGCCCCGTGCGCATCTCCTCGTCGACGACGACGGCCCCGCGGGCGCCGGTCTTCGCCCCAGCGGCTACGAGCAGTCCGGTCTCGGGTCGGACGCCCACCGAGACGAGGACGAGGTCCGTCGCCCGGCGGTAGGCCGAGCCGTCGGCGCTCTCGCCCTCGACGAGGAGGCGGCCGCCGGCGCCCGCGTCGGCGAGCGCGATGCGCCGAACGGTCGTCGACGTGGTGACGTCGACGTTTCGGGAGACGAGCTCCACCCGCACGAGCGCCCCGAGCGCGGGGTCGACGGTGGGGAGCACCTCCTCGAGCATCTCGACCTGCTCGACGCGCAGTCCCCGGACCGTCAGCCCGTCGGCCATCTCGAGGCCGACGTATCCGGCTCCGACGATGAGGACACGCTCGGCCGGGCCCGACTCGAGCGCCCGCACGAGCGAGAAGGTGTCGCCCATCGTGTGGAGGAGGTGGACACCGTCGAGCTCGCCAAGCCCGCCTCGGCCGTCGACCCCTGCGATCGGGGGGCGCACCGGGACGGCACCCGTCCCGACGACGAGGCGGTCGTAGGAAAGGGCCGACTCGCTCCCGTCACTCCGGCGGACGTGCAGGCTGTGGCCCTCGACGTCGATCTTCGTGACGAGGGTGTCGAGCATGAGGCGCATGCCGGTGGCCTCGAGGTCGGCGGCGGTGCGATGAGCGAGGTTCCGCCAGTGGGCGACCTCGCCCGAGACGTAGTAGGGGATGCCGCAGATGGAGAAGTTCGGGTAGGCGTCGGCGACGACGACGGTCACTTCACACAACGGGTCGAGCTCTCGTGCCCTGAGCGCCGCCGAGATGCCGGCGTCGCTTCCTCCGACGCAAACGAGGTGCATGGGGCTCCGATCCGGTGATCAGCTCGTTGGAGGGTTTCGGCGAGGGTCGGCGCTCACCGTCCGGCCTGGTGCCGGGCGGCCGTTGCCTTGCTCGCGGGCGACCGGGTGCCTGCCGGGCTGGCGGTGTGGCATCACGACCTCGGCCGCCTCCGTCGGGGTGACGCCGGGGTAGAGCATCTTGATGACGAGGAACCCGAGGAGCCCGCCGCCGATCTCCGCGAGGAGATAGCCCGGCGCCGAGCCGGGGGCGATACCGGCGAACGAGTTCGAGAACATCCGACCCACCGTGATGGCAGGGTTGGCGAAGCTCGTCGAGCTGGTGAAGAAGTAGGCCGCCCCGATGTAGGCGCCCACTGCCGCCGGAGCGGTCCGGCCCCGCCCCGAACGGGCGAGGGAGAAGATGACGAGCAGGAGGCCGAGAGTTGCGACGACCTCCGCCAGCCAGTGTGCCCCCGAGGAGCGGTGCTTGGTCGAGATGCTGACCGCGGCATGCCCGAACATGAGGTTGGCGACGATGGCGCCGACGACGCAGCCGCCCACCTGTGCCGGCAGGTAGGAGACGGCATGGCGCCATCGGAGGCCGCCGAAGGCGGCGTCGACGAAGGACACGACCGGATTGAAGTGCGCCCCGGAAACGGGCCCGAACATCAAGATGATGGCGAAGAGCCCGGCGGCTGTCGCTGCCGCGTTCTCGAAGAGCTCGAGCCCGACGTCACCGGGCGAGAGCTGCGCCGCGGCGATGCCCGACCCGATGACGACGGCCGCGAGGAAGGCGCTCCCGAGCCCCTCTGCGAGCAGCCGCCGCCAGAGGGCGACCTCGTCCACCTCGTCGGCCTTCAACCTCAGCAGCAGCTGGTCGCCGCAGCCGGCTCAGCGACCGCCTCGGCCGTAACGCAGCAGGTCCCGTCGCCCGAGAGACCGGCCTCCACCGCCGCGTCGCCGAGGACCGTGTAGACCTCCCAGGCGGCCCCGTCCGGGTCGCGCACCCAGACCTTGTCCTGCACGGCGTAGCAACAGGTCGTTCCCTCCTCGAGCTCCGTGGCGAGGCCCGCTACCGCAAGACGGCCGGCCGCCTCGGCGACCTCGTCGGCCGAGAACACCTCGACCCCGAGGTGGTTGAGGGCGCCTGCGACGCCCTCGCCGCGAGCGTCCGGATCCTCGATGAGCACCAGCTTGAGGGGTGGCTCGACGATGGCGAAGTTGGCGTAACCGGGACGGACCTTGGCCGGCTCGGCTCCGAAGAGCTTCGAGTAGAACTCGATCGCCCGGTCGAGGTCCGAGACGTTCAGGGCGAGCTGCACACGCGACACCTGGTACCTCCGATACATTGACGAGGGTCGATAGCAGAGTATGGTCATCATATCGACAGATGTCAATAGGAGGTGCCCGTGGCAGCACGGCTCGCCGCACAGAGCGAACTCGACCTCGACGACGCCCTCTGCTGCACCCCACTCACCGAGTCGCCGCTCTCCGCCACCGAAGCGGCCGAGCTGGCGCCGGTCCTCGCAGCTCTCGGAGACCCGGTCCGACTCCGGCTGCTCTCCCTCGTCGCGGCTGCGGGCGAGGTGTGCAGCTGCAATCTCGAGGAACCGCTCGGGAGGAGCCAGCCGACGGTGTCGCACCACACCAAGGTGCTCGCCGAGGCCGGGCTCATCACCGGCGAGCGCCGGGGCAAGTGGATGTGGTGGAGCATCGTGCCGGAACGACTCGCCGTCGTGCGCCGCCTCCTCGGCGGCGAGTGAGGTCGCCCGGCCGGCTGTGACCGGCGAGGACGGTGTGCCGGGAGCCGGCGTCGAAGCGCCGCCGAGGCGAGCGCGGCCGCTCCGTGGTGCGGACCCGTTGACCCGTCGCCTCAGGGAACGGCCGCCGTGCCACTGAGGAGGATGGCTGGCGGACCCGAGGACGCCATCGAACGCGCCAGCTCGGTCGATCTCATGCAGCTGGCGTCCGATGTCGGGCCGGTGCCGACACAGGTCGGAGCGATCCTCGGCTTCGCCCCCGGATCGCATCTCACGCTAGACCTCGTCGAGAAGGCGTTCGAGGAACGAACTGGCGCCATCCCGAGGCTTCGGCAGACCCTGGTCCGCACGCCGTTGGGTTGTGGACGCCCGGTCTGGGTCGACGACCCCGGTTTCGCCGTCTCCCGGCACGTCGTCGGTGTGGCCTGCGCTGCACCGGGCGACGCCGAGAGCCTCCTCGAGTGTGCGGCGAGGATCGTCACGGACCCGCTCCCGCGGGACCGGCCGTTGTGGTCGGCCTCTCTCGTCACCGGCCTCTCCGGAGACCGCTGCGCGCTCGTCGTCGTGTTCCACCACGTGCTGGCGGATGGAATCGGCGGCCTGGCGGTGCTCGCGAGCCTCATCGACGGCAGCGCGTCGACGGACGCGGAGCCCTTTCCGCGACGGCAGCCCTCGAGGCGGCGACTCGCCCGCGATGCCGCTGCCAGCCGGTTGCGTTCTCTCGCCCGCCTGCCGGCCTCGCTCGCCGGACTCGGCGCGGCCTTCACCGAGCTGCGACCCGGCCAGACTCCCCGAGCCCCACGCTGCTCTCTGAACCGCCCAGTCGGCACCCGCCGCCGGTTCGCGGTGGCCCGCGTCGAGCTCTCGATCGCCCGTTCAGCCGCCCACGCCTGCGGCGGGACCGTGAACGACGTTCTCCTTGCATGCGCGAGCGGCGCGCTCGAGCAGCTCCTCGCTCACCGAGGCGAGCAGGTCGACCGCCTTGTCGTGTCCGTTCCGGTCTCCGGTCGGGAGGCGACGACCGCGGCACAGCTCGGCAACCAAGTCGGGATGATGCCGATCGCGGTGCGCTGCGCAACGCCGCTTCAGGAACGGATCCGCTCCACCGCTGAGGCCACGACGAGGCAGAAGACCGCCATCCGCGGCGCGTCCTCCCTCCTCCTCGCGCCGGTCTTCCGCTCACTGGCCGCGTCGCACCTGCTCGGGTGGCTCATGGAGCACCAGCGCCGCGTCACCGCGTTCGTGACCAACCTGCGCGGTCCTGGCTCAGCGGTCAACTTCCTCGGCCAGGTCGTGTCGGAGATCATCCCGCTGAGCGACGTGGCGGGAAACGTCACCACCGCGTTCGCCGCGCTGTCGTACGCCGGCACGCTTTCCATCACGGTGGCGACTGACATCGACGCGGTGCCCGACTCCGACGTACTGGTCGCCGCTCTCCAGCGCGAACTCGGCTCGCTGAAGGAGATCGCCCCCTGACCGCCGCGTGCGCGCAGCAGGATCGAAGAGCTAGGACCTTGCGAGCTCGGCTCTCCCTCGATGTCCTTCGGCGCGGGCCGTCTTTGCGTCCTCGCCTTGCGGGCTGCTCGGTCTTGGGAAGAGGGCGCTGACGAAGAGCCCACCGTCGGGCCTCGGATCGGCGGTGAGGTCGGCACGGTGGGCCTTCGCGATGGCGTGGGCGATGGAGAGACCGAGGCCGTGCCCGTCCTTGTAGTGCGCCCGTCCCGGCGCGAGCCGTTGGAAAGGCCGGAAGAGACGCTCGACCTCCGCAGGCGGGACGAGCGGTCCCGTGTTGGCCACTGACAGGACTGCCCTGCCCTCTTGCACCCGGGTCACGACCTCGACACGGCCGCCGGCGGTGTTGTGGCGAACGGCGTTCGACACCAGGTTGGCCACGAGCCGTTCGACGAGCAAGGGGTCTCCGACGAGTGGCGCTGGTGCGGTCGCCGCGTCGACCTGAACCCCAAGCCTGTCGATCTCGGGCGCGAGATCGACAAGCGCCGCCGCCGCGACGGCGGCGAGGTCGACCGGTTCGTTCGTCGTCAGCCCGCTTTCGCTGCTGGCGAGGGTCAGGAGGGCCTCGATCAGGCGCGCCTGCTCGTCGCTCGACGCCAGCACCTCTTCGGCGGTGGAACGCCAGGCGGCGACGGTCGTGTCAGGGTTGTCGAGGGCGACTTGCAGGAGGGTGCGCTCGGCCGTGAGCGGTGTGCGCAGCTCGTGAGAGGCGTTGGCGACGAAGTTGCGTTGCGCCTCGAACGCCGCGTCGAGCCGTCCGAAGAGGTCGTCGAGGGTGTCCCCGAGCTCTTTCAACTCGTCCTGCGGGCCGGCGAGGGCCAGCCGCTCGTGCAGGTTGGTCGCAGAGATCCTGCGGGCGGTGCGGGTGATCGTCCGGATGGGCCGCAGCATCCTTCCGGCGACGAGCCAGCCGGCCAGGAGCGCCATCACGGCCACGACCGCGAGCGCGATCCCAGCGTCGACGAGGAGCTGATGAGAGTCCACCGCGCGCTGGGCGGCTTCCACCGGCCCGGTCTGAGCCAGCTGGTGCACCGCCGCCGCCAACTGACCCCCGGCCACTGAGAGCTTGTGCTGGTCCTGCGCCAGCTGAGTCCCAGCCTGTGCGAGGCGATGCTGGTCCTGTGCCAGCTGCTGCTGGATCTGTGTCAGCAGATGCGGCGCCGCACCCGGGGAGCCCCTGGCGGCGAACCCTTTCAGCTCGGTCTGCACGGTCGTCAGCCCCTGCGTGGCCTGTCCGAGTGCCGCCGGAGACTTCGCGAACTGGAAGAGGCCGAGCTGTGGCAGCAGCTGGAAGTGCTCGAGGTGCTGGATGGCCGGCGTGTGGGGGACCTTCGGCAACGACGGCCTCCTGTACGCCGTCGCCCGTTCGAACAGCGCGTAGGTGACGGCCACCAGCGCTGCGCCGGCGACGACGAAGAGGCCCCCGCAGAGAGCGGTCAACCGGAACCTGGCGGTGCGGACGGGCAGACGCAGCCGGGAGGGCCAAGCAAGCCGGGGCTGGGCGATCGTCATCACTCGTCACCGATGCGATAGCCGCTCTCGGGAACGGTCACGATGACCGGCGGCTCGCCGAGTTTGGCGCGTAGGCGGTTCAGGGTGGCCTTCACGGTGGTGGTGAAGGGATTGGTGGCCTCGTCCCACACCCGCTCGAGCAGTTGCTCCGCCGAGACGGGCCTTCCTTCCGCGAGCAGCAGGCATTCCAAGACGGCGAACTCCTTCGGGCTGAGCGCCAGGCGTCGCCCGGCGCGGGTCACAAGGTGTCGTTCGGGGTCCAAGGTGAGGTCGCGGTAGCCCAGGCGCTGAGGCTTCGGAGCGCCCGGCCGACGGCCGAGGGCTTGGACGCGTGCGACCATCTCGGCGAAGTCGAACGGCTTTGGAAGGTAGTCGTCAGCGCCAAGGCCGAGGCCGTCGACCCTGTCCTGCACCGAGCCGGCGGCGGTGAGCATGAGCACCCGACTCTCAGATCGTTCGGCCGTGAGCGTGCGGCAGATCTCGTCGCCATGGGTGCCGGGCAGGTCCCGATCCAGCACCACGACGTCGTAGCGGTTGGAGCCGAGACGAGCGAGGGCGTCGTCGCCGTCCAGCGCCACGTCGACGACCATCCCGTAGCGGCGGAGGCCTGCCGCCACGGCCATCGCCAACCGCTCGTGGTCCTCAGCGACCAGCACTCTCATCGTCACCTCCTGGCCACAAGCCTGGCAGCGGTCCCGACCCGATCGGGCATCGCCGCCGGCCGTGGTGCCCCTGTCACAAGATGCCAGGTCGCTGGTCACAGCCAGGTCACAACTGTGACCCGGCTGTGACCTCCCGTTTCGTACAACTGGCCCCGTCACCGTCCCGATCCGAGAGACCGCAGACGACTGAAGAAGGGCTCTGCCACCGCTGGGAGCGCGGCTCGGCGCGCCTGGAAGGAGATGAAGCATGAAAGCGAACCGGCGACGCTCCGGCGGCCTCGAGAAGCACGCGTGTCGAAGCGGCATTCCGGTCGAAGGCCCGAATGGCTGAGTTCTCAGCCAGGCGCGTTCTTGCCGTCGCGGTGATCGCGAGCGCACTCGTCGGGGGCGCGGTGGCCGGCGGGGTCGTGGCAGCGGTCACCAGCGGCAACCACGTGAACCCGGCCGCGTCGTCGGCCGGCGGTGCTTCGCTGGCGACCGCCCCGGTCGTGCGAACCACTCTCTCCACCATGGTCCAGGTCGGCGGCTCGATCGGCTACAGCGGCTCCTATACCGTCGTCGCCCCGTCAGGCACGAGCGCCCAACAGCTCACCGCGGCGCAGCAAGCTGTCGCCCGGGACCTGCAGACGCTGTCCGCCGACGAGACCTCTGCGGCCGACGCGGCCACGGCCGACAGCCAGGCGACCTCGGCCGACCAGGCGAACGTCGCCGCCGCCCAGAGCACCTTCCGGTTCGAGCGGGCGAGGAAGGACGAGGCCTGCACCGGACAGGGCGCGTCCTCGGCGGCCTGCAGCCAGGACACTCAAGTGCTGATTCAAGACGAAACCCAGCTCACCCAGGCCGAACAGCAGCTGAGTGCAGCCGAGATCACGGCGCGGGGTGACCACAACCAGAACCAGGCAAGGGTCCAGTCTGACCAGACCAAGCTGGCCGACGATCAGGCGAGCCTCGCGTCGCTGCAGGTCACGGCGGCGAACCCCGGCACGACCTACACCTCTCTGCCCACCGTGGGCGAGGTCATCAAGCAGGACCAGACCGTGTACTCGCTCAGTGACGAACCGGTGCCGCTCCTCTACGGCGCGATCGCCGCATACCGGGCCTTCTACGTCGGCATGCCCGACGGCCCGGATGTTGGCGAGCTCACCCACGATCTCATCGCTCTCGGTGACGGCGCCGGGTTGACCGAGAGCAATCACTACTCCCCCGCCGTGGCCGGCGCGGTGGCCCGTTGGCAGGAGGCACTCGGTCTGCCTGCCACCGGCGAGATCCTGCTCGGCGGCGTGGTGTTCGAGCCGGGTCCCCTCCGGGTGACGTCGGTGACCCCGTCGGTCGGCGCGTCGGTGGGCGGTGGCGGCGGCGGCACCGTGCTGACGGCCACCAGCACGACTCCCATCGTCACCGTCGACCTCGACGTCTCCGAGGAGTACCTCGTGAAGCCGGGCGACGCGGTGTCAGTCGTGTTGCCCAACGGCACGTCCACCGTGGGCGGCCGCATCGAAACAGTCGGCAACGTCGCCACCTGTCCCGGAGGCGGTGGCATCGGTGCCGGCGGCGGTGCGGGCGCCGGCTCCGCAGGCCAGTCGCCCTGCTCGTCCGGCGGGACCGGCAGCAACTCCACCCCCACGGTGACGGTGATCGTCACCCTCGACAGCACACCACGACTGGCCAAGCTGGACCAGGCACCCGTGAACGTCAACATCACCACCCAGCGGGCCGACAACGTCTTGGCCGTGCCGGTGAACGCTCTGCTCGCCCTCGCGGGTGGGGGTTTCGGTGTGGAGGTCGTCACCGGCGACACCGACCATCTGGTCGGGGTCGCCACCGGCATCTACGACAACACGATGGTCCAGGTGAGCGGACGAGGGCTCGCGGCTGGCATGCGCGTGCAGGTGCCCTCGTCGTGACCCTCACCCTTCCGATCGGGCTCCAGCCGACCGCACGGTCGGAACCGGTCCTGGAGCTGGTCGACGTCGTCAAGACCTATCCCGGCGACCCTCCGGTCGTGGCCCTGGCGGGGATCGATCTCCGGATCGACGAGGGTGAGCTCGTCGCCATCGTCGGCCCGTCCGGATCCGGGAAGAGCACTCTCCTCCACGTGATGGGGACGCTCGAACGACCCACCAGCGGAGTCGTCCGCGTCGCCGGAGCCGACACCTCGGCCATGTCCGACAAGCAGCTGTCGGGCTTGCGGGCCTGGCGCCTCGGCTTCGTCTTCCAACAGTTCTTCCTGCTCGACGGCCTCAGCGTGCTCGACAACGTCGCCGACGGCCTGCTGTACCGGGGCGGACGGCTGGCCGAGCGCCGGCGACTGGCCGAGGCGGCCGTCGACCGCGTCGGCCTCAGCCACCGGATGAGGCACCACCCGAATCAGCTCTCGGGTGGCGAGCAACAGCGCACCGCCATCGCCCGTGCCCTCGCCAGCCGCCCGGCACTCGTGATGGCCGACGAACCCACGGGCAACCTCGACTCGGTGACGGGCGCATCGCTCCTGGACCTGTTCGGCGAGCTGCACCGAGAGGGGACGACCATCGTGGTCATCACCCACGATCTCGAGGTGGCCGCCGCAATGGATCGCCGGATCGTGATCCGGGACGGGAGGATCATCGGCGATGCGCCGACCCGCTCGTGACATCGGCGGATCCTGCCTGTCCCGCCGGGACCTCGCCCGGCTCGGGAGCCTCGGCTTGCGCAGCCGGCGGGTACGGGCAGCACTGTCTGCCCTCGGGATCAGCATCGGCATCGCCGCCATCGTCGGCGTGCTCGGCATCTCCCAGTCGTCGAAGTCGGGCCTCCTGAACGAGCTCGGACAGCTCGGCAACCTGCTGACCGTGCAGCCGGGCAACAACGTCTTCGGACAACCGACCGAGCTGCCGACCACGTCCGAAGGAATGGTGGCGCGCATCGGGCCGGTCACCGACGTCGCCGAGCTCGGGGCCATATCCAACACCTTCGTGTATCGCAACGCCCTCGTCCCGGCCATCAACACGAACGGCATCTCGCTGACCGCCGCCGACGCCGCGCTGCCGACGACGCTCGGCGCCAGCGTCGCTCATGGCACGTTCCTCAACTCCGCCATGGCTCACTACCCGGCGGTCGTCCTCGGCGCCGAGGCGGCCAGCCTGTTGGGCATCACCAACCTGGACAACCCCACCCAGGTGTGGATAGGCGGGCACACGTTCACGGTGGTCGGCATCTTGAACCCCGTGCAGCTCGTCTCCCAGCTGGACTCCATGGCGTTCATCGGGTTTCCCGTCGCCGAGCAGTACTTCGGCTTCGACGGCCATCCGACCGCGCTCTACCTGCGGAGCGTGGCCAGCGAGGTCAACGCGGTGGCGGACGTGTTGCCCGCCACCGTGAACCCGGCCGACCCCGCCGCCGTGGCGGTCAGCTTCCCTTCGGACATCCTGAAGGCGGAGGTGGCTGCCAAGGGCGCCTACAACGGCCTGCTGCTCGGTCTCGGCGCAGTGGCCCTTCTCGTCGGTGGAGTCGGCATCGCCAACGTGATGGTCATCTCGGTCCTCGAGCGCCGCTCAGAGATCGGCCTGCGCCGTGCCCTCGGCGCAAGCCGGCGCCACGTCGCCGAGCAGTTCCTGGCCGAGGCGGTCATCCTCTCCGTCCTCGGCGGCGTCGCAGGCACCGTCATCGGCGGGGCGGCGACGGCGATCTACGCGGCGAGCCAGCACTGGTCGGTGCAGATCCCCGCGCTGGCCCTCTACGGCGGCATCGCCGCCGCCCTTCTCATCGGGGCCATAGCCGGCCTCTACCCGTCCATACGGGCCGCCCGCCTCTCGCCGACCGAGGCACTGCGCACGGTGTGAGATCACGAGCGCCGCAACACGGCGGCAGCCGGCGCCGCGTCCGGGTCTTCTCCCGCGAGCGCCTCGTCGTCCGCTCCCTCTCGGGTGCGAAAGGTGCGCGGCCACAGGTCACAGGCGGGTCACAACTGTGACCGCGTTGTGACCCTCCATTTCGTACAACTACCGCGGCACCGTCCCGAGCTGGAAACAGAGGCCGCTGGACGTACGAACGAGGACCCGTAGCACGCCGACAGCCCCTCGAAAGACGAGGGCGTCGAAGGAGGACTGCCATGACAGCGAGGTACCGGCGATCAGGCGGGCTCGTGGCCCTCCTGACGGGCGTGGCACTGGCGCTGGCGGCGTGCAGCGGTTCGGGCTCCCCTCAGGTCGCGGGCTCGCCGACAGTTGCCAGTCTCCCGACGAGCACCAGCGCCGGGACCGGCAGCGGTGGGAGCGGCGGGAGCACCTCGACCACGTCGCCCACCGGTGGCAATGCGACCGCCCTGGTCGACCAGTGGGCCGCCTGCATGCGCAAGCACGGCGACCCCAACCAGACCGACCCGGTGATCGACTCCCACGGCGGGATCAACATCATCGTGCCGATGAGCGTGTCGAGCCACCAGTTGGGCGAAGCGCTCCACAACGTCACGGGTCCGTGCAGCCAGTACCTTGCCGCCGCCCAACGAGTGCTGCGGGCCGAGATCCCGTACACCCCCTTCAATCCCGACCAGGCGCTCCTCGTCCAGTACACCGACTGCATGCGCACACATGGGGTCGCCAACTACCCCTATCCCACCGGCGATACGACCAATCTGAATGGCATCAACATGAACAGCCCGACGTTCGTGCATGCCAACAGCGTGTGCGGCAAGCAGATCCACGCCCCGGCCTGGTGGATCAACGGCTGGGGTCCGCCGGGCGACGTCAGTTCTCGGAGCGGACCCGTCAACGGCCTGCCGCGCAGCAATCCGGCGCCGGCGACGAGCTGATCAGCCGCCACGTCTCCTGGGTGGAGTGAGGATCCACCCGTGAGTCCACCCCTGGGTTGATGCCGAGCGGATCCGAATTCCGGACACTGAGTCCCATGACAATCACCGAGTACCTCCTCAACATCGCCCTCGTTGGCCTGGTCGTTCTTCAGGTCCGGGGACACAAGGTCACCCGCGCTCGCCTGCTCGTGCCGGTCGCGGCGACGTTCTTCTTCTGTTTCCAGATCCTCCACGCGATCCCGACTGCGGGGAACGACGTGGTCCTCGAGGCCTCGCTGGCGAGTGCAGGTGCGATCCTCGGGGTCGCGGCGGGGTTCGCCACGAGCATTCGACGCCTGGGAGCGAGCGCCTTCGCAAAGGCGGGAGCTTTCGCCGCAGTGCTGTGGGTGCTCGGCATCGGCGCTCGGGTCGCCTTCTCGTTGTGGGTCAGCCACGGTGGACAACCCGCGGTCGCCCGATTCAGCGCCCTCCACCACATCACCTCGGGCCACGCCTGGGCGGCCGCCTTCATCTTGATGGCCATGATCGAGGTCGCCACACGCACGGGCGTCCTCTACTTCAAGACTCTCCGATCAGGCGCCGTCATCCCCCGCGGTGGTCTCCTCCACCGGCCGGCAGCGGCGTGATCACGGCGAGGGCTGAGTCTCGGCACGGGGTGGGATCATGTCCGGCGTGGGGTTGGCGTCACGCCTCTGGTCCCTGCGGGGAACGAGGACCGAACGGATGCTGACGCTCGCCCGTCTCGGGGGACTCGCGGCCATCCTGTGGGCGGTCGCCAGTCAGCGAGAGCCTGGGATCTCGGGGGCGCACTGGGCGGTTCCGATGCTGGCCGGGGCCGCGGCGATCGGGTGGCTCGGATGGATGGCGAGCCGTCGACTGCGAGCAGCCGATCAGGTCACCTGGGGGTTCCTCGCTTTGATGGCCGCCTCAGGTGGCGTCCTCGTGGCGTTCGCACCCGAGGCGATCTGGTTTGTCGCCGCCGCAGGGGTGGGCGCGGCGATCGCCTTCGAGGCGCGGTCGGCGGTTCTTCTCGGGGCCGTCGGTCTCGCCGCGTTGATGGTGTCCGTCGTGGCGCTCGGTACCCCCTCTCACGACGAGCTCATCGCCGAAGGAGCTTTCTCCGTCGCAGCCGGGCTCCTGGCCGGAGCCAGCCGGCGCCAGTACCTCGGCCGAACGCGTCAGGCCGAGGAGTTGTTGGCCGAGCGGGTACGGGCGGACGCGGAGCGAGACCGCGCGGCCGCCTTGGCCGAGCGCAACCGACTCGGACGCGAGATCCACGACCTCTTGGCGCACTCGCTCGGGGCATTGTCCGTTCAGCTCGACGCGGCCGACGCCCTCTTAGAGGACGGTGGCAACCCCGACAAGGCTCGCCTGTTGGTCCAACAGGCGAGGGGGCTCGCCGTGCAGGGCCTCGACGAGACGCGTCAGGCGGTGCACGCTCTGCGCGACGAGCCGGTGGAGCTGGCGGAGCAGCTCGGCGCCCTGGCTTCCCGCGAGGGCGCCGAGCTCACCGTCAGGGGTCAACCGCGTCGGCTGCCGCCCGAGGCCGGTGTAGCCCTGTATCGCGCCGCACAGGAAGCACTGACCAATGCCCGCAAGCACGCCCCTGGAGCGCCGGTCACGATCGACCTCGAGTTCGCGCCTGCGGGCACGACGTTGGTCGTGACCAACGGGTCGCGGCCCGCCGGTGTTGCGACGACCGAGCTCAAGAACACCGGTGGCGGGTTCGGTCTGCAAGGAATGCGAGAGCGCATCGAGCTCCTCGACGGCCAGGTCCACGCCGAGCCGAGCGCAAAGGGTTGGACCGTCCGCGTGGCGGTTCCCAGATGAGGGTGGTGGTCGCCGACGACCAGACCGTCGTGCGTGAAGGGCTTGTCACCTTGCTCGGCACCATGTCGGGAATCGAGGTCGTGGGCGCCGCCAGCGACGGCGAAGAGGCGGTGGCGCTCGTCGCCGAGCTTTCACCCGATGTCGCCCTCATGGACCTGCGGATGCCGCGGCTGGACGGCGTGGAGGCCACGAAGCGCATCCGTGCCGAGCACCCGGGGACACAGGTCGTCGTGCTCACGACCTACGCCGACGACGAGTCGATCGTCGGCGCCCTGCGAGCCGGTGCCATCGGCTACCTGACCAAGGACGCCGGACGGGAGCACCTCGGCCGAGCGCTCGAGGCGGCTGCCTCGGGCCAGGGCATCCTGGACCCAGCGGTCCAGGCCCGACTGGTCGAGGTCGTCTCGCTCCCAACCGCGGCCGCCTTGGGCGCTCTATTGCCCGACGGCCTGACCGTTCGCGAGGCAGAGGTCCTCCGGCTGATCGCCGCCGGCCTTTCCAACTCGGAGATCGCCGAGCAGCTCTACGTGAGCGAGGTGACGATCAAGACGCACGTGAACCACATCTTCACGAAGACGGGCAGTCGCGACCGGTCACAGGCAGTTGCCTACGCACATCGCCGAGGACTTGCGAGCTGATCACTCGCTCCTGCCAGCCATCACGAGCCCCGCGCCCGCACCAACCCACAACCGATCGCCTCGAGGGGGACCGGGCCGAACACCGCAACTCCCGTCTAGGTGTTCACCAGGTGGTCGAGGTCACCGGGACCTCTCACGGCTCGGACGTCGCGGGCGGCGAGGGGCTCTCCGCAGGCCGAACAGGTCGATATGGCGAGGGCCGTCTTGCCGCACTTGTTGTGCACTACTCGCAGCGGGGGGCCGTCGGGAGCGGCGTACTTGTCGCCCCATTGGCGCATGGCCGTCAAGACCGGCCACAGGTCGCGTCCCTTGGCGGTGAGGCGGTAGTCGTAGCGGGGGGGATGGTCGCTGTAGGCGACCTTGTCGAAGACACCCGCTTCGACGAGCCGGGTGAGCCGCTGGTTCAAGATGTTGCGGGCGATGCCCAGGCGCTCCTGGAACTGGTCGAAGCGGGTCACACCGAGGAAGGCGTCCCGGATGATCAGCATCGACCACCACTCGCCCACCACTTCCAGGCACTGGGCCACCGAGCAGTGCATGCCGGCGAAGCTCTTGCGTTCCATGGGTTCCAGGATAGTGGGTTGCGTCATGGAACGCAATTCTGTAGAGTGCGTTGCATGACGCTATTGACTGCTGTGGCTGGTGCCGAGTCTCCGCCCGGGACGAAGGCTTCGCCTTCGGGAGTTCTCGTGATCGTGTGCGCCGGGGTGGTGATGGCCAGCTTGGACCTCTTCATCGTGAACGTGGCACTCCCCCAGATCGCCCGCGATCTGCACAGCCGCGATCTCGGGGAGCTCTCGTGGGTACTCAACGCCTACGCCATCGTGTACGCGTCTCTGCTGGTGTTCTTCGGTCGGTTGGCCGATCGCTACCGACGGGACCGAGCCTTCCTCCTGGGTGTTGCCGTGTTCACCGCGGCGTCAGTTGCGTGCGCGACCTCGACCGGCGTCGGGATGCTGATCGGCTTCCGGGTGCTTCAGGCCGCCGGGGCGGCGTTGCTGACCCCGGCCTCCTTGGGTCTCGTGCTCGCCTCCTACGAGGATCCCGTTCGCCGAAACGGGGCGGTGCGGGCTTGGACGGCTGTCGGCGGTCTCTCCGCCGCGATCGGCCCGGTGGTGGGTGGCCTCTTGGTGGCGGCCAGTTGGCGATGGGTCTTCCTGGTCAACGTTCCCGTTGGGGTGGTGGCTCTCGTAGTGGGCGCCCGTCGCCTGCCTCGGGTGCGTGGGCTCTCGGGCGAAAGGCCCCGTTCTCCTGGCGTCCTGCTCGTCACCGCCGGGGTGGGACTCTTGACGTTGGGGCTGGTCAAGGGGGCTGATTGGGGCTGGGCGTCAACCCGGGTCGAAGGCGCCCTGGCAGCCGCAGTCGTCCTGCTGGCCCTGTTCGTGCTGCACTGCCTGCGGAGCCGCACTCCCCTGGTCGACCCTGATCTGTTCCGGTCCCGTCCCTTCACTGGCGCCTCGCTCGCCGCACTGTTCTTCTCGTCGTCGTTCGGAGCCATGCTGCTGTCGATCGTGCTGTGGGAACAGGGCGCGTGGGGTTGGTCAGCCCTTCGTGCCGGGCTCGCCATCGCCCCGGGCCCGCTGATGGTCCCGCTCATGTCGTTTCTCGTGGCCGGCCGGCTCGTCCGGCGCTATGGGTCAGCCCTCGTGATCGGCCTCGGAAACGCCTTCTTCGCAGCCGGCGTGGCCTGGTGGGCCCTCGCCGTGACCGCCTCGCCCGACTACGTCTCAGGCGTGCTCGGCGGGATGATCCTGACGGGGACCGGGGTGGGACTCACGCTGCCCACCGTGATGGCCACCGCCGCCGCCTCCCTCCCCCCGCAAGCGTTCGCAACAGGCTCTGCGGTCGTCAACATGATCCGCCAGACAGGGCTGGCTCTCGGCGTGGCCGTCCTGATCGCAGTGCTCGACACCGGGGCTGCCCAACACGGCGCCCAGCTTTCGGGCTTCCAGCACGCCTGGTGGGTGTGCGCAGCCATCTCGGTGGCCGGCATCGTCCCTGCTGTGGCGATGTTGCGTCAGCCCCGCCCACAACCCGTTGCGGCCCCGGCCGTCGCTTTCGAGGAGAGCTGAACGTGCAGCAGCCGATGACTGAGCTGCGGGCACGCTCGCCTCAGCCCGGCGCGGCGATTGATGCCATGGGGCTGGAGGTCGACGAGTTAAGTGGGACCCGAGTGGTCGGGCACATGCAACTCGGCCCCGACCACCACACCCCGTGGGGCATCGTCCATGGCGGCGTCTACGCCGCCGCGGTGGAGAGCGCCGCCAGCCTGGGGGCCACCGCCGCGCTCGCCGACCGGGGAATGGTGGCGGTCGGCTTGACCAACACCACCCACTTCCTGCGGCCTCTCACCGCCGGGCTGCTCACCGTGAGGGCGGTGGCGCTCAACCAGGGCCGCACCCAGCAGTTGTGGCGAGTGGACATCACCGATGCGCAGGACCGGCTCATCGCCCACGGGGAGTTGCGGCTGCAGAACATCGACATCGACACCGTGAAGTCACCATCCAAAACAGGAGATTCCAGTGAACGTTGACGGATCGATCGCCTTTGTGACCGGCGCCAACCGGGGGCTCGGGGCGGCCTTCACCGCGGCGCTCTTCGAGCGAGGCGCGGCCAAGGTGTACGCCGGGGTCCGGCGACCAGAGACCATCACCGACCCGCGCCTGGTGCCGATGCGGCTCGACCTCACCGAGCCGGACAGCATCGTGGAAGCCGCGCGGCTCGGCCCCGATGTCACCCTTGTGATCAACAATGCCGGGATCTCGACGCACACGCGCATCCTGGGCGACGAAGAGGGCCTGCGACAGGAGCTGGAGGTGAACTATCTCGGACCCGTCGCCGTGGCTCGCAGCTTCAGTCCGGTGCTGGCTGCCAACGGCGGCGGCGCTCTGGTCAACGTGCTGTCGGTGCTGTCATGGGTCAGCTTCCCTCAGGCCGGCGGCTACAGCGCGGCGAAGTCAGCCATGTGGGCCGCCACCAACTCGCTTCGCCAAGACCTTGCCCGACAGCACACACAGGTCCTCGCCGTCCACGTCGGCTACATGGACACCGACATGGCGGCGGCGGTATCCGCTCCGAAGACCGACCCGAGCGACGTCGCACGAGCGACCCTCGACGCTCTCGAAGCCGGCCAGCACGAGGTATTGGCCGACGAGGTCTCGCGCCAAGTCCGAGCCCAGCTGTCTGGGCCGCTCACCTCGCTGTACCCCTCGCTCCAACCCGAGGTCGCTGCCTGAGCCCACCCTCGATTGCAGCGATGATTCCTACCTCCGATGGAGCGGCTCACGACCTTGCTGCGGCGCCTCAGAGCCGGAAGAACGAGCCGTCCCAGTAGGCGACCGGACGCTTCCGACGAACGCCACGCATGTCCACGAGGATCTCGGCGGGACGGGCGCAACCGGTGAGGAGGTAGACGGAGAACGGCAGGTCGCCTTCGACCCTTTCGTACGCGGCCGAGTCGTGGGGTTGCGAGGTGGACGTCACGAGACTCGTCATCGCTCCGGTGCAGCAGCGCTGTCGAACGGAGCGGATCCAGAGGACGCCCCCGCGGGCGAGCACGTACTCCACGACGTCGCTCCCAGCTGTGACTCGCACTGCTGGCAACGCTACTGCTGGTACGCGAGGGCCAGTGGCCGGCGTGGGCGAGGATCCGGCTGCACCGATTCGAACGCCTGCTCCCGTTACTGGTCATCCCCACCGTCCGCCGCCCGTCAGCCCCACGAGCGGCGGCTTCTTTGGGCCGGGGGCTGGCCGACTTGAGCGGTGTTGCTAACTACCCGCGTCGCGACGAGCGACCACGGCCACGATCCGGAGCTGGCGCGCACCTCTGCCACGCGTCAGAAGAGATGGCTGACGTGAGCTTCCACATCTTCGTCGGCTCACCTCCGCCGGCCGATGACGTACGCGGCGGCGCCCCAGGCGCCGACGGTCCATGCGGCAAGGACTGCGTAGGAGACGCCGAGGTTCTCCACCAGGCCAGAGCTCACGCTCGCCCGAAGCACCTGGGCGAGGGGGTAGATGGGGAGGACTTGGTGGATGTCGGCCAGCCATCCTGGCAGCTGAGCGATCGGGAAGACGACGGGCGAGTACACGAGCACGACGAAGATGAGGACGTTCACGATGAGGTTCGTGACAAGCGGGTTTCGGATCGCCTGCGCCATGCCGAAGCCGACAGATGTCGCCATGAGGGAGGCGAGAAGGAAGGCGGGCACGACCATCGGCGTGAGATGGAGGTGCAGCCCGTAGCGCCAGCTCGCGAGGACAAGTGTGACGACGATCCCGGGGAGGCTGAGCGCCGTGTACACGGTGAACGTGGAGGCCACGGCCGCCGAGCGCGGCGAGGGCAGCGACCAGATGAAGTCCCATGTGCCTGCGATCTTGCGCTCGCCCACGACGCCCGGGACAAGGACCATGCCGGTCGTGATGACGGCGAGGGCAGGCGCGCCCGAAACGACGTAGAGCATGGCACCCGGTGACATCCGCCCCAGGTAGAAGCCGTAGATGATGGCCATGCCGGTTCCGAAGAGGATCTGCATGAGCAAGGCCAGCGGCAAGGTGTTTCGCTGCGACGCCACGTCGAAACGAAGCATCGTGGTGTAGCTGGACAGCCAGTAGCCGGCGCCTCGCCGGACCTCGGAGGCCGGGCGCTCAGAGGAACGGCTTGGCGTCGAGGTCGCGGTGTCGATCATCGCTATCTCCGGTGCCCCACCGCCAACGCTGCGAGGATCGCCGATGCCGCCGCCCAGCACGCCAGCACGATGTATGACCTGCCGACTCCCGTCGCGACGCCGCTCACGAGCGACGAGCGCACGACGTTGGCCATCGCCTGGAAGGGGAACCACAGGTTGGCGGCTGCGAGCCAATGGGGAAGCTGAGCGGCGGGGAACATGATCGGGCTGAACCCGAAGATGACGAAGATGAGGATCATGCTGAGCAGCTGTGTCGCCATCGGGTTCCGGATACCGTGCGCGACGGCGTAGCCGATGAGCGTTCCCGTGAGGCTGGTTGCGAGAACTGCCAGGATCACTGTCGGGGTGACGTCGAGATGGAGGCCGTAGCGCGCGCTCCCGACGACGACCGCCAGCGTCAAGGCTGGCAGTGCGGGAATGAGCGAGACGGTGTACCAGGCGAGGAACATCATCGTCCGCGGGACCGGCATGGAGCGAAGGAACTCGTAGCTCCCCTCGGTGCGCTGGGCGGCGACCAGCTGCGGTTCGAGGATCAGCCCGATGGTCAGGAGACCGAACACCGGCGCGCCGGTCACGACGTAGATCGCCGCTTCGGTGGGCATATGGGGAAAGAAGAGGCCGATGCCGACCACGAAGCCGGCTCCCTGCAAGATGAGCACCGACACGACCACTGGCATGAGGATGCGAAGGTTGGTCAAGTCCCAGACGAAGATCCGCCAGTAGCCGTCAGCCCAGTACGCCACTCCCGAGCGCGCCACCGGACTCGGCGGCGCGGCGAGCGCCGCCATCACTCGCCTCCGTTCTCGCCGGTTGCCCTTCCCGTCAGGCGGATGTATGCGTCCTCGAGCGACGTCGCACCAAGGGCGTACTCCTCGGCGAGGCCGTAGCCGATCAACTCCTCGGCCCAGCCGATGGCGCGGGCGGCATCCGTGTCGTCGATCACGGCCACGAGGTTGTTGCCGACTCGGGTAGAACGCCGCACGAAGTCCCGAAGGTCCGGGTCGGCGGCTCCTGGGCGGAGCATGAGCTGGAGGCGCAGGTGCCCGCGGTCCTCGGCCTTCAGCGACGAGGGAGTCCCTTCGGCAAGGAGCCGTCCGTCCGCGATGAGCGCGAGGCGGTCCACCGCCTTCTCGGCCTCGAGCACGTTGTGGGTGACGAGGAAGACCGCCACACCCCGGTTACCGAGCTCCCTGATCTGCTCCCATAGCAGGCGGCGACGGAGAGGGTCGACGTCGTTCGTCGGCTCGTCGAGGATGACGACCCTGCCGGGGTGGACCGTCACCATCGCGAAGCCGGTGAGCCGCTTCACCCCGCCAGAAAGGGATACTCCCCTCTTGTTGCGCCATTCTTCGAGACCGAGGGCTTCGATCAGCTCGTCCGCGCGGCGACGAACCGTTCCGGCGTCACCGCCGCGGATCCGGCCGCACAGCGTGATGGCCTCGCGGAGCCGGAAGGAGTCGATCGGGAGTTGGGCTTGCGGCAGATAGGAACACAGCTGGCGGGCCACGCCCGGACTCTCGACAAGATCGTACGGACCGAGTGTGATGCGGCCCGACGTCGGCTTCAGCAGACCGATCACCTGCTTGACCAGTGTCGTCTTGCCCGCCCCGTTCGGGCCGAGCAGCCCGTAGACCTCGCCCGGCTCGACGTGGAGCGAGATCCCATCGTTGGCGCGGATCCCGTTCTGGTAGACCTTCGTGACCGCCTCGGCACGAAAGGTCCAGCCGGCCGAAGCCGCTGCCGAAGTGCTCCCGCCAACCGGCTGTGCTGCTCCCCGAGGATCGACAGCCACCGTCCCAGCGTCCGTCGCCCGCCGTCGCGAGACTAGGGCCGAACTTCCTTTTCGCCGGCGGCGTCGAGCACGAACCGAAGTCGCACATCGAGTTCCCTTCGGCGGTGCTCGGTGCGCGCTCCGGTTCGGTCCCGTCTACTCTCCACCGACCTCCTGAAGTACAGAGCCGACGCCACCACTCGCATACCTCGGTCCGCCTGGTACTATGTATTACATGGTACCGGGTGTGACCGCCAAGCTCTTGAGCCAGATGCGGCGAGGGGCGATCGAGTACTGCGTACTCGCGTTGCTTCGCAAAGAGGAGCGTTATGGCTTCGACCTCGTGCGCTTGCTGGCCGAGAACGACGGCCTCGTGACGACCGAGGGCACGATCTACCCGCTCCTGTCTCGCCTGAGGAGCGACGGCCTCGTCGAGACCACTTGGCGTGAGTCCCAGCAAGGCCCCCCACGGCGTTACTACAGCATCACGCTCGAGGGAGAAGAAGCGCTGGATGCGTTCGTCGAGCAGTGGACGCGCTTCCGGGACTCCGTCGACCGGGTTCTCGCCCTGGGAGGCTCGTCATGAAGGCGTCCGATTCCGAGCGAATGACGAAGCGCTACCTGAAGCAGCTGGATCTCGCGCTGTCGCCAATCCCGCAGCCGCAGCGCCGGCTACTCGTGGCCGAGATCGCTGAGCATCTGGCACAGGCTCGGGCGGAGCTCGCCGATCCTTCGGCGGCCGAAGTCGCAAAGCTGCTCAACCGGATCGGACGACCCGAGGACATCGCCAGGGAAGCGGTCGAGACAGAAACTGAGCCAACCTCCGGCGCTGGCACCCGGCGAGAGGCATGGACCGTTGCGCTGCTGCTCGTCGGCGGCCTCGTCCTGCCAGTAGTCGGATGGGTGGCCGGAGTGCGGTCGCTCTGGAACTCGACCGCCTGGACCTTGCGCGACAAGCTCATCGGCACGTTCGTGCTTCCAGGCGGACTGCTGCCGGCCGTGCTCTACGTCGTGATCCCGGCGCTCGCAGGGACTCCGGGCCGACCGTGTGCGCCGCTCGAAGGCTCAACGGCAGGCGGCGGGGGAACCACGCTCCCCCGGTTGAGTCAGTGCCAGTACGCGACGCATACGTTTCTCCCCGTCGCCGGTGCCGGTGGGGACCTACTCGTCGCGCTGCTGTTTCTCTTGCCCGTGCTGACAGCGATCTACCTGCACCTCCGCACCCGGAGACCGCGCCTGCCGGCCTGGCCGGCAGCCGGGTCTGCGAGGCGACGGCTCGGTCAGAGCGGGCCAGACGTGACGGGGCGTGAGCAGGCCGGCTACTCGAGCGGCCAGTTTCGAGATGGGACATGACCATGAGGAGAAACGAGATGGACGTCGACCCGGTCGTCGACTACATGGCTCGGCTCGAGCTTGCGCTCGCGCGCGTGCCTTCACCAAGGAAAGAGCAACTGCTCGCCGAGATCGCGGATCACATCGCCGAGTCTCGGACCGAGCTGGAGAATCCGACCAGTGCCAGCCTCACGAACCTGCTCGAACGGATCGGGCGGCCAGAAGATATCGCTGCCGAGGCGATGGAGGCGGAGCCACAGCCACCACTCGTGAAGAGAAAGAAGCTTGCCTACGCGACCCTTGGCGCGTTCATCGTCGTCGGTGCGGCAATCGCCATCGCGGTCGCGATCCTCACGCCGGTCGGCCTGACCACCGCGCCCGGAGGACCCCAGTCACACATCACAGCCAAGGTGCAGAGCGTCGTCGCACTCGACCCGAGCACGATTCGCGTCTACATCGACTGGGTCAACAGCGGGAAGGCGGGCGGCCAAGTGACGTGCTCGGTCGAAGTGACAATCCGCAACCGTGCCGGTGCCGATGTCGGCACTGCACTCGCCAGTACGGGCACGAACGGTGACATCACGCCGGGTGCGCTACAGAACTTGCACCACGACATACGCGTGATCACGGGCGATGCAGAATTTGTCACGCGGAGTGACGTCCGGCTCGTCCATTGCTGAAGCAAGTCAACTCCTGATGCAGCGGTTGGCACGAAGTCGGGAACTAAAGGTGAGGTCACGTTCACGCCGAGCGAGATCGTCGGGCTCGCCGCCCGCCTTCGACGACCTTGCCGACGAAGGCGGCGTGCGCATCCTCGGCCGCTTTCCTCTCTGCCGGCGACCGCAGTGCATCCTGGGCCGCGAGGGCGCTGTCGTGGTCGTCCAACGACTCGAGCCGGAACCGAAGCTCGACGCCGGCGCCCGCGAGCACGCGCTCGAGTGTCGGAATCGTGGGCTGCCTCGAACCGGATTCGATCCTGGCGATGACTGACTGGGGTACGCCCGACAGCTCGGCGAGTTGGCGCTGGGTCAGGTCCGCCCGAGCTCGGGCAAGTCGCACGAGATCGGCGGCCACAGCGCTCTTGGGAGCGGTCATGAGGACATGATACCTTAAGCGGTATCGCGCTGCTACCAGAGTGACGGTCAGCAATGGACAAGAGGACGTCGCCGCCCGTGAGCTGCGGATGGATGCTCAGACGCCTGAGCTGGGGCGATGCCAACGCCGGTCGAGAGCGGACGACGGGACTCGAACCCGCGACCCTCACCTTGGCAAAAAACCGGGTGGTTCTTTTGACCTGCATGTTGTTAAGACTCAGCAGCATGATGCGGCTGACAGTTTGACCGCCATTGACCGCCATTGACCGCCATTGACCGCCGTGTGTGGAGTGGCCGTGGTGCGTGCACCACAGGATTCTGCACCACAACGCCTCGCGGCCAGCGATCCGGTTCCGCCTCCAGAGTCATGCGAGGGGTTCGATGGTGGCATCCAGTACTTCGGCAATAGCGTCGACGAGCAGCCGACCCTCTCCCTCGAAGAGGTTCCGTACTCCCGGTCCCGCGAGCGGGAATGACCCAGGCATTGATGCCACCCGGTCGCCGAACAACACCTCGACTTCACGCGGTACCGAGCCGGGCACAAGCTCCGCCTTGCGAGAGTGCCAGAGGAGCCCCTGAACCTGCCTTCCCTTGAGCGAGCGCCCATGGAACCAGGCGGCCCACTCTTGGGTACATGGGTAGTGGACTGCATCCGTTGCGACGAGCTGCTCCCGAGCGAGTCCCAGATGGACGAGGGCCGGATCCCTGAGGTCAACGAGGCGGTAGGTGCCCGGCGTCGTCACGTACGCAAGGCTGCGCTCGCGCAATTCTCGCTCGTAGATCACGCGATCGCCGACGAGGCCGACCTCGTGAAAGACGGACTCGAGTAAGGCCACATCCTCGTCCTCGCCGAGGTAGAGCGCCGGAACGGGCTGCCCGGTCGCATCAGCGAACGGAGCGAAACGGGTGCTTCCGTACCCCGGATTGAAGCTGTCGTACCCGTACTCCAGTGCGTACACACGGAAGACAGGGTGCGCCGATGGCTGCACCACCGTCCGGAGCCTGCGTTGGTCGATCCCTCCGGGTGGGCTCGGTACGGGGCAATGCGCGCTGTCACCGCACTTCGCCGATGTCACGCGGCGAGGTTGGCCACGAAGGACTCTGCTGCGTTGGTCACCGATTCTGGATCGTCGTCCATCAGAGCTTCGGGGGCACGCCCAGACAGCCAGGGACTTCGGGTTGTGAACCAGGTCCAGAGCTCCCAACCTCCGAGCCCGGCGTCGAGCAGCACCCGAAGGGCCGGACGGAATGCAGATCGGGGCGAGCCATCGGGACGGAACTGGAACGCTGGTAACAAGGCAGTGCCTTCGTGATCCACGGTGAACAGGCTCCCTTCCTTCCGACGACGGCTGATCCAGGTTCTGGTCGCCTCTTGAGACTTGTCGCCGCGCATCTCGCGGAGTGCCTCGGTCGTGAATGCGCCAGACGCAAGCAGCCACTGCCGATGATCCGCCAGCCTGCGAGCTTGCTCGACAGCTGCCCTTGGAACGGGATCGATGCCGGAGATCAGCATCGCCCGAAGCAGCTGGCCCCTGTGCTCGGCGACTTCCTCCGCCTGTATCACCCCAGCGGCTCCGAACAGAAGAATCGCAGTGGTGAGCTGTTCCCGGGACATGCCTGGGACTCGGAAGACTCCGCTGCTGAGCTCTTCAATCATTGGTTCAGCCTGACTCATGACGCTAGTGTAGCGTCTAAAGCAGGTTAGCAACGATCGCAACGATTAGAGACTCGCGCCACGCAGCCTTCGCTACGGGCGAGACGCGGAGCTGGTTGGACCGCGCTCAACGGCACTTCGATGTATTTCGTGCCGCACTGTTTTGCAATCCAGAACGCTGTCACACCCGATCAGTACCCTCGCGGTACTGGCCGGCGGTCCGAGACGCTGGCTCGGACGTCAACGTCGAGGAGAGCAGCCCCGTGGGAGAGGTATCGGTATCGGCCCCAGGCGCCGAGGACAGGCAACAGTGGATGGCGGCCGCGGACCTGCCCTCACGAGATCTGAATCTGAGCGCTTTCACCAGCTCCGTCGCCGCCGACAGCCTTTCGCGCCGCGTCAAGGCCTTGGCGTGCACAGCTCCGCTGCACTCGCTGGAGACGAACAAGGTCCGCGTAGCGGACGGCCGCTGGGTCCAGCTCAACTGCTGGGAGCTGGCCTTTGTCGCGATCGACGGCGTGGCCGTGGCGATGGACTTCGACACGGGGGCGTCCTACTACGCGATCGTCGACCTGATCGCCCGCCAGGCGGCCCGCCAAGACCCCAGCTTGAACGGCGACGAGGGACGGGCCGCCGCAACCTGGGTCGTCGAGGGGCTCATCTCAGGCAGGGGTGGTGACGAGCCGTTCCATGCTGCTTACGGGCGCTGGGACGACGAGGGAACTTACGTGCACCGTGGGTTCCACATCGAACTGCTCACCGAGCATGCCGGCGTCGACGGCAGCATCTATCTGCGTGCGAGCGATCAGGCCATCAACGTACTGATCGGGGCACTAGACACCGATATCGAGTCAGCCGCTGAGGCCGTTGACGCCAAGATGGACAGCCTCGTCCGGCGCGGGCTTTGGAGCGAAGCCGTCCTCACTGCAGAGCACGCCCGATACCGCAGTATCCAGTACGCCGAGATGCTCCGCCGGGAGATCGTGGCGACGCGCCAAAACGTCGCAGAGGTCGACTGGGTGGAACGGGTGCCTGCTCTCATTGAGCGAGCCTTGGACCATGTGCTCGGGCGTTTCCGCACAGAACGAGCGATCATCGGCAACGTCACCCGGAGTCGCGACGAGGCGACCGAGCCGTCGCTGCGGGCCAAGGCGTCTCAGATGCTCGTCCTGTTGAAGGATTGCCAACTCCGTCATGAAGCACTGCAGCGCAAGCTCATCGGAGTGCGCGAGGAGTTCAGGGAAGCGACCCGCTATCAGTTGGCTCGTCCGCCAGCCCGCGTCGCTCTCGTCGACATCGAACGCCAGATCCTTTTGCCGCTCCTTGAGGCGCCGATCAGCGACTCGGTGCACCCCTTGGATCGTCTCTTCTCGCGGCTGACCGCGCCCGCAGCTCTAGTGGCAGACCTCGACCGGCTGGTCGAGTTGCTCTGCGAGCCGCCCCGCGACGACGGTACCGACGACGGCGACCTCACCGCCCCCGACTTGACCGACATGCGTCGGGATCCACGCTTCGACGACGCAACGTGGGACGCCGCCGAGGCAGTCCTGGCGGACGTAGACCGAGCGACCCGCCTGTCAGCATTGCTCGCTCGATCAGAGAGCGCGCTGGCTCCAGGCGACGTCACTCACCTGGTCGCACTGCTCGCGATCCGCACCGTGGACCCGGGCCTCGGGCACCGCATCGCCGCTGGCGACGAGTCCGTCCTGCTCGGGGTCGACGACGGCGCCGTCCTCGAGCACCCCCGGTTCGCAGGCTCCGACCTGCTATTGGTGCCGGCCCGCGTCCAACGTGTGCAGGCCGAGAAGCAGGCGGTCCTGGCGTGAGTGACGGGTCCGACGCCGGTCGCCTTCTTGCTTACGCAATGAGGCCGAAGCTCACCCCCGGCGGCGAGCCGACGGGTGACTACAGCGGTCTCGTTGCCCGGTACGGGGCCGAGGCGGCATTCACGAGGGTCGTCGAAGAGGTCGCCGAGGGTCTCGGGCTGTGGTTTCTGGCCGTCGACCCGATCGTTGGGGCCGTTGCCTGCGCTGAGGAGGACTCGACCTTCGCAATGGGACTACGCGACTACGCCCGCCAGACGCGAACCGAGAGCCGGGTGGACCTGCGGGTCGCCCACGGCCTGGCGTTCCTTGCCATCGCCAGGCTCTGCTACCCGCAGCCGAACCACCTCGAAGCGATCGACCGCATCGCGCGAGTGACTGTCAATGACGTCGAGGACTACTTGCGGAGGCTCTGCGCCCGCTTGGACGAGCGCGCCGCCGCCGACAACCTCGAGGTCGACCCGCCGATCGACCAACCGCTGCTGGAGCGGACCTGGCGGGCATTCCAGCGCCGAGGGTCGGTAGCCCGCACCGACGACGCTCGGCGCAACAGCTATACGACCGTCGCAATCGTCGCCAAGGCCCTCACGTGGCTTGTCGACCAGGGTCTGACGCAGAAGGTGTCCGAGGACGAAGGGGGCACCTATCGGGCGCTGCCGAGGTTCCGCATCCTCGTCCGGGAGCTCTCGGGCGGGGAGCTCTACGCCGACGTGCTGCGCCTCGACGAGACAGGGCGCGGCGAGGCACCGGCAACCGGGAGGGCGGGATGACGCGCCTGCGGCGGATTCGCCTTGACGGTGTTGGCCCCACGGGGGCACGTTTCGACCCGGTCACCATCGATCTCACCGATCGGTTGGGTGATGCGTCCAAGGTTGCGCTGATCCATCTCGAGAACGGCGGCGGGAAAAGCGTGCTGTTGAAGCTCGTCTTCTCGGCCGTCCTGCCCGGCCGGCGTTACACCGTCGGTGGTGCGAGGCTTGGCGACTTCGTCTTGGGCGACGACACCGCCCACGTCGCCCTCGAGTGGTGGATCGAGGACGGTCGACTTGGCGGGTCCCGGCTTGTCACCGGCACCGTGCTCGAGTGGCGCAACCGGACGAGGTCCGCCGACCAGTCGAACCTGCGGCAGTGGTGGTACGCGTTCAGGCCGATCGAAGGGGTCCTCGATCTCGACACCCTTCCGACGCGGCTCGGCGTCCGGCGGCCCTCCCGCGCGGCCTTCCGAGACCGTCTCATCGACATGTGGCACGCCTCTCCTGGTCTCGAGCTCGCTGACGAAGACAGCCCCGAACGCTGGCGCGACTGGCTCTTGAACCACACCCCGCTCGACCCCGAGCTCTTCTCCTACCAGCGCGCGATGAACGCAGACGAGGCAGACGCGGAAGAGCTGTTCTCAAAGGTCCGGAGCGGCGACGACTTTGTGCGAATGCTGCTCAACGCGGTGGTGGATCCAGCCGAGATGCAGAGCTTCGGCGACACCCTCGGCTCGTTCGCAACTCAGCTGGCACGACGCGACGGGCTGGAGCGGGAACGAGCGTTCGCGGTCGATGCGATTGCCGCACTGGACCCGCTCGCTGCAGCGCACGTCGCCGCCCTCCAGGCCGAAGAGGCGGTGGCCGTAGCACGGCGCGGTCGATGGTCGTTGCAAAGCAGGCTGGCGTGCGAGGTTGAGCGCTCCACGGCCGAGGCGGAGCGGTTGACCGTCGCCGCTGAAGCAGACGACAGCCTCGCCCGTCAACTGGACGAACACGCTAAGGATCTGGTCACGCAGGGCCAGGAGCTCCGCCGCCGTGAAGCGATGTTCATGGTGACCGGAGCAAAGGCGCGTCTCAAAGAGGCAAACGACCGCGCATCCGATGCCGCCAGCCTTGCCCACGCTTGGAAGGTGGTCGACACCGTCGTCGACCGAGCAGCGGCCGCGGCAGACCGAGCTCGCTTGCAGCGCGAGCTCGAGGAGTCACATCGGCAGGACGCGCCACTGCGCGCCGCCCGCGACAAGGCAGCAGCCGCGTTGATTGCGCGCCTTGAAAGCGAGATCGCCACTGCCACGGGGGAGGCCGCGACCCAGGATGCCGCCGCGAAAGGGGCCGACGGCGAGCGAAAGGCGGCCGACCAGCGACGCCAGCGCGCCGAGGGCCGCGCGGCCAAGTTGCGTGCTGACGCCACGGCGAACGAGGAACGTGCCACAGAAGCCGACCGCGCCGGCGAGGCACTTCTCGCACGGGGAGTTCTGGAGGAAGGTGAGGACGCCGCATCGGGCGAGGAGCGCTGGACGATCCTTGCGATCGAGACCGAAAGCGACCTCTCGCAACGACGTACGCGTCGGGAAGCGGTTCGCACCGAGCAGGACGCGCTGGATAGAGAGGACGACGATCTCACGTCGAAGCTCCTCGAACTACGACCGAACCTGACAGAAGCCGACAAGGAGCACCGTCGACTCGGCGGCCTGGCGGCCCAGCTCGCCACGGAAGACCGCTACTCGGCGGTCCTTGGTGAAGCGACGATCGACCTGTGGGACCGGAGCTCCGACATCGACGGGGCACTTCTCGAGTCCATCGGTCGCGTCGAGGCCGAGGTGCGAGAGCTCGCGATCGCCACGCGGGCCGACGAGCTAGCGCTCGCCGCACTCGGCGATGGGGGCCTCCTTCCGCCACCGGACGACGTGGCACGGGTCTGGGACGCCCTCACCGAGGCTCGAATCCCGGCGACCTCAGGTTGGCGGTGGCTCGCCGAGCGTGACGACCCGGACGAGCGGTGCCGCTTGCTGTCCAATCATCCTGCACTCGCCGGCGGTGTCGTCGTCACGGATCCTACGCGCCTCGACGCAGCAAGGGAGACCGTGCTGGCGGCGGGGCTCGACCTCCGCAGCGTCGTATTGGTGGGCACCGCCGGAGAGCTCGAGGACCTGGGCGACTCCCGAACGTGGGCCGCGCCTGTGCATCGCGGTCTCTACGACGAGGCGTGGGCTGCCGACGAGACGCTCCGTATCGAACGGCGCCTGGCCGAAGGAGCGACGCGCCGCGAGGGACTCGAACGGCAAGCATCATCTGACCGAGAGCTTCGTGAGCGCCTCCGAATGTTCCTCGAGCAATGCCCGAGCGGCCACCTTGAGAGCCTGGCGGCTGCAGTCACCGACCTCACGGGACAGGTGGATACGGCCGCTGCTCGTCGAGGCGAGATTGCCACCACGGCTGCATCGCTCAAGCTCGAAGCATCCGAGCTCGAGCAGCTCGTCGCCGCCCTGACCGACAGGTGGTACGCGGCGACGCGTAAGGCCGAGCAGTGCGAGGAACAAGCTCGTCGCGACCGCCGAGCGGTGCAATGGCGTGCCGATGCCTCTGCGTGGCGGCGAGAGGCGCTGTCGCTCGACAAGGAGGCCACGAACGCAGCCGACGCAGCCGAGGCGGCGCAGATCGCAGGTGACGCGGCTCGCGACAGCGCAGCAGCGCACCGCCGACTCCTTGCCGCGTACCGCGAGGAGCGTGGTGAGCTTCCAGTCCTCGTCGCGGACGAAGAAGCTCATGACGAGGCGCCAACGGACGTGCTGCGGCGCAATTACAGGGCAGAGGTCGCGCGCCTCGAAGCAGAATCCTCAGGCAAGGCGCTGGCCGGTCAGCTTTCGGTCGCCGAAGCGCGCGAGGCCGACGCCCGCAAGCGGCTCGACGGCGAGCCTGAGGATGTCGTCACGCTGGCCACGAGGTTGAGCAGAGACTCGGAAGCCGGAGACGCGGGTGGCCGCCTTGAGGCGCAACGGCGTACCGCGGACACAGCGAGCCGGCGTCGGGAGCTCGCCACCGAGGTCGCCGGCGACCTGAAGGTTGCGGAGGCCGAGCTGGCGAAGCGATCCCCAAGTGAGCGGACACGCTGGATCGACCTTCCCGACGATCTTGAGCCAACAGACGGCGAACATGCGGCCGCACTAGACCGTCAGGTTGCCGACGAGCAGCATGGTGTTGCCGAGCAGGCCCGCGAGGCTCACGACCGTTCATCCAGTGCTGCTCGCGGCGCCGACGATGCCAGGTCGCGGGCGCAGGTCCTGTCCGCACATCTGCGAGCGCTGAGGGTGGACGACGTCCCGGTCGAGACCGCTGGAGTGCGTCCATTCGACGGCAGCCTCGATGAAGCCGAGCGGCTCGTAGAGGAACAGACAGCCGCCCATCGGCGCACGGCCGACGCGCTGTCTGAGGCGACTGACGAGGTCACGCGCGCGCTCGAAGGCGTACGCAACGTAGGCCACCGGCCCGATTATTCAGGAATCGGCGGCACTCAGACCGCACTGGCCGAGGAGCCGGGCGCCACACTCATCCCGCGCGCCTTGGATCTGGCGCGTGGTCTCGACACCATCAGGGAATCCATCGATGCCGAGCTCGCCGAAGTGCACAAGCACCGCGAGGGGCTGATCGAGCGCCTGTCGACGCTCGTCGAACAGCGATTGAAGTTGCTCAAGCTGGCCCAGCGCATGTCGACTGTTCCTGAAGGGCTAAACGACTGGAGCGGCAAGGCGTTTCTCGTCATCCAGTTCCAGGCAGCCGAACCGGCGACCTTGGCAGCACGCATGGGCGCCGCCATCGACGCGGCCGTGGCAGCCGACAAGCGGGATCCGAACGCGATCGTTCTCGATGCTGTCCGGTCGGCGGTGGTGCGCCGAACAGCAGAGGGAGAGCAGGCGTTCATGGTGACGATCATGAAGCCGAACGCTGCGATGTTCGACGCCACTGTCGGCGTCGAGCGATTGGCTACCGAGTTCTCCGGCGGTCAGCGTCTTACTGCAGCGATCCTCTTGTACTGCACTCTTGCTTCGCTGCGCGCCCACGTGCGCGGTCAGGACCGGATCGCGGACCCCGGAGTGCTGTTCCTCGACAACCCGATCGGCAAGGCGAACGCCGACTACCTCCTCGACCTCCAGATCACGGTCGCGGCGCGGCGTGGAGTCCAGCTGCTCTACACGACGGGGATCTCCGATCCAGAGGTCCAAGCTTGCTTCGAGACGGTCGTCCGGCTGCGGAACGATGCCGACCTTCGCCGCCACCTCAACTACCTCGTCGTGGACGAGCACATTGCAAGCCTTGCTACTGGAGGGCGTCCTCCGAGCGGTGCAGCGGGATACCTATCGGCCAGCAGGCTGACCACGGTTTCGCTCCCGTGACCGAGACGGCCGATCTCAGCAGCCGAGCCGCCCGACTCGCGGCTGGACTGGCTGAAGAACGAACGCTCACCGTCCACCTCGACCGGCTCTGGGAGGTCTTCGCCAGCACGTCGCCCGACGTCGCCCGCGAACCGGCAAAGCGCCAGCTGCTGTACGACTCTGTGTCCGAGCTGGAAGCAGCGAAGGAGATCACGCTGCCCAAGGGTCTCCGCCACTGGGACCGCACCGGCCACCCTGCGCTGCCGACCTTCGTACGTCGAAACGTCGACCGGTTGCCCTCGACAGCCATGCGCGATCGCCTGCGGTACCCGTGGGCGCCCGAACTCGCTTGGGCGGCGAGCGAGCGCCTCACCACCGCTCAACGCGAGGCGCTCATAGCGGTCAGCGCCTGGATCACCCGCCACCCAGGCAGGCCCGAGGCTCTTCCTCACCGTGAAAGGTCGCTCGAGATCTTCGGGTACGAGAAGCGGTTGGACGAGCTGATGTCGACTCCATTGTTCGGACGCGGCCGGCTCACTCTCGAGATGCTGTCTGTATACGTCGTCCACCCGCCCTTTGTCTGGCACTCGATCGAGGACTCGAGTGCCACTGACCTTCTCGTGATCGAGAACCACAACACCTACGACTCCGTGTGCCGCGCCCTCTCGCATCACGTGTCCGCCGGGGCCAGCTCACCCTTTCGGCATGTCGCCTACGGTGCCGGCGGTGCGTTCGAGGCCTCCGTGAGCTACGCAGCCGATCTCGTGCCGCGGCCAGCGAGGATTCGGTACTTCGGGGACCTCGACACCGAAGGCGTCGTCATCCCTGCTCGAGCGTCAGCCCGAGCCCGCGCCGCCGGGTTGCCTCCCGTCGAGCCGCACCAACGCCTCTATGAGCTCCTCTTGGACCACGGCAGGCCCCAGCCGGCCACGACTCAGCCGAGTTCGAACGATTGGCTTGGTCCTCTTCAGCAGCGAGTCGAGCCTCTGTTCTCCGGCGGACACCGGCTGGCTCAAGAGTGGGTGACCGTGTCGCTCCTGCGGACGAATCGCACGTGGCTGGAGGAGTGAGCCCGGCTGCTCCCTCATCCTCAGCGACGGAGCACCCGGAGGAGTCCAGTCCAATGCGGCGCAATTCTCGCCGTCAGCCGGTCGGGCCGCGAATCACTTCGGAAAGGTGAGGGTCACTGCCGCGAGGCGGGAACGTCCCCCGCCTCGAAGTCGCAGCTACCGACGCTACGCCAGTCGAGAACAGCAACGGTTGCCGCCTTCTCGCCATCCCTTGCACCACATCTGCACCACGATGAGTCGCAGGAGCTTCACGTTCGTGGTGCAGCGAGGTGAGGAGCAAGGACTGCGAGGGCCGGTCGTCGACCGACCTACCAGGTGACTTGGCCTGTTTCGCGGCATGGGAGTCGGCATCCTCAGCTAAGACCCTCCCTTTGGCCAAGTGAGGGTCACCTGTGATCGGAACACCTCCTCCGCTTAGCAACCTCGCTGAACTGCTCGTTTGCCGGAGCGCCTCGTCGCGACCCTCACTCTTCCATGATGAGGGTCAACGGCCAGGAATCAGCGCTTGAGCTGGGCATTCTTCCGCCGACAGCACTGCTTGCATCACTTGGCAAAAAAACCGGCTTGGTTCTCTGATGCGATGAAGGAGCGCCCCGCCGCTCTCGCGTGAGTCACGTCGGCGATGCGAGCCGAGGACCGCGCCGGCCCAACCCGGGAGCGCTGTCATGGCGCGTGCGTCAAAGGAACATCGGGCTTCCCCTCGTCAAGCTGGCCCGAGTGCTGGAACACTCGGTTCTGCCAAGAAAAGCCAGCAGCGAAGGGAGAACCCGATGTTGTCCACACAGTACGTCGGCATCGACCTGCACCGACACCGCAGCGTCATCGTCCGTCGCAGTCACGAGGGAGAGACCCTCGGCTGTGTCCGAGTCTCGAACGAGGACCTCGAGGCCTTCAGCCGAGAGCTGGCCCTCGCCGGCGAGGCACCAGAGGTCGTCCTCGAAGCCACCTACGGCTGGTACTGGGCGGCCGACTGGCTCGAGGCACACGGTGCCACGGTCCACCTCGCCCACCCGCTCGGCAACAACTGGGGCCACCGGAGGGTGAAGAACGACGAGCGGGACGCGACCGACCTCGTCGACCTGCTCAGACTCGGGCGCCTGGCCGAAGCCTGGGTCGCCACGCCTGAGGTGCGAGAGCTGCGTGAGCTCGTGAGGTATCGGTCCAAGCTCGTCTGGCTCCGCAACGGGCTCAAGTCCCAGGTGTACTCGGTGCTCGCGAAAGAAGGCGTCCACGTCGGGGTCGCCGACCTGTTCGGCGCCGGCGGGAACAAGCTGCTCGACGAGGCGAAGCTCTCGGACGCCTACCGGCTCCGAGTCGAGTCGCTCCGACCGGAAGTCTCGTCAGGCGCGCAGGCACCGAGCAGCTCGCCTCTGCCAGCCTTCCGGCGGCGGGGCGGTGCGCCGTCGACACCGGGATGCGACAGGTCCAACGACTGACCGAGGAGATCGCCCTTCTCCGAGGCCAGATCGTCGCGATTGGAGCGAAGCAGCCCGGGTGCAAGGCGCTCCAGCAGCTTTACGGCATCGGGCCCCTGCTCGCCGTAGCCATCTGGGAGGAACTCGGTGACTGCCGTCGGTTCTCCAACTCAGACGACGCTGTTCGCCACGCTGGTCTCGACGTCACCGTCTGGTCCTCGGATGGCAAGCGCACTCGCGGGCATCTCGCGAAGCAGGGCTCTTCGGTCCTGCGGTGGGCGCTGTACGAGGCCTCTGTCTACGCCGCCCGCCCGACTTCTCCCGACTACCCGTACTACTGCCACCTTCGTCAACGCCTCGAGGCACACATCGCCTTGATCACCGTGGCGCGCAAACTCGCGCGCCGCTGCTACCACACACTGCGAGACGTCGGCGACGCCGCGCTCGCTCCAGCCGCCTAACCCTTCTCCGGCCGGCGATGCCGGCGTCCAACCATCGATGATCTGCGACCGGCTCCCAGCGACCCTGTTGCTGCCTTCGGGACAGCCGACCAAGAGCGAGCGGTCGCACCACGTTCGTCGGGACGCCCCGAACGCCATCTCGCAGCCGGCTGCGTGCCGAGCGCCAAGATAAGCAGGGACGCCCGCATCCGCCGGAGGCCGATCCGGAAAGGAAGAACCTCAAGAGCACTACCAGGAAGCCCTGGCGGGCTTCTTCCCGATTCTCCATCCGAAAGCGTCCCGAGCCGTCAAGGCTTCCCCTTTCGGGCGGCCCGTTCGGGCCGGCCTTGACCGCTCTCGCCTCGCGCGGCAAGGACCTGCCGCGAGTTCGATCGTGCTTGACAGCGGGGATCCCACAGATAAGCAAGGCTCGAGCCTCGTGCGCTGGGCGGCGATCGAGGCCGTCAGCCGGGTACGGGGTGGCTCGGTGCTGCGAGAACGCTACGAGGCGATCGCCGCGAGGCGCGACAACAAGAACGTGGCCCGCGTCGCCATCGCTCGGCGACTGCTCACGCTCGTCTACTACGGGCTGCGAGACGGCGAGGTGCGCTGCCTGCAGCCGAAGACGGCGTGACCCGGTCCGGACGCGGCCAGGACGCGAGCTCGCCTCCAGGTCTGACCCCCTCATGGCGAGGTCGCCCTTCTGATTGAGCCCGCCTGGCTGCGGCCGAAACGCTCCATGTCGACAACGACGGATGGATGACCGGCAGCCGAGTCACGGCCTGCCCAGTCCGGAAGATCGGACACGGAGACGTCCCACTCGAGGCCGGTGATCGTCACGACACGACCCTCGACCACCCACAGCATGCGCCATCCCTCGACGGCGTCAAGGCTGCCCCTTCGGGCGGCCTCGACGGCCTTGACCCCGCCTCGTAGACGGCGCGCGTCCGCACACAGGTCGAGGGGCCGCGGACGGCCAAGTCGCCAGCATCGTCTCCGGAGGAGGCTGCCTTGACAAGGGGCGCTCCTTCATGGATGACCTGCATGTTGTTCGGAATTGGCAGGACACGGCTGAAAGTCTGACCGCCATTGTCCGCCATTTACCGCCATTAACCCTCGTGTGTGCGTTCGTCGTGGGGCGTGTACCACAGGGTTCCGTACCACAAGATGCAGTCGGGCACCCTTGTCGCGGCGCCTCGGGGCGGTGCGACCCCCGTTTCCTAGCCAGATTCTTCGGAGGTCGGATGCTGGCGCACTTCCCTAGAGCTGGCGTCGCTGGGCGTTATCTACCGCTTCAGTTCCTTCCAGAGCTCTCCTTCCTCGGAATGGAGAAGCAGTGCTCTGATGCGCATGGGAATATCCTGGATATAAGGAAGAATCCCATAATCGACGAGGGCGAGGTCCGCCAGGATGCGCTGGGCCAGGGATCGGTCCGGGCGGTCGGAACCGTGCTCATCAATAAAACGCATGGCGGCCGCATGGCTCTTTGTTGCGACTTCCACACCTTGGCTCGCCTTGAGAGCGAAGTGTTGGCACACGTGGGTCCAACCCAAGGCAACATTGAACGGGGAGGCTGGAAAGCCTCGCCGACCAATCAACTCTGCGACGTAGTCCTCGGGCACGGGCGGCGGCGCCAGAACGACGAGATGCGCTGGCCAGGTGCCGGTCGAAGTCAAGCTCGGGTCGCGCTGCTTCCAGTGCCCGAAGATGGGGCGCTGCAAGCGGTCGTCGCCAGCCCCCAGAGGAAACACTCCGAGTTCGGTTCCGGTTCCGGCCGTCCGAAGCGTGACGAGGAGAAAGTCATCGTTCGAGTCGGTGCACGAAACAGCTCGGTCCGGTGCCGGCATTTCTTCGTTTGGCCAGGTCCATCCGGCATCGAAATAGGCGGGCATATCAGGGTACTGGGGCGCCCGGTATGACCGGATCACATCTTCGAGTGCAGCCAACACCTCTTGCTGATCGCCACTCGAAGAGAGGCGTCGGCCCGAACCGAGCGAAGGTGGCCCAGGCCTGTCGCGCTCCTTCTTGCTCTTACCGAACAGCGGCACGCTCCCTCCCCGTCGCGTATCGTGTTCCGTCTATGATTCTGGATCTTTGACGAGGTCCGCGGTCGCGCTATTAATCGCTTTTCGAATGGTCTTTGCGGGGCGAAGAGCCGCTTTCGCGAGACCGAGCTTCCTTACCTTGACCTCGCCGCTCCGTCGATCGACCTTGGCCAGGCCAGACGATTCGAGGGCTCCTAGGGCGGCCTGGACACCCTTTCTTACGGAGTCCGCCTTGGTCATGCGAAGAAGCGCTGAGTCCGTGCCGGCCCGCTCCGATGATTGTGCCGTGCCAGAAGATCGCGCGAGTACCGACGGTGACGATTCTGACGCGGGGCTGTCAGAGACATCTGACATTTCGCACTCCTCCTCGTGATGCGTCTCGGTCGCGACGACGATCGTAGCTGAGGATTCCTCCCAATGCTGGGTGCACTTTGTCGGATTTAAGCCGGGGAACCATCCGAGTTCTGACGGCACCGTCCTGTCAGCCTCTCGGTTCTTTGTCGAACCGAGAGGAAGCTGAGTGGAGACCGACCCGGCCCGGATGGCGGAGATGCTGGTCGGGCTACCCGGCGTCGACGTTCTCGGCATCGAAAAGGAGCGGTCGGCGCTGATGACCGGACCACATCCGCTGTCGTCGGCCAGAGCCGGGGTGCCCCAAGTTCGGTGTTGTCGCCCACCTGAACGACCGGCGGGTGGTTACCCTCGTCGAACTCGACTGCCGTAGTTTGGGAAGCCGACGACCCTAGCACGGCACAGGGCGCGCCGGACCTGCCGGCGCCGGCTGTTCGACGGACAGTTTTACCGACCGACGAGCAGATCGCCCCCTCTGGCCTCCATTCTCACCGACCGAGCAAGACGCTTCGGCACCTTGGAGGTCGACCGCTACGGCGGCAGCCTCAACGAGGTAGCCGAGGAGTTCGGCTGCGACTCGCGCACGGTGAGCGACGCCGTGCTCTTCTACGGTGCAGGGTTCGTCGATCCGTGACCGATCGCAAGAGGCCGCCCTCGGGCTCGACTAGGTCCTCTCCGTGAAGGAAGGCCCGCACCACCGAGATCGCTATCCACGTCGGTCATCGAGGTGGCTGGTCATTGGGCCGCCCAGCCGATCGCCTGGCTGCTGCAGCGGAGGAACGAGTGGCTCGATGGCGTCGAGGTGGCGACGCTCGACCTGTCGGGGACGAACCAGTCGTTCTTTGACGAGACAGTCCGCAAAGCGGCCAGCGGGTCTGGTGGCAGACTCCGCCGCACTGCTTGCCTCCACAGCTCGCGTGGGACTCTCATGGGAGTGACCAAAGAATCCGTTGCCGTCGACCCTGCCCGCGCCTATCGCCGTGTGATTCTCGGAACTATTGTCAGCACTCATTTGGCTTCGCTAGGTTGCCAAGCGAGAAAGACCGTGTCAACGGTCCCCCAGCGAAGGATGCATAGGAGAGAGAGGTAAGGTCTGTGGCTGTCTGCTCTACGTGCAAGGGACGCGGGCGCTGCCCGCGATGCAATGGTTCAGGTAAGGAGGGTGGCCTTCTCGGGGGCCAGTGCCAAACTTGCAAGGGCGCGAAAGTCTGTATCTCGTGTAACGGAAGCGGTAGGAGATAGCCAGATATTCCTGATCCTGATCGAGAGTTCTCCTCCCGCACCGACGTCGGCGTGAGCCGCCACCTACCGATGCATCGGCCGGGGGCGTCGGCGAGCACGCCCGGCTGTTTCCCAGTCGCTGGTCGGAATCGGTGGAGTAACGGTGATCATCGACGCGGCTTCGCCGATCCCACCGCTCGACGGCACCGCACGCCTCAAATAGTCAGGGCCAGCGGATGTCGAGCTGCGGTGTCATGATGAGGGGCGCTGGTTAAGAGAGGGGACAAGGACAACCGCGGATGCCATCGTGCCCCATCTGTGGAGCTCCGACTGGCTCTGGCCAGAGATTCTGCGTGCGCTGCGGTACGACGTTGGCCAACAGCAGCGAGCGCTCGGTCGACTTGGCTCCGCCGCCGGCAGGGACGATACACGGCTCACCAGCCCCAGCCGCGGCGTCGCATGAGGTCAAGTCCCGCGCCACAACTTCACCGACCAGGGACGACGTCGCCGTTTCGCAGGCGGCTCGGGTCGACGATCCGCCTACTCGTGGCGACCAGATGGTGGCGGCGCCGGAAACGAATCGCAGCTTCAGACGTGCCCGGAAGCCGCGAACTCGCTACCTCGCTGCCATTCTCGCCGTCGCCGTCGGTGGAGGAATCGGAGGCGCGGTAGCAGTACTTCACCATGACCCCGTCACCTCTGGCGTGCACAACCTCACGTTCTCCTCCTCCACAACCTTGCCGAAAGCGACGAGGTCGACCTCCGTCGCTGTACTCGCCCGTTCGCAGGCCGAAGCCTTGAACGCCCTCCTTCTGCGAAGCGCAGGCGCCCGCAGAAGTATTGGACCTGCTATCGACGATGTGCTCTCGTGTCGCTACCTAGCGCGCGACTACGCAACGCTGGCTCACGCCGCTCAGACTCGCTATGCGTTGCTCCCCGCTTTGGCTGCTGAGCCCGTAGGCGCGCTCCCCGGTGGCAGCCGCCTCAGGTCAGATCTCCGCCATGCCTTGCAGGTCTCCGCCAAAGCGGACGCCTTCTACGCAGCCTGGGCACACGATGAGGAAGGCGGATGCACACCCAGAGGAACCAGCACCAACAGCAACCTACAACAAGCCGAGCTCGCCAATCTGGAGGCGGCACGAGCCAAGGCGAAGGTTGCCGCTGATTGGAATCCGCTCGCCCGACGCTATGGTCTACTCCTTCTCACCAAGGCGCCGGCATCAGGAGCTTGGAACTTCTAAGAAGTGCGGTGGTCTGCTCGGCTGGTCGGAATCTCGCTCCTGTCTGCTCTGTTGCTTGGCTGCGGCGTTCCTGCGCGTGCCGACCACGCGCCGTTAGGCGGTTCTCAGGGCCACAGCGCGTGGACTCATCCAAAGGCTCATGCCGTAACAGTCCGTGCAAGGGCTTCAACCCGTGCCAATAGCGGTCGGTCGCCGTTTGGTCCTGCAGTACGAACTTACCTTGGAAGCAGAGTTGACCTCGTCTCGGCGGCGCTCCTTGATTTGCGGACCAGAGAGCTATGGCGACTCAATCCCAACACGGCTGCGCAGCCAACTGCAAGCATCATCAAGGTAGATATCTTAGAAGCCCTCCTGTACCAGGCGGCCACCAACGATGAATGGCTTCCACCGATCGAGGCTCAACTAGCGCCGTCCATGATTGAGATCAGCTCGAACAGCGCTGCGACAACCTTGTGGCACATGGCAGGAGGTGCAAGGGGAATCAGTGCATTCAATTCTTTGGCAGGCCTGGTAAGCACTAGACTGTCGACTTGCGTAGCCTGCGCGGGTTTCGCCTGGCCTGGATGGGGACTTACCACAACAACCCCTACCGACCAGATTCAGCTGCTGAAGCAGCTGGCGCTCCCGAGCGGTCTCCTCGATGCTGCGGCTCGGCATTACGCTTTGCGCTTGATGATGAGGATCATAGCGCCCCTGCGGTTCGGAGTCACTGGGGGAGTTCCTTCCGGCGTGAAGATTGCCATGAAGAGTGGCGACGTACCGCTAAATGGTGATGACAGTGACTGGCAGGTTAACAGTATCGGGTGGATCCAAGGAGATGGTGCGGACTATCTGTTCGCCATGCTCTCTACCCGCAATCCCTCGTTGCAATATGGTATCGCCACCCTAGACGAGATCTCATCTCTCGTGTGGTCCCATTGGGCGCGCTAGTCGGCCGGTCGGTCACCTTCTCGTCTGAGTGCGGGACTGAACAGTGAATCTATGTCCGATCTGTGGGGCAACGGCAGACGCGAACCGGGCAGTCTGCGCAAGGTGTGGAACGACGCTCTTGCCCCATGATCTGGAAGTCACTGGAGTGCAACTCCCCACCGAGCCCGAGAGTGAGGATGACCGAGGAGATCACGAGGAGTATGACGTCGCTTATCACGTTCGCGAGCTGATGAGAGACAGCATTACGAGATCCGAGCGTCGAACACTGGCGGCAGCAGGTGAAGTCACCATTTCCGAGCTCTTGGCTACCGGGGAGACTCCTTTGGGGCTGACAAGCGTGCTCTACGAAGGACGACAGCACCTCCTCACTGTCACCGAAAGCCGCTTGCGCTGCGTGAGTGATTCAGGCGAACTCAGCGTTGACCTGGAGCTGGACGATATAGACGACGCGCGAATCGTCGATGACGAAGAGGTTCAGGGCATCTCCATCGCGAGACACGACACACCTGAACCTTTTCTATTCGACGTAGGTGACGTCGACTGGTCGGAATACCTTGTCGGACTTCTACTCGACGAGGAGGAAGCGGACAGAGAGATCGAGGAGCCACCTCCGCAGAAGTTCTCGACGTTGCTCTCGCCGGGTGATGCGGCCGCAGATCCCTCTCCCGCTGCACTTGATCTCGCCAGCCAGCTAGAACGTCTGGCAGCGCTACGCCGTCAAGACCTGTTGAGCGCCGACGAGTTTGCGGCCGCCAAGAGGTTCCTCCTGGACGGTGGGCCTCAAGGAGCCTCGTCGAGTGCGCCCTGAAGACACTGCCAGGCGCGCAGCACACCCACGACTCAAGAAGCCTCGCGGGCTGCGTCGCCTCGCCGCAGGCCGCGAAGCGGTGACCACTCCTGCCATGTTCAGAGGCCGGTCCCCGTGCACTGTGGCGCATCCCGTCGGATGTGCTTTCTCAGCGCTGGTGTCCTGGCCTAGCTCATCCCTACGACCAAGCGTGTGATGAGAAGATGATGACGCCGCTCGGGTCGCCGCCCGTCGGGAGCACAGGACCCAGAGACTGATGCCTTCTTGCCCTATCTGCGGAGCTCCAGTGGGGGCCGGCCAGCGCTTCTGTGTTCGCTGCGGTACCACGCTGTCAGCGCCGCCGGAGCACAGTTCGGGGGTTGAGGCAAAGACGGCTGCTCCCGCAGGGCCGATCGAAACGGGCGGGCCACCAAGCGACAGCCGAGTTGATATTCGGACACCGCCCACCGATCCCTCCCGCACCTCCGTCGGTCGACCCCTCGACGTCCGGCCGCCGCCTCAGTCCGATTCGACTCCGGGACGGCTGGGGCGCGTCCCTCGCAGGCGCGTCGCCTATATCGCTGCCGGCCTCCTTCTTGCCGTCGGAGTCGGAGTCACAGCTGCGATCGCAGCTGGGCCGGGAGGACCGAAGTCGACCTCCGGAACGCAGAATCCCCCTACAACTCCGACAACGGGTCCCGCTCCGACGAGCTCGCTTGGAGGGAACGGCACGACCTCATCGAGCACGCAAACCTCCCCGTCGACTACGACGACCAC